>Ga0228536_1000088_pt1 | contig 227976 bp, 195 predicted proteins | sample SJ1Smetagenome_FD_168611 | JGI IMG/M metagenome (GOLD analysis project Ga0228536, IMG submission 168611) | Enriched culture of PCE-dechlorinating microbial communities from Ithaca, New York, USA - SJ1.S | ecosystem: Engineered > Modeled > Simulated communities (microbial... > Unclassified...
CATCATCGATGGCAAGCAGTCCATGACCGTCCTCAAGGACGTCCGCACGCTCGTCGCCGATGCCATCAAGGCTGCTGTCGCTTTCCTCGAAGGCGGCAAACCTGAGGAAACCACCACCTATAACAACAAGGTCATCGACGTTCCCGCCAAACCCTCCGCGGTTGTCTCCGTGGATAAAGCCAACGTCAAAGCCGCGATTATTGACTCCGGGTACTACACCGCGGATCAATTCACCGGCCTCGAGTAATACCTTGTAACCAAACCCGGGATAGCGGTATTCAACCGCTATCCCGGATTTCTCATATTTCACGCAGGAGAAGCTCATGGAAGATTCAATCCTCGAAATGAAATCCATCACCAAAGAGTTTCCCGGGGTTAAGGCGCTGGATGAGGTTTCTTTCAGCGTTGCCAGAGGTGAAATTCACTGCCTGGTTGGCGAAAACGGGGCAGGCAAGTCGACGCTGATGAAAGTTCTCAGCGGCGTTCACCAATTCGGCACCTATACGGGGGAAATTTTCGTTAATGGTGAGCTGCAAAAATTTAATAGCATTCGCGACAGCGAAAAAGCCGGTATCGCAATTATCTATCAGGAACTGGCTTTGATACCGGAATTATCAGTTTATGAAAACATTTTTTTAGGGAATGAAATCCACACTGGCTTCGTCATTGACACCAATAAAACCATCAAGGAAGCTGGCACGATCCTGAAAAAAGTCGGATTGGACGTCTCACCTGAGGTTAAGGTGAAGACGCTTGGTGTCGGGAAACAGCAGCTGATTGAAATCGCCAAAGCCCTCAAGAAAGAGGTCAAAATCCTCATTCTGGACGAACCAACCGCCGCCCTGAACGAAAATGACAGTGATAACCTTCTGGAATTGATTAAGGGGCTGAAGGAACAGGGTGTTACAAGCATTCTAATTTCCCATAAACTGCGCGAAGTGCTTTCAATCGCGGACACGATCACCGTGCTGCGCGACGGCAAGACTATCTGCACACTGGACAACAGGGATCGTCAGGTCACCGATCGCGTTCTGATCAAGCATATGGTTGGGCGTTCGATTGACAACGTTTTCCCGCGCCGCGAGAAAATCGAACCCGGAGAAGAAGTGCTGCGACTGGAGAACTGGTGCGCTTATTCTCCAGCGCTCGGCCGGGATATCCTCAAGGATATCAACATCAGCGTGCGCGCCGGAGAAATTGTCGGTATCGCTGGTCTGATGGGCTCCGGGCGCACCGAACTCGCCAAGAGCATTTTTGGTAATCCGGACCACTACCGGGTCTCGGGTTCCCTGCGGGTGAAAGGCGAGGAACAAAAGTTCAGAAATCCGGGAAACGCGATTCAATCACACCTTGCGTATGTAACCGAAGACCGCAAAGGCAACGGCTTAATCCTGATTGATGACGTCCGCCACAACATTACGCTGGCAAACCTTAAAGAAATTGCTGAGCGGGGCATCATCAATGAGAATGAAGAGATTGTGATTGCTTCGGATTACAAGCAGAGCCTCAACATCAAGACCCCCTCGATTGAGCAAAAAGTGCGCAACCTGAGCGGCGGCAACCAGCAAAAAGTCTCCCTCGGCAAATGGCTGTTCGTCAAACCGGGCGTAATGATCCTGGATGAACCTACCCGGGGCATTGACGTGGGCGCCAAATACGAAATTTATACGATTATGAATTCGCTCGTGGATAAGGGGATGAGCATCATCATGATTTCATCCGAGCTCCCGGAAATTCTGGGCATGAGCGACCGTGTTTATGTGATGTCCGCGGGTAAAATTAAAGGCGAACTGAATGCCGATGAATTCTCGCAGGAAAATATTATGGCTATGGCAGTTGATTATTGAGGAGACACAAGATGTCAGAAAACCCCAAACTTCATGAAGAAAACGCACCTACATTCCTTTCCGAAATAGTCGGGCTGTTGAAAACGAACATCAGCCAATATTTCATGTTCATCGCCCTGATAGTGATTATGATTTTCTTTACCATCACCACCAAGGGCGTGTTTATCTCCTCGCGCAATATCAGCAACCTGCTTAATCAGATGGGTTATGTTGCCGTGCTGGCTGTGGGCATGACGCTGGTTATCGTCATCCGCCACATTGACCTTTCGGTTGGCTACCTGGCAGGCTTCCTCGGCGCGTTTACCGCCATCGCGATGACAAAATGGGGCTTGCCCGTTTACGCGGTCATCCCGGTAGTGCTTATCCTCGGCATTATCTCCGGTTTGCTGACCTCAACGCCAATCGCCAAATTGGGCGTGCCGGCTTTCGTCTCCACGATGGCTGCCGGCCTGATTTTCCGCGGCGCGCTCCTGCTGGTGACCATGGGCACCGGCACCATCATCATCAAGGACAAAGTATTCAACGCGATTGGCAACGGGTTCATTCCCGATATCCCCGATTTTGGCTTCCTGGATAATAATCACAAGGTAACCCTGCTCATCGGCGCGCTGGGGATTATCCTCTTTATCCTGAGCGCCATTAAAGGACGCAAAACCAAGCTTTCTTACAACTTCAAAGTGCCGAGCATGCCAATCTTTATTGTTGAGCTCGTCCTGGTTTCAGCGATTATCGGCTACATATCCTGGGTGCTCTCCGGCTACAACGGCCTCTCCTGGAGCCTGGTGGTTGTGCTGCTTGTCGTGGCAATCTTCACCTTCATCACCACCAAGACACCGCTCGGGCGCCATATCTACGCGGTAGGCGGCAACCCCGAAGCGGCAGAACTGAGCGGTATCAGCGTGTCCAAAATCACCTACATCGTGTTTGGCGCGATGGGTATGCTCGCTTCACTCTCCGGCATCCTGTATGCCTCCCGTCTGCAATCCGCGACGACCACCGCCGGCCTCGGCTTTGAGACCGACGCCATCGCGGCGGCTTTCGTTGGCGGCGTCTCCGCCGCGGGCGGCGTGGGCACCATCCCCGGCTCCATCGTTGGCGCGCTCGTGATGATGTCCCTCACCAGCGGGATGAACCTGATGGGCATTGATATTTCCATTCAGTACATCGTGCGCGGCGCCGTGCTGGTTGGCGCGGTGATTGTGGACCGGGCAACCCGCAAGGGCAGATAACAGATCTGATTTTGGTTTGAGAAGCGGCAGCCATTGGGCTGCCGCTTTTTTTGCGCTACTAGTCATGGTTCCAGATTGTCATGCTGAGCCGTAGGCGAAGCATCTGATTTTCATAACAAGAAGATCCTTCGTTGGCGCTCAGGATGACAAACGATTCGTCATTGCGAACGAAGTGAAGCAATCTCCCCGGTCCGCCTATCCACAAACAGGGAGAACGCTTTATCCCACGCGGTGACGAAACTTGCCGCGGTAACCCGGGTCCCGTCATTGCGAACGAAGTGAAGCAATCTCCCTCTACGCTTATCCACAAACAGGGAGAACGCTTTATCCCACGCGGTGACGAAACTTGCCGCGGTGACGGCCCATCCCGGAAACAATGTATAATAAGCTTCCGGCAAGTACTTCGCCAGAGAATAACTCGCTATACAGGTGCCTCTTGACCCAGCCGCGCTGCTCCATCATCATCCGTTCATATAACGAAGAAAAGCATATCGCCCGCCTGCTGGAAGGAATCGCCCACCAGACCGTGCAAGACGCCGAGGTCATCCTGGTCGACTCCGGCTCCAGCGACCGGACCGTGGCAATCGCGCAGGGCTACCCCATCCGCCTCGTCCGCATCGCGCCGGAAGAATTCACCTTCGGGCGCTCGCTCAACCGCGGCATCCAGGCCGCCAGCGGGGAAATCCTGGTCTTCGCCAGCGCGCACGTCTACCCGGTCTACCCCGATTGGCTGGAAAAGCTGCTGGCGCCCTTTGCCGACCCCGCCATCGCGCTGGTTTACGGCAAACAGCGCGGCGGCGAAACCACCAAATATTCTGAGGAGCAAATTTTCGCCAGTTGGTTCCCGGATACCACCCAAGCTTATCAGGACACAGCCTTCTGCAACAACGCCAACGCTGCAGTGCGGCGCGCGCTCGCCCTCCAGCACCCCTACAACGAAACCCTGCCCGGGCTGGAAGACCTGGACTGGGCGACGCGCGTCATCCAGGCTGGTTATAAAATCCACTACGCGCCCGAAGCGGTCATCGTGCACGTGCACAACGAAACCCCGCGCGGCGTCTACAACCGCTATAGGCGCGAAGCCATCGCTTTCCGCCACATCTACACGCATGAGCGCTTTGGCCTGCTGGACTTTGTGCGGCTCAGTTCGCGCAACATCCTCCGGGATATGCAAAACGCCTCCCGCCAGAAGGCGCTGGGCAGGCACTTCTTCAGCATCCTCTGGTTCCGGGTGTGCCAGTTCTGGGGCACCTACCAGGGCTACCGCCACCACGGCCCGCTCACCTGGCAGCTGCGCCAGCGCTTTTACTACCCGAACGGCAAGCTGGAAGAAAAAACGGGCGAGGGGCGCGAGGTGGAGCCGATCCCCTACGAAACGCTTAAGTGACCTCCCCGCCATTTGACGGAAAACACCCCTCACCTTAGAATTAGCACATCATCATAAGAAAGGAAGCTCCTGATGAAAATCCTCACCCATAAGCAGGAGATATGCACGGGCTGCCGCGAATGCGAGGTAGCCTGCTCCCAGGCTTTTTTCCGGACTGACGACCGCCTCAAATCCTCCATCCGCATCAACAACAACTTCAACACCTTCCACGCCATTATGTGCACCCAATGCGGAGAATGTATCAATATGTGCACCGCGCACGCCATCTACCGCGACAAAAATGGCGTGGTGAGGATTGACAGGAAGCTGTGCGTTGGCTGCCTCGGCTGCGTCGGTTTCTGCTCCGAGCTTTCTATGTTCTACAGCGATGACCTCTTGGTGCCCTTCAAATGCGTCGCCTGCGGCATCTGCGTCAAAGCCTGCCCTGAAGACGCGCTTGAGATACTGGTTAGTCAGAGCAAAGGGGACTGAAAATGGGAAAAATACTCAAACAAATCCGATACACTCCCGCCAAAATTGAGCGCGGCTATTCCAATAAGTCCCTCTATATCAACGTGGGGGACTTGCGTATAGAAGAAAAAGAAGTCACCGAGTTCATGAAAGAGAAGTTCGTGGGCGGCAAAGGCTTTGACCTGTGGTACCTCTGGAACGCAGTCACGCCCGAAACCCGCTGGGACTCGCCGGAGAACGAAATCGTGATGAGCGTTGGTCCGCTGGGCGGCATCACGCAATATTCCGGCACCGGCAAAACCCTGGTGTGCGCCATCTCTCCGCTCACCGGCATTCCGATTGACAGCAACGCCGGCGGCTATTTTGGTCCGCTGCTCAAGTTCGCGGGTTGGGACGCGCTGGAGCTGCAGGGCAAGGCCGAGAAGGACCTGATTATCTTCATCGACGGCAACGAAGGGCTGATTTCCATCGAGGAAGGCGAGGAATACCCGGAGGACACCCATCTGCTGGCGGAGGAGCTGACCGCGCGTTTTGCCGGCAGCGAAGAAGACAAAGTGCATGTTTCTGTCGTTTCCTCGGGCAGCGCCGCCAAACACGTCCTGATGGGCATGCTCAACTTCACTTTCTATGACCCGCGCCGCAAGACCGTGCGCGTCAAGCAAGCCGCACGCGGCGGTCTGGGCACCATCCTGCGCGATAAGCACATCAAAGCCCTGGTGGTCAAGTTTAAGGGCATCAAACCCAACCTGAATAATCCCGCCGATATCTCCGCCATCAACCGCATCGGCGTCAAGTACCACAAGGAAATGCACGACCTGGACGAAAAACAAAACGGCATGCGCAAAATTGGCACCGCCAACACTATCCTGGTGATGAACAAGTACGACCTGCTGCCCACGCGCAACTTCCAGACCGGCGGTGACCCTGAAGCGGTGAAAATCTCCCCCGAGGTGTTCATCACCCAGTACCTGACCCAAGGCTTGCATGACGGCTGCTGGTACGGCTGCACCATGTCGTGCGCCAAGGCCGCCGACCACTTCAAGCTGCTGACCGGGCCTTACGCCGGGCAGTGCGTGACCGTGGACGGCCCGGAATACGAATGCGTCGCCGGATTGGGCTCCAACCTGGGTATCTTCGACCCGCAAGCCATCCTGGAACAGAATTTTTACTGCGACACCTACGGCATTGACCTGATTTCCTACGCCACCACAGTCGCTTTCATCATGGAATGCTACGAACGCGAGCAAATCGGACCGGAACACACCGGCGGATTGGACCTGCGCTTCGGGAATGCTTCCGCCTCGCTGGAACTCATGCACCAGATGTCGCGTGGGGAAGGCTTCGGTCTGCTGGCAGGGCTGGGTATCCGCCGGCTGAAAAAGGTGTTTGCGGAGCGCTTCGGCGCGGACCCCAAGCTGCTTGAAGATATCGGCATGGAAAACAAAGGCCTGGAATACTCCGAGTATCTGCACAAAGAAAGCCTGGCGCAGCAGGGCGGCTTCGCGCTCACCAACAAGGGTCCCCAGCACGACGAGGCCTGGCTAATCTTTATGGATATGGTCAACAATCAAATCCCGAGCTTTGAAGATAAAGCCTACGCCCTGTTCTACTACCCCATGTTCCGTACCTGGTTCGGTCTGTGCGGGCTGTGCAAGCTGCCCTGGAACGACATTGTGCCGGCGGATAACTACAAAACCGATACGCCCGCCAAGGTGCCCGAGCATGTGCAAAACTACGTGGATATCTTTAACGCGGTGACCGGCAAGAAAATCGATAAAGACGAACTCATTCGCCAGTCTGAGCGGGTCTACAACTTCCAGCGCGTGTTCAACCTGCGCATGGGCAGCGGCTTGCGCCAGCACGACAAAGCCCCTTACCGCTCGCTTGGCCCTGCGACCGCGGAAGAGTACCTCTCCCGGCAGGAGCGCTATGACAAGCAGCTGCGCGAACTGCAGGGGCTGGACCCAAGCGCTATGAGCCTGGCTGAGAAAATCGCCGCCACGCGCGCCTGGCGCGAGAATCAGTTCGAACTGCTCATCGACGCGGTCTATAAGCGCCGCGGCTGGACGAACAACGGCGTCCCCAAACCCGACCACCTGAAAGCAATCGGGATGGACCTGCCCATGCTGCTGGAGGTTGTGGAAAAGCACCTATGATAAGCGTCAACACCCGCGAGCAGCCCTGGCGCGAAGGCCTGAACGTGCAATCCCTGTTGGATAAGATGGGCTACGTTTTCAGGCATATCATCGTGCGCGTCAACGGCGAGTACGTGCCGGAAGAAGCCTATGCCGCGCGCCTGATCGCGGATGGGGATGATGTGCAGGTTCTGCACCTCATCGCCGGGGGATAAGCCATGCAGCCCGGGCGCTACCTGCGCAACGCGTTGGCCATCAGCCCCAAAGAACAGGAACGCCTGGCAGACTGCCGCGCGCTGGTGGCCGGCTGCGGAGGGCTGGGCGGCTTCGTATTGGAATACCTCGGCCGGCTGGGCGTGGGCTTTTTGCGCGTAGTAGACCCGGACACCTTTACCGAGGGCAACCTGAACCGCCAGCTGCTCAGCTCCAGCATGAATTTGGGCAGACCCAAGGCGCTTGCGGCTGTGCAGCGCATGCAGGCGGTCAATCCGCTCGCGCGGGTGGAGGGGGTGCAGGCCTTCCTGAGCGAAGAAAACGCCGCCGAGCTGCTTTCCGGCTGCCAGGTGGCGCTGGATTGTTTGGACAGCATCCCCGCGCGCAGAACCCTGCAGGAGGCCTGCGACAAGGCAGGGACCCCGCTGGTGCACGGCGCGGTGGGCGGTTGGCTGGGGCAGGTATGCGTCATCCAGCCCGGCGAGAACCTGCTGGACATTATTTACCCCGATAGTAAGGTGGAACACGGCGAGGAATACGAGCAGGGCACGCTCTCCTTTAGCGCCGGCATGGTCGCGGCGGTTCAAGCTGCCGAGGCGGTAAAGCTGCTGTTGGGCAAGCCCGGCCTGCGCGGGGAGCTTTTGGTGCTGGATTTGCTGAATATGTCCTTCCAACGTCTGCGGCTTACATAACCCTCCCTTGGGGCTGCTTGCGCGTTTTTTCCGCTGCTCTACCCTTTGGGCTGCTTGGGTGCCGTAGGCGAAGTGTCCGCGGATTTTGGGAGAGAGGGAGTGAAAAGACCCTCTTCAGTCTCGTTTCGCTCCATGCGATGACGATCTGGTTCTTACCAGGTCAAAAGATTTGGTTAACTAATCCCATTGTTTCACATCCCAAGCGCAAAACGTTCAGGAAGGGTCACTGCAAGAACAAAGATTGAGGGAGCTAAAGCTTTGAAACCAAGAACATCGGTTAATATTATTATCAGTTTGCTTTTTTACAGATATTACATAAGTATGATACGGGAGGATATCTAGGTGAGGACGATCAAATTAGTTGTGCTTGGATTACTAATTCTGGCCTTGATGGGTAGCACTTATACCGGGGTTTCGGGACAGACAGGCCCAGATGACCAAATCAGCAATCAGACCCAACAAATGGAAGTTTACCTGCCGGTTGTCTATAAAAACCATATACAGGGTATGGTCTACATCCCTGCCGGCGAGTTCCAGATGGGCTGCGACCCGAATCACAACGGCGGCTGGGGTTGCAATCCCAATGAACTTCCCCTGCACACCGTTTTCCTCGATGCCTACTACATTGACCAAACCGAAGTGACCAATGCCCAATATGGTCAGTGCGTGGCAGCTGGCGCCTGTGACACGCCATATTTCTCATACTCCAATACCCGCCCTTCCTATTACGGTAATCCTGAATTTGACAATTACCCAGTGATTTATGTCTCCTTGTACGACTCAGAGGATTATTGCGCCTGGGCAGGTAAGCGACTTCCCACAGAAGCAGAATGGGAGAAAGCGGCGCGCGGTACGACTGTCAGGGCTTATCCCTGGGGGGATGGAGACCCCAACTGCAGTTTGGCAAACTCGTATAACAACGCAACGGGTTCTTATTGCGTGGACGATACCAGCGCGGTCGGCAGTTATCCTGATGGCGCCAGCCCGTATGGGGCGCTGGATATGGCCGGCAACGTCTTTGAGTGGGTAAGTGATTGGTATTCGGATACTTATTACAGCGGCTCTCCATATGCCAACCCACAAGGCCCTGCCAGCGGCACATTTAAGGTGATGCGCGGTGGGAGTTGGGGCTACGGTTGGAACTACTTGCGTACGGCGTACCGCTACGAATACAGCCCTAACAAGCACAACTCCCTCCTCGGTGTTCGTTGCGTATCACCTGCGCCCTGAGGGGTGACTTCAGGACAATAAACTTCTGTTCTACTAGACGAAATAATCAGCCCTCCCCTGAGGGCTGATTGCGCGCCGGAGGCGAAGGTGCCCGCAGGGCGGATGAGGGGCTTACGTCTTGCAGAGTCGGGAGACCATGCAAGAACAGGGGTTTGTGGTTAAGACGTCACTGCGAGCACCCGCTGCTGGAATGACCACTGCCTTGAGATGACGAGAGGGGGCGCGGCAGTCTGCAGTTTGTTTCTTGAAGCGCAGGAAAAACTAAAAAGGCAGATCGCTCCCTCCCTTCGGGAGCAGGCGTCGCTGCGCTCCTCGCGATGACGACAGGTCAAATGCCTTGCAGGGTCTCCTGACCCTGCAAGAACAAGAACACCGGTTGTATACTATTATTAGTGTGTTTTTACAGAAAACACACAAGTATGATGCGGGAGGAAATCAAAATGAGGACTATCAAATCTGTTGTGCTTGGATTATTCATCCTGGTTCAATTGGGCGGTATTCACACCGGGGTTTCTGGACAGTCCAGCCCGGTTGACGAAATTGAAAACCAGATCCAGCAGTCGCTAATTTTTTTGCCTGCTGTTTTCAAGAGCAACACGCAAGGCATGGTCTACATCCCTGCCGGCGAGTTCCAGATGGGCTGCGACCCGAACCACAACGGCGGTTTTTCCTGCTATTCCGATGAACTCCCCCTGCACACCGTTTTCCTCGACGCGTACTACATTGACCAGACCGAAGTGACCAATGCCCAATACACGCAATGCGTGGCGGCTGGCGCCTGCGATGCACCTTACACCTATTCATCATACACGCGCCCATCTTACTACGACAACCCCACTTACGCGGATTACCCCGTAATTTACGTCAGCTGGTACGACGCGGAAGATTACTGCAGTTGGGCAGGCAAACGACTTCCCACAGAAGCGGAATGGGAAAAGGCTGCGCGCGGGACGACTGTCAGAGCCTATCCCTGGGGGGACGCTGACCCCAACTGCAGTTTGGCAAACTCCTATAACAACGCAACAGGTTCTTATTGCGTGGGAGACACCAGCGCGGTGGGCAGCTACCCGGCTGGCGCCAGCCCGTATGGAGCGCTGGATATGGCCGGCAACGTCTGGGAGTGGGTGAGTGATTGGTATTCAGGAACATATTACAGCGGCTCTCCATATGCCAACCCACAAGGCCCTGCCAGCGGCACATATAAGGTGCTGCGCGGTGGGAGTTGGTACATCGTTTGGGACTTCTTGCGTGCGGCGGACCGCCTCAACGACCTTCCCGATAGTCACTACAACTTTATCGGTTTTCGTTGTGCATCACCTGCGCCTTAAAGGGCGTCCCCAGCGCCCAATAGGGAGTCTATGCGCGACTGAGCTTCTGTGTTTCTGGGCGGTATAACTAGCCATCCCCTTGGGGCTGCTTGCGCGCCGGAGGCGAAGGTGCCCGCAGGGCGGATGAGGGGCTTACGTCTTGCAGAGTCGGGAGACCATGCAAGAACAGGGGTTTGTGGTTAAGACGTCACTGCGAGCACCCGCTGCTGGAATGACCACTGCCTTGAGATGACGAGAGGGGGCGCGGCAGTCTGCAGTTTGTTTCTTGAAGCGCAGGAAAAACTAAAAAGGCAGATCGCCGCGTCGCTGCGCTCCTCGCGATGACGACAGGTCAAATGCCTTGCAGGGTCTCCTGACCCTGCAAGAACAAGAACACCGGTTGTATACTATTATTAGTGTGTTTTTACAGAAAACACACAAGTATGATGCGGGAGGAAATCAAAATGAGGACTATCAAATCTGTTGTGCTTGGATTATTCATCCTGGTTCAATTGGGCGGTATTCACACCGGGGTTTCTGGACAGTCCAGCCCGGTTGACGAAATTGAAAACCAGATCCAGCAGTCGCTAATTTTTTTGCCTGCTGTTTTCAAGAGCAACACGCAAGGCATGGTCTACATCCCTGCCGGCGAGTTCCAGATGGGCTGCGACCCGAACCACAACGGCGGTTTTTCCTGCTATTCCGATGAACTCCCCCTGCACACCGTTTTCCTCGACGCGTACTACATTGACCAGACCGAAGTGACCAATGCGCAATATGCCCAATGTGTGGCTGCCAGCGCTTGTAATCAACCAGCAGATAATTCTTCCGACACGCGTCCATCATATTTTGACAACCCAACCTATGCAGCTTACCCTGTAATTTTTGTATCCTGGTATGCCGCAGAAGATTATTGCACCTGGGCAGGCAAGCGCTTGCCAACGGAAGCGGAGTGGGAGAAGGCAGCCAGAGGGACTACAGTAAGGACATATCCCTGGGGGGATGGCAATCCCAACTGTGGTTTGGCAAATACTTACAATAATGCATCTTATTATTACTGCGTAGGGGATACCAACGCTGTTGGCAGCTATCCGGCTGGCGCCAGCCAGTTTGGAGCGTTTGACATGGCAGGTAATGTAATGGAATGGGTGAACGACTGGTATTCAAACACTTACTATTCGAGCTCTCCCTATTTGAATCCATATGGACCTGCAAGCGGTGTTTATAAAGTGATGCGCGGTGGGGGTTGGGGAAGTACTTGGTTTGGTTCGCGAACCTCTTCTCGTAACGGTTACTTCTTTCCTACAGGCGTCTACAGCACTGTGGGCTTTCGTTGTGCCTCACCTGCACCCTAAAGGGTGTCCCCAGCGCCCAATAGGGAGTCTATGCGCGACTGAGCTTCTGTGTTTCTGGGCGGTATAACTAGCCATCCCCTTGGGGCTGCTTGCGCGCCGTAGGCGAAGGGTCCGCGCAGCGGGGGAGAGGGGCTCGCGGTTCGCACAGTCGGGTTGTCACTGCGAGCCACCGCTGTTTGATTGATGTGAGCTTAATTATTCCTGAAGGTGGCGCGGCAGTCCGCAGTTTGTATCTTGAAGCGCAGGAAAAACTAAAAAGGCAGATCGCTCCCTCCCTTCGGGAGCAGGCGTCGCTGCGCTCCTCGCGATAACGAGCTTGTTTTATTAAGGTCAAAAACATGCTTACCGTGTTGCCATGTCTCACATCTCCAGTACACCCGCTTTCGGTAAGGGTCACCAGGACAACAAAGAATGAGGGGGGAAATCTTTGAAAATAAGCACAGCAGTTGTATACTGTTATTAGTATGTTTTTTTCAGAATACACACAAAAATGATGCGGGAGGAAATCAAGATGAGGATTATCAAAGCTATTGTGCTTGGCTTATTCATACTGGTTCAGTTGGGGGGTATTCACACCCAAGCTTCAGGTCAGTCCAGCCCGGATGACGAAATTGAAAGCCAGCTCCAGCAATCGCTAATTTTTTTGCCTGCTGTTTACAAAAGCAACACGCAAGGCATGGTCTACATCCCAGCCAGTGAGTTCCAGATGGGTTGCGACCCAAACCATAACGGCCTATTTATCTGCTTATCTCATATGCTTCCCCAGCACAACATATTCTTGGATTCTTATTACATTGACCAAACCGAGGTCACGAATGCCCAGTATGCCCTGTGCGTAGCGGCTGGCCTTTGCAATGCACCTTACTCCTATTCGTCGCACACCCGCTCGTCCTATTACGATAACCCGACCTACGCAAATTATCCCGTGATTTATGTCAGTTGGTACGACTCGGAAGATTACTGCGCTTGGGCAGGCAAGCGCTTGCCGACCGAGGCGGAATGGGAAAAAGCTGCGCGCGGCACAACAGTCAGAGCCTACCCATGGGGGGATGGCGACCCCAACTGCAGTCTGGCGAATTCCTATAACAACGAGACGGGTTCTTATTGCGTGGGCGATACCAGCGCGGTAGGCAGCTACCCGGCTGGCGCCAGTCCATATGGGGCGCTGGATATGGCCGGAAATGTCTATGAGTGGGTGCGTGATTGGTATTCGGATACCTACTATTCAGAATCGCCCTATGAGAATCCAGCCGGGCCTGCAAGCGGTACTTATAAGGTGTTGCGTGGTGGGGATTGGTACAGCCTTTGGCCTGGAGTGCTTACGGTGGACCGCGGCTCTATTAACCCTGATACGTACTACTACAGATTCGGGTTTCGTTGTGCTTCACCTGCGCCCTAAAGGGAGTCTATAAGTGACTGAGCTTCTGTGTTTCTGGGCGGCATAACAAGCCCTCCCCTTGAGGCCGCTTGCGCGCCGCAGACGAAGGGTCCTGCGCAGCGGGGGAGAGGGGCTCGCGGTTCGCATAGTCGGGTAGTCACTGCGAGCCCCGCTGTCTGATTTTTGTGAGCTTTGAGATTGCTCAAGGGGCGCGGCAGTCTGCAGTTTGTTTCTTAAAGCGCAGGAAAAACTAAAAAGGCAGATCACCATACCCGTCCGCAATGCGGCGGGCACAGGCGTCGCTGCGCTCCTCGCGATGACGACCGGTCAAATGCCGTGCAGGGCCAGGAGACCCAGCAAGTACAAAGCGCCAGCTGAGGGGGCAATTATGATACAATCACCAAAATAACCCCAACCCCGCGGAGGATTTTGAATTATGACGGAAGCGACGTCCTTCAAACTCACCTACAGCACCATGTTCAATCCCCCAGAAGAACTCCACACGCGCTTCGCGGAGGCGCTCTTAAAAGTAAAAGGCGAACTCGGGCGCGAGTACCCCATGCTCATCAACGGGCAGGAGCGCTTCTCCGCCGATAAGCACTACGCCCACTCCCCCATCAACACAGATATGCACCTGGCCACCTTCCAGAAAGGCACAGCGCAAGACGCCGCCGACGCGGTCGCTGCCGCCAAAGCCGCCTTCCCCGCCTGGAGCCGCATGAACTGGGAGGAGCGCGTTTACCTGCTGCGCAAGCTGGCCGATATCATTGACGAACGCATCTATGAAATCTCCGCGGCGATGTCGCTGGAGGTGGGCAAGAACCGCATGGAAGCGCTGGGGGAAGTGGCCGAAACCGCCGACCTCATCCGCTATGCCTGCGCTCAAATGGAAGCTAACGGCGGCTTCATCCGCCAGATGAACAACGACCCGCTGACCGGTTTCCTCTCCACCAATCAATCCGTCCTGCGCCCCTACGGCGTGTGGCTGGTCATCAGCCCCTTCAACTTCCCGGTCGCGCTCACGGGCGGCCCCGTCGGCGCCGCGCTTGTGGCTGGCAACACGGTCGTGATGAAACCTGCCAGCGATACCTGCTGGTCGCCCTCCTTGCTGGCGGATTGCATGCGCCAGGCGGGCATCCCCAACGGCGTGTTCAACTTCGTCACCGGTCCCGGTTCCACGCTGGGCGAAGCGCTGATTAACCACCCGGACGTGGCCGGCATCACCTTTACTGGCTCGTACGAGGTCGGGATGAACATCTACTGCAACTTCGGGCACGCGCGTTACGTGCGCCCGACCATCCTGGAACTGGGCGGCAAGAACCCGGTGTTGGTTTCCCGCCACGCGGACGTGGAAGATGCCGCCCTGGGCAGCGTGCGCTCCGCGTTCGGCTTGCAGGGGCAGAAGTGTTCGGCCTGCTCGCGCGTCTTCATCGAAGAACCGCTCTACGAGGCTGTGACCCAACGCATGGTGGAGCTGACCGAAAAGCTCTCGGTTGGGGACCCGACCGAACGGCAGACCTATATGGGCCCGGTGATTAACAAGAAAAGCTATGCGGACTACCAGCGCTTCATCGAAGACTTGTGCGCCGCGGGCAAGGTGCTCGTGGGCGGCAAAACCCTGACCGAAGGCGCGCTTTCCAAGGGTTACTTCTGCGCCCCCACCATCGTGGCGGACGTGCCGCTCTCGCACCCCTTGTGGAAGCAGGAAATGTTCGTGCCCATTGTGATGGTCAGCCCGGTCAAGGACCTGCAGGAAGGCATCAGGCTGGCAAATGACGTCCAATACGGGCTCACGGCCGGCTTCTACGGCAGCCCGTCCGAGGTTGACTGGTTCTTTGACCACATCGAAGCTGGCGTGGTTTATACCAACCGCCCGCAGGGAGGCACCACCGGCGCCTGGCCCGGCTTCCAGCCTTTCGGGGGGTGGAAAGGCTCGGGCTCCAGCGGCAAAAACAGCGGCGGGCTGTACTACGTGCAGCTCTACCTGCACGAGCAAATCCGCAACCGCGTTTGCCGGATTTAACCCACCCCTGAAGCGCGGACCGGTATGAAATCGCTACTTCGCAGCTTAGGGCGCGTCCTGACCCTGGTCGGGCTGGCAAGCCTTGCCTGGCTGCTGATTAACTGGTGGACGGGCAAGCCCATCGGGCAGCTCCAGATACTGGGGCTGCTGGTATTGGTGCTGGGGCTCACCCTCCTGCGCGTGCGCCCGGACGAAAAACCCAAACAAGCAACGCTCTCCCCCTCCCAACGCGAAGAGGAAAAGCACAAACACAAATCCTGGATTGAAAGCGGGAAAAACTAGCATGTCCAAACTGACCAGCTTGAGCGAAGCCGTCCGCCAACACGTGCACGCCGGGGACCTTGTGTATGCCGCCGGCTTTACGCACCTCATTCCCTTTGCCGCCGGGCACGAGATAATCCGCCAGGGCATCAAGGACCTCGTGCTGGCGCGCGCCACCCCCGACCTGATTTATGACCAGATGGTCGCCGCGGGCTGCGCCCGCAAGGTCATCTTTTCCTACTCCGGCAACCCGGGCGTGGGTTCGCTTAAGTGGCTGCGCGACGGCATGCAAAACGGCAGCCTGGAATGGGAAGAGTACTCCCATTTCGGCATGATCAGCCGCCTGCAAGCCGGAGCCAGCGGGCTGCCTTTCATGCCCATGCGCCAGACCGGCGCGCTGGACCTGGAAAAAGCCAACCCGCTCTACCGGCGCGTGGCGGACCCCTACGGGGGCGAGGATGTGGTGGTGGTGCCGGCGCTCTGCCCGGACGTCGCCATTGTGCACGTCCAACGCGCGGATAGCGAAGGCAACGCCCATATCTGGGGCATCCTGGGTGAGCAGCGCGAAGCCGCCTTTGCCTCCAGGCGCGTGATTCTCACCGCCGAAGAAATCGTGGACGCGGACGTCATCCGTTCGGACCCAAACCGCACGCTTATTCCCTCGCTCGTGGTCAGCGCGGTCTGCCATGTGCCCTGGTGCGCGCACCCTTCCTACACGCAAGGCTATTACGACCGCGATAACGAGCTGTATCTGCGCTGGGAGGAAATCAGCAAGGATGAAGCCAGCATGCGGGCTTATCTGGACGAATGGGTTTACGGCGTGAAAGACCGGGATGAATACCTGGAGAAACTTGGCGCAGAAACCCGCGAACGCCTGAAGCCGGGCTTGCGCCTGAGCGCGCCGGTCAATTACGGGAGTTATTGAGATGCCGGAACCTGAATATAACGCCACCGAACTGATGATTATCAACGCCGCCCGCCTGCTTAAGGACGGCGACCAGGTCTTTGTCGGCGTCGGCATCCCCAACCTGGCTTGCAACCTCGCCCGGCGCACGCACGCCCCCAACCTGCAGATGATTTACGAAGCCGGCGTCATTGGCGCGCGCCCAAACCGCCTGCCCCTCTCCATCGGCGACCCAACCCTGGTGAGCGGCGCGCTGGCGGTTTGTTCTATGTTCGAGGTGTTCTCGCTCTACCTGCAGCGCGGCAATATTGACGTGGGCTTTTTGGGCGGCGCGCAGATTGACCAGTACGGCAACATCAACGCCACCGTCATCGGGGATTACCAACACCCCAAAGTGCGGCTGCCCGGCTCTGGCGGTTCGATGGAAATCGCCGCCTGGGCTAACCGCTGTTACATCATCACCCCGCACCAGTTGCGGCGCTTCCCCGCCCGGGTGGATTTTCACACTTCGGCTGGCTTTTTGGATGGCGGCGATGCCCGCGCCAAAACAGGCGTGCGCGGCGCCGGCCCGCAGGCGGTCGTGACCAACCTGGGCATCCTCAAGCCGGACGCGAACGGCGAGCTGATTTTGGCGGCTCTGCATCCGGGCTGCAGCTTTGAACAAGCGCAAGCCAACACCGGTTGGGCGCTGAAGCAAGCTGAAACAATGGAAATGACCCCCGCCCCCGCCGAAGAAGACCTGCGCATCCTCCGGGAAGAACTGGACCCCCAAAGGATTTACATTTGATGGACGAAAAAAAGACGCTGGAAATAATCAGTACTGTGCCGCTCACGGAGGGGCAGCAAAACCGCATCAGAAGCCTGGGCAAACACATCCGCTTGACCGTCAGCCCTGGTAAAGCCCCAACAGACCTGCCCAAAGACGCCTGGGAAAAAGCCGAGGTTCTCTTCGCGGACGGCAAGAACCTGCCCGCGCGCGAGCTGGTGCCCGCCCTCAAATGGGTCCAAATTTCACTGGCGGGGGTGGACCGGGCGCTGAAGCACCCCTTGGGAACTGAGTCAGGGGTCGTGATCACCTCCTCCAGCGGCGTGATGGTCAGCCAGATGGGTGAGTACGTGTTGATGGCGCTGCTGATGCTGGGGCACAAACTTCCCGAAGCCATCGCCCTGCAAAAAGAGCGCAAATGGGGCAGCAATACTTCCCGTTCTTTACAGCCGGTGGAACTGCGCGGCAGTACGGTTGGCATTGTCGGCTATGGGTCCATCGGGCGGGAAGTGGCGCGCTTGCTGCATCCCCTGGGCGTGAACATATTAGCCGCCAAACGCGACCTGATGAGGTTGGAAGACAGCGGTTACACCCCTGAGGGCCTGGGCGACCCAAGCGGACAATACTTCAAGCGCCTTTATCCGATTGAGGGGCTGAAGGGTATGTTGAAGGACTGCGATTTTATGGTGCTCACCCTGCCGCTAACGCCGGAGACCAAACATCTGTTCTCGGCGGAGATGTTTGAGGCGATGAAACCCGGCGCGTACCTGGTGAACGTATCCCGCGGGGATTTAATTGACGAAGCCGCCCTGATTCAGGCTATTAAAGCAGGTAAAGTGGGCGGAGCAGTGCTGGATGTGTTCGCGCAAGAGCCGCTGCCGGCTGAAAGCCCCTTGTGGAGCCTGCCCGAAGTCATTATCACCCCGCACACCTCCGGCGCCTCTACCCGCCTGGTAGATGATATCGTGGATTTGTTCATCGAGAATTTGCGCCGCTATCAGGAAAAACAGCCGCTCTATAATATCGTGGATACCAGCAGCGGGTATTAATTGGCTTTTACGTACAGGTAAAAGCCCGCGCCTATCCGCGCGGGCTTTTTTGTCAGGCAGGTAAATAACCGCCGCCCAAGGCTGCTGAGGCTTGGTACCAAGTCACGCGGTAAAATACAGCCTCAGGGATGCGCCCATACTGGCTGCGGAACACATCAAGCCGGAATCGCTGCTCATTTCATTAAAATCGGCAGCCAATTGCGTACACAAGCGAACTTTGGCAGTGAAAACTCGCTGGAATTCCCGGGTCCGTCCACTGCTACCGCTGTCAGGTTCGGACCGCTGAAGCTGCCAGCCAGCGTGAAAGCCCCGGAGCCATTCGCAACCACGGTCCCCTCCAGCACGCGTCCTTCGTCATATTCGTCCGAGAAGACCTGCACCCAACAACCCGGGCAAGTTGTACCGCTGACGCTTGCGCAATTAGCGCTGGTGATCACAGGAGCGGCTATTCCATTGTTGGCATCTCCGACCAGGTCGATGCCTTTACCGTGGTTATTGCGAATGCTGTTATTCCAGATAAGGTTCCGATCTGCCGCGCCGGGGCTGCCGCTGCTGTTTTCAATCCGCACCCCCGCGGAACTTCCAGCTGTGCCGTTGCCGGCAATGGTGTTCGCGACAAGCGCATTCGCGACGCTGTTGTTGATATGCACACCGTAGAAACCGTGCGTATATATGAAGTTGTTGCCGATGATATTGCTGCCCAGCAAGGAATCCACCACGACCACTCCGCTCCAGCCGTTGCTGAGGATGACATTGGCAAGATCCGCATCCGACGCGCTGCCAATGGCGTTGTTATGCGCGCCGTTATAGAGCCCGATACCGTGCTGGGTATTGGGGATAGAGCCGGAATAGCTTGCGCCAATGTAATTGCGCTGGATCATATTCCCGGTCGCGTTTGTGCCCGTCAGGCGGATGCCGTCCTTGGCGTTGCCCGAAATCCAGTTGTCATCTACCATATTACTACCGCTTTGCTCCAACAGAATGCCGTATCGGCCGTTTCCCAGCGCGCTTGTCCGGGTCATATCCAGACCGATCGTGTTCTGAACAATTTGGTTTTGGTCGGATTCCGACAGAAGCAGTCCGTCCAGCGTGTTATTGCTAATCAGGTTCAATCGGATTGTGTTGTTGTCGCTCTGAATCAGGCTGATTCCAAACCCAAGATTTTTCCCGACGCTGGGGATATAAAGCGGCTGCTCACCCACCAGATTGTTGTCTATCACATTGTGGTGCGCGGACTGCAGCCGGATCCCATCCAGGGTGTGTCCGCAAATCTTATTGCCGTCGATGTCGTTTTCTTCAGCGCCCGCCAACAAACTGACCCCATAGCCCGCGGATGTAAAGATCTGGTTGTTCATGATCACATTCTTATCCCCTTGAATGACCACCGCGTCTCCGCGGCTGTTAAACAAGCCCAGGTATTTTACGATGTTTAACTGCGAGATAATTGTCAGTAAGTTGGCCCCAACAGGGACGGCGGTGGTGTGCTCGATGATGATCCCGGGCAGGTTGGGGTTGCTGCCGGGTTGGGTTGTCCCGTCAATCACCACGCCGGCCGGGTCCTCCAACATCGGCAGAACCAGGGTCAGGTGGATGAACCAGACCCCCAGCGGCGAAGCATAGCCCGGGTCGCTGGTGGGGATGGCAAAAGCAATAGTATCCGCCCCGGGATGGTCGTTGGCGTCCAGAATCGCCTGCCGCAAGGAACCCGCCCCATCGCTGTTGGAATTGGTGACTGTGTACGTGGCCGCGCTTGCCTTTTGAGCAGGTGCTGCGGCAAGAAAGCCCGCGCAGAGCAGGAGGCTGAAAAGCAGCAGAGAAGTAAAGCGTCTGAGCATGAGATACCTCCACTATTTTGTTGGATTTTCTTTCGCGATAACAGAAGTCTATTAACAGTATAGCGGCTTATCCGGATATTTCCAAATAATCGGCGGTTGCCCGTAAAGACAGCGCGAAGGCTGGTTCGCGTGAAGTGAGCTGTTCCTGCGTGCCCATTCATCCGTTTGTGTTTGCCTTTGTTGATTTGGAAATGCGCGGCCTCATTTCTATCCCTAGAACATAATGGCTATGATAGAATCAACCTATGGATCTCTTTGACCACTCCCTAGCCGACCAGCTTTCCCAGCACGCGCCCCTGGCAGCCCGCATGCGCCCCAAAACGCTGGACGATATCATCGGGCAAGACCACATCATCGGGCCCGGCACGCTCCTGCGCCGCGCGATTGAGGCGGACCGCCTGTTTTCGTCCATCCTCTTTTATGGCCCACCTGGCACCGGCAAGACTACCATCGCCCAGGTTATTTCGCAGCTCACCCAGGCAGAGTTCGTCAGCCTGAGCGCGGTGCTGGCAGGCGTGGCGGATCTGCGGGAGGTCATCAAGGACGCTACGGAGCGCCGCCGGCTGTATCGCAAGCGCACCATCCTGTTTGTGGATGAAGTCCACCGCTGGAACAAAGCCCAGCAAGACGCACTGCTCCCGCATGTGGAATCCGGCTTGCTTACGCTGATCGGCGCGACCACGCAGAACCCTTACTTTGACGTCATCAAAGCCCTGGTCAGTCGCTCGCGTATCTTTGAGCTTAAGCCCCTGAGCGAAGCGGACGTGCTGACCTTGCTGCGGCGCGCGCTGGCGGACCCCATCAACGGCTACGGCGGGCGCAAGATCCGCGCCGATGAAGACGCCCTGCTGCACCTGGCGCGCACCGCCGGCGGGGACGCGCGCAGCGCGCTGAACGCGCTCGAGCTGGCAGTGGAAACTACCCCGCTGCAAGACTCGGAACTGCATATCACGCTGGAAATCGCGCAGGAGTCCATTCAAAAGCGCTCAGTTATCTACGACAAAAGCGACGACGCGCATTACGACACCATCTCCGCTTTCATCAAGTCCGTGCGCGGTTCAGACCCCGACGCCGCGCTGTATTGGCTGGCGAAAATGCTGCATGCCGGCGAAGACCCGCGCTTCATCCTGCGGCGGCTCATCATCCTGGCCAGCGAGGATATCGGCCTGGCGGACCCGCGCGGCATTCTGGTAGCCAGCGCTGCCGCCCAGAATTTTGAATACATCGGGCTGCCTGAGGGCGTGTACCCGATTGTGGAAGCCACGCTCTACCTGGCCACCGCGCCCAAATCCAACTCCGCTGGCGCGTATTTTACGGCGCTGGAAGAGATTGAGAAAAACGGCGCCGGACCGGTGCCCATCCACCTGATGGACCCCAGCCGGGACGCGAAAGGCTTAGGGCACGGCGCGGGCTATGACTACCCCCACAACCACCCCGGGCACTGGACCGCGCAGCAGTACCTGCCGGAGAACATGCGGGGTGTGCATTTCTACGAGCCTTCGGAGGAAGGTTACGAAGCGCAGGTGGCGGAGCGGGTGAGGATGTGGCGCGCGGCGCAGGCTAAGGCGCTGGGAGGAACAGAAGACAGCGGCGAAGCTTAGCCAGGACTAATGAGCGAGGCTCTTGTTAGCAAAATGAGTCTGTAAATTAAACTGTTAACGCACCTGAAGCTTCAGAGAAAGGACAACTCCAATGCTTGAAAATAATAACAAACAAATGAAAAGCATTCATTTGGATGTTTCTTACTACGATGAACTAATCACACGTGACGAGTTACATATCATAAATGAAAATATTAATCCATATGATGTTTCATTAGATTATGACATCGTGGGCGGTTGTGGGGGAGGATTTCCAGCTCCTATCGATTTTAAAACTATTTTAACCGTAGCAATTAATCCAATCACTGAAGGCATTTTTTCAGCATTAATCTACGACATAATCAAGAAACTTGTCATTGATATTGTTTTTCGACTCAAAAGAAATACAAATAAAATCCCTGTTCTATTCAGGAAAGATGACGTTAATCTAATTTTCTTCTTTGACTCGAAATCCACCTCCAAGGATGAAATTGATTATTATTTAAGATTTCTACTCAATGACTTGTTGATTAAAATTTTTGATGAAGATGAGAATGGATATATTGATGATAATATTAATGACAACGAGGGAGAAGCTAAAGGGTAACTAGGCAGAGAAATGGATCTACAAGATTACATTGACAGAATTCTTGTTGGGGATTGCGAGTTCGTTTTAGGCCATCTTCCTAATGACTGTGTCGACCTCATCGTCACATCTCCTCCTTATGCTGATCAACGTCAGACAACATACGGTGGAATAAGTCCAGAAAAATATGTTGATTGGTTTATTCCCAAAGCGGATGAATTTTTACGTGTCTTAAAACCAACGGGGTCATTTATCTTAAATATTAAAGAACGTGTTGTTAACGGGGAAAGGCACACATATGTTTACGAACTTGTACTAGAAATGCGCAGACGAGGATGGCTGTGGACCGAAGAATACATGTGGCATAAAAAAAATTCATATCCAGGCAGATGGCCTAATAGATTTCGGGATAGTTGGGAGCATTTATATCATTTTACAAAACAAAAAAAGTTCCAAATGTTTCAAGAAAATGTGATGGTTCCAGTTGGTGATTGGGCAAATACTCGACTTAAGAAACTTAGCGATACTGATAAACAAAGAGACAATTCAAAAGTTGGCTCGGGTTTTGGTAAGAACATATCTAACTGGATTGGACGGGAAATGGCATTTCCAAGCAATGTCCTTCACATGGCAACGGAGTGCTTTAACCGGAACCATAGTGCAACATTTCCACAAACCCTCCCCGAGTGGTTTATTAAACTGTTTACTAAAGAAGGTGATTTTGTTGTTGATCCATTTAATGGCTCTGGAACAACTTGTGTTGCTGCCTGTCATTTGGATCGTCATTGGTTGGGTATTGATACGAATGAGGCGTATTGCAAACTGGCTGAGGATAGAATAGTCAAAGAAAGATCAATGAAGGGATTATACCAAAATGGAAAACTTTTTTCTTAGTGAGCTAAATGATTATGTAAATACCTCTATTGAGTTTTTTCATAAGTCCAGAATTTCAATGATCTCAGGTCTAAAACTTAATAATTTGATATCAAAGAATCCGTATTTATTTAGAGCAAAGAATATAACCCTTGCATCTGAATTGATCGAAAGCACATTAAACGCTTTCCTTTCCAGCTCTGAAGAAAAGATGTTTGGGGACTTTTTAGAAAATTTAGCTTTGTTTGTAGCAAAGAAGTGTGTAAGCGCTCATAAATCAACAGCTCAAGGAATCGATTTGGAGTTTGATAAAGATGGAATCTATTACATCATTAGCGTTAAGTCAGGCCCTAGGTGGGGTAATTCATCGCAACTGAAGAAACTGTCCGAGGACCTTAATGTCGCGGAAATTAGATTAAAGCAATCCTCTCATGTAAAGAGCGTCCAAAAAATCCTTGGTATTTGTTATGGAAAGACCAAAGACCGACAAATGAAAGCCGGGTATAAGAAAATTATGGGGCAAAGTTTTTGGACCTTTATTTCAAATGACCCCAATCTATATATTGATATAATTGAGCCGGTTGGATATCGGGCAAGATATCACGATGAGGAATTTAATAGAGAAAAGGCTAAGATTGTAAATCTCTTGACAAAGGAATTCATTGAGAAGTTTTGTGACATAAATGGAAATATTGACTGGAAAAAACTAATCAAAGCAAATTCCGGAAACCTTAACCTTTAGTTCCGTTTTTTATTTCGCGTCTGGGAATCCTCGGCGCGAATCACGTGAATCATTGACTCGGTCTATACCCTATGATAATATACGTGTCTGAACTGCCCCCATCGTCTGGCGGCACAAGGCACGTGCCCTTAGCCCGCAGGGCGTATGCCAAAACCGGAAACCCGGCCGCGGCAGATTAACAAAGCCATACTTACTTCATGCCCCCATCGTCTAGTGGCCCAGGACGTGGCCCTCTCAAGGCCGAAACCAGGATTCGAATTCCTGTGGGGGCATTTTCTTGGATTAATTTCCCCAACATCAACTTTTCTTTGCACCAAATCAATAAAAAAGTTGTATTATTTAGTCAGTTCCAACATACAAACCCACCTCTTCTTTTTCCGACGACACAGCGAAAACCACCCCCGACCATTCACGCGACACGAAGCGAATATCCTCCGGGGATTAACCAGTGTTACAAAGGAGCCCATCTTATGTCTCACCAAACCACAAAACATAGCCCTACCCACATTCACCTTATTCCGGGGGTAATCCTTATCGTCCTTGTTTCCTTTGTTCTTTCTCCTCAAGCCAGCTTCGCCGCCTCACCTAAGGACCCCATCAAGGTCGGCCTCATCCCGGATGTAGGCGGCGTCGATGATAACGGCTTCAACGAAATGGCAGCCGACGGGTTGGCGCACGCCGTGACAGACTTCGGCATCGTATCCGCCATCTACCAACCTGCCAGTACCGACGAGTATGCCGCCAAAATTGCCGAGTGCGTAAGCGCGGGCAGCGCGCTCTGCATCACGGTCGGCTGGTCGCTGGGAGACGCGACCATGGCCGCGGCAATAGCCAATCCCGGAGTGAATTTCGCCATTGTGGATATGAGTTGGGATACCTACCCGGATAACTTGCGCGGAATCACCTTCGCCTCAGAGCAAGTCGGGTATCTGGCGGGTACGCTGGCCGGCCTGATGAGCACGAGCAAGGTGATCGGGGCTATCGGCGGCTTGCCAATTCCGTCGGTTGATGCTTTCATGACACCCTACCAATACGGCGCGCAGTGGGCGGACCCCAGCGTCCAGGTCATTCTGGAGTATTCCTATGACTTCATGAACCCACCGCTCGGGGCTCAGATGGCGGCAGACCAGATGTCGCGCGGCGCGGATGTGATTTTTGCCGTGGCGGGTCCAACCGGAATCGGGGTTAACCTGGAAACCGCGCAAGCCGGCGCCTGGACAATCGGCGTGGACGTAGACGTCTATTACAGCACCTTCGGTGGTGGAACAGTGGACGGGCATGAATTTCTGCTCACCAGCGCACTGAAGCGGGTGGATAACGCCGTTTATCACACCATCGAGGCCGTCGTGGGCGGGACTTTCACACCTGGCACAATGATCAATGATCTGGAAAATGAGGGCGTTGGTCTGGCGCCGTATCATGATGCGGCAGGCTTAATCCCGCAGGATGTACAGAATGAATTGGCTGCCGTCAGGCAGAGCATCATCAATGGAGAGACCGACGTCTGGGAGCCTTTTTACAAATACACCATCAGTCTGCCGGTTGTGATGAAGTAAACCTTCTCAGACGCGCAGGATTGGCGCGCGTCCGGGTTATGGATAAATTTTAATAAAAGACCTTGACCTTCAGCCGCCGCGGTCCCTGTCAAGGTATTGTTCACCCTGCCAAGCGGCCAGGTCAAGAAGTGAGGTTTATAGCTGATAAGTGACACCTTGGCGTGTATCAAGCCGGCAAGCGCGCCCTTGATCGCGCCGGTGTCCGCACCGCGCGCGGCATTGGACCACAGGTCTCCAATCTGCAGAATCGTGGCATGCAGGCGTGAGAGGGATGCCCCCGAATAATCACATAATCCCGCTTCCACCGCACATATTTAGGATACTTCGCCCGCTGGACAGGTTCATGTTTGGTGGAGCGTTATACGTTTTACACATAACACCGCTCTGGTCTGGAGACCAGAGCGATCAGAGTCATATTTTCACCCGATCTCTGGAAAAGCAATATCCAGTTGTTCCATTTTTTGTTTTTGTTTCCGTCTAATACTACTCAGGTGTTTAGACGCGCCGGAAGGACTCAAGAGTAGGTGTTGTGTAACCTATTGAAGCCGTGCTAATCTCTACCTTGTCACCCACCTTGACCATATGTAGAAACAGGTCATACTGGTGCTTGTTTTGTGCTTTTACCACGCAGCTGAAATGCTTGTTAAAGTGTGTTTTGCCACCATCAAGCGTAGCCTCAAAAACCTTTGACATAAGCAAACCGTAATCGCTCCCATAGGGACCATTGAAATCAAATACTTCAGTTGATCGGATTACCATATTTCAGCTCTTTTAACCGTTTCTCAATCGATGGCAATGAACTGATATTCTCGCCTGTTCCGCCAGTAAAAACCTCCCTGGCATCTTCCAGATTGAAAATTGCTATCTCATTGTATCTCTTTCCCAACTCAATCGCAAAATTCTCATCTGAATTGGACCGCAGGTCTCCAATCTGCAGAATCGTGGCATGCAGGCGTGAGAGGGATGCCCCCGAATAATCACACAATTCCGCTTCCACTGCATATATTTAGGATACTTCGCCCACCAGACAGGTTCATGTTTGGTGGAGCGTTATACGTTTTACACATAACAACGCTCTGGTCAGGAGACCAGAGCGATCAGAGAGACTGGTGGCACAAGGCACGTGCCCTTAGCCCGCAGGGCGTATGCCAAAACCAGGATTCGAATTCCTGTGGGACATTTTCTTTTTTAACCCTCAGCGGCGCGCCATCAGAAAGCGCAAAGCCCGGAATCACTCCTCCTCGCCGCCGAAGCTCTGTTCGCGCGCGGGCTGGATATCCTTCACATTCAGCTGGAGTGTGTTCCTGCCCATATAGCTGTTCATCTCAAAGGCATAGGCGATATCAATCCGTTCGGGCAGCTGCTGCAGCCAATAGCCCTGCTTGAACGCAATCGCGTCATAAGAATTGCGCCCGGCCTGTAAACCCAGCTTGAGGTGCTGCCCATCTCCGACCGCCCGCGCGCTTGCCACGCGTAAGTTCCGGCTGCAGAATAATGCTTCGGGATTCCCACTGCCGGTCGGTTCCAGTTTTTCCACCGCCTCAAAAACCTGCGGGACAAACTCCGGACGCATATGTTCCAGGCGAATTTCACGGTCAATCCCCAGCACGGGCACCATCTCCACGTCTTTCAGCGTTTCCCGCGCGATAGCGTTCAGACGCGTCACCAGTTCCGGCGCTTTTTCCAGGCTGACCGTCAGGCCGGCTGCCATGGAATGCCCGCCGTAGCGCACAAGCAAATCCGAGCAGGCGTCCAGCGCGCTGGTGATATTAAACCCGGGAATGGAGCGGCACGAAGCCACAATGTTGGCTTCATTTTGCGAACCGATGATGGCAGGGCGATAGAGCTGTTCCACCACGCGCGAGGCTGCCAAACCCACCACGCCTTCACTAAAATCCGGTGACGCGGCAAATATCACCGGGCTTTCGGGGTCTGTCTGCATTGCCAAAAAGATTGCCTGCTCCTGCACGCGCAGGGTCAGGTCTTTGCGCTGAGCGTTTTGTTCGTCCAACTGTTGTGCCAGCATGCCGGCGCTGAAAATATCCGTGGAGGTCAGCAGCTCAAAGGCAGCCATCGCTGAATCCAACCTTCCAGCCGCGTTCAGGCGCGGCGCCAGGCCAAAGCCGATATTGCCGGAATTGACGCTTTCCAGTTTTATGCCGGAGACCTGCGCGAGTGAATACAAACCCTGGCGCCTGGTTTCGCGCATCTGGTCCAACCCGGCGCGGATAAGCGCGCGGTTTTCGCCATTGATCGGCGCCAGATCCGCCACCGTCCCCAAAGCTACCAGGTCCAGCCAGTCGCTGGCGCGCAGCCCCTCCTGCGGGTATTTCTGCAGGTACGCTTCAGCGATTTTGTAAGCCAAGCCAACCCCCGCGAGCTGCTTGTAAGGGTATGGGTCGCCCGCCTGGCGGGGGTTAATTACCGCATCGGCGGGGGGCAGGTGGGAGCCGGGTTGATGATGGTCGCTGAGGATGACCCGCATACCCAGGCTCTTGGCTAATGCGATTTCGTCAATTGACCGGATGCCGCAGTCTACTGTAATCAACAGGGTAATTCCCTCGCAGTGCAGCTGCTCAACCGCTTCCCGGTTCAGCCCATAACCCTCGTCAAAGCGGCTGGGGATGTAGACGCGCGGGGGATTGCCCAGGCGCGAGAGCAGCTCAAAGAGCAGCGCGCTGGAGGTCACCCCATCCGCGTCATAATCGCCATAGATGGCAATCAACTCTTTTCCTGCGAGCGCTTGCCGCAGAATTTCCACCGCCGACGCCATATCCTTAATCAGGAAAGGGTCGGTGCTCTCCCCGGGCGCGCAATCCACGAACGCCCGCGCTGTTTTATAATCCGTGATGCCGCGGTTATAGAGCAGCTGCCGCAGCAGGCTGGGGAATTCTTCCAGCGCGCTGTCAACGCCCGGCGGTATCAGGGACGAAACGACCCAGCGTTTTGAGGCAGGTTGAAAAGATGTGTTTTCCATAGCCAGTCCTGTCATTAGTATGGGTCTATTGTACCCGCTAAGCTGCCCCCTCCGCCGCGCTAAGCTTGCCCAATCCGTGAATAATCCCGCCCTGCCGCCCTCCGGGGGTGAAAAAGAAGTACAATTAGACACATGGAAAACAAAAAATTTATCTTCCCCTTCTTAAAATCTACCGTCAAAAGCGATTTTGTTATCTCAGATGGCGTGGAGCGTGCCAAACGCAACGGCCGTCAAATTGTCGCGCTCGAATCCGCTCTGATTACCCACGGTGTGCCCTGGCCCGAGAACCTGAGCACTGCCCGCGCCCTGGAACAGGCCATCCGGGATAACGGAGCTTATCCCGCCACAATCGCCATTCAGGAAGGTCAGTTGCGCGTGGGCTTAAACGCCACCCAGTTGGAGACGCTGGCCGGCGCGCGCGACGCGCGCAAATGCAGCCTGTGGGACCTGGGCGGCGCGCTTGTGCGCGGCGGTTCCGCCGGCACTACCGTCGCCAGCACGCTTTACGCGGCCGAACGCGCTGGCATTAAAGTGTTGGGCACCGGAGGGATTGGCGGCGTGCACCGCGGCGGCGCGCGTGATATCTCAGCCGATTTGCTGCAGCTTTCCCGCACGCAGGTTGTCGTGGTATGTTCGGGCGCCAAAGCCATCCTGGACCTGCCTGCCACGCTGGAAATGCTGGAAACTGCCGGCGTGCCGGTGGTTGGCTACCAAACAGACGATTTTCCCGCGTTTTATTCCCGTGAAAGCGGCCTAAAGACCCCTTTGCGCGCGGATACCCCCCAGGAAGTGGCGAATATCGCCAACATGCATTGGAAATTGGGGTTCCACACCAGCGTGTTGGTCGTCGTTCCACCTCCAGCCGAAAACGCCCTGCCGCATGAAAAAATAGACGCGCTTATCACCGAAGCCCTGCGGCAAGCCGAAGCGGAAGCCGTGCACGGCAGCGCTGTAACACCCTATCTGCTCGCGAAGGTCAGCGAGCTTTCTGATGGAGAAAGCATGCGCGCCAATCTGGCGCTGCTGACCAACAACGCCCGGATTGCCGCGCAAATTGCCGTTGCTCTGCCTCAGGAAAAAACAGATTGGAGTTATATCTGATCGCTTCCTGTAATTTATCCACGGAAAAATCTGTCTGGCTCCTCTGAAAAAACAGGGGAGCCTTTTGGTTCAGATGGGCGCTTAAGGACGGGATGTCGCGGAAGGGCGCGGGGTATTGCTCGGAACCGGTGTGCGGGTCGGGACGGGTGTCCGCGTGGGGGTGGCGGTGTTGGTGGGCGTGCGGGTGAAGGTGGGGCTGGGCGTCAGCGTGGGGGCTGGGGGGCTGCCGCTCACACTGAAATAGCCAGTCATAATCCACTGACTCCCCAGGAAAAACTGAACCTGATATTCTCCCGGCAGCCATTCCTCGCTGGGCAGGCTCAGCTTGGTGAGGGCATAGCCGCCCGAGCCGCCTTCCCAACGCCCGGTTTCCAGCTTCAGAAGGCTGGTTCCGCGGTACCACATTTCAGTCCACTGAACCCCATCCTTCATAAAGTTATAGCTGTAGGTTCCGTAAATAACCGTCAGCGGGTTTTCAAAGGTTTCCGCGGGTTTGATGGGCTGAAAATTATCGTCCACTTTCTCGGCAAAGACCAGTGGGCTGAAAACGGAATTGGCTTCAGGCGTGATAATGGAATCGAATTTTTCCAGGACGTCCTGAGGGAGAGCGGGGGTGCTTGTAATCGAAGGCGTATTGGTAATCGTCGGGGTTGGCGTTATGCTGGGGGTGAGCGTGATGGTTGGAGTGAGCGTGATGGTAGGCGTGAGCGAGGGGGTTAGCGTCGGTGGGAAGTAGCGGTACGCCAGACCCTCACCCCAGCGAAAGCTGGCAAACGCGAAGAACGCCAGCGCCAGCGCGGCCACAGACAGGCTGGCAGCCTGTTCAAAAGCCTTGCGGCGCTTGAAGAAGAAGGGGATGCGCTTCCCGCGGCGGAACCGCTTTACAGCGCTAACCAGCATCCACAGCGCGCCAATCGCGCCTAATATTCCCAGGGTGAGCACAGTCGAGCGAATATCCATGGACATAGTTCGTGAGCCTTATAGGATTATAGCAGTGTCAGCGGGATTACGCTCTTTTCTTCCGGATTGCCATCGGGGAATTATTCTGTGGCGCTTTGGGTTACTGAAGATTGCCGCCCGGCCAAACAGACCAATTCAGCGTTTCTTTTTTCATCGGATTACTTACCTTCTTATCAGGGATTCAGGAAGCGCAAAAAAGAGCGTGAACGTCTGTAATTGAGCGCAGACCTGAGTTTTGTAAAACGCACGGCGAGAACGCAAGAGGGGAGGGCTGAAGGGTCAGCAAGGATGGTTTGGGAAAGCGGGCCGAAAAACAGAGCGCTGCCCGCGCGCGGGCGTTCCACAACCCAGAAGCTGAAGACCAACCTTCGCCTCCTCAGCCGGTCAGGAAGCCAATAAGAGCGATGGTCGTCGGCGCATAATCGCGATGCCAATCGCCGCCGCCGCTCTCAGCTTCATTCGCAAAGCTGGCTGGCGTACGGCTCGGCAAAGAGCGCGGGCGTGCCGCCAGTATGCCAAAAAAGCACCGACTCCTCCTTGCGAAAGAAACCCGCGCGAATCAAATCTATCAAGCCGGCTGCCGCCCGGCCTGTGTAGACCGGGTCCAGGAGGATGCCGTCAGCCCGCGCGAAAGCCCGGACAGCCTCAATTTCCGACGGCTGCAGCACCCCGTAACCCGCTTTGCAGTAGCTGTCATTTACCAGTACCTCTTCAGGCGCGACCGTTAAGTTCTCACCGCGCAGCGCGGCGGCTTGCTCAACCAACCCGGCCACCCGTGTTTGCAATATTGGCGCGGCTTCATCGACGCTGATGCCCAAAATTCTGCCGCGAAAGCCCGTTTGCCTTGCACCCAGGACCAAGCCAGCCTGGGTTCCGCCGGAAGAGCTGGCAAACACAATCCAATCCGGTGCGACACCCTGTTCCGCGAGCTCACGCATTGCCTGGGCGTAGCCCTGCGCGCCAATCGCGTTTGAGCCGCCGTAAGGAATCAGGTAGGGTTCCCGTCCTTCCGCCTGCGCGCGTTCAAACTGCTCGCGCAGCCCTTCGTCGCGCCGGGCTTTGGGAACAAACACGAGCCGCGCGCCGCTGAGCGAGTCCAGCAGCAGGTTGCCCTGGCGCGTGCCCGGGTCGTCCCCCGCCAACACCAGCAGACACGCCAGCCCCAGCCGGGCGGCAGCAACTGCCACCTGTCGGCAGTGGTTGGACTGCGGGGCACCGGTAGTAATCAGCATGCGGGCGCCCCTGGTCAGGGCGTCTGCCGCCAGGTACTCAAGTTTGCGGGTTTTATTACCGCCCATTCCCAGCCCGGTCAGGTCGTCGCGTTTGATGAGTAATCGCGGTCCGCCCAAAAGCCGGCTGAGCCCGGGCAAAGGTTCGATGGGGGTAGGCAGCTGCGCCAGTGGGACGCGTTCAAGCATGGGAGAGCCTTTGTCGGTTCGCGGCTTTTCCGCGGGCGCGCATGATATCAAGGAGCCTGGGCAGGGCGCGGGTGTAAAACCGATAAAGCCCGGGGCGGCTGCTAAAATCCCAGGCGCCCAAGTGGCGCAGCGTGATGCCGTTAAAGCCTTCCTTAAAACGGTAGACGCCCCACAGCGAGTCGCTCGCGTCAAAAACATCCGGGGCGCCCCACATGTCATAAGCCCGGCAGCCCAGAGCTTTGGAAGCGCGGATGGCTTCCCACTGCAGCAAATAATTGGGCATCAGTTCGCGCGCCGCTTCGGTGGACATCCCGAACATATAGCGGCTGACGCCGGCAAAATGGAACAGAACCAACCCCGCCACCATCTGCCCATCCACCTCAGCAGCCAGCGGCCGCGCCATGCCCGCCCGCATAAACTCGCTCCACAGCTTCAGGTAATACGCTTCGTGGCGAATGACGAAGTTATCCCGCACAGCTGTGGCGGCATACATCGCGTAAAAGCGCGCGAGTTCGCCTTCTTCTGCCGGTCGGACGCGCACGCCCTTGCGTTCTGCCAGGCGGATGTTGTAGCGCGTCTTCTGCTTCATGGCGGCCAGGATATCTTCTTCGCTGCGTCCAAGCTCAATCATGACCGTATTGCGGAATTGGATCTGGTCATCCGAGAAGACCCATCCCCGCCGTGTGAGTTCTTGTCTGAAGGCTTGCCCGGCCGGGTTCTCAGCAGCGTCCGCGGCGCCAGGCACCCCCCTGCCCATTTCAATGTCCGGGTCTATCTTGATAAAGACAGCGCCCCGCTGTGCCGCCAGCGATTGCAAGTCGTCCAGGACGCTAGCCGCGAGGGTCTGGTTCTGCCAATCCAGAACCGGTCCCTTGGGGCAATAAAGCACTTCCATGCGCAGCCCCAGGCGCACCTGTCGGCTGAGAACCAGCGCGGCGGCCTCAATCTTTCCATCTTTTTCCCAGATGTAATGCAGCGGCGTCCAGTCGTTCTGGATTTTATTCTGCCCCCATTCGTGGGTCTGCAGCAGGTGCGGTTCGGGCAGCCGCAGCAGAATATCGTTCCACTCCCGCGCGGAATTTACCTCAAGAAGCCGCATCCAAACCTGCCTGTTTTCGCGCGCGGTAAATTTGATAGGCTTTGTAAAGCAGGGGGTGATAGGCTTTGATGAACGCCGGCGCGCTGCGTGAAACCACCCCGCCGAAGCCTCTCTTAAAGCGGTACACACCCCACAGCCCATCCGCGCGGCTGGTAAAGTCTCGCTCCAATACGTCTTCATCTTCGTCGGGGATACCCCACAGGTCGTAAACGGCCGCGCCGCGCGCTTTAGCCCAGCGCATGGCTTCCCACTGGAGCAGATAGGTGGGCATCAGGTTGCGGCTCTCATCATCCGACGCGCCGTAAAAATACCAGGCGCGTTCCCGGTGTAAAAAAACCATCAGATAAGCCAGGGGTTGATTGTCCAGGTGAGCTTCCAGCAGGGCGCATTTACCGCGCGGTTCAAATATCTGAAACGCGTTTTGATAATAAGCAAAATCATGCAGCGCAAAACCATCCCGTTTCGCGGTTGTTTGCATCATCCGATAAAAGCTGCTCAAATCGCTGCTCAGGCGCGCCTGCACGCCTTTTTTCTCAGCCAGGCGGATGTTATAGCGCGTCTTTTGCTTCATCGCTGCCAGCAGTTGTTCTTCGGTGCGGGTCAGGTCAATCAGAATGGTTCGCCGCGGCTGGATTGTATGTTCTTCCCGCTGAAAATCCGGAAAAGCGTCCTCCAGGGCGCGCTCGGGCAGCGGCTCAAATAAATCCGGTTCGACCTGCAAAAAGATGGCATTCCGCGCCCGACAAAGCTGATTTATCCGCGGTATGAGCTCTTCCCAGTTTTCGCCAATCGGCCCCTTAGGCAGGTAAGCAATGCTCAAGCCCAGCGGGAGGGCCCGGAACAACACTTGCGCGCAGGCGTTTTCCGCTTGCACCCGTGCCGAAGACCAGCCAAAACCGGCTTTAAATTCCGCCCAGCCCGCGGTTTGGAGCAGGTGCGTCTGGGGAAAGCCCTCGAGCAGCTCATCCCAGTCAGCGTCTTCCTGATATGCGCGATGTGTCAACGCTTACCGTCCCTTAAACCCGAGCACCGAGCCGAATGTGCGCAGGATGATGGCGATGTCCATTAATAAATTCGCGCGTTGGATGTAATACAAATCATATTCCAGCTTTATCGCGGTTTCCTCGATGGTTTCAGCATATTGCTGGTGGATTTGCGCCCATCCGGTAATGCCAGGCTTAACCAGCATCCGGGCGCGATAAAACGGAATGTCTTCCTGAAAAACTGCTACCAATTCGCTGCGCTCAGACCGCGGTCCAACCCAGCTCATTTCACCCTTCAGGACGTTAATCACCTGCGGAAGCTCATCCAGATGTACTTTTCGTAAAAACTTGCCAAGGCGGGTGATACGAGGGTCGTTATAGGCAGTCACCAGGGCTTCCTTTTCCATATCTGCTTTATTTTTCATCGTACGGAATTTGTAGATACGATACGGCACGCCGCCGCGTCCGAGGCGCTCCTGGCTGTAAATAATCGGTCTGCCTGAATCAATCAGGGTTAAGATGGCGATAATCGGGAACAGCGCGATAAATAAAGCTAGCCCAATCAGCGTGAGAATCAAATCCAGCAGGCGCTTCAACATGCGGTAAATACCGCCCGCGGGCGTCCGGTCCACAAACGAACGCACCACCCATTCGGAGTCAAGCAGGTCAATCGGCACGCGCCCCAGCAGCTCTTCATACACCTCTTCCATGGTGGAAATCTGCAGCCCTTTTTCCTGGGCGCTCAGCAGATTCTGGAACATACCCTGGTTCATTTGTCCTGAGATAGCCAGGATTAAATCCGTGATGTTCAACTCTTTAATCAGCGTCTGCAGCGTGGAGTGGTCTCCCAAAATTGTGTAATTCCGGATTTGGGTGCCAAGTTTCTCCGGGTCATCGTCAATCAGACCCTGGAGGTTGAACAGCGGCTGTGCCTGGTCGGCGATAACATTCACCAGCGTGTTACCAGCTTTTCCCGCGCCAATTACCAGCAAACGGCGGGATTTGGTTGCGGCGGAAAAGATGCTGACATAAATGACGCGCCAGATGAGTGTGAGGATTGAGACGAACACGATAAAGTAGGCAACCCCCCTGCGCGGCAGGGTCCGTGGAGGCATCGCGAAGTAAATAATCAGGTAGAGGAAGGTGGCAATCAGAGTTGCCAGGCCAATGCTTTTCAAGGTTGTCTTGAGGTTGCCGGCTTTATTCAGGTCGTAGTTGTCTACCATCAGAGCAATCCAGATAACGGGGAGTAAATAAAACCAGGTGTCCGGGCGCGTCCGTAAAAATTCCATCGAAAATTTCATCCACATGTCGCCGGTAGACCATAAATAGAGCGCGATAACCAGCGCGAGCACAGCCGCGGCGATATCGCCCAGCAGCAGGATGAATTTGTGCTCCGAAGGCTGTAAACGTAAGCGTGGTGATGATACTTTTTCCTGCATGGTTGCGTACTCCTGCGCTTAATGCGCGTTTTTGGATACAAGACCTGCCAGCAGCCCCGCGCCCCAGGAAAAATGCATGCAGGCGGCCGCCAGCGGGAAACCGAAGGTTAACGCGGAGTCATGGCTGTTCGCCGCAAGTTGAATTCCCGCGCCCAGCAGGGCAGCCGCGTAAAGCATCGCAGCCCCCAGAAAGAGGAACAAACCAGGCAGCCAAAAAATGCCTGAAACCAGGAGCGCGGTCATCCCAAGCACAAACAGCGGTGGAAGCGCTTGCCTGAGGCGCAGCGAGCCCGGATAACGCTTCAGCATCTGCGCTTTCCAATAACCGTAGCGCCAATACTGATTTGCCAGCTCTTTCAGGTTCCTGCGGGCAAAATATACGCAGCGAATTTGCGGATCCAACCAGATTTTCCCGCCGGACTCCCGTACGCGCGTGTTGAACTCATAGTCTTCATTGCTAAGCAGGGTTTCATCATAGAATCCAACCCGCTGTACCAATTCACGTTTGAAGCAGCCGAACGGGACCGTATCCACATAGGCAGCCTGTTTGGTGAAGCGATATTGCGCGTCTCCGACTGCCAGCGGGTGCGCGGCAGCCGCGGCGATAGACCGGGCAATCCAGGTGTCTTCCTGCGCCCGAATATCCCAAACACCACCAACAATATCCGCCAGCCCATGCGTCAACGCGGCGTAACAGCGCTCTATGTAATCTTCGTTTGGCACCGAGTGCGCGTCCAGCCGCAGCAGCACCTCGGCTTCTGCCGCCCGGATACCAGTATTGACTGCCGCCGGGATGTTGCGCTTGGGGTTATCCAAAACCTTTATCCGAAAATCGGGGTGCTCTGCCTGAAACTCAGCAATGACGGCGCGGGTACTATCATCGGACATTCCATCAGCAATAACCACCTCAAGCGCCTCCGGCGGGAAGCTCTGCGCTATGATGGCTTCCAACAGCAAGCGGATGGTACGCTCTTCGTTGCGGCAGGGGATAATTACGGAGACTTGCGGCGCTGTCACGGGTTTTCGTTACGCAGCTTGATTGCGGCCGCGCTCAGGCAGCCTGAGGAACGGCGGCAATCGCTTCAATTTCCACCAATCCGCCCTTTGGCAAAGCCGCCACCTGAAAAGCGGAGCGGGCCGGGAAGTCCCGGTTGAAAAATTCGGCGTAAACGGCATTCACCAGCGCGAAATCGGTCATATCCTTCAGGAAAACGGTGGTTTTCACGACCGCGTCCAGATTGGTCCCGGCTGCTTCCAAAACCACGCTGAGGTTGCGCAGCGCCTGCCGCGCCTGAGCTTCCACACCTTCCACCAGGCTGCCATTTTCGGGGTCAATGCCGAGCTGCCCGGAAACAAACACAAAGCCCTGACAGGCGATTGCGGCAGAATAAGGGCCAATCGCCTTGGGAGCGCGCTCTGCGGTCACGACCTGTCTGGACGCAGGGGTAAATTTCATCTGTGCACCTCTTTCTTGTTGCGTGCTGTCTTGGAAGCCTATTATAACATCCACCAGCCGGGCAGCCCTGCGGCGCCCCAAAAAGACGCCTCCTAAGGCTGCCAGCCGCCCACGTCTTTCCAACAATGGTCCAGATGTTCCGCCATCACGTCTTTGAGTTTGCGCCGGATGATATTCCGGACCGCCATCATCAGGTCGAGCCCGCCAAGGGCAAACAGTTGGCGCCCGATTTCCTTAGCCTGGCGGTGGTGACATTGATGGTCGAAGGGACCGCCGGGGACGAGGGATAAAAAGTCGTCCTGCTTGCCGATGACAACCAGCTGGTCTATCAATGTTTTTACTTCCAGTTTTTGCGCTGGCGGAAGGTTTCGGATAGCGTCTTCACCGAAGAGGATGTTAATCAGACCCATGGTATACTCCAATCCAGTTTCTGGTTGGAATTATATCCGAGATATCCCCAACCCGGCCTCCCGGCGCTTCGAAAGGCCTTGCTCTCCGATCAGAAGTGTATCTGGCGGCTGGTTAACGGGCTGTGTTCTTAGGCTTATGGTATAATAATTTCTCGCTTTATGAAAGCCCGGCTTTCAAGGCGTTATTTGGTTTTACTATCGGATTATTTATAAAGGATTTGAGATGCCAATATCGTATTTAACACGCGAAGGGTTCGAAAAATTGCAGGTAGAACTGGACGACCTCCGCAATAACCGCCGAAAGGAAATTGCTGTTCGGCTGCAGGAAGCGATGGAAGATGGCGAATTGATTGAAAACGCCGAATACGAAGACGCGAAAAACGAACAGGCTTTTGTTGAAGGGCGCATTAAGGATTTGGAGCTTTTGCTCGCAACCGCGCGCATCATCGACGAAGGTGAAAATGAACAGGGCTTCATCCAGGTCGGCACTACCGTCACCGTGCAGGAAGGTGAAAACGAACCGGAAACCTACATGATCGTCGGTCCGGCGGAAGCCGATCCGATACTTGGCAGGATTTCCAACGAATCCCCAATCGGGCGCGCCCTGATCAACCATAAGGCTGGCGACACCGTGAAGGTAGAGGCGCCCGGCGGCCCGTATACGGTTGTGATTATCAAAACGAGTTGATTATAACAAACCGAAACACCCCACCAGCCGGCTGGTGGGGTCTATTTTAATCTGAAGGATTGGGCATATGCTGCAAGATAACTTTTCTGACCTCGAAAATATCCGCCTTGAAAAAATGCTGCGCTTGCGCGCAGAAGGTCTTGAACCTTATCCGACCACAACCAGGCGAAATTCATCCATTGACGCGGCTGTCCAGGCGTATCAAGCCGCCGAAGCCGCGGGCAGCAGCGAAGAAATTAATGTGATTTTGGCTGGCAGGCTGCGCGCAATCCGCAACATGGGCAAGCTCAGCTTCGCCCACATTGAAGATAAGGACGCCAAAGTCCAACTCCTTTTTCGGGTTGATGAGATAGGCGAAGAACTTTTACAAGCCTTTGCCCGCGATTTTGACCTGGGGGATTTCATTGAGGCTGAAGGCAGCATGTTCCGCACGCGCCGCGGCGAGGTGACCTTGCTGGTCAAATCCTTCCGGATGCTCGCCAAAGCCCTGCTGCAGCTCCCGGCGGATAAGGACGAAGTGGTGGACGGGAAAACCGTGCGCCACGCCACCCTGACCGACCCCGAAACCCGCTTCCGACAGCGCTATGTGGACCTGGCGGTCAACCCGGAAGTGCGCGAAATTTTCCGCGTGCGGTCTGCCGCGGTCAGCGCCTTGCGCCGCTTCCTGGATGAGCTTGGCTTTTTGGAGGTTGAAACCCCCATCCTGCAGCCGATTTACGGCGGCGCGGCAGCCCGACCCTTCATTACGCATCATAACGAACTGGACCAGGACCTCTACCTGCGCATCAGCTTTGAACTGTACCTCAAGCGCCTGATTGTGGGCGGATTGGACCGCGTTTACGAAATCGGGCGCGACTTCCGCAACGAGGGAGTCTCTTATAAGCACAACCCGGAATTCACTCAGCTGGAGTTTTATCTGGCGTATGCCGACTACCGCGACATCATGGCAATCACCGAACAGATGATTTCAACTGTCGCGCAGCAGGTTTTGGGCACCCAGATCCTTCATTTCGATGGGCACGAAATTGACCTGACCCCACCTTGGAAGCGGCTTGAAATCCGTCAGGGGCTGCTGGAACAAAGCGGCATTGATATCTCTCAACACAAAACTGCGGCGGAATTGAGCGCTGTTTTGCGTGAAAAAGGCATCCCGCACAACCCCAATGCCCCCCGCGGTAAAATGATAGGCGACATGATGGAGCAGTTTCTTGAGCCCATCCTCATCCAGCCCACGTTCCTGTATGATTATCCGCGCGATATTTCACCCCTGGCGAAGAATAAACCAGGCGACCCGCAAACCACAGAACGCTTTGAAGTTTTCATTGCCGGCATGGAGCTGTGTAATGCCTTTACCGAGCTGAACGACCCCTTGGAGCAGGAAAAACGCTTCCTGGAGCTTGGGCGCGCATACGCTGAAGGCGATGAGGAACGCCACCCGCTGGACGAAGATTATTTGCGCGCGTTAGCTTATGGCATGCCGCCTACCGGAGGCTTTGGAATGGGCATTGACCGTTTTATCATGCTGCTGACCGGGCACCACAACATCCGCGAAGTAATCCTCTTTCCGCCGATGCGCGATACAAGCCAGGCGTAATTGCCGGAAAAAATGTACAATTATCAGTAGTCAGGCTGGCGCGGCAATTATCTGGCACCGGTCTTGCATCCTGGTAGATATGAGCGAACAAGACCTCATTGAACTTGCTGTTGGCGGAGATTTGGACGCCTTTAACCGTCTGGTGCTCCAGTATCAAGACGCCGCGTTCAACACCGCTTATCGCATCATGTCTGACCCCGCCGCTGCCGAGGACGCCACCCAGGAAGCGGTCATCTCCATGTATCGGAAGCTGAATACTTATCGCGGGGGCTCCTTCAAGAGCTGGTTCCTGCGAATCGTCACAAACGCCTGTTACGACGAACTGCGCCGGAGGAAACGCAGCCCCAGCGTCTCGCTCGAACCGGAAACTGATGAGGGCGAACCGATCGATTCGCCTTCCTGGATGCAGGATAAAACCCCCGGCCCGGATGAAGCAGCCGCCGCCCGGGAGCTCGAAGAGGCCATTGAGCGCTGTCTGGCAGACCTGGAAGAAAAGTTTCGCGTGGTAATGGTGCTGGTGGACATTTCTGGCGAAGATTACGAGAGCGTATCCGCCATCATTAACCGCCCGATGGGCACAGTCAAAAGCCGGCTGGCCCGCGCCAGACAAAAGATGCAGGATTGCTTGCGCGGTTTTGAGGAACTTTTACCTGATAAATTCCGTCTTAAGGACGAGGATACGGAATGAAAAAGCAGGTTTTACTCCCTAAGAAGGATAATGAAGCGCTGTGCGCTTATCTGGACGGCGCGCTGACAGGCGAAGAACGACATAAGTTTGAATTACGCCTGGCAAAATCGCCGCGCCTGCAGCAATCCCTCCGGGAATATACCCAACTCCGCTCGGCTGTGCGCAGCTTACCCTGCCATTCCGCTCCGCGCAATTTTTCTCTGACGCGGGAGGAAGCCCGCGCCCTCAAGCGGCAGCCCCTCTTGTATCCAGCCTTCGGGTTTGCTTCGCTTGCGGCGGTTCTGGTTTTGGCGCTGGGCTTTACCAGTGAGTTTATCTTTAAGGCTTATTCAGCGCCCATGGCGCGTGAAATTTCCAGTGAGCCATCCCTGGCGGCCGTGCCCGCCGCGGAAAACGCTCCCCAACCTCAGGAAGCCCCCCTGATTTTCTCGTGGGGAGGAGCGTATGGGATGGGCGGAGGCGGTGGCGCCGGTGGGAAGGGCGACGGTATCGGAGGGGCATCGTACGGCGCCGGCGGCGGTTTTATCATCGCGGGCAACAGCGCCGCAAATGCCGAAGGAGACCAAAGCAATTTGCCCGCAGAAGCGAGCGAAACGCTGCCTTCCGAACCAGCCGGCGCGGGCGTGCCGGAGACTTCGCCAACGGAAGCTCCGCAGGCGGAAACGTTCAGCGCCCTGGTGGGTTCCGAGCCAGTCGAGCCGCTCATTCTCGGCATCCGGGAAGCCGAAGCCGGGCAGATTGTCGCCAGTTATCCGCCCGCGCAAGCCAAGGCAGCCCCCGAAACCGCCGCGGACAGTCAGCCCGATGCTCAGGAGCCGCTTATCTCGGAATACCTTAAGTTGGGGCTGCTGGCTGCCGCCTTGCTGTTCGCGGTCCTGGCAGTGGTGCTGTATCTGAAACGCTGACCTGCCCTTAAAAACAATCAATCCACCCGAATAATCGGGTGGTTTTTTGTTCCATCAAGAGCGCGTGCTTGACTGCCTTAAAGAATGATCTGCTTTAAAGAGAAAAACAAAGCGCCTCTCATCGTTCAGAGGCGCTTTGTGCTTGCTTGTTTTACAGACCGGCAGCCAGGCGAAGCTCGGCGGTTTTATTGGTCTTTTCCCAGCTTAGGTCCAGGTCGTCGCGTCCAAAATGCCCATAAGCTGCCAACTGATTATAGATGGGCTTCAGCAAATCCAACTGATGGATGATGGCGCGCGGGCGCAGGTCAAACACCTTGCTGATTGCCGCGGCAATCTGGTCATCATCAATGACGCCGGTTCCGAAAGTTTCCACGTTAATGCTCAGCGGTTCGGCTTTGCCGATGGCATAGGCAATCTGAACCTCGCAGCGGGATGCCAGCTTGGCTGCCACGACATTCTTGGCGACCCAGCGCGCGGCATACGCGGCAGAGCGGTCAACTTTGGTCGGGTCTTTCCCGCTGAAGCAGCCGCCTCCGTGCCGGCCCATACCGCCGTAGGTATCCACAATAATCTTGCGCCCGGTCAGCCCGGAATCGCCCAGCGGTCCGCCGATGACGAAGCGCCCGGTCGGGTTAGTGTAAATTTTGATGTTTTCGTCCACCAGTTCCGCGGGGAGGACGGGTTTAATCACGTGCTCAATCAAATCCGCGCGGATTTGCTCGTTGGTGACCGTCTCGCCGTTGAGCGCATCGGCGTGTTGGGTGCTGATAAGCACGGTATCGATGCGCGCGGGTTTACCGTAGTGATATTCCACGGTCACCTGGCTCTTGCCGTCCGGGTACATCCATTCCAGGGTGCCGTTTTTACGCACTTCCGCCATGCGGCGGCAGAGCTTATGTGAAAGGTAAATCGGGAGGGGCAGCAGCTGCTCGGTCTCATCACAGGCATAGCCAAACATCATGCCCTGGTCTCCGGCTCCGCCGGCGTTGATATACTCCTCGCTGTATTCCACCGGTATGGTCTTGCCGTTGCGGTCCACGCCCTGCGCGATGTCCGGAGACTGCGCCGAAACCGCCACCATCACAGCGCAAGTGGAGCCGTCGAAGCCCTTTTTGCCGCGGTCGTAGCCAATGCCGTTGACCACATCGCGGACCAGTTTTTCGATATCCACGTAGGTACTCGTGGTCATCTCGCCGGTCACCAGCACAAAACCGGTTTTAGTCACGGTCTCGATTGCAACCCGAGAGGACGGGTCTGCGCGCAAAGCTTCATCCAACACCGCGTCGCTGATTTGGTCGCACATTTTGTCCGGGTGACCTTCGGTCACGGATTCGGACGTGAACAGAAATTTGGGTGACTTCATAAAAGTCGTCGTCATAGTAAGAAACCTCCAGTTTCTTTAAAAAAAGACCCCTCGCGGAGAGGGGGGCATTGGTAATGCTGGCTCGCCTCTCATCTTCCAGAAATACTGCTCTGCCGGAGTTGGCACCGTCCAGGCTTTCACCTGGTGGTTGCCGAGGTATCATCGGGCCGTTCCCTCCACCTCTCTGGATAAGTGCGCCGCTTAGGGCTGTTAAATTGTTAGTCAGTTTTATATCACGCTTTTATTTTTTTTGCAATACGCCTTGATTTATTATCAAGTTTTAGTAGAATAGGCCAGACGATAACTCATTGTTAACAACAGGGTGGGTAATCATCAGTCAAAACAAAGGAAAAGCGAGGAAATAAATTTGGATACTAAAACTTACAGACCGGTGTTAGCGTGGCTTATGGCGGCGTTTTTTGTAATGAACGCTTTTTTTATGCCAATCAGCCCCGTGAGCGCCGGCACACCCCCCACTATCGACGCGACGGTGGTGGTTGCTGGCGTAGATGAAGGGGGAATTATCGACAGTTCTGCAGGAGTGGGCATAACGATTACGCTGCCTTCTATCCCGGTTATTGGCGACGGCGTCGATGATTATTTTGTCTATGGCGATTCGGTCAGCCTGCTGATTAGTGAGCATTTTAAATTTGACCCAATCCCTCCAGATCAGGAGCTGTATTTTGACACGATAAAAGTTGGCACAGTCAAATTCAGCAACAACGCTGCTGGTCAGGCTGTCGCCACAATTGTGTTCGATGGTGAGGAATATATCTTTGACCCAACAAAACTCCCTGAAGGAGCACCTCCCTACGCGGACGTATCTGCCGAGTTTAGCTGCAATTTGATCTTTAACGGCGAATATGAAGATGGCGGTGATGGTGAAGAGTATGTGACGATTCTCGATAAAACCTACAGACTTCAGCTTCCTGGGGATGTAATAACGCATACTGTTACAAAAGATGTTGCTTCAATTAATCTGGATGAAGGCACGATCACCTGGACAGTGACAATTACCGGTGAGAGCGATACTGTGCCTGATCCTACACCACTCAACTTAGGTGGATATCTTTTTGAAGATGATTTGACAAGCGTGGGCGCGTATGTGGCTGGAAGTTTTATTTTTAACGGAGTGGCTGTTGATCCAACCATCACAGGCACTCTCATGTCCTATTCTTTCCCTGACCCAACCATCAGCCCCGTTACGATAACCTTCAAAACCGAAATCCCCGGGCCGGTTCTGGCGGGCGGCGGCACAATTACAAATACCGCCGATGTCTCCGATGATGAGCTTCCAATCGGGTCTGATAGCGCTACCGCGACCATCACGGGGCCATCAATTTCTAAATCAGGTACTGCTAATGACGGGTTTGGCGGTGATGGCAGCTATAACCCCGTTGACCGAACGATCACCTGGACAATCCCGGTGGATAATGCGGGGCGGACTTTGTATGATTTGGTCATTACCGACCCACTAACCGGAGGTCTCGGTTTCCAAAGCGCGGTTTGGCAGCGATGGGATGAGGTTTCCGGCACTTGGGTTGACGTTCCCGGATTGAGCTGGAGCACCGAGCCCACTGGTGGTGTCTATGAAATTGGAGACGTAAATTACAAGGGTCGTCTGGTGATTGTCAGCACGGTGCCCGATTCTGATGACGGCTCTGTTACCTCAAAAACCTATTACAACAGCGCCTCAGCCTCATGGGCCGGTGCCGACGGCACGCCTGGCAGCGGTAACAGCGGAAGCGTTGGCGTTTCAATCGGCTACGACGCGATTACCAAAAGCGGCACTCAAACTGAAGATGATATTAAAAACCGGCAGATTACCTGGACAATTAATGTTGATCTGAAGGGACAAAGCGCGACAGACTTCGTCTATTACGATTTGTTTGTGCATGATGCGGCTACAACAAACGCGGCTCTGATGGCGTCCGCGAATTGGCCGGCAGGCATTTTGATCGGAAGTTCAGGGGTTTCCCGGAATAACGGACAAAAATTTGTTGCTGTGGATTTAATGGACAACCATCTGACTGTTGAAACCTTTGATCTGAACAGTCTGGGCACTTTGGTTAAGGTGTCCAATCTGAGATCTGTTGGAACCAATCAGGTTGTTTTGCGGAGTCAGGTGATTGATCCTAGTATCCTGGCTGGCAATAAGGCCTCCCAAACTGTGGTTAACGTTGCTTCGCTTTACAAGGGAACTACTTATCGCGGTCAAAGTCAGGCTTCTGTCCCGTTCAATAATATGGTCCTGGCCAAGCAAATGTTAAAGCGGGTAGAAGTTGCAAATGATCACGATCCCGATTTACAGATTGATCCAAATAACAGCACTACCGGGCTTGACGCAGGCTTTCATTATGATTTCCGGGAGGTAATCTTCCGTCTGGTTGTAAACCAAACCGGATTGGATTTTGGTGATGTCGAAACTAATCTCCCTGGCGGCTTTGGTGATGTTACCGTTACCGACACATTACCTGCCGGTTGGGTCTTCGCGCCTTTCTCAGGCGGAGAGATGTTCCTCATTTACGATGTGAATACTTCATCGGGAGCAACTACCCCTGCACTGGATCCCGCAACCATAACAGGCTTCACAGATAATGTGGGCGCCTCCATTGCCACATTTACATTTGAAGATTTAGACAAACCCTATGTTATTTTGGTGAAAGCGAAACCCACAGATGAAACCTTTGACGGTTATCTTGTTGGAGCTAATGTCCACACTAAAACCAATACTGCGAATTTAAGTGCGGAGAACTGGACCCCTGGGGTTACCGTTACCCAGGACGTCAGAGTGAGAACCGAAATTATCGACAAGTCGATTGTTCTTACCCGGCAATATGACGGCATACTAACCTGGTTGTTGGACTATATTCCGTTCAACCGCCCGATTGCCACGGGTATTCAGGATGTTCTACCGGAAGGAATTGATCTGCGTATTGATTCGAGCGGCAATCTGATTTGGGAACAAGGTGGCGTGCGCAACATTACAGTTTATGAGCTGATCCCCAACGCAAACGGCGATGGCGGATTTACTCAGGGTCCGGAACTTGATTTAGCGACAATCCAGACAAAGCTGGTCTACGATAACGCTACCCGTACCTTAACCTTTACCTTCCCCAACAACACCAAGGGCTACCGGCTTTCTTATCTGACTGACATTACCGGTCAGCCGGGTGAAATTACAAACTCCGCAAAATTACTTGGCGCTGAGGGTGAGGGAACGGGAACAAGTGAGAGCTTTATTATCACCGAACAACACGGTTCTGCAACAATGCGGCGTAGCGGCTTTGTGTCAATCAAAAAGACGGACCCCGAGGGCGGTGTTTTGCCGGGCGCTGAATTCACGCTCTATAATACTGACGCGAGCGGCAACGTTACAACACCGCGAGCGGTTCGTGTCTCTGATGCTAATGGAAATATCAGGATTTATGGATTGCAGCCTGGTACCTACATCCTACGGGAAACAAATCCGCCAGCAGGTTATTACCATACATCGCTTGAATTTGTGATTGTTGTTGGTTCGGACTTCTTAACAACGATTAATGGCAGACCGATGTCAATTCCGACCCCTTACGAGGTGGTGAACTATCCCCAACCGCAAGCCTCCGGCAGCCTTACAATCAGTAAGACAGTTGCAGGGAACGGCGGCGATCCCGACAAATTATTTGCCTTCACCGTTACGTTTGATGATGCGCCTTACGAGTATCCTTATGCAGGCTCGGGTGGCGCGGCAAGCGGTGCCATACGCAGTGGCGATACGATTTATCTCGCTCACGGACAAAGCATCACAATCAGCGAACTGCCCATCGGTGCAGCGTATACAGTGGTTGAAGCTGATTATTCAGCCGATGGCTACATTACGACCTACACAGGCACAACCGGTGTAATCGAGTCTGGTGAGCCTTTGGTAGCGGCGTTTACCAATACCCGTGAAGTTGGCAGTCTCACCATCAGAAAGACCGTAACAGGAAACTTAGCTGATAGGAACAAATACTTCACTTTCACGGTGGAATTTGGCAGCGATAAGGTTTATAACTACCATGGCAGTAAATCCGGAACCATTCGAAGTGGTGAATCGGTCCAGCTCAAACATGGTGAATTTATCGTGATTGAGGACATTCTTATCGGAACGTCGTATAAAGTTACCGAAGTTGAAGCAAACCTCGGCGGATATGGAACAAGTTACACTGGCACGGTTGGAATCATGGATACAGCTGGCAAAGTTGCAGCCTTCGTAAACTGGCGCAGTAGTGTCCCAAATACGGGAGACGATAATACTGCCACAGTCGCGAGAATCGGGCTGCTGACGTCCGCGTCTATCCTGGTGCTTTCAGCTTCTTCATTTGGTTTCCTGCAATATAAGAAGCGCAGGCAGACTCAAAGATAAGTTCTTTCAAAGCGAGAGCCGTGGGGTTTTATAAACCCCACGGCTAATTTCATTTTTATTTCCCTAAAATGAGTAAACACACCGAAAACCTAAAAAAAAGACTTAAGCAAAGCCCCCAAAAAAAGACGGACAGAAAGACAAGCGGGGTGAGTTCCTTTCTCTTGCCAGGCTTAATCGGATTGAGCCTGATTGCTGTTATTGTCTTTGGCGTGATTTATTTTCGCCTGGATGGTGAATACCAGGTTGGAAATAATTATTATTCGGCACTTAAAGCGGAACAGGTGATTTATCTGCATGTCAGACAAGACCTGGACAAATCCGTGCCGGAAGAGAAACAAGTTGCAGATAATAGCTCCATTATGGATTTCATGTATTTGCGAATTAAAAATGAGGATATTGTTGCCTGGATTACGGCGCCTGGCTTACCTATTGATCTGCCAGTTGTCCAGGGCAAAGATAACAGTTATTATCTGACACACCTCTTTGACCGCCAGCCGAACCGTTTGGGAACCTTGTTCGTTGATATCCAAAATGCCGGCAATTTTTCGGATAAGAATACGGTCATATATGGGCATAACATGAATGACGGCTCTATGTTTGCTTCTTTGGCAAACTATCGCAAGCAGGAATTTTACGAGTCCTTCCCCGTTATGGAATTGTATACACCCGACGGTGATTACAAAATTGAACTCTTTGCGGGTTATGTTGCCAATGGCAACGAACCTTTCTTAAGATTTACCTTTAATGACGAAACCGATTTCTTAACATATATCGTTTGGCTAAAAAGTCGATCGACGTTTACAAGCTCTGTTGATGTTAAGCCGCAAGATCGGATCATAACACTGGCGACATGCTCTTATGAATACGATAACGCCCGTTATGTTGTTTTTGGAAAGTTGATTCCAAGAAACTAACCTTTGCCCTCCATATGGATTTTTAATCGCTATAGCAGGAGCAATTGTCTTAAAAATCATTTTTTCCCAGGTTGAGAATATGTCAAATTTTCTGTAAATGAGTCACGGATCATTCCCGGCATTAATTGCCTAAGCGTTCTCCATTTTTTAAATAGATACTGCCAAATTCCCAATCTTCACTGAACTCCATCAAAAAAAGCTGAGACCAGACGCAGACAGGCGTCTTCATAAGGCAAGACCCGCACGACTCTGGTGCGCCGCTTGATCTCCTGACTGAGACGTTCAAAGACGTTGGATGTGCCTAACTTTTTTTGATGCAAAGGTGGAAATGCAAATACAGTAAACCCTTCAGGAAGGTTGACCTCTATCCAATCATGAGATTTGTATCCATATTACCGTTTTCTGATTCGCATCGATTAAAATCGATTATCTGGTCTTTCGCCTGTAACCATAAGGAAAAACCGGCTTCGCCCTATCTGACCATTAAACGGAGGTCTTCACCATGAAAAAGAGATTATTAGTGACGCTGAGTCTGCTGGCAGCACTTCACCTCACCGGCTGCGCCGCGCCTGCCGCGACGGAAACACCGCGTTCGGCGACGATGGAACCTGCCGCTTTGGTCTCACCTGTTACAAATGAGAAGACGGAAGCGGAGCTGCCGGTCAAATTTTCGGACCCCGTACTGGAGGCAATGATACGCGCGACAATGGGTAAGCCCACAGGCGATATCAACGCGGCGGAAGCGCAGGCGGTGACCAGCCTAAATCTCAGTCTTGACTGGCAGGAATCCCTCTCCGACGGGATGAAAATCACCAATCTGGGGGGGCTGGAAAACTTCACAAACCTGGATAGCCTCAATTTGTCCGGGCACGCGATTATGGATGTATCAGCGCTGCGAGGGCTCACAAAGCTCCGCGCCCTGTCATTAGAAGGAAACCCGATTGCGGATATTTCCCCGCTGGCTGAGCTGACCGGCCTGCGGCTGCTGTTTCTTTCAAACTGCGCAGCGCAAGATTACACTCCGCTTGCGCAGCTGGTCAATCTGGAATACCTGAAGCTGAACAATTCAACAATATCCGAGCTTACCCCCCTGGCATCACTGCGTAATCTGAAAGCCCTCTACCTGGCAAACAGCCCAATCCGGGACTACACTCCCCTGGCTCAGGTCTACTCCGGGCTTGAGGAGAAAGATTTTATCATCGCGACCACGTTGGAAGAGCTCGGCTTTATGATGGATATGAACAATAAGCAAGCCCTCTTTGACAGCGATACCGCGACTGTGCGCATCAACCATGCTGAGTGGGGCATTCCGCCAGAATTAGGGTTTGAAAACTGCGTGTCTGTAACAATGTATTTGGACGGAGAGCACAAGCTGAGGGTAGGTTTCTATCCCAAACTCAATGCCTTCGTGTTTCAAATGGCAAAAAACGGCGAGATGATTATGAATTATGTCTACGATCCGGTCAACGGCGGCTTTTCGTTGGAAGCGGAAGAGCGCGAGGGGGTGGAGCAGATCTGGCGAGCGGCTTTGCCTGACGCGGAAGCTGACGAGCTGCTGTTGGCAGGTGTTCCTATTTTCAATGAGGTAATATTGAGCAGCTTTAATATGACTGCTGAGGCGCTCTTTGCGCTTCCGTTTGAACCGCCAACCCTCAAAAGCCTGGGCTTCTTCCCCGACAAAGCCAACGCTGTATGCCTGTACGAGCAGCGCGGGGATAGAGACTACAATATCGAAATCCGGCGCCCGGAATGGGGAGAAAAGGAGTACGACATAAGGTTCTTTACACCGCTAAGCGAGGGGTATCGCCTGGTTGGTACGTATAACCTGGCAGAGCGGCGGTTTCTTATAGGTGTGGATGACGATTTTGGAGGTGGGGGGAACTTTGAGTATTTCAGCGATACAAAAGAACACGTGGACGGCTGGTGCAGTTATAAAGATATGACGGTCGAAGAATACTTTATCAAAGCCTACAATGACCCTGACATTAAGGATGTTTACCTGCATTCCATTGAAATGATGCGGCAGTATTTCGTCGACCGGTTTGGCCAGACGATGGAAGAGTTATTCAGCCTTCCTGGCTGCAAATAAACAGCGCTCCTGCCTTTGCCTCTTAAGCGGGTTTTATCACAGGTTGGCGAAGCGCCAACCTGTCTGGCCCTAAAAAAGCCAGCATCTCACAGCGACACGACAGCCCCCGCCGTGGATTGATTTACGCAATCCATAGGCGCATCTCAAACTCTCCGGAACCATGCCGCAGACAAAGAGAGACCAGGCTGGCAAAATCATCCCATGGATATTTTATTGCTCAGGCTTGACAAAACACCCTGTTCACGTAGAATCAGCCAAATTCCGTTTTGTTTCATTTTTCGCGACCGGAGCTCACCTTCCCGAATTTCGAAAATGAAATTATGAAGTTATTAAAATAAATACTATAATACTATTATGGCAGCGCCGTTTGATAGAAAGAAACAAAGCATAGGTTTTTTCTACGGGCTGGTTGCGGGGGCAGTCTTTTCTTTAACTGCCTGGGGGGTGGACGCGGTAAAGCTTGCTGGCGCGCATGTGACATTTCCCTTCATGAAATTCCTTCCCGCATTTTTTATCTGCGCCTTGGCGGGGGCAGCTGTGGGTTGGCTCTCCATCCGCGTTGGTCACTGGCTGGCATCCATTGTCCTGTGGCTCTTATTTGCTGTTCTGACAATTTGGCTTGTATTATGGCTGCCTGTCAGCGGCAGCGCCCTGCTGCTGCGCTGGCTGACCCCTGGTTTGTCGCACTGGATTGAATATCCAAACGTTGAGGCAATATCCCAATTTCGCATCGTCGGCTTGCTCGTTGTTGGGTTACCCTGCCTGCTTTACGGCATCGTGGAAAACAATTTGGTAGACCAAACTCTTTCCGCCTCGGCTGCCGGCGGTTGGATTGCCATTCTTTTGGTGGCATCGCTTCTGATGGGCGCGGCTGGCTTTGCCGCTGATGAACTTCTGAACCGCTCCTTCCGGGAACCAGCCCAGGCGCTCAACGAAATGCTCAACTTCGCCGCCGAGAACCAGGGAAAAGAGGTGGAAAAAAACCTTGCCAGGCGCATGCGCCTGAGCACAGCGCAACCGCTCGGAGACCTGGTCGCGAAACCCCGGAAAATGACCTTAATTGCTTATGATACTTCACTTGGTCAGATGGATTACCTTGTGGATTTCCTTGGAACCTGGGCGCGCTGCAAAGTAATCTATTCCCAACCAACCCAATGTGACCTGATGGAGGAATTAACCCGGAAATATTATATTTCTGATGGAAAAGACCGGTTTGTCTGGACAAATTTGACCTTCCCGCTCTATCCATAATAAGGTTATAATAGCTGAGTTACGAACCAGACAAAATTTGATTGTTATGAATATCATGGTCGTAGTTTCCTTAATTGAAATTTAAGCTGTAAGAAGGGCTCATCGATGGCTGAAAAAATTCTGGATGTGCAAGGACTTGAGACCCAATTCAAGACACCCGACGGTATTGTTCACGCGGTCAACGGAGTCTCTATTACCCTTGACGAAGGGGAAACCCTGGGGTTGGTCGGGGAAAGCGGCTGCGGAAAAAGCGTATCCATGCTTTCTATTCTCAGGCTCATTCAATCCCCTCCCGGGAATATCACCGCGGGTCAGGCTTTCTTTAAGGGCAAAGACCTGCTGGCAATGAACAGCGAGCAAATCCGCCAGGTGCGCGGCGGTCAAATCAGTATGATTTTCCAGGACCCGATGACCTCCCTGAACCCGGTTATGAACATCGGTAAACAGATGGCAGAGCCAATGCTCTTGCACCTGGGCATCACACCCAAGGAAGCCCGCGAGCGTTCCATCAAACTGCTCGAGTCAGTCGGCATTCCCCGCGCGGGGGAACGCCTGAAAGACTACCCGCACCAGTATTCTGGCGGCATGCGCCAGCGCGTGATGATTGCCATGGCACTTTCTTGCAACCCGCAAATCCTGATCGCGGATGAACCTACTACCGCCCTGGATGTGACCATCCAGGCGCAAATCGTGGACCTGGTCATCCGCCTCCGCCAGGAACTGGGCATGGCAATTATCTGGATTACGCACGATTTGGGCGTGGCAGCCAGCATTGCCAACCGCATCGCGGTTATGTACGGCGGTTTCATCATTGAAGAAGCTAACGTCAAGGAGCTCTTTGCGCACCCTTCACACCCCTACACGATTGGCTTGCTGAACAGCCTGCCGCAAATCCAACGTAAGGGGCGCCAAAGACTGTACTCTATCGAGGGCATGCCCCCCATCCTTCTGCAAACTCCGCGCGCCTGCCCCTTCGCGCCCCGCTGCCGTTGGGTGCTGGAAAAATGCTGGCAGCAAAACCCACAATTGGAAAACATCGGCGATCACCACAAAGTGGCTTGCTGGGTGGACACGACAACGGGAAGTGAGCGTTAATGAATACTGATAACGAAGTTCTGGTCAGAGTTCAAGATCTGGTAATGCATTTTCCTATTTATCGGGGTGTCATTCGCCGGCAGGTTGGCGCCGTGCGCGCTGTGGACGGCGTTTCCCTGGAAATTCGCCAGGGCGAAACCCTCGGCTTGGTTGGCGAATCCGGCTGCGGCAAAACCACTGTCGGACGCACCATTCTCCAGCTCTACAAACCCACCTCCGGGCATGTCTATTACAAGGATACCGACCTGACCAAGTTAAGGTCTGAACCCATGCGGATGATGCGCAAAGACCTGCAGATGATTTTCCAGGACCCTTATGCCAGCTTGAATCCGCGCATGACCGTGCGTGATATTATTGGCGACCCCATGTTAGCATTTGGCGAAGCCAGCGGTAAACAAATTGATGAGCGCGTGCGGGAACTGCTCAACCTTGTCCGTCTGGACCCCGATTTTGCCAACCGCTACCCGCACGAATTTTCCGGCGGTCAGCGTCAGCGCATTGGCGTCGCCCGCGCGCTGGCAATGAACCCTTCCTTCATCGTGTGCGATGAACCGATTTCTGCCCTGGATGTGTCCATTCAAGCTCAGGTTGTCAACCTTCTGGAAGACTTACAGCGCGACCTTGGTCTCACTTACCTTTTTATCGCGCACGACCTTTCGATGGTGCGTCATATCAGCGACCGCGTCGCGGTGATGTATCTTGGTGTGGTTGTGGAACTTTCGGACCGCAATGACATTTATGACAATCCTTTGCACCCATACACCAAGGCACTGCTTTCTGCCATCCCTGTCCCGGACCCCGTCTACTACGAGACCCGACAGCGGATTATTCTTGAAGGAGACGTTCCTTCGCCTGCCAACCCACCTTCCGGCTGCCGCTTCCGCACCCGCTGCCCAATCGCCGATGAAAGATGCGCGCTTGAGCGTCCGGAATTCCGTGAAGTGACGCCGGGGCATTTCGTTGCCTGTATCAAAGTGGAACCGCAAACAAACACCAAGGAGGTGATAGATTAAGAAAGCGTATAAAACCCATGTTGTTGTATCAGTCTGCCAAAACAATTTAGACCATTCTCTTAAGGAGGAGAAAAATGCGTAAACTGTATTTGCTTATTGCACTGATTTTGGTCGCAAGCCTTGGCTTGGCTGCCTGCGGCACAACCGCCACGCAAGCCCCCGCCGCGACTGAAGCACCCGCCGCGACTGAAGCACCCGCCGCGACCGAAGCTCCGGTGGAACAAGTCGCGCTGAACCCGTACCTGGGCTCCAACAAGCTGGACGGCAACGGCGTGCCTCCCACCTTCTTTGATGATATCCACATCCGCAGAGCTTTCGCGTATGCGTTTGACTGGGATACCCTCATTGACGAGGTCTACCAGGGCGAAGCCGTTCAATCCAAGGTCCTTTCTCTGCCTGGCATGCCCGGCTACGATATGGACGCCCCGCACTATTCCATGGACCTGGAAAAATCCGCTGAGGAATTCAAACTGGCTGATGTTGACAAAGACGGCATTCCCGCTGGCGAAGACCCCGATGACGTCTGGGAAGTTGGCTTCCGCCTCCAGATGCTCTACAACACCGGCAACACCACCCGCCAGATTATCGCCGAAGTTATGCAGGCCAATCTCTCCCAGGTGAATCCAAAATTCAGCATTGAAGTTCTGGGCCTGCCCTGGCCTGCCTATCTGGCTGCCATGCGCGCGCATAAAATCCCGATCATGACCGGCGGCTGGCTGGAAGATATTCATGACGCCCACAACTGGTATCAGCCTTACACGACCGGTACCTACGGCGCCCGTCAGAATATGCCCGCTGACCTCAAGGCTCAGTTCAAGGCCCTGCTTGATGAAGGCGTCGGGCTTGTTGATCCGGCTGAACGTCATGCCGTATATCAGAAGTTCAACCAGCTGTACTACGACCAGGCTCCTGGCGTTCCCGTGGTCCTCGTTACCTCCCATGCTTACGAGCAGAAGTGGGTCTCGGGCCGCATTATGAACCCGATTTTCTCTGGTCTGTACTTCAAGACCATTGCCAAAGCGGCTGATGCCACCAAACCTGACACGCTGACCTACGCGACCATTGGTGACGCGGATACGCTCGACCCCGCCCTCAGCTACGACACCGCCTCCGGCGAAGTGGTCCAGAACGTTTACGAGACCCTGGTGTTCTATGATGGCGCCGCGACCGACAAATTCGTTGGCCAGCTCGCCACCGATTGGACTGTCTCTGAAGATGGCACCGTGTGGACCTTCCACATCCGCCCAGGCGTCAAATTCCACGAAGGCGGCGATTTGACCCCGTCCGATGTGGCGTACACTTTCCAGCGCGGCCTCCTGCAGGGCGGCTATTCCTCCCCGCAGTGGATGCTTGCCGAACCCTTCCTCGGCGTCGGTATTGATGACATCACCCTGCTCGTCGATGATTCCGGCGCTCTGGGTGACGATCGCGAAGGTCTGATCGCTGCCGATCCCGCCAAGCTGGTTGCTGCGTGCGAGACCGTGAAATCCAAGATTGTTGCCGACGATGCTGCCGGCACCGTCACCTTCACCCTGGCTCAGCCCTGGGGTCCTTTCCTCCCCACCATCGCGAATGGCTGGGGTTCCATTATGGACAAGGAATGGGTCATTGAAAAGGGTGGTTGGGACGGTTCTTGCGAGACCTGGCAGAACACCTATGGCATGACCTCCGCTGAAGATATCTTCTCCACGATTGCCAACGGCACCGGCGCCTACGCTCTGGATCACTGGACTCAGGGCACCGAAATTGTCCTCAAAGCCTTTGACGGCTATTGGGGCGAACACGCCAAGGTTCCGAACGCGGTCATCGCGATTATCCCCGAATTCGGCACCCGCTTCGCGATGCTCCAGGCTGGCGACATTGACTTCATGGACGTCCCGGTGGAACAACGCCCGCAGGTTGACCCGATGGTGAGCGAAGCCGCGATTTACGACGCTGAGACCAACGCGTACAAAGATCCTGTTCCGGTGTGTAAGATTGACACCGCCAAACTTGGCCTCGAACGCTTTGAGCTCTGCGAAGAAACCAACAACCGTCCGCTGCGCCTGTACTTCGGCCGCCCTGGCCTGCAGCAGGACGTCATCCTGTTCAACTTCCTGATCGAGTAAGACTTCGAACAGGTAAACAGCTGATACAAATTGCGGGAGCCTTTATAGGCTCCCGCAATCCCCGCGGTTTTTTACCTTTCGCCTTGCACAGAAGTTTTCTGTGCGGGGCAAAAGGCAAAACAAAGTGAGAGGTATCAAATGACCAACTATATCATCCGGCGTTTGCTCCTGGTTCCCGTTCTGTTGATTGGAGTGACCCTGATTATCTTTGGCATGCTCCAATTGCTGGGTCCGGTGGAACGATCAGCGCTGTATGTGCGGGACTTCCCCAAGAACGAAAAGCAAATCGAAGGTCTTATCAGAAAGTATGGTTTGGACAAGTCTTTCTTTGAGCAGTACTGGCGCTGGCTGGACGGAGTGATTGACCCTGTCACCAAACAGCGCAGCGGCGGTATCCTGCACGGGGATTTTGGCTATTCCCGGACTGCCTCCCAGCCCGTCGTGGATATCGTTAAGGACCGCTTCCCCAATACGGTTGACCTGGCGCTGTGGACGGTTTACCCGATGCTTTCCGTTGGCATTTGGTTGGGCGTGAAAGCCGCCGTCAATCAAAATAAATTTGTGGACCAGGCGGCCAGGGTTTATTCCATCATCGGCACCTCCTTCCCCACTTTCGTGTTCGGTTTGCTCATCCTGATGCTGCTATATGCCAAAGCCGGCTGGTTCTACCCGGGAAAAATGTCGGACTGGGTCAGCAAACTGATCTTTTCCGGACAATTTAAACAATATACACATTTGCTCAGCATTGACGCACTGCTCAACCTGCGATTTGATGTGTTTTGGGATGCCATGCGGCACATGATTATGCCCATCATCACCCTCAGCTATATCAACTGGGCAACTTTTGTGCGTGTCACCCGCTCCTCCATGTTGGAAACCCTGCGTCAGGATTATGTTGTTACCGCTCGCGCGAAAGGGCTGAAGGAATCCGATGTGATTAACCATCATGCCCGTCCGAACGCGATGCTGCCGATTGTTACGATGGCAGGTTCCAGCATTGTCTCGCTCCTGGGCGGCGTGGTAATCACCGAGACAGTCTTCAATTATCCTGGCATCGGCAAAGCCTCTGCCGACGCGGCTGCCAACCTGGACGTTGTAACCATTCTTGGGCTGGCGATTTTTACCGGCACCATTCTCATCCTCTCTAACCTGATTGTGGACGTTATCTACGCGTTCATCGATCCGCGCGTACGATTGGCATAAGGAGCAGCGCATGACCGAAAACAACCTTAATCCGACTGGCGATAACAGGCTCCTGGCCGAAACCCACTCCACCCGCAAAATTGGCTGGCTGGAGCGCACTGTTGGACCAGATAATTACCGCATCCTCAAAGGGCTGGTAAAAACACCCGCGTCCATCATCGGCATGATTTTAATTGTGCTTTTCATTCTGATCGCAATTTTTGCGCCGATTATCGCCCCGCCTGTGGGGCATGACCCCTATAAAATGCCGCGCGACGGTTTTATGGCCGAACCCAAATATCCTGGTGCTCCCTGGAAGAAAAATGTGCCCGAAGTGCCTTTCTGGTATGAGACTTTGACCGGGCATGAGAAATGGGTTCATCTGTTAGGCACCGCCCAAGGACAGTACGACATCTTTTACGGCATCGTCTGGGGGACGCGCACAGCCTTCAAAACCGGCTTCATCGTGGTGGTAGCCACCGTGCTGATTGGGGTTGTCCTGGGTTCCGTCGCGGCGTATTACGGCGGCGCTGTCGACGACGTTATCATGCGTATCACGGATATTTTCATGACCTTGCCGTATATTATGATGGCGTTGATTTTCTCGGCGGTTCTAACGCCAATCCTGGGGCGCAGTCTGCTCCCGCCTCTCATTGCCATGATCGCCTTTGGTTGGATGGGCTATGCCCGTATCATTCGCTCGGATATCCTCTCCATTAAAGAGCGCGACTACGTCCTGGCTGCCAGAGCCTCCGGGCTTAAAAACGGAAGAATCCTCTTCAAACACATCCTCCCCAACGCCATTTTCCCGACCCTCGTGCTGGCTTCCCTCGGCATTGGCGACGTGGTACTCGGCTTTGCCGCCCTGTCTTTCCTCGGCATCGGCACGGAAGTCGGTTACGCCGACTGGGGGCAAATCCTCAGCTTCGCGCGAAACTGGATTACCAGCCTGGATAAATACTGGTACATCGTCGTCTACCCGGGCGTGACGCTGACCTTGTTTGTGATGGGTTGGAACCTGGTTGGCGACGCGATGCGCGACGTGTTAGACCCGCGCATGCGCGGCAAAGGTTGATTTACTGGAAATCCAGCCTCCCCTGAGCGCGGCTCAGGGGAGGCTTCTTTATGTTTGGCAGGTAAGATTCAGTTAAATGCTGCGCAAAGATACTTCTCTCAACACTTCCTCCAATATCCTGGGGATTAACCTGGACGGAGAACGATTGCTGGTGGTTTGCGGCAGCCCCACCGGTACAATTTACGAACGTCTCTTTGCACCAATTCCCCCGCAAGCCGACTTTCCAACCGTCCTGGAATTAATTATGGTGCAGTCTGACCGGCTGCTGACCCTGACCAAAGCCCAACACCTGGCGCTGCCAGAGTGCGTTTCCGTCGCCATATCCGGCAATGTGGACCCGGAAACTGGTGTGCTCAGCTCAGCGATAGACTTTCCACTATGGAAGCTGGAACCTGTGCGCTCCCAAATCCAACTGCGTTTCAACTTGCCGGTTGCGCTGGAACAAAAAGCCAACGCTGGCGCGCTGGCAGAATATTACTTCGGCGCCGGGCAAAAAACCGGCAACCTGGTGTTTATCACGCTCGCGCCCGCGGTTCGCGCCGGCATTCTGACTGACGGTAAGCTCCATACCAACAGCGGCGGTACCGCCGGGCAGATTGGCAACCTGCGCCTCGCGGCCGAAGGGCCGGCCGGTCTTGCCAGGCCGGGCACGCTTTCGGGCTTTGCCAGCGCGGCCGGAATGTTGGAACTGGCTCGCATGCGCTTCCCCCAACATTGGGAGGCTGACGCGGACCTTTTCCAGATAATTCGCGATGCTCAAAACGGGGATCCTTTCGCCCTGGAAGTTTTTTCCGAAGCGGGCACGCAGTTGGGGCGCGGCCTGGCGGCTCTGACGCACCTGCTGCAGCCGGATCTGATTGTTATCGGTTTTCCGGGCTGCCTGCTGGAGGAGCATTTGCTCAAGCCTGCCCGTGCCGCGCTCGCCGCTGCGACGGAGCTGGCCGAATCCGCTCTGCCCGGGCTCATCCCTTCGGCGTTGTGCGCCCGCCTGCCTGAATTGGAAGCCATCGCGCCAGCTATCCACCAATTCCATTCGCAGAACAAAGAATAAAAAAGGTCTGCCAATTTAGGCAGACCTGAAGTGCCTGAGCCGTACTCATGCGGTATGAGGCATTTCCTCCACGGAATGCTTCTTTTTCTTTTTCTTCTTCTGTGCCTGAGCCATCTCTTCTTCGAGCCTACGCTGCTTTTTTCCGGCTTTTGTCATAAGTTTGGCCTGTTTTTTGGCCAGCTTTTTGGCTTCTTTTTCCTTGCGCTGGGCAAGCCGTTCGGCGTCGAACTTTTCCAGCTTAATGCTGACCCGCACAGTTTCCACCAGATAGTAAACATAAAGAATCAAGGCAATGATGCCAATCGTCAAGGTGCCGTAGGTCTGGCTGCCGAATAACGGCAGTTCAACGTTCTTTACCCCGATGAAGTAATTCACCAGGCTGAAAAGAATCGCAATCAAGCGCATTTCCGTCGGGCCTAGTTTAATGGTGGTCATCTCAAACACGCCGGTCACTTTCGTCTTCAGGAAAACGGTAATCATCATCAACAGGTAGCCGATGGCGGCAAAGAGCGTGACGTCCAAGCGAGAAATGCCGGAAAAACCAAAACCGAGGAACATGCACAGCGCGGTAAAACCGTCCACCGAGTGGTCGATGAAATAGCCGTAATTCGGCCGTTCCATGTGGCGGTAGCGCGCCAGCGTGCCGTCAAGGCTGTCGCCAAACCAGTTGATGACAAAACCAAGACAGGCAATCAGGACCCAGTAGTTGCGCAGGGGTCCGCCAGTGCGGCCGACAATGATGAAACTGACCAGGGTCAGCAGGGAGCCGAGGATGCCGATAACCGTAAGCGTATCGGAATTTACCCAGGCGGGCATGTGCGCTGCCAACCACTGCAGCGCCGGTCGTTCCAAAGAACCAAGCAGGATATCGTTCTTTCTTACTTCTGTTTGTTGCTTCATATGCACCTCTCAGGATAAATGCTTAATTTGCTCCAGCGCTTCCGGCCAGATGGGATAGAACATTGCCCATTGTTCCGGGGAAGCCTGAATAAATTTCTCAGCTGCGCGCAGCACTTTTTCCGCGTTCAGCACAATATCATCGGTCAGGTTTTCATAGTCCTCAAACGCGATAGGCGGGGTGCAGTCATAATAAAACCTGCCGTCTTCGCGCGTTACCCCACAGGCGACCCGTACGTCGGCTCCGGTTTCGCGCGCCAGGCGCACGTAATACGTGGAAAGCCTGGCGGGCCTGCCAAAAAATACCGGTTTGTATTTTTGTTCTTCTTTCCCATCAATCGGCCGGTCCAATCCCGTGACCAGCGCGCAGCCTTCATTCAGCATCAGCTTTTTTGCTTCCCTGAATGCGCTGAAATTAATCGGCATAATCCGCATCCCGGTCTGCTCGCGCAGAGCGTTTTGCGCCTGATAGGTTTTGTTGGGTTTCGGGTAGGAAAGCACCACCACCTTCTGGCCCAATTTCACAATCATCATGCCGAACAGGTCAAAATTGCCCATATGCGGCCCAAGGATGATTAGCGGTTTTCCGCATTGAGCGCTGTCTTCCAACATCGACTGCATTTCCGGGGAGAGGATAATACACTGCCGGGCTTCGTCTTCGTGCTGGTAATAATAAAAGTATTCAAACAAGGCAATAACGATATTGCGCATGACCAGCCGACTGCGCGCAGCCAATTCCGCGCGATTCAGCCTTTCGCCGGAGGCTACCCATTGGTTGGCTTTGATGGCTTGCATCATTTTCCCGCCCTGGAAGGCGGAGAGAATATCCGCAGCAAAGATGGCCAGCCTGCGTCCCGCGCGCAACGAGCAGTGCCTCCCAAGCCACATCCCCAGACCTATCGGCCCTGAATCCTGAAAGAAAGCTTTAACAGACATCTTCTCTACAATTTTACCGGATAACCTCGAAAGTGTTTTTTGCGCCCGACGCTTCCTTTCGCATCCTGCCGCGCGCGCGAAGCTGCCGGAAAGCCGCCGCGGCTGCGTACCCCAGGCTGGCTACCAGGATAATCACCGCGCCGGAAGGCAGGTTGAGCGCATAGGAAATCAACAGCCCTGATATCGTGAAGAGCAGGCTTAACCCCGTGCTCAAGACCATAATGCTGCGCATCTCCCGCACAAACAGATTGGCAATAGCCGGCGGGATAGTGAGCAACGCAATCACCAAAATCAAGCCGACCACCCGCATGGTGATGACCACGGTCAGCCCGATAAGCACAATCATGGCCATCGAAAGCCAGCCGACAGGGACGTTTCGCACTGTGGAAAAGACCTCGTCGAAGGAAATCGCCAGCAGGAGCCGGTAAAACACCAGCACAAAAGCCAGCACTACCACGGCAATAACCAGCATCAAGCGCAAATCACCCGCCGAGACGGCCAGAATGCTGCCGAACAGGTAGCTCATCAGGTCCGCTTTATAGCCCGGGCTGAGGCTGACGAAGATAATCCCCAGCGCCATGCCCAACGCCCACATCACCCCGATGATGGTATCAGCGCGCGCTTTTTCCTTGCGGTTCACATAGCCCATGGCAAGCGAGGAGAGCAAACTGAAACCCACCGCGCCCCACATAGGGTTCAAGCCGAGGAAGTAGGCGATGCCCACGCCGCCGTAGGCCGCGTGCGCGATGCCGCCGCTGATGAACACGATGCGGTTCAACACCACCAGCGTGCCAATCACGCCGCAAGCCGCGCTGACAATGACGCCTGCCAGCAGCGCGTTGCGCATGAACTCGTACGAAAGCACTTCTCGCAGAAAGTTAATCATTCCAGCGGCTCTCCGTCCTCAGTATGCGCGGGGAAAACGCGGTGCGGCATCCCGTGCGCGATTAAGTCCACCGGGCATTCATAGCCTGCCTGGAGCATGTCCGCGGAGATGGATTTATCGCGGTGATAGACCAGCCGGCGGTTAATACAGCCGATGGTCTTCACGTAAGCGGATATCGCGGTCATGTCATGGGAAATCAGCAGAATCGAGATTTCCTCGTTCAGCCTGGCCAGTAATTCGTAAAGCTGAACGCTGGCCTGCGGGTCCACGCTGGCGGTCGGCTCGTCCAACAGCAAAATGCGCGGCTGCGCGGTGAGGGCGCGGGCAATGTAAACGCGCTGCCGCTGCCCGCCGGAAATCTCATTGATGGAGCGTTTACTCAGGTCAAGCATGCCCGTTTGGCGCAGGGCTTCCTCCACGCGCTGGCGGTCTTCCGCGCTCAGGCGCAAGCTGGAAAAACCAGGTTTGATTCTGCCCATACTTACCACGTCCCACACATTGATAGGAAAAGCCTTATCGCTGATTTGCAGCTGGGGCACGTAGCCGATATATCTTCTGCCTTCGTTTGCGCTGTATCCCATCACGCTCACGGAGCCTTGCCGCGGAACCACCAAACCCAGAATGACCTTAATCAGGGTGGTTTTTCCGCCGCCGTTGGGGCCGATGAGCCCGACATAATCCCGCGGGAAAAGGTCAAAGCTGACATCTTCCAGGACGGTGTCCAGGTCATATCCAGCCCGGACATTGCGCAGGGAAATTACAGGAGCTTCGCTGTTCTCTTTCAAATCATCCTCACTACCTGAGCGCTTCCGCCAACTGGGCAGCCAACAGCCGCATGTTCGCGGACCAATCCCTTGCCATCGGATCCAGTTCTACCATCCTGGCTGCCCCAAGCTGTGCCGCAATCGATTCTGCCAGTTTCTGGCTGACGCCTTTCTGCGCAAACACGGTGCGGATATCGTCCTCGCGCGCCAGCTTGATAAGCCTGGCTAATTCCTCAGGGCCAGGTTCCTGCCCGCGGCTCTCCACGGAGAGCATGGTCAGCCCATAATCCCGGGCGAAATAACCCCAGGCGGGGTGAATGACAAGAAATGTTCCGCGGGTTATTCCAGCCAGGGCGGCGCGCACATCCGCGTCGACCGTGTCAATCTCCTCCAGCCAGGCGGCCAGGTTCGCGCGGTAGTTATCGGCGTGCGCGGGGTCGGCAGCAATCAGAGCGTCCGCCATATTTTGAGACACCTGCTTCACCCGTTCAGGCGAAAACCAAATGTGCGGGTCGGGCTCTCCTTCAGCGTTGGTTTCACCGTCAGAAGCGGGTATCGGCAAACGTTCCACGCCGGCTGCCGAATCCACAATGGTCATGTCCGGGTTCGCGGCGCGAAAGCGCGGCATCCAGGCATCCTCAAATTCCACGCCAATCGAAAAATACAAACGCGATTTCGCTACCACCCGCATCTGCTCAGCGGTAGGCTCATACGTATGCGGGTCATCCCCACTTCCCACAATCGCTTGCACGCTAACCAGATCGCCGGCGATTTTCTGGACAAAATAAACCTGCGGCAGGACCGAAACGGTCACTGTCATTTGTCCGGCTTGTGTCGGCACGGCAGGCGCGCAGGCCGTCAGGAGGAGTGCCAAACCCAAGATAAGCGCGCCGAGAGACTTCATTGTTTTTCACCATCTTTCAACAAGGATTGACATTCGGGGCAAAGCCCAAAAAACTGCAGCAGATGCTCCCTGACCTGAAAGTGGGTCTCGGCGCGAATACGTTGAATCAAATCCTGCATATCTTCCGTTCCCGCAAACTCCACCGCTTTTTGGCAGTTCTGGCACACGATAAAATGATGGTGCCCAAAACTCGACGGCAGATACCCAACCAAGCCGTCCTGCTGGAAAACCTGGCTGACGAGACCAAGCGAGAGGAACAGTTCAAGCGTCCGGTATACGCTGACCAGCCCCAGATGCACACCTTGTTCGCGCAAAAGCCGGTGAATTCCCAGCGGGTTCAACGGCTTTTCTGTCGTTTCCATCAGCTTCATAATCGTTTTACGCGGTTCAGAAAGCCGATAACCTGCTTTTGAGAGAAATGTTTGCCAATCCATAGTTTGTTATTGATAATCTTTTTCAGTAAGCCAATTGTAGACGGGTGCCGGAGAATTGTCAAATATCAGGATTCCCAGGGGCTTACACAAACCGACGCGCGGTCAATTTCTCTGATATAATCAGGCGGCTCGGGAAAATCCGGGCATTTATTTAGAATTGGAGAAGAAATGACAGAAAATATCTTAAACGCGGTGCAGGATGATGCCGTTGTTCAGCTTGCGTACAATCTGGTCGTGGACGGCGAGGAAATTGAATCTGAAGTGCTGGAATACCTGCACGGGCACCAGAATATTATCCCCGGGCTGGAAAATGCCCTGACCGGTCTGGAAGTTGGCGATTCCAAAGAGGTTTTGGTCCTCGCTGAAGAAGCCTATGGAGAATTTGACCCCGACGCGGTCGTGCTGGTTACCCGCAAGTCCTTCCCCCCGGATTTTGACATCCGCCTGGGCGAACCAATGCACCTGCGCGACGCGAACGGGCATGTCTTTACCGGCGTGGCAACCGCGCTTACCGACGAAAACGTGGAGCTGGACCTGAACCACCCCATGGCAGGCAAAGACCTGCAGTTCACCGTGACCATTCTTGGCATTCGTCCGGCAACCGAACAGGAAATCCAAAACGGCGGCCTTTCACACGCTTGTGAGGGCTGCGGCGAAGGCTGTTCTGACGGCTGCTGCGGCTAACCCCGCAATGGGAAATTTTAACCGCCCCTATTCGGGCGGTTTTTTGTATGGAGCGCGCAGTGTTCCAGACCGTCTGATAACAAGAACAACGCCGCGCTCTTCTGAGCGCGGCGTCTTTAGTTAACGCTAACGGGGGAAATCAGCCGGCTGCCGCCAATTCACATATCTTGACAATGACTTGCACCGCCTTTTCCAGCGCGCACACCGGCACAAACTCATAACGTCCGTGCATGTTGTGACCCCCGGCAAACAGGTTGGGCGTTGGCAGCCCCATGTACGAAAGCCGGCTGCCGTCCGTGCCGCCCCGCACCGGGATGACGCGCGGTTCAATTCCCAGGGCTTTGTATGCCGCCCGGGCTATTTCCATAATCCGCGGGTGTGGGTCAATCATCTTTTTCATGTTGTAGTACTGGTCTTTCAGCGTCAGCTCCACTACCGTCTCACCGTATTTCCGGTTCAGGTAATCCGCGGCGCTTTGCATCAGGGCTTTGCGGCTCTGGAAGCGTTGGTCGTCATGGTCGCGGATAATGTATTCCATGTGGGCGTTTTCCACCCCACCTTTCAGGAGCATCAGGTGAAAAAAGCCTTCGGTCTTTTCAGTGTGCTCGGGACGGTCAAAAACCGGCAGCAGCGCGTCATATTCCATCGCGATACGCAGCGCGTTGAGCATCACACCCTTTGCCGTGCCTGGATGCACATTGCGTCCGCGCGTATGCACCCTGGCGCCAGCTGCATTGAAGGTCTCAACTTCCAGTTCACCTACCTCTCCGCCATCCACGGTATACGCGAAATCGGCTCCAAAAGCCGGCACGTCAAAGTGTTCCACGCCGGCTCCCACCTCCTCATCGGGCGTGAACGCGACCCGGATTTTTCCGTGCGGTATCTCCGGGTGAGCTGTCAGGTATTCCATGGCGCTCATAATTTCGGCAACGCCGGCTTTGTCATCCGCGCCAAGCAGGGTGTTCCCATCGCTGGTAATCAGCGTTTCCCCGCGGTACTTCAACAGGTCGGGGAACCGCCGCGGGGAGAGCACGATTTCTTCCGCCGCGTTAAGGATGATATTCCCGCCGTCGTAATTCTCCACGATTTGAGGCTTCACGTCCTTTCCGCTGAAGTCGGGGCTGGTATCCACATGGGCGATGAAACCGATAACCGGCGCGGGCGCGCTGGTCGTAGCCTCAAGCGTCGCCGTCACGTAGCCAAACTGGTCCATATTGACTTCGCTCAAACCAATCTGGCGCAGTTCATCCGCGAGCAGGCGCAGAAAATCCAACTGTTTGGCTGAACTTGGATAGGTTTCCGAATCCCGATCCGATTCAGTATCAATTTTGACGTACCGCAAAAAACGTTCCAATACCGCAGACATGGGGCTTCCTCCGCTAATTTTTCCTGTTTTCCATGTGGATTTTATCACCGGCAAAGCGCTGCAGGCAAATTTCGCAAGTATAATCAAAATACCAGCGCAGCCCCCGCACGCGGGGCGCGAAACTGAGTAAAACAACGCCCATGCCCAACACCGAAGCACCTCACAAACCCATCCCCTTCCGCATGCTCATCGCGCTGGCGGCCCTGCTTGTTTTTCTGCTGGTAATGAGGCTGCGCCTTCCGGGTTATCATTCCATCCCGAAAAACCTGGGCGCGAACGCCTCAATCACCGTGCTGGCAAAATATCCGCACGACCCGGCTGCTTTCACGCAGGGGCTGCTCTACGCGGACGGGCTCTTTTATGAAAGCGCCGGGCTTTACGGGCAGTCCACCTTGCGAAAAGTGGAACCCGAAACCGGCGCGGTTTTGCTGGAAAAGCGGCTGGACGCGCAGTACTTCGCTGAGGGTCTGGCGCTTTTGGAAGGCAAGCTCTACCAGCTCACCTGGAAAGAAAACACGGGTTTCATTTACGACCCACAGGATTTCCGCCAGCTCGGCACGTTTTCTTACCCCACGGAAGGCTGGGGTCTGACTACCGACGGCAGCAGTCTGATTCTATCCGACGGCAGCGCCACCTTATACTTCCTTGATCCCCAAACCTTGCAGACCACCCGCGCTTTGCAAGTCCGCCTGGACGGCGCGCCGCTGGACCGCCTGAACGAACTGGAATACATCCGCGGAGAGATTTACGCCAACATCTGGTACAAAGACCTGATCGCGCGTATCAACCCCGCCAGCGGTGAGGTGGTGGGTGTTATTGACTGCGGCAGCCTGCGGGATGGGGAAGGCGCGCCAGCCCCCAACGATGTGCTGAACGGCATCGCCTACGACGCGCGCGGCGACCGGCTGTACCTCACCGGCAAAAATTGGCCCTGGATTTATGAGGTCTCGCTGCGGTCAGCTCAGACGCCCTGAGGTCTCAGGCGCTGCTGACCCGTCCGCGTAAAACGTCCAGTCGCGCGTTCATCAGTTCCGGCAGCGTATCCAGCACATAGTACGGCCCAAAGCCCTCCAGGCAGACTGCGGCGGTCACGTTTCCACACAAGGCGGCATCCACCGCGTCAAATTTTTTGCGATAATTCAGCAAAAAAGCTCCATCAAAGGCATCCAACGCGCCGGTCGGGTCAATAATATTGGTTGGGTAGGCGGGAATGACCCAACGTTTTTGTCCCATACGGTCAAACAAGCGTACGGAGCCGTCCGCGAGGTGCACGAGCACAAATTCCGGTCCATAGTTCGCCAGGGCTTCCGCGATTTCCCACAGGTCCACACTGCGCCCGCGAAAGAGCCGCAAAGCGTCGGCTTCCGTGAGCATAAACGCGGTCAGGTCGGAAGTTAAGCCGCGGATTTCTTCCCAGAAGCTGGAATCCATATAACAGGCACAGGCGCGTAAAGTGAGGGTTTCAATCATGCCTGCCTTCAGCAGTGAGGTCAGAATCTTATGTGAAAGGTAATCAATCGGACAAATATGCGCGGCGGTGAGTTCCAGATAAGCTTTGGGCAGGTCGTTCACCCGCGCGGTGTAACTTTCGTATTCCAGTTTACTGCAAGAACCGAGAGACACGCTGTCGTAACCAATCAACTCACGCGGAAATGGAATGTCCCGTTCCGCAAAGCGCGCGATGGGGTTGTCTCCGCGCGGGCTCAGCGGGTCGGTATACGCCGCGAAACGCCGATCGTCCAGCGCCTCTTTCACGCGCGTGATGCCGCTCAGGTCGCAGCCGATTTGGTTCAAACGTTCCAGCTGTTCAAGCGGAAAATCAGCGGGGACGCGCGCGTAGAGCCCCGCCCTGCCGCCCCAAAACGCGTAAGCAGTCGCGGCATACGGCAGGTTCCCACCGAGCACGTTCAGGCGTGGTTTGCCCTCATAGGGCAGTATAAAATCCCGTTGGAGACGGCCCCCAATCACGGCTCCCAAGGCTGAGGTGGGGAGTTCCGTCATCTGTGTTTATTTCGCCGCGACCATCTCAAGCAAACGCTTGTGATAATCCTCAATATTTTCGGGTGCCGCCGGATAACGCATGTCCAGGTTTTTCAGGGTTTTAATCACGATTTTTGAAATTAACCAGTTGCGGTACCATTTCTTATTGGCCGGGATGATATACCAGGGCGCCCAGTCGGTGCTGGTTTGATTCAGCATGTCCTCATAGGCTCGCATATACTCTTCCCAGCGGTCGCGTTCATCCAGATCTCCCGGATTAAATTTCCACTGTTTGGTAGGATCTTCCACGCGCGCTAAAAATCGTTGGGCTTGTTCCTGCAGATCAATGTGCAGGTAGAACTTCAGGATAGTGGTGCCCTCGTCCGCGAGCAGGCGTTCAAATTCGCGGATGTGTTGATAACGCCTGGACCAGACCTCCTCCGGCACAAGCTGGTGAACGCGCACCACCAGCACGTCTTCGTAATGCGAGCGGTTAAAAATGACCATCTCGCCTTTCCCTGGGGTCTGCTGGTGCACGCGCCAGAGGTAATCGTGCGCAAGCTCAACCGGCGTCGGAACCTTAAACGAAGCTACTCTGACGCCCTGGGGGTTCACGCCTTCAAAAACCGCCCGGATGACGCCGTCTTTTCCGCCGGTATCCATTGCCTGTAACACAATCAACAGACGATGTTTACCCTCCGCGTAAAGCTGTTCCTGCAGCGCCGCCAGTTCCGTGTTCAATTTCAGCAAGGCTTCTTTGCTGTCTTTTTTATTGCCGTCAAATAACCGGGAATCGTTGGGGTCAAAATCCTTAAGCTTGATTTTGCCCTTGACTGGGACACGGTAAGTCTCATCGTCCATAATTCGCTCCTTTTCGGTCGGGTAACAAGCTCAATTATACAGGGTTTCCATAATTTCCCCGCCGGGATCCTCACGCTGCAAACGCGTTTCAGATAATCGCAGGCGAAGAAAATCAAGGTAAAAACAATAACCCGCCTGGATATTGGATGGAAATAGCGCGTTGCGTTGGTCACGTTGAGCGCGGCGCTTTGCTCGCGAGGCCTGAGGGTTTCAGATGTGGTGGTTGGGCAAAGGGGCGCGGCGGTCTGCCTTATGGACAATATTCACCCGACGCCAAGAGCGGGCTGTCGGGCGCGCTTGAAGGGGAGTATAGCAAACAGGCTGCCCAAAGGCAGCCTGTTTTCCTTCTGATTGGTATGCTTACTTACCCTGGTCAATTACCTTAATCGGCTTGGATTTGATTTCAATCCGTTTGGGTTGAGCCTCGGGCTTCTTGGGAAGGTGAACGGTCAGAATGCCATTTTCTGTCTCCGCGCTGATCGCGCCCTGATCAATCTGCCCGGGGAGCGTCACGCTCCTGAAGAAAGTGCCGGTCCGGCGTTCCTGTAAATGATACTTACCTTCCTTTTCTTCGGTTTTATCTTCCCGGATTTCGCCTTTGATGTTCAGCGTGTTGTTTTCAAAGGTGATTTCCATTGCGCTGGGGTCAAAACCAGCCACGCTCGCGCGCACAAAAAATTCGTCGTCCTTCTCAACCACGTCCAACGGAAAACCACAAGGTTGAGCGCTCCAGGCTTCAGAATCAGCGTCAAAGAAGCGTTCCATTAATTGATCCAGGTTGTAAAAACTTCTTGGATACAGATGTCGTCTCACAATACTGCTCATATCTACCTCTTTCTTTCTTTTCTTTCTTACCTTTAACATAATGGCGCAATATAAGATTTTTGTTAGCGCTTCATCTTAAGCTGATTAACAATCGGCCAATCGCCGCCCAAAGCTGGCATTCTCTCCGCTTCTGATTTGACGAAAGCCCCGCGCGTATGCTATACTCCCGCAAGTTAATCCAGCCGCCTCGCGGCTTTTTGTTGAAGATACAACTTATTTTGAAACAAAATTGCCCGGCTAGTCTGAATTAGCGGGGTTTTATTTTTTAACCCCCAACTATCATTATTCACGGCGCGAGCCGTTAGCATCTTAAGGAAAGAACATGAAAGAGAAAAAATTACGCATTATTCCCCTGGGAGGGCTGGGGGAAGTCGGGAAAAACATGACCGTTTACGAATACGGCGGCGAAATCCTGGTGGTAGACGCCGGCATGATGTTCCCGGATAACGATATGATCGGGATTGATTATATTATCCCCGATTTTGAATACGTCAAACAGCGCGCGGATAAAGTGCGCGGGATTGTGATTACCCACGGTCACGAAGACCACACCGGAGCAATCGGGCATCTGCTTGAGAGCGTGGACGCGCCGGTCTATGGCACGCCGCTCACGCTTGGCATGATCGGCGCCAAGCTTAACCGCCGCGGTTTTGACCATAAAGCTGCAAAACTCCAGACCCTGAAGGCTGGTGAGAGCGTGCAAATTGGCCCGTTCAAGGTGCACGCTTTCCACGTCTGCCATTCCGTGCCAGACGGCATCGGCCTGGGGATTGAAACCCCGGCTGGTCTGATTGTCCACACCGGCGATTATAAATTTGACCATACCCCAGTGGATAACTGGCCCACCGATTATGCCAGGCTGGCTGAGTTTGCCCAAAAGGGCGTCCTGGCACTGCTGGCAGATTCCACAAACGCGGAGCGGCCGGGTTGGACACCTTCCGAGAAAGTGATTGATTCGGCTTTCGACCGCGTTTTCCGGGAAGCCAAGGGACGCATCATTGTCGCCACCTTTGCCTCGTTGATTTCCCGCATGCAGCAGGTCATCAACGCCGCCACGCGCTACCACCGCAAGGTCGCCTTTGTGGGCTTGAGCATGACCGAAAACGTGAAAATCGCGCGGCAGCTTGGGTACATTGATTTTGAGGAGGACGTAGTCGTACCCGTCGAAACCGCTTTGCAGATGGCCGACAGCCAGGTGGTGCTGCTCGTTACCGGTTCGCAGGGCGAGCCCACCTCAATTCTGGGCAGGCTTTCCAACGGCAGCAATAAACGCTTTGATATCAAAGAGGGCGATACCGTGGTGCTTTCCTCGCACCCCATTCCGGGCAACGAAGAGCTGGTGTACCGCGCCATCAACCGCTTGCTGGAACAGGGCGCGCAGGTCATCTACGAAGCCATCGCGCCGGTTCACGTCTCGGGGCATGCCAGCCAGGAAGAAATTAAGCTGATGCTGCACCTGACCCGCCCGCGCTACCTGATTCCCATCCACGGCGAACTGCGCATGCTGAACCAACACGCGCGCCTGGGCATGGACGTCGGGATGGACGCGCGTCAGATTGCCATTGTGGAAAACGGACGCGTGATAGAGTTTGAACACGGCGAAATGAAGCTCGGCGAACGCATCCCCGGCGGTTATGTCTTCGTGGACGGTACCGGCGTGGGTGATGTGGACCGCTCCGTGATGCGCGAACGCGAAATGCTCAGCCAGGACGGAATCGTGCTCCTGAACCTGGTGAGGGATAAAGCTAACGCCAACCTGAAGGAGGTTGAGATTATCAGCCGCGGGTTTATGTCTCCGGCTGAATCGCAAGACCTTTTTGAGGATTTGCGCAAACGCATTGAAAAATTGGCGCGTTCCGCCAATGGAAACCTGGAACGGGATGTGATGAACCTGGCTAAATCGCACATCTTTGACGAGACCAAACGCCGTCCGGTGGTGTTTGTGAACATCTCCAAAGCTTGAGTGCCCGTCGGCGCGGTCAGATAATGACCGCGCTTTTTTTAGTATTGCTGCTATGCGCTGTTCGCGGGCTGCTGTGTTCAGCGTAGTGTTTGCTTCCCGGTTCATAACCCCAAGATTTTCTATAGTGAGCGGCGTTTAAACAGCTTACACTAAGATAAACAAATCAAAAAAAGAGGGTTTTATGTTCAAATCACGCGCATATCGGCATCCCAGCGAAATACCGATTTTAATTCTGACCTTTCTACTCAGCGTTGCCGTGGTGGTCGCTACGGCTTTCATGACCCAGTGCCTGAGCTTCTTACTCGTGCTTCTCATTCTGGGCGCTGCCGTCTATACCACTTACGCGCTGCAAACCCAGCTGATAAGAAAAGCCGCGCTCGTCTCACCAGAAGGCAGCCCGGAACTGGACAAGGTTGTGCGGCTTTGCGCCCAGCGCCTGCAGCCGGGTTCGCTGAATGTGTATGTCGCCAGCGAAGAAGCGATGAACGCTTACACTTTTGGTTTTTCTGATCCAAAAAACGTGGTGCTGTATGAGCCGCTGCTGCGCGCCATGAACCCGCAGGAACTTGCTTTTGTGCTCGGACACGAGATGGGACATATCTCCCTGGGGCACACCTGGTTGTACCCGCTTGTAGGCGGGTTGGCAGGTTCGCGCGCGCCCTCCCTGGGGATGCGGTATATCCTGTACTTGATTTTTCTGCGCTGGACGCGCGCTTGTGAATTCTCCTGCGACCGGGCCGGGCTCCTGGCGTGCGGCTGCCTGGATGACGCCGTTTCCGCGCTTGTGCGGCTCGCCTCCCCAGAAATTCAAACCCGGGCGGATTTCGAACAAGCGCTGGACAAAATTGACGCGCAGAGCGGTGCCTTCCTGAACAAGCTGATGGAACTATTGCGGTCTCACCCGAATATGATGAAACGCGTCAAGGCGCTCAAAGCTTATGCCGCCAGCCCGGATTACGCTTCCCTGCAGGCAGCCGTGGATTCGAACCTGTAAGCGTGAAACATAATAAAAAGCTGCCTATTCGGCAGCTTTTTGGGGGTTGTTTGATACCGCTTCCGCGGAAGGGGGGAGCGCGGTGGGCTTCACATCCTCAGATTTGCTTTCCGCTGCGCCTTCCGGCTTGGCATGTGCGTGATTCTGCCCGGACGGTGAGCGGTGGTCCGTGGCATAAAAACCCTTGCCTTTAAATACAATCCCGACCGGCTGATAAACTTTGCGCAGCGCGGGTTCATTACATTCAGGGCAAATCATGAGCGGGTCATCAGTAAATTTCTGCTGTTGCTCAAAACGAATTCCGCATTTTTCACAATGATAGGCATAAATTGGCATTTCTTATTGCTCCATATCTTACTAACAAATAAGTATAGTACCACAAAGGCGTGGATTCAAGCAAATCGGGCGGTTTTTTACATAACTCATACACTTCAACCTAAAAACAGCCTGCTTCTGCCGTTGGTATAATGGAAATATGAATTTCAAACGGCTTTTACCGCTGCTCCTCACTGCCGCCCTGCTTAGCGGCTGTGTTTTCAGCATCTCGCCCGCTCCCACCAGCGTTCCGCGCCCCACCGAAACCGCGCTCCCGCTGCCCTCGGATACACCCGTGCCCGCCACAGCCACGCCCACGCTTACTCCCAGCCCAACCGCGACGGGCACTCCCGTATACTACCAGGTGGACGCGGATGACGATATGTTTGGGGTCGCGCTGCGGTATGGCATCAGCCTGGAAGCCCTGCTGACCGCCAACCCGTCGGTTGTCCCCTATGCCATGGGGGTGGGCACGCTCCTGATGATTCCCATCACGCAAACGCCGCCGGCGCCCACCGGCACCCCAGCGCAGGGCAGCCAGCCGACGTCTGAGCCCGACGCTACCCTGCCAACCGACTGCTACCGCGACAAAACTGGCGGCGTGCTGTGTTTCGCGCTGGCGGCTAACGACACCGGGAAAGACCTGGAAAACGTTAGCGCCAGGCTGACCCTGAACGGCATCGGCAGCGATTATACCCGCACCCAAACAGCCATCCTGCCGCTGAACCTGCTGAAAACCGGTCAGAGCCTGCCGCTTGTGGCGTATTTTCCGGCGCCCACCCCGGAAGCGTTCAGAGCCAGTGCCGTGCTGGATTTTTCGCTGCCCGTTCCGGAAAATGACACGCGCTACCTGCCTGCTCAGCCGGCAGAACTTAAGGTTGCCTGCGCGCGTGAGCAGCTGTCTTGCGCGGTGAGCGGAAAGGCGGTGCTCACACCAGAATCCGCCAGGGCTGGTTCGCTGTGGGTGCTCGTGGTTGCTTATACCCTGGACGGACGCGTGGCTGGGATTCGCCGTTGGGATTCCCAAAGCTCACCTGCCGGGCTGGATTTCTCAGTCTTCGTGTACAGCGCGGGTCCAAAAATTGATCATGTGGAAGTCTTCGCGGAAGCCAGACCTATCCAATAAGGAGCCTTATGCTGCGCGACCTGTTGCCAAACCTGGGAAAGCAAACCTATATCATGGGGATTCTCAACCTCACCGCCGACAGCTTTTCCGGCGACGGGCTGCTGCAGCAGGGCGAACCCTTGCGGGCAGCGCTGGCGCAAGCCCGGGCGTTTGCCTCTGAAGGCGCGCAAATCCTGGATATCGGCGCTGAATCCACCCGCCCCGGCGCGCGCCCTGTTCCAGCCGGGCAGGAGCTTGAACGCCTGCTGCCGGTGTTGGCCGCGCTGCGCGAAGAACTGCCGGAAATCATTCTCTCCGTGGATACCACCAAAGCCGCCGTGGCGGAAGAAGCCCTGCGCGCCGGCGCGCACATCATCAACGACGTATGGGGGCTGCGCGCGGACCCTCTGATGGGGCAGACAGCGGCCGGGCATAACGCCGGCCTGGTGCTGATGCACAACCGCTCGACCCCCCAGAACGCCGAGCTCGACACCAGCCTTGGCGGACGGTATGTGGACGTTGCGTATGATGATGTCTGCGCCGAAGTGGCGGATGGTTTACGACAGTCTGTGGAAATCGCGCGAGAAGCCGGCATCCATGACGGGCAAATCATGTTGGACCCCGGTATTGGCTTTGGAAAGACCACTGCCCAAAACCTGCGCCTGCTCAAAGAGCTTGAGTACTTTAAAACTCTTGGTTTTCCGCTTCTGCTGGGTGTGTCGCGCAAATCCTTTATTGGTTACACATTAAATTTGCCCCCCGAAGAGCGCCTGGAAGGCAGCCTGGCTGCCAACGCCTACGGCATCCTGCACGGCGCCGATATCCTGCGCGTGCACGACGTGCGCCAGACCGCGCGTCTGGCAAAGATGCTGGACGCGATCCGTTTTGCCTGATTGTTAGCTTTGGTCTTCCGCAAGGTCTCCGCGGATGACGCGTTCCGCCAAGGCTTGCAGCGCGTCAATTTCTGCTTCGTCCACGTGGTTTTGTTTCCAGTAAAGCTTCAGAAGGTTTTCGGGTGTCATGCTTTGCGTTTCCCTGTTATCCCCCAGGCGGGCCCGCACGCTGTATTCGGGTTTTTTGTTGATTTTTATTTCCTGCGCCAGGCGCCCCCGCTCCCGGATCTGGGCGTCATCAATGGTCGCCTCCACGTCGGCAGGATAGTTAATGTTCAGCCGGACAATCGCGCCTTCCAGTTCTTCGGGCTGCGGCATAGCTGCGAGGATTTTTTCCATCGTTTTATCGCCAGCGCGCAAGGTTACGCTGATATCCCGAAATGGGCGCGTGGCAAGCTTGTGAAAGCTGTAGCGCGTTTTCCCCGGCGCCACTTCGGCAATCACAAAGCCCTTCTCATCGCCCACTTCCCCAAAGTCTACCCGTTCAATGGAACCCGAATAGACCACCGGCGGGTGATTGCCAGCGTTTAGGTCCTGATAGCGGTGAATATGCCCCAGAGCGACGTAATCAATGCGCTCGTCGCGCACCAGACCCTGAGAAAGCTGCACATCCCGCCCCAGTTTGATGGTGCGCTCATCGCCAATCAGCGCGCCGCGAATGGAAGCGTGTGCCGCGAGGATGAATGGCAGCTGCGGGTCGCGTTCTTCCAGGGCTTGTCTGATCATCCCGCCCAATGTATTCTCAATGATGACATCCAGTTCCGCGTTCGGGTCAGCCATTTGCGCTGCGGCGGCTTTTACTGTGGAGGGGGTAATCCAGGGGATGCCGAGCACTTGCACAGGCAGGTTTTCAAGCGCATTTGGGCCCAGGAACCGGGGCTTATCCACCACAATCACGTGCGGAACGTCCAGCGTGGAAAACTCCTGAATGGCATGCGCGCGCAGCTGGGAAGGGGAAATATCATGGTTGCCGGTAAGAAGGAGGGTAGGGATGCCGGCTTTGGAAAGCCGCATAATCCGCTTGCCCCATTCGCGCTGATAGGTGGGCGCGGGGCTGCGGTCCCGGTAAGTATCGCCCGCGAAAATTACCAGGTCCACCTTTTCCTCAATCGCCGCCGCGACGATCGCGTCCAGGGATTTGAGAAAGTCCATTACGCGCACGGGCAAACCCACGGTAGGGTCAAAAGGACCGCCCGAGGCAATGTCAATGTGCGCGTCTGCAAAATGAAGGATTTTTACCATAGCGCAATTATATCAAGTTGGCCGGAGGTTTATGGGGTCAGACCCATATTGGTCAGCTCGCTTTCGGCAACCCACCAACCCGGGTGCCATTGCAAAGCTTTCCGGAAGTCGCTTTCGGCTGCCGTCCAATCGCCCAGCATCTTATTCGCCCGCCCGCGCCAGACCCAGGTTTCGGGGATGGCGTCTTCCGGGGTGATATCCAACACGTAATTTGCCAGGTTCAAGACATCGTTATAGCGGGCAGTGTAAAAATACGCGAAAAATGGGCCGGTCTGATACCAAAAAACACGCCAGGGTCTATCCGGCACGGGGATTTTGTCGTACTCCGCGAAGGCTTTATCATAGGCTTCTGCCGCGCCGGCATAATCCTTCATTTCAACCAGGATATTCCCCCGGCTGTACCAGGCAAAGAAAAGTTCCCGCCCCTCCAGGGTGTTAATCCGTTCGGTGGTCTTCTCGAGCGCATAGCGCAGATTGTAATCGGCATCCCACTGCGGACCCATTATGTCAATCACCTCGGGTTCGCGGTCGTACGGGTAAATCACGAGGTAAATACCGTCGAACTGGTTCCAATACATACTGAGCAAGTCGTAGGGCAAAGCGATATCCCCCAGAAAAGAATCGGGGATGTGCACTTTTTGGATGGAATCATCATACGTGGTAATCAGGCCGTAATGCCCCATCCAACCTTCTTTGGCATTCATATACCCGCGCTCAACCAACACCGGGAAACCAGCCGCGACCAACTTCTTCACCATATCCATATCGCCGCCGTAGCGCACGATTCCGGTCAGGCTCGTCTGCTCGTTAACGTATTCCAGCATTTCGTACGGCATCACGTTGCGGTCTTCTTTCAGCGGCTTAATGACTTTTTCAACCACGTGTTGGTCGCCTTCCCAGCCCCAAAAAGAGAGCAGCATAGCCAGGTTGGTGGGTCCGCAGTTATTAAAGAGCTGACGTTCGTATTTGATGCCGGTCAGGGTCACGGCTCTGGGAATAGGTGTGGGAATTGGGGTTGGCGGCAGCGTCGCGGTTGGCGTAAAGGTCGCTTTTCGGGTTGGCTCTGGAATCGGCGTCTTGGTTGCCGAAAGCGTTGGCGTGGGGGTAGGCGCCATCGCGGTCAGGCTGGCTGCCACTTCCGGGGCAAGCGTGCCTTGCCCGCCAGGGTTAAAACTTTTCTTGCCGGGAGGGCTGAAAAAGTATTGTATTCTGGCGTTTGCTTTCGCGACGTAGTAGTAAGCGTGGTTTTGAATGGCCGGGATTTGGTACAAAGCAAGTAAAACCAGCACCAGAGCTGCAGCCGCGGCCAAGGTAATCCCAAACCAACGCGCGCCCGGCCTGCCCTGAAGCTGGCGCTGTAATTTTTTCTTATTTTTATTTGCCATAACAAAAAGCCATTATAGCGCAAACCGAATAAGTCGTCTTTCTGATGAAAAGCGCGTCTAAGCTTCCATAAGATATTTCAGGTATCCAGGCGTATTGCAACAAAAAACGAGGCTGCGGTATCGCAGCCTCGTGTGCTTATACGCGGGCCTGGTTTAGGCCTCGTGAAATTCTCCATCCACGACGTCCTCGCCGCCCTCTTCGGTGCCCGAATTTGTGTGGCTTTCGCCCGCTGAAGGACCGTCCTGCGGCTGCTGATAGGCTGCCGTGCCAATATCCTGCATCAGGTTCTGCACTGCCTGGGCTGCCGTGTTAATCGCGGCGGCGTTGTCTTCATTGAGGAGGTCGCGCAGCTCTTTTATCTTGCTCTCAAGCTCAGCGCGTTTACCCGCCTCCACTTTTTCGCCCATGTCGCGCAGCAGTTTTTCAGCCTGGTAAGCGGTGCTGTCGCCTATGTTTTTGGCTTCAATCAACGCTTTGCGGCGGTCATCCTCGTCCTTGTGTTGAGCGGCCTCGCGCACCATGCGTTCCACATCGTTCTTGTTCAGGTTGGTCGAGGCAGTGATAGTTACCTTTTGCTCCTTGCCGGTGGCTTTGTCCTTGGCGGTGACGCTCAGGATACCGTTCGCGTCAATATCAAAAGTAACCTCCACCTGCGGGATGCCGCGCGGCGCCGGAGGAATGCCGTCCAGGCGGAATCGTCCGAGGGTCATGTTATCGGCTGCCATCGGGCGCTCGCCTTGCAGCACGTGGATATCTACCGAGGTTTGACTGTCGGCAGCGGTGGAAAAGACTTCGGTTTTCTTGACCGGTATCGTGGTGTTGCGCTCAATCAGCTTGGTCATCACGCTGCCCAGGGTTTCCACACCCAGAGAAAGCGGGGTAACGTCCAGCAAAAGCACATCCTTCACCTCGCCGCCAAGCACGCCGCCCTGAATAGCCGCGCCAATCGAGACCACCTCATCGGGGTTCACGCCCTTGTTGGGGTCTTTACCATTGGTTATCTGGCGTACCAATTCCTGCACCATAGGCATACGCGTGGAACCACCCACCAACACAACTTCGTTGATTTTATCGACGCTCAGGTTCGCGTCTTTGATAACCGCGTTGAAAGGCAGTTTACAGCGCTGCAAGAGATGATCGGTCATCTGCTCGAACTTGGCGCGGGAAAGCTTGAGCAGCAGGTGCTTTGGTCCGGAAGAATCCGCCGTGATGTACGGCAGGTTGATTTCGGTTTCCATCACGCTGCTGAGTTCAATCTTTGCTTTTTCGGCCGCTTCGCGCAAGCGTTGGAGAGCCTGGCGGTCGCTTCGCAGGTCAATGCCTTGTTCGCGCTTAAACTCATCCGCCGCCCAGTTGACGACGACCTCATCCCAATCGTCGCCGCCCAGGTGGGTATCGCCGTTGGTCGCTTTCACCTCCACCACGCCGCCGCCTACTTCCAGCAGGCTGACATCAAAGGTGCCGCCGCCCAAGTCAAAGACCAGGATGGTTTCATTTTCTTTTTTATCCAGCCCATATGCCAGAGCAGAAGCGGTAGGTTCGTTGATGATGCGTAAAACCTCAAGCCCCGCGATTTTTCCCGCGTCTTTGGTTGCCTGGCGCTGACTGTCGTTGAAATATGCCGGCACCGTGATGACAGCCTGGGTCACTTTCTCGCCCAGATAGGCTTCCGCGTCGCTTTTCAGCTTGCCCAGAATCATCGCGGAGATTTCCTGCGGCGTGTAGGTCTGTCCATTTACCGGAACTTCAATGCGCACGTCGCCGCCGGGTCCGGAAACAACTTTATAAGAGACCATTTTTCGTTCCGACGCGACCTGGTCGAAATGACGCCCCATAAAACGCTTGATGGAGTAGATCGTGTTCTCGGGGTTAACCACCGCCTGGCGCTTGGCAGGAACGCCGACAAGGCGTTCGCCGTTTTTTGTAAACGCGACAACTGAGGGTAGAAGCCGCGAACCTTCTGATGTTGAAATAACCGTAGGCGAGCCGCCTTCCATCACGGAAACGACGCTGTTGGTGGTTCCGAGGTCAATTCCAATAATTTTGCTCATAAACAATCTCCTTGTTTTCAAAAATCACTTGATTTGAATATACCCGTCAAACGATAGAAGAATGTTAACATTTCCAATGAAATCCATTAATGGCTGCCTGGCAGTTCGCCGGCGCGGGGGTCCTGCTGTGTTTGTCAGTGCGGCGCCCTATCAAGCCTTCATCAGCGAATCGGAACATAAAAAATCCCTTATAATTGGTATGTAACGAAGCAAAGGAAGCCATATGAGCAAAACAAAATCTTGGATGACCGGTGCAATCATCGGCGGTTTATTGGGCAGCGCGCTGGTGCTTCTCTACACGCCAGCCAAGGGCAGTGAGCTTAAAAGCAAACTGCAGGACGCGGCGCAGAAATTCCGGGAGGAAGTGCGGCTGGCGGGCGAAGAAAAACGCGCTGAACTGGAAGCCGAACTGAACTCCCTGCGCTCAGGCGAGTAAAGCTCCCCATTCCCGGAAGGGTCAGGGGTAATCTGGCAAAGGCGTGGAGGTTATGACCGGATACCCGGGTGGGGTCGGGCTCGGGTAAATTGAAGTTGGCGTGATAGTTGACCGGAGTGTCGAGACGGGGGTCGGTGTCGTCAGAACTACCTCGGGGTTGGGTGTGGCAAGCAAACTGCCCACCCCAGGCTCGCCTGAAACCGGCATATTGCTGATGTCATCCACATAAGCAATCCCAGCCTGACAAACCGGTTCCAGATATTGTAAAACGTTCGCCCAAGTCAGCGGCTGTTGGTTCGTGACCGCCTGCCGGATTGCGCGGGAAAGGCAGCCGGAACCCGCGTTATAGTTCAGCAGGGTAAACTTCCATAAGTCCTCATATGTCGAAAGCTGACCCGCGCTTCTGCCAGTCGCGTTGTAAATGACTTGGTTGACCTGTTCGCAGTTTGCCAGCAGCCCGCGCGCGAAAACGCTGATGCTGAAGTTTGCCTGGGTCAGATCAATCCCCACCGGACAATCCGGACAGCTCGCGTTCACTTTTTGTACCAACGCGCCGCGCATCATGGCTTGCTGGGCTTCGTCCAGGTTGCCGAATCCGCGTTGGCAGGTCTCCTCGGAGAGCACCAGCGGGCAGAATTGCGTGAAAAATTCAGGGTTCCACAACAGCACAGCATCCGCGCCCAACTCGGTCAGTTGACCCAACCCGGCTTCTCTCACGCTGGCATAAATACCTGGCCAAAACTGGCTCTCGCGGCTGAAAATGTTCTTCATCAACTGCGCTGGTACGCCGGTGTTGTTGGCAACCTGTAAGATTTCCGCGTTAAAGCTATTCTGCCATTCGTTTACATACGGGCGCGCCAATTCCATTCCACAGACGTTCGCGGCTCCGTTACTCTCCAGGCCGCCGTGCTGGCAGCCGCTGGCATCCACCAATCCTTGTTTAATCAAGGACCCTGCCAGCAGGTAATACTCGTTCATAGAAACCAGATTCTCAGAAAGCGAGGGGGTATTCAACCAGGTTGGCGCGCCGTCCACAGGCAAAAAAGCCTGCCAGATATTCGAACAGCTGGAAAGACTCTCTTGATGGTACTGAGAGCTGAGCACGTCCACATAGTAGACCGGTTGGTCTGCCGAGGCGGCGTCCGGATTGGCAAAATCTCCCCAGGGTATCACGCGCACTTGCGCGTTAAATTTTTTGCTTGCGTCTCCATAACTGGATTCTGCCCAAAACACGACTTCCACGCCGTTCATTCCGGTGGGGGATAAGGGTAGGTCGCAAATATCACCAGGGCAGGTGAAAGGCTGTCCGTTCAGCGTCCCCAGTATCAGGATAATTTGTTCGTTGGGCAGCGGCTCCACCGCCTCCAGGCGCAAGAAAGGCAGGGATGCGCACTGGTTTTTTCCGGGTGCGTTTCCACAACCAACCACCGAGATATACACCTCGGCTGGCGGCAGCTTCACTTCCACCTTGCGGGAGGATGGGGTGACGTTCGCGAGGTGCAGATACAAACCCGCGCACTGCTGGGGGTTGGTGATTTGGTCGTCAAACACGCAGGCAGAGGTCTTTTTCCACTGGCTGAGGATGCTGCTTCCGCAATAATATAAAACTTCGCTGTCGTCAGGCCAGGATTCGTGTTCAGCGTAAATCTGGCAGAGGACCTGCGAAGTTTTCCAGGAGAGCAGCCACCACTCGTAGATCGTGTAGTCCATGCTCAGGATGACTGAACGCTGCGGCCCTTCAGATGGAAGCGGCACCGAAGCAGCCGGCACAGGCTTGAGCACCAGCAGCACAAAAACACAGACCAGAAATATTCTGCTCAGAACAGTCTTGATTGTCGGTGGTTTGGCGCCCATATGCATCAGAACAAAGTTGTTCCTCTGTTAAGGATACTCGCCCCCGTCCGTGGGAGTAATCACAGGATAGGGGGTCGGGAAAATGGCAGTTGGTACGGTTGTGCGCGTCCTGCCGGGGGTTGGCGTAACACCGGGCGGTAAGGTGCGCGTTGGGGTTGGCGTTCCGGTAATGCCCGGGAGGGCGCCAGTTGCCGTTGGGGTCAGCGGCGTCGGCGTAAACGCCGATGCTTCGGTCAGCTGAGCTTCGTAGGTTAGCACGATTTCTCCCAGCGGGCTGGCTTGGAGTACGTCTGCCAACGCGCGCGCAAAAACCGCGCTTACCGCTTCCACGTCCGGGAGGAGCACGCTGGTCTGGGTGTTATCGGGCAGTTCCCAGCTCTGGAGCTCATTCCAGCCGAGCAAATAGTAGCTCAGGCGCTGCGGGTCGCCCAGGCGTAAGAAAAGCGGGATATCCAGCAGCAATTCCGGCAGCGAAAAATCGGTGTCCAGCTGGTGTATGTACGAGACGTACATAGCCGGCAGCTTAACCAATCTTCCATTTTGGACTAATTTTGTAAAGAGCAGTTGCAGCATTTGCTGCTGCCTTCGGGCCCGGTCAATCTCATCCTCGCCAGAGAGATACGACACATAACACAAAGCTTTTTGCCCGGTCATGGCGTGTAAGCCAGCCGGCAAGCCGCCGCAAGCATCACGGATGGGCAACAAAACGCTAACATCCACGCCGCCCAGGTCGTCCACCAGCCAGCCAAATTCCTGCGGGTGAGCAACCGTAAAGCGGTCCGGTTTTATGCCAAAGTTATACGCGAGCGTCTCCCGCACCAGGTTCATCCCGCCCAGGGCATAAGCCGTGTTCAGACGCTGCATCGTGTATCCTGGAATGTACACAAACAGGCTGCCGGGAATAGAAATCACACTGGCTTTTGAGAGCCGCTTATTGACAAACGCCAGATGAACCGCGTCGGTGCGCCCCCGGTACGGAGCTTCCTGGTCGGAGCCTAAGAACAGCCAGATTTCTACGTCCTCAGGCAGAGCCATCCGCTCAGCCGCCGGGGGAATCGGCGTGGCAGGCTCAACGCTGTACGGCGCGAAGGTGTTCCAGACTTCAGGCGTGGGCGTGTTTGTGAACGCCGGGGTTGGGCTGAGTTCCGCCGGGTCTGGGAAAGCAAGCGCGGTGGGCGTGCCCGCAGCGCGGGCGCAGCCCGTCAGAACAAGCGTCAAAGCCAACGCTGCCAAAAGGCAACTCGCGTAACCGGAATATTGGAATGGTAAGGTGCGCGGCGCTTTCATAACTTAGATGCAAAATTACGGGGTGAAATCACTCCGTTTCTTTTTGGATTATAGCACGGAATCCCTGGTTTCCCGGGGGCGCCTGTTCGCATCGCGGTCCCTTCGGTCTCAACCCTTGGAGTCTGCATTGAAACGAAACGATGCAGTTATAGTGCCAGGATAAGCAGCGCCGCAGTCAGAAGCAGCGAAATAAGAATCGAACCTGCCCATAACACGTAAATCATTGTCTTTTCGAGGCCCCCACGCAGATAATAAAACAGCCCTATTCCAAAATTCATAAGCCAAATCGCCAGGCTGAAAAAAGCGAACAGGAATGCGTGGTTGGACGGCACCAACTCGAGCGTGGTCCAGGTGATTTCTGCGCGGCTGCCCGCCAGCCCAAACGCCAGCCCCAACACCAAAACCCCCGCCGCCAGGCCTCCGACCAGCAAAGCGCGGGCAGTTTTATCCTGCCAGATTTTTCTACGCAAGCTGTCCAGGCTTTCGGAACGGGGTTCGTAGCTGCTGAGGCTGCCCAGTTCGTTCAGGCGGTCATACAGGCTAAGGAACGTCTCCGGGTCGCGCGGAGAAATCGCGAAATAACGCCCGGAGGCGGCGGCGAGCAGCAAAGCGCGCCGGTCTGAGGCGGCATACTCCACCACGCCCAAGCCTAACACTTTGCGCGCGCCAAAAATAAGCCCGGGCAGTGCCCCAAAAGGCAGGGGCAGTTTTGTCTGGAAATCTGTGACAGGGCGTATCCAGTTGAGAGCCGGCATCGGGATGACCTCCCGCCTAAGTCCCCAGCGCAGCGCAAGCCCGCCGCGCCCAAGGATGTAACGCGTGGTGAGCAGCTTATAAACCCGGATGAGCAGCCCCAGAGCAAACGCCGCCAGCAGTAAAATTGCCGCGAATTTCCACGGCTGCGTTAAAGCCGTGCCAAACCCGGCGGGGTTTAGAACCAGCAGAGAGAGCAGGGTGAGGGTGACAGCCAGTAAAATCAAGCTGACCCACAGCCCAAGGCGTTTGGAGGGGTAAAATTCAGTTTCCATTGGCGGGTTTAATTATACAGGTGTTATCCGCAGGTTTCTTTACGCGCAATAAAAAGCTGCCCGGTCTTAAGCCGGGCAGCTGGTCCTGTTTGGGCAGTTTATTTCGCCTTATATTCCGCCCCGCGCGCCAGCGCGCGGGTGTTCATTTCAACGAATTTCTGCAGGCGTTGGGCGGTATGCCCCTTTAGCGCGCGTTCCAGCGCGCCTTCGGGTAGGATATCCATATTCGCCATCAGCGCGCCCAGCATCACCATGTTGGTGGCGCGTTCGTTGCCGATTTCCGCCGCGATAGCGTTGGCAGGCAGCACAACCACGCGCAGGTCCGTCCGGGTCACGGCGCGGTTCACCATGGATTGGTTGACCACCAGGCAACCTCCCGCGGCCACAAGCGGCTCGTATTTATCCAGCGAGGGGAGGTTCATCGCCAGAACCGCCCGCGGATTCCGAACTGTCGGGGAGCCGATTTCCTGGTCTGAGATTACCACGGTGCAGTTGGCAGTGCCGCCGCGCATTTCCGGGCCGTAAGAGGGAATCCAGGTCACGTGTTTGCCTTCGTCCATGGCGGCATACGCCAAAAGCTGACCGGCGTAGAGCGTCCCCTGGCCGCCAAATCCAGAAATGATAATTTCATTCTGCATGTCAGTTCCCTCCCTGCTTCTCAAAAGCAATCGCGTCCGAGACCTTATAATCGCCGACCGGGTAGTAGGGAAGCATGTGTTCCGCCAGCCAAATTCTCGAGTTGGCGGGCGTCATGCCCCAGTTGGTCGGGCAGGTGGAAAGCAGCTCCACCATGGAGAAACCCAGCCCTTGCCTCTGAACCTCAAAGGCCGTGCGCAGCGCTTTTTTCGCCAGGCGGATATTCCGCGCGTCATGCAAGCTGCGCCGCACCACATACGCGGCGCCTTCCAGGGTGGCCAGCATTTCCGCGGTGCGGATGGGGTAGCCCTGGCGTTCCACGTCCCGACCCTGCGGAGAGGAGGTGGTCACTTGCCCGGGCAGCGTCGTGGGCGCCATCTGACCGCCGGTCATGCCGTAGTTGGTGTTATTGATGAAAATTGTGGTGATTTGCTCACCTCTGGCAGCCGCCGCCACAATTTCGCCCATCCCAATGGAAGCCAGGTCCCCATCGCCCTGGTAGGTGAAGACGATGCGGTCCGGCAGCGTGCGCTTAATGCCGGTTGCCATGGCTGGGGCGCGTCCGTGCGCGGCTTCCACAAAGTCAAAAGCGAAGTAGTTGTAGGCAAACACCGCGCAGCCCACCGGCGCGACGCCGATGGTATGCTCCAGCTCACCCATCTCTTCCAACACTTCCGCGATAAGGCGGTGCGCCACCCCGTGCGTGCAGCCAGGGCAGTAATGCGTAACGCGCTCTTCAAAGCCAATCGGGCGTTGAGCGACCAGTTTCACGTCTGATTCAACCATCTCAAGCTCCTGTTCCAAATTCAGCGCGCATTTGCGCCAGCCAACGGTCGCGCGGGTGTCCTTCAAAGCTGACATCTGGCGAAGTCAGCGCCTGAATCTCCCGCAAGACGTCATCCGGATAGGGAACCACGCCGCCCATTCTGCCGTAAAAAGCGATAGGCTTGCGTCCGGAAACCACCAGGCGCACATCCTCCAGCATTTGCCCATTGTTCATTTCCACAACCAGGAAGGCTTTGGTGGTGGGTATCAGCGCTTCAATTGCTTTGACCGGGAAGGGCGCCACGGTGATTGGGCGCAGCAGCCCGACTTTAATACCATTTTCGCGCGCTGTTCGCACCGCGGAGAGCGCGATCCGGCCGGCGGTGCCGTAGCCAATTACCACGTATTCCGCGTCTTCCAGGTAATAGCCCTTGAAGCGCACTTCATTGGCTTCTATTTCCTGCCAGCGGGACATCAGGCGGATGTTGGTGCGTTCCTGCGCCGGAGGGTCAATATTAATAGAGGTCAGTACGCGCTTGGCGCGTCCGCTCTCGCCGTTCACCGCCCAATCCGGGACTTCTGTCTTGAGAGGTTGGAAAGGCGGCAGCTCGGCGGGTTCCATCATCTGCCCCAGGCTGCCGTCCATCAGTATCATGACGATATTCCGGTATTTTTCGGCCAGGTCAAACGCCAGGGTGGTCAGGTCCACGGCTTCTTGCACGGAAGCCGGCGCCAAGACCAATTGGTGATACTCACCATGACCGCCGCCGCGGGTAGCCTGGTTGTAATCGCCCTGGGAAGGCGCGATGTTGCCCAGCCCCGGGCCGCCGCGCACGACGTTTACCACCACTACGGGCAGCTCCGTGCAGGCGATATACGAGAGTCCTTCTTGCATCAGGCTGATGCCCGGGCTGGAACTGGAGGTCATGGTGCGCCGGCCGGTACAAGCCGCGCCGTAGACCATATTGATGGCGCCCAGTTCGCTTTCCGCCTGCACAAACGCACGCCCAAGCTCTGGCATGCGCCCGGAAAGGTATTCTAAAAGTTCGGTCTGGGGGGTAATCGGATAGCCAAAATAGGATACCAAACCGGCCCGTACCGCGGCTTCCGCCACGGCAACGTTGCCTTTAATCAGTTCACGCGCCATGCTCCACCTCCTTTTCCACTTTCTCTGGTCTGGTGCCGCGGTACACGGTGATAGCGGCGTCCGGGCAGACCACCGCGCAGATACCACAGCCGGTACATGCTTCCGGGTGCAGCATCATGGCGGGATGATAGCCTTTGGGGCTGAGTCGTGTGAGATCGAGTGCCAAAACCTTGCTTGGGCAGTCGGTGACGCACAACTCACAGGCTTTGCAGTACAGTTCGTTGATTTCTACCCATCCCTTAGCGGGCATGCGCTTCCTCCTTTTTTGGGAAAATTTTCCCTGCCCGATGGGTGAGATGAGCAGGGTTCCATGTTTAGTATACCGTAAAAAACGCCTGGTCTGGGAAGCAGCGCACTGATTCAGCGCGTACCCGCCTGATGGTAAAATTCAGATAATCCCGACCCAAAGGAGCCCCCTGATGAACGAAGCTGTCATCGTCCAAGCCCTGCGCACCCCCATCGGTAGCCTGAACGGCGCGCTCTCTACCATCCGCCCGGACGACCTGGCCGCGCTGGTCATCGCTGAAGTCGTGCGGCGGGTTAGCATAGATCCCCATCAGATCGATGAGGTCTATTTCGGCTGCGCCAACCAGGCCGGCGAGGACAACCGCAACGTGGCACGCATGGCCGCGCTGCTGGCCGGGCTGCCGCCCCAGGTGCCCGCCCTGACGGTCAACCGCCTGTGCGCGTCCGGGCTGGCCGCGGTAAACCTGGCAGCCCGGGCTATTCGCGCGGGGGATGGCGAAATCTACGTAGCCGGCGGCGTGGAAAGCATGAGCCGCGCGCCCTACGCCTTCGCCAAAGTTTCCGGCGGCGGCAACCTGACCGCTTACGACACGGCGCTGGGCTGGCGCTTTGTCAACCCCCGCATGGAAGCGCTCTACGGCACGGACGCGATGGGCGTGACCGCTGAAAACATTGCCGCGCAAACCGGCCTCACCCGCCATGAGCAGGATGAATTTGCCTTCCTTAGCCATCAGCGCGCGGTCGCCGCCCAGGACCAGGGTAAGTTCGCCGGGGAAATCCTGCCCGTGCCCATCCCGCAGCGCAAAGGCGAGCCCGTTCTCGTCAGCCGGGATGAACGTCCGCGCCGCGATACCAGCCTGGAAGCCCTGAGTAAGCTTAAACCCGCCTTCAAACCCGACGGCAGCGTCACCGCGGGCAATTCCTCCGGGTTGAACGACGGAGCCGCCGCGCTGGTGTTGATGAGCGCGGATAAGGCCAGCGCGCTGGGGATTAAGCCGCTCGCCCGCGTGCTCAGCGGCGCCGCCTCCGGAATTGAACCGCGCGTCATGGGGCTGGGACCCATTGAAGCAAGCCGCCGCGCCCTCAAGAAAGCTGGCCTGGCGATTGAGGATATCGGTTTGGCGGAAATAAACGAAGCCTTCGCGGTGCAAGCCTTGGCAGTCATGCGGGAACTGGGGCTTTCGCACGAAATTACGAACGTGAACGGCGGCGCCGTCGCGCTGGGCCACCCCTTGGGCTGCTCGGGCGCGCGCATCCTGACCACCCTGGTGCACGAAATGCGCCGCCGGGCGCCTTTAGCCAAGCGCCCATTTTACGGGCTGGCGGCGCTGTGCGTGGGCGTAGGGCAGGGCGAAGCCGCGATTATCGAATGGTTGGATTGACAAGCCTTAAGCGCTGGCTGGATAGGCGGATAGCAGCAGCTCGGTCATCACTTGCTGAATGGAATTGTTTATTTCGCGCGGATCCAAGGTGTTGGAAAGTTCCCGTGGGTCATACGCGTTTCCCACCTGCACGCGGATAGGGATTTTCCAATCGGTGCCCGGATGCAGCCGCTGCATGGCAAATTGCGTGATCATCGCCATCTGATGGCGTCTTTTGGGCGTCTTCGCCCAGGTGACAAACAAGCTCTTCCAAACCCTGGGCGCGACGGTTTGGCTGATTAACAAAGGCAGCAAACGGGCCTCGGGCACTTTGGAGAGGAAAACCCCCACGCTTTCTGACCAGGATTTGAGGGACTCCAGCGTGCCCTGTGCCAAAGCCGGGTCTGGTTCCAAAGAACCTCTCGGAAAGATGATTACCGACTCCCCCGCCTTAAGTTTCGCGATAATCTTGCGCATATTTCCCATGCGTCCAACCGGATCTGTTTCCAAAAAGACCAGGTGGCGGGAGACGTTGGGCAGCACTTCGAGCATGGGGCGTTTCCCGGCCACAACGCTGCTGTCGTTTCTGGCGACACAGCCAAGCGCGCCAAGGCTGTCCGCCGCGCCGGCATGGTTTGCCACAACCAATAAAGGCGCTTCGCGGGGGACGCGCTCCTCACCGATGTATTCCTGGCCGTCCGTCAGGTAACCCAATGCCAGGTTCGCGCTTTGGCCAACATCTCCCGCGGCCAGGGACCGGTCTACGCGCAGCAGGATTTCGGCGAATTCCCGCACTGCTTTGTATGTCAGCCGATGTAATGCCTGATAAAACAGAGTCCCGGGGCGAAGGTTGAGTGCTCGCGCGACATCCGCCATAATATACTCCCCGAGCACGTTTGCGCCAGGCGGATTGCTTTGCAGGAGTACACTCAGGTCTTGCGTATTCATTCCCATAATTTAATGATACCAGAATAAAAAACCACTGCTAAGCTTGAACGATGTTCCGGATTTCTTTATGAGGTAATACCCCGCGCCGACGCTTTTCGATAGATTTGGTGAATTTGGCGCCAGGCCATTCGCGCCGGCAGCTGAGCCCGCGCCAGGACGAAAAGGTGCATTAGCAGCCCTTTCCGCCGGCTCCTGCTCGGGAGCGCTGCCCCGGAACCAACCGCGTTCCGCTCATCCTGCCGCTGGCTTCCCGGATGACCACGTCTGTAAGCTGTTCCAGCCGCTGCTCCTCCAGACCGCCATCAGGTCTTTTTCCTCGCGTCCATATAGATCTTATTTTAACCTGCCTGGACGCCTGGGTGGAGCACCGACCTGAGGCGTTTCTTCTGGCACAAAAGTTGCACCAAATTACGGAGAGTATTCTAAACCCATTTAATGCGCGGTGACCTATGAACAATCAAACCTTTACTCCAGAGACTGACCCGGAAGACCGCCCCAAAAAAAGTTATAGGTTTCTGTTTATTGCCGCGGTTTTCCTGTTTGGGTTGAGCCTTGTGTTAATCTTCTCAGACGGCAAGAAAGACAGTTCCAAGAACCCGCCCGGGCAGGGCACACCTTCCGGGGCAGCGCTGGACAGCCTGCTTTTCGCCCAGCTGCCCGAGGCTCTGAAAGAACACGGGCTGAGCGACCTGACCCTGGATGATATCAGCTTCAACCCGGAAAAAACCCAGGCAGTCCTTTGGATGGCAGCCACCGACCCCGATACCGGCGAACTATTGGCGCGTGAACCAGACGCTTTCCTGGCGTTATGGAACGATAAAAGCGGTCGATGGGAGCTGTTCCAAAAGGACGATGACATCTTTCTGTCGAAACTGATGAAATCAGATTTCAGGGATTCTGAAATTTACGCGCGCTTCACGGAATACGACCCCAAAGCCTCTACCACCGGTACGGTTTACGGCGGCTTTAAGCTCCCCTGGCGCGGCGGCCTTACCAAACGCCTGACCTGGTCGGTCGGGCATAATTCCTGCGCCAACAATTACTGCCTTTACGCGTTCGACTTCGCGGACGGCACAATGTTTGAGATTACCGCCGCGAAGTCCGGTTTTGTTTATCACTTTAAGGACAGCTGCAACAACGGCGATTCAGCTTGCACCAACAGCATCACGATTCAAGACCGGTCCACCACGCCATATACCTATCACCTCTATCTGCATATCGCCAAGGGCAGCGTGCCGGAGAACCTGCGGAAATTTGGCGTGCCCGTCTATCAAGGTCAGACTATCGCCTTTGTGGATGACACAGGGTACAGTACCGGGCACCATTTACACTTTATGGTGGTGGAACAAAACACCCTGAACGCCTGCCTGACCTATTGTTGGGGTAAATCTGTGGATATCACCTTCCGCGACGTGGACATCAACTGGGACACAGCCACGCAGGGCGGGCGCCCCAGGCTGGCATCAGAAGCTTCGTGGTACGGCGGCAGCGGGCGCACTTACTACACCAGCGGGAATACATACGTACCCCCGTCGCATACCTATAATATCGTCCTGCTTTATAAATAGGCCGGGTGTTCCGCGCGGCTCAAGAGCCCAAAGCGGACCCCAGTCGGATTAACCCTGTATAATTATGCCTGCCTGCGTCAATATTCGCGGGTAAAACTACTCTATGGAAAAACAGCCCCTCAGCGATCGGGAGATTGAGATTTTACAGCTTGTTGGTCAGGGAAAGAGCAACAAGGAAATTGCCGGGCTGCTTTTTATCAGCGTGAACACCGTCAAAGTTCATTTGGGCAATATTTTCGGTAAAATCGGGGTAACCTCCCGCATGGAAGCCACGCTCTACGCGATTGAACAGGGCATCATCAAATCTCCGTCCGGAAGCAGTGGGGAAGTGGAAGTTTTGGTTCCCGAGCCGCTTCGCCCGAGCGAACCGGAGCAAACACCTTTGCAAGCGTTTCTGCGTAAATACTGGCTGGGGTTGGCGCTTTTGAGCCTGGCATTGCTTATCGGGCTGTCTTTCGCGCTGGCTGCCACACCGATATTCCAGCCCCAAACTGCCACGCCCGACCCGGTGCTTTCAGCTTTGATGGCGCAGCGCTGGCAGATAAAGGCTCCTGTTTCTGGAGAAGTAGCCGGGGCAGCGGTCGTGAGCGCTGGCGGCAGGCTGTACGCGATTGGCGGCAGCTCCGCGCTGGGCGCCTCGGATCGCGTGGATATCTATGACCCGGAGCGGGACGCGTGGAGCGCGGGCGCCCAAAAACCGCTGCCTGTTGCGGATATCTCCGCCGCGCTGCTGGACGGCAAAATTTTTGTGCCCGGCGGTCAGCTGCCTGATGGGGAGCTGACCAACGCACTTGAAGTTTACGACCCACAGAGCGACACCTGGGAACGCAAGGCTGATTTACCTTACCCGGTCAGCGCGTACGCGCTGGGGGTGGGCGGCGGCAGCCTCTATCTTTTTGGTGGGTGGGACGGAAACCGGGTTCTGGACAGCGTTTTGCGCTATGACCCGACAGCGGATGCGTGGACCAAGGCCGGCAGCCTGCCTGGCGCGCGGGAAGCAATGGCGTCGGCGCTCGTTGGCGATACGTTCTATGTGTTCGGGGGAACCAACGGACGGAAAGCGCTGGATTCAGTCTGGAGCACAGCGCTTGTAGGGGAACTGACCTGGCGAGTGGAAGGCAAAACGCCTTTTAAGTGCGCGCGCTGTTCAGGCGCCGCCTTAAACGACTTTATTTTCGCGGTTGCGGAAAATATTGTCTGGCAATTCAACCCCAAAGATGGCAGTTGGCTTTCGGATGCCGGCATGCCGGTCATAAACCCGCGCACGGACCAAAGCCTGGCGGGCTTTGGGAACGCGCTGTACATCCTGGGCGGGGAGGACGCAGACGGCTCTTTGAGCGCGGAACTTATCCGCTACCAGGCGATTTACTCGTTGATTATCCCCTTCCTGACCAACCCCTGAAATTACCGCAGCGTGTAGATAATCCCGCAGGCAATCCGGTCCCCCGCGGCGACCGTGATAAGCAGGTACGCGTCTGGTGTGGGGCTGGATAGCCCGAAGACGGTGTGGTCCGGGTAATTGATGAGCAGGAAATAATCCCCGGCAGGCACCTTATCGAGATAAAAGGCACCATTCGCGTCCGTCCGGCCGTAGATATCACCGGCAGCCGGGTCGCCATTGGTGATAATGGGCGGCGGCAATTTCTGGTCTCCCACGGTCACAGCCGGGAAGAGCCAGAAATCCGTGTTGATGAGAATTTGCGAGATGTCATAGGCGTACAGCAGCCCGCTGATGGAGGCATAGCCTTCCTGCGGCGGCAGCGCCTCGGCGGGGGCGGAAAGATTGCTCAGCGGAACGCCTGCTGGCAGCTTGATAGGATAAGCGCTGCTCAGAACCATATCCGCGGCGGGGTAAGTAGTCTCAGGCGCGCTTTGGGTCGCCTCAGGCAGAGCTGCGCTTGGGCTCGGTTCAGCCGCGGTCGGGGCGGCGGGTTCGGCAGAGCAGGCTGCCAGTGAAAGGGACAGGACAAGCAGTAGGAGAAGCAGTGTGTTTTTCATAGGTGCTTAAATTATAAACCCTCACGGGCACTTCTCCGTGAGGGTTTATCACAATCAGGTAAAGGTTTAGTAGTTGAAGCCCAGGTATTCCATCAACCTATCACCGTAAACATCAAGAAAGGTGTTTTGCACAAACGCAGCGATTGGTTGGTCAGATGTGACAGTAAGAGAGCCAACCCAGCCGTCTGTAATCTCTGGAAGCTCAGTAGCAGGTAATCGGAAATTGCGGATAAGGCTAGCCCCCGCGCCAATGGTGAGGCCAGTGCGGACGATGGGCGTGCCGCCGCCAGAGGGTATGTAAGTAAGAGTTACTGTTGCAGTTGAAGCGCTCAAGTTTTGAATGGTTACGGTATTAGCAAATCCATTCGCCAAGCGCTTGGCAACCAACGGGACTGACACATTGGTGCTGCTCATGCTTCCAGGAACAGCTCCGTAAGCTCCTTGTTGGCTATTTGCAGTAAAACGATCCTGAACAAACACAACAATATCTTGTGCACCTGCAGTTTGAAGCTTGCAGCTGCCGTACCAGCCTGCATCCGGGAATCGCGTGGTGTCGGTCAGGGTATTGAAGGTGTACGCGCCGTTGTTGGCAATCGCGGTGTGGTTGGTCAGGCTGATGGTGCCAGGGCCGGGAGCCGCGGGGTTCTTGATGCAGACCAAGCTTAGGTCGCCCACTGGGATACTGACGCCGCTCAGGTTCTGAATAGCCAGAGAGGTGGTCAGGGAGTTGCCCAGGCGGACGTAGAGCAGCGGGACATACCATGTGTCATCTACCGCTTCCTGAGGAAATGCATTGTAAGCACCTAAGCTATCCGCACCAACGAAAAGATTCGTTACAACACCGATGGAGCCACTGGCGGTAGAGACCACCGCGGAACCCCAGAAGCCATTGGGAAGATTCGTCTCTTCCTCAAGGTCATAGAGGGCAGAAGCGCCTGCTGCTATACCTGTGTAATTTTTTGTATAAGTGGGCGTTGACGCTCCCAAAGCATAAAGAGCAACAGAGAAGTTAACCGCTGATGTGCCAACGTTCTGGATGATTATTTGACTGTTGGCAATACCAGTTGCGGAGCCACCATGATGTGCAAGCAACGGTATATACCAAACTGCGCTGGGGACATCAATGCCAGTATACGCACCGGAAGAAGGCACGCCTGTGCGGACAAGTTCCTGAACCATTGCACCAAGAGGCTGCGATGAAGCAATCACCACGGAACCTCTGCCGGAGGTCAGACCGGTATCGTCGTACTGACGGACGATCTGGTTTGCGCCTGCAGGAATGGAGAAGGACTTGAAGATTGAGCTGCCCCATTCAGTGCCGTTCGGAGCAATATAGCTGGCAGTCACCGCAGCAGTATCCCCACCCAAGTTCACAAGCGTGTAGTTGGATGAGAAGCTCTTGGTGGTGGCTGCAGCAATAGCCGTCTGATGGCTCTGGCTGAGGGGAGCAACGCCTAAAAGAATTACAAGAAGGCTTACAAGCAAGAGACTTAGAAATTTTTTCATAGGATCCTCCTAGATCTTTGTTCTTGCATATATCTTACGGGACCCTCCCTAACCGCGCAATAATACCTTAGGAGTATTTCTGGTCGGCAGGAGGATTTTGCTTTATCAGCAGCGCCAGGATCAGCCAACCCAGTTCCGCCAGGAAGAGCAGGACGCGCGAGGCAACAGAAATCACAATCGCCGCGGAGGCTGCAAAGCCAAGCTGTGATTCCAACAGGGCGTTCAACACGGTCTCCCGCACGCCCAACCCATTGGGGATGAGGACCGCCAGAAAGCCCCCCAGCCAGGCAAGACAAAAGGCGTAAACATGCTCCCAGAGCGCAGACCAGAACGGCAAGGCAGTCGGGTAAGAAAACCCGGCGCTGACCAGACGCAGCCCAATGCCCAGCAGCAGCCATTGAAAGATGGAATTGGCGCTGATAAGCGCCCAGCGCGGGAACGGAATGGTAAAAGCCTCCAAGACCTGCTGCCGCTCTTCCTTCAGGTATTTGCGCGCGAAGCGGGCTGTCAGGCGCATCAGCAGCCAGACCAGCCAGGGGAGCAAGACCGCCAGCCCAGCCAGGGCGAGGTAAGCTCCACTTTGCGCAGCCCAATTGAGCAGCAGTACCACCGCACAGGACATAATTGTTACCATCACTTCCAGGCCTGTTGCCAACCATGAAAACGAAGTTGGTATTTCAGCATTTACAAACATCCAGTCTGCGCGAGAAAGATATCCAACAATATGTCCAGGAATATACTTTGTAAACGTAGTAATGGCACAACCCTTGACCACATCAAGGAGTTTAATCTTTTTTATGGAAGCTTTATATATAAGCCACAATTTCACCATTTGGAGAAAATTCACCCCCATGTAGATTGCAAAACTTACCACTATCCAACCCCAGGATATAATTAAAGTTTCTCCTTGTGTGCCAAAGTTTGTGACACTTTTATAGAGCTGGTAGGCAAAGATGGCCAGACCGACAAGCGTACCGGCAATCCGGAGAATCCTGCGTATCTGCGGCCAATTCTTCATAGCTTGCGAGCGACCAGCGCGTAGCCTTGCGGAAAAAGCGATTTAAACCCGAGGGCTTTATCGACGAAGGTAAGAAAGCGGGTGAACAGGTTTTTGTTGATGAACAATGTCAGCGGTCTGAGAAAGCGCACTGGCCAAAAGACGGTCAGATACGCCAACGAAAGCTGATGCCCCAGGAACGAAACCAGACCGCCGACAGGCTCAAGCTCCAATACCTCAAAACCGCCGGCTTTTGCCAGCTCCCGCAGCCCGTACTCGGTGTAGCGGTAGTAGTCGTGCGGCAGTTCGTGCAGACGGCTCAGATGCGGCACGGATAGCAGCAGGATGCCGCCCGGCTTCAGCACCCGGCTGATTTCAGCGATGCCTTCAAAGGGGTTGGCGACGTGCTCCAGCACCTGGAAACACAAAATGCTGTCGACAGCGCGGCTTTGCAGTGGAATGTGATGAATATCCCCCCTCAAATCAATCCGGTTGGGCTGCGTGTTATGATCCATCAGCACAAGCCGGCTGGCGTAGCGCTGGGCAAGCGCCCGGTAGGGGCACTCACCGCTGCCTGCGTCCAAGGTCAGACCGTTCAGGTACCTGGGCAGATAGCCCTCAAAGACCTTTTGCCAGTGAGAATAGATAACCGTGGAGAAATACTTCCACGCGTCCGGACCCGAGCGGGTCAGCTCGCGCTCAATTTCCTGCCGGCGCTGCCTAACGCGCGAATTGGATGTTTCTTGCGCCATTTTTCCCTGCTTCGCGTTTGACCAGGACCCAGTTGATATTCACCATGAAAGGTGAGAGCAGCCTTAACAAGAACGGCGGCAGCTTGGCAGCCAAAGCGTACAAGCACCGCATGCCTTGTTTGGGGTTTGTGAGGGCGTAATACTGCAGCACGTAACGCATCGCGTCGTGCACCTCGTAATCCTTGAGGAAAGTGCGGCGCAGGTCCCAATAGGTGCGGGAGCGCTCATAATAGTGCGTGCCGCGTTTGGTCAATCGCAAGTAGCGGTCCGCCCATTTTTCCGGCAGCCAGTGCAGAAAGGGCAGGTAGTAATGCGGTTCAATCGGGAAGGTCTTGTTCGGCCCGCTAAAAAACACAACGCTACCCGGTTTCATCACGCGCAGCACTTCAGCAAACAAATGCGGGGATGACGGTACGTGCTCGTAGGTTTGGGAGCAGACCAGCGCCTCGAAAGCTTTATCCACGAAAGGGAGCCCCATCGCATCCCCGTACACATAGGAAACAGCCGGGTTTTCACGCGGGTCAACCAGCTTCATGGCGGTCCTGTCAATATCCACACCCACCACGGAAGCAAAAAGTTCCGCCATGCTCCTGGTGATAATGCCGTTGGAGCAGCCGGTATCCAGGCAAGTGCCCTGCGGGTTGTGCAGCGCGAGTTTTTCCAGGATGTAGTTGATCTTTTCCGCTTTGCGCTTGCGGTTTTCTCCGTCCTGAAAATCATCATACAGGGTGATAAAGTCTCTTTGGTATTCTCTCATGCGTGTCTCTCAGCCAAAACTTCGGCGTAAACGGCGGTAATTTCATCCGCCAGGTGATTCCAATCATAATGCGCCAGCACGCGCTGCCTGCCAGCCTGGCTGGCTCTTTCCCATAATTCCGTGTCGGTCAGGTAGGCGCGAATGGCTTCCGCCAGCCCAGCCGCGTCGCCAGGCTCCACCAAGCTGCCCACATCCTCCGTCACCACATCCGGGATGCCGCCCACGCGGCTGCCCACGCAGGGTGTACCGCTGGCCAGCGCTTCCATCAGAACGACGCCCTGCCCTTCTTCAATGGAAGGCAGCACGAACAGCCTGGATTCGCGCATCAGCTCCGCCACCGCGCTTTGCGGCTGGGTGCCCGCCAGGCGGACGTATTCCGTCATCGCGTTTTCGGTAATGAACTGCTCCAGGCGCGCGCGTTGGTCCCCCTCGCCCACCAGCACCAATTTTGCCTCGGGTAGGGCTTGGTGCACCAGCCGCATCGCTTGCAGCAAATACAAGATACCTTTCCGCTCAATAAGAGAACCGACAAACAGGACCTGGTTTTTCTTTTGGTCCGAAGCAGCTAACGGAAATTGACTGATGTTGATGCCGTTGGTAATCACCACTACCTGCTCATTGCTCAGGCCAAACTCCTGAGAGGCTGTTTTAAGCGCCTGGCTGACCGCGATGACCTTGCCGGCCTTGCGCAGCGCCAGTCCCACCATCTGCCGGATGCCCGGCTTGTTCAGGGTCTTGAACACATCGCTGCCATGCACGTTGACCACATAGGGGAGTTTATGCCGCCCGCGCGAAAGCAAGGCTGCCAGCCCGGAAAGCGACCAATTGGCGTGGATGATGTCGCAATCCGCGGCATGTATGCCCACCGCTTTGGTATATGCCAGGAAAAATGGAACGAGCGGCAGCCGTCCTTTAAGCCCGCGTTCCCAGGCGGCGGGGATGCCCGCGGCGTCCTGCTGCAGTGATTCTTTGTCTTCCGGTAGGTAGCGCACGCGGAAAACTTCCAACCCTTCCATCATTTCATGTTCTTGCGAGCCGGGGTTGTGCATTGTGACCACGCGCACCTGGTGTCCTTTTGCCTGGATGGCTTTGGCGGCCTCATAGATAAACGGCACGCGAAAGTCGCCCTGCCAGCGTGGGAAATTTGTGGTCGCGATGAGGATTTTCATAGAGTATGTTCAGCCCGCATCAATTCAAACGCCCGAGTGCCAATCCGCTTCGTCAGTCTGGAACGCACCTGAATCTCCATAGCCGAACGGCAGCGGGCAATTTTCTGTTTTCATTGGCTAAAATATATCACGTCCGGCAGTCTAATCATAGGCAGGGTTTCCCAGGCAGCCTGCCCAGCCCCAGCCTGGGGCTGTGATAAGCCTGGCGCGATGGTCAGTTTCCGGTGCCGACCGCGTCCCACAGCCAGATGCTGACCCCGCCGGCGGAATAGAGCTGACTCGCTTCAGGGCAGTCCCTCAGGGCATAAGCCTGCAAGCTGCCAACGCCCTCGCGCAGATAGAGGTAATTCAACCCGGCGTCCTTCATCAAAGCCCTGAGGTCTTCCGTGCAGCTGTTCATCCCTGAGGCGCGCTGATTCCAGTCAATCCAGGATGTGTAGGTCTGCTCCTCGCCGCCGAAGGTATAAAAGATGGTCGGCGCGAGCGTCCATCTGCCCGTGTACGGTAAAACCCATGCGCCGCCGTCCATGCCGCGATACAGCCCATATCCCCAGCCGGTGGTGTTGATGAAGAAGCGCGCGTCTGAGGGCAGATGCTCGTCAATCCATTCCAGCGCCGCCAGGTCGTTTTCATCCGCCAGAACCGTGCTGGCGTTGAGTGGCTCGCGGTTCAGCCAGGCACCCCCGCCCAACAGCGCCGCGCAAACCAGCAGCACGATAGCCGTTCCCCACGCCTTGCGGGGCAGCCGCGCTCTCGCCCAATCCCCAGCCCAGACGAGCAGGCACGCGCTCAGGCAGGCCGCCGGCAGAAAAAGCGCGAGAGTGAAGTGGTCGCTGCGGAAGGGACCCAAAACCAAGCCGAGCGGCAAAGCCAGCAGCGCGACAAGCAAGCCCCAGATTGCCAATGGGCGCGCGCGGGCGCGGGTGAGCGCCCATACCAGCCCGCCAAAAGCCAGACCCAACACAATGTATCCCGTCAGCGGGCCGACGAGGTTCCAGAAGTAGGTCCAATCATCCGCGCTCAGCCCAGCGGAGGCGGGCAATCGGATTTCGGTCCCTACCACCCCCCGCGCGTAGCGGAATACGCGCCAATACCAGCGCGAGACCAGCGCCAAGCCAACCAGCGCGGACCCCGACAGCGCCAACAGCGGCTTCCAATCCCGGCTCTTTTGGCGGATATTCCGGGCGAGCAAGGTGAGCGCCAGCACCAACAGGAACAGCGCCAGCAATACCGCCGCCAGGTAGTGGCTGAGCAGCGTGCCGGCTGTGAGCACAGCCAGCAGCGGCGTGGAACGGCGCGTTTTCTCACCGTTTGCCAACCTCACTGCCTCCGCCATTGCCAAAGGCAGCAGGAACATGCCGCTTAGCAGTGTGTATCGCCCCCAACTGAGGTAATAGCCGGGCATTTTGGTGGCGAAAGCCGCCAACAGCGCCGCCAGCGCAGCGGGGCGCCAATCTTTCGTACTGGCTTTCATCAGGCTGTACGTGGAGAGCGAAACCCCCGCTGAAATAATCTGCCCGAGCCAGAGCAAGGTCTCTGCCGGTGGGGTTCCGCTGATTGCCGAGACCAACGCGGCAGCGCTGTGCACGGCATAATGATAATAAAACGGACCGGGCAGGTACGGCTCAAGCGTGCTGGTCAGGCCGCCTGCTTCGATCATCTTGCGGATAATCAGGCTGTGGTGAAGGGAGTCGACCCAGGCGGGCAGCGCGAGCCCCCGCGCTTGCCACAGGCGCCAAAAGCACAGCGCGCCAAAAACTGCCAGGGCAAGCAGCCAAGCTCCCGAAAACAGGCGTTCATTCCTCCTCTGATGGATTCCGTAACCCGTCAGGATGAGGGTTAAGCCGAGCAGCGCGCCCAGCAGGGCGGCTGAAACCGACAGGCGCAGCGCATAAAAAAACAGCGCGCCCAAAGCTGTTATCGCTGCGCTCACACCCAGAATGTCCGCCAAGGCTTCCAGCGGGTCTTTCCCGCGCTCTCCCAGCCAAACCCACCAGCACAGCCCGGGCAGTAAAAAGACAGTCAAGGCCAGCGCGTTCAGCACTTTTTCACGCTCTCTTTGTCCGGGCAGGCCTGTAAAAGCTCACGCACGGTCTGTCCGAGGGTGGGATGCACGAAGTCCGGGGCGATTTCTGCCAGCGGGACGAGCACAAAGGCGCGTTCCGGCAGGCGCGGGTGCGGGATTTGCAAACGGCGTGAGTTTATGACCGTTTGGTCATAAAACAGGATGTCAATATCTATCAGGCGCGGGCCGTAACGAAAAGTGCGGGTTCTGCCCAGGCGCCGCTCAAGGCGCTTTAGCAAGCGCAGCAGCCTTTGCGGGCTCAGGTCGGTTTCTGCCTGGAGCGCCTGGTTCAAGAAGGCCGGCTGTTCACGATAGCCCCAGGGTTCTGTTTCGTATACAGACGAGGCTCGAATAAGGGTCAGCTTCGCGCCGAGCTGTTGGCGGGCGGCAGCCAAATTCCCTGCCCTATCGCCCAAATTCGTGCCCAGCCCCAGGAATACCACCGGCATAACGCGCTTCAGTCCCGCAGCGCAGAAAGCACATCCGCGAGCATCCCATACGCTGTGGTGTAAGGGGTGGTTTTAGTCTCAAGGACACCCAGACCGGGTAACACGTCTGTATTAAAAATGATAATGGAATCCGTCCCGTACAAGGAATAAAAAGGCGATTCCGGGCCAACCATCTCGGGGCAAACCCGCGCGAAGAAACGCCCCTGCTCGTCGTAACCAGCGGAGCAGACCAGTTTCCAACGTTTACCTGCCGTGCGCGCGGCGGCGATTTTTTCGGGCGTGATTCCGCGGATACCGGTCGGCTGTACTTCCACAGGGGTCAGCGGGTGCTTCATCAAAACCGTCGCCAGGGCCGATACCTTAATGGCGGCGTCCCAGCCGTCCACGTCGTTGCTGGGGTCGGTTTCGGTGATGCCAATGGAATGGGCGTACGCGAGCGCCTGTTCAAAGCTTTCTCCGTCTTCCATCCGCCCGATAAGCAGGTTGGTACAGGAATTCAGCACGCCAGAGAAGCCTTTCAAATTCGCGAGGCTCAGATTCTTGCGGAAAAGCGAGAAAAGCGGCGCGCCATCCAGGACGGTGGATTCGAACAGGAATTTTTTACCGCGGCTTTCCGCCAGCGCCGTCAGATGCTGGTAGCCAAACACCACCGCGCCCTTGTTGGGCGTGACGGCGTGCATGCCTTTACGTAAGCCCGCTTCCAGGTGCGAGATAGTTGGCTTTCCCGTTTTGGGATTTACGGGCGTGGAATCCAGCAGCACCTCACCCTCGCAATCCCTGATGAAATCCAAGGCGTTCCCGCTGAAACCAGCCCGATCCAGGCTGCTGAGCGAGCCGCTGGCTTGCAGGGTTTCAAGAACGCTGCGCAGGTCCAGCCCGCGCGGGTCTATCGCCGCGCCGTGGGAGCGGGTGCATATGCCGGTGACTACCAGGCGCAGCTGGTATTGTTCCAGAAGTTCCGCTTCTTTATCTAACAGCAAGCGGGTAAAAGCCTTGCCAACATTACCAAAACCAACCATCATCAAGCGGACTGTTTCAATCAAGGTTCACCTCACAGGTTAGTGTTGCTCTCCATTATAGTATAGCGGGGCGGTTCAAACCGGCGGCCAGGGAAACGCGCGGCGGTCTTCCTCCGGAAAGGGAAACTGCCCGCTTGTCAGCAGCCTCGCGCAGCGTTCACGCAAGCTGTCTGTTTCGGTTTCGCTCAGGTATTTGCCAAGTTCCAGCGGAAAAGGCTGCCCCGGAGCTAACGCGGTCGAAAGCTCGTTCAGGGCTTGCAGCAGCGGCCCGGAAAACGGCTGACCGGCAAAGTCCCACAAAACCGTGCGCAGTTTAGGCTGCGCGTGAAAGCACAGCGCGTGGTCAATCGCCCAAAGTTGGCCGGTTTCGCCGCGCAGGATATGCCCGCCTTTACGGTCGGCATTATTTGCCAGCAGGTCAAACAGCGCCAGCGGTCGCAAAGTTTCGCGTTCGGAAGTCGTCAGGGTGAAATAATGCGAGTCGGGGTCGTGTTCCACAAATAGCTGCAACGAACCCGCCCCAGCCGGCAGTCCCTCCGCGCGGTAGACGGTCGGCGGGACTAATTCCCAGCCCAACTGCCGGCAGAGGAGCCAGGCGGCAGTTTCTCGTTTCGGAAGGCTTTCGGGAGCGAAGTCCCACAAAGGCTGTTGACCCCGGGCGGGCTTATAAACCGCCCGCAGGCTCGTTCCCGCCAAATCGCAGCTGACCAGAAAGGTAAAATTGGAACTGTGCGTGAACTGACCCAGAAGGTGGACCTGCCCGTGTTCAAGCGCGCGCAGCTGCGCGGATGTATCCATGGCAGCAAATCAGTGTTTGTGCCCGTTATTGCGCGGCGAAAACCCATCACCCCCCTGGATGCCGCCGAGGCTATCCGGCGTTTGCCTGCCTCTGGAGGCGAGCTCATCCGCCCAGGCTGCCAAGCCCGCGGCCTCACCGCGTTTGCACCAAAACCGGACAGCCTTCGACCCCTCTTCTGACCCTTCCGGTCTTTCGGCGGATTCGAAGATAATCACAATCAGGTCTTTCTGGGAATCGTAACCCATGCGCATGCCCGCCACCTGAAAAAGCGGGTCAATGGGAGGCTCAAGCACCATCCGATGTTCATCGAAGACAGCCTCCTGGTCATCCAGGTCCGGGTATTTATTTTTGAGCGCCGCTAAAAATTCCCGCACGCCGAGCGCCAGCATTTGTATCTGAATTTTTTCAATCCGCAGGGTGACGGTGAAATTCCGGCTGCCTCCGCGCAGGAAAAAGGTGCGCTCGCCCGGTTTTCCAATGGCAGCCAGGATAAGAATTTCGGTGGGGTTAAATTCAAAGTCATTTTCCGGCATAGTTACACTCAACGGTCAATTTTCAGTCAAACGTAACGCGCACGTTCGCCCCGCCAACAAAACGGCTGAGGTCCGAGATGATCCGGTCGTTTATGTCGGTGGTTTCGTTCGGGAACTCAATTTCGTAGCTGCAGCCTGCTTCCGCGATGTGAAAGAAAAAGCGGTGTTCACCGGGGTGGGAGGTAAGAAATCCGTGTATCTGTCGGAGGTGGCGCAAATCGCGCTCCCGCTCCCCACAGGATTGAATCGTCACCAACAGACGGGGGCCGCGGACGTTTTCCCGCGTTTTTTCCGCCTCAGGCTTGGGCGCGGGGTGCGCGGGCTGGGGCTGTTCAACTGCTTCATCTGAGGGCGGTGTGGTTTCCGGTTCCTCAGCCGGCGCTTCGGGCGCTGGCACATCCGGTTCGAATCGCGGCGCATCCGCCTCCGCTGCCGTGGGTTCAGACGGCGTGTTCCGAGCGGACGGGGGTTCTATAAACGCGCCCGCTTCCCATTCGGGCTCTTCATATGTCTCCCTGTCTTCTTCCGGGTCAAGGCTTTCCGCAGCCCAATCCTGTCCGGAAGCGCGTTCCGCGTTCCCGGGATAGGCAAATTGCCGCAGCACGCCGATATCCGGCAGGTACTTTGCCAGAACCTGCTCATAGTAAGGCCCCTGGTTGCGGTTATCCGTCAGGGTATCCTTCAGCCCGTTGGTATCCACGCGCGTAATCTGGTCGGCAAGCACGCTGACCTTACTCTCACGGTGATCCACCTTCCCTTTTACCAACAGGAGCACGCCGCTCTCAATCTGGCTGCCGCTGGTTTCCCATACGCTGGGGAAAATAACCAGGTCTATCTCGCCAGTATTATCTTCAAGTGTCACAAAACCCATATCCTGCTGTTTTTTGGTCAGGATTGGACGGGCTTTTTTGACCAGACCACCCACCACGACCGCTTCTTTGTTATTCAGCTCTTCCAGTTGGTTCGCCAGATGCGTAATCTGATCATTAATCAGGCTCATATATGTGTTCAGCGGGTGGTCAGACACATACAATCCGAGCAGTTCCTTTTCCCACTCCAACTGCTCGTTGTGGTCTGCCGCGCTGCCGGCAAAGAGCTTCACCTCCGCGCCGGGTTCCTGCGCGCCGCTAAACAGGGTCAGCTGTCCCAACTCCACCGCGCGGAAATGCGCCGCGGAAACGGACACCAACTGTTCCAATGAATTCAGCAGCGCGTGGCGCGGGCCAAACCCATCCAGCGCCCCTACCTTAATCAAGCATTCAAGCGGGCGCTTTCCGACCTGACGCAGGTCTACGCGTCTGGCAAAATCGGTGATGCTGCTGAAGCTTCTGTCGCCGCGTGCCGCGATAATAAGGTCCACCGGCGCCTGTCCGACGTTTTTTACCGCGCCCAAACCAAAGCGAATGGCAGCGTTCTGGTCGTGTCTGTCTTCAATCACAAAGTCGTATCCGCTGGTGTTTACGTCCGGAGGGAGCACATCCAAGCCCATGGCTTTGGATTCGGCCACGTAAAGCGCGCATTTATCGATATCGTTCTTCCACGCGGAAACCAAGGCGGTCATGTATTCAACCGGATAGTAATACTTCAGATAGGCAGTTTGCACCGCGATCACGCCGTAATCCGCCGCGTGGCTTTTATTAAAGCCGTAATGCGCAAAACCCTCCCAATCCGTGAAAATGGATTCGGCGTCCTTTCGGGCAATCCCATTCCTCACCGCCCCTTCTATGAACTGGACGCGGTGGGCGGCAATCTCTTTTTCTTTCTTTTTGGAAATCGCGGAACGCAGCTTGTCCGAATCCGCAGGTGAGTAGCCAGCCAGGACGATGGCCGCTTGCATAACCTGCTCCTGATAGACCGCGTGCCCGTAAGTTTCTTCCAGGATGGGTTTCAGCTTTTCATGCGCGTATTTGACCGGTTTACGCCCATGCATCCGATCGATATACTCCGGGATGCTGTCCATCGGGCCAGGGCGGAAAAGCGCGATCATGGCAATCAAATGCTCCAGTTCAGTCGGCTGCATTTGCATAATCCGGCTGGTCATCCCGCTGCCTTCCAGCTGGAACATGCCTACCGTGTGCCCTTCGCTGATATAACGGTAGACTTCGGGGTCGTCCGTCGGAATGTTTTCAAGGTTCAATTTTCTGCCGTGGCGCGCTTCAATAAGCTCACAGGCTTTTGCCATCAGGGTGAGCGTGACGAGCCCCAAAAAGTCCACTTTCAGGAGCCCCAGATCGTTTATCCCGTCCATATCGTATTGCGCGACGGACTTAATCGGCAGGTCCTCATTTTGCCCGGTCGGGCGATGCAAGGGCAGATACTCAGTAATCGGTGCGTCGCTGATAATCACCCCGGCGGCATGGGTGCCCACGCTGCGGATGCCGCCTTCCATGCGGCTGGCAGTATCAATCAGCTTTTTCATCTGGTCGCTGGATTCGTAAACCGCGCGCAGTTCGGGGGACTTCTCCAATGTTTCGGCAATGCTGGGTGTTTTCCCCTGCTGCGGACCAGGGATAATCTTCGCCACCCGGTCCACCTCCGGCAGCGGGATGTTCATCACCCTCCCCACGTCGCGGATGGCGCCGCGCGCGCCCATGGTGCCGAAGGTGATAATCTGGGCGACTTTATCCGCGCCGTATTTTTCGTTGCAGTATTCCATCATGTCTGCACGCCGGTCGTCCTGAAAGTCCAGGTCAATATCCGGCATAGTCACCCGGTCCGGGTTCAAAAAACGCTCAAACATCAATTTGTGCCGGATGGGTTCAACGGAAGTTATCCACAGCGCGAAGGCCACCAACGAACCCGCCGCGGACCCGCGGGCGTTGTACCAGATATTCTTTTCGCGAGCGTGCCGGCATAAATCCCAAACGATGAGGAAGTATTCCTCAAAACCCATATTTTGAATCACCCTCAGCTCATAATCCAGGCGCTCGCGCGTCGCTGGCAGCTCCGCCTCGCCGGGAATGCGCTTATGCAGCCCGTTCAGACAGAGTTCCCGCAGGTAAGTGCCGGGATCTTCTCCATTTGGCAGCTCAAACCGGGGCAGGTGATAGCCTTTGCGGGTCAGGTCCACTTCGCAGCGGTCGGCGATTTCGAGCGTGTTGCTGAGCGCTTCCGGGATTTCGGAAAAGAGGTAGCGCATCTCTTGCGGACTGCGCAAATAATACGAGTTATCCGTCATGGTCATGCGGCTTGTGTCGGTAAGGAGTTTTCCGGTCTGAATGGCCAGGAGCACATCCTGCATCTCTGCGTCTTCACGCCGGATGTAATGCACATCGTTGGTGGCAATCATGCGCGCCTGAAACTTTTCCGCCAGCCCCAGCAGCCCGCGGTTGACCTGATTGAGCTCGGGCAGGTTGTGGTCCTGAATTTCCAGGAAAAAGCGGTCCCGTCCATACAAATCCAGATACCAGCTCAGGGCCCGTTCGGCTTTCTCGGGGTCGCCATCCAGCAGCGCCCGCGGTAGTTCGCCTGAGAGGCAGGCAGAGCTGGCAATCAAGCCGTCCGCGTGCGCGGCGAGATATTCTTTATCGATGCGGGGGTGGTGATAAAAGCCCTCCAGCTGACCGGCGGTAGCGATTTGAAGCAGGTTCTTATAGCCTTGCATATTTTCGGCAAGCAGCAGCAGGTGAAAGGGCTTTTTATCCTTGTTCGCGTCCTTATCAAAGCGGGAACGTGGAGCCAGATAAGTTTCCAACCCGATAATCGGCTTAATCCCGGCCGCGTTGGCCGCTTTGAAGAAATCCAGCGTCCCGAACATGGTGCCGTGATCAGTCAGCGCCACAGCGGGCATGTCCAGTTCACGCACTCGGGCGACCAGGTCGGCCGGTTTGCCAAAGCCGTCCAAAACAGAATAGGAGGAGTGTACGTGCAAATGAACAAATGACATGATGCCGTGTAAATCCTTTTTCAGCTTCGCGCGGCAGGGTTTTCCACCCACAAGCAAGCGCCGCATCCAAAGTATAGCACACGGTGTTTGCCGGTCGGCGGGGATTATGTTAAAGATTCCTCTATTTTAAGCTGGGAAAAGCTGCCCGCTTTTGGCGTGAAATCAGGCGAATCTAATGCTCGCCGTTGGGAAAAGGAAGCAGAAGCATTCTGGGGTTTAAAACGGATAAAGGCGGATTGCCGCGCCCCCTTCCTGCGGTCCGGACTGCGGGGGCTCGCGAAGACAGATCAAGCGCCATAATCGCGTGGTTTGAACTGGGCTCCCTCTTGGGGCCCCTCGGGCTGTTTGCCCGCTGTCAGGCGCATAAGAGAACTTCAAAATTCCATTTATAACTCATGGGCGACAGTGCTTACACTTGCTTATCTTTGCCCCGCCCTCTGAGAAGCTTTTATAAACATCATCAACGCAGGAAAATGGCCCATGCCATTGACCATGCTCAACGTTATCCGTATTATGAATTCCTTTACCGTAATTGCAGAAATTGCATTCGGCTTTGTGTATCCTGGCTGTGTGCCCCTGCGCTACCCAATTTTCGTAAACATAATATTCCTGCGCGTTCAGCATGATGATTTGCCCAGCTCCTGAATGCCCGGGGGATTCAAATTGGTCGTCTCCAAAAGGATGCTCGCGGGTAAAGACCGGCTGCCCATTAAATTCCCGCACCTCGGAAAGCGCGCCCAGACGGGTTTTATCGCGCAGGGAAATCAGAATCTCCTCGGATATCTGACGGCTGGCGCGCACGGAATCCCCGATGAACCCGATGATAATCAGGATAATGCCCACAATCGTGAGCGTGCCGCCAATCGTGACGGACTGCAGCAGCCGCCCGGCGGTATCCGTGATGAAATAGTAAACCAAAAAGCGCAGCAGCAGCGCCAGACCGGCCGTCAAAAAGACCGCGCCCAGCGACACAAATGTGCGCAGCGGCTGGTAGAGCACATACGAGCGCACAATCACCCCGCCTTGCTTCCAGATGAACTGCGGCACGCCTTTGTGCAGCCGCGACTCGCGCAGGTTTGGGTTAGTCTTAATCGGAATATGCGCGATTTTCATCTGGCTCTTGCCGGCTTGCACCAGCGTCTCGAGCGTGTACGAATACGGGTTAAACACCTGCAGCGGCAAGGCGGCATACCTTGAGTACGCCCTGAAACCGCTGACCGTATCCGGCACTTTTGTTCCGGAGACCTTGCGGGCAATCCAACTGCCAAAGGCCTCCATCCTGCGCTTCACCGCCGAAAAATGCACATTTTCCGCCGGATTCCGGTCGCCAATCACCAGGTCTGCCGAATCATCCAGAATCGGCTGAATTAGACGCTGAATCTCGCTGCCGGGATATTGGTTATCCGCGTCGGTATTAACAATGATATCCGCGCCCAACGCGAGGGCGAACTGAATGCCGGAAATAAAGGCGCGCGAAAGCCCGCGGTTGCGCCGGTGGCGGATGACCGCGTCTGCTCCGTTCGCGAGCGCGACACTGGCAGTACCATCCGTGGAGCCGTCATCAATGACGACCACCTGCACTTCGTCAATCCCTTCATAGTGGCGCGGGATGTCCGCCAGCGTGCTGGCGATATTTTCAGCTTCGTTATAAGCGGGGATTTGGATAACCAGTTTTTTCACCGCGGACTCCTTACAAAGCACAGCTGCCGGTTGCGCGTCGCATTGTTCTGCAAAGAACTTTTCCTGGGTCTATTTTATCCTCCTTTCGCTTTTTTCGGGAACGCGATAAGCAGAACGGTTTTCCCTGATTTCTTTAGGCACCCGGCCGTCTAAAGCGCGGATCAAAAAAGGGACAGTGTTAATGTGTGCTCGTAAGCAGCCTGGGGTGTGGGGTTTGGGCTTTTTATGTGTGAGAAAGCCGGCTTGTAGTGTGGGCGAAAGTGCGCGGCATCACCCCTCCGGCTTAAGAACCCCAGAAAATCTGAAATAATCTCTTATTCACTGGTTCGCTTCATGCGCTTGCCCCTGTTCGCGGGTAAATCCCCGGCCAAGAGGCTGGCTGCCGCGCCGCCTTGTCAAACCCCAGCCCCTGAAAACCCGCAACGCGCGATGCGAAACTGCCCCGTGATGGATGGGCCAGGCGGAAGCAGCGCGTCAGCTCACCTGACAGAGCCGCTGTAAAAAAACCGAATGGGTGCTCTCAACGAAACCTTAAGGACCAGACCTTCTGACCTGCCAACATCAGGGCAGATTGGCGTCGCATTCTTTTCTCCTCAGCGTTTCGCGCTTTCGGACTTTTAAGACGCTTATCACCTGACCATTTCGCGAAATCCAGCCCGGAAATTTGTGGTATATATGGAATATGTCCCGCCTTAAACTTATTAACGCGCTGGTCGCAGTATTCCTGCTGTTTTCGCCCGCTCTCCAGCCGGCCCGGAAAGTTGCCGCCAAAGCGGAACCCATGCCGCTTGCCGATGTCTCCGCGGGAGACTTGATTATGGCAATGAACACCCTGCGCATGTCTTACGGACTGCCCGCGCTGATTGAAGACCCGATTATCAACGCGGTGGCGCAGGGCACCGCCCAGATCATGGCGGATCAACTGCTCTCCTGGCATATTGGCGAAGTGAAAGGGCGCATCGCGGCAGCCGGCTACGGCGGCGGGGGCACCGTTTGGGCGACGGAAAACTTCGCCGTCGGCTATAACGCCGGCATTGATGAGATTATGGTCATGTGGGCAGACGCAGACCATATGCGCCCGGCCACCCAAGCCTATTACTGCAACGTTGGGGCGGGAGTCGCAAAAGCTTCCAACGGCTCCACCTATTACATCCTGCAAGCTGCTTACGTCTCCGGAAAGCAATGCGGCACCTACACCTCCCCCGGCGGCCCGGTGGGGGGCGGCGGAGGATACGGGGTGATTGTGCCGGTAAGCATCGCCCAGCCAGATGCCAACGGGCGTATCGTCCACGAAGTGAAGTCCGGGCAGTCTTTTTGGGCCATCGCTGTGGCGTATCAGGTCACAATCAAGGAAATCCTGCGGTGGAACAACCTGCCGGAAGGCACAACCTTACAGGTCGGACAGCTCCTGATCATCCCCAACCCCAACGCGCCGGACTACCAGACTCCCACCCCGGTGGGGTACTTTACCGCCAGTCCGCCCGGCCCGGATGGGAAAATCACCCATACCGTCGGAGCTTACCAAAACCTGACCATGGTCAGCCAGGTTTACGGCGTCAGCATTGAACGCATTCTGGCGCTGAACAGCCTGACGATTGACATGCCGCTCCAAATCGGACAGGTTCTTTTGATTGACCCGGGCAACGTCACGCCCACCCCCACGCCGCGCCCGCTCAGCCCTCTGGAAAAGCTGACCCCCGCCGCGGACGGTAAGTATTACCATACCGTCGGCGAGGGACAAAACTTCGTCTGGATTGCCCAATATTACGGCATCGCGGTGGAGGACCTGCTGCGCTGGAACAACATGACGGCCAACTACCCGCTGTGGGCTGGCGAGAAGCTGCTCCTGAACGTCACTCCACCCGCCACGATAACCCCGACACCCTCACCTGTCACCCCGACGCTTACCCAAACCCCAACCCTGCAAGCCGCGCCCACCCGCACACCCCTGCCAAGCCCCACGCCCACATCGACAGCTGTGCCGCTGTTGTGGGAACGCTTTTCGGGGATAAGCCCGCTCTGGCTGATTCCGGTGGTCATTCTACTGGCTGGCGCTGGCGGGGTGATGTTGTTCGCGGCGCGTAAAAAGACAGCCGATGGGAACGACCGGGCTGAGCAAATTTCTGAACAGCATCCCGACCAGGATACCAAACACGGGTAGCGGCAAACCGCTCCCGATAGCTGACGCTCCGCCCGACCGCAGGCAAGCAAACCCCTACGCCGCGTTTAATCACTTGGTATGCTTTTCAATTCGGAGAAAGAAGGCGGCGCGCTCAGGGCACGAACCAGCCGGCAAACGCTTTATCCGCCAGGGTCAGGAATTTGAGCGGACCGCCGAATACAAACAGCGCGCAGGTCAGCACGATCAGGAAAACCCGCAGGAATTTAGGCTTCACCAGGCTCTGCGTATAGGCTGTCAGCGCGTAAAACAGCGCGATTACCGGAAAGAGGTAGCGCCCCTGCAGCGAGATCTGCTTGAAACCGTAGGTCAGCTCGCTTTCAAAGTTCACGATAAAGACCGCCAACACAAAGCCGGCGATGATGCCAACTGCGCTCCAAACCGCGAAGCTGGGCTTGCGCCAGAAGCGCACCGCGAAAAGCAGCATCCCCAGGTAAAAGAGCTGGTAGACCGTGATGATATGCCCCGGGTAGTAAGACTTGTGCCCCAGGATGCCGTACGTCTTGGTGAGCATGTCTTTGAACCAGAAGCCAGTCATGTATTCCAACGGATCTGGGTAGCCCTGGCGGATGCTTTCCGGGATGCTCAACTTCTGCGGCAGCCCCAACTCCTTCCAGCGGTTATAGTAGGGGCTGAGCGCGCACTGCGCCGTCGTGAACATATCCTCACACTTGGGCAGCACTTCACGGAAGACCAGCAGGTTATGTCCGTACAGCGCCAGGTTCCCCAAAACCAACAGCAGAGCGACCACGAGCAGCGCTACGCGCTTTACGTTCCACCTGGGCAGTGGGAAGTTAGTCTCGCGCTTCCAAATGGAGAAGCCCAGCCAAACGAGAAAGGTGAGCAGCGCCAGAGGCAGCACCGCGAACTTGACCAGGCATGCCAGGCAGATGCAGATAAGCCAGCCCAGGCTGTTGCTGAGAAAATCCCGCCCGCCAAAAACGCGCATCAGGAAATAGAGCGACGCGGTGGAGAGCAGATTGGTCAGGTTGTCGTAGTTTGCTCCGCCTGCCAGAAAAGTAAACATCAGCGTGTTTGCCAGCAGAAAGACCGGCAGCAGAGGCCACCATTTTTTGCGGATGAGTTCCCGGGATAAGAGGTAAGTCATACCCAACGTGCCGGCCGCGAAGAGCACGCTCGTCAGGCGCAGGGCGACCAGCAGCGCCCAGTCCGAAGCAGCGGGGGCAAAAAGCTGGGTGAGGTTGATGACCCTGCCGGCAAGCCAATGATACAGGAAGGGGTAATGCGCGATATACCAGCCCTGCGCATAGGTTTCGGGCGCGTCCGGGGGAAGGCCCCAGGTGCTGGCGTAGTGCCGGGCGAAGATGAAATGCGCCTTCTCGTCCGGGACGATGCCCGGATTCAGTTTGAAAGCCAGGATCCCCGCGCAAATCGTGAAGGAAAGCAGCAAAACAAGCAGCAGCGCGCGCTGCGCCGCGGGGTCCTGAGAAGTTTTTCGTTTGGTGTGCTTTTTTGCGTTCATGCGGAGCCTGTGTCCCCGGTTCATGTGGAGATTTTTTGATTATACCTGAGTCATCCGGATTCCGGCTTACAGTCGGGCGGGTATTCCGCGGCTATCCGGCTGGTTTGAGGCTGAAGGCAGCGGCTGTAATGATGCGCCTGATCGGGGATGTTCAAGACCGGCTTGTGTAGATTGTGGCGTTAGAACCGTTTTCAGCCAGTCTGCGCGCCATCGAAGCTAATCGTTGTGGTGAGCGCGAGGGAGGCGCGTTTCATCCCGAAGGCGAACAACTCAAAAGGCAGCAGCGCGTTTAAAAACCAGGCGTTTGCCGACTGGTGAATTGGTTGTCTCAGGCAAAGCTGGCGGATGCTTATCCATTACTCATTAGCCTTGGGTCAAACACTGCAATATTGCCCCCGCTGTAACTTTAGAAAGCAAGCGGCGACCTGACGATTATCCCCTAAAAGCGCCAAAGATGAACCCGGGCTTTCCGCAAGCGGAAAGGGGAATGCGAAAGGCGTCAAATTGCTTTCTCCCGCATAATCACACTTTACGGGTGTCTGCGCTTAATTTTTTTCCACCCATGGTAGAGTTTTGTTGTGACGCGCAAGAGAAACTTATGCTCAGCCAATTGTTTTTTTACTTTTTCTTTTAAAGTGATGCGGTCGAAGAGGGTATACCCGATAAGTTTTGTCAGTTTTCCGCGACCATAGAGCAGGCGATTGACCATGTCCGGTCCATCCATCCCGGGTCGGACCATGCGGGCATATTGCGCTTTCAGAAAATCATAGATATTGATTGAAGCCTTCGCGCCGTAAACCGTATCTTCAAAATAGGAGGCTTTGAAGAGCCGGCAATCCGCGTCTTTCATGCTGCTCAAAAAGCCCTCAAACGGAAGCGAAAGCTCCAGGTTCTTAAACGGAAGCCAAGCCAGGTAACTTCCATAGATTTCCAGGAAATCGCGGCAGAAATCCAACGCGCCGCGCTGGATTTGTTCAACCACGAAACGGTCCGGGAATTTTCTCTCATCTTCTTCAAGAACCGGAACAGCCCGTCCATTTTCTTGCCGGAAGGCGATACAAGACCCACCCGCTTCCGAAAAAAGGTGTTCGCGAATTAACCCGCTCATTCCCGGGGTGAAATCATAGAAGCATTCCGCGCGAAAGGCGCCTTTGCGTTCCAGCATCGGCTCGCGCACTTCGTCGCGGTGCACGAAATACACATGGATTGGCTGACCTGCCAGCCGGCAAATCGCTTCCTGAATCCTGCCGCTGTATCCCATATCGAAGGCTACATCGGAATTCGTCATCCATCCGGTATAGTAGCCTTTTGCCAGTTCATACGCCTTCTGATGCTCCTCCGGTGAATACAAATTCGCGAGGAAATAAGCGATGAAGCGGTGGTACTCCTCTTTGCGCTCAAACACCCTGCCGCAGGGAATACCAGCAGCCTTCAGCTGCCTTTCAACTTCTGCTTCCTCATAATCCCTGGTGCAGTATTTCAGGACCTTCAGGAGTGTTTCTGGGCTGTGATTGCGATACTCAACCGGCAAATCAAAGAAGTCCAGGCGGTCCGAAACAATAGCCGCCATCAGGGCTTTGCGGGAAGCATAGGCATATCGCGCCGCTGGAGCTGGTTTGCCTAAGCTCCTGAACAACTCGTAGGCACACAGCGGCAGGTAGCCGTCCCTTGCCAAAAAATGGATCCTTTCGTAGCTTCGGCTGTTTAATGAACGCTGGAGCCAGGTTGTTAAACCGAAAATGTGCATGCCTAACGGGTAATATCCAATAAAATATGGGTCGGCGTTAAAGTCAGACTGCGGATCAAAACCGCGAAATGGGTTGTCGAAGTAGCGGTTAGCAATCATGGCAATCATCGTCCGGTATCCGAGGGAGTCCATCAGCGCCTGAGAGTCGAGGACCAACCCCCCGGCAAGCTGCGCGACTGTGGAACATCCCCCCGTCGGCGCGTCCGCGATTTTGTTTTCAAACACGTCCAGCGCTCTTGGGAAAAGCACGCCATTTATCCCGTATTTCTGAGCGTTGGTGACGTCGTTCTGAGGGTTGTCTCCGATATGCAAAATCTTACTGGCTCCAACCCCGAGGTCTTTTATTACCGCGCGGAAAAGGTCTCCCTGATGTTTCGTCATCCGATACGAAGAGGAAAGGTAGAGCTTATCGTTTTCCGCATATCCGCATTTGGAAAGAATTTCCCGGATCGTATTCTCATCAAGGTACATATCGGACGTGAAGATCACTTTCTTCCCGCAGAGGAGGGCAAGCTCGTAAAGTTCTTTCGCGGATTTTCTGGGGCGGCATAACGCAATTTCCAGGCGCTTTTCCTCAGCCATCATCGCCAGGGTCACGTCCGCGGGAAGACCAAAATATTCGCCGATGGATTGATAAATCTCATCTATGGTTACATCCTGAAAAGACGGCTGTATTTCGCCGTATTTGCGGCGCGCTTCAGCCTCCCCAACCGTTCTGATTTCGTGAAAGGTGATTTTGCTGGGAGCAAGCGCCTCAAATTTTTTATCCAGCAGATAAAAAAGGTCGGTCGGGTTATAAAGCGGTCTGTACACCGCGGTGTCGAAGATATCAAAACTCACAAACTCGCACTGGTCATCCTGGATTTGAAGCCTGATTTTTTCCAAACCCTCGCCCCACGGCGACTGTAAGCTTTCAAAAAAGAAATCGTCATAATCCTTGTAAATATCACCTCCCGGATTAAATTCCTCCATCAATTTTTTGACTTTGCGCTGCCCGGTTCCCATAAAGACAAGCTCTCCCAGGCTTCCCCAGATGCGCGCGTATTTATCCTGAAATAGTTGAAAATCGCGGTGATATTTCTCAGGCGCCTGAACTTGTGTGAGGAAGTTTTCACAAAAGTCGAACGACAGCTTCATATCGTGGATATTTTTGCTGAAACGCTCGAAGCTTATCTTTTCGATATTTGTGGCGGCAGTGGTATTTTCACAATAGAAATAGCAGTCATTCTTTATGGTGCTTACTTTTTGCGCAAAATAGAAAAGCGGCGTCGAAAACGCGATATCTTCCGTCATAATTAAATGACCGGAGATTTGGTCGTAATAGGGTCGGCAGCGGTCCCAAAGTTCTTTGCGATAAAGTTTGTTCCAAATGGTGTGCCAGGAATAGCAGCCGCCCTTCTGGTCGAAATAGTGTTCCTGGGCTTCCCTGCCGTTCAGTTGGTCAAAATTGAATGAGGCGTCGTGCAAGGTGTACCGGATTTGTTCCCCATTTTGCTTATGAATAACGGTCTGGCCAATCACGATGTCGGACAGATCTTTTTCCGCGCGGTTTAAAAGCCCGGAATAGAAGTTGGTGCCGACGTAATCATCACTGTCGGCAAAGGCGATATAGGCGCCCTGGGCAAGGTCAGCGCCAGTCAACCTCGCCTGGAATAAGCCTTTGTTCACTTCATGCCTGATATAGCGGATTCTGTCATCCGCGTGCATCAACGGCTGAAGCAGCTCTTCGATGTTCCCGGGGGAGCAGTCGTTTACAACAATGACTTCAAGGTTGAAATAGGTTTGACTGAGAAGGCTTTTCAGGCAGCGTTCAACATATTTTTCGGTATTAAAAACCGGAACAACGATAGAAATTAAATTCTGCTGCAAATTTCCTCCTCTATGGTGGCTGTTCTATGCCCGGGACGGGGGAGTTTACCTGGCAACTTATCTCTAACAACTTAATTATAACAAGACATTCGGTTGAGAGATTTTACGCGCTTCCTGAGGTTCCCTGTCGATACGACAGCCTGGGGGCCGCATTCAAGGCTTGTAGTAGAATCGGGGCATACAGAAAATTCTTGAGTGGACAAAAGCCTTTAAAAACGCCGATGAACCCAAAGCACTGGATTGATCTCCTGAAAGTCGCTTGCAGCGGGGAGTTTGATTCCCGGTTCTATTTGCTGCGTAACGAGGACGTGCGGCGGGCCCATCAGAACCCGCTGAGGCATTATATGCGCTGTGGCTGGAAAGAGGGACGCGACCCTTCCGCGTATTTCAGCACCAACTTTTACCTGCAAAACAACCCGGACGTCCAACAGTCTGGCACGAACCCTTTGCTCCATTATGTGCGCTTCGGGAAAAAAGAAGGGCGTCTGCCCAAAGAACCGGCGGCGTCCATCCGCCGGCAAGCGAAGCCCCGTCCGTCAAGGCGTGCTTTGGATAACACGCTGCGCCGCTTGTACCTTCGCCTGCCGCTGACACCAGCGCAGCGCGCCAGGCTGCGCGGCTTCCTGATGACCCGCTTTCCAAACCTTTTCCAACGTTCACGCGCAGCGCTCGCGCATGGCCCGGGTGTCAGGGGTTTTGTTCCGGGCAGCATGGTGGATATAGATACTGTTCCCCGCCTGATTAATTATTCCGGGGAAATCGCGATACATATACACATTTATTATGAGGATTTGATTTCGGAATTTGCGTCTTATCTGAGCAATATCCCACTCAGATTCGACTTATTTATCTCCGTCATCACGGAGGCTGCCGCTCAAACCTGCCGAGAAACCTTTGCGGGTCTGCCTGCTCTGCGTAAGCTGACAATTAAGGTTGTGCCAAATCGGGGGCGCGACCTGGGTCCCTTTGTGGTTGCGTTTGGTCCGCAGCTGAGAACTTATGATATCATCGCGCATTTTCATACCAAAAAGTCCCTTTATAACGAGGGCGCGACGGAGGGTTGGCGGGAATATTTGCTGAATCAATTGCTTGGAAGCGGCGATAGAATTCAGCAAATCTTCAGCCTGCTCACCGATGAGACTCCCTTTGGGATGGTCTACCCCCAAACCTATCATTTGGTGCTGTACCAGGCTCATACCTGGCTGGCAAACCGCGCTTTGGCGGAACATTGGGCAGGCGCTTTGGGATTGACGGCTCTACCGCGCGGGTATTTTGACTTCCCGGCCGGCTCTATGTTCTGGGCGCGCGCTGAGGCGCTCGCGCCGCTCTTCGAAGCCGGGATTAGCCTGGAGGATTTTCCTCCCGAGAGCGGACAGACTGACGGCACGCTGGCGCATATGCTTGAAAGAATGCTCGGTGTATGCGTTGTGGATCAGGGTTATCACCTGGCCATCCTTAAGGATAAAAAACACCCAAGCTGGTCTGCGTGGCGCCTGGATCAAGTTATCCTGCGCTGCTATGAGGACGTAAAATCCTGGCTGACAGATGGCCGTGAAAAACTGATCAGCCTGGATGTCTTTGACACACTGCTCTCCAAACCGCTGCTCGATCCGGAATTCACCAAGAAAATTGTGGCGCGCCGCAGCGCGGCTGAGGTCGGCGAACTGTTCCTTAGGTTTCGCGCCGAAGCCGAAGCCCAGGCACGCGCCCAAAAAGGCGCGGACGTCGGCTTGGATGAGGTTTACGCGCGCCTGGGAGAACTGACACAGCTTGGCGCCGAAGAATTAGCTGGCTTGCGCGAACTCGAGGAATCCGTGGAAGTATCAAGCGTCCGCCCGCGCGAAGAGGGCCTTGGGCTGTTTCGTTCAGCGCTAGCCACAGGCCGGCCGGTCGCCCTGATTACGGATACCTCTTTGCCCAAAAAGACGGTGGAGGGCATGCTGACCAAGGCGGGTCTGAAAGGCTGGGATAAGCTCTTTGTTTCCAACGCCGAAGGTGTGCGGAAAGACAGCGGCCAGCTTTTTGAATATGTGCGCAAGTGTTATCAAATCGCGCCTGAAGACCTGGTAATCCTGGGTGATAACGAACGTTCCGATATTCAGATTCCCTGGGAGCAAGGGTCGCGGGCAGTACCGGTGCTGCGGCCGGTGGAGATGGCGCGGGGAAACCCCCGTTTGGCTAAGCTCGTGGATCAGGTTGAAAAGCGGAACGACCTGGACGAGGCGCTGACCTTGGGGCAAGTCATCCTGCATAATTATTCGCAAATCTGCCACCCTGGGTATGACTCTGTCAGTTTATTCCCGGTGAGCCCGCAGAACTGGGGCTACAGTCTGGTGGGGCCCCTGCTGGTGAGCTTTTCTCATTGGCTGTTCGAACATGCCCGCGCGGATGGAATTGACTGTCTGCATTTTCTCTCCCGAGAAGGAAAAATTATGAAGGCTGTCTACGATGCCTGGGTGGAAGGTCTGCCCAACGCGCCGCGCTCACAATATGCCGTGCTCTCACGCCGCAGCAGCAGCATGGCAGCCCTTTCCTCATTTGAAGAAATCATTGACATTGCCAAAACCAACTACTTCACGAACACATTTGGCAAAATGCTCCAGACGCGATATGGCATTAGCCCCAGCCAGGAAAAATGGCAGGAAGTGCGGTCTTCATCCGGGTATTCCGCGGATACCTTGATAGAAATTCAAAACAAAAATATCGGTAACTTGAGAGAAGCCTTGCGGAGCCTGGAGCCTGAAATTATGCGTCAGTCCCAAGCGGAACAGGATGCCATGCGCTTGTATCTGCGAAGCGCTGGTTTCCCTGAGGAGAGCAAGCCTGCCGTTGTGGATGTAGGTTACGGAGGGACTGTCCAGGGGCATCTGAACAAAATCCTTTCAAAACCGGTGCACGGGTATTATTTGATGACCGAAGACCGCGCGAGCGCGGTCATCAAGCGCTACGATGTACGACTTCGCGGCTGTTTTGAGGACCTGATTGATCCGCAAGTTAGCGCGCCGCGCCTGTTTTTGCGCAGCTTTGACCTGGAGAAGCTGCTCAGCTCCAATGACCCGCAAATTGAATACTACAAAATGGAAGCAGGCCAGGCGGTCGGGCGTTACCGCCCGTTGGCCGATGAAGAATTGGCCCCATCTGAAATCCGGGATCAAATTCTGACAGGCGCGCTGCAATACACGGCAGACCTGCGGGAAATTCGCCAAAACTTGCTGCCCGATTTTCAGCCTTCCTGCTTTGTTGCCACCTCTCTGATGGATGCTTTCCTGACCAATCAGTCAGACGCCGAAATAGCGCTGCTTTCAAGCATCGTCCTGGATGATTACTACTGCGGCCGGGATTTGGTCGCCTGAAGCCCCCGGCAAGAAGACCACTGCTTACTTTTTCAGCAAGCGCCCTAACAGGCGATTAAACGCGCGCAGCGGGCGGGTGAGCTTCCAGCTGCGGCTGTTGGCGTACCCTACTGCTTCTGCTTGCAAGGCTTCAATCTGCGCGTCTTTATTGAGCGCTTCACTATGCAGCTCCTGTATTTGCCCGTCTCTGGCGCTAAGGTCTTGACGTAAAGCGTCTATTTGGCCGCCGCGGAATACAATTTCGGCGTGCTGCTTTGCCAGGTCATCGTGCAGCCTGGTATAGCGGCTTTTAGTCAGGTCGCGCAGTTCGTCCAGCTGCTGCGCTGCCGCAGCCAGCGCGGATTCAATCGGGCTCGCTCTTTTCGATATTTTCGCTCCCACGCGGACGATTTCACCATAGACTTGCTGCCATTCCTGGGCGTGGTCTTGCGTCAGCCACTGCCGGCGGATATCTTCCTGGGCGCGTTCAGCCAGCCGCAGACACAAAGCCGGGTCCTCAATCAGAGCCCCCAGCTTGCGTTCCCATTCTTGCGTATCCCCCGCCAGAAAGCCGTTCTCGCCGTCTTTCACCGCGCCGGCGTAGGGCGGCAGCGCGGCGTACACCCCCGGCAGCCCCAACGCCGAGTATTCCAGGAACTTAATCGCGCTCTTGCAGCGGTTAAAAAGGTAATCCTGCAGCGGCGCGAGCGCGATATCCGCTTCTATCCGGAGGAATTCCTGTTGAAACTGGCGGTAATCGAAGCTGCGCACCGGCTGGTAATCCACCCGCGCCAAATCCGCCAAACCCTCGGGCGGGCGAGCGCCAAAAAAGACAAAGCGCACCCGGCTGCCGTAACGCCTGGCGGTATTGCGCAGTGCTTCGGCGATGCCTTCCAGGTCGGGGGCATGCGTGGGGGTACCCATGAATAAGATGCACACCGGCCTATCCGCCGGGCGTAAGGCGGGCGTGCGGAACTGCCACAAGTCCGCGTCCAGATAATTGGGCAGCACAAACACATGCGGGTTGAATGGGAGCAGCTCTTGCTTCAATTCAGAGGTGGTGACGGTCAGGGCGTCCGCGCTGAGCAGCGCGTGCATTAACGCGGGCAGGCTGTCGGCAAAATCGCCGGCCAAACGGTCCGGATGGTCGGGGGGCAAGGCTAACAAATTATCGTCCAGGTCCATCAGCACGGGCACGCCTCGCGCGCGCGCTTCGGCCAGCACAGCCTGGTATGCTTTAAAGCGGCGTGAAAAATCGCGCTGGAAGCAGACCAGATCCGCGCCGGCTATACGCTCCAACTTTGCTTCACCTTCCTCCACGCCAGGAATAATCTCAATACCGGCTGCCTTTAGTGGGGATCTGAAGCGGTATAACTCCAGCGCGGATTCAACCGAATGATACGAAAAAAAGGCGACGCGTTGAACGTGCATTCTGGCTCCTACCTGAGTCTATGTCTGTGTTGATTATAGCCGCCCAAACCCTTCAACCTGAAAGTCAGCGGATTTCAAAGGGTTTTTTCAGCGCGTTGTGGGTCGCGATTTCACGGCGGACAAAGCTGGTAAATTCGTTCCCGGTCAGCGCTTCAAGGCTAGCGTCCAGCGCTTTGGTCCATGAGATTTCGCGCGCGTTCAGCCCGCGCATAATTTCATTAATGCGCCCGCCAAATTGTTCTTCGCTGAACCGGGTGCGAGCGAAATGGAAGCTGTTTTCTCCCAGCCGCGCGCGTAAATCAGGATCTTTCATCAGGCGCTCAATGCGTTCCGCCAGCGCGGGGATATCCCCAACGGGGTAGAGCAGCCCGGTTTCGCCGTCCTGAATCATTTCCAGGTTTCCACCGGAAGCAGTGCCGATAACCGCTTTTTTCAGCTGCATCGCTTCCAGGCACACCCGCCCAAGCCCTTCCATGCGCGAACATATCAACACAGCGTCCGACTGCTTCATCAACGCGCCAGGACGCTGCTGGAACGGCAGTACTCTGGCGCGAGCACCCAAGCCAAGGGAGTCGATTACCGCCTCCAGGTGGGTTTTATACTCCGCGTGGGCATTGCCAGGCATGAGCAGTTCCAGCGGCCCAAGCCCGCGGTCCAGCAGGAGCTTGAGCGCGCGCACGGCGTCTTCCTGCCCCTTCGCCTCGGAGATGGTGCCGCTCAGCAAAAGCTTGAACGCCAGCGGGTCCTCGAAAGCCGGCGCGGCCGGGTCGGGGATAAGGTCTGCAGCTGTTGGCGGGGGAATGGTGCGGTAGACAGTTTCCACCTTTGGCGCAGCCAACCCGGGGAACAGTTCGTTCTGGATGGCTTTGGAGCGGGTAAGTACGCGCTCCGAGCTTTGGGCAATAAACTCCAGGCTCTTTTCCAGGCCAAGCTGGAACAGCAGCCCATGGTCGCGCGAACCGAATTCGTTGACCAGCCAGATATGCGGTTTATCCAACAGGAACGCCACTATCGCCCCCCAGGGCAGCACCAGCGTGTTGGTCAGCACCACGTCGGGTTTCAGGTCCCGCAGCATGGTCAAGTTCTCCCGCAGCCAACCGGCACTAAACGCCAGATTAGCGGGGTTACGTTCCAGTTCCTCCGGCGTCAGCGCGCACCACCAGCTGATGGGCGCAAGTATCGTTTGCGCTCCGGCTTTTTGCAGCGCTGTTTCCAGCGCGCCCGCGCTCGGCAGCAGCACCGTGCAGCGCGTTTGATAATCCTGCCCAAGCTCGCGCACCAGCTCCACCAGGCTGCGTTCCGCGCCGCCCATATCGCTGCTGTGGGTAAAGATCAACGCGTTCATTATTCCGACCGGCGCAGGCGGCTCGCTTTCCTCGGTGCTAAGCTGGGCTGGAGCAGCCGGGGTTTGCGCGAGCTCAGGCGCGAGCGCCATTTCCCGAAAAACCTCATCGGACAGGCGGCCAAAGTACTCCTTGTCATACACACCCTCCAGCGCGACGCGCTCCGCAAGCCGCTCCTGCCAGCCATCTGGAACGACAACGCCAAAACCACCGGTAGGATAAAAGGTCGTTTCCGCAAAGTAGACGCGCCCTTTACAGAGGAAAAAATCGACGCGGACAAACGGAAAGCCTTTGCCCAGTTTCTCAGCCAGTTCCATCATCAGGTCGGTCTGCGGGGGGCGCTCAAACGAACCGTCATAGGGATGGATGTTAACGGAATAGTGCAGCCGTTCCCACTCCGGCGTCATGTGGACCGTGGTGTTGCGCCCCTCAAAGCGGTCGAAGATGTATTGCACTTCACGCACCTTGCCGTTCGAAACGTGGATTTTACAGTCCGGCGGGATGCGCCCGCCCTCGTCCACCAGCAGTTCCTCCACGACAAGTTTGGGCCTTATTCCTTTGTAGCACCACTCCCGAAAGCGACCGTAAAAGTCGTATTGCAACCAGCCGTCCGCTTCCCAGGCGGCTTTTTCCCAATCAAAGCTGTCTTTATCCCTGCAAATGATGGTGAACCCTGAGCCGTGGTTAGCCTTAATCACAAATTGGCTCGGGAGTTTGTCGCGCGGAATATCAGCAAAACGGTCGTACACCCCTATCAAGGGCACAATATACGCGCCACCGATGATATCCCCCACAAATTTTTTCGCCGCGGCCTTGTCGGCAAGTATGTGCATGATGGGATTACGGAAAACAAGCTTGTAAATTTGGAGTTTTTCCATAAAACGGGTCGGCGCGCGAAAGTCAATGGGATTCCCAAACCGGCGGATGTAATCTTCCTGAATAGCGCGTATGTCCGCCTTAAGTTCCGCCTCGCGCGCTGCGCCGTATGGGGAACGCCCTTCCGTCCGGCCGAATATAAGGTAATGCACCAGCGGATTGACGCCGGCGGCGCGCACGTCCGGGTTGCTCTCCAGGTAACCCTGGCTGTCAAACTTAGGGCCCGGGCTGCGCCCTTCCAGACCGCCGTAGAGCAAATAATGCCGGAGAGGGTCTGCGCCCCGGGCGGTCACGTCCGGGTTGTTCTGTCGGTACCAAAAAGGGTCAAAGTAACCGGAATCGCGCAGGAGCGTCAGGTCGTCAGTCAACACCCCCGGGCAGAGCCGGGCTGCCAATCTGCGGGCTTTATGGCGCAAAGACAGCAAAGCTTGCATAAATTTCCTCGAATACGATTTTCCGCGAGCCCTCTCAGGCGCAGGCACCGCACGCGCGTTGCCGCCGGCGCTCAGGCGTTTTCCAGCGCCAGTCTCAGCGCGGTCTGCCAGGGAGGCAGGCGCAAGCCAAACACGCGTTCCAATTTGCTGCAGTTCAGAACGGTAACCAACGGGCGCGCTGCCGGAGTCGGGAATTCAGCGCTGGCAGCCGGAATCAGTTCGCGCACCTTTTGTTCCTCGCGGCGCGGGTCAAGCTTCAGGATTTCCTGCGCCCAGGCGTAGCGGCTGCAGGCGCCGTCGCCCGCGCAGTGGTATACCCCCGCGCGTTCCGCCAGCCAGGCAAACGGGTCGGCGCCAACCCCAGCCAAAAGCAGCGCGGTCAGCTCAGCCAACATACGCGCTGAGGTTGGCCCGCTGATTTGGTCATCCACCACACGCATAACTTCCTGCTGGCGCGCCCACTGCAGCACCTTGGTCACGAAGCCGCCCTGGCGCATGGAGTAGACCCAACTGGTGCGCAGGATCAGCGCCGCCCCGCCCGTGGATATGACCGCCCGGTCACCCGCCAGCTTGCTGTGCCCATACACATTCAACGGCGCGGGCTCGTCGCTTTCCAGGTAAGGGCTGCCTTTCGCGCCGTCAAAGACATAATCGGTGGAGTAATGTACTAATGGTACGCGCAAGCGCAAGGCTTCTTCCGCCAGGACTGCCGGCGACTGGGCGTTCACGCGGAATGCCAGCTCGCTTTCAGTCTCCGCCCGGTCCACAGCGGTGTAAGCCGCCGGGTTGACAATCAGGTCCGGCCGCGTCTCGCGCACGAGCAGGCGCAGCGCTTCGGGCTTGCTGAAGTCTGCCCGCGGGTAATCCAGCGCCAAAACTTCGCCCAACGGGGCCAGCGCGCGCTGAAGCTCCCAACCCAGCTGGCCGCCGCGGCCAAACAGCAGGATTTTTCTCACGTCTGAAGTCCATTCACAAAGCGCAGCAGGTATTGCCCATACTCATTTCCAGCCAATTCCTGCGCGGCTCGCTCCAGCTGCGCCTTATCTATAAAGCCCATCCGGTAGGCAATTTCTTCCACGCAAGAAATCATCATTCCCTGCCGGTCTTCCACGGCCTGCACGAACATGGCAGCCTGCAGCAGGCTTTCGTGCGTGCCGGCGTCCAGCCATGCCACGCCCCTGCCCAAGACCTTCACCTTCAGATTGCCCTCTTCCAGGTAGCGCCGGTTAATATCCGTGATTTCAATTTCGCCGCGCGGGGAAGGTTTCAACTCCTCCGCGTAACGCACCACATGACTGTCATAGAAATAGATGCCCGGTACGGCGTAGTTTGAGCGCGGACGCGCCGGCTTTTCTTCCAGGCTGACCGCCTGGCGGTTTTCGTCAAATTCCACCACGCCGTAGCGCTCGGGATCGCGCACAGGATACGCGAAAACTACCGCCCCATGCTCAGTCGCGGCTGCCTCGCGCAGCACCTGCGGAAGCCCATGCCCAAAAAAGATGTTATCGCCCAGAATCAGGCAGACGCTCTCGCCCGCCAGAAACTCCTTGCCAACCAGGAAAGCGTCCGCCAGGCCGCGTGGAACGGGCTGCACAGCGTAAGTGAACGCCAAGCCCCACTGCGAGCCGTCGCGCAGCACGCGTTGATACAGAAATTGCTCTTCCGGCGTGGTGATAACCAAAATTTCCCGGATACCAGCCAGCATGAGCATGGACAAGGGATAATAAATCATAGGTTTATCATAGACCGGCAGCAGCTGCTTGCTGACCGCCATGGTGAGTGGGTAGAGCCGCGTGCCCTTCCCGCCTGCCAGAATAATCCCTTTCATGGTCAACCCTTCCTGTTCATGTAATTCTTCTGCACCCAACTGCCGTAATCCGAGTTCCGGGTGATGGTTTGCACCCATTCCGGGTGCTCCAGATACCAGGCAACGGTATCCAGCAAGCCTTGTTTAAGCGAGTGTTTGGGCTGCCAACCGAGTTCATCCCGGATTTTGGCAATGTTGATGTCGTAACGCCGGTCGTGCCCCGGGCGGTCCGCCACGTAAGTGATTAACTTCTCGTGCGGCGCCCACACCGAACGCGGCTGGAGCTCATCCATAATCTGACAAATCGTGCGCACGATTTCTATGTTGGGCGGCTGGTTGTCGCCCCCCACGCAGTAAGTTTCGCCAACCTGCCCGTGGGTGACAACCTGCCAGATGGCTTCGCAGTGGTCATCCACGTACAACCAGTCGCGGATTTGCATACCGTCGCCGTAGACTGGCAGCGGTTTGCCGTTCAGCGCGTTCAGAATCATCAGCGGAATTAGTTTTTCCGGGTACTGGCGCGGTCCGTAGTTATTGGAGCAATTGCTGATGCTGACAGGCATTCCATACGTGATGTGATACGCCCGCACGAAATGGTCGCTGGAAGCTTTGGAGGCGGCATAAGGCGAGCGCGGCTGGTAGGGGGTGCGCTCCTCAAAAGGCGGCTCCTCACGGGTGAGCGTGCCAAAGACCTCATCCGTGGACACATGGTGAAAGCGCGCCTGTTCCAGCGGCATCGTTTTATCCACCAGCCAGGCTTTGCGCGCGGCTTCCAACAGGCTGAATGTGCCCAGCACGTTGGTCTGCACGAATACGCCAGGGTCATGAATGGAGCGGTCCACATGCGTTTCAGCGGCAAAATGCACGACGGTATCAAACGCGTGTTCCGCGAAGAGGCGGTCCAGCAGGCCGCGGTCGGCAACATCGCCCTGCACAAAGCTGTGGCGTGCGGGGTCGGGCAGGTCTTTTAGATTTTCCAGGCTGCCGGCGTAGGTGAGCGCGTCCAGGGTCACCACCCGGATATCAGGGTCGCTGCGCAGCAGGTAATGCACAAAATTGGAACCTATGAAGCCGGCCCCTCCGGTCACCAACACACTGCGGGGTTTCCGGGATGTGGGGGAACTACCGTCTTGCGCTTGAGCTTTCGGGTTGTGCTTCATAAGTCCTCCGAATTCGTAAAATCAGGCCAGCCGGCGGGGTAAGTTTCTGCGTCCGCCAGACCAGGGTTATGCGCGTCCTTCGCGGAAAGCAGCGGCGCGGCGCCCTCCGGCAGCGGCCATTGGATGCCAATGGCAGGGTCGTCCCAGCGCAGTCCGCGTTCCCACTCCGGAGCGTAGTAATCCGTGGTTTTGTATAAGACTTCCGCCCACTCGCTGAGCACGTAAAAGCCGTGCGCGAAACCGGGCGGGACCCACAACTGCAGCTTATTTTCCGCGGATAAAACCACGCCTACCCAGCGCCCAAAATCGGGCGAGCCGCGGCGCAAATCCACCGCCACATCAAAAATTTCGCCTGCCACCGCGCGCACCAACTTGCCCTGCGCCTGGCGGATTTGGTAATGCAAACCGCGCAGAGCGCCCCCTTGTGAGCCCGAATGATTATCCTGCACAAATTGGTAATGTCCACAGACCGTTTCAAACACGTCCTGTCGGAATGTTTCTGTAAAAAAGCCGCGCTGGTCGCAGTGCACTTGCGGGGTCAGCAGTAAAACATCGGGAATGGAGGTGGGTTCAAAGCGCATTTTATTGGCTGCTTTCCCGATAGGCTTGCACCACCTGGGCGGGGTCTCCCAGCATTTGCAGTTCGCCGCGGCTAAGCCAGGCCACCCGCTGGCACATTTCCTGGATTTTGTTCAGGTTGTGCGAGACAATCAGCACGGTGGTGCCCCGCCTCTGGAAGTCCTTTATCAGGTCGTTGCTCTTTTTCTGAAAGGATTCATCCCCCACGCTGAGAATTTCGTCCACAATTAAGATTTCCGGGATATGCGCGGTAGCAACGGCGAAACCAAGCCTGGCATACATACCGGAGGAATAGGTACGCACCGGTGCTTCAATAAACTCGCGCAGCTCAGCAAAGTCAACAATGCTCTCAAAGACCGCGTCCATCTCAGTCCGGTTATAACCCAGCAGTGCGCCGTTCAGATACACATTCTCCCGCCCGGAAAGCTCGGGGTGAAAGCCCGCGCCCAGCTCCAGCAGCGGCGCAATCTTACCGTAAAGCGCCACGCGCCCCTTGGTCGGGCGCAGCACGCGTGAGATAACCTTGAGCATCGTGCTCTTGCCCGCGCCGTTATTCCCAATAATACCGAAGACCTCTCCGCGGTTAATGGTCAGGCTCACGTTATTCAGCGCGAGGAATTTCACGAACTCCAGGCGGCGCTGCATGGCACGAATGGCATATTCCTTAAAAGTGCCGATGCGCTCCTTGGGCACACGATATTGCACGCTGACGTTCTCCAAAACCACAACGGGTTCTGGCGCGGTGGAGAAATTTCGCGGGTTTTCTTTGACGTCAGACGCGGTAAGCATATTCATCCGATTTTGAGGTGAAAAAGAGCCAGCCGAAAATCAGGAAACTGACAGACCATGCCAGGGCGGGTAACACCTCAGCGAAGGTCGGCAGCCGTCCGGCATAAATGGGCAGGCGGAACATTTTTAGCATCCAATACATCGGGTTAATCCGATACAAGCTTAGAAAGCGTTCGGGGATAATTTCCTCGGGATAGATGATGGGGGTCAGATACATCCAGGCGGTCAGGAGAATCTGATACATCTCCGCCACGTCCGGGAAGTAAATTGCCAGGGCGGAAAGTAAAAGCCCGAAACCAAGCGTGAACGCGGTCAGCAGCAAAAAAGACACGGGAAGAAACAGCATTGTCAGCGGGATGGGCATACCGGTAATCAGCATTACCAGCGTGAGCGGTACAAGCCCGATGACCAGGTTCACCAGCGCCGTGCCAATCGCAGAGACGCCAAAAATGGTGCGCGGCAGGTATATCCGCTGCATCAGGCTGCCCCCCCAAATCAGACCAACCATGGCGGCATTCGTGCCTTGTGAGAAGAAATTCCACACAATCAGCCCGCTGAGGATATATACCGGATAAGATTCAACGGATTTAAACAGGTTGGAAAACACGAGGGTCATGATGAGCATCGTGCCCAGCGGGTTGAGCATCGTCCAGGCAACCCCCAGGACAGAGCGTTTGTAGCGCGCCACCAAATCCCGCCGGATGAGCTGGAATAACAAAAAACGGTAATGCCGCAGTTCGCGCAATTCCGAAAGCGCGGGGATCGCGTGAGCGGCAGAATCGTAGATTGGTTTGGCTGGATTGCTCAATACAGGATCCTTGCTTGCCTCGAGTGTTCCTAAATTATAATACACCCACAGCCTATGAATAAACCTCTCATCGAACCCAAGGCGCCTCCGGATGCCGCGGCTGAGCCCTTCTTTTCTGTTGTGATGCTCTACTGGAACAGCGGGCGCTTTCTTGCCGAGGCGCTGGATGCGTTGGAGCGGCAAACCTGCAAAGATTTTGAGCTTATCCTGCTGGATAACGGCTCGCCGGAATCGCTTGACGATGCCGTGCTCGCCCGATATCCGAGCCTTCCGCTCACGGTTATGCGCTCAGAAAGCAATCTTGGCTTTGCCGGGGGCAACAACCTGGCAGCCCGTTCCGCGCGCGGGCAATATCTCGTTTTGTTGAACGCGGACGCTTTCCCCGAGCCAGAATGGCTGGCTGAGCTTTGGCGTGCCGGGCAAGAACACCCGGGCGCTTGCTTTGCCTCACGCCAGTTGCTGGCGGATGACCCGACCCGTCTGGATGGGGAGTGGAATGTTTATGCCGCCAGCGGGTTGGCATGGCGCAAATCCCACGGGCAGCCGCTCGCGAAGGCCCACCCAACCGAACGCGAGGTCATCAGCGCCTGTGCCGCTGCCAGCGCTTATCCCCTGTCTGCTTTCCAGGAAGCCGGAGGGTTTGATGAAGATTTCTTTGCTTACATGGAAGACGTAGACCTGGATCTGAGGCTGCGTTTGCTTGGGTACCCGTGCCGCTACCTTCCGCGGGCGGTCGTCCGGCATGTAGGCTCCGGCAGCACCGCCGTGCGCGGTGAATTTTCCATGCGGCTTTCGCACAGAAACCTCATCTGGACATACGTCAAGAATATGCCGGGCGCGTTTTTCTGGCTGCTGTTGCCCGCGCACTTGCTTGTGAACCTTGCCTACTGCCTGGCAGGCGCGCTCACCGGGCGCGGGAAGCTCATCGCGCGCGCCAAATGGGAAGCGCTGCAAGGTCTGCCGGCAGCCTGGCAGAAACGCCGCCAGATTCAGCAGAGCAGACGCCTTTCCGCGGCGCGCTTTGCCCGTTTGTTGGAGTGGAACCCCCTCGCGCCGCTCATCAAGCTGCGGTTCAGGTAGGGCCTCGGAGTGCCGCCTCCGCCCATACCGAGGCTGGTGCTGGTTGATGTTCAGCGGGCGAAAAGCTGGCTTTTTGGGGAAAGCCGGCGCGCCTCACTTTTCAAGTCAGTCACAAGGCAAGCTGAGCCGCGCGGGATGTTAATTATGGTGGACAAATCTGATTATCGCGCGGAATCAGTCTGAAAGCTGAGAAAAGCACACCCGCCAAAGCTCACCGGATTGGTTGTTGAACGGCGGGAGCAATGGAAGGAGAAATACCATGAATAAACCTGAAAACCGCTACTTCGCGTTAGCCAAGACGCCCGCCTTTCATCGGGCGCCCAGTTTGAGTGAGGCGCAGAATTTCGCTGGAGAAGAGGGCTACGTTTGGCTTGACTATATTGATCCGACCGCCGAATCCCTGGCTGAGTTGGAAACCAGGCTTGGCATCCACCCTCTTTCTATTGAGGACTGTCTGAATGGCGACCAGCTTCCAAAACTTGACCTTTTTCCGGGTTATTCGTTTATGACTTTTACAGTTTTTGAACGACCCCCTGATGGGCTCAGAGCGCGGGAATTGGGAATATTCATCAGCAAACGCTACCTGATAACCGTCAGCAGCCGGGATTTGAACGATAGTCCGGTGCTGGCAACCTTGGAAGCCGCCATCGCGCGGGAATTGGACACCCTCTGCCAGGGTCCTTCGTATTTGCTGCATCTGGTAATGGATATGATTGTGGATCACAAGCTTGCCGCGGTTGAAGATGTTGAGGAACGCTTGGATATGGATGAAGACGCAATCCTCAAGGATCCAGCCAACTACAACCTGGGCTCGCTGATGGATTCCCGGCGGGATTTACAGGTCATCCGGAAATCACTTTTCCATGAACGCGAACTCGTCGGCAAACTTGTCCGCAAAGACAGCCTTTTCCTGGCGGAGAGCTCCCTGATTTATTTTCGGGATATATACGACCACTTATCCAAGTATTACGAAATCGCCGAGACATCCCGGGAACAGGTGACCAGCCTGATGGAAATTCATTTGTCGCTCATCAGCAACAACATGGCGGAGGCGTCAAACCGCACCAACGCGATTATGCGTCGGCTGACCCTGATAACGACCATCTTTATGCCGCTCACGCTGATTTCGGGCATCGGCGGCATGTCGGAATTCACTATGATGGTGGGTTCCGAAAACTGGCGGCTGGGATATCTGATTTTGTTCATCGTCATGCTCGTGGTCGGGGTGGTCAATTACATCCTCTTGCTGCGGATGGAGCGAAGTACGGAGCGGGAATTCTCGAAACCCCGTTGAGCTTCTGCCGCGCGGAAGAGCGGCTGGTCGGCTGGCAAAGAAGGGGATGATTTCCCGCCGCTGGCGGCGCGTCAGGCCGGATTGTCCTCTTCCGGGATATTCTTCGCGCGGGCTGCTTCCAACATGCGCAACGCCGACTCGAGGTCCATCGGCGTATTCAGCAGGCCCAGCATTTCCTCCCAGGTTTTCGCAGCCTCAATTTCAGCCCATTGAACCAGAAATTCAGCGTAGGCGGCCGTCCTCATTTCCCGGCGGGAGTTCTGGAAAGCCAACAGACCGGGTAGAAAGCGTTTGAGCGGTCTGTCGCTGCCAAAATAATTCGCTATGCGGGCGCGTTCTTCTTCAATAAAGTCCGGGATAAACTGAATCCACACATCCAAATCGTGAATCAAACCCAGCTGGTCCTGCAGTTTTCGGCTGGTTGAAATATACGGCTTCAGGCGGCCGCCAAACAGATCGTCGAAAGCCTCCAGAGCGTAACGCAGCCGCTTGGCGCTGATGCGCATGGCGTGCAATTCCGTCACGTTCGCGGGGTCGCTGATATAGGGCACATGCCCCAGGAGCTCTTTCAGGCAGGCTTGAACGCTCTCAAACGCGAGTTGATACAGCGCGGGGGAATAAAGGTAAACGCTCTCAGCCGCCGCGAGGAAAGGCGCGTACCAGGCGTTCAGCCGAGCCAGCAGTTGGTCCTGTTCCAGCCGGTCCATCGCGCTGATCACGTGCTGTTGAGCTTCAGCGCGCCTCTGAGACAAGCGCAGCAGCAAACGCTTCAAGCCCGGGAATTGACCGGGTCGATTAAATTCAAGCTCCGCCGCTTGAATTACCTCAAGCTGTACGTCTAGGTCGCGCGCTTCGCCCAGCGCCCGGGTCACTTGCCGCACGTCGCGGTAAATTTCCTTGTAGTCTTTGTTGGAAAAACAGTTTCTGAAGATGCTGAGCGCGCTGCGCATACGGCGCGACGCCACGCGCATGCGGTGGATATATTCAATATCGTCAGCCTTGCGCACCCCTTCCATTTCCGCCGCCATGGCAGCGCCGTGCCGGCTGATTATCTTTGCCCCGTAAACTGTTACCGCGTCGACACTTGCGTTCATGTTTTCCGTTCCTTTCGCTCACAGAAGCAAACAGGGCTGTTCAGTTGTGAAAGCCGTTTCTTTATTTGGGTTTTTTCGTCTTGGTAAGCCGGTTGTAGAGCAGCTCCAAGATGTGCGTTTTCAACTCCTCAAAAATCACATCCGATTTCTGATTGGCGTCAACCGTGACAAAATTGTATGTCAATGCCAGCTCATCAAATTCCCGGGTGAGCAAGTTCTGATATGCCATGAAGCTGTCGTACAAATTATCCGCCAGATGCAAGTCCATGCCGGCTTCCCAGTAATTAAGCCCGCGTCCGTGGATGAGGCGCTGCACCAGCACAGGCACATCCGCCTTCATATAGAGAACAAGATCGGGCTTCAGAGCGATGCCGTACAGCTGGCGGGACCAGGATTTTTCCACGCCCCGGATAGCATCCCGCGCCAAAACGGAATAAAAGTACCGGTCAGAAAGGACAATAAAGCCGGCTTGCAGTGCGGGAATAATTAAATTCTCAAGGCGGTCAGCAAAATCCGCCAGGTAAAACAGGCTTAACGTTAACGGACCCAGGGTGTGCCCGCTCTTCGCCGCTTCCAGGCCGGTCGCGGTCAGCATGGAGCGGGTGAGACCGGTGTCGGAGACGGCATAGCCTTCGTCTTCCAACCAGCGGCGCAGACGTTTGATTTGCGTGGATCTGCCGACGCCGTCAGTCCCTTCCAACACAATCAGTTTGCCTGGCAGCTGCTGAATATCCCGATAAGGAAAACCTGCGCCGTAGAAGTTCGCGCCTTTCATTATTTGCCTCCTTTTTTTGCGGCGGGTTGGGCGCCTTTCGCAGACTCATCGGGCTTATTTGGGTTGGGTAAGCCTGTCCATCCGCGCAAAACCTTCTTGATAAGCGCGCGCACTTTTTTCTGTTGTTCTTTCACCGGCGCTGTCCCGTCAATCAAGGTCAAGCCGAACTCGTCCGCCATCTGGTCGTATTGGTCCAGGATTCGTCCCTGGAAGAGCTTAAAGCTTTCGTTGATGTTATCGGAAAGGTTCAGGTCCATCCCGGCTTCATAGTATTTCAGGCTGGCGCGGGCTGCCGTGATGCGCTCTACCGCCACATCCAGCGGAACGCGGAAGTATAAGGCGGCGTCTGGTTTGATGGCGAATGAATACATGTTGCGCACCCAGGCAGGGTCCACCCCGCGGGCAACATCCCGGGCAAAGGCGGTGAACACGTAGCGGTCTGCCAGCACGATCGCCCCGGCTTTCAGCAGGGGGTAGATGCTGTTTTCCCACCGGTCGGCAAAGTCTGTGCAATGTAAAATGCTGAACGTGGTAGGTGTAAAGGTTTTTTCTTTTTTGGCAGCCTTGGTGGTGCTTTTTACCAGGGGAGAGCTGTTCCATTCGCTGAAGAAGACGGAATAACCCTGGGATTGCAGCCATTTGTAGAGCAAATCAATCTGGGTTGATTTACCTGAACCGTCGATGCCCTCAACGACGATTAACTTGCCTTTCGTTGTATTTGGTTTTAACACAGCTGGCTCTCCTTATAAAAAACACATCAAACACGCGGGGGAAGAAGAGCAGAAATGAGCCGCGCTCCCACCCGGCGCAGATATTGGTAACTACTCACATTATAAAAGAAACGCCTGGATATTGCGAAACGCTTGTTCAGTCCTCAGGCATTTCCACTTCATCATCCGTGCTGTCCAACTCGAGCATTTCACCGGTGGCGATGAAAATAATCCGTTCGCAAATATTGGTTGCCCGGTCAGCCGTGCGTTCGAGGTTGTGGATTACCCGTACAATCTGATTGGCGCGGTCAATTGAACCCGGATCTGCAATCATGCTCTGGATAATCTCATGATAAATCCGTTTATGAAGCTCATCGACCTGATCGTCGTCTATCGGTATTTTCCTGGCAGTTTCCAGGTCTTCTGTGATAAACGCCTCAAGCGCGCGGTGCACCATGCTCACCGCCAAATCCGCCATGTCAGAGATTTCCTGGATGGGTATCCGCGTTTCCTGATTGGCAAGTTCCACCGCCACTTTGGCTATCCCCTTGGCGTAATCACCGATGCGCTCCAGCTCGGTGATAAGTTCCAGCTCTGCCGCCAGCAAGCGCAAATCCCGCGCCATGGGGGAATGCGTGGCAAAGAGAAGCAGAATGCGATTTTCTATCGCGAAGTGTTTATCATTGATTGCCGCGTCGTTGCGAATGATAGCCTTCGCCGAGGCGACATCGCGCGATTTCAGGGTTTCGACCGAGTTTAAAACTGCCTGCTCAACCAGGTTTCCAAGCAGCAGCGTTTCATCCTGAACAAGACGAATTTCTCGATCCAATGTGTTGCGGGTGGTCATATCGTAATTCCTCTGAAATAATTTTTGTAAACCAATTGTACGCTAATGCGCGCGGTTTTTCATCTCAAGGCACCGCTCTCAGGCGCGGTTGTAAATCCCAGGCTGGTCAGGCTTTTATCTTTTTGAAAATCTCAGAAAAAAAGGGCTGTCAAAGCGATTATTTCGCCGCGGCTCGCCATGACTGACTGTCATCCGGAAGCGATGGGGATGGTGAAAAACAGGCTGCTGCCTCTTCCCTCTTCGCTCTCCGCCCAGAGATAGCCGCCGTGCGCCTCAACCATATGCTTGCAGATAGACAAGCCCAAGCCGGTTCCACCCCCGGAACGCGCCCGATCCACTTTATAAAAACGCTCAAAAATGCGCTTAAGGTCCTTTTGCGGAATGCCCTCGCCAGTATCTCGCACCATGAAGACCACCATGTTTTCATGGATCCAGCTGCCCAGGCTGACGCGCCCCCCTGGGGGAGTGAATTTTATCGCGTTGTGCAGCATATTGATGAACACCTGCGCGATGCGATCCGGGTCGGCAAATACCAGTGGTAAATCCCGGCTGCATTCCAAGGACATGCTCAGGCCGGCGCGTTCAGCCGGAAGCAGCATGCGCTCATAAGGCTTAATCATCAGGTCGCAGGGATGAATACGCTGAAACTCAAAATTGACCCGGCCGGCTTCTATGCGCGAAAGTTCCAGAAGTTCGTTTACCAGAAAGGTCAGGTTGTCCACTTCGGTGTCCATGCGCACAATAAAACGCCGCGCGGCTGGCGGGTCTTCCAGCGCGCTTTCCAATAAAGTTTCGCTCAGGGCTTTCAAACTTGCCAGCGGGGTGCGCAGTTCGTGGGAAATGTTGGACATGAAATCTTTCCGCACAATTTCCAGGCGGTGGAGCTGTGTCAGGTCCTGAAACAGAAGCATGGAGCGGCCTGGAAGTTGGTTTCCCAGCGGAATGCCAATGACTTGAAGGAATTTATGCCCGGCCCACATGTCCAGCGTCATAGTTTTTTGTTCACCCGCCTTGGTGGACGTCCACAAGTCCACCAGCGCGTGATGGCGGATTACCTCTATGACCGACCGACCCAAAGCTTCGGCTTTGTCAAATCCAAAGAGCTTCTCCCCGGCGGCATTCAACAGCTGGACGCGGTCATCATGGTTGGCAATCAACACCCCATCGGTCATCTGCGCGAGAACCGTGGATAACATTACCTGTTCGGTGGAGAGCGCGGAAATCTGCTTTTCAACCTTCGCGGCGGTTTCTTCCAGGGTCTGGCTCAGGGAGTGTATCTCCGCTACCGACTCTACATGCCTGGGAATCTGGATGCTGTGATATTTTCCTTCGCCCAATAAGCGCGTGGAGTCAGTCAGCTGCCTGACCACGCTGAGGATGCGGTTCGCGTAGAGATTGCTGGCGACAAACGCGCTTGCCGCCGCGACGGTGATTATCGCCGCCAAAACCAGGTACAGCGGGGAAAAATCAGGCGGCAGCCCGCTTTCAACGCTCTTCGCGTAGATGAAACGCACGCAAAGCGGGATAAAAACCGCCGAGAGCACAAGGCTCCCGATTAATATCAACACATACGGAAGCAAAATCCGCCGGCTGCTTTGCCAATTCATTGCTAACCTTCGAAGCGGTAACCGGCGCCGCGCACGGTAATGATGCGCTGGGGGGTTTCAGGATCGGGTTCAATCTTTTCGCGCAGCCAGCGCACATGCACATCCACCGTGCGCGAATCCCCCATGTAATCCCAGCCCCAAACCTGTTCCAGAATTTGCGCGCGCGTCAGCAAGCGCCCTTTTTGCTGACCCATAAAGAGCAGGAGTTCGTATTCCCTGGGCTTGAGCGCCAGAACTTCGCCGTCCAACTTAACTTCCCGCCGGGTAAGGTCAATCACCAGGTTGTCAAAGGCAATCAGTTTGGGTTGTTCTTCTTCCTGTTTTTCGGTCGCCACATCCTCACGAATCAGGCGGACGCGGCGCAGCAACGCCTTTACCCGGGCCATAAGTTCGCGCATGCTGAATGGTTTCGCCAGATAGTCATCCGCGCCGACTTCCAAGCCAACCACCCGGTCAATTTCATCATCGCGCGCGGTGAGCATCAACACCGGAATGCTGGTTTCCTGGCGCAGAATCCGGCACACCTCAAAGCCGTCCAATCCGGGCAGCATCACGTCGAGGATGACCAGGTCCGGTTTGGATGTGCGCGCCAGATGGAGGGCCATATTTCCATCTCCCGCGACCTCCACCTGATAACCTTCTCTGGTCAGGTTGTAAGCCAGGGTTTCTTGCAGGGATATTTCATCGTCAACAACCAAGATTTTTTCGGGCATGCGTTCTCCACTGCCGGCTCGATATTCCCGCGCGGGCGAGCCTTTTTTGGCATCATTTGTTAACAATTGTAACGCATCCGTTTTTGCCTCTGGCGGGCGTATTGTACACCCCCATTGAAGCCGCACCAGCGGGCAAATGCTGTATTTCTGATGGTACAATGATTCGAAATCATCAGAGGCAAGCATGGCTAAATCAATTACCGAAGCACGGACGGATTTTCCCATCCTGTCCACCGAAATCAACGACCACCCGCTTGTGTATCTGGATAACGCTGCCACCACCCAAAAGCCGTGGGCTGTGATCGATTCCCTGCGGGATTATTACGCGTTTTCCAACAGCAATGTGCACCGCGGCGGGCACACGCTGGCGGTACGCGCCACGGAGATGTACGAAGCGGCGCGCGAAAAGGTGGCGCGTTTTATCAACGCCGCGCACACCCACGAGGTCATCTTTACGCGCGGAACCACGGAATCCATCAACCTGGTTGCCAGTTCCTTTGGCGAAGCTTTTATTCAGCCCGGCGATGAGATTATCGTCAGCCAGTTGGAGCATCACAGTAATTATGTGCCCTGGTTTGAGCTCTGTCAGCGCAAAGGCGCGCGTTTTCGGGTTATCCCTTTCACCCCGACGGGCGAACTGGACCCGGCGGTACTGCAAAGCATGTTTACCGCGAAAACCCGCCTGCTGGCGCTAAACCAGGTCTCCAATTCACTCGGCACAGTCAACCCGTTGGAAACAATCATCCCCCTGGCGCATGCGGCCGGCGTCCCCGTGCTGGTGGATGCGGCCCAATCCATACAGCACCTGGCCGCGCGCGACGTGCAGGCTCTGGACGCGGATTTTTATGCCTTCTCCGGGCATAAAATGTACGCGCCGATGGGCATCGGTGTTTTGTACGCGAAACAGAGCTGGCTCGAAAAGCTGCCGCCCTATCAGTATGGGGGCGAGATGATCGACCAGGTTAGCAGCACGCGGGTGACCTTCACACAGCTCCCCCACAAATTTGAAGCCGGGACGCCGAACGTGGAAGGCGCGGTCGGGCTCGGCGCCGCGGTGGACTACCTGAACCAGTTTGACCCGCTGGAACTGCAAGCCTATGAGGAAGACCTGCTGGCTTACGGAAGCGAACAGCTGCGCGCTATCCCCGGGCTGACGCTCTACGGGAACCCGCGCCACCGCTCCAGCATATTACCTTTCAACGTGGAAGGCATCCAGCACTACGATATGGGTATTCTGCTGGACACGCAAGGTATCGCTGTACGCACCGGTCAGCACTGCACGCAGCCCATTATGGACGCTCTATCCATCTCGGGCACAGTGCGCGCATCGCTGGCGCTCTACAACAACCGTGAGGATATCGACGCGCTTACGCGCGGTATCAGGCGCGTGATGAAATTATTAAGGAAATAAAACCATGCCTACCACAGCCGAAATTGCCTCCCAAATCAGCGAAGAGTTCAGCTTGCTGGAAAACTGGGAGGAAAAGTACGATTACCTGATTGAGAAAGGTCAGAGCCTGCCCGACATGCCAGCTGACCTCAAAGATAATGAGCATCTGGTTAAAGGCTGTCAGTCCAGCGTCTGGTTTGCCACAGAGTGCCGCGAGGGCAGGCTGTATTTTCAAACGGACAGCGATTCGCTGATTGTGAAAGGCCTGGCAGCGCTGCTGCATGAGCTGCTGAACGGTCAGCCGACGGATGCCTTTCAGGACGTGGATTTGAGTCTGTTTGACACGCTGGGTTTCTGGCGGCATTTATCCTCCCAGCGCAGCAACGGATTGACCGCGATGGTCAACCATCTTAAGTCGGCCGCGCTTGATTGCGCCGGGCGCCCCTGAGCAATATGCCCAACTTAAGTTACCGCATGCTAAATATCGGCGGCTTGCCCACTGGCTTGCTGGGCCTGGAAGAACTTTTCGACGAGCTCTTCCGCGAAGGTTGGCTGCCCACGGATGAAAAGCTGAACCACGCTCTGATAACCGGCACGCGCCAGCACAACTTTATCCCAATCCCTGCCGTTCCCGAATATGCCAGCGCGCTGTGCATGGAGTATGCGCGTTTCTTCCGTCAGAAAAGCAGCGGCAAAGCCGTGGTGGCGCGCGATTACGGCAGCTGGCGCGGCTATCCCCGCGAGCAAATTCCCTGGTTTCCAAGCATCGCGCCGGAACTTTGCAACGATTGCGGCGCCTGTCTGGAGACCTGCGCCCGTGAAGTTTATGAGCGTGATGAGAACGGGCATATCCTGGTGGCGGAGCCTTTCCTCTGCCTGGTAGGCTGCTGCTTCTGTAAAAGCGTGTGTGAGCCCAAGGCTATTCATCTGCCCGGGCAGGATATCCTGAAAAACTACCATGAAAAGATGTGAGGTCAGTCGGGAAACCTCAACAGGCAGTATTCCAGGCGCAAAAACTACCCGACGCGCCTGTTTTGTTGCCTTAGTCGCCTTCCCGGGTTAGAATAGGGCGGATGAAACCAAACAAAAAACTTCAAATTTTACTGACCAACGATGACAGCATCGACTCGCCGGGTTTGTGGGCGGCTGCCGAAGCGCTCGCCCCGCTGGGTTTTGTGCATGTCGTCGCGCCGCGCGTCCAGCAAACCTCGATGGGACGTGCCCTCCCGCGTGAATCCGACGGCATTATCGAAGCGCGCACGCTGACGGTCAATGGCAAGGAATGGCAGGTATACGCTGTGGGCGGCTCGCCAGCCCAGGCTTTCCTGCATGGCTATTACGAGGTGCTCGGTTTCAAACCGGACCTGGTTGTCTCCGGGATTAACTACGGCGAAAACGTCGCTTCGGGCATAACCATCAGCGGCACGGTCGGCGCCGCGTTGGAAGCCGCCACGCTGGGCATACCCGCCCTGGCGGTGTCTCTGGAGACGCCAGTCAGCCAACATTTCAACCTCTCTCCGGACGTTGACTTTTCGGTCGCGGGTTATTTCACGCGTTATTTCGCTGAAAAGCTGCTGAATATTGAAATGCCTTTCGACGTCGGCGTGCTTAAGGTGGACGTCCCCAACGACGCCACGCCCGAGACGCCCTGGGTGGTGACGCGTCAATCGCGCACCCGCTATTTTTACGCGCTGCCGGCCGACCCGGAGGTGGCACAGGGCTCGCGAAAATTACGGTATGAAGTTAGGTTGGAACAGGACGGCGCGGAACCAGACAGCGACCTGCACGTCGTGAAAACTGAGCGCAAGGTGAGCGTTACCCCGCTTTCCTTTGATTTGACCGCGCGGGTGGACCTGGGGGATTTTGCGAAGCTGCTGCAAGAGAACCACAAGCAGACAAAAGCCTGTTAACCAGAAACAGCGCGGCGGCACAAAACCTTCGCGCTGTTTTTTTTGTTCGCTAACGGGTGTAAAGACCCCGCTTTGGGCTAAATGTTGAAGCGAATTTCAACGATATCCCCATCCTGAATGATGTAATTTTTGCCTTCCACCCTCAGGCGCCCTTTGGCGCGGGCTTCGGCGGTTCCGCCGAAGGTGATCATGTCCGCAAATGAGATGATTTCGGCGCGGATGAAGCCTTTTTCCATATCGGAATGAATAACCCCGGCGGCTTCGCGCGCGTTGGAACCCTTGCGAAGCGTCCAGGCGTGCACTTCTTTATCACCGGCAGTAAAGAAGGAATGCACCCCCAGCAAATCATAAGACAGGCGGATCAGGCGCGAGAGGCTGGGTTCGGTGATGCCGTATTCAGCCATGAAAACAGCGGCATCCTCTGAGTCCAGCGCGGCGATGTCCATTTCCAGCTTGGCAGGCAAGCTCACCGAGGTGGTGTGCGGGTGTGGGCTTTTGTATTCCACCGCGCTTTGATCCTCGGATTGATTAAACACGATAATCTGCGGTTTGCGGCTGAGGAACTGAAAGCTGGAGAGGAGTTTATCCTCCTCGGGCGTGAAGGCGTAGTGGCGCAGGGGCAGTTCCTGCTCCAGCACCGCCTGCAAGCGCTCGAATAGGTCGATATCCTCCTGGATGAGCGCCCGGTCGCGAGTGACCCCGCGGCGGTGCTCCTCGCGCAGGCGTTCCAGCCGGCGCTCCACCATCACCAGGTCGTTAAGCACAAACTCGGTATCCATGGTCTGGATATCGCGGATAGGGTCTACGCTGCCGGACTGATGCGGAACGCTGGGGTTTTCGAACTGCCGCACGACGTGTAAAAAGCCGTCCATCTGGGAGAGCATATTGGAAAGCGCTCCGGAAAGGCCGTTCTTACCCGCGCTGCCGTCGAGGCCGGCAATATCGGCGTAAGTGACCTTGGCGCGCACAATCTTCTTGGGATGGTAAATTTCGCAGAGTTCATCCACGCGCGGGTCGGGCACGTCCACCACCGAGGTGTGGACTTCCATTTGACCGGAGGATATGTCGGTCGGAATATCCGCGCGGGTAAGCGCCTTATATAACGTGGTTTTACCTGATTGCGGCAAACCGATAATGCCTAGTTGCATAGCCAGCTCCTGCGGAATAAAAGCCCCGCGCCCAGATATTAAAAGCGTCGCGGGATATAATTGGATTATACACGCTCACTCGTCAGCCTGGTAAGAAGCCCGGAAAATTGGAGCGCCCTGTATCAGGTATTAATTTTCTGGAGCTTTATGTTCATGATACACTGTTTTATCAGTCCACGTTCATAAGTACCTATGGAGCTTCCTATGAAAAAGATTTTCTTGATTGCCGCATTATTACTAAGTGTCGGGCTTGCCTGTTCCTTTGGCAGAAAGGCAGCCCCAACCGCGACTGAAGCCCCAGCGCCGACTCTCGCTGTTGCACCAACAGAGGCTCCCACGCAGCCGATATTGGTGCCTACCCCAACCACCGCAGCCGCGATACCAACATCAGAGCCGTCCAAATCACAAATTCCACTTCCTCAGCGGGGCGCCACCCTGTTTGAAGACGATTTTTCGACCGCGGACGGCGGCTGGTACATAGGCGAAGAAGATGGCAATTCCATTAAGAACCAAACCGGAGTCCTCGAATTTTATGTGCAGAAAGCAAGCTGGTTGATTTGGACAGAAACTTCCAAGGTTTACGCTCCGGATGTGGTAATCGGGGTGGACGCCTTGCTGTGGGATGGCGGGCCCACAAATAATTACGGCGTGATGTGCCGTTACCAGGATGCCGACAACTTCTACTCTGTTAGCATCGCCAATGATGGCTACGTTGAGATACTTAAGTATGTTGGCGGAGAGGCAACCTTGCTTTACGGCGAAATGGAGCCGCTTGTTCTTGAAGCCGGACCAAACCATCTGACGGTCAGCTGCATCGGGAATACGATTGCGCTCTATCTCAACCACAGCTTCATCGTCAGCGTGGAAGACAGCAGCCTGAGTGATGGGGACGTCGGTTTGATTGCTGGCACTTACGACGAACCCCCCGCGACCATCCGCTTCGATAATTTTTCGGCCTGGGAACCGCGTTAATCGGTTCTGCTGCTTGACCCGCGGCGGGCGATTGGGTATACTTTTCTCGCCAGCCGAAGTGGCGGAACAGGCAGACGCGCACGACTCAAAATCGTGTACCCTCGGGTATGTGGGTTCGATTCCCACCTTCGGCATGCGGAAATGAAAACGCTCCATCCAAAAGATGGAGCGTTTTATTTATCAGGGGGCAGGTTTATCCGGCGAGCACGCCCAATTCTTTGCCAACCTTGCGGAATATATCCAGCGCCTGGTCCAGGTCGCTTTGGCTGTGCGCGGCGGAAAGCATCACGCGGATGCGCGCCATCCCCTGCGGTACCGTCGGGAAGCCCAAAGCCATGGCAAACAAACCTTCATCGAAGAGCCGCCGGCTGAACTCGCGCGCCAGCTGCACTTCGCCAAGCATGACAGGCGTGATAGGGGTTTGAGTGGCGCCGGTATCAAAACCAAGCGCGCGCATCTCCGCCTGGAAGTAGCGCGCGTTCGCCCATAAACGATCCACCAGCTCGGTGGATTCTTCCAGAAGGTCGACCGCGGCCAGGCAGGCGGCGGTATCCGGCACGGTCACCGCGGATGAGAACAGGAACGGGCGCCCGCGCTGGCGCAGCCATTCAATGATGCGCGCGTTTCCCGCCACCACGCCGCCAACCACGCCAAAGGCCTTGGAGAAAGTCCCGACTTCCACGTCCACCCGTCCGTGCAGGTGGAAATGGTCCACGATACCGCGTCCGCCTTCGCCAACCACGCCTTCGCCGTGCGCGTCGTCCACCATGGTCATCACGCTATGGCGTTCGGCGATTTCCACCAGCTTATCCAGCGGCGCCAGGTCGCCGTCCATGGAGAACACGCCGTCTGTAATCATCAGCGCCCGCCGGTACGTACCGGCAGCGGCCTGGATCTGCTTTTCAAGGTCCGCCGGGTCGGCGTGGGCAAAACGGATAATTTTTGCGCCGGAGAGGCGCGAGCCGTCGATGATGCTGGCATGGTTAAGCGCGTCGGAGAATATCACATCTTCCTTGCCGACCAGGGCGGGGATGGTGGCGCCGTTCGCGGAGAAGCCGGACTGGAAGGTGATAGCAGCTTCAACTTTTTTGAAAGCCGCCATGCGCTTTTCAAGCTGTAAGTGCAAAGACATAGTGCCGGCGATGCTGCGCACCGCGCCGGGGCCCACGCCGTACTTTTTCATCGCGTCCACGGCTGATTGTACAACGCGCGGGTGATTTGCCAGCCCGAGGTAGTTGTTCGAGCAGAAATTCAGCACTTTTTTGCCGTCCACCACCAGCCAGGCGCCCTGCGGGGAATCCAGCGTGCGGATGGTATTGTAGAAACCCGTCTCTTTGAGAGCTTTCAGTTCGTCGTCAATCCAGGCTAATTTGTCGGTCATGCGGTCCTCTGTTGTTGTTCGGTGAGTTAGGCTGATTATACTGCAGGCGCGAAGGGGGTGAGGTGATTGCCAGCGCTCCTTCCGCTGGGCACAGCCCGCGTAAGCACGCTCTCCGCGCTCCCGGCTGCTTTGGTGCCATCATTTCAGATTATAATAAGCGCCATAACCAACCCAGAAGGAATAACTGATGCAACTTTTCTTTTCGCCTATTGGAAAAATGACCCTTTATCTGGACCCGGGAACCGGCAGTATGGTGATCCAGGTTGTATTGGCGGCCCTTTTAAGCGTTGGCGTCCTGGTTAGAGTGTTCTGGAATAAGATTTCCAGTTGGTTCAAACCAAAAAATACCGCGGCGAGCGCCGACATCGATCCAACGGAAATTGTGGAGGCTGATTCTGACCAAAACACTCCTGAAGACGGATTGAAGTAGCCGCGCTGCCCCTTTCCATGGTTTTCGGGGAGTAATCTGATGAAACTGCACAGTTCATTTCGGGACCCGAGCGGCTTTGTGTTTCAACGGGAGGGCCTTCTCTACCGCCAGGTGAACCAAAGCTATCAGGAGGCATACGAACAGTTAATGAACTCCGGGTTGTACCGACAATTAAGCTCCGCGCGGGCGCTCATTCCTCATGAGGAGTGCCCTGTGGATATCGCCCCCAACCCGGACACAGCGTACAAGGTTATCAAACCCGCGCCAATTCCATTTGTGTCTTATCCCTATGAATGGTGCTTCGACCAATTAAAAGACGCGGCGGTTCTGACGCTTTCCATTGCCAGGCGCGCGCTGCAGTACGACATGATTTTAAAAGATGCCAGCGCGTTTAATGTCCAGTTCCAAAAAGGCAGACCTATATTCATCGATACACTTTCCTTCGACCGCTATCAGCCCGGGGCCCCTTGGGTCGCGTACAAGCAGTTTTGTCAGCATTTTTTAGCGCCGCTGAGCCTGATGGCAAAGACAGATATCCGCCTTAATCAACTGCTGCGAGTGTACATTGACGGTATTCCCCTCGACCTGGCTAGCGCCCTTCTGCCCAGGTCAAGCCGGTTGAACCCGCCTCTGCTGAGCCACATCCACTTGCACGCCACGACGCAGCAAAAATACGCCGACCGCGAATACCCGCAGGAACAAATTCCCGGCAGGGTGAGCAAAAACGCCCTGGAAGCTTTGTTGGACAGCCTTCTCTCAGCAGTCAGAAGCCTGAAGCTGAAAACCCAAAAAAGCGAATGGGGAGATTATTACGACAAAACCAACTACGCGCAGACAGCCTTCGAAGCAAAACATGAAATCGTCAGGGCGTTTATTCTCAGGGCTGACCCTGGTTCTGTCTGGGACCTGGGCGCGAATACGGGCGAATTCAGCCGGGCAGCCAGCAACCTGGGCATCCAAACCACGGCGTTTGATATTGACCACGCGGCGGTCTCACGGAATTACGCGCTGGTGAAACAAAACAAGGAAACAAATTTACTGCCGCTCTGCATGGACCTGACCAACCCTTCCCCCGCCTTGGGCTGGAACTGCGCGGAAAGAATGTCCCTGGTGGAACGCGGCCCGGTGGATTTGGTCATGGCGCTGGCGTTGGTACACCACCTGGCGATAAGCAATAACACCCCGCTGGAGGACCTTGCCAGCTTCTTCAATCAGTTGGGAGGCTGGCTGATTATCGAATTCATTCCAAAGTCAGACTCCCAGGTGAAGCGTCTGTTATCCTCGCGGGTGGATATTTTTCCGGACTATACCAAGGTTGACTTTGAAAACGCTTTCAGTAAGTATTACGGGATTGTGGAGGAAGCCCCAATCGCCGGGTCCGAGCGAACGCTGTACCTCATGCAGCGCAAGTAAACGCTTGCCTGAAGTGCCGGCGGGCCCCATTTTTCCGCCTTTTTTACGCAGCCGACCCTGACCTTCTGATGAGCAAAGCCCCCTTATTTCGGGGTGCCTCCAGAGGCTGATGGAAAAGCTCTGCCCGAGGAGGAAGAGAACAGCGGCAGCGCCGACTCATAACGAGGTTGACGTGCTTTTTTCACCTTGTACGCGAAGCCGGCCTGAAGTCCGCGCCAATTTTTAGAAGGGTCAGGAGCGGTGAAGGTGGTAAAATCATGCCAATCAGGCGAAGATGAACACGAAGCCAAAACAGCCTTTTCCTATCCACCCGCTGCTTTTCGCGGCTTTTCCGGTGCTCTCCTTGTTAGGTCACAATATTCAGGAGGTCTCACTGCGCGCCGGCCTGCGTCCGCTGCTGATGATACTCGGTGGAGCCGCCTGCGTTTGGCTGCTGCTCTCTCTGGCGCTGAAATCTTTCCAAAAGGCCGGGTTAATCAGTTCCTGGCTGCTCCTGTTGTTTTATACCTATGGGTATGTATATCGCGCGGCTGGCGCCGCGGCAAGCGGCCTTCAATTTCTTGGTCATCACCGCGTTTTGCTGCCGCTGTGGGCTGTTTTAGGCGCGGCGGGAGCTTTTTTGGTCCTGAAATTCATCAAAAAAAGCGCCAATCTGACCCTAATATTGAATGTTTTTTCAGCCTTTTTATTAATCATCCCTGTTTATCAGCTCGTCAGCTATGAAATTCGCGCCCAAGACACCCCCAGGGCATTTTCCCAGGGCGAAGTGACAGCCGCGGCAGAAGGCGTCAGTCTGAAAGTGGATAAGCTGCCGGATGTCTACATCATCATATTGGACGCCCATTTGCGCAGCGATGTGCTTGAGAAGACTTTCAATCTGGACAACGCCGGCTTCATTAAGAAGCTGACCGCGCTGGGTTTTTACGTGCCTCCGTGCAGTATGAGCAATTACGCATACACACCGCTTTCTATTTCCTCATTCCTGAACATGCAATATCTGCAGGATATCAGCCCCGATTTCGCGCCGCCAAACACCGACACAAGCCCGCTGTTTGAGCTGATCAAACACAACGAGGTCAGAAATAATCTGGAATCCCTGGGTTACAGCAGTTATTCACTGGCTTCTTACCAACGCATTGCCTGGACGGACGCGGACCATTACTATCCGCTGGATTCAACCAGCCTCCTCTCCACTGAGGCACGGGTCGTCTTCAGCAAGTTTGAGCGGATGCTCTTCGATACCACCCTGGCGCGCGTACTGACCGATTACAAAGGCGGGCTGACCACCTCCGATAAAATCCCGGTCAACTACCCCTATGCCGACCATGTGCGCCAACAATGGACCATCCTGAAGGAGTTGAAGGAGATTTCGGGCGGGCAAGGACCCAAGCTGGTCTGGGCTCATCTCACAATGCCGCACGCGCCGTATGTGTTCTACCCGGACGGTTCGCTTATCCCGGACCCGCCCGAGCTTCCCTGGGTGGTTCCTTTGCCGTGGGATGAATACCTGCAATACTATTCGTGGGGGGTTCAATACACGGATAATGCCATCCTGCCGGTTCTGGAAACTATCCTCAAGAACTCGGATACGCCGCCAATCATCGTGGTAACCGGCGATCACGGCGCTGACAGTGCCAACCGCCTGGCAGTCCTGAGCGCTTTTTATGTACCTGATAACGTCCGGGCCGCAATTACTCCGGATATCAGCCTTGTGAATTATTTCCGGGTAATTTTCAACGGGGTTTACGGCGCCAATTACGATATCCTCAAAAACGTATCCTATCTTACCGATCATGAAAACACGTTCGGATATACCGTTTACCCGGAAACAATGCCCGACTGCATCCCCTAAACAGGCGGCCCCGGCCTGGACGAGATTTTCATATTTTTCTTACCGCCAAAAGGCTCTTCAGGACATCAAGCGCAGGAAAGCACTTTAAAATTTACGATTTCATTGGGATCGCAACATATTCATCCCAAGCTCAATTAAAATTATTCTAAAATAACCGGTTAGCCTGGAGTTTTTCCATGCGTAAACGCCTGAACATCCTGATTGCCTGCGCGCTCTGCCTTCTCCTCGGCCTGGCAAGCCCGCTCCACGCCTCAGCCCTTCCGCCAACCCCTCATTCCACCCTGCCTGACTTCCCCTGTTACCGCAGCCTGAACACCCTCTATGCCGACGCGGCCGCCCTTGCAAACGCCTACCCGACGCTTGCCCACTGGACGGATATCGGCGATTCCTGGGAGAAAGCCCAATCCGGCGGCGCGGCGGGGTACGACCTGTTCGCGCTCAAGCTGACCAACAACGCGCTGCCCGGAGATAAACCCGCTCTTATTCTGGTCAGCGGCACACACGCCCGCGACCTGGCCCCGGTGGAACTAAACCTGCGCTTTGCCGAATATCTCCTGACCGGCTACGGCACTGACCCGGAACTCACCTGGCTGCTTGACCAGGCGGAAGTGCACATTATCCTCAGCGCCAACCCGGACGGGCGCGCGGTGGTGGAGCAGCAAATCGCCAGCGGTGAGGCGGATGAATTTGGCGATACCGCCCGCAAAAAGAACCTCAACGCCGCTGCCTGCGCTACCCCCGCCCTTGCCGGCGTAGACCTGGACCGCAACTTTCCGTTCCAATGGCTGCCGGGCCCGACAGGCTGCATGAGCGATTACCCGGGCGCCGCAGCCGCCTCTGAACCGGAGACGAGCGCCCTGATTGCCTACCTGGAGAACAACCTGGGGGATTACCGCGCCGGCGGCCCGGACGAGCCGGCCGACACAGGCGCGCGCGGTTTGCTGGTGCACCTGCAAAGCTACGGGAATAAAGTCTTTTACCCCTACTCCTATCGCGCGGAACCAGCGCCAGAGGACGCTGTGCTGCACACCCTGGCGAATAAATTCGCCTACGGGACGCCTGCCTCGCCTGCCAAATATTCCGGAACCGGTGCTTCTTTTTTACCCGGCAGTCTGTCCGACTTTGTCTATGGCGAGAGAGGCGTGCCCGCGCTCACGTACATGCTCTCCGCCGATATTGAAGGGCATTACTTCACCCGCTGCAGCGTCTTCGAAAACTATCTGTCCGCTAACCTAAAAGCTCTCACGCGGGCATTGAAAAGCGTTTGGGCGCCCTACACGCTGCCCACCGGACCGGAATTGACCCCGCTCCTGATTACCTTCCATTTCAGCGCGCTTGAAACCTGGTGGGAACTATGGACTACCGCCGACACGAACCTGCTGAAAGACCCCGACCCCACCGCCCCCTTGGTGGCTTCCGCGGTCTACAGTTTTGACCTGCCCCCCTGGGAACCGGGCGCGGTCCTCCACTCCTTGCCAGCGCAGGACGGAGCTTTTGACAGCCCGCGGGAACAGCTTCGGTCGCGCCTGGATTTTACGGGGTTGGAACCCGGCTGGCACCAGATCTTCGCGCAAGCCTACCTGGCCGACGGCACGCCGGGCTTGGCTTCCGCGAACCGTGTTTTTGTGCCCGAGCCGACGCCTTTCAGCAGTTTTCTCCCCATCTTGCTTCGCTAACCCCCTCTGGGCTTTATTCCGAGAGCAGGTACGCCAGAATCCAGTTGGTGGTGGCTTCCAGCGCCTCGCGGTGCGTGCGTTCGTAGTGGTGTGAGGAATCCACCCCCGGACCAATCAGCGCGGCAGCCGCGGCGCCGCCGGCATGCCAGTAGGCGGTGGCATCCGAGCCGTAATTCGGGTAGATATCCACTTTATAGGGAATCGCGTAGCTTTCTGCCAGTCCGCGCAGTTTGTTGCTCAGGCCGTGGTGGTAAGGTCCGCCGCTGTCTTTGACGCACAGCGTGGCATGAAATTCGTCCGACGCCTGCCCCTCACCCATCGCCGCCATATCCACCGCCACCAGTTCTTCCACGCTATCCGGGATATCCGCAGCGCCGCCGTGACCGACTTCCTCAAAGTTGCTGAACAGGAAACAAGTGCAGCGGGCAGGTTTGAGCCCCGCCGCGCTGAGAGCCTGGATTGCCGCCGCCATGCACGCGGCGCAGGCTTTATCATCCAGGTGGCGGGAGCGCACAAAGCCGTTGATCAGTTCCACGCGCGGGTCAAAGGATACAAAGTCTCCCACCTGGATGCCCAGCGCGTGGGTTTCCTGAGCGCTTTGAGTGCGCGCGTCCAGGCGCACTTCCATTGTGTCCGGGCTGCGCTTCTGGTCTTTCACGTCGCTGTAGACGTGCACGGAGGCATGGTTGGGCAGCAGGCTGCCGCGCACAAGCGCCCCGCTTTGGGTGTGCACGGAAACGCCCTCGCCTTCCACCGCGTTCCAGGCAAAGCCGCCGATGCTGGTCAGTTCCAGGCGCCCGCTGGGTTTTATCACGCGCACCATGCCGCCGAGCGTGTCCACGTGCCCGGTCAACGCGCGGCTGGGCTCAGCCTGGGCATCCTCACCGGGAAAGACTGCCAGCAAAGCGCCTTTTTTGGTCATTCGCAGGCTCAGCTGTGGGAATTCCAGCAGGGTCTGTCGGGTCAATTCCACCGCCCGTGCGGCGAAGCCGGTGGGGCTGGGCGTGTTCAGCAGGCGCACCAGAAAGTCTTCCAGATACGCGTAATCCAGGTCGGGTAAGCTCGGGTTCATGCCAAAAAGTCCTCTCTATGTTCAAAAGCAGCCAATTTCTGCCGCCATTCCGCGGGAACCGGTCGTGAATGACCTTCAAAATGGTCGTACGAGACCATCACCACTTCACCGCGCGCGAACGGGGTTCTTCCCTGTTCGTCTTCCACCTGGAAGCGAAAACGCAGGCTCTTGGTGCCTAAAACGCTCAGGGAAAGCCCAACGCGCACGCTCTGCCCGAAAGCGATGGATGCCAGATAATCGCACTTTACCGAAACGACAACCATGCCCATGTTCTCGACAGTTACGCCGTCCCAGATGCCGGCGGCTTGATAGTAGGCGGTGCGGGCGGTTTCAACATACTCCAGCACGGAGATATTGTTCACATGGCGGTGCGTGTCCAGGTCGGCATAACGCACGGCGATGGGATGATAGAAAGTGAACTGCTTGGGATAAGCCGGGGTGAGACTGGTCATACGCTTTCTCCTTGCGGAGGATTATATCAATTCACGCGGAAAGAGAGGGGAAGATTGCCTGGCGCGCGCTCCCCGCGGCGAAATTTGAGGAACAATCCTTCTGACAGACTGTCTGAGCAAGCCGGCAGGGAACAGCTTCCTCTTTTTTATGTGTTTCAAGACCAGGTTAAACCAGAAAGTTTTGTCAATATTTTGACATAACTTGCAGAAATCCAAAGTATTGTCAATTAATTGACAAAATTTTCCTCATCTAAATGAAAAGAAGTAAATCTAGTTGTTTGCCGGCGGGGCTAATTCACTTTCTCTCCAGGTAGAAGTACGCGCCTGGCAGAGGTTTTTACTCCCTTCGGACAGTCTCTCACCCTATCCGCCCCCCTTACGGGTACAATTATTGTATTATGCAAGAAAACCCGCTGGACCCCTGGATAGACACCGTCATCCACGGCAACTGCCTCGAGATTTTGCCCACCCTGCCCGCTGAGTCGGTGGACCTGATATTCGCCGATCCACCCTATAACCTGCAGCTGCAGTCCGAGCTTTGGCGCCCTAACACCACGCGCGTGGACGCCGTCACCGAGGATTGGGATAAGTTTGAAAACCTGGAAGCTTACGATGCCTTCACGCGCGACTGGCTGACCGCCTGTCGGCGCGTGCTGAAACCCACCGGCACGCTGTGGGTCATTGGCTCTTATCACAACATCTACCGCGTCGGGCGCGTCTTGCAGGATTTGCAGTACTGGATTCTGAACGACATCGTGTGGGTTAAGAGTAACCCGATGCCGAACTTCCGCGGGATGCGCTTTACCAACGCGCACGAAACGCTGCTCTGGGCGCAAAAAGAGCGCGGCGCGCGCTACACCTTCAACTACCACGCCATGAAAGCCTTGAACGACGACCTGCAAATGCGTTCGGATTGGTTCATCCCCATCTGCACAGGCAGCGAGCGCCTGAAGGAAGACGGACGCAAAGTGCACCCGACCCAAAAACCTGAGGCGCTGCTTTACCGCATCCTGCTGGCAAGCAGCAACCCGGGCGATGTGGTGTTGGACCCGTTTTTTGGCACAGGCACAACCGGCGCGATGGCAAAGAAGCTGCAGCGGCGTTATATTGGCATCGAGGTGGAAGAGTCTTATGTGCGTAACGCCCGCGTACGCCTCAGCCGCTACACGCAGCTGGAATTCAACGCGCCGATTTTCGTCACGCCCAACCCGCGCAGGCTGGAACGCGTGCCCTTTGGCGTATTGGTGGAGCAGGGCTTTATCGAACCGGGGCAGGCGCTCTTCTTTGGGCCGGAGGACGACCTGAAAGCCACTGTCCAAGCCGACGGTTCGCTGGTCTGCCGCGGGGAGCGGGGTTCCATCCACGCGCTGGCCCGAACCTTACGCAACGGTCCGGCAAACGGATGGGAGCTTTGGTACTATTGGGACGTGGAAACGCAAGCGCGCCAGCCAATCAATAAGCTGCGCGCCAAATACCGCGAAACTGTCAAAAAACATCACTCAAGATGATTGAGAAAGGATTTTCACCAAATTATGGAGCATAAAGAAGTCTACGCGCAAAGCCGCTGGAGCCTGGACGACCTGTTCACGGGTTTTGAGGACGCGAACATTGAAGCCGCTTACGGGAATCTGGAGGCGATGGTGGCCCAGTTCGAAAAATTCCGTGAGGAATTGAAACCCGAAATTTCCGCCGAACGTTTTATGGAAATTGTGTCTGGCTCCGAAGCGATGGAAAAGCTGGCCTACCGCCTGTACGGCTTCGCTGAACTCTCCTTCGCCGCGAACACCCAGGACCAAAAAGCCCAGATAGCCGTGGCGCGCATTCAGCAGTTCGCCGCCGAGATGTCCAACCGAACCCTCTTTTTCAGCCTGTGGTGGAAAGCCTTGGATGACGCCAACGCGCAGCGTTTGCTTTCAGCCAGCGGCGATTACCGCTATTGGCTGGAGCAAATCCGCAATTTCAAGCCTTACACGCTCAGCGAAGCTGAAGAAAAAGTGATAAATGTCAAAAACGTCACCGGCTCCAACGCCCTGAATATGCTCTACGACTCGCTCACCAACCGTTATGTCTTTCATCTGGAGGTGGACGGCGAGCAGAAAGAGCTGACCCGCGGGGAACTGATGACTTACGCCCGCAGCGCGGACCCCGAACTGCGCGCCAAAGCCTATCAGGAGCTTTACCGGGTCTACGGCGAAGACGCGCCCATCCTCGGGCAAATATACCAAAACCTGGTGCGCGACTGGCGCAACGAAAACGTTTCCCTGCGCGGCTTCGGCAGCCCGATTTCCGTGCGCAACCTGATTAACGACATTCCGGATGAGATTATCGACACGCTCATCGAAGTTACCCGAAAAAACCTGGGCGTGTTCCACCGCTATTTCAAGCTGAAAGCCAAAAAGCTGGGCGTGGACAAACTACGCCGCTACGATATCTACGCGCCAGTCACCGAAGCTGACAAACGGTTCAGTTATGAAGAAGCCGTCGGGCTCACTTTTGAAGCCTTCGAGCGTTTCGACCACGCCTTTGCCAGCAAAGCCCGGCGCGTCTTCGACGAAAAGCATGTGGACAGCGAAGTGCGCAAGGGCAAAATGGGCGGCGCGTTCTGCTCCACCATCCTGCCCGAGCTGACCCCCTGGGTGCTGCTGAACTACCAGGGCAAATCCGACGACGTCTCGACCATGGCGCACGAGCTTGGGCACGCCGTGCATTCCATGATGGCCGAGGAGCACACGCTCTATACCCAGCACGCCTGCCTGCCGCTGGCGGAAACTGCCTCCACCTTCGGCGAAATGACCCTGACCGACCTGATGCTCGAACGCGAAACAAACGCCTCCGTCAAGGAAGATATCCTCTTCGGGCAGCTGGACGACGCCTTTGCCACCATCCTGCGCCAGGTCTACTTTGCCATCTTTGAGCGCACGGCGCACGAAAAGATAATCCAGGACGCGTCGGTGGACGAACTTTCGGAGCTCTACCTTGAAAACCTGAAAGAGGAATTTGGCGACTCGGTGGACGTGAGCGACGAGTTCAAGTACGAGTGGGTTTCCATCCCGCACATCTACGGTACGCCTTTCTACGTGTACGCTTACGCGTTCGGGCAGCTGCTGGTCTTCGCGCTTTACAAACGCTACCAGGAAGAGGGCGAGAGCTTTAAACCCAAATACCTGCGCATTCTTTCCGCGGGCGGTTCCATCGCGCCGGTGCAGCTGCTGGCGGAAGCCGGCCTGGACGTGAGCAAAGCCGCGTTCTGGCAGGGCGGGTACGACATCATCGACGGGATGGTCAGGCGCCTGGAAGCGCTGTAGACCTGGGAGTTTTAATTGATAAAACAGGCGCGCCGTCCGGCGCGCCATTTTTTCTTATGCCGCGCTCCTTTTTTATCCGGCAAAAAAGGACAAACCGCCCAGCCAGGGAATTAGATTTAAACCCAGCCGCAAACTGCCAGCCCACCTCAAAAAGGATCACATTGCGAAACCAAAGGCTCGCCCGAAAGAACCTGCCTCACTCCGCGTTTTTGGGCGTGTTTTCCGCCTCGAGGATGTTCCCGATAGCGTCGCTGATGCGGCCGGCGGTTTCCACATTGTTCATCGTGTAGAGGTGGATGCCGCGCACGTCGTGGTCAATCAGGTCCATAATCTGCTCGGTGGCGTAGTAGATGCCGGCGTCAAACAGGGCTTTGGGGTTGTCGCCGTAGCGGCTGAAGATGCGTGAGAGCCTGGCAGGCACGCTGGCGCCGCTCAGGGCTACCGTGCGTTCAATCTGGCGGATGTTGGTGATGGGCATGATGCCGGCTTCGATCGGAACGTGAATCCCGGCGCGTTCAGCCATCTCCCGGAAAGCGTAGAACTTTTCGTTATCAAAAAACAACTGGGTAATCAGATGCCCTACCCCGTTATCAATTTTAATTTTCAGGTTCTCAATGTCCTTTTCCAATGATTCGCATTGGTAGTGGCACTCGGGGTAACAAGCTCCCAGCAGGTTGAAGTTCGCGTCATATTGTTTGATGAAGGCCGCCAGGTCGCTGGCGTGCCGGAAGTCTTCCTTGGGGGGCACGTCCGGAGAAATGTCGCCTCGCAGTACCATGATATTCTGCACCTGGTTCGCCTTCAGTTTTTCGAGCGCGTCCTGGGCTTCCTGGCGGTCCAGGTTCACGCAAGTGAGGTGAGCCACAGGTTCGGTATGGTAGGTGGCAAGAATTAACGAGGCGATTTCAATCGTCTTTTCGCGCTGGGTCTGGCTGCCGCCCGCGCCGTAGGTGACGCTGATGAAATCGGCGGGGATGCCGCGCAGCTTGAGCAGTGTGTTATAGATGGTGTTGTACGAGGTGTCTTTTTTTGGCGGGAAAATTTCCAGCGAGAAGATAGTCTTTTTGTGGTTAAATATATTAGAAATATTCATGAGCCTCTCCAGGTTAGAGCACTATTTTATCCTGAGTGTCCTGGAATGGGAAACAGCTTGTACCAGGCTGCCAGACCGGTAGATAATCTTTTGTTTCCCGTCAGAATCGCTGTATATTTTTAATATATTCTTCGAAAGGAAAGGAAGTCCGTCATGGAAATCGATGTTGAGACTGAACGCGCACCCAGATACAGAGAGGTGCGTGTGCATGAATCCAGTGCGTTTTACGGGCTGGGGTTTATTGGCGCGGCTGTGTACTTTATCGGCACAGCTACCACTTTCTGGATGGGCGTAGTGGGCTTTCTGAAAGCTTGTGTCTGGCCGGCATTTTTGGTTTACGAGGCGTTGAAAGCGCTGTACTAAAGCTAACGAAAGACACAGGGGGGTTTGTTTTTGCTCCTAAGCGAAGGCGAACGCTTGTCACCCTGAGCGGCGCGAAGGGGTGGTTGTTATCGATTTTGTTCGTCATCGCGAGCCTGCGAAGCGATCTCCCTTTCTGCATACTTGGTCATCGTCAGCGCCGTGAGCTTACCCACCACGACCCAGACGCGCACATGACCGTCTCCTGGTTTGCACGAGGGGAGATTGCTTCAGTCGCTGGCGCTCCTTCGCAATGACGAATCACGCGTCAGCGTGTAAATAATCATTCGTTTCTCCGAGCGCTGTTTTTCATCTTCCCGAGCGCAGCGCGGCGATCTCCCCTTTTCTCTTTCGTCATCCTGGAGCGCAGCGAAGGATCTGGCTTGCGCGCGGATGAGATGCTTCGTTGGCGCTCAGCGTGACAAGCTCTTGTCAGCGCGCGCCTTTGCTCCGCCCCGTCTGACGGATGCTTATGGTATATTTTATCCATCACTTCGCGCTCAGGAGCTTTTTCGCATGTATATCGCAATCGAAGGTGTCATCGGCGTCGGAAAAACCACGCTTGCCCGTTTTGTCCATTCCGCTTTTGCCGCCGACCTGCTCCTGGAAGTCTTTGAGGAAAACCCTTTCTTAAGCGATTTTTACAGCGACCGAAGCCGCTATGCCTTTCAGACCCAAATCTTCTTTCTACTCAGCCGCTACCAACAGCAGCACCGCGTCATCCCGGATACCCTGGCAGCCGGCCGCATGATTATCTCCGATTACACCTTTGAAAAAGACTCGCTCTTTGCCGGCATTAACCTGGCAGGCGACGAGCTGACCATGTACCACCGCGTGCACGAAGCCCTGGCAGAGAAAATCCCCCGGCCAAACCTGGTAGTCTATCTGCGCGCCAATACCGAAACGCTGATGCAGCGCATCGCGCACCGCGACCGCCCCTACGAACGCGGGATGGACCGCGCCTATATCGACGAACTTAACCAGGCGTACGAGGCGTTCTTCGCGCACCCCCGTTGGGAAGGGCGTTTGCTGCCGATTGAAACAGACAGCCTGAATATCGTTGCCCGCCCGGACGACCTGAACTATGTCATCAACCGCATTCGCCAGACGCTGCGCATCGCGCCGTTTCAGGAAAGCTTGCCGCTGGAAGGCTGAGAGGAGGACAAGTGCTGATCACACGGGAGTTATTGGTCAAGTTCGCCAGGGAGTATGTCGCGAAGAAGCTGCGTCAAAAGACCGACATCACAGCCGCGTTTCTCACCGGTTCAGTCCTGACGGACGACCCCTTAATCGGCGGCTGCACCGATATTGACCTTGTCGTCGTGCATAAGGAGCGCCCATCGCAGGAGCGGGAAGTGCAGCGCGTCAGCTACGAAATCTCGTTGGATGTGCAGCACCATCACCAATCGTTCTATACCTACCACCGCCGCCTGAGGTTGGACCCATGGTTGGGTTTCGCACTGTGTGATCACAGCGCCATTCTCTATGACACTGACCACTGGCTGGAATTTATTCAAGCCGGCGTGTCCGCAAATTTTAACAGCCCCCAGACTGTGTACGCGCGCGGGCAGGCGGCCGCCGAAAAAGCCCGCCAGCTTTGGTTCGAATTGGAAGACCCGCAGGAGCTGCATTTTAGTCAATGGACCGACTTATATTTCAAGGCTGTCGGCAGTGCTGCCAACGCGATAGCTGTCATCAACGGTCCGGCTCTGACCACGCGGCGGATGCTGCTGGATTTTCCCGCTCGCGCGGAATTGCTTGGCAAGCTGGAACTTACCGGCGAACTGCTCCAGCTCATCAGCCGGGCGCCGATAAACACGGAGATATTGAACACCTGGCGTCCGGTCTGGGATAACGCGCTGAGCGCCGCGGGAAAGCTGCCCAACTGCCCGCCTAACTTGCTGCCAGCCCGCAAAGCCTACTTTGTGAACAGCTGCGCCGCGATGGTGGAAAGTGGAAGCGCCCACGCCGCGCTCTGGCCGATGGTGGAAACCTGGCGGCAGGCAGCCGCGCTGCTTGAGGATGACCCGGCTCAGCAGGAATCCTGGCAAAAATTTTTGGAAGCGCTGGATATTTCACTGGCGAATAAGGAAGAACAAATTGAACGCCTGGATCACTTTTTGGAGAATGCCGAGATAAGCCTGACAGGCATGAAAGAGGAATACGGCCTTTAGCTGGCGGGTTATCCGGATTTATCCGCTTTTTCTGTGGATAAGTGCCTTAAAACTGTGGATAACTCCGCGTAAATGTGAATAACTCGAGCAAATTTTCTATGATTTTTCGAAAAACCTGTGGATAAATAAAACCCGGGGAACTCCATATGGTGAAAATTATCCACAATCGCGGTTTTATACACAAATCAGCCGCGGAATATCCACACGCAGTTTTTTACCTTAATAATGAGGCTAACCGGTACACATCCCGCTCATTTGTTGAATATATACCCCATATTGGGGTAACTTGCCTGCCAAATTTTACTTCTCCACATTTCCACAGCTCCTACTATTGCTGCTACTTAATTAAACACATTAAAAGAGAATCAGAATAAATTAAATAAACGGCGTCTAACAAGAGCGCCGTCTTTTGTCCTGGACTCCTTTTATTACAGGTTGACCTCTGTCTTCCCCATGATACGATCCTGCACCAACTGCACGACCTGGCTGATATGCGCGCTGCTGGAAACAAGGTTAAGGTTGTCGCTCGGGATAATCAGCACCGGACATTGGGCAAAAGACGCGATCCACTCCTCATACAAGAGGTTCAGCCGTTCCAGATAACTGCGGGAGATACCGGCTTCAAAGCCGCGTCCGCGCGTGTTAATGCGTTCCAAAAGCGTGTCCACCGTGGCGCGTAAATACACTACCAGGTTGGGCGGCGGCAGCAGGTCAATTAAAATCTGATAAAGATCCTGATAAACGCCGTAGTCGCGGGTGCTCATATCTCCCTGCAGGTATAGGTTGCGGGCGAAGACTTCCGCGTCCTCGTAGACCGAGCGGTCTTGCACCACCGAACCTTCGGCTTCGAGCAGCTGTTTATGAATGCGCAGACGGCGCGTGAGGAAGTAGAGCTGGGAGTGAAACGACCAGGCTTCCATGTTTTGATAAAAATCTGCCAGGTAGGGGTTGTCGTTTACCGGCTCAAAAAATGGTTGGTATCCAAGCTTCTCGCTCAGAATTTGAACCAGGGTGGACTTGCCCGCGCCGATATTGCCTGCCACTACGATAAATTTATCCATGCTGTCCGCCTTCCAAGGTTGCTGAGGTAGTTGTAGTATAAACGCAATCGCGCTGGAAATCCGCGGAAATTCGGCAGATTATGAGCCGGATTCACTAGAAACGGCTTGTGGAATTACCCGGACACTTGGCACGAGCAGAATGGCTCCAGCGTTCAGCGCTGCTGCCGCGGCGCATACCAGCCAGAAACTGCTTTGATATAAAGCCGGGCTGAAAACAGGACCCAACATTCTGCCGATTGAAAGCGCTGCCATCAGAACTGCCAACACCGCCGCGCGGGCTTGGGGCATTACCTCGCTCACCGCGGTTATCAGGCTGATCAGGGCAAATTCAAAACTGACATAAAAGAGAGCCAGCCAGGTCAGCGTCAGTCCAAAAGAGATTTTGGTGAGGGGGAGCGTCAACGCCACGAGAGCATTCACTATTAACGCGAGACGCACCGCGCGGTGTTTGCCAATTTTATCGAGGATCGCGGCGGAGAGCAGTTCCGAACCCAGTTCCGAGGTGCCGATGATTACTGAAGCAATTGCCAGGGCGGCAAAATCCAACCCAAAAGAATCCTTTATCCAGACGCTGAAAATCAAATTTATCATTTCATTCGCGCCCGCGGATAATATACCGGTCAGCGCGGCTGCCAGCACCGGAAAGTAACGCAGCGCTTTGCCAAGGTCAGCCAAGCCAGACGCGCCCGCGTCGGCAGGCGCGCGTTCCCCTGGAATAAGCAGCCACAGGGCTAATGTCAGAAGCACGCCAGCGATGGTAAGCGCGCTGAAGGGCGTGACCCAGCTGCCCTTCTCGAGGAGGACCCCCAAAACCGGCACCCCGACAATGAATCCTAACGACCAGCTGAGCTCGGTGATTGACAATACCCTGCCCCTGCGCTCAAAGGGTATCTTTTCCCCAAGGTAGGCTTGCATGGATGGGATGAATATGCCGTTGCCCATGCCAAAAACCGATAATCCGATTATGAAGCTGAGGAAGTTTTGCCCGACCGCTGTAATCCCGCAGCCGATAAAGAACAGGGCGGCGCCCAGCATCAAGCCATTTTTACGCCCGCGCGCGTTTACCAGAGATGCCAGAAATGGGTTGAAGACCCCCAATACCGAACGGACAGAAAACGCGATGCTAAGCTCAGCCACCTGCAGGCCCATCCCGGCTGCGAAAAGCGGCAGCAGAGGATATACCATGCGGTACCCGGCGTTTATGACCGTGCGGGTGAGCGTGAACAGAAATATTTCCGCTCTGGCGCGCCGGGAAATTGAGGGTGTCATTTGGCAGGGAACTTTTCAGTTTGCCGAAAAGTTATGCCGGCTTGGGAGCTTGGTCCATCATATCCTGCAGCGTGGTGCTCTTAAGCTGCGTGATAATCATATCCTCTGTTTTTTTCCAAAAAATACGGTAAGGACAGCTTTCCACAAGCGGGCAAGCGTCCGGATCTTCTGTGCAGTGAATCAGATTTATTTTGCCGTCAATAGTGGTTACGATGTCGTAGATGGAAATCTCTGCCGGCTGTTTCGCCAGCATAATGCCGCCGCGCGCGCCGCGGCGGGTCTTGATCAGCCCCGCGCCAACCAATTCCGAGTTTATCCGGGAAAGAAAAATGCGCGAGATTTGCATTTCTTCCGCGATGATGTTGGAGGGCGTCAGGCGGTTCTGTCCGTATTGGGCGATATAGAGCATCGACCTAAGCGCGTAGTCCGCCTGGTTGGTAATTTGCATTGCCATATTTTGTCCATTTCCAATAAATCACCTGGATAATCAGGCGTGATGTAACCACCCTATTTTACCGCAACTACGCGTAATTCCTGTCCATTGGTGATAACTTCCACCCAAGTCCAATCCGCGACCGCGATGAGAGCCTTGTTTTCAGTTTCCCGCGCGGAATCTGCCAGCGGGCGCGGCCCGACTGCCAGGAGAACCCCGCTCACGGGCAGTTCCTGCCCAAAAGAACCAACCCATAGGCTCGCTGGTTCGGGGCTGGTGAATGCTTCATACTGGACGAGCGCCGAAAAATCACCGCTCCGCAGGCGCAGCGCCTTAAGGGAGTTTTCCGCCAGGATGAAGCCGAGCGAAGAGCCGCCGCCCATAAGCAGAGTGTCCTCCGGCTGCAGCCTGCGCTGGGAAATCCCCGCTTCCTGAAAGGCGGCAGCCAGGCGGCGCGTGGTTTGCAGACGGTCAGGATCGCAAGCCCAGTAGACCTCCCGGATGCGTACGCTCTCGCTCAAGCCAAACAAGCCCCGCACATCATCGCGCCCACAAGCCGGAATAAGGAGCGCGTCTAACTCGCGCTGGAAAGGAGATAAGGCGGTGCCAAGCTGCTCCGCCAGCTCAGACGCAGGCAAGTTTCCGCCTGCCAGCAAGCAGCGCCCGCCGGGGCCCCGCACGAGCAAAACAGGCTGTTCCGGGCTGTTGAAGACGCGCAGGTGCAGCTGATTATCCGGGGCGCGGGCGGCTGCCGTCCACACCAGCGCCGCCAGGCTGGCGCCAAGAATTAAGAGCGTGGTCGGACGGGCGGTTAATTTCATCGGCTTCTGTTTGGAAGGCAGTGTCAGGCTGAATATCAAAGCCCAGATTGCCAACACCCAAACGAAGCTGAAAGGCGGAAAACGCCATGAGCCAGAAAGTGTGTCAGCCAGCCAGGTCACCACGCGGTTGGTATACGCGGCGGGCAGCCAGGCAAGCCAGCCAAGTGCCTTTCCTAACCCCAGGGAGAGTAACCCCCCTGTCAGCGCCAGCATTCCCAGAACCATAACCAGGGGCTGAGCGGGCAAAACCAGCGGGTTGGCCAGCAGAAAGAGGGGGGATACTTCCTGAAAATGGTACACAATCAGGGGCAGGCTAAAGGCTTGCGCCGCGAAAGTGGTCAGCAGATATTCTCCGGCTGTGCCGCTCAGGCGCAGAGCTGCGTCGGGCCCCACGCGCGCTTCCAGCCAGAGCTGCAGGCGGGCTTGCATGGGCGTGCTGAACAGCAGAATGCCCAGGGTTGCCGCCGCCGAGAGCTGAAAGCCGACATCCCAGGGAAGGTGGGGGTTGAAAAGCAGCATCAGGCAGACTACCAAGCCCAGGCTGTTCAGCCCGCTGCCGCGCCGGTTGATGGACGCGCCCAAAATTCCAAGCGAGCCCATCAGCGCCGCGCGCAGCACCGAAGCGCTGCCCCCAACCAGAACTGTGTAAAACGCCAGGGTCAGGATTGCAAGCGCGCCGCCGCGCCAGGTTCCCAGCTTGCGGGTGAAGAGCTTGGTAATAAGACCCGCCAGGACGGCCATATTAAAGCCAGATATCGCGATGATGTGCGCGGTGCCAGTCAGGGCGTAAGCGCGCTTCAGGTCGCCAGATATGCCGCTGGCTTCGCCAAGCAGAATGCCGCGCAGAAGCGCGCTTTCCGGCTCCGGGAATATCTGCCGCGCGACCCCGAGCGAGCGCTCGCGCAGGCGGTAAATCGCGGCAAGCAGTGGGCTGCTCTGCTCTCGCGCCAGCAGTTCCACGCGCGCGTATTGGCTGAGCGCGCTGATACCGCGGTGGAACAAATAGTCTTTATACGAGAAGGCAGCGCTTTCATTGGCTGCCTTCAGTTCTCCGCGTATGGAAAGCAGGTCGCCATAAGCAAACGCGCTGCCCGGGCTGGTTCGCAGCAGGATTTTACCCGTCACGGAGCCCGCTTCAACCGCTTCCACATCCGCGAAGAGCGGCTTTAGGGCTCGAACCCGCACGACCAGTTCCTGCCCATCCCCGCGGTCAACAGGCGGCTCGCACACCACGCCCTGCACTTCCACCTCACCTTTGCCGATGTAAAAGCCGACCATACCGGGCGTGTTCAGCGGCAGGGAAAGTTGATACAGCAGCGCGGTCAGGCAGAAACCCACTGCGAGCAGGGCAGCCGGTAGTTCCCTGCGCGGCTGCAAGCGGGACGCGCGGGCAGCCTGCCAGATAACACCCAAAACGCACAGCCCGGATAGACCCGCCCACCACTGCCACGGAAGCCTGAGCCAGCTTGCCCCGACGGCGCCGCACAGCCCCGCGCAGGCGAGCCAGAAGAAGGGCATAAACCCTGGTATATGGACTTGTGTCGGGTCGGGGCTGGCCCGAGGGTTGGGAGCGGCAGCGTTCATTGGGGGCAGCCCTGGGCTAAGGCGTTTCGCCGCCCGGAAATCCAACGCTGATGAATTGGAGCAGCTTTTCCAGGGCTAATTGCGCGAGCATCTCCTTATTGGCAGCCCGGTCTCCAGATAAAAGAAAATGGCGGGACCACTTCCTCCCGATTGAGGCAAGCCCAACCCAACTGGTGCCGACCGGTTTGTTGGGGGTGGCTCCGCCAGGCCCGGCGATGCACGACACGGAGAGAGCGAAATCGGTCTTGAAAAGTTCTCTCGCCCCGCTCGCCATTTCCAGCACCGTCTCGCTGCTCACCGCCCCAAAGCGCTGGAGCGTCTCCCAGCGCACCCCCAGGAGCGCCACCTTGGCGGAATACGCGTAGGCGACCACCCCACCGATAAAATATTCCGATGAGCCCGGCACATTCGTGATGCGGTGGCTTATCAGACCGCCAGTGCAGCTTTCCGCCAGGGATAGCGTCCATTTGTGCCCGGAAAGGATTTTTCCGATGCGCGCTTCCAGGCTGGGGGCTTCTGTTTCGCGGCGCGCCTCCGCGGGCAGGCTGGCGGAGGAATCCAATTCCTTCCAGGTTTCCGCCAGACGCTTGCGGCGGATATATTCGGCGGCAGCCAGGCTGAGCCAGCCTTTCTGGACCAGGCTCTCGGGGTCGGTGCCGATTTCCAGCTCCCGCCGGATTTCGGAAGAAGATATCTCGGGGGCGCTCACCTCATCGAGGAATATAATACGCGCGCCTTTCGCGGTCAGGTTTTCGATGAATTTTTGATTCGGCGCGAAGCCCTGCCGCGGACAAACCACCAACGCAGTCAGGCGCAGCAGTTCATCCAGGTTGTACCAATGATTGAGCGGAGGGTTCTCTCCCGCAAAACTATCCGCTCCGAGCAGAAACGCGAGGCAGGTAGCGGGCTCTGTTTGTTCGCGAAGACGGGCAAAGGTTTCCGCGCTCAGGTTTGGGTGGTGGCTGCCGCGCGCGATTTCCTCTTCCAGCCGGCTGACCGAAACGCGCTCAACTGTGCCGGCCAATTCCCGGGCAATGCCGCTGGCAGCCAACTGGCATAATTCAAAACGCTGCTCGTAGGTGAACGGCAGGGACCGCTTGACGGCATCTTGTGTGTTGTGGTGCCGGTAGACCGGCATTATCATCACTTCGCGCACCTGCCAGCCGCGTCTGCTCAGCGCGCGCGCCGCGGAGGTGATCAAAGCGCTGTGACCTTGGTGAATGGGGTCTGCCGAACTGCCAAAAACGAGTAATAAAGGCTGGTTGGTGCTCATGGGTTCTCTCCTGGGTCTGCTTACAAATCCTCCAGATCGCTTAACCACAGTGCGCTGCTGGCATCTGCCGGCACCACCCAGGCGCGGGCGGAAAGCGAGAGCGCGGTCACGCGCGGACCTTCCGGGCCCGTCGAGCGCTTAAATTGCTGATAAAAAAAACGCTGGTAAAACAAACGCAGCCATCCAAGCAGGTCTTGCCGGGAGTACTGACCGTCAAAGGCGCCAAGGGCCAGTTGATAGACCTGCCGCGGGGAGAGCCGGTTTACAAAGCTGTGGTACAAGAAAAAATCATGCAGCAGGTAAGGCCCGAGGACGGCTTCTGTTTCCTGAGGGCTGCTTCCATCCGCGCGGACCGGTAAAAGTTCCGGCGAAATTGCCGCCGCGCACACGCTTTTTGCGGCAGCGGCGCCTTCCTCCCCAAAAAGCTCCCGCCCCGCCCAGGCTAAAACGCGCAAGACGAGCGTCTTGGGTAAGCCGGCGTTGACGTGGTAGTTGGAAATCTGGTCGCCCCCAAATGTGCACCAGCCCAACGCGATTTCCGATAGGTCGCCGGTGCCAACCATCAGCGCGTCGGTTTGTCTGGCAAGGTCGAGCAGGATTTGAGTACGCTCGCGCGCCTGGGCGTTCTCATAAACCGTGTCGTACACATCCAGCGGGTGCCCGATATCCCGCAGGTGGCTTTCGAGGGCGTTGGTAATCGGTATCTCGCGAAAGGTAACCCCGCACAGCTCAGCCAGTTTTTGCAGCCGCCCGCGGGAAGCCTGAGTAGTACCCGGTCCGGGCATGCTCACGGCCAGAATGTCTTTCGGGTTCAGGGTTTGCTGCCGGAAAGCCTGCCAGCACACCAGCAGTGCCAGGCTGGAATCCGCGCCGCCGGACAAACCCAGCACAACCCTGCGCAGCCCGGCATGGCGCAGCCTGCCAATTAATCCGGCGCTTTGAATGGCAAAGGCAGCCGCGAACTGTTCGTCGGGCTGGCTGACCGATATGAATGGGGTGCGGGAGAGCAGTGGATTGGGCGGTTCAACGGTTATCCCGGGTGTTTCAGGCTGGAGGGGTTGGCTATCGTTGATTAACGCGCTCGCAGCCTGGGTGGAGAACCGCAGCGGCGTTGTTTCTGCCAGGGTGCTGCCGTCGCGCAGGATGCCTGCTCTTCCGCTGAATACAACCTCAGCCGTCGATTCACAAGGCCCACACGAGGCATACGCCCAAACAGCCTGGCGGCTGCTGCCCGAAAAGCGGCAGGTTTCCGGGCTTTCTTCGGCAAGCGCCAGGGCGGGCAGGGCGCAGGGATTGAGCAGTAAACCTACGCGCATATCAAGAATCAGGTGGTCTGCCCTCCCGATGCTGATTTGCACCCTTTCCGGATAGAGTTCCGGGAGGTCCAGGCTGAGGTCGGCAGCGGCTGGCACGCTCTGCCCCAAAACTTCCGCCGCTCTATCCGGGAAATCCCTTCCGTCTGCGAACCAGCGGCTTGGAAAGCTGGAAAGCAGGTCCAGCGGTTCCCGCTCCAGTGAAATTCCCAGCGGGCCGCGCGGGCTCAGCAGTACAGCGGCGTTATAGAGGCGGTTGATATGATGGAACGGCAGCCCGACCAAGGCCCAGGTTCCCAGGTGGCGGCAGCTCGCGGCAACGCGTTCCAGGGCTTTTAACGCGCTTTCCAACAACAGGGGCTGCAGGAAAAGATCGCCGCAGGTACTGCCAGTCAGACAGAGTTCGGGGAAGAGCGCCAGCCGTGGGGTGGAGTTCTGTTGGGCAGTCAGTTCCAGCGCGCGCTGGATTTCCTGACAGTTAAAATCCACATCAGCGACGCGCAGTTCAGGGACGATGACAGAAAGACGCAAACCATGCCAGGCGGGTTTAGGGTGGGGTTCCGATTTATGTTCCACGGTGGGAGCTCCTTGAGGAACTTAATCATATCAAGAATTTTGAAGAAGCGCGCGATAAACAGCATGGGATGGAAAAAAACAGCGCGGTCTGGCGGGGATTAAGGATGCCGGGTGTAGGCTTGCAGTCTGCGCAGCTGGTCCATAACCGCCCGCGCGTCCTCATGGAAGTATTCCAGCGTCAGCCAGGCAGGCTGCGTGCGCGCCAGGGTCCATTCCAACAGATTGTAATCTTCCTCCGAGAGGGTTTCGTGCGCATCGAAAAGGCGCCCGTCCCAAGCGGCGCGCACCCCCGCCAGGTGGATTTGCGCGGTTTTCTCCAGCGGCAGCCCGGAAAGGTAAGCTTCCGGTTCCATTCCGCGCGCTTGCGCGGCGATGCGCGCGTGCGCCAGGTCCAGGAGTAGATTGCAGCCGGTTTCAGCCAGCACGTCGGTTATGACCGATAGGTCACTTTCAAACAGGTACCGGCTGGGATGCAGCGCGGGCATGTTTTCAAGAATCACCGGCAGGCTGAGCTTACCTTGCAGCCACTTTACGTCGCGGACAAAACCGCGAACGGAAGCCTGAGGCGGCGGGCCGGGAAGCAGCCGCCCGCGGCGTATAGCCGCGTTGGTCCACAGCCAGGGCAGCGGCGCCAGGTGCACCGAAATGTGCGGGGACTGCGGGCAAGCTTGCAGATAGTCCTGCAGCTTTGTCAGCCAGGTTCGCGTTCTGTGCATGCGCCCCGGATGAAAATGGAAAGCCAAATCAGGGAAAAGCGCGCGGGTCTCGGCTATCAGGCTGAGCGGCAGTTTGTCCACCCATTCCACGCCGTCCACGCGGGCATCCCCCGCGCGGATGAGCGTGAGCAGCGCCTGAGAATGGTTGATGGAAAGCTTCATCGCGGCCTGATTTTCAGCTTAGCAGGTTATCCGAAAGCTGTTGGTGGATGATTTGAGAAAGCCGCGCGAATTCGGGCGTATAGCGCATCTCCTGCCGGCGCGGCCTGGGCAAGGGCACGGGCAGGTCAAGGCTGATTTTTGCCGGGCGGCTGGTGAGGACGAGCACGCGGTCTGCCAGGTAAAGCGCTTCGGCGATGGAATGGGTGACCATCACAATTGTTTTGCGTTTGCTGCCCCAGATGCGCAGGAGCTCTTCTCCCATGCGTTCGCGGGTGAGGGCGTCTAACTGCCCGAACGGTTCGTCAAGCAGCAGAATTTCGGGGTCTTGCACCAGGGAACGGGCGATTGCCACGCGCTGCGCCATACCGCCGGAAAGCTCGTGCGGAAAATGCTTTTCAAACCCGCGCAAACCGACCAGATCTATCATTTCATGGGTGGTTTGCTGAACTTCGGCCTGGCTTTTACCGGCCAGCTGCAGCGGCAGGCTGATGTTGTCGGCTAAACTGCGCCAGGGCATCAGATTCGGCTTCTGGAAGACCATGCCGGTCAGGCTGCTGTTTTGTTGATGCCGCGGAAAGAGGATTTCTCCGGACGTGGGCGAAAGCAGCCCGCCAATCGCGCGCAGGAGCGTACTCTTACCGCCCCCGGAAGGTCCAATCAGGCACACAAACGAATTCTCCTCCACCTGGAAGGAAAGATTATCCAGGACATCCAGGCTGCCGTCAGCTTCGACAAAGCTGATGGTCAGCCCGCGCACATCCAGGACGACATCAGGGGAGGAAGCTTCCGTCATATACGCCTTTAAGGTCTACCGGCTGGCTCATCAGTCCCAGTTTCAGCAGGATAGCCTGCATGTTTTCCCAGCGCTGGGTATGATCTTCGTTGGTGGGGTAAACATCCCAGAGCTTAATGGATTCCGCCAGCACCTGTTTCTGCACGGACTCATCTGCCTCTGCCAGGTTATCCACGTATTTCATGCAAATCCGGTAGGTCTCGTCGGGGTGTTCCGCCGAGAATTGAATGCCCTTAAGCAGCGCGCCAAGCACCGAACGCACCAGTTCGGGTTCCCTGGCGATGGTGGTTTCATTTGTCACCAGACCGTTGCCAATCAGGTCAATGCTGTCTGCCACGCGCAGGACGTTGATTTGGTAGCCCTTGCCGCGCAGCTGGGAGGGTTCGTTGGGCATGTAGATTACCGCGGCATCCACGATTCCGCTCACCAGGGATTCCACCTGGGTAAATCCAATGGACTGCAGGCTGTAATCGCTATCCCGCAAAGCCTCGTTTTGAGCGAAGGCTTCAAAGCCGATATAACTCGCTCCATACAAGCCCGGCAGACCAATTGACTTACCTTTCAGGTCCATCGGGCTGGTGATGTTCTTTTCCGCCAGCGAGACAATGCCGACCGGGAATTCTTTGTACCAATTGTAGATGGTCACGACGGGCAGCCCCTGGGCGCGCCCCATCAGCACTTGCTCGCCCGAGGCAATCATAAACTGCTGATTACCGGAGCCGACCAGCGCGATGAAGTCCGCTTCGTTGCCGTAGTTCAGCGAAACATCCAACCCTTCGTCCGCGAAGTAGCCGTTTTCGATGGCCACATAAAACGGAGCAAACTGCACGTTGGGGATATAGGTCAGATTCAGGGTGATGGCGCGTGTTTCCCCATTTTGCGCGGGTTTGCCGCCCGCGCAAGCAGTCAGCAGCAGCGCGGCCAGGATGATAATCAGGATCAGACGTTTCATCAAGAGGCTCTCCGTGTTAAGAATTTTTCCGCCAGGTCTGCCAAGCGAGCAGGCGCGACTCCAGCAAAAGGATTAGACCATAAAGTGAGGCAGCCAGCACCATTAAGGTGAGCACAGCCACAAAAACCAGCGCGGTATCATATTGACCCCTGCCGACGTTAATCAGAAAGCCGAGACCGCGGTCTGAGCCGACCAGCTCCCCGACGATCGCGCCGATAACCGAGAGCGTGGCGCCAACGCGCAAACCACCTAAAAAAACGGGCAGGCTGGCAGGCAGTTCCAGGTAGCGCAGGGTCTGACCCGGAGACGCTTTGAAAGACCGCATCAGCTCACGCAAATCCTGGGGCACCTCACGCAAACCCACCAGGGTGTTCACCAGTACCGGGAAAAAAACAGTCAACGCGCAGATGAGCACCTTGGAGGACATACCCGGCCCAAACCAGATTACCAAAAGCGGCGCGACCGCCACAATCGGTACCGACTGGCTGGCGACGAGGTAAGGCGAGGCAAATCGTTCGGCGCGCGGATGTTTGGAAAGGAAGTAACCCAGCAGCGCGGCGCTCAGGCTGCCAATCAGCAAGCCCAGAAGGACTTCCAGCAGTGTAAACGAAAAATGGCGCCAAAGCAGTCCGCTGACAAGGACAGAAATAAATTTTTGCCAGACGACCGCCGGCGAGGGGAGGATGAAACCGGGGAGCCTGAGCAGCATCCAGAGCAGCTGCCAGACGAGCACTCCGGCAGCCGCGGCAAGCATTACTGGAACCGCGCGGCTGCTGCTCTGACGTTTGAGTGTTAAATCACGGCGTTTGAGTTCGGTCAGCTTTTTCATGGTGAAATATGTAAGTGAGTATAAAAAATTAACCTGCTTAAGTCAATCACGCGGCAGGGCGGTGCCGGTTTTTGGCGGGTGAGGGGGCTTGCCGCGCGCCTGGCCCGGCAGCCAACCTGCGTATTTTCGATGGAATGCGGCGCGGGGCTGGAGCTTCTCGTCTTGGCGCGCGCGAGCACGGCAGCAGGCATTCACGGGCATAGATCCTTTGCACATCCCGATAAACGCGCGAACTGCGACTATAATACTGATTATGTCAGCACCAATGCCTGCCCCAACGCGTTTTGTGTTGCTCCCAAACCCTGAAATGCCAAAAGCGCTGCAGCTTGCCGAGCTTATTGGCGGGCGCCTCACAGACGCGGGGGCAGCCGTAAGCACATTTATCCCCACGCAAAGCCCGTCAGCACCCCTGCCAGACCTGGCAAATGCCGATCTGGCTGTTGTTCTGGGCGGTGACGGCACCCTTTTACGCGCCGCCCACCTGTGCGCTCCGCTCGGAACCCCGCTGCTTGGAGTCCAGGCTGGGAAGCTCGGTTTTCTCTCAGAGCTGACTGAAAACTCCTGGGAAACCCTGCTGCCGCGTCTGCTAAGCGGGGATTACCGCGTTGAAAGGCGGATGATGCTTCTGGCGCAGCATATCCGGGATGAACGCGTTTGCTCGGAATGGGATGTGGTCAACGAACTGGTCGTATCCCGCGGGCGCATTGTTCGCCCGATTGAGGTGCGGGTGGACCTGAACGAAGGTTACCTCACCTCCTACATCGCTGACGGCCTGATTGCGGCTACCGCCACGGGTTCCACCGCCTACGCGCTGGCAGCCGGCGGCCCAATTTTACCGCCCGAACTGCGCAATATGCTGCTGCTGCCCATTGCCCCGCACCTTTCGCTGGACCGCGCGGTAATTCTGGCGGAAGGCGCTTCGGTGGTCCTGCGTGCCCGCTGCGACCATGAAGCGGTCATCAGCGTGGATGGTATTGACCCTGTCCGTCTGAAGGAAAACGACGCCGTACGCGTTACTGCCAATCAACATTCCCTGAAAATGGTGCGCTTTGGCGAGCCAAACTACTTCTACCACCGGTTGGCTACTTTGCTGCACGATAACCCCGCCCTGAAACAAAACACCAATGACTGATTCCAGCGACCCCAAACCCCCACAGGAAGAAATCCTGCTGCGCTGCAACCGCTGCAATAAACCAATCACGCCAGAAACCGCCGTGTTGACCCCCACCGGTTACCGCTGTAAGGAATGCGTGCGCTCCCAGCAAAAGGTGTTTGACAATACCAAAGGGTTGGATGTGCCGCTGGCGCTGCTTGTTTCCGCTGCGCTTGCCTTCGCGGGCAGCTGGTTTGTGGGGCGGGTCGGCTTCCTGGTGTTATTCATCGCTCCCGGGTTGGGCACGCTGATTGTCAGCGTGGTGCGCTGGATCGTTCGCAGGCGCAGGAGCCTGGCTTTAACCAGAGCCGTTTTGTGGGGCAGTATTTTAGGCTGTCTGCCGCTGTTCGCGGCGCAGCTTCTCCCGCTGTTTACTAGTGGCGGGTTGGGAGCCGCGCTGGGTGGGCTGCTGCCTTTGGTCTGGCATGCGGTTTACACGCTGCTGTTGGTCTCCAGCGCGTATTATCAAATCTCCGGTATAAAGTTGAGCTGAGGTAAGGCGTGCTCACCGAACTGCGCATTCAAAACTTCGCCATAATTCAAGACCTGACCCTCGCTTTTTCAGACGGGCTGGTGGTCCTGACCGGTGAAACCGGCGCGGGCAAGTCCATCATCCTGGACGCCTTGAACGCCGTGCTGGGCGGTCGGGTGGATGTGAACGATATCCGGCGCGGCGCTGATAAAGCCGTTATTGAAGCTGATTTTCGGCTCGAAGCCCCAAATCTCGCCGCGGTCCGGGACTTATTGGAACCTGAAGGTTTGTGGGAAGAGAACGACCTGCTCACGCTCTCACGGGAGATTCGCGCGGGGGGGCGCAGCCTGGCGCGCGTGAACGGACGCAGCGTCAGCCTGGCGCTGCAAAGCGAACTTGGAGCGCTGCTGGCGGATATCCACGGTCAGTCCGAACACCTTTCACTCCTGAAGGTCCGCTACCACCTGGATTTGCTGGACCGTTTCGCGCATCAGGAAAACACATTAAACGCCTACGCTCATCTCTACCGCCAATGGCTGGCAGCCCGCGCCGAACTTCACGAACTTCTGAATCTGCAGCAATATGCCAAAGACCGCGCGGACATGCTTAAGTATCAGATTCAGGAGCTTGAAACCGCGCGCCTGAAGACAGAGGAAGAAGCCGATTTACGTCAGGAGCGCACCCTGTTGGCAAACGCGGAAACCTTGCACAGCCTTTCGCGCCAGGCGCTTTCCGCTTTGGACGAAGGCGCGGACGCGCTGCCGGTTACTGACCTGCTTGGCGAGGCGGTGCACGCCCTGACGGAGCTGGCGCGGATAGACCCGCAAATGGGCGGGATGAGCGAGCGGGCAGCCCAGGCTTTGAGCACACTATCCGAAATTGCTTATGAACTGCGCGGCTACCTGGAAAACATTGAATTTAACCCCGCGCGGCTGGACCAGATTGAAGAACGCCTGAACACCCTGAACTTTCTCAAGCGCAAATATGGGGGTAGCGTGGAGAGTGCGAACGCATATCTCCAAAAGGCGCGGGACGAGTTGGGGAAAGTGGAGAATGTAGACGAGCAGATAAACGAAGTGGAACAAAAAACAAGCCATATAACGCAAGAGCTTGGTTTGTTAGCCGCAAAGCTCAGCCTCGAAAGGCACAGCGCCGCGCAAAGACTTGAAAATGGCGTCGAAACTGGCTTGCAGAACCTCCAGATGAAAAACGCCCGCTTCCGGGTGCACTTCACGCTCGAGCCAGACCCAGACGGACTGGACCTGGACGGGCAGCGGGTGGCTTTTGACGCGACAGGCGCAGACAAGGTTGAGTTTCTGATTGAAACCAACCCGGGCGAGGGCTTCAAACCGCTCGTGAAAATCGCGTCGGGCGGTGAGACCTCACGGCTGATGCTCGCCCTTAAGCACGTGCTGGCAGAAGCGGACCAAATCCCCACGCTGGTCTTTGACGAAATTGACCAGGGCATTGGCGGCAGGGTCGGGGTTGTTGTGGGGCAGATGCTGTGGCAGCTCGGACGCGAACATCAGGTCATGTGCGTCACGCACCTCCCGCAGCTGGCAGCCTATGGCGATCAGCATTTGCGGGTTTCCAAACAGGAAGTGGATGGACGCACGCTCACCCAGGTGCTTGAACTGGATAAAAACGCGCGGAAAGAGGAGTTGGCGGGCATGCTTGGCTCCCTCAGCGCGGGAACCCTCCAATCCGCCCTGGATTTATTGAACTCGGTTGATGCCTTTCAAGGTAAAATTGAATAAGGCAGTTTGGCTCGCCAAATTCTAACTGTTGATTGCGTTCTCCGCAGGGTTTAGTGCCTGACGAAATTAACTTCGAAAGAAAGGATACCCATTATGCCCAAGACCAGTGAGATTCTCGGCGTTATTCTCGGAGGAGGACAAGGTAAACGACTGTTCCCACTCACCTCCGAACGATCCAAACCAGCTGTGCCAATTGCGGGGAAATATCGCCTGATTGATATTCCCATCAGCAACTGCATCAATTCAGACATTTTTCGCATCGCGGTGCTGACGCAGTTTAACTCCGTTTCCCTCCACCGGCATATTTCCCAAACCTACCTGTTTGACGCCTTCCACCCCGGGTGGGTACAAATCTGGGCGGCGGAACAAACCATGGAACATACCGACTGGTATCAGGGCACGGCGGACGCTGTTCGAAAACAGCTCATGGAAATCACATCCACCAAATGCCCCTACGTGCTTATCCTGGCTGGCGATCACCTATATCGGATGGATTATGCCGACATGGCGCAGTTCCATTGGGATAATCACGCGGATATCACCGTTGCCGTGCAGCCCGTGCCCAAGGACGAAGCCCCCCGATTTGGGCTGCTTAAATGCGCGGAGGATGGGCGAATCACGGATTTTGCCGAAAAACCCAAGGACCCGGAAAAACTGGCGAGTATGATCAGCCGGGATGACCCTGAGAAGCCCTACCTCGGCTCCATGGGGATTTATATGTTCAATACCGACCTGCTTGTTAATGTGCTTCGCAAGGGCGGCGAACGCCTGGACGATTTTGGCGGCGATATCATCCCCTACCTGATCGGACAGGGCGCTTCGGTCTACGGGTACAGTTTTGAGGGCTATTGGCGCGATATCGGAACGATTCGCTCTTTCTACGAGACCAACCTGGAACTGACCGACGACAACCCCGGGTTTGATTTTTATGATCCGGACAAACCTATCTTCACCCATCCGCGCTTTTTGCCGTGCTCGCGCGTGGTCGGCTGCTCCTTAAAAAGAGTGCTCATCGCCGAGGGCTGTAATATCGAACACGCGACTGTGGAACATTCCATCATCGGCGTGCGCAGCCAAATTGGGGACGGTTCCATAGTCCGGGATACGATTATGATGGGCGCGGATTACTACGGCGTGCTTAAGAACGGGTCACCCCTGGGCATAGGCAGAAATTGCGATATTCAGGGCGCGATTATCGATAAGAACTCCAGCATTGGGGATAATGTGGTAATAAAACCATTTCCCCCTGAAATGGAAGCGGACCATGCCCTCTATACGGTGCGGGATGGGGTTGTCGTGATCCCAAAACATACCACTATTCCAGCGGGGACGGTCATCGCGCCTTAAGCTGAAAAAGATAAAAAACATCAACTCCGGAGCAATCCGGAGTTTTTTATGCCCCGCAAGCGAAGCGCAGCCAATACGCCGCGATCCCGAAAGCGACAGCCACGTTCAACGAGCCCTTCCTGCCGTTCATGGGCAGGCACAGGGTTTCGTCTGCCAGAGCCAGAAGTGCCGGGTCTATACCGGCTTGTTCACTGCCAACCATCAGCAGGGCCGGGCGCTGAACAACAGCCTCGGGGCGATAAGAAAAGAGCGGGCGCGCCTCGGGCGTGTTTTCCAGCGCGAGGAGGGTATATCCACACGCCTTCAGGCGCTCTGCCAGATCCAGAACGTTCGGCACGCTCTCCCAGGTAAGGCTCAGCTCGGCGCCCAAGGCGGTTTTTGCGATTTGCGGCTGTTGCGCAGGGTTGGGGCTAATTCCAGCCAGCCAGAGTTTGCGCAAACCCGCCCCATCCGCCGCGCGGAAAATTGCGCCAACATTAAGAGCCGACCGGATATTATCCAGCAAACCTTCCAGCAGCCCTTGCCCCAGGCCCTGGACGCCGTCAGAAAGAGAGGGATCGAGCGCCTTTATGGCACGGCTGAGGGGGCTGCCGCAAACCGGGCAAAAACTGCCCTGATATTGCGCGAGGTCCAAAGGGAAGCGCAGCCGGCAGTCAGGGTTCAGACACTGCATAAACCAGATATCCAAGCAGCCCTTCCTTTCAGGGAGCTGAAGTTATGCTCAACGCGATTAAAAATGTTAGACGCCTGGGTGAGGGGGGCACCCAAGCGTCTAACAATAATAGTATACAGGAAAATATTTAAAATATCAAGAGAAAAATTCAGAAAACGCACTGATTTTGTGAGAAATTCATAAGAAACAGGCTAAATTATAGTTAAAGAATCGTTAATGGTTGTATTCCTGACCGTGCTCGGTGCAGTATGGTTCAAAATGGTAACCTCGCAGCGTCAGCTCATGCAAAACCAGGCCCAAACCGCGTATCGTTTCGGCGCGGTTCTCACCGCCGTCATGCATCAGAACAACGCGGTAGGGCTGCAGCTCTTTTTCGACAATCGCCAGAATTTCCTCACCCGAGATACCAGTCCAGTCGCGGGTATCCAGGTGCCACATTGAAATCGCGTAATTCATGGTGTAAGCGAAGTTGTAGACGCTGTCGCTCACCGCGCCGTAAGGGGGGCGCAGGCAGGGGGTAAGCTGCCCAGCCAGGTCGGGGCGACTGCTGAGCGCGTCACTAATGGCGTCCCGGGTGTCCGTGACTTCCAAAGAAAAATCGTGAAAACCCAATTTGGAAAGCTCAATATGGTTGTAACCGTGCAAACCAATCTTCTGCCCGGCTTCAGCCACTTCAAGGGATGTCTGGGGGAAGCTGCGCGCGTTCCGTCCGATTTCATAAAAAACGGCGGTGGCGTGGTATTTCTGCAGCAGCGCGAGCACCTGCGGTGTCCATTTCGGGTCGGGTCCGTCGTCAAAGGTCAGGTAGATTACAAGATCCGGGTTTGCCTGAGGAAGCTCCTGACCAGACTCGGGAGATTGGTCTGGTGTCATCCAGTTATTGATAAGCTGAATGAACGCCTGGGTACGGCCGGGGTCCGCGTTTTCCGCGGCCGGGGGAAGCCCCTGTTCAATTGGCGCGGCAAACACAGGCGCGGGAAGCGCCAGCGCCAATCCCGCGATTGCCGCAAAGTTTACCAGAATAACAAACCATTTTTTCATGCGGATAAACCTCAACATCCACATTATAGAAGAAAACCCGACAGTTTACAAAAAGCACGGGTGCATAAGCTTCTACGCGGGGCAGTAAGGCGCGCGCCAGCCGTGGGGACCGGAGGGATTAATTGACAATCTGAGCAGGCAAAAGTTCCCAGGTGCCGCCGCCGTCGCTGCTGTGATACAGGAAGCTGCTATCCTGGTTCGGATTGCCGGCAGGCGAAAGCAGCATCCAACCATTGTTTGCGTCTGTAAAATCGAAATTGAGCGGGGTGAAACCCGCGGGAAGCCCGCTGGTCAGGTCCTCCCAGTTCACACCACCATCGCGGCTGTGGAACAGCCCTGAATCTCCCAGCAGCCACCAGTCCTGAGTACCCGCGAACACAAAATGATTCGCGGGAGGTAAATCACCCTTAAGCAAAGACCAGTTCTCGCCGCCGTCGACGGAGCGGTAAAACAACGTTTGCAGGCTGCCATCCGGCAGAAAAACTTTTAAGGGCAGCACTGCCTCAGTTGCGCTGAAATAGGTGGGCGGTTGGCAATCAATCATCGCGCCACTTATGCCAACCGGTAAAACAATATCCTGGTGATACCATAACGCGCCGCCGTCAACGCTGCGGAAAAGGTAAGTGTAGTTATCTATAGGCTCACTTCCACAAACAGAGCCGATATTAGTATCCAGAAACGCAAATCTGTTCTTGAGACCGCCGGTCGGAAGCGAGGGATTCTCTCCGCCGGGTTCGTGTCTGAAGCGCTGCTCCCAGGTTTGCCCGCCGTCAGCCGTGCGGTAAATTGCCACATACTCAGAGCCGGCCCCCACGTCCAGAATGCTGAGTATGAAACCGCTGCTGTTGTTCAGGAACTGCAGGTAGCCCGCCGGAAAATCCAACGCCGTGGATGTCCAGGTCTGGCCGCCGTCGCTGCTGTGCAGCAGGGTGGAATTTTCCATCCGGCCCGCGCTGAGCCAAACCGAGCTGCCGTTCAGGTAGAAGCTGTAGAAACCGCCGTTCGCGCCAGAAAGTTCCGCTGAGGGGCTGACCTCTTTCCAGGTCAGACCGCCGTCGGCGCTGTGATAAAGCGCCGTCTGGGTTTGGTTGGAAGCCCAGCCCTGCCCGTCCGGGAACATCCGGATTGCGGAAAGCGGAATGGGCAAGGAAGCGGCAGGCGCGGGTGTTTCCGGGGTGACAAAAGCGGCGTTTGGGGCGGTCGCGGAAGCCGGGTAAGCCGTACGGGCTTGCGGTCCGGAAGGATAAGCAGAGGGGGAGAGGGCTGCCCCAGGCACAGGAGAGGGCTTTTGGCCGCAGGCGGACAAAACTAACGCCAGGCATAAAAGCATCAATGGGAACAAAGTATTATTTTTCATCGCGCGCTCCTTGAATGCATTCTACCACCCCCTGCCCCTCCCGCGATATGCAAAGCATACTCTTAAAATAAAAATGCCCTCGGCGCGATTCGAACGCGCAACCTACTGCTCCGCAAGCAGGTGCTCTATCCATTAAGCTACGAGGGCAAATTGTTTTGAGGGCTGAGATTTTATACCCAAATGTCAATTGGGTCAAGGGAAACCAAGGCTGGAAACAAAACCTATCTGAAAAGCGCCAGCGGCACGCGTGCGGACCCCTGCCCGGTTAGGTGCGCGTTGAGGTTAGGATTGCGGGGTCGAAAACGCCTTTGTGCACAAACGATCCGGTTGGGATGGCAAGGAAATCCGTGAGGCATCTTAGCGCGATACGTCACAGCATCCTAAGCGATAAACAAGCTACCGCTTTTCTGGAGTAAGCCCGGCAATATGCGCTCAGTACGGCTCAAAACTGACCTTACGAAATGCCGGAGAGAAAAGACACCAGCCTTTTATCCATAGTGCCCCTTGAAAGAAGCCTCAAGACAACAATATCAGCCGCCCCGCGAAAGCGCCCAAGCGCTTAAATGTTTCACGTGAAACAATCGTGTAACCCAACGCTGTTTCACGTGAAACATTCAGGGCACAACAACCTGCCTTCTTTCGCCGCTTTTATCTTTTTCCCCGCTCAGATATGCCAGGACGCTGCCGTCAAATTCATCAATAATGATGTCGAAGCGGCTTTCCGGGCTGTAATCGGCTGTGCTGATGAGCCGGAGGCAGTCTTTCAGTTTTTCCGCTCCGGGCAGCCATTCCAGGAGGTGGTTGGGAGAGGCATCAAAGAATTGGGTATTAAATATGTCGCGATTCAAATTGACTGCCAGCGGGTAGATTTGACCTTCCAGCAGGTCCTGAAAGAAGTGGGTGCCCAGGGAGGGTTCGTCGGGAATTCCGACCTCGCTGCCGGTGAGTTCCACAATCGCTCTGGAGTTGAAGATATCCGCGTAATCAACGTGCACGCCCAGGTCCGGGTTGGAGGTTCCCCAGCGCCCGGGACCAACGCAAATATAGCTCTCGTTATGCAGCGCGGCGTTGATTTTGCCGATGGCGCGCTCCAATTGGTTGCGCTCATCCTGGGTGCGCAGCGCGAAGTACCCCGCGGGTTTAACGTAGAGCACATAGCGGATGCCCTCAATCATCCCGCCGGTGACCACGCTGGAGCCTGAGAAAATCTTGTCCAATTCAGCCACGCGCTGTGGTTTTTCGTAGCTGCCTTCCTTGATTGTCCCGAGTGGGCGGCACTGAATTATGGTGATTTGCACGGAGGTTTTCCCGTTTTCTTCCACCACGCGAGCGGTAAATTCCACATCCACCGGCGTGCGGTATTCCGCTTCCAGCGTGGTGAGCAGCTCACGCATTAATTGGGGGAATTCCGTGCGGCTGAGCAGTTCATCAAAGGTCAGCACAAGGTTTTCGGGCTGACCTTCAATCAGGTTGCTGCGCAGGGTTTGGAAGTAGCCGTCGCTGTCGAGCTGAGCCAGGAAGCGGAGCTGCGGGATTTTCCCCGAGAGGACTTCGCGCACTGGCAGGGTGATAAAGCGGTTTTGCTCCAGGTCTATCAGGTCAATATACTGCTGCGAATAGCGGCGAATGGACTGCGCGGAGGAGGATGGGGTGAGCGTGGGGTGGCTGAGGGCAATCAGGCGGGGATAATCGTTGCCCACGCGGTCAACCGCCCTGGTCCCCAGCCCCCAGACCAGGCGGACAAAGCCGTCTTCAGAGCGGATTTGGGGAGACCAACGGAATTGGTTCTGGCTGTAACCCACCCCGGCAAGCTGCGGGAAGTAATACGATCCGACCTGCTGCCCTTCCACCACCTGAATGAGCAGCGCCATGCGTTCATCGTAGTCCAGCAGACCGCGGCTTTTTCGGTAGAGGAGAGCAGGCGGGTTTAGTGTGGAGGCGTAAATTCGCCCGATGGCTTGTTGGAGAGCGCGCAGATTTTCCTCGGGGTCAGCCTGGTTTGCCAGAAAAACGCTTTCATACTTGCCAGCGAAAGCCGTTCCAAAATTATCTTCCAACAGACTGGAGGAACGCACAATCAGGGGGCGTTTGCCAGCCATACTTAATATGGTTTCCTGGTGTTGGACGGCGCTTGGCGGGAAAACCCCATAGATAAATTCGTCCAATATCCGCGGGAAATCGCTGCGCATCTGTTCTTCGTCTTTATACTTTTGGTCATTCCAATGGTGCAGATTGTTGATGGATAAGAAGTTATAAAAGACATCCGAGCCAATATAAAACGAGGTAGGCGTTTGCATGCTCTCGCGCAGGCGCTGGCTGGCTTTTTCCTTCAGGATGCGCGACGCGAGCAGCATGCCGGCGGCTTTGCCCCCGATCCGGCCGCGCCCGAGCTTGTGCTGTCGGATTTCCGCCAGATCCGCGATGGTAAACCAATCCTTGGCGATGTTGATATAGGGTAGTTGGTCGCTGATGAGACTGCGGATGAGCACGACTTTGATTTCATGCAGGCGGGCTGCGTAGGGGGCGCGTTTGTCGTCGGGCAGCTTCTCGAGCATCAAACCCTGGTTGAAGAGCATTTCCGTTGGAGCAGTCTCCGGGTTAAATTCAATCGTAATTTCGGGAGCCTGCACCCCGCGTTCGTTCAGGGCGGTTTGAATGAGTTTGGTCAGCTGTTCAAAGCTGGAAAACTTGGCAAAATAAGTGTCCGTCAGTTGGTTCAGCATTGAGGTCCGGCGGTGCTCCCACGTCTCGGAATCTTCTTCCGTGAGCGGGTCGCGAATGCCCTCGCGCTCCTGAGATTGAATCGCGTGCTGTACGGCTTCCGCGTTCAGGGCGCCGGGAGTAATCACGCCTTGTTGGTAAAGCGCTTGTCGCATCAACTCGCGGATGCGCCCGGAGAGGACCGGGTATTGGGATAGCGCCAGGTAGATGCTGTAATAACGGTCGCTGCCGCTTTGCGGTAAGCTCATGAGGTACCTCACACAGGGATATGCCTGATTTTATCATGCCTGGGCGCGCCTGCCCGCGGCGGGCTTCTGCAGGGCGGGGTAAGCGCGGTGCAGAAGCACCCCATCCAAAAATACGAGAGATTAATCTATGCGCAATAATGCTTTCCTGCAGCGCGGCCGCCCCGTCCATGCGGTTTTCGCAGTCAAAAATTACCTGAGGTTTTAAAGAAAAAAGTCGGGCAGATTCCTGCCCGACTTGTGTGTCACGCGGATTCTTAGCGCTGGATGTTCATCGGCATGATGATGTGCTTGAATGTGTCATCCCCCACCGGACGGATCATGGCTGGCGTGTTGGCCGCGTTGGTCTCCAGGAGCACGTTAGGCGTCCGGATGACCTCAAGCACCTCGCGCAGAAATCGCACGTTGAACGAAATTAAAAGCGGCGTGCCGTCTACGGACGCGTCCACGATGACCTCGGAGGAACCGGTTTGTTCAGAGATCGCGGAAATCTCAAGCTGAGGGGGCTTTTCGGTGCTGCCTTCGGGCTGAATATCCAGGCGGGCGATAAAGTTGCCTTCGCGCGCGATGATTTCGGTTTGCCGGCAGGCTTTCAGCAGGTCGGCAGTGGTCAGCACGGTGCGGGTTTTGAAAGAGGGCGGGATAATCGCGGTGTAATTGGGGAAGTTGCCTTCAATCAATTGCGAGATAAGCTCTGCGTCTTTAAGGTGGAAGACGACCTGACCGCGACCGACCGGGAAATTCATCTCCAGGGTTTCATCCCCATCCACCGCGATGCGGCTAAGCTCGCTGAGGGCGCGGGCCGGGATGAGTGCGTCCAGCTTTTGGGCGGGCTTTGGCGAAAGAATTGCGCTGGCGATGGAAATCCGGTAACCATCCGTGGCAGCCAACACCAGGTAATCCCCGTCAGTAGTCATATGCACGCCGGTCAGATTCGGGCGGGCATCGTCGTTAGAGGCGGCAAAGACCACTTTTTGAATCATATCCTTAAAGTTCGCGACGTTCAGCGGAAGGCTGGTGCCCGAATCCGTGGTGGACATGGGCGGGAATTCTTCCGCGCTGATGCCTTTGATGTCAGTGTTCAGCGTGCCGCAGCGCACATTCAGCGACTGGGTGCGCAGGTCGGCGGTGAGGGTCACTTCGTCGCTGGGCAGGCTGCTTACCAGGTCCGCGAAAGTGCGGGAAGGGACGGTGAGGCTTCCTTCCTCCTGGATTTTCGCGCCAAGCCAGGCGCTGATACCCAGTTCCAGGTTGGTGGCGGAGAGCTTCAGGCGTCCGTTGTCCGTTTGGATGAGGATGTTGGCGAGCACAGGCAGAGGGCTGCGGGATGCGACGGCTCTGGCAACGATGCCGACAGCCTGAGCCAGCTGCTGTTGTTTTACGATTGCTTTCATAGTTCCTCCCGCGGATGCAAATGGTCTTTAATTCAATAAATTATACCGTGAAGCTGGCTAGAGCGCCACATTTTCAGACACATGGAAGAGTATATGCGTCGGGTATGTCGGGTTGACAAGCCGCGGGTTGGAGAAGAGATGCCGGTTATGGGCGCGCCTGCGCTCTTCGGGCTGGCAGAGCATCAGCCTCATAAACAGTCTGAAACATGATACCCTGGGCGCACCTCACCTGAAAACTGGCGCCGCGCGGCGCTGAACTTCCTTATATTCAATCGCGCGCTTAAAACAAACGAACAAACGAAGCAGCCGGCCCGGAAAGACGAAGGCGGACTGGGCGCTTGTGATACCAACCGGACGCACCCCCTGGTCTGCCTTGCCGGGCGCCGTTCACAGACTCGCTTGGTAACAGAGGGGGCTGTACTGGATAGAACGAACGGCGCGGGGGTGTTTCCGGCTTAGCGCCCTTTCGGATGATATAATTTTGCGACAGTACCCCGGGCGTTTTGCGCAGTCAGCCAGATTTGGAGTTTTATGCCAGCCGAAAAGAAACAGCTTAGCCGGAATACCCTGATTTTCAGCCTGTATTTCCTCATTTTCTTCATTTCCATGGGCTTCATGCAGCCTTTCCTCAGCCTGCATTTCCGCTCCATTGGCTTCAGCGGCGTGCAGGTGGGCGCGCTGGGGACTTTCAGTTCCCTGGGTCTCATCCTGACCGCGACTCAATACGGTTTGCTGTACGACCGCAGTTCACGCAAACGCCTTTTTCTGGCCCTTTCCATGCTTTTGGCAGGAGCAGCGCTTTTCTTCCTCCCTTACTTGCGCGGCTTTGGCATGGTTATGGTGGCGTATGTGCTGCATCGGATTCTAATCAGTTCAAGCATCACCGCCGCCGAAAACCTTTCTTACCATGTTTCTTCGCTTGATTCAGACAGCGGCAAGCCTTCCTTTGGCAAGCTGCGCTTGTGGGGCTCGGTAGGCTTTGGTCTCACCGCGGTAATCGGCGGTTGGTTATTGGGCACAAAAGGGATTTTGATTAACGACCAGCTTTTCCTGGGTTTCATGCTGGTCTCAATTGGCATCATCCTTTTTGTTATGCCGGATAATTACTTTAGCGACGGAAAAGCTGAGCGCTCCAAAGCTGGCTCTGCCGGCTTGAAGAACATCGTGAGCCTTATCTTTCAGGACCGCTACCTGTTCCTTACGGTGCTCGCGTTGGCGCTCACGGACCCGCTCAGCGATGGCATCCGTTCCTTTGAGCCAATATTCATGAAAGACCTGGGGCTTACCGAAAGCATTATCGGCGCGGCGGTTTCGCTGAGCTGCTTCACGGAAGTGCCGGTGATGTTATTGGCTGACCGGTGGATCCAGAAATTCGAAGTGCACCAACTGGTGTATTTCATCCTGATTTTTGACCTGAGCCGGCGCTTGTTGGTCTGGTTCTTTCCCTTTGGCTGGCTGGTATTCGTCTTGAATGTTCTGACCGCGGTCAGTTTCACCCTGCGCCTGATAACCGCCATCCACCTGATTAACTTGCGCGTCCCCAAACAGTATACGACCACGGCAGTCACTTTTGTGAACATCACCCTGAACGGAATATTTCATATGTTAAGCAACGCCCTCAGCGGCGTTGTGTACGACAACTTTGGCGGCAGACAGATTTATTTGGTCAGCGCGTGTTTCTGCGTCATCGCTTTGGTTATCGCGCTGGCCGCCAAGCGCGCCAAAGCGCAGGAAAATGACGCGCCGGCGTTGATTTAAATGAGAACCCCGGGAATCGGGGCTGCCTGAAAGGAGAACCATGATTACTATTGCTGAGTACGCGCGTATGTTGGAATACGAGCAGGATATCATCCATATGCAAACCGAAGGCTTAAGCGATTCTGACCTGCTGGTGCAGCCTCCGCATGGTGGGAACTGCATGGAGTGGGTGCTCGGGCATATCGCGGATGGATTGGTAACCATCCTGCGGGTTCTGGACAGCCCGCCGCCCGCGAATTTGCCTGACCTGAGCCGCTACGGGTATGGCTCCGCGCCGATTTTGGGCGCGGAAGCCGGTTTGCTGGGGCGCGCCCGCCTCATGGATACCCTGGATATGCTGCAAGCTGCCGCCCAAACCCGTTTGGCGGAAATGGACAGCGCTGCGTTTGACGAGGAAATCATCATCTTTGGAGATCAGGCGCAGCGGCGCGGCTGGTGGGCGCTGTTCTTCCTGTTCCACCATAGTTACCATGTCGGGCAGTTGGAGGTCTTGCGCAATATTGCCGGCAGGACCGAAAAACTCATCTGACCTGCGCGCTTTCCCGCGGCGGATACCCTCACCGAAAGACGAGGAGCCCCGCAGACCGCGTCCGCGCGGAACCTGCCTTTCCGCACGAAACTTACCCGGCTGATGGACCCGCTGCCGGGTATTCAGCGCGCGGATGCGCGAAAATGAAAAGATGACAGGAACCGAATGATCCAAAGCCGAATTAAAAACCTGGTTAATACCCGCCCGATTGCTCTGATTTTGCTGATTTTTCTGGCGTTCATCGCGCTGGGTATGCCGGACGGTTTGCTGGGGGTGGGCTGGCCTTCCATCCGGGCTGGCTTCGGGCAGCCGTTGGATGCGATTGGCATGCTGCTCTTCACAATCATGCTGGGATATCTGACCTCCAGCTTCTTGAGCGGCCCCCTGACCCAGCGCTGGGGCGTGGGGAAGCTGCTGATTATCAGCTGCCTGGTGACCGGCGCGGGATTGATTGGATACACGCTGGTGCCGCGCTGGGGAATGATGGTGGCGCTGGGGTTGCTCTCCGGATTTGGCGCGGGCGCGGTGGATTCAGGTCTGAACGCTTACGTCGCGGCCAATTTTGGCCCGGGTCTGATGCAGTGGCTGCATGCCAGCTACGGCGTGGGTATCACCACCGGCCCGCTTATCATGACCGCCATGCTTGCCGGGTATAACAGCTGGCGCCCGGGTTATCTGGTGGTGGGCGGTTTTCAGTTGGCGCTGGCGTTATGTTTTGTGTTAAGTATGCCGCTTTGGAATTGGAAAAAGACGGACAAAACCGGAGAACCCGAACAACCCTCCGTGCCGGGCGCCAACCTTAAGGAAACCCTGCGGCAGCCGCGGGTGTGGGCGAGTATGGCGCTCTTCTTCTTTTATGTCGGGTCCGAGGTCACGCTCGGTACCTGGGTTTACTCCCTGCTGACCGAAGGGCGCGGCATCGACCCGACCCTGGCGGGCTACTTTGCCGGCAGCTATTGGTTCACATTCACGCTTGGGCGGGTGTTGGCTGGGGTCCTCACCCGAAAAATCAGGATTCAGAAGCTGGTGGTCATCTGCATCACAGCCGCGCTGGCGGGTACGGCGGTCCTGGAGCTGAACCTGGGCACCTGGGTGAATCTGGCGGCGGTGGCGCTGGTCGGTTTTGCCTTCGCGCCGGTGTTCCCGGGGTTAATGTCCGGGACGCCAGACCGCGTGGGGCAGAGGCACAGCAGCAATACCATCGGCATGCAAGCTTCGGCAGGCAGCCTGGGCGGCACAGGGCTGACCAGCCTGGTGGGCGTTTTGGCGCAGAGCTTCAGCCTGGAGGTGGTGCCGCTGGTTCTGCTGGTTTTTCTGGGTTGTTTGCTGGGGCTGTACCTGCTGTTCCGCCGCAAAGGGAATGCGGGGGCTGGCGGTCAGGGCTGATTCTTCGTTTTTGCTGAGGAGTGCTGAATTAATTTGTAGCAGGTCGTACGATGGCTGACGTTTTTCATGCGCCGCTATAGCATCAAGTTATTCAGGCGTAGCGGCGAAGCAACCCATCCAAACCGCGAACGATAACCGATACAAAGATATGGACTGCTTCGCCCCTACCGCTGGATACTTAATACATGCCAGCATTGCCTACGGCACGCAAACAACCCCCGGAAAACCTTAATCGCGCCGGTGTCCTCACCGAGCGCGAAGCATGACCGTCAGGTCTCCTTTTTGGAAGTTTTTTCAGGTTGAGGCGCACAACTTAATCTGCGAACCGCGTCTTTCGGTCGTAAGGGCGAAGCATTCCAACAAGAGAACTTACCATCATCTGATAGAGTCAGGATGCTTCGCCCCTGCCGTTGGATACTTTATGCATGCCAGCATTGCCTACGGCACGCAAACAACCCCCGGAAAACTCAATCCCCTCCCCCCCTCCGCCCGCCCGACTTGACTCCGCGTGAATACCGTCTATAATTCAACAACTGAAATATATGGAAGCAGAACTGTCCGCCGAAGAGAACAGCCGCGCGCTGGACCTCCTCACCCAAATCGAAGCTAACCCCGATATCTCGCAAGCCAGCCTGGCAGGCGAGTTGGGCGTCGCTGTGGGTACCATCAACTGGTACCTTAAACGCCTGATATCCAAGGGTTACGTCAAGGTCAAGCGCGCCCAACGCAAAAAACTGCGCTATATCATCACGCCCGAGGGCATTGCCCTGCGCGCCAGCCTCACAGTGGATTACATCCGCACCTCCTTTGACCTATACCGCCGGGTGCGCGAACGCTCCGTCAAATGCATCGAGGAACTGACCCAGAGCGGGCACACAACCGTGCGCATCCTTGGCGACGGCGAGGTGGCTGAAGTCATTCGCCTGACCTGTATTGAGCGGGGCGTTGGGCTGACTGACCTCGAAGGCGCACCTGAAATTCACATCCAGGGCATTAAACTTGCACTCATTTTCCCTGACGCGGGCGCCAATCACCCACCCGCGCAACCAACTGCATACCGAGGTAATTATGGACCAGGAAATTGATTTTTCCGGAAAACGCGTCTGCGTCACCGGCGGCGCGGGCTTTTTGGGCACGCATTTGCTAGCCAATCTGCGCGCGAAAGGCGCGGGCGACATTTTTGTTCCAAAATATGAAGATTACGACCTGGTGCAGCCGGATGATATCGCGCGCATGCTGGCAGACTCCGCTCCGGATATTATCATCCACCTGGCGGCGCACGTGGGCGGGATTGGCGCCAATATGGCCAAGCCTGCCGAATTCTTCTACGACAATCTGATGATGGGCGTGCAGCTCATGCACCAGGCGTACCAGCGCGGCGTGGAAAAGTTCGTCGCCATCGGCACCATTTGCGCCTACCCCAAGTTCACGCCCATTCCATTTAAGGAGGAGCATCTGTGGGATGGCTACCCGGAAGAGACCAACGCCCCTTACGGGTTGGCAAAGAAAATGCTGCTGGTTCAGGCGCAAGCCTACCGCCAACAGTACGGCTTTAACGCGATTTTCCTCCTGCCGGTGAACCTGTACGGACCGGGCGATAACTTCAACCCAGCCAGCTCGCATGTCATCCCCGCGCTCATCCGCAAGTGCCTGGAAGCAAAGGAACAGGGCGCCAAAGAAATCGTCGCCTGGGGCGACGGCTCGCCCACGCGCGAGTTCATTTACGTGGAAGACGCCGCGGAAGGAATCGCCCTGGCAACCCAACGGTATAATGGCGCGGAACCCGTCAATATTGGCTCCAGCTTCGAAATCAGCATCAAAGACCTGACCGAACTTATCGCGCGCCTGACCGGCTTCGAAGGCGCCATCCGCTGGGATACCAGCAAACCCAACGGACAGCCGCGCCGCAAGCTGGATACAACCCGCGCGCGGGAGTATTTTGGCTTCAACGCGAAAACTGACTTCGAAGAAGGTCTGCGCCGCACCATCGCCTGGTACCAGGAACACAGGAGCTGACGCGCGTGAGCGACATCCCAAATTCTGCGCAAATGGTTGTGCTCCGCCCGGCGAAAGGCTGGTTGGGCATAGACCTGAAAGAGCTCTGGTTTTACCGTGAGCTGATTTACTTTTTAACCTGGCGGGATATCAAAGTGCGCTACAAGCAGGCTGTCTTAGGGGTCGCCTGGGCGGTGCTGCAGCCGGTGCTCACCACCGCGGTCACGTCCGTGGTGTTTGGCGTCTTGCTGAAGGTGAAGTCCGACGGGCTGCCGTATCCGGTGTTTGTGCTCGCGGCGCTTTTACCCTGGCACCTGTTTCAGAATTCCCTGCAGAAATCCAGCGTCAGCCTGGTGGGTAACGCCAACCTGATTACCAAAGTGTATTTTCCGCGGGTGATTATCCCGCTGGCTTCTGTTTTGGCGGTGCTGGTAGATTACGCTATCTCGCTGGTGCTGCTTTTTGTCGCCATGGCAATTTTCCGCATGCCCATCACCCTGAAGGTGCTCTGGCTGATACCTTTGACGCTGCTGGCAGTTTTGGCGGCGCTGGCGGTGGGCTTGTGGCTCTCCGCGCTGAACGTGCAGTACCGCGACATCCAGCAGATTGTGCCTTTTCTGGTGCAAATCTGGATGTACGCCTCGCCAATCGTTTATCCCATCAGCACTATCCCGGAGGGCACGCTGCGCAGCCTGTACAGCCTGAACCCGATGGTGGGGGTGGTGCAGGGCTTCCGCTGGGCCTTGTTTGGCGGCACGCCGCCGGATTTCACGCTGGCGATCTCCAGCGCGGCGGTTTTGCTGCTGCTGGTTTCCGGCTTGTTCTTCTTCCGGCGCATGGAAAAAACTTTCGCGGACGTGGTCTGATGAACGCTTCTGAATACTCCATCCAGGTAAAAGGCATTTCCAAACGCTACAAGATTGGCACCGCCCAACAGCGCGCCGATACGCTGCGCGACCTTATCACCAACCAGGTGCAAAGAATCGGGCAGAGCTTTTCGCGCGCGGGGCGGGCGAAGAAAAGCAGCGACACCATCTGGGCGCTCAAGGACATTACCTTCGACGTCCGGCAGGGGCAGGCGCTCGGCATCATCGGTCGCAACGGCGCCGGCAAGAGCACCTTGCTCAAAATCCTTTCGCGCGTCACCGATCCGACCGAGGGTTATGGCGAGCTGCGCGGGCGCGTGGGCTCGCTCCTGGAAGTCGGCACCGGCTTTCATCCGGAACTGACCGGACGTGAAAATATATTCCTCAACGGCGCGATTTTGGGCATGACGCGCAAAGAAATCCAGTCCCGGTTTGATGAAATCGTGGATTTTTCGGAAGTCGGGCAGTTCATAGACACGCCGGTCAAACGCTATTCCAGCGGAATGTACCTGCGCCTGGCTTTCGCCGTGGCCGCGCACCTGGAACCGGAGATACTGGTCGTGGATGAGGTATTGGCGGTAGGGGACGCGGATTTTCAGCGCAAGTGCCTTGGCAAGATGGGTGACGTCGCCCAGCAGGGGCGCACCGTGTTGTTCGTGAGCCACAACATGTCTTCCATTTTGCGCCTGACCGAAGAAACTCTGGTGCTGGAGAAGGGCAAAGTGCTGCTGCGCGCGCCCTCCGCGGAAGCGGTGGACTTCTACCTGAACCGCGGATTATCCAAGCTGGGTGAGCGCTTTTGGGAAGAGGACGAAGTGCCTGCTTCTGCCGCGCCTTTCCGCCCGCTGGCTATCCGTGTGCGCTCCAAGGACGGCGCGGTCTCGGATACCGTGCGCAGCGTGGAGCCTTTCACGATTGAAATTGAGTACGCGCTGAGCGAAGACCTGACCGGCTTGCGCGTGGGCTTTTACCTGATGTCCACTCGCGGAGAGCCCATCTTCACCAGCTTCGACACTGATTCCAGCGAGCTTTTTCAGGCCTTCCCCGCCCGGGCTAAGGGCACCTACACCAGCCGCTGCGTAATCCCTGCCAACACCCTGAATGAAGGCCGCTTTGTGCTGGGTATCAATGCCAGCTCGTATCATATCCGGCGCTATTTCCAGGATGAGCAGGCGCTGACCTTCTCGGTGGATGCCAGCGGCGCGCCGGGCACGCACTGGCCCGAGCCCAGGCCGGGCGGCGTGCGGCCGGTCTTGGACTGGAAGATTGCGCGGGAGGAATAGTCATGGGCATCCGACAGCGCATTAAGCTCTTGATGGACGACCTGCCTTTTGGCGCGGATATCTACTGGCAGCTGCGCGGCAAGCGCAAGCCCTGGTCAGCGCATTATGAGCTGGAAGATTTGAAAGCCGTCCTGCCGCAGGCGTTGGCTGACCTTTCGGCCTTGCGGCCGCGGCGCGCCGATCTCCCCGCCGGCGACGCTTCGTCATCGCGAGCGCAGCGGGGCGATCTCCCTGCCGAAGCCTCGTCATCGCGAGCCAAGCGAAGCGATCTCCCTGCGAATGAAGAGGGAGATTGCCGCAGTCGCTTACGCTCCTTCGCAATGACGAATATCAAATCGTCTTTAACGACGAAGGACCAACCCAAAAAAGTCTGCCTGTTTGCCTCTCTGCACTATTGGATTGAGGAAAGCGCCCTGATTGGCCTGGCTCTGGCCGGGCAGGGACACAGCGTGAACCTGGCTTATCTGCCCTACGCGGAGTGGGATAAGGACATCACGCCTTTTGACTTGCGCCGGCAGGACCTCTACACCCGCGCGGTTTTCGCGGACGCGCGGGACTTCTTGCGCCTCACCCCGCTCGCGGATATGCAAAGCTCAGCCGAAAGCCTGCCCGCGGAAGTGCTGCGAATGGTGGAACAGGTCTCGGATTACGACACACAGTATACGCTTCAGGTGGAAGAAACTGACCGCGGCTGCGCGCTCTACAAGCTGAGATACGCGCGCAACCTGCAGGCAGCCGGCGCGCTGTTTGCCTGGCTGCAGGCAGAAAAACCCGATGTGCTCATCATCCCCAACGGCACCATCCTCGAGATGGGCGTGGCGTACCGCGTTGCGCGGCTGTTGGGCTTACGCGTGGTTACCTTTGAGTTTGCCGACCAGCGCGAACGCATCTGGCTGGCGCAGGACGACGAAATCATGTCGCACGACACCAGCGCCCTGTGGCAGGCGCTCGGGGGCCAAAGCCTGCCCGAAGCCGCCCGCCGCGCGATGTTGAACCTTTACGCCGCCCGCCGGAACGCGAAGCTGTGGGGCAATTTTGCCCGCCAATGGCAGCAGACCCCGCTGCAAGGCGCCCGGGAAGTGCGCGAAAAGTTGGGTTTGGACGGGCGCCCGGTGGCTTTACTGGCGACGAACGTCCTGGGCGACAGCCTCACGCTCGGGCGTCAGCGCATCTCGGCGACGATGGCCGAGTGGATTGTGGGCACGCTTGTATACTACACACGCCACCCCGAAGCGCAGTTAGTAGTGCGCGTGCACCCGGGTGAACTGCTGACGCACGGCACTTCCATGGTGGAAGTCATCAACGCCAAATTCCCGCAGCTGCCCGAAAATATCCATATCATCCTCCCCGGCGACAAAACCAACACCTACGACCTGGTCGAAATCGCTGATTTCGGGCTGGTTTATACCACCACCGTCGGGATGGAAATGGCGATGGCGGGGTTGCCCGTGATTGTGGCGGGCAAAACCCACTATGCCGGCAAAGGTTTCACCCTCGATCCTGAAAGCTGGCAGGCCTTTGAGGACCTGCTCTCGCGCGTATTGGCAGACCCGGCTGCCTACAGACTGAGCCCGCGGCAGGTGGAGCAAGCCTGGCTGTATGCCTACCTGTTCTTTTTTGAGTTTTCGCTGCCTTTCCCCTGGCATTTGCTCTGGCTGGCAGACGATTTTTCCGCCCGGCCGCTGCGCGCGGTGCTTTCTCCGGAAGGGCAGGCACGCTACGCGCCGACCTTCGGATATTTGACAGGGGAGCCGTTGGATTGGGCTGCCCGCGGGCTGGCAAGGCTGCAGGAACTGCCTGCCGAAACTGAGGAGACCGCATGACCCAACACGACGTCAAACAGGAAATCGGACGCTTCTATAATCAAGTCGGCTGGCAGATGGAGCAGGACGGCAATTTCCAGAACGCCCGCTATGAGGACTTACGTCCGGTTTCAGCAGAATACATCCATCGCTGTCATATGCGTGTAAAACGTTTTCTTGCTCCCACCGGCGACTTCTTACTCGATGCCGGCTCAGGACCCGTTCAGTACGATGAATATCTTACCTATTCGGAAGATTACCGCTACCGGGTCTGCATGGACCTTTCGTTTGTTGCGTTGCAGGAAGCCCGGAAGAGGCTTGGGGATAGAGGCTTATATGTTAATGCCGATATCGCGAATTTACCTTTCAGGGACGAATCATTGGACGGCATCGTTTCATTACATACTATTCACCATGTGCCGCTCGATGAGAAAATTGAGGTCTACAAAGGTCTTTATCGCGCGCTTAAGCCCGGCTGCAGCATGGTGACTGTGGATGGATGGTCGGAAGTACCATTAGGGAAAGTGATGAACTTCTTCATGCGTATCGCCAATCGTCTGCGCCGTTGGACAAGCAAAGAAATTCCGAATATTCCCCTTGCTTTACAGACTAATGAACAAAATCAAGAAGGGAAAAATGCTCCAACAGGCACATTTGTTCTTAAAACCAGCTCCAGATGGTTTCACAAAGCCATGAAAAACCAAATACCTTACGAGATTCGCGTATGGCGCAGCGTCTCGGTAAAGTTTTTACGGTCTGTCATCCAACCTGAATGGGGCGGCAAGTTTTGGTTGAAGACGCTTTATCGGCTGGAAGAGTGGTTCCCCCGCTATTTTGGCGAAAACGGGCAGTATCCGTTAATCGTGATTTCAAAACCTCAAAAAGACGCACCCGCGAAATAAGGAGTTCGTATGGAATGGAACAAGAAAGTCGTATTGGTCACCGGAGGCACCGGTTCCTTTGGCAAGAAACTGATCAAAATTCTGGTCGAGGAATACCACCCCGCCAAAATTATCGTCTTCAGCCGCGACGAGCTGAAGCAGCACGAAATGCGTACCGGCGGCTACAACCACCCCTCCATCCGCTATTTCATCGGGGATGTGCGCGACCGCGAACGCCTTTCGCGCGCGTTTTACGGCGTGAATATTGTCGTGCATGCTGCCGCCCTCAAGCAGGTGCCGGCGTGCGAATATAACCCGATGGAAGCCATCAAGACCAATATCCTCGGTTCCAGCAACGTGGCGGATGCCGCGATTGAAAATGGTGTGGAAAAGGTGCTCGCGTTGAGCACGGATAAAGCCGTGAACCCGATTAACCTCTACGGAGCCACCAAACTGGCAGCCGAGAAACTCTTAATCCAAAGCAACGCCTACGCCGGCGGGCGCAACACCCGCATCGCCTGCACCCGCTACGGCAACGTGGTCGGGTCCCGCGGAAGCGTGGTGCCGCTCTTTATCCAGCAGCGTCCGAGCGGGCGCCTGACCATCACCGATGAACGCATGACCCGCTTCTGGATTTCCCTCGAGCAGGGCGTGCGCTTTGTCATCCGCTGCATCGAACAGATGCAGGGCGGCGAAGTATTCGTGCCCAAAATCCCGAGCATGAACATGATGGACCTTGCCAGAGCGGTTGCCCCGGAAGCCAAGGTGGATATCATTGGCATCCGCCCCGGCGAAAAATTGCATGAGACCTTGATTTCTGAGGATGAAGCCCGCACCACCGTCGAACTCCCGGATATGTACGTCGTCCAGCCGGCTTCCGCGATGTGGTTTGGGCACGCCTGGGAGGAACTGGGCAAACCGCTGCCGGACGGTTTCCGCTATGCCAGCAATAACAATACCGATTGGCTGGATCTCAGCCGCATCACCGAAATGATTGCCCCGATAGAAAACGACTTTGAGAAGGACCAGCTGCCATGAAGAAACTGCTGGTAACCGGCGCGAGCGGACTGCTTGGGTTGAACCTGGCGCTGAAAGCCGCGGACCTTGGCTGGGATGTGACCGGCTGGAGCGGACGCCGTGCGTTGGCGCGCGTGCCCTTCAGCGCCGAACAGGTAGACCTGGCGAATCCGGAAGACATCCCCGCGCGGATTAGTGCGCTTGCCCCAGACCTGGTCATCCATTGTGCCGCGCTGGCGGATATTGACCAGGCTGAACAGCACCCGGTGCTGGCTGAACGGCTGAACGCCCAGGCGCCCGAAGCGCTGGCTTTCGCGGCGCGTAAAACCGGAGCGCAGCTCATCCACATCTCTACCGACGCGGTCTTTGACGGCACGCGCGGCGACTACCGCGAGACCGACCAACCAAATCCGATTAATGTCTATGCCCGCACCAAGCTGCAAGGGGAACGCGCCGTGCTCGCGGCTTATCCCCAGGCTCTTGCCGCGCGGGTGAACTTCTACGGCTGGTCTCCCACTGGTAAGCGCAGTCTGGCGGAATTCTTTTTCACCCACTTGCGCGCGGAACAGACGGTAAAGGGCTTCACCGATGTGTTTTTCTCCCCCCTGTACGTCGGGCATCTGGCTCAACTGCTCCTGAAAATGGCTGAAGGGCGGCTGGAAGGCTTGTATCACGTCTTTTGCCCGCAGGCGACCAGTAAATACGCCTTTGGGGTCAGTCTGGCGCGCTTGTTTTCGCTGGATGAGACCCTGATTAACCCAACCGCGCTGCAAGAAACCCCGGGCGGCGCGCCGCGCTCGCTGAATTTGAGCATGAATACTGACAAGCTGCAAGCCGCGCTGGATGAACCCCTGCCGGGAGAGTTGGAAGGTTTGCAAGCGCTTTACGCGGATTGGCGGGCGGGTCTGCCCGACCGTTTGGTCGCGGCGATTGCCTGAAAACTTACACACTATCTGCTGCATAAAGGAGACGCAATGGAGCTGACAATTGGAACGCATACTGTCGGAGACGCGCACCCGACCTATTTCATCGCAGATATTGCCGCCAACCACGACGGCAGCCTGGATAGAGCGTTGGAACTGATTCGCCTGTGCGCGCAAGCCGGCGCGAACGCCGCCAAATTCCAAAACTTCCGCGGTCCGAAAATCGTCTCGGATTACGGCTTCTCGCATATGAACAGCCAGGTTTCGCACCAGGCTAAATGGCGCAAGAGCGTGGTGGAAGTTTACAATGATGCCTCAATCCCATTTGAGTGGACGCCCCTCCTCAAACAGGCTTGCGATGAAGCCGGCATAGACTACTTTTCTTCGCCCTACGATTTTGAGGCGATTGATATGCTGGACCTTTTCGTGCCTGCCTACAAAATCGGCTCCGGGGATATCACCTGGCTGGAAGCCTGCCTGCGTATTGCCGGAAAGAACAAACCCGTGCTTCTGGCAGCCGGCGCTTCGGATATCGGCGATGTGCAGCGCGCGGTGGACGCGATTCTGGCGGTCAACCCGCGCCTGGTGCTGATGCAATGCAACACCAACTACACCGCCGCGGACGGAAACTTTGACAATATCAACCTGAACGTGCTTAAAACCTTCCACGCCATGTACCCGCAGCTTGTTTTGGGGCTTTCGGACCATACCCACGGGCACGCAACGGTATTGGGCGCGATTGCCCTAGGCGCGCGCGTGGTGGAGAAGCACTTCACCGATGACAACCTGCGCGAAGGTCCCGACCATGCCTTCGCGATGAATCCGCGCACCTGGGCAGAGATGGTGACCGCCGCCCGCCAATTGGAACGCGCGTTGGGCAGCGGGAACAAACTGGTGGCGGATAACGAGCGCGAAACGGTCGTCATCCAGCGCCGCTGCCTGCGGGCTGCCCGCGCTATCCAGGCAGGCGAGGTGCTCACCCGCGAGATGATAGACGTTTTGCGCCCTGCCCCAGCCGGCGCGATTATGCCTTACGAAATCCAGGCCGTGCTCGGCACGCGCGCGCTGGCGGACATTGAAACTGGTCAGGAACTGCGCTGGACTATGCTCGGCGCTTGAAAGCGTGCCAGAGGATACCGCCGCCCGGGCTGATATCCCTGACCCGATAGTAACAAACGAGGTTAGCTTTGCGCGTTTTATATTGCACCCGCTCCGACAGCCCACACGACCGCCGATTTTTAACGGCGCTCGGAAAAAGCGGCCACGAAGTCTATGCCTTGCGCCTGCTTGGGGGCAAACCCCAAACTCCCAAAGGCGTCACCGAGGTCCCCTGGCAGGGTGTTCGCGGCGCGCTCCAGCTGAAAGACCTGCCCAGGCAGCAGCGCCAGCTTCGGCGTCTGCTTGCCAACTTGCAGCCCGACCTTATCCATGCCGGCCCCATTCAGGATTTGGCGTTCATGGTTGCCAGGGCGGGGTTTCATCCGCTGCTGACCATGAGCTGGGGCTTTGACCTGATGAAAGACGCTTATCAATCGCCGCTGAGCCGCTGGCAAACGCGCTACACCCTGCAGCACTCCGACTGCCTCACCTTGGACTGCCAGGCGACAGCTGACCGGGCGGTCACTTTTGGTTTCCCGCGGGAACGCATCTGCGTGTTCCCCTGGGGTGTGGACCTGGACTATTTCTCTCCGCAGAACAGTGTGGTGCCCGGCAAGAGTTGGCGCGCCGCGCAGGGCTGGGAGGATAAGACCGTGCTCTTATGCCTGCGCTCCTGGGAGCCGAATTACGGCGTGGACGTTCTGGCGCGCGCCTTTGCCCGGGCGTCAAAAGAAAACCCGCGGCTGCGCCTGATCCTGTTGGGCGACGGCTCGGAAGCCGCGAAAATTCGCGCGCTTCTGCGGGATGTGGAAGATAAAGTGCATTTCGGCGGGCGGGTGGATCTCTCCGCCCTGCCTGGTTGGTATGGCGCCGCGGACCTGTACGTCAGCCCGTCTCACGTGGACGGCTCGTCTGTCTCCCTGCTGGAAGCGATGGCGTGCGGTTTGCCTTCCATCGTTTCTGATATTCCCGCCAACCAGGAATGGATACAGCATGAGCACAACGGCTGGGTCTTCCCGGATGGGGATGCTGAAGCCCTTGCCCAAGTCATTCTGGGCGCCGCGGAACAGGACTGGCGCGCGTATAAACTGCAGGCGCGGCAGGACGCCGTGTTGAAGGCTGATTGGAACGAGGGTGTGCGGAAGCTGCTGGCCTGTTATGATGATACTGTCGCGTATGGAAAATCGAGAAAACCATGAAAAAGAAACTCCTCCTCATTGTTTGCGCACTCAGCTTGCTGGCGGCCGCCCTGGCGTGTAATCTGCCGCTCAACCCGCGCCCGGCGCCTGAACCAACCCCCACGCCAGACTACGGTATGGTCTGGTATCAGGGCGAGGGCATGCAGATGCTGCTCCCCTATACTTATACCGCCCGCAGTATTCAAGACGATATACCCGGCATCCTGGCGGTCATTCGCTCCTTCATCGGCGAAGGACCTTCCCCGCTTTCCTCGTTGGTGGAAAACCTGGAAGAGAACGTTGCGTGGTGGGGTTACGACGCCGGCGCGCCGGCAGTCTCGCCTGTGCAGCTGCTCGTGATTAAGAACGAATCCCTGGAAAAGACACCGGTCAACCTGATTAGCACCGCGCTGCGCCTCTTTTTGGGCAAAAACGCAGAATCTCTGCAGACCAGCTCGTATACTATCAATAAACGGAATATCACCCGCTTCAGTTACGCGGACGATAATAACGGCTGGCAGGCTTACGCCTTTAAAGAACAGGGACGATTGTGGATCGCGCTTTTCATCACGCCGCCCGCCAACCTGGCTGCCCAACAGGTTTATTTTGATTACAGCGTCAACTCCATGCTGATTGACCCGCTTCAGGAGACGCCCCAGCCGTAGAAAGCGGAACGCATATGACAGAAGCAAACATCCTCGCGATTATCCAGGCACGCATGAGCTCCAGCCGCTTGCCCGGGAAAGTGATGCGCGACCTGGGAGGGAAACCTATGCTGGAGCGCGTCATCGACCGCGTCAGCCGCTCGCGGTATATCAGCGGGCTGGTTGTGGCCAGCACGGATGACCCCGCAGACGACCCGATTGCTGATTTTTGCGCGCAAAAAGGCACGCCTCTCTTTCGCGGCAGCCTGTATGATGTTCTGGACCGCTTCTATCAATGCGCGCGGCAGTACCAGGCGGATGTGATTGTGCGCGTCACTGCCGACTGCCCTATGATTGACCCCGTGGAAATTGACCGCGTCATCGCGGCTTTCCTGGAAGGCGGCTGCGATTTTGCCGCCAACCGCCTGCCGCCCCCCGAAAAACGCACCAGCCCGATTGGCATGGATACCGAAGTATGCAATTTTGCCGCGCTGGAACAAGCCTGGCAGCACGCCTCGGAAAAGTTTGAGCGCGAGCACGTTCTGCCCTATCTGTACGACACACCCGAGCGCTTCAGGGTTCGCGTCGTAGAGACCTCGCCGGATATGGGGCGCCTGCGCTTCACCGTTGACACTGAGGAAGACTTGCAGATCGCCCGCGCGATTTACGCCGCCTTCGCGAATGAAGACACTTTTGGGCTTGAAGACTTGCTGCGGATGAGCGCGCGACACCCGCAGTGGCAGCACAGCCTGGCTGGCGTGCAGCACAAATCCTTTTTGGATGTGGATGAACGCGCCGCGGCTGCCCAGGTTCCAGAGCCAGACCCGACCCCGGCGGGAAGCGCCCACGCTGCGTCCACCCCCCAGGGTACGCTGCCCGACGCGGTATCCCCCAGCGGGCAAGCCGGCGCCCGTGCTGCTCCGCGTTGCCCCTTGTGCGGCGAGCGGCAGACGCGCGTGCTTGAGAAAGTCAGTTCCTTTGGTTATCAGGTGCCGTATTACCACTGCAAAGCCTGCGGTTTTGTCTTTCAGAACGCTGCCGCCAGCAAAGCCGCTGACCCCGCCTTTTACGCCGAGACATACCGGAAGCTCTATCAGGCGACTGAAGAACCAACCCCCAAAGACCTGCGCCAGCAAAGCTTACGCGCGGAGGAACAGGTGCGCTTCCTGGGTTCCTGCGGGGTGAACGCGCCCGGGCGCGTGCTGGATATTGGGGCATCGAGCGGGCGCATGCTTTTGGCCCTGCGCGAAGCGTTTCAGGCGGAAGCCGTTGGTGTGGAGCCTGGGAACGCCTACCGCGCCCTGGCGGAAGCGGAGGGTTTACGCATGTTCCCCTCCGTGGAGAGCCTGCTCGATAGCCGGCCGCAGCCATTTCAGCTGGTCAGCCTGATGCACGTGCTGGAGCACTTTGACGACCCGCTAGGCAGCCTGCGCCGGATTCGTGAGAAGCTGCTTTCACCCGGGGGCTGGCTTTTGCTGGAGGTGCCGAACTTTTACGCGCACAACAGCTACGAACTGGCGCATCTCAGCTGCTTCACTTCTGCCAGCCTGCGCGAGATGCTGCGTAAAGCTGGCTTCCGGGTGGTTTGCCTGCGCAGGCACGGCTACCCGCGCTCCAAGCTCTTCCCGCTCTTTTTGAACGTTTTGGCAGTGCCGCTGGAGACTCCCTCCGAAGCGAGAACGACCCGGAAGGAACACTGCGTGCCTGCCCGCCGGAAACTGGCCATGCTCTGGCGGAAAGCGCTCTCGCGCCTTTTGCCGCGCAAAGCCTGGCTGCCGTTGGAGGAATGAGGGATGCCATTAATTACGCTCTTCAGCGCCCCCAAACCCTTTACCAACCCGCACATCGCGCTCATTCAGCGCAACGCGCTGGCTTCGTGGCAGGCGCTTGGTTCGGATGTGGCGGTTGCCCTGGTCGGGGACGATCCCGGCATCGCCGAGGCGGCCGCGGAGTTTGGCTTCACGCATCTGCCGCGGGTGGCTGTCAACGCCCTGGGCACGCCGCTGATAAGTTCTATCTTCGCGCTGGGCAGAAACCTGAACGACAGCCCTTATCTGGCCTATGTGAACGCAGACATCCTGCTTTTCCCGGATTTTGTGGACTGCGCCCGCCGCGTGGGAGCGGTTTTGGAACGTTTCCTCCTGGTTGGGCGGCGTTGGGACCTGGACGTGAAAGAACCCTTGCGTTTTGACCCTGAGGGGCAGGCCGCGCTTTTACAAAAACTACATGCCGAGGGGCGGCTGCATGCCCGCACCGGCAGCGATTACTTCATTTTCCCGCGAGCCTGCTTTCAGCATATCCCGGATTTCACGGTTGGGCGCGCCGGCTGGGATAACTGGATGATTTACCAGGCGCGCGCGCAGGGCTGGCCCGCCGTGGATGCCAGCGCTGACCTGCGGATTATCCATCAAAACCACGACTACAGCCACCTGCCAGATAGTCAAAGGCACTACCGCCTGCCGGAGACCGGCGAGAATGTGCACTTGGCGGGCGGCTGGCGCACCATTTTTGTGCTTGATGATGCCTCACACCAACTGCTGGATGGAAAAATCGCGGCTTTCCCCCGCGGCTGGAACAAATTCTGGCGGGAAGTTCAACACTTTCCGCTGCTCAAATGGCATAATTACGCGCTCACGCAAATCCTGTTCACGCTTTTCCACCCCAAACGCGCCTGGGGTGAGTTCTGGAAGAACCGCGCATTTCAAAAAGCTCGTAAGGAAGCATAGCATATGCCCAGAATTGGCATTAACCCATCCCGCAATCAAAACGTCAGTTACAGCCCCCCGCGAGTGACTGTGGCGGTCCTTGTGTACGCTCCGCATCAGGCCGGCTACTTCCAGCACCGCATGGACGTCACGCGCCTGACCCTGGAGAGCATCCTGGCCAACACGGAAGAACCCTACGAACTGCTTGTGTTTGATAACGGCAGCTGCCCGGAAATGGTTGCTTATCTGCAGGGCTTGTTCACGCAAGGGGAGATTGACCGCCTGGTGCTCTCCGCGCAGAACATCGGCAAGCTGAACGCGCTGTACCGCATCGCGCAGCTGGCATCCGGCAGCGTGATTGCCTACAGCGATGACGACGTTTACCATCTGAAAGGCTGGCTGCCCGCGCACCTTGAGGTGTTGGACACCTTCCCGAATGTTGGCGCGGTAACCGGTTTCTACATCCGCCAGCGCGTGGTAATGAGTTCGGAGAGCACCCTGGCTTGGGCAAAAAGCTCTGCCGACGCGGTGGAACGCGGTCTGTTGATGCCGCGCAAGTGGGAAGAAGAGTATATGGATAACTCCGGACGCACGGAGGAACGCTACCAAAGCGAAGTCGCCGGCGTGGAGGACGTGGTCGTATCGTATCACGGCCTGAAAGCCTGGGTCAGCGCCCATCACTTTGAGGTGCTGGCGCCCAAAAAAGTGCTGTTGGAGGTCCTGGATGAAATGCTGGTGGACGGCTGGAGCGACCAACTGATGGGCAGGATGGTTGAGATGGACGACCGCATAGATGCCAAAGGTTACCTGCGTCTGACTACCTACGCGCAAACCATGCGCCTGTTGGGTAACGCGCTGGATGAAGAGGTGGCCGCGTTGGCGGCCCGGGACGGCATCCACGCTGAAGCTGCTGCCAGCGCCAGGCCGCGCAGCGGTTTACTCAGGCGCATCACGGGAAACCACAAAGTCCGCAACGGCATTCAAGGTTTGATTAATTGGCTTTATGGGCTGCTGCACCAGAACGGGAGGGAATGATGCGTTTTCTCATCGTAGGTCTGGGCTCCATCGGCAGGCGGCACCTGCGCAACCTGCGCGCTCTCGGGGAGCAAGACATCCTGCTTTTCCGCACGCACCGCGCCACCCTGCCGGATGAAGACCTGGACGGGCTGCCGGTGTTCACGGATCTACACCAGGCGCTGGCGGAAAAACCGGATGGCGTCATCATTGCCAACCCGACCGCGGCGCACCTGAGCACAGCGCTGCCGGCCGCGCAAGGCGGGGCGAACCTGCTGATTGAAAAGCCCGTCTCACACACGCTGGAAGGCTTGGACGAACTGAAGGAAGCCCTGACGCTCAAGCATGCCCGCGCCATGGTGGGCTTCCATTTCCGCTACCACCCGGTTTTGGGCGAAGTCCGGCAAATCCTGGCAGAGGGCAGCCTGGGATGGGCGCTCTCCGGCCGCGCCCACTGGGGCGAGTACCTGCCCGGCTGGCACCCCTGGGAAGACTACCGCGCTTCGTATGCCGCCCGGGCGGATTTGGGCGGCGGCGTGACCAATACGCTCTCACACCCCTTTGACTACTTGCGCTGGATGCTCGGGGAAGTCGTTTCGGTGCGCGCGGAGATGAGCAAACTCAGCGACCTGGAGTTGGACGTGGAGGATAATACCGAGGCGCTGCTGGAGTTTGCCAACGGCGCGCGCGTGTCCGTCCACCTGGATTACTACCAACAGCCGCCTTCCCACACCCTGGACTTTGCATGTGAACGCGGCCGAATCCTGTGGAATAACGCTGACGGCAGCGCGCGCATATTGCCCGCGGACGGCCAAAACAGCCGGCTGATTATCCCGCCGGAAGGCTTTGAACGCAACGAAATGTTCCTGGCGGAGATGGCGGACTTTGTTCGCCTGTGTCGGGGTGAGAATTTTGAATATTGTTCGCTGGAAGACGGCATTCGCGTGCAGGAGATTGTGGCAGCGGTACGGCAGTCCCACGCGCAGGAAGGCCGGCGCGTGAGCCTGGAGTGAAAGCGGGAGGCGCCCTGGTGGTAAAATCTAAACGGAAATTCACGGGATTAGCATAAAAAATGGAACAAAACATCCTGAGTAAATTTGACATGACCGGGCGGACGGTGTTGGTAACCGGCGCGGGCGGCTTGCTGGGCAAGCAGTTTTCGCTGGCGCTGGCGCAGGCTGGCGCGAACGTGATGCTGGCCGATCTGGCGGAAGACCTGGCGCAGGCGCAGGCGGAATATATCTGCGCTCAGGGTCTGCGCGCGGAAGCGGTACGGGTGGATGTGATAGACCCGCACTCCACGCGCGCCATGGTGCGAAAAACCCTGGAACGCTTTGGCCGGCTGGATGTGCTCATCAACAGCGCGGCGATGGACCCTAAATTTGACCCGCAGCACCAAAACCAGCAAGCTGCCAACGCCTTTGAAACCTATTCGCTCGAAAACTGGCGTAAAGCCCTGGATGTGAACCTGACTGGTATGTTCCTGGCTTCCCAGGCGGCAGTCGAACCCATGCTTGGGCAGAGCGCCGGCGTGATTGTGAACATCTGCTCCACCTACGGCTTGAACGGACCCGACCAGCGCATCTACGAGCGCCCGGACGGCAGCCGTTCTTATAAGCCGGTCTATTACTCCGTCACCAAAGCGGGGGTGCTGGGCTTCACGCGCTACCTGGCGGCGTATTACGCCGGCAAGAACATCCGCGTGAACGCGCTCACACCCGGCGGCGTCTATAATGGGCACGACGAACAATTCACCCGGTCTTATTCCGCCAAAACCATTTTGGGCAGGATGGCGAACCTGGATGAAATGAGCGCGGCGATGCTCTTCCTGGCTTCAGACGCGTCTTCTTACATGACCGGCAGCAACCTGGTGGTTGATGGAGGTTGGACGGCATGGTAAAAAAGCCCGACGTGTTGGCAGTCATCCCGGCCCGCGGCGGTTCCAAGGGCATTCCGCGTAAGAACATCCGCGACTTCGCGGGCGCTCCCCTGATTGCCTGGAGTATTGCCGCCGCCCTGCGCGCCGAAACAGTCACTCGCGTGATTGTCTCGACGGATGACGAGGAAATCGCCGGGGTCGCGCGGGAGTGGGGCGCCCAAACGCCTTTCTTGCGCCCGGCGGAACTGGCGCAAGACGACACCACCGACTATCCGGTCTTTCGGCATGCTCTGGACTGGCTGGCAGCGCACGAGGATTACCACCCGGATGTGGTCGTGCAGCTGCGCCCGACCTCTCCGGTGCGCCCCCTCCACTTGGTGGACGACGCGGTCAGGCTCTTGCTCGCGCATCCCTCCGCGGACTGCGTGCGCGGGGTGGTGCCTTCCGGGCAGAACCCTTTCAAAATGTGGACGCTGGACCCCGAAAGCGGACGCATGCTGCCGCTGCTGCGGGTGGAAGGCGCCCCCGAGCCTTATAACGCCCCGCGCCAAAACCTGCCCCAAACGTATTGGCAAACAGGACATATTGATGCCATCCGCGCCGGAACAATCCTGAATAAAAGCTCACTCACTGGCGAGGTAATCCTGCCGCTGATGATTGACCCGCGCTACACCGTGGATATTGACACGCCCGCCGATTGGGAGCGGTATGAACGCCTGCTGCAAGACCCGCAAATTCAGGCGGTGGACCCCCTGGTCAACCGGCGCGCATTCCCCGCCCGCGTCAGCTTGCTGCTGATGGATTTTGACGGTGTTTTGAGCGACGACCTGGTGATAACCGACCAGGACGGGCGCGAATCCGTGCGCTGCAGCCGCTCGGACGGCTTGGGTTTGAGCCTGCTGCGCGAAAACATGGATATCCAGGCGGCGGTGCTTTCCCGCGAAGAAAACCCGGTGGTCAGCGCGCGCTGCCGAAAGCTTAAGCTGGAAGTCTTTCAGGGCATCCGGGAAAAGGGCCTGGCGCTGAAAGAGCTCATCCTTTCGCGTGGTTGGAAACCGGAAGAAATCCTGTATCTTGGCAACGACCTGCCCGACCTGGCGGTGCTGCCGCTGGTCGGTTATTTTGCCGCCCCTGCCGACGCGCACCCGCAGGTTTTACGTCGGGCGGACTTAATCCTTAAACAACGCGGCGGGCGCGGCGCTGTGCGTGAAATTTGCGAACGCCTGCTTAGTAATACACACCATCAAAACACGGAGACACAATGAATCGCGAAGTGACTATTGGAAATCGCAAGGTTGGGGACGGACATCCCGCGTATATTATCGCGGAAATTGGGATTAACCACAACGGCAGCCTGGATTTTGCCAGGCAAATGATACTTGCCGCCCAGCAGGCGGGCGTGGACGCGGTGAAATTCCAGAAGCGCACCCCCGAACTGTGCGTTCCGGAGCACCAGCGCAGCCAGATGCGCGAAACCCCCTGGGGCTATATCACCTACCTGGATTACCGCTACAAGGTGGAATTTGGGCAGGAAGATTACCAGGAAATTGACCGCTACTGCAAAGAGCTCGGCATCGCCTGGCTGGCTTCTTCCTGGGACATTCCCTCTGTGGAGTTTATGGAGCAATTCAACCCGCCCGCGCATAAAATCCCATCCGCGCTGCTTACTGACCACGCCCTTTTACGCGCCTACCGCGCCACCGGCCGCCCGCTGATCCTCTCCACGGGTATGTCCACCCTGGATGAAATTAAGGAATCGGTCGCGCTGCTTGGCGAGGAGAACCTTATCCTGTGCCACACCACCAGCAGCTACCCCTGCCCTCCGGACGAACTAAATCTGCGCATGGTGCAGACCCTGCGCGGGATGTTCAACTGCCCCGTGGGCTATTCCGGGCACGAGGTGGGGCTGGTGCCCTCCGCCGTGGCGGTGGCTTTGGGCGCCTGCCTGGTGGAACGTCACATCACGCTGGACCGCGCCATGTGGGGCAGCGACCAATCGGCCTCGGTAGAGCCGCAGGGCATCGAACGCCTGGTAAAGTACATCCGCGTCACCGAACAGGCGCTGGGCGACGGCGTCAAGCAGGTTTATGACAGCGAAAAATCGTCTTTGAGTAAACTCAGACGCTTCAGTCAGTAGGTATGGCAGCCAAAAACCTTATTTCACGCGCGCGCGGAAGGCTGAAGCTTACCCGCGCGCACCAGAAAAGCGACCAGCGCACCCGGCGCATAGCGGAGCTGGCGGAAGCGCAGGCTCCAAAGCCAGAAGGCGCGCCTTTGGTATTCTTTAATGCCAGCACGCGCCTATCCGGGATGAGCCTGAACGCCGCTTTCAGCCTGCTGTCTGCCTGGTCTTTGCGCCTGCAGGGCACGCCGGTGGTCAATTTTGTCTGTCAACGCGGCATGACGCAGTGCGTTTTGGGCACCGACCGCGCCGAACCCCCCAAGGCTCCTCCCTGCCAGAGCTGTACGCGCCAGTCCCGCGCGCTTTACCACGGCGGCGTGAATAAACCCTTTGGCTTTGGGGCGGATGCCGCGCTGGACAAGGCGCTGGGCAGGCTGGATTTGGCAGGTTTGAGCGCGTTCAGCTGGCAGGGTATGCCCCTGGGCGAGCTGGTTTTGCCCAGCGCGCGCTGGATCCTGCGCCGGCACCACTTGCAGGAAGACCCCGTCACCCTGCGCGTCTTACGGGAGTATATCCGTTCTGCCTGGTCCATAAGCCTTCGCTTCAATACCCTGTTGGACGAAGTAAAACCTGCCGCGGTGGTGGTGTTCAACGGAATGCAGTATCCGGAAGCCACTGCCAGGTGGACTGCGCGCCAAAGGGGGCTGCCGGTCTACTCCCACGAGGTCGGTTTGCGCCCGATGAGCGCTTTTTTTACCCCTGGCGATGCCACAGCCTACCCGCTGACGCTCCCGGAGGACTTTGAGCTGAATGAAACCCAAAACGCGCGCCTGGACGCTTATCTGCGGAAGCGCTTTCAGGGCAACTTCATTATGGCGGGCGTGCGCTTTTGGCCTGAGATGAGCGGATTGGACCCGGAATTCGTCGCGCATGCCCAAAACTTCCGGCAGCTCGTGCCCGTCTTCACCAATGTGATATTTGATACCAGCCAACCGCATGCCAACCTGCTCTACGAGGATATGTTCACCTGGCTGGATGAGGTTTTGGAAAGCGCGCGGGCGCACCCGGATACGCTCTTTGTCATCCGCGCGCACCCGGACGAAGCCCGCAAAGGCAAAGCCAGCGAGGAATCTGTGGCGGAGTGGGCGCGGCGAAAACAGGTGGAGCAGCTTCCGAACATCCGCTTCATCCGCCCGGAAACTTACATCAGTTCTTATGATTTAATCCGGATGGCTAAGTTTGTCATGGTTTACAACTCCACCATCGGGTTGGAGGCGTCTATTCTGGGGGCGCTGGTGTTGGCTGCCGGGCGCTCCCGCTACAGTCAGGCGGATACCGTGAACTTCCCCGCCAGCCGGCAGGAATACCAGAGCGAACTGGAGAAACTGCTGCTCGCCCAGGCGGTGAGCGCCCCGGAGCGCAGCCGCGAGAACGCCCGCCGCTTCCTGTATTATCAGCTTTATCGCTCGTCCCTGCCTTTCGACGCGTTTCTTGAGGAAGATCAGACTTGGGCGGGCTACGTGCGCCTGAAAGACTTTGACTGGCGCGAACTGCTGCCGGAAAATTCCCCGACCATGCGCGTTATTTCTGACGGGCTGCTTGCGGGCGGCGATTTCCTGTTGAAGGAGGACTAAATGAGCCTGGAAAAAATTGTCGCGCTGGTGCCCATGCGGCACACTTCCGTGCGCGTGCCCGGTAAAAACTACCGCCCTATCGCGGGTAAACCGCTCTATCACCACATCCTGGAGACGCTGCTTTCCTGCCCTGAAATTTCCCAGGTGGTGGTGGACACCGACAGCCCGGTGATTCTGGAAGGGCTGGCGAAAGACTTCCCAGGCGTGACCGCGCTGCTCCGGCCCGAACACCTGCGCGCGGATACCATCCCAACCAATGAAATCCTGATGCAAGACACCGCCCAGGTTCCCGCCGATCTCTATCTGCAGACGCACAGCACCAACCCGCTGCTGCGCGCGCAGACCATCTCGGCGGCTGTCCGCGCGCTCAAGGACGTGTACCCGGCTTACGACTCGCTATTTGGCGTGACCCGGCTGCAAACCCGTCTGTGGGACGAAGTAGGCAGGGCTATCAATCACAACCCGGCCGTGCTGCTGCGCACGCAGGACCTGCCACCCGTCTATGAGGAGAACTCCTGTATCTATCTCTTCACGCGTGAAACATTGGCGCAAAGGCGCAACCGCCTGGGCGAACGCCCGCTGATGTTCGCCATCCCGGCGGAAGAAGCCTGGGATATTGACGAAGAAATTGATTTTACCATCGCGGATGTTTTACTCCGCGCGCGAAAGGAAGCACAATGAAAGACGTCCTGATTTCCGCCCCCTACATGCTGCCCTTCATGCAGCGCTTTACGCCGGTTCTGACACGGCTTGGCATGCGCGTGATGATTCCGGACGTGCATGAACGCCTTTCGGAAGAGGAACTGCTGAGGTATGCCGGCCAGTTTGACGGTACGATTTGCGGGGACGATCGCTACACGCGCCGGGTGATCCAGGCTTGCCATCCGCGCCTGAAAGTAATTTCCAAATGGGGCACCGGCATCGATTCTATTGACCAGGAAGCCGCGGCGGAATTTGGCGTGAGCATCCGCAACACCCCCAACGCCTTTACCGTGCCCGTCGCGGAGAGTGTGCTCGGGTATATGCTCAGCTTTGCGCGTCGTTTTGGAAGCATGGACAGCGCGATGAAAGCCGGCGAATGGAAGAAGATCCCTGGCTACACCCTCAGCGAAAAAACCCTGGGCGTGGTTGGCGTTGGCAACGTGGGTAAAGCCGTGCTTCGGCGCGCCAGGGCTTTTGGGATGACGCTGCTGGGTAATGACATCGTGGAAATCGCCCCCGATTTTTTGCTGGAAAACAGCGTGGAATCCGTGCCGCTGCGAGAATTGCTGGAACGTTCGGACTTTATCAGCCTGAACTGCTCACTCAACCCCTCATCCTGTCATTTGATGAACGCGGAAAGCTTTGGCTGGTGCAAACCCGGCGCGCTGTTGATAAATACCGCCCGCGGACCCGTGGTGGAGGAGACCGCCCTGGTAGACGCGCTGCAATCCGGCCGCCTGGCTGGTGCGGCGCTGGACGTTTTTGAGGTGGAACCCCTGCCCGCGGAAAGCCCGCTGCTTGGCATGGAGAACGTTTTTCTCGCGCCGCATAATTCCAATTCCAGCCCATTTTATTGGGAACGCGTGCATTGGAACAGCATCCGCAACCTCGCGCTGGGCTTGGAGCTTCCCGTCGGGGATATTGCCAGTATTAAGGCGCTGGAACAGCAGGCCTGAAAGGAGCAGTAAATATGACCAAGCAGTCACAACGTGTTGTTCTGATTACTGGTGCCGCCGGCGGCGTCGGGCAGGCTGCTGTACAGCTTTTTTCTGAGCGGCGCTGGCGCGTCATTGGTGTGGACCGCAAAGAACGCCCCGCGGATTTCCCCTCAGAAGGGCTGTTTCTACAGACAGATATCGCCCTGCCGGAAAATATCGAGATGGTCTTTCGGGAAGCTTCGCGCTTCACATCAAGGCTGGACGCGCTGGTGAATAACGCCGCCTATCAGCTGGCCAAACCCCTGGTGGAGACAACCACCGAAGAATGGGACCTGGTGATGGCAAGCAACCTGCGCCCGGCCTTTCTGAGCGCCAAATTCGGGCATGCCCTGCTGAAAGCCGCGGGCGGGGCAATCGTGAATGTCTCTTCTGTGCACGCGGTTGCCACTTCAACGGGCATTGCCGCTTACGCTGCCAGCAAAGGCGGCATACTGGCGCTCACGCGCGCCGTCGCGATTGAATTCGCGCCTGATAGCATCCGCGTGAACGCTGTGCTGCCTGGCGCGGTGGATACGCCTATGCTGCGGGCGGGTTTTAACCGCGGGCACCTGGCGGCTGGTTCGGAAGAAGAACAATTGGCTGCCCTGGCGCGCAAAACGGTTAATGGGCGCGTGGCGAAGCCGGTCGAAATTGCGACGGTGATCTACTTTTTGGCGGATAACACCCAATCCAGCTTCATGACCGGGCAGGCAGTGGTGGTGGACGGCGGCGCGACCGCGCGGCTGAGTACGGAGTGAGCGCATGCCCGAACAAGCCCACCTGAACCTCCCTCCGCGCCTGATGGAAACCGCCCGCAATTTTTATGACGGCGCTCGTCGGCTGCCGGAGCTGCCCCCGGCATATTTGCACCCCTGGCGGCGCGAATCCATACGCAAGCTGAGCCTGCTGAAGGACGCGCACAAGGGCGAACGCTGCTTTTTGATTGGCAACGGACCCAGCCTGAAGCAGACTGACCTCTCGCTGCTCAAGAACGATTTCAGTTTTGGTTTCAACCGCATCTTTCTGGCAGCGGAAGAACTGAATTTTTCGCCTTCCTGCCTTGTGTCGATTAACGATCTGGTCATTGAGCAGTCCGCGCGGGAATTCCAGGCCTTGAAAATGCCCAAGTTTTTTGCCTGGCGCTCGCGCGAATGGGTAGGAATGGATGCCAATACGCACTTCCTGTACACTTCTTATACTACGCCAAAATTCGCGCGCGATGTGAGGGGACGGGTGTGGGAAGGCGCTACGGTTACAAACGTCGCTCTGCAGCTGGCATATTTCATGGGCTTCAGCACGGTTATCCTGGTGGGGGTGGACCACAGCTTTGCGACCAAAGGCACGCCAAACACGACGGTGCGGTCTGAGGGGGATGACCCCAACCATTTTTCAGCGGCATATTTTGGCAAAGGCTTCCGATGGCAGCTGCCGGACCTGGAAACCTCGGAGTTGGCATACCGCATGGCGCGTGAAGCCTATGAAGCGGACGGGCGGCAGGTATTGGACGCGACCATCGGCGGCAAGCTGGAGGTTTTTCCGAAGGTGGCGTACGATAGTTTGTTCGCGTGATTTTGTCTGCCCGCGTGCCCTGCCGGACTTTTAAACCTCCTGAACCCGACCAAAACAGACTCACCTTCACCCTCGCGCGGGAGAGTTAAGGAATTAAAAAACCAGGAAAACCGCTGCTAAAGGCAGTTTTCCTGGTGAATGATGAACCGCAGTTTACTTGCTGAACTCCGCGATGATCAGGTTATTGGCATCATAGAGGGTCAGTTTGTTCCCATCAATGCTGTAATGCGTCACTTTGGCAAGGGCATTCAGGTAAGCGGTCTCCTGTTTCATCACGCCTTCATCCGCGCATGCCATCAGCGTGGAAGCCAGTGTGCCGAAGGAGAGCTTCTGCCCGTCCTGTTGGAACGCGCCGCTATAGGTGTTGCAGCCGCTCGAACCAGAGACATTGCCATCTTTGAACTCAACATTAATTGCCGTATCCAGAAGCACGCTCACCAGGTTGGTTCCATCGTTGAAGGCGTTCAGGTTCCAAACCTTCCCTTCCAGGCTCAGATCCTGCGGAGCGAACACCAAGACAACTTTGCCGGAAGCATCCGCGACCAACAGTTTCCCGTCTTCGACGCGGTATGAGGCTGATGCTTCAAGCGCTTTGAGGTACGCCGCTTCCTGCTCCATCAGACCGGCAGGGTCGAGGCAAGCCATCATTGTCGATGCCAGAGGGCCGAAAGTCAGGGCGCCGTCTTTTGTTTCGTAGCTGCCGTTGAAGCGGTTGCAGGAGGCATTTCCGCCCACCTCTTTATCACCCTGGAAAGACAGGCTTGGCAGGGTGTTTTCAATCACAGGGGAGCCATTGATTTGCTCCAGCACCCAATGCGTGCCGTTCAACGCAGGCTGGTTCGCGCTTCCTTTTCCTCCGCAGGCGGAGAGGAACAGGACAACTACCAATAAAGAAATCCAAAATTTATTTTTCATATCTCAAAACTCCTATTTGTTTACTCAGGATATGACGTTCATAGGATTGGATTTGTTCCCCAAACAGCGCCCCAAGACCTGCCGCGACCAAAAACGGTTGGATTTCCCCGGAGCGCGTTTCCATCCATCGGTGATGGGCGCGCCGGCAAGCAAGGAAAGCGGAATTGGGTGAACCCTGTTCAGACGCTAAAACCCCGCGGCTTTTTCGGGTGATTTTCGGGTAAATCACGCGCCTGCCTGTGCGCCCCTGCCGCTCCGGGCGCCGCAGAACGCGGAGGGTGCCTGGTATTGCTTCCGCGCCAATGGGTATAATACACATATGCCCGCATCCGCGCTTTTTTCCATCATTACGCCTTCGTTCAACCAGGCTCGCTACCTGGAACAGACCATGCTGAGCGTCCTCGGGCAGGACTATCCGAATATTGAATACTGGGTTGTGGATGGGGGTTCCACCGACGGCAGCGTGGATATCATCCGGAAATACGCGCCGCGGCTCGCCGGTTGGGTCTCAGAGCAAGACAGCGGACAAGCCGACGCGGTCAATAAAGGTTTCGCGCGAGCCTCTGGTGAATATGTGGCCTGGCTGAACTCGGACGACCTGTACTATCCCGGCGCGCTCAAGGAAGCCGCGCGCGCTCTGGAAGCCAACCCGACCGCCCCTTTTGTTTTCAGCGATGTGGAATCCATTGATGGGACGGGCAGGGCTTTCAACCGCATGCGTTACGGCGCCTGGGGGCTGGCGGACCTGATGCGATTTCGGATTATTGGTCAGCCGGGGGTGTTCATGCGCCGTTCCGCGCTGCTGGAAGCCGGTTTTCTGGATACCAGCTACCACTACATCCTGGATCACCACCTGTGGCTGCGGCTGGCCGCGCTGCGGGAACCGGCTTACGTCCCCGGCACGCTGTGGGCGGCAGCCCGCGTGCACCCAGACGCGAAAAACACAGCCCAGGCGGCGGCATTCGCGCCCGAAGCGCTGCGCCTGGCGGATTGGCTGCTCGCGGACCCGCGCTTTCAGCCCCTGGCGGTCGGGATGGAAAAACAAATCCAGGCGGGAGCCCGACGCTTTGGCGCGTTTTATCTGATGGAAGCCGGCGAACCCCGGGCCGCTCTCGCGAGCTACGCCCGCAGCTTGACCCTCAGCCCGGCTGACGCGCTGCAAGATTGGCGCCGGATACTCTCCGCCTTGGCGGGCGTTCTGGGCCTGGACGCGTTGACGGGAAAAGCCCGCCAGCTTAGAAGGGACCGCTACCAGGCAAATACGGACCGGGAGGAACCGGATTGATGAACGAAGCTGAGTTTCCCAGGGTGACCATCGTCACGCCGTCCTTCAACCAGGCGGCATATCTCCCCGAGACCATGCGGTCGGTGTTGGAGCAAGACTACCCGAACCTTGAATACATCGTCATGGACGGCGGTTCGGAAGACGGCAGTGCCGCTATTATCCGCGGATTCTCTGAGCGGCTGGCATATTGGCAGTCTCAACCCGACCAGGGGCAAACCGATGCCATCAACCAGGGCTTCGCGCGGGCAAGCGGAGAAATCCTGGCGTGGCTGAACTCGGATGACCTGCTCTTCCCCGGGGCGGTGCGCGCGGCGGTCCGGCAGTTGCAAGCGCATCCAGGGGCCGGCATGGTATATGGAGACGCGCTGCTCATCAACGCGGCGGGCAAAAAAATCGGAAATTTCCCGGCGGCGCAAACAGACTATAAAAAGCTCCGCCGGGGTTATGTGCATATCCCCCAGCAAGCGGCTTTCTTTCGCGCGGATTTGTGGCGGCAGGTAGGTCCGCTGGACCCAACGTTTTACTTCGCGATGGATTATGACCTGTGGGTTCGGTTGGCCGCGAAAGCGCCTTTGGTGTATGTGCCCGAGCTCTGGGCGGCGTTTCGCTTGCATGGGGACGCAAAATCCATTGCCGCCGACGACCGCTGCTGGCCGGAGATGCTGCGCGTGCACTACCGCGACGGTGGGAGTAAATGCGCGCCGATTGTGGCTAAGTATTGGCTGCGCAAACTGGTGGCTCCAATCCTGATGCGAAAGCGCAAAAAGCAGCTTGATACAGGGGATTAGCAGAGCGCGGCAAAAGCAGTCCGGAATATGGGCTTAACCATCAAATTGCAGATGCCTCACCCCGGGCAGGACAATCTGACACCCAGGAAGTATATTGAACTCTATCACCCGGATGAGGTCAATCGTCGCACTTGTATTGAACCCATTCAAACCCTTGCGCTAATAATGGATCTGGTATAAAATATCTGCAATTTAACAGCCTTGTGGGCGCCGGATCAAGGGAACCGGCGCAAAAGGATCGCCAGTAAGACAGGACGCAGATTAGTGGCGATCCTTTTTTTAATGCCCCTCAAAGAAAGCGACCGTAACCCCATCCCCGCCTTCCTTTTCTCCACCCTGCTCCCAGCGTTTGATGTAAGAAGAATGCTGTAGAACATCCCGTACCACCTGGCGCAGCGTCCCGGTACCTTTGCCGTGAATGATGCGCCCGAAGGGCAAGCCGGAAAGATAACCCTGCTCCAGGTATGCTTCAAGTTTTTCCAGCGCGTCTTCCACCCGCATACCGCGCATATCCAGTTCCATCCCAGGGGAGGCAACGCTGGGCAGCTGGGTTTTACCCAGTGTGGGCCGCGGTTCTTCTTTGGGCGCGGCGAAATCCGGCGCGGCTTTGCGCTGCACTTCCTGCGGCTTCAGACGCATGCGCAGCATCCCCACCTGAACTTCAATCTCCTCACCGTCCACGGAGCTTACCACGCCTTCCGTCCTCAGCTTGCGCACCATCACGCGCTCCCCGGGCTTCAGCGGTCCGCTTTCCGCTTTTGGTTTGGGTGGGCGGTTTTTACGAGCGGTTTGCTTCTGGCGTTCTTCCACTTGCTCCAATTTCTGAAGAATCGGTTCCAACTCTGCCAGCGGTTCGTTCTTTTTCAGCATTCCGCGGCGCAGTTCGTTCAACTCGGAGCGTAAGGTTTCCACTTCCTCTTCCGCTTTTTGCCGGGCTCTTTCAAGGATCCCTGCCTGTTCTTCTTCAAGCTGGTTCAGGCGGGCGTTCAATTTCGCGCGCTGGTCTTCCAATTCACGCCGGATATTTTCCGACGCTTCGTAATTTGCGCGGGTCAAATCGCGCTGGCGGTGGATCTCATCCAGCAGGTCTTCAGCCCGCAAATTAGTCGGGTTCAGCTCGGCGCGGGCGTCATCCACGATGGCTTTGGCGAGCCCCAGCCTTTCCGCGATTGCCAGCGCGTTGGAGCGCCCGGGCAGCCCCAGAATCAGGTGATAGGTGGGCTTGAGCGTGTCCAGGTCGAATTCGAGACTGGCATTGATGACGCCTTTGGTGGCGTGCGCGAAGCTTTTCAGTTCCGGGTAGTGCGTGGCGACGATGTTGGTAATCCGGCGCTCCAGCAGGTAAGTTAATACTGCCCGTGCCAGCGCGGAACCCTCCTGGGGATCGGTACCCGCGCCAAGTTCGTCCAGCAAGACCAGCGAGCGGTAATCCGCGCGCTTGAGGATGCGCACGAGCTGGCTGATGTGCCCGGAAAAGGTGGAAAGCGACTGTTCGATGGACTGCTCATCGCCGATGTCGGCGAAAACGTCGCGAAACAGGCTCAGGCGCGAGCCGGACTGGGCGGGAATCTGAAACCCGGACTGCGCCATCAGCACCAATAAGCCGACAGTTTTCAACGAGACAGTCTTGCCGCCGGTGTTGGGTCCGGTCAGCACTACCGAAAATGTCTGTTCATCAAGCGTCACGTCAATCGGGACGACTTTGGCTGGGTCTAACAGCGGATGGCGCGCGCGGCGCAGCATGATGACGCTGCCCGGGTGGAATTCGGGCGGCTTCTCCGTGAACGGCACCAGTTCTGGTTCTACGGCGCGCAGGTCTTCGGCGTAGCGCGCTTTCATCAGCGCCAGGTCTATGGCAGCCATCGCCTCCACGCCCAGTATCAGGCTTTCGGCTTGTTCGGCGATGCGCATGCTGAGCCCGTGCAAGACGCGCAGCACTTCATCGCGTTCTTGCAGCTCCAACTCACGCACCTTGTTGTTCCATTCCACCACCGCGATAGGCTCAATGAAGAGGGTCGCGCCGGAAGCGGATTGGTCATGCACGATGGCTTTGATACGCCCCTTAAACTCCGCGCGCAGCGGCAAAACGTACCTTCCCCCGCGCTGGGTGATAATAGGCTCCTGAAGCATGCGGGCGCTGTCGGCGTCGCTGACATAGCGGGAAAGTCTTTCCATCAGGCGCGCGTGGCTGATTTTCATTTCCGAACGGATGCGCCCCAGAGCGTCGGAGGCGCTGTCCAGCACCTCACCGCGGTCTGAGATCGTGCGGGAAATCAGGTCCACCAGTCCCAGGCCGTCTGTCAGGCCCTCTGCCAGCTCCGCCATGCGCGGGGCGTCGGCGCGGTGGTCTTCCAGGATGTGCCGGGCGGTGCGCGAGATAATCAGGGTGGCGCGGATAGCCAACAGGTCCACGGCTTCGAGCGTTACGCTGCGCAGGGTCAGGTTCACCAGCGGGCGCATGTCCACCGCGCCGGAGAAGTTCAGTTCGTTATTGACCGAGAGCAGGTAGCGCGCCTCGCGGGTCAGCTCTTGCATTGCCAGGGCTTTTTCCAGGCTGCTGGTGGGGCGCAGCGCGTCTGCCAGGGCTTCGGAGGCGCTGAACGAGGCGTAAAACTTGAGTTTCGCCAGGATTTTAGGGTATTCGAGCAAGATGAGCGACTTCGGGTTCATGACCAGAAAAGTGTATCATGATTGGCTTTTTCCGAGGCGGGGTGCCGCCTATTGAGCTTCCCCAGGGGAAGCCGGCAAGTGCAGTGAGACTGATCAGGGTCTTTATCCTTCCGTGGTGTCATGGTCAAACAGCCTACCAGCAATGCTCCGTGGTAGAGGAGAGGCATCCTTATCTGGCGGGTGTTGTTACGCAAAGTCGAGTTTCCCAGATGCTGTGCCCCTACGCCGGCTGCTTACATCCGGCGCGCAAGCGATTCCTGGAGAGATTTGAAAGGGCTTTATCCCCCCAGCACAAATCTTCATGATGATGAAACGACAAGCTATGAGCTATTGAATTAACCCCGAAAACATACTATAGTATAGATATCCGGGCAGTATCTCTTACAAGATCCACCCCCGCGCTCCTGTCCAAACCACTTAACAAAATTCTCTATCACGGCCTCCGAAAGCATGGGTTCCTGCTTACAGGCGCTCTATCTACCTGCGAAGCCCCAGGTTTTCGGATTGACCCCGCGGCACTGTCTGAAAACTGTTCATCACATATTGAGGAGGATATCCATGCGCAAGTTCAATCTTTTAACCGTACTCCTGGCAGCGGCTTTGCTTTTCCTGCCATTTCAATCCACGTCTTCCGCCACAAGCGCGCCGGATTCCAGCACCCAGGTTCTGCCGCCTACTTCTCCCGGATGGACTTTCACCGGCGACCAAATCCGCGCCTCTTTGGGCTACAGCTGGATGACGGCCGGAGACGTGAACGGCGACGGTTTTGACGACCTGATTGTCAGCGCCTACTCTTACGACACCCCCGAGCTAACCAATGCTGGTCGGGTGTATGTGTTCCACGGTTCCGAAACTGGTCTGGACCCTTCCACCCCGGATTGGATGATGGATGGCGAGCAAGTGGACGCGTGGCTGGGTCACAGCGTGATGGGAGCAAGCGACGTGAATGGCGACGGTTTTGATGACGTGCTTATTGGCAGCCCCGGATACGACCTTACGGCTCCGGCAACCAGCAACGTCGGCAGAGCCTACCTGTACCTAGGCTCAGCATCCGGCTTATCGCTGACCCCCAATTGGACCTTTTCAGGCACCCAAAGCGGCCAGTCTACCGGCATCGATGTGGCCGGAATTGGCGATGTGAATGGGGATGGGTACTATGATTTCGCAGTTAACGCGCCAGGCTGGGATGGCGCTACGACAACCAATGAAGGCATCGTTTATGTATTCTATGGCTCAGCCACAGGTCCTGCTTCTACTCCAGATTGGACGGCAAGCTCCGGTCAGAGCAACAGCAGTTTTGGCTACAATGTGAGTGAAGCCGGGGATGTGAACGGCGATGGATACGCGGACTTGCTGGTCAGCGCGGCAGATTATGATAACGGCACCACCGACGAGGGCGCGGCTTTTGCCTGGTACGGCTCAGAAGATGGCTTTGGAGAGCCAGGCCTGCCGGCCAATGCGGACTGGATGGCTGAGAGCAACCAGACCGTGCGCTATTTCAGTTCTTTCCTGGGCAGCGCCGGGGATGTGAATGGCGATGGGTATGGCGACGTGGTGATCAGCTCCACCGAGCACGACCATCCCACTGCGGATGAGGGGGTGGTGTTCCTTTGGTACGGGTCTGTTGAGGGTATCAACGAAGGCGTTCCGGGCAACCCGGATAACGCGGATTGGCTGGCGGAAAGCAACGCGAGCGGTTTCGCGTTTGGTACCGTCAACGGCATCCCGGGCGATATCAACCACGACGGCTTCGATGACGTCATCGTTGGCTGCCAGCTGGGCGCGCCAGGGATTTTTGTGTACTTCGGCTCGGAACAAGGCCCCAACCTGGGCGTGAATGGTGATATGGTGAACTGGGACTGGCACGCGGCGCAACCGGCGATCCCAGGCATGCTTAACGCATGGTTTGCCCGTCAGGCTGGCAGCGCGGGCGACCTGAACGGGGACGGCGTGGATGACCTGGTCGCACCTGCTCACTTTTACTATGAAGACGTTTCCAACCCGCTTTATCGGGTTGGAAAAATCTGGGCGTACTACACAACTGCCGGGGTGATTAACGGCACCGTCACCTACACCGGACCGGACAACCCTCTGATTGAGATCGGCGCGCACCTGGTGCTGAATGGGCCGCCCGAAACCGTGGACTATCAGTTCAGCGGCAGTCCATATTCCTTGCGTGGCCTGGTGGACGGCAGCTACTATATCATCGCGACGATAGACTACGATGGTTCCGGCGGAAAACCGGACCCTACCGACCCAGTTGCATTTTACGACCCCGACCATGACGGCGTCCCAAACGCGGTGGTTATCTCCTCCGGAAATCGGGTACATAATATCGACTTTGAGATTTATGGGGCTGTGCTCTATTTGCCAATTGTGTTGAAGTAGCGCTGCGATTCGGATCTCGCCTTCAGGCGCGGCATTTGCCGCGCCTGAACGTTTAAGCGCGCTTCGAGCCCGCTGAATGTACGGGGCTTTCTATACCAGTGATAAACCAGCGTTCCCTTTAAGCCTATTAAACTCAACCTATCCAATTTAGAAAAGGATAGGAAACCAAAACAATGAAACACTTAGTATTTACAACATTAGCAGTTCTCTCGCTGCTTTTCGGCAGCGCTTGCGCGAGCAGCGCAACTGGTACAACTACCAGCGCGCCAACCCAGGCGCAGGCGGCGGCACTGCAGTCCACCTCCGTGGTAGCTGCTACCGCGGCACAAACAAGCAGTTCGACCACCGCAGAGATTACGCCGCTGGTGATTGAAACCCACGAGGAAAGCAGCGATTACACCTGGTTGGAAACCGACGAAGTCTTGATAGAGCTGCAGGGCTCTGCGATCAACGTGACTGGCAGCGGCGTGGTAGTGCAGGGGAGCACCGCATTCATTACCGCGCCCGGCACCTACCGCCTGACCGGCAGCCTGGACAACGGCCAGATTGTGGTGCAGACCGATATTGAGCAGCCTGTGCGCTTGATTTTGGACGGGGTGAGCATCAAAAACCAGGACAGCGCCGCTATGGATATCAAACAGGCGGAAAAAGTCGTCATCATCCTGGCGGAAGGCAGCACGAACAGTCTGGAGGACGGCAAGACCTATACGTACGCTTCCGCGGACGTGGATGAGCCCAATGCCGCCTTGTTTTCTAAAGCGGACCTGACCATTTACGGCAGCGGGAAGCTGAACGTCCGCGGACATTACGCCGACGCGATTACCAGCAAGGACGGCTTGCTCATCCGGGATGCGATAATTGAGGTCAGTGCTGTGGACGATGGCATCCGGGGCAAAGACTACCTGGTGATAGATAACGCGACCATCAGCGTTGAAGCCGGTGGTGACGCGCTCAAATCCGACAATGACGACCCGGCAGCCTTGGGAACGGTTCTGCTCAGCGCCAGCACGCTGGAAATCAGCGCGGAGGGCGACGGAGTCAGCGCTGAAGGCACGATCCAAATCAACTCGGGCACTTACAGCATCCAAACTGCCGGCGGCAGCCGCGCCAAGCTCAGCGCTGACGCGTCCGCCAAGGGTATCAAGGGATTGATCTCCGTTGTCATCAACGACGGCAGCTTCAACCTCAATTGCGGGGACGATGCCCTGCATTCCAACGGTAGCATTCGCGTGAACGGCGGCGCTTTCACCATCAATACCGGGGACGACGCCCTGCACGCAGACAGCGCGCTGACCATTAACGGAGGAACGTTCGATATCCAGAGCAGCTATGAAGGCTTGGAAAGCGCCATCATTACCGTCAACGGTGGTGAGATTACGCTGGTCGCGAACGATGATGGCATCAACGCGGCTTCCGCCGCGGCAGGAACTGGCGGGCAGATGATGGGGGGCGGACCGGGCGGAATGGGCGGACAGGCCGGTAATTACTGGTTCTACCTCACCGGCGGCTTCGTCTACGTCAACGCGGGCGGCGACGGAGTGGATACCAACGGCTCCGCCAGCATTACCGGCGGCACCCTGCTGGTGGACGGGCCGACTGATAACGGCAACGGCGCGTTGGATTGGACTGGCAGTTTCAGCATCAGCGGCGGCGTGGTGGCGGCAGCTGGCAGCGCCGGTATGGCAATGGGCGCCAGCCAGGATTCCAGCCAGGCTTCCGTGTTGATTGCGTTTGACAGCACCCAACAAGCTGGCACCCTGGTGAGCTTGCAGGACGCGAGCGGCGCAAGCGTGCTCGCTTATTCACCCTCCAAACCCTACCAGACCATTTTGCTTTCCAGTCCGGACCTTGAAACAGGCGGCACGTATGATGTGCTCCTGGGCGGGTCCTCCACCGGCAGCCAGCAGGGCGGCCTGTACCTGGGCGGAAGCATCAGCGGCGCCAGCGAGTACGCGGCAGTGACCCTGAGCAGTGTTGTTACCACGCTCGGGAATGCCGGCGGCTTTGGCGGCCCCGGCGCGCCTGGCGCTCCCGGCGGCCCGGGAGGGAGACGCCCCTGACCCAGACCGAATACTAAAAGAACAGGCTGTCCATAAATGAACTGCCTGTTCTTTTGGGAAGTATACGAAAAGTAAACCAACGCCAAATGCCGGAAAGTTATCATGAGAGCATGCTGAACAAAGGAATGCCTATGAACACACAAACAACTCTGCTATTACAGGACGCCTGCGCGCCTCAGGATGGCATCACGGATACTCGCAGCCCCGCGCTGTGGAACCTGGGATTTGAAGCTGCCGCCTTCCGCGGAATCAGCCTGTCTGAAACAGAAAGCGTAGCCTTGCTTGACCGGGTGGACACCAAGTTTGTTTTACCCCTCAAGCGCCTGGAATACCTGCTGCCGCTGCTGAAGGAAGATTACCGCGCGCTGACTATTGAAGGCTGCCGTCTGCAGCCTTATCAGAACCTGTATTTTGACACGCCCGATTTTGCGCTTTTCCGGCTGCAAGTGAACCAGCGCGCCCACCAATACAAAGTGCGCGTGCGCGTCTACGAAAGCACGCAGGAAGCCTTTCTGGAAATCAAACACAAGACTCCCAAGGGGCGCACCCTTAAGTCCAGGTTGGCGGTCGACGCGCGCATGCCGTTCTTCGGTTTAAGTGAACGCCTGTGGCTGGCGGAAAACCTGCCTGCAGCATTCATGGACCTGGAGCCGGTATTGGGCAATTGCTTTACGCGGCTGGTGCTGGTGGATAACGCCTACAGCGAACGCGTGACGCTGGATGCGCAGCTTAGCTTCAGCGCCGGCTGGAAGTCCAGCGCGGTAAGCGGGGCTGTCATCGCGGAAGTGAAACAAAGTCAGGCTGGCAGCCCGTCGGCCTTCCTGGAAATGATGCGCGCTGAGCGTCTGCGTCAGATTGGCTTCAGCAAGTATTGCGTGGGGGTTTCCAGCCTGTACGGGCAGGTCAAATCGAACCTGATGAAAGAAAAACTGCGTCTGCTGGAAAAGCTTTCCGGAGAATAATCATGAATGATATTGCGAACTTTACGCTTGGATTTTTACTGAACTTTGTTGTCGCTCTCGTCATTGTACGCTTCATTTACTACCCGCGTACAAAAGACAAACGCTTCGTCTTCACCTTTCTCGCCTTCAACATGATCATCTACTTTGTGCTCAGCCTGATGGTGAGCATTGAGTTGGGGATCGGCGTGGGATTCGGACTTTTCGCAATATTTTCGGTGCTGCGCTACCGTACCGACCCGATGCCTATCCGCGAAATGACCTATCTGTTCATTATCCTGGCGCTGCCGGTGATGAATTCCACCGGGATGCTGGAAACCTCCTGGCCGCAGCTTCTGATTGCCAACAGCGCGGTGGTTTTGGTGCTGTGGCTGCTGGAAAACGAGTGGGGCTTCAGGTATGAAATCAGTAAACATATTACATACGAAAAAATAGAACTGGTGCCGCCATCCCGCCGCGCGGAAATGATTGCCGACCTGGAAGCCCGCACCGGACTGAAAGTGAAGAAGGTGACGGTGGGAAAAATTGACTTCCTGCGCGATACCGCGGAACTGCAGGTCACCTTTGATGAAACTGACAGGAACGGCTGGAACAGCGCCGCGGCGCTCGGCAATGGAAACGGAAGCCTGGATGAATAACCAACTTGAGAGACGCATTACGATCGAACCTCCTCCTTTGAATGTGAAGCTGGGCGCTGCGCGCCCAGCTTCAACAAACCAGACCGGAGAAAATGAAAAAGGACGCTATAATCTGCTTATGTCCCGCAAAATCCTGGTAGTAGACGACACCCGAAATGTGCAGCTGATGCTCCAGGAATACCTGCAGCACCAGAATTATTCGGTAGCGCTGGCGTACGACGGCAAAGAAGCGTTGGAAATAACCCGCGCTGAACGCCCGGACTTGATTTTGTTGGATGTGATGATGCCCAACATGGACGGGTTTCAGTTTCTCAGCCGCTTACGCACGGAATCGGAAGTGCCGGTCATTATGATCACCGCCAGGCAGCAGGAAGAGGATGTCGTCCATGGATTTGATCTCGGCGCGGACGACTACATCACCAAGCCTTTCAAACTGCGCGAGCTGCTGATGCGCATCCGCGCTGTAATGCGCCGCGCCGCACCCACCGAAGCTGAAACCCCCATTCTTACTTGCGGGGACCTGAACCTTAATCGCGATCGGCACGAGCTGCTCAAAGGAGACCAAAGCGTAGAGTTGACACCGTTGGAATTTCTACTGTTGGAAATGCTGATGAGCGCCAGCGGAAAGGTTGTCAAGCGTCAGGACATGTGCCTGCGCCTGATTGACCACGGCTTTACCGGCTCGGAATCCACGCTTAAGATTCACATCCGCAACCTGCGCCTGAAGCTGCAGGACGACCTGACGCAGCCGAAGTACATCGAAACTGTGTTCGGCATCGGTTACCGCTTTCTCGAGAGCGACCGATGACACATTCCCTTAAAGGCAAACTGATTCTTTCTTATCTCGCGGTCGCCCTGGTAACCATTGCCATAGTCGTGATTGTGACCCAAGTAAGCTCCAACCAGTCGTTAATGGATATGTTCACCGACCAGCAGGTGGCGCAGCTCTCTGATTCCGTGAGCGCCTATTACACCAGCAATGCCAGCCTGGACGGCTTTCTGGATTACTACCTGAACACCCAGTTTTCCGCCCCTCCCCAGCAAAACCCGGGCAATTTCACCCAGGCTCCCGGGCGCGGAACCCCGCGCGGCATCGCCGGGCTGGCGGATGCCAGCGGACGCGCAATTTTGCCCTCATTCGGGTACGATATCGGCGAAATGATTCCAGCTGAGCGCTTGAAAGACGCAGAGACAGTGAGGGTGAATGGAGAAGTCGTGGCGTATATCCTGCGCGACCCTGTCTCCAAAACGGATTTGAAACCGGAAGAACAACGCTACATTCAGAGCACACGGCTCGCCATCGGGTTGGCAGCCCTGGTTGGGGTGGGCACCGCTGTCTTGCTGGGAGTGCTGCTGGCTGGCGGGATTAACAAGCCCGTCAGGAAGTTGACCGAGGCCTCGGCGCGCATGGCGCAAGGCGAGCTGGGCAAGCAGCTGCCCGTCACCTCGCAGGACGAGTTGGGGCAGCTCACGCGCAGCTTTAACCAGATGAGCGCGGACCTGGCGCGCGGCGATGCGGAGCGCAAACGCCTGACCGCTGATATTACCCATGACCTGAGCACCCCTCTGCAAATTATCTCCGGATACGTTGAGATGCTGGAGGACGGCGAAGTGCAGATGACCCCCGAGCGCCTTGGTATTATCAAAACCGAAATTGAACATCTCAGGCGCCTGGTGGGAGACCTGACCACGCTCTCGCAAGCTGAAGCCGGCGGCTTGGACATCCAAAAAAGCTTGCTCGACCCCGCCCAGCTGCTGGAGACCATTTACGCGACCTACCTGCCTATCGCCGCGCGGCAGGGCGTGGCGCTGGGCCTTGAAGCGCCGATTCCCGTCTGCCCGGTAGAGGTGGACGAGGGACGTATGCTGCAAGTGCTCAAAAACCTGTTGGAAAACGCGCTGCGTTACACCCCGGCGGGCGGCAGCATCCGCTTGCGGGTTGAGCAGGACGAAAAGGTGCGCCTGATGGTGATAGACAGCGGGGCTGGTATTGACGCTGAAGACCTGCCCTATATCTTTGAACGTTTCTACCAGGCGGATAAAGCCCGCCCGGCGAACCGCGGCAAGATGGGGCTGGGCTTGGCCATTTGTAAAGCGCTGACCACGGCGCAAGGCTGCAGCATTGAAGCCCGCTCCGGCGGCAAGGACCAGGGCACCACCATCGTGGTCAGCATTGCCTGCGCCGCCGCGCCTGAAAGCTGACGCGCCGGATGGCGCAAGTTCCGGTACAATAGCAGCATGCTGCTCATCCATAATACTTCCTTCGTATACCAACTGACCCCTTCCGCTCAACGCGGCAGCACGCTCGGGACGCTGAAGCCTGTGCCCAACGGCGCGGTCCTTTTGGACGGCGAGCGGATTCTATCCGTTGGCGCGCCGGCCGAACTGCTGCTGCAGCATCCGGAAGCGGACTTGCTCGATGCCGGCGGGAAAGCCGTTTTGCCCGGCTTTGTGGACCCGCATACCCACCTGGTCTGGGCGGGGGACCGCGCCGACGAGTTTGAGATGCGCCTGCAGGGGAAGAGCTACATGGAAATCATGGCTGCTGGCGGAGGCATCGCCGCGACCCTCAAAGCCACCCGCGCCGCCAGCCTTGTCCAACTGCTGGAGGAAACCCGCCAGCGCGCGCAGACCGCGTTCCGCTACGGCACAACCACGCTGGAAGCCAAAACCGGCTACGGGTTAGACCTGGAAACTGAGTATAAGCAGATGGAAGTCTTGCTTCGCCTCGACGAAGAAGGACCCCTGCAGATTATTCCCACGTACATGGGCGCGCATGCCGTCCCGCCTGAATATCACGGAGATACCGCTGGCTATATCCGCTTTCTGACCCTGCAAGCCTTGCCCGAGCTGAAAAACTGGTGGCAGATCCATGCTCCCGGACGGGCGCTGCCCTTTGTGGATGTGTTCTGCGAAGAAGGCGTGTTTGACCTGGCTCAGACCCGCGAGATTCTGGGCGCGGCGGCTGGGCTGGGCTTCCCGCTCAAGCTGCACGCGGACGAGTTCGCCAATCTGGGCGGCGCCAGCCTGGCGGTGGAACTGGGCGCGCTCTCCGCCGACCACCTGGTGAAGACTTCCGCGGAAGATATCCGCAGGCTGGGCGGCTCGCAGACCGCAGCGGTCTCGCTGCCGGGCACGCCCTTTGGGCTGGCGCAAAGCGAGTACACCCCCGCCCGCGAAATAATCGCCGCTGGCGGCATTTTGGCGCTGGCAAGCGACCTGAACCCGGGCACCACCTGGAACGAATCCATGCAGTTTATCCAGGCATTGGCTTGCCGCTACCTGAGGCTGACTCCCGCCGAAGCCCTGGCTGCCTCCACGATTAACGCGGCTGCCGCCCTGGGCCTGGCAGGCCAGGTAGGCTCGCTTACCCCGGGTAAACAGGCCGACCTGCTCATTCTCAACATCCCGGATTATCGCATGCTCAGCTACCGGTACGGCACGAATCTTGTATCCAAGGTAATCAAGAAAGGTGCTGTTTATCCGGCAGTCTGAAGTATGCAGTCGTTTTTTGACCTTGAGTTTCTCAGGCAGTTCAACAACCTGCTGATTATCGCGTTGGGCGTGCTGGCGATTATTTTCATCCTGCGCGGGGTCTTTAAGGTCGCCTGGAAAGTCATCAAAGTGATTTTCATTGTCTTGGGTTTGCTGGTTTTATTTGGCTGGCTTTTTGGATATATCCACATCAGCCTCGTTTGAGGCGTTATAATCCCCGTTATGACAATCAGCATTGAACAAGCGTGCGTGTGGTATGCCTCCGCGGACCCTGTGCATGACTTTGAACATGTTTTGCGTGTTTACCGGCTCGCGGAAAAAATCGCTCTGGCGGAAGGCGCGGACCTGGAAATCGTGCGGGCTGCCGCCCTGCTGCACGATTCGGTCGGTTCCGCTCCTGGCGGGGATGGGCAGGAACGTCTCGGGCATCACCTGACCTCTGCCCGCTTTGCCGGAGAGGTGCTCAGAGCCGAAAACTGGCAGCCCGAACGCGTTGAAGCCGTCCAGCACTGCATTCGCGCGCACCGCTTCCGCCATCAGGGCGAACGCCCTCAAACGCTGGAAGCGATGTGCCTGTACGATGCCGACAAGCTGGACGTCTTGGGCGCGATTGGCGCGGCACGCACGATTGCCTTTGCCGCTCTGGCAGGTCAACCTTTTTATTACGAGCCGTCCGAACGCTTTCTGCGCGAGGGCAAGACCGAGCCAGCTGAACCTCACAGTTCTTATCACGAATTCCTGTTTAAACTGCGCAAAGTGAAAGACCAACTTTTTACAACCACCGGCAAAGCCATCGCGGAACAGCGCCATAAATTCCTGGTGGATTTTTACGCGCAGCTGCAGGCGGAATGCCGCGGGGAGCGATAACGGAAAGGGAAGAGGATGATTGGAGCAGTTGCTGGCGATATTATTGGTTCAGTTTATGAGTTTTACAACCACCGCTCGGTGGATTTTCCGCTCTTCTCCGAGTCTTCTACGTTTACGGACGACAGCGTGCTGACTTTTGCCACCGCCGCCGTACTGCTGGGCAAAGGGGAGTATGCGGCAGCGTACCAGGACTTCGCGCGCAGGTACCCCGGCCGCGGTTACGGCGGCAATTTCTACCACTGGATTTACACAGATGACCCCAAGCCTTACAACAGTTTCGGCAACGGCTCCGCCATGCGCGTCAGCCCGGTGGGTTTCGCCTTTGACAGCCTGGAAGAGACGCTGGCGGAGGCGCAGCGCAGCGCTGAAGTGACCCATAATCATCCGGAAGGCGTCAAAGGCGCGCAGGCGACCGCTCAGGTGATTTTTATGTCCCGCAAAGGCGCGAGTAAGGCGGACATCAAACGCGAAATTATTCAGCGCTATGGGTATGACCTCTCGCGTTCCCTGGAACATATTCGCGAAGTCAACCAATTCAACGAGACCTGCCAGGGTTCGCTCCCCGAAGCCATCAGCGTCTTCCTGGCTGGGGAAGATTACGAGCACACCATCCGCCTGGCGGTTTCTATCGGCGGGGATACCGATACGATTGCCTGCATTGCCGGCGGCATGGCGCAGGCTTTTTACGGCAGCATCCCGACCGGGATTGTGCGCGAAGCCCGCGCGCGCCTTTCGGATGAGTTCCTGCAAATGCTGGATGCATTTCAGAATCGTTTTCCGGCCGCGTCCCCGTTACTGCACTAAGATTGACGCTTTTGCGATAAAATTAGGCGGGCCCACACAGGCTGATTTGCTTTGTGCGGGAACCGCCCGATCATATGTTCACAAGGTGATTTGATGACTTTACCGATGATTTTGCTGATTGTGATTATCTGCATCGCGATTGTTTTGTTCGCGCTGGATGTGGTACCCGCGGATGTCATCGGCATTGGCATTATGGTTTCACTGGTTGTCACCGGCATCCTCACCCCGGAAGAAGGCATCCTGGGCTTTGGCTCGGAGACTGCCATAAAAACTCTGGGTTTGCTCCTGCTCACCACCGCTCTCATCAAAACCGGTTTAGTGCAGATGGCTACCAGCCGGATTGTGGATCAGGTGCGGGATGACCCAAACCGTTTGTTCTGGATTGTTTCGCTTGGAACCGCCGGCATGGGCTCTTTTACCAGCAACACTGCCTCGACGGCTTTCTTCCTGCCGGTGACCCTGAGCGTTTCTAAAAAGTTGAAGCAGCACCCCTCCAAGATGCTTATGTCTATGGCTTTTGCGGCTATTCTTTCCAGCTCGATGACCTCAATTGCCACCTCTACCAACATGGTTGTCAGCGGCTTGCTCACCTCTTACGGCCTGGCACCGATGGGCATTTTTGAATTGACCCCCATTGGCATCCCAATTTTGATTGTCGGGCTTTTATATATGTTCTTTATCGGCAGAAAGCTGATACCGGAGCGCGACCTGGAAGAAAATAACCGGACTCTTCCGCGGAATACCCGCTACTATGCCGAAGTGGAAATTCCAAAGAAGTCACCCTGGGTGGAGAAAGAAATCCGACAGATTGACCTGCGTGGAGAATACGATATTTCCATTATCAATATTGAGCGTCCTGGTGAAGGCGAAATCAAACCTTCCGCCAAAACAACGCTGCACGCCGGCGATCAACTCGTTTTGGATGGCGACCGCGACGCGATATTTGCTTTGAATGAGCATAAGACGGTCCGCTTCACCAGCGCTCCGGATGAAGACCTGCCGGAAACCGTGAAGAAAAAGTACGGCATGGCGGAAGTCGTGCTGCTGCCTACCTCCAGCCTGGTCGGGAGAACACTGCGCGGACTGAGCTATCATAAACGCTTTGGCATTCAAGTGCTCGGCATCCAGCGGCGCGGCAAAGTCTTGCGCGAACGCCTGTTGAACGAACGCTTGCAAGTTGGCGATCAGATGCTCATCCATGGCGACCCGGAAACAATCGCCAGCCTTGAAAGCGCCGACAACTTCAGAATTATCAGTGACACCATCGAGGAGCCGAAGAACACCAAAAAAGCGCCCATCGCGCTCATCATCTTTGTCTTAAGCATCGGATTGGCAGCCGCGAATATACTCCCGTTGGGGATTTCATCCATGATTGGAGCGCTGCTGATTTTTCTCACGCGCTGCATCACGCCAGCCGAGGCATACAAGAGTATGAATTGGAGCGCGTTAATCCTGATCGGTTGTATGCTCGCTCTGGGTAAGGCCATGGACGCCTCGGGGCTGGCAACTTACCTCGCCGGGCAGTTGGTTTCGTGGACCGGCACAGGGCACGCGTACCTTTTGTTGGCGGCATTCTTCTTGCTGGCGATGATTCTGACCCAGCCGATGTCTAACCAGGCGGCAGCCGTGGTCGTTTTGCCGATTGCGATTCAGACCGCGCTGCAGCTGGGGTTGAACCCGCGCACCTTCGCGATGATGATCGCGGTTGGGGCTGCCACTTCGTACATCACCCCGTTGGAGCCGGCATGTATGATGGTTTACGGCCCCGGCAACTACCGCTTTATGGATTTTGTCAAAGTCGGTTCACTGCTTTCACTGCTGATTTTTGGGATTGCCATGTTGATGGTGCCCTGGCTTTGGCCTTTATAGACCAGGAAAAACTTGCAATCAATCTTGCCGGACAAACGCTTGTCCGGCAAGATTTTTTTATTGCTTTCTGGAACGCTCTTAGAGCCTAATCCCCGCTGTCAACTTCCACGCTCAGCCCAAAACTTTGCGAGCTTAAGCCCAGCCCGCTGGCGGCCTTGGGGTTGGCAAAGATTAAGGTGAGTGTAGTGCTGCCTGCCGCGAGAGCCTTGAAACGCACGGTAGTGATGCCCCCGGAAGCGTTCGGGCCTTTATCCGCGATATATTCGGCTTCGCCCTCCTGGCGCAGGATTTTCGTGTCCAGGTCTTGCGGCTGCCAGGTATAACCTTCGGCGGGGATGGTGGGAAGGCGCAGCTCCAGAACGTCGCCCACCTTCAGTTTGGCGGTAATAGGGTTGGGTGAGGGCTCGATTACAACCAAATTGCCATCCGGCACGCCCCCAGGAGCGGCACAGGCAGTCAGGGCGATTGCGAGCAGAACCAATATCACAAACGCGCGGGAGGGTTTATTCATGGGATACCTTTCAGAAAGACGGTTCATTGGTTTTGACGTTATTATAGGTCAAACTGGTCTCTTGAATAATTAATATATTTTAATCTATTTCTGATAAGGTAACATAAGTTTCGCACATTCAAAAAGGACATGGTCCTGAAATCACTTGGTAAGATGTAGTTGACAAACCAAAACAACCAAGGAGAACAAAACCATGTCAGACAAGATTGTACAATTAAA
>Ga0228536_1000089_pt1 | contig 227384 bp, 217 predicted proteins | sample SJ1Smetagenome_FD_168611 | JGI IMG/M metagenome (GOLD analysis project Ga0228536, IMG submission 168611) | Enriched culture of PCE-dechlorinating microbial communities from Ithaca, New York, USA - SJ1.S | ecosystem: Engineered > Modeled > Simulated communities (microbial... > Unclassified...
CATGAAACATTTAAAGGCGCTAAATGAAGGCGATGTGGAAGGCGGTATCCTTTTTGCCGGGCAATGCTGCGGCGGAATTGCGGACATTCCTTCGACAAAAGAACTTATCGACCGCGTAATCACTGAAGCTGAAGCTACACTTGCCAAGTTAAGCACGTACAATGCATAATGATAAGAGTGCGAGATAATTATCTCGCACTCTTCAATTTAATATCTGCTCTTACTTTTTCATTTTAATGCCTATTTCGTAAATGACTTTTCTGGACAAACCTGTCTGTCTAACAACCTCTGAAACAGCGTCGCGCAAGGACACCCCGTTATTTTTAAGGAGCTCAATTATTTTTTCTTTAATTTCCTTTTCTGATAGGGGAACAGATATTTTTCCCCCAGCTTTGATAATTACCGTTATCTCACCTTTTATTTTTACTCCGGTTTTAGCCTCAATGAATTCGGATATTTTGCCTCTTCTGATTTCTTCATATATTTTGGTTATTTCTCGAGCTAAGACTATCTCCCTGTTTCCCAAAATTTCAAGCATATCCTTCAAGGTCGCCAAAAATCTTTTTGCTGATTCATAAAGCACTATTGTCCGTTCCTCATTTTTCAGTTCCTCAAAATATTTTTTTCTTTTATTTGCCTGTGCGGGCAAAAATCCACAAAAAATAAAACTGTCGGCAGGAAATCCCGAAGCGCTCAAGGCCGCGACGACTGCGGAGGGGCCGGGAATCGGGATAACCGCAATATTTTCATCGTGCGCTCTTGAGATCAAAAAACACCCCGGATCGGAAACACAAGGGGTTCCTGCGTCTGTGACATAAGCGACATTTTTCCCCTTTCTGATTTGATCAATAATGAGCGCGCTTTTTTCTTTTTCGTTGTGCTCATGCAAACTAATAAGAGGCGTCGAGATATCACGAGCGTTGAGGAGTTTTCTTGTGCGGCGCGTGTCTTCCGCGGCAATAAAATCCACATTTTTTAGTGTTCTGATTGCTCGCAATGATATGTCTTCCAGATTTCCGATAGGAGTGGCAACGACAAACAGACTTCCATCTTCGTGATCACCGCTCTGTGTCATTTTTTCCTCAATGAATATATTTTTGTGGTTGACAAGTCAATTGCATTAAAGTTTAATAGCAAAACTTGCGGATAATTACCATAAAGAAGACTAAAATTATATGAGAAAAAGGATATTAGTGACCGGCGGCGCCGGTTTTTTAGGTTCGCATCTCTGCGAAAGATTGTTACGAGAAAAAAATCATGTTGTCTGCGTGGATAATTTCCTGACCGGCAACAAAAAAAACGTGGAACGCCTTCTGAAAGATCCGCATTTTGAATTAATCCGCCATGATATAGTAAAACCGTTATCCTTGGATGTTCACGAAATATACAACCTGGCCTGCCCTGCCTCGCCCGTTCATTATCAACAAAACCCGATTAAAACTATGAAGACAAGTATAATCGGTACGATTAACGTTTTGAATGTAGCCAAAAGAACAAAAGCAAAAATTCTTCAAGCATCCACTTCGGAAATATACGGAGATCCAGAAGTTCATCCTCAAAAAGAAACATACTGGGGACGGGTGAATCCCGTCGGAGTACGCAGTTGCTATGACGAAGGAAAACGCGCCGCGGAATGCCTGATAATGGATTACCGCCGTCAAAAAAATATAATTTCCAAGATAGTGAGGATTTTCAACAGTTACGGGCCGCGCATGGCGATAAACGACGGACGTGTTATCAGCAATTTCATAATACAAGCCCTATGTGACAAAGAAATCACTGTCTACGGAGACGGCAAGCAGACCAGATCTTTTTGTTACGTTGACGACATGATTGACGGACTTATTCTAATGATGAACAGTGCTGATGATTTCTACGGGCCGGTAAATCTTGGAAACCCTCATGAGTTTACAATTCTGGAACTGGCACAAAAAATTATTAAAATGACTAAAAGCGGTTCAAAAATTTCATTTCAGCCTCTGCCGCCAGACGATCCGGTTCGTCGCAAGCCGGATATAAAGCTTGCGCGTGAAAAACTAAACTGGTCTCCTAAGGTAGCACTTGAAGAAGGTCTAATAAAGACAATAAAATATTTTCGCAATGAATTAAAAATCTCTTAATTTTGCGGAGGCGGCGAAAACAAAATGAAATTCAAAAAGAGAATTTTATGTATCGGGGCCGGATATGTCGGTGCTCCTACAATGGCAATGATTGCCTGGAAATGTCCTGATTATCGCGTAACAGTGGTAGACGTCAATAGCCAACGAATCGATGCTTGGAATTCCAAAGAACTCCCTGTTTTCGAACCCGGATTGGATAGAATCATAAAAAAAACCCGCGGGAAAAATTTATTTTTTTCCAAAAACATTGAAAAAGGAATCGCTGAAAATGATATCATTTTTGTCAGCGTAAATACGCCGACCAAAACATTCGGAAGTGGCGCAGGTAAAGCTCCGGATTTGCAATACTGGGAAAAAACGGCGCGCCAAATTTTGGAAAATTCAACTTCGTCCAAAATAGTGATTGAAAAAAGCACCTTACCCGTAAAAACTGCTGCGGCGATGGAAAAAATTCTTACACCGGCTAAAGGAAAAGCCAAATTTGAAGTTTTGTCCAATCCGGAATTTCTCGCTGAAGGAACGGCGATTAAAGATTTGGAAAATCCCGACCGGGTTCTTATCGGTTCTCACGAAACAAAAAGCGGCCGGAAAGCCTGCCAGGAGTTGGTCAACATTTACGCGCGCTGGGTTCCAAGAAATAAAATAATCACTACAAACATCTGGAGTGCAGAACTTTCCAAACTTGTAGCTAATGCTTTTTTGGCACAGCGTGTTTCTTCAATTAATTCTATTTCTGCCCTCTGCGAAAAGACCGAAGCGGACATTTCAGAAGTGTCACGAGCAGTGGGAATGGATAGCCGTATCGGGAATAAGTTTCTTCAGGCAGGAATCGGCTTCGGTGGTTCTTGTTTCAAAAAAGACATCCTGCACCTCGCTTATCTCTGCAATTATTACGGTTTGCCAGAAATAGCCAACTATTGGGAAAGTGTCATCAAAATAAATGAATATCAGCAGGAAAGGTTTATCACCAATATTCTTTCCAGTATGTTTAATACTCTGGCAGGGAAAAAAATATGTATTTTAGGATTCGCTTTCAAATCAAATACGGGCGATACGCGCGAAAGCCCGGCTATCCACATCACCCGTAAACTGGTGGCAGAGCATGCCCAGGTTACCATATCCGACCCCCAAGCTCTGAAAAACGCCGCACTCGATTTAGCTGATATACAAGAGAACATTAAATATGAGGAAGACCCTTACCGCGCCACCGCCGGATGTCACGCCATTGCCATTCTTACAGATTGGGATTTGTACAAGAAACTCGATTTCCGCAAAATATACAAATCAATGACCAAGCCGGCATTCCTTTTTGACGGGCGAAACATTGTTGACCACAAGAAGTGTTTTGAAATTGGCTTCAACGTTTATCCCATCGGCAAACCGGCAATTAGCCATTTCAAAATTAAAAAAAAGAGCACTATCAGTCTATAAAATCAAAAGCATTTTTTATTAGTTTAATATCCACACACTGTTTATCCAGGGTTATTGCTACAACATCAAAGCGCGCAGATTGCTCGGTAATTTTATTTTTTTGCATATACCACTGCGCAAGTTGAGATAACTTTCTTTGTTTTCTAAAATTCACCGATTGCTCAGGATAGCCTGATTTAATGGAATATCTTGTCTTTACTTCCACAAAAACTATTGTTTTCTTTTCTCTTGCTACAATATCTAACTCGCCTAAAGGACAACGAAAATTTATTTCTTTAATGTGGTAGCCGTTTTTTTTCAAATATTCTATGGCAATCTTTTCTCCTTTTTTACCGGTTAATATTTTTGATTTGTTTTCCACTTTCGTCTTAAAACATTTCGAATGAAGTTTGCTTTAGATTTATTTTTTTAAGAGAAAACGATTTACGGTGAATTTTGCAAATTCCATATTCTTCAATGGCTCTACGGTGCTCTGCGGTAGCATAGCCTTTATTTCTTACGAAGTTGTATTGAGGATATTTTCGGTGATATATTTCCATTATCCGGTCACGGGATACTTTCGCAATAATAGAAGCTGCCGCGATGGATACACTGAGCGTGTCACCTTTTACCAGTGCTTTTTGTGGTATTTCTAGAACCAACTGATGCAACCCGTCTATCAGTAAAAAATCAGGAGGCAATGAAAGATCATAAACCGCTTCACGCATAGCTAAAAAAGTTGCCTGCAGAATATTTACCCGGTCAATTACATCAGCCTCCATCACGCCCATTCCCACGGCTAGTGCGTCATCTCTGATAACTTCATAGAGTTTTTCTCGTTGGTGCGCGGTAAGTTTTTTTGAATCATTTATGCGGGGATTGGTATAGGTGGGAGGGAAAATCACGGCGGCGGCAACAACGGGACCGGCCAGTGGCCCACGCCCTGCTTCGTCTATGCCAGCTATATATCTGTGTCCTTCCAGGCGGGCAATTTTTTCAAATGCGTCCATGAAAAAACAAAATAAATTAAAAATATCCGGTTGCTACAAACCCTTGCCAGCCGATAACCGAAACAACAAGCCGAATTTAATTACTATTTATGGTTCCCTTAATTCTTGCTTTTTTCCCTCTTAAATTTCTTAAATAATAAAGCCTTGATCGTCTTACTTTACCCTTACTGATAACTTCAATACGATCAATTACCGGTGAATGCAAAGGAAAGGTTCTTTCCACGCCTACACCGTAGGATACTTTTCTGACCGTGAAACTAGACCGGCTGTCTCCTCGACGTTTGCGAATAACTACTCCTTCAAAAGCCTGAATTCTTTGCTTCTGGCCTTCAATAATTCTTACATAAACTTTTATCGTATCACCTGCTTTAAAACTGGGAAGATCTCCTCTCATTTGTTCTTTTTCAATCATTTCAACAAGGTTCATATCTTTGTCTCCTTCTGCCAAACATCATATATAAATATGAGTTAAATATTTCTTATTCTATCGAGTATGACTACCGCCGCCGAACGCACAGCAAGATGATTATAATTATCCACACCTCTTATCGGTTCTAAACAAAAATTTGCTCCTTTTATTATCTTCTGCGTTAGTCCTGAACCTGTACCAAAAATTAACAGATAAGGCAATTTGTTATTTTCCAGTTTTTCTTTAAGAGAGGAAAATGTCAAAAATCCTTCCGTCTGATGAGCACTGGTAGCAATTGTTTTCGGTTCAATACCATTTTCTTCTTTAATTTCATCTATGACATCCTGCAGCGTTTTCTTCAATCTCACCAAGGAAAATGCTTCTTTTCTCAATTTATTAAAGTCAGCTCCATAGCCATCCTGCCAGTGCTTTATTATCTCTCCGGCAAGTTTTCTTTGCGCTTCAACGGGGTTAACGATATAGAAAGTTTTTACTCCGTATGTCCTCGCTGCTCTTGCTACATCATGAATGTCCGCATTGACAATAGCGGTGGTTATAATTTTGCCGTCTTTATTCATTACCGGGTAATGTAAAAGAGCCAAATAAAGCATAGGTTTGCCTTGCTATATTAAACAACGGATAAAATCAAGACATGATGTTGTCTTTTAACTTGATTTTTTTCAGTATTTCCTTATCTGCAGCTGATAATCGGGCTTTTCTCAGTAAATCCGGCCTTCTCCTATACGTTTTTCTTAAAGATTCCTCTCTGCGCCAATTTTCGATTTGTGCATGATTTCCAGAGAGTAAAACATCCGGAACTTTCCATCCTTTATAATCGGCGGGTCTTGTGTACTGGGGATATTCCAACAAACCATCGGAAAATGAATCTCCTTCTACAGACCGCATATTTCCCAATACACCTGGAACAAATCTGGAAACTGCATCAATTAAAATCAATGCGGATAATTCTCCACCAGTAAGAATATAATCACCAATAGATATTTCCCTGTCAGCCAAATGTCTCCTAATCCTTTCATCCACCCCTTCATAACGTCCGCAAATAATGACTATTTGTCTCTTTGTGGCTAATTCAGCGGCAATCCTTTGATTAAAAAGTTCCCCTTGTGGGGTCATCAAAATCACTAACGGATTCATTTCCTTTTTTTTTACCGTCACCAGTGCCTTATCTACTGGCCCGACCTTCATGACCATGCCGCAACCGCTCCCGTAGGGAGCGTCGTCAGTCATTTTATGTTTATCCTCGGCCCAATCCCTTATGTTGTGGATAAAAATTTCAATTAAATCCTTATCCTGTGCTTTCTTCAATAAACTATAATTGAGAGGTGATGAAAACATATCCGGGAAAATAGAAAGAACGTCAAATCTTATCAATCTTCAAAGCCCTTTCAGCATTCTTACCTTAATGAAACCTTTCTTTATGTCAATTTCCCGGATCACTTGCGTTGTAGAGGGAAGAAGTATTTCTCGTTTTCCTCCTCTGCACATATAGACATCATTACTGCCTGTGGGGAAAATACTTTTAATTTGCCCCAAAAATTCTCCTTCTTCGGTAATCACATCAAGACCAATAATATCATCATAGTAATATTCGCCCTCCGGTAATTGTGGAAAGAACGACTTCGGCAAAAAAACTTTACTGCCTATCAATGATTTAGCCGTCTTGCGATCGGCTATACCATCCAACTCGATAAACAGAAATTTGCCAAATATATCTGTTTTTTTAATTTTATACTTGTTCTTTTTTCCTAGTAAATTTTCAATGTAAATATATTCCAAATCAGCAAGGGCGCTGTTTTTTTGAACATAAGATACTACTTTTAAACATCCATGTAAGCCGCGGGTTTTTATAATCTTTCCCAAACAAAAGAAGCTCATCTCCCGCTATTCGATAATTTCCAGAACAGAACGTTTATTTAACTTTGCAGAAGCAGCACTTAAAATCGTTCTTATCGCTTTAGCGGTTCTTCCCTGTTTACCAATAACTTTACCTAAATCTTCTTTTGCCACACGTAATTCGATCACAGATGTTTGTTCGCCGATGACTTCTGTCACTTCAACTTTGTCCGGATTATCTACTAAAGATTGTGATATGTACTTGATTAACTCTTTCATCGTCATAACCTCCAGTGATTTTTGTTAATTCTTCGAGAGACATTTAATTAATGTTAACTTTTAAATTTAGGCAATGTTTCTTATTTAATTGATATCCGAATCCCCTTTGTTTTAAGGAGATTGGCCACTGTATTGGTTGCCTTTGCTCCTTTCGAAAGCCAGTCCTTGACGCGGTCTTCTTTCACGGTAATTTCCACCGGTTTTTTCTTGGGATCGTAGTTGCCCAAAATTTCTAAAAATTTTCCGTCTCTGGGATAATCGGTATCTGCTGCAACAATACGATAAAACGGTTTCCCCTTTGCCCCTTTACGAGTTAATCGAATTTTAACCGCCATTTTAGATTGAGTTAAACCTCCTTAAGTAATGATTTTAAATACTTTCTTTTTTTATCACAGATTTTTTTATTTTAAAAGGGGAAATTCCTCATTAAAGACTTTATTGAACCTTTTTGTGTAAATTTTGACATCATTTTTTTTATTTGGGAGTAATTATTCAGAACTCTGTTTACATCCTGAACGGAGGTACCGCTGCCTACAGCTATTCTTTTTCTCCTCCGCCCGTCTATTATCTGATAATTTTGGCGTTCCCTTTTCGTCATTGAGTCGATTATTGCTGCAGTTTTTGCCAATTCCTTGTCATCCGGTTGAATGTTTTGCAAATTTTTCATTTTTTTCATTCCTGGAATCATACCGAGAACATCGTTTAACGTCCCCATTTTTTTTATTTGAATCAGTTGCTCACGAAAGTCTTCCAGGGTAAATTCGTTTTTCCTGATTTTCTTTTTAAGCTGTATAGCAGCCTTTTCATCATACGATGCCTGCGCTTTTTCCACTAAGGAAATGATATCCCCCATACCCAGAATGCGCGACGCTATTCTTTCGGGGTAAAAAACTTCCAATGCCTCTATCTTTTCCCCGGATCCAATAAATTTAATCGGTTTCCCGATAACTGCTTTTAGCGAAAGTGCAGCACCGCCGCGTGCGTCACCATCCATTTTTGTCATGATGACACCGTCAATACCTATCAATTCGTTAAATTTTGCGCCTACATTAACAGCATCCTGACCCGTCATAGCATCAGCCACATAAATGATTTCTGCCGGTCTTACATTATCTCTTATCCTATGTAATTCTTCCATCATCGCGTCATCGATATGAAGCCTCCCAGCAGTGTCAACGATAACAACCTCGTATCCTTCCCTTTTGGCTTGTGCAACCGCTTCTAAACAGATATTCACGGGGTCTTTTTGAACGCCATGGCCGAATACACCAGCATTGATTTTTTTACTTAATATAGCCAATTGTTCAACGGCTGCCGGGCGGTAGATATCCGCAGAAACAAGGTATATTTTTTTTTCTCGCGATAACAGATGCGCAAGTTTAACCGCTGTCGTTGTTTTTCCAGATCCCTGCAGACCAACCATCATTATCACTGCAGGCAAACGTGCGCCGAATTTAATATTCGTACTTACTCCTCCCAATAATCCAGCCAGACGTTCATGAACGATTTTTACTACCTGTTGACCGGGGGTAATACTTTCTAACACATCTTTACCAACTGATCGGTTACGCACATCTTCGATAAAATTTTTAACCACCTTAAAATTTACATCCGCCTCTAGAAGCGTCAATCGTATTTCTTTGAGTGCGGCATTAACATCTTCTTCTTTTAAAATCCCTTTTCCCTTGAGCTTTTTAAAGATACTTTCCAGCTTTTCTGATAAACTCTCAAACATAATAAATTAACCACCCATATTTTACTGTTACTTTTCTTCGTAAATTTCCACTTCGTTAATGCTGCAGTTTAAGCCTGTTTTGGCGGATATCCTTTCCGCGGCCGCCTGAGCCGCGGCTTTATTTTCAAAGCCCGAGACGATAACACGGTACAATGTTCCTTTATTTTTTACCTCTATAGGAATAATTTTGGGATTAAATCCTAATGCTGTAATTTCTTTATTCATCAAATACGCTTTTGTTTTTTCTTTAAAAGAAGCTGCATGAATAGTATATTTTTTATTTATAACTTTTTCCGACGAAACTGATTCCTCAATTATATTTGCAGATCCTGCAATTTCATCTACAGGCTCTTTTTTCTCCTCTGTCTTTTCTGCAGCCACAATAAGAGGAGAAACTTCCACGGCTCGTTTTTTATCTACGTCCTGTTTTTGTTTTTTTACTTCTTTTTTACCTGTCAACGTTTGATAAAATGTCAAATCAATATTTTCTTTTTCCTCTCCAGGCATATTTTGCACAGGATTAATGTTTGCCGGTTTTGAAATTAAAGCAAATATTTTGGTGGGCAACGAAGATATTTTTTCCGGATAAGTATCGATATTTTTACCAATTTCCACACCTAAAATAAAAATGCTGCAAAGCAGGGCCGCCATCCCGACAATAATAACGATAATGCCTGTCCGACCCAACTTCAATTCAAAGTTTTTAATATTTTTCGCGGCCATCGATTCAATTTATCCGATTTTACGATTACATTTTCTCTGGTGCACCCACACCTAATATATTCAAGGAATTTTCCAATATCACGCGGATTGTTTTTATCAAAAATAATCTGGCTGATGTAAGACTTTTGTTTTCTGAAAGTACCTTATTTTTATTATAATAGCTGTGAAACACACCCGATAACTCATGAAGATAAAACGTTATACGGTGAGGCTCGAGTGTACGTACCGATCCATCAATTATTTCTGGATACCGCACCATCATTTTTATCAAATTGATTTCTTCTGGTTCTTTGAGCAAACCTGTATCTATTTCAGGATAAGTCGGTATGGTAATGTTTTTTTCCTGTGCCATTTTTATAATCGAACAAATACGTGCGTGAGCGTACTGAACATAATAAACAGGATTTTCATTTGATTGTTTCTTAACAAGATCCAGGTCAAAATCAAGATGACTGTCCGAGCGTCTCATCAAGAAGTTGTAGCGTGCCGCATCTTTCCCCACCTCATCTAAAACTTCCCTTAAAGTCACAAATTCACCAGATCGTGTGGACATAACAACCGGTTCTCCAGCACGCAATAAATTCACTAACTGTACCAAAATTATTTTCAGACGCTCTTTTTCGTGACCAAGCGCCATAATGCCTGCCGTCATTCTTGGAACATATCCATGATGGTCTGCTCCCCAAACGTCCACAATGTAATCGAACCCCCTGGAAAATTTATTTTCATGATAGGCGATGTCAGCAGCGAAATATGTGGGTTCTCCATTTTTGCGCACAACTACTCGGTCTTTTTCATCTCCAAAAACGGTTGTTTTGAACCATAAGGTTCCCTCTTCCGAATAAACAAACCCGAGTTTTTTTAACTTTTCCAAAATCATTTTCACGCTGTTGCTTTCGTATAATGTGCTTTCGCGGAAAAACTCATCAAACGTAACTCCTAAATCCATAAGATCCTTCTTAATTCCATCGATAATCACGTTTCTCGCAATGCTGGTGAAGTACGGCAGTATTTCCTCGTTTGGGCTAATCAAATATTTTTTACCTTCGCTTTTAAAAATTTGCACCGCAATATCTTTAATATATTCACCTTGATAACATGTTTCGGGAAACTCAACTTTTTCACCACATAATTCACGATAGCGCAATAATACTGATTTGCCGAGATTATTCATTTGATTCCCGGCATCATTAATATAGTATTCTTTTACCACATCGTAGCCGGCTGCCTTCAGCAAATTTGTGATAACATCCCCGACCACCGCCCCGCGTGCGTGACCTATATGCAAAGGCCCTGTCGGGTTAGCGCTGACAAATTCCACCTGCACCCTTTTTCCCTCTCCTCTCCTAAGACATCCGTAATTCACATTTTCTTCTTCAATTTTTTTCAATTTTTTTTTCCAAACCTCTTCTTTTATAAAAAAATTAATAAAACCCGGGCCGGCAATTTGTATTTTTTCTACAATGCTGTCATCATCCACAAAATTGGCTAAAATTGACTCGGCTATTTTCCTTGGATTTTTTTTGACAGACGCAGCAAGGATCATTGCCACATTCGTTGCATAATCACCATGCATATTATTTGCCGGAATTTCAACTTCCAGCCGGGACAAGTCGCCGCCGGAAAAGATACCTTTCTCCACGCAACAATTCACGGCTTTTCCTATCATGGTAATAATTTTTTGTTTCATCCGATTTGCAATCCTTAATTTAAATTAATTTATTTTCAGCTGATAAATAAATTTAATCGTTTTAAAATTGAATCTTTTTTTAACATAACGAAAACTTTGTCCAGAGGAGGACCTGAGGTTTTACCGGTCAGAGCTGCGCGGATAGGCATGAATAAATCCTTTCCGCCCTTTTTTGTTTTTTCTTTTACATATTTAATCGAAGAAGAATAAAGCCTTTCATTCTCATCGTCGTGATTTTTAATATACTCGGCGAAAAATCTTATTACCCTACGCGCATCATTCTCGCTAAGGATTTCCGCAGCCTTACCGGTAATTTTATATTTATCATCAAAAAATATTTCTAGGTGTTCGGGTATATCGGAGAGTCTAACCAGTTCCGGTTTTATTAATTCTACAATGTCATTCATGTGTTTTTCATCAATTATCCCTGTGGAGAAACCGGCTGTTTTTAAGAAAGGCTGTAGCAGTTTTACCAGATCAGCCAATTTGGTATTTTTTATATAAACAGAATTAAGCCAAAATAGTTTTTCTTCATCAAAAATTGCTCCGCTCTTTGAGATTTTTTCCAAAGAAAAATATTCTACCATTTCTTCCAATGATAAAACCTCGCGTTTTTCCGGGTAGGAAATTCCCAGCAATCCCAGATAATTCGTTAAAGCTTCAGGCAAAATACCTTGTTTTCTGAATTCGCTTATGGAAACGGAACCATGACGTTTTCCGAGTTTGGCATGGTCTTTACCAAAAATCAGAGAATGGTGGGCAAAGAAAGGCGGAGTAAATTCAAGAGCCTTATAGAGCATCAACTGCAAAGCAGTATTGGAGAGATGATCCTCTCCCCGAATAACATGAGTGATAGCCATGAGGTAATCATCGATCACTGCGGCAAAATTATAAGCAGGCGCTCCACTGGAACGCATGATGATGAAATCACCTATCGATTCACTATCAAATCTTATCTTTCCTTTAATTATGTCTTCAAATTCAATTAGTTGCGATTGTATCTTAAAGCGATATGAAGGCCTTCTACCTTCTCTTTCTCTCTTATCTCTTTCCGCCTTCGTTAAATTTCTGCATTTACCCATATAACGCGGCATGCGTTTGCTGAGAATCAAACTCTGCCGCTCTTCTTCCAATTCCTCTTCTGTGCAATAGCACGGATAAACCAATTCCCTTCCTATCAAACTGTCCAAGTAACTTTTATAAATATCTAATCTCTCGCTTTGCTTATAGGGACCGTACGAACCACCTTTCTCTGGTCCTTCATCCCAGAACAAGCTGAGCCATTTCAAATCTTCGTATAAATTATTTTGGTACGAAACATCGCTTCTGGATTCATCCGTGTCCTCAATACGTAATATGAAATCACCGCAATAACGACGTGCAAATAACCAGTTAAAAAGAGCAGTTCGCGCATTGCCCACATGTAATTCACCTGTAGGAGACGGAGCAAATCTCACTCTTGGTTTTTTATTTTTCATTTTCTATCACCGTAGCAATCGCCAACGCAACTATTCCTTCTTCCTTGCCTATAAAACTCATCCCCTCATTTGTTTTCGCTTTGATACTCACGTATTTTACGGGAATATCTAAGGCACGAGCGATGTTGGAAACCATATGCGGACTGTATAGGGCAATTTTTGGTCTTTCCAAAATAACTGTAGCATCTATACTACTAATAATAAATTTAGCATTAAGGAGTTTTCTTTTTACTTTTTCCAGCAATTTAACGCTGGAAATGTTTTTATATTTGGCATCCGTATCAGGAAACTGCTTGCCAATATCAGGTAATCCACACGCTCCCAATAGCGCATCGCAGACAGCGTGGATAAGAACGTCAGCATCGGAATGTCCTTCCAATCCTTTTTCGCAAGGAATTTCTACACCGCCTAAAATAAGTTTTCGCCCTATAATTAATCTATGACTGTCATAACCAATTCCTGCGCGATAATGCTGCCCGCTGATGGCACCGTCTTTTAGCAAAGCTTGCGCTATGAGCAAATCCTCGGGTGTCGTAATTTTAATATTCTCATAAGAACCCTCCAGCATTTTCACTTTTACCCCAATATGTTCAACTAATGATGCATCGTCCGTGCTATAATAATTATCAGCAAATGCCTTTTTATATGCTTTTTTCAATGTTTCATACTTAAACGCCTGCGGAGTTTGCACGAGCCATAAATTTTTTCTTGGTATCGTTGTTACGACTATATCTCCTTTTGTCGTTTCTTTTATTGTGTCTTTAGGTCTCACCCCCAATGAGGCGGCACCCGTTTTACTGGCCGCATAAACAACATCGGTAATCATTTTTTCTTTAACGAACGGACGAACCGCGTCATGAATCACGACAATATCGCATTTTTTATCAATAGCATCCAACCCGTTTCTAACTGAGTCCTGTCTCTCTTTCCCGCCGGCAATCAAATGTTTTATTTTTGTAAAACCGTAAGATGACTGTAGTGATTTTTGAATACAAGTTAGATCTTTTTGCGGTACAATTAAAATTATTTCATTAATTAGTCCTATACGTTGGAAAACATACAGCGTACGAATAAAAATCGGAACTTTATAGAGCAGAAGATATTGCTTTGGCATTTCTGATTTTATTCTTTTACCCGCTCCCGCGGCAAGGATGATGGCTGATACCTTCATTTTGTTTCCTCAAAAAAATCCCGACAATAGCTTGATTTATAACGCTATTGTCGGGATAATTGCAAATGATATTTATAATTCTGTTTCTAATTGGCCGCTTCGGCAGTATACTTCATCGCCTGCTGATTTTTTCTTTCCGATACTTCTTTTAACTCCGTGAAAATCATCCGGCCAGCTGTGGTTTGTAAAACACTTGTTACAACAACGTCTACATTAGTGTTTACCAGTTTTTGCGCTGCATCGACAATTATCATGGTGCCGTCGTCAAGATAACCAACACCCTGCCCCGCTTCTTTACCTTCCCGGATGATTTTTACATTCATATGTTCGCCAGGCAAAACAACAGGCTTCATGGCGTTGGCCAACTCATTTATATTCAAAACCCTTACACCTTGTAGCTCTGCTACTTTATTTAAATTATAATCATTTGTCAAAAGCTTGGCATTCAGCTTCTTGGCTAGGGCAACAAGCTTCCCGTCAACGCCTTTTATTTTTGGAAAATCATGCTCAACTATTTCTATGTTTATGTTGTTGCTTTTCTGCATGTGATTCAGAATGTCCAGGCCCCGTCTGCCACGGGAACGCTTCATTGAGTCAGACGAATCGGCGACAAATTGAAGTTCATTCAATACAAAACGCGGAACAATCAGAGTTCCTTCAATAAATCCGCTGTCACAAATATCGGCTATTCTGCCATCTATAATAACACTGGTATCAAGAATTCGGTATTCAGGAGAGTTCTTCGAACTGCCTGGATGATAATTTAATTCTTCTACTTTTTTAGAACCCAAAACAAGCCCAAAGTATCCCAATATTCCTGTTAACAAGAGATATATCCAAAAAATTACTTGAGGATTTTCACTGATTTGACTGACAAGACTTAAACCAAAGCCCAGAATCAACGCGATCAATAATCCGATGACCATCCCGACCACGCCACCGGCAATTATTTTCAATGATAATTTGCGGATATTCTGTTCTGCTTTTATAACCAATAAAGCAATTAATAAACCGATAATAAAGCCGCCGATTGTTTCAAAAATTAAATACGATGAATCCGGCGCTGACGAATAAAAAGCTATGGCCGCTCCGCTTATCGCACACGCAAGGATCAAAATAATTCTAATAATCAACTCATTCACCTCCCTCTTTAAAAATCATAATATGCACTTCAATCATCCTTGTAAACGTCATAGTTGTATCTAACTAAATGGAGGTATGTTAATTCAAAAGAAATCAAACAATAAATTATAAGGAAAGGCTATCTGATGTTTTCATTGTCAAAGAGCTTTAATGATGATGAATACCTTCTACTGAACTGTAAATATCATCTGCAGATCTTTTTCCACCTTAGATTCTTGAGAGTTTGTGGCTACGGAAATTTCTTTAACTAACAAATTTTTTGCGGTATCCATCATCTTTCTTTCTCCAAAAGAAAGATTCTTATCGCTTTTTAATATAAATAAATCTCTTAAAACACTAGCTATCTCAAAGACAGAACCTGTTTTGATCTTCTCCAGATACTCACGATAGCGTTTATTCCACGTCTGCTTGTCTATAGTCACATCCTTGTTCCGCAAGATTTCAAAAACCTTGGGAATCTCTTTTTCCATAATGACTTCGCGCAAACCTACAGCCTTGGCGCTGTTTGTGGGAATCATTATTTTCATGCCATTGCCCATAATCTTCATGATGTAGAAAGGCTGTTTTTTCCCCATTACTTCCCTGTTTTCAATAGCTTCAATGATCCCGACTCCTTGTGCCGGATATACTGCCAAATCGCCTACCTTAAACATTTTTTTATTACCTTTCTTTTCCATTTAGAAAAATGGAGTATATCACCTTTTAATTAAATAGTCAATAATCAACACCTAGCTTTGATTAATCAAAAAAAGAAAAGATTGAACTGACTGCCTGAACAAACATACTTTTTATTATAATAATATCAAGGGCATACAATATCGAAAGGCATCTTATGTTTAGATATAATTGCTCATGATTTTTAGCATATCGTCGTTGATGTCACGGCCTTTCGCCTCATAACTATCCACAATAGATTTTAAATGAAAATATTTTTCTTTATCGTTTAAATCATCAATTCTGCGGAGATTTCCGCTGCGACGCCCCAAACGAAATATTAATTTATCTTTTTCTGGCAGTGATAAATATTTATTAATTGACGCTAACATTTTCGGTTTGTCCCCAGGTAATTCTCCTTCAAGTTCTTCCAGTAAATTTAATATGTGGTCACTGACTAATTTTATTTTATAAACATCTAATTTTGTTATGAACAATTTGATTTCACTGATTATTCCATCATCGGTTAATTCTTGAAATTCACCTTTTCTCACCAACTCCTCAAGCTCAGTGGCAGGCACTACATGTAAAGTGCGCAGGCGAATGAAATCAGGGTTAATCAAGTTCATCACCTTTGCCGTTTCCAGAGCATTTTGAACGGATAACTTTACGCCGCCCAAACCGGGCATAAAATATTCGCTGAGTTCAATGCCGGCTTGCCGAATGTTTGTACCGGCTTTGATATGCTCTTCAGAGGTTACACCTTTGCACACCATTGTGAGAACTTCATCGCTGCCACTTTCCATACCAACATGAATGCGCGATAGCCCTGCTTCTCTCAATTGTTTGAAATCCTGCACGGTTTTCCTCGCCGCAGTATGAGACCGGCAGTAGGAAGTTATTCTTTTTATTTTTGGAAATTTACCTTTTAAAAAAGTCAAAACAGAAACCAGATCGGCAGTTTTCATGATTAATGAATTTGCATCCTGCAAAAAAACATTTTCTCCACCAAAGTAGAGCCAGACGGCCACACTTTGATAATAACCATTATGAGCTTCTTGTTTGTAAATCTCCTTGAGCACATTTCTATTAACATCTCCACCCTCTCCCATCTTCCAGGAAAGCTCGATGACCTTATCGGCGTAATCTTTCATTACCTGTATATCGGCCTTGATTTCTTCGACACCACGCAGTTCAAATTTTGTCCCCTTATATGTATGACAGAAAATGCACTTATTCCACGGGCAGTTTCTGGTTAGACGGACTAAAAGACTAGAAGCTTCGCTGGGAGGACGTATCGGGCCTTGTTCGAAACACCAATTCATTTTTCTCCTCTCATATTTATTTTTTTTAATATAATCACTGCGCTTTTTTTGACAAGCTCTAAGGAAGGAATAAAAGCGGGTTACTAGCTTTCCCTTTAATCCGGATTTCAAAATTAATATATGCGGCTCCTGATTCGTCTTTTTCACCAACGATAGCAATTATATCGCCCTGTTTGACGCTTTGATCCGTTTTAACAAATTTCTCTTTTAGATGAGTGTAGACAGTTGTAAAATCTTTTTCATGCCTGATAATTACGGTGTGCCCGTAATCTTTCAGCTGAGAAGAAAAAATAATTATTCCCACAGCTGCCGCTTTTACCTTTGTTCCCTCCGGCGCGACTATTTTTATCCAGTTATGATAAGTCTTGTTTGGCTGGCGTCCGAAGTTTGTTTTAACCGTACCCTGCACCGGCCAGATAAAATTTTTATTTGCCGTCTCTATCCTTGTTTTATCTCCAGGGGAGTCTTCTGTAACATTCTGAGGAGGATGACTTTGCTTCACGGCCGGTTTTGCTACTTTTGGCGAAATTGTTTCCGCTTTTTTAGCAGAATCGCTTTCCGGTGCCCTTGAAGAAGTCATAACATCTTCGATGACATGTTTCGCTTCCGGAATAAACAAAACAGTTCCTTCCTTGAGCACGCTTACGTCTTCAATTCCATTGATTCTGGCTAATTCCTGCAAATCAATATTATAAACACGGGCAATGCTATAAAGTGTTTCTCCCTTTTTTACCGGATGATAAACCCCTGTTGACCGTTGTTCTTTTATTTGCGGCCCGGAACACGAGAAAAAAACTAGCGAAGCTAAAACTATGGTCGTTATAAATAAATTTTTTATTCTTTCCATCCGCTTTCTCCAATAAGACTGACAAAGCGACAGCCTCCTAAATCTTGCTTACTTATCTTTTGCGGATTTTCCAAAAGACGAGTTATTTTGCATAATGTTTGAATATTACGGTCCCCCACCGGCACAACAAGTCTCCCCCCGGCAGCAAGTTGCTCGACCAGACGCTGCGGGATTTCTGGTACTGCAGCGGTTGTAATAATGGCATCAAAAGGTCCTTCTTCTTTCCAACCATAGGAACCGTCTCCCACTCTGATTGCCACGTTATAAAAATTGAGTTGGTCCAATATTTTTCGCGCTTTAGTGGCCAATTTGGCAATTCTTTCCACAGAAAAAACACGAAACGAGAGAGAGGCTAAAATAGCTGTCTGATAACCGGAACCAGTGCCTATTTCTAAAACACGATCCGTAGGCTTTAATTCCAGAGCTTGAGTCATAAGCGCTACAATATAAGGTTGAGATATTGTTTGATGAGCATCAATAGGCAACGGGTTATCGTTGTAAGCCTGCTCCATTAGCCCCTCGTCCACGAAAAGATGGCGTGGAATTGTCTCCATAGCTTTCAAGACGCGATCATCGTATATGTCTCGTGTTTTGAGTTGCGTCTCCACCATTCTTTTTCTCTGTTTTTTGTACTTATCCATTATAACTGCACTTTTTTCTTTTTTTGCGGAATTTGGTAAATTTCTTGAACATATTCATGCTTATACAATCCCATTGCTTCACGTGTAACAATAAGATAATAATATTTAAGTTGTGCTTTTTCGCAGGCGGCGTTAAATTTTTCTATAAGCACATTTATTTCTGCACATATAGCATTTTCCCCCTGTGACAATTTGTCGATATCGGCGCCGTTTAGTGTTTTTAATAAGTGCAACTTTTTTTCAATTTCTTTCTCCAAGCGTGTCGTTGAATCAAGGATATCGCTTACAGCAAAACCAGCGCGACTTAATACTACGGCTCTTTCACGCAATATTTCTTCGGCTAAATTATCTAGTTTACCGTTTTTTCTATTGGCAATAACTGGCAGCATGGTTCTTTCTAGTTCAAACAACTATATTTTTTTAGCATTTAACATTTTATTTATCAACAGACAAAAAGTTTTTCTTTACAGATGCTTATTGTTTCGCTTAATATTACCGGCGTTATTTACAACGCAGAAAAGGTGCATATGGTCGATAAAAAATATTTTCCCATGTTCGAAACAATGCGTAAAGCTTACTCTCGCGAGCAAGAAGATGAAACACTTTTGCCAATTGTTCTCGCTGATAAAATCGGAAACCCCTTGGGGCGGATTTCTGTCAACGATTCTGTGATTTTTTACAATATTCGTGGGGAACGAGAAATTGAATTAACCCGCAGCTTAACCGAAGAAAGTTTTCATGAGTTTCCAACAAAAAAATCCCTGAACCTTAATTTCGCCACGATGATCGAATATAAAAAAGGCTTGAATGTGCAAATAGCTTTCCCGCCTGAAGAAATTATCGACGGCACCCTCAGCGACATAATCGCGGAAAATAAATTAAAACAAGTAAAAATCACCGAAGCAGAAAAAGCTGTGCATGTTGGTTTTTTCTTTAATGGAAAGAAAAATGAACCGGTCGCACAAGAAGAAAGAATTATCGTTCCAACGCGCAAAGATGTCGTCCTTTTTGACGAAGCGCCGGAAATGTCTATTGAAAAAATAACAAGCGCAGCCTTGGAGAAAATAAATGATGATACTTACAATTTTATTTTGGTTAATTTTCCAAACGTTGATGTTGTCGGACATATCGAAAATGAAAACGCCGTTATAAAAGCCGTCGAAGCTGTGGATAAACATCTTGGTATATTGATTGAAGGCGCACGGAAGAAAAAACTGTCGGTAATTATTACTGCCGATCACGGCACAGTGGAAAAATGGCGCTACCCCGATGGTGTTGTGGATACCGGCCACACTGACAGTCCTGTTCCCTTTATTTTGGTTCACCCGGACAACAAAATCAACATGCGCAAAAGGGGCGGATTAATTGATATCGCACCGACCATTCTGAATATTCTGGGATTGCTTCCATCAAAACAGATGACAGGTTCTTCTTTGATAAAACAACAACTTTTCGGTACAAGTAAAAGACTTTTACTAGTCATCGCTGACGGTTGGGGATTGAACGACAATGTCGCAAATAATCTCATTGCCCGCGCCGATACGCCGGTTATGAATCATCTGATGAAATCGTACCCCATGAGCATTCTTAGAGCCTCAGGTGAGGCGGTCGGCCTTCCCCCGGGAACAGTTGGCAACTCTGAAGCAGGACATCTGCATATCGGAGCCGGACGTATAATTTTTTCGGATCGTCTCAAAATTGACCAGGCAATAAAAGATAAATCTTTTTATAAAAACCCTGCTTTTCTCGATATTATGACAAAGGCAAAAAATACTGGCAAAGCGCTGCACCTGATGGGAATCGTCTCTTTTTTTAGCTCGCACGGATCCATAGAACATCTTTTCGCTTTGATGGATATGGCTAAAAAAGAAGGGATTACTGAACTTTTTGTGCACGCCATGTTGGGAAGACGTGGAGAAATGCCGGAAAGCGGAGCTCGCTATATTAAAAAAATTGAAGAAAAAGCGGACCGAATAAAACTTGGTAAAGTTGTTTCAGTAATCGGACGATACTGGTCGATGGATCGCGAGGAAAACTGGGACAGAATTAATAAAACCTACCGCATGCTTGTCTATGGAGAAGGAGAAAAAATAACGGAGGTTTAAAGGTATGAAGGAAAAAATCAAGGAAACAGTCATCGAGCTTGTTTGCGGCGATATAACCAAAGAAACAACTGACGCCATTGTCAATGCCGCAAATGAGCGTTTAGCTGGCGGTGCAGGTGTAGACGGGGCCATTCACCATGCAGGCGGTCCGAAAATTATGGAAGAGTGCCGTAAAATCGGCGGCTGTCCTACTGGTGGAGCGGTGATCACCACGGGAGGTAATCTTCAGGCAAAATATGTAATTCATACGGTTGGACCAGTTTATCGCAGCGGAACCAAGAAAGAAGCAAATCTACTGCAAAGCGCATACCGCAAAAGCCTTGAACTTGCCAAGGAAAAAGGCTTTAAAAGCATCTCTTTTCCCGCTATTAGCACCGGTGTTTACGGATATCCAATTGATGAAGCCGCGCACATTGCGCTAAAAACAAGCATTGACTTCGCAAGAAACAACACGGAAATCAAACTAATACGCCACGTTCTTTATAACAATAAGATTTTTGATATATTTTCCGCTCAATTTAAACTACTTATTTAAAAATATTTCATCAGGATATAATTTTAATTATGAGTTCGGAAAACATGCGCGATCAGATGAAGCAAAAGATAATAGAATTAGAAAAAAATCCGAGAGATTGAACATACGTCAAACCAATACCGCTACCTTGTCGATTTTACTAGCGATTCGCTTTATCTTGTTGACGAGAAATGTCGCTACGTTTTCATGAACAACAATCATATTAAAAGACTGAATTCACCCGCTGAAAAAGTTATTGGTCATTTCTATAGCGAATTTCATTCTCCCGAACAAAGCAAAAAATTCGCTAAAAAAGTCCAAGAAGTTTATAGTAATAATAAATCAGCTTTTGACGAGCTCAACAAAATCAATCCTGGTGTTAAAGTACTGCTTTCCAGTGGTTATAATTTAAATGGCGAAGCCGGCAAAATAATCAACCGCGGCTGTGTTGGCTTTATCCAAAAACCTTTTACTATCCAGGACATTTCCGTTCAGTTGAAAAAAATTATAAAAAAAACGAAGACTTTAGAAAATTTTACCGCAAACGGTCAAAAGTAAATCGATTAACTTAATTTTTAGCTAAAATAATTTATTCTGATTCTTGTTTTATATTTCTCTTTGTGCCATTTAAATATTATGCGAAGGAAAAATGTCCATAACAGGTTTTATACCATAGGAGAAATTTTGTTCCCCATTTTAAAAAAAAGAGGAATGGCTGACAAACTTGAAGAAAATGAATTACTCAAAGTTTGGCCAAAGGCTGTGGGGAATCAAATCTGCAAACAAACAAAAGTCTCCGCCTTCAAAAATGGGACATTATTCGTAAAAACAACTTCTTCCATCTGGGGGCAACAACTACATTTTATAAAAGAAGAGATTCTTAAAAAAATAAATGAAATCACCGGCCAACATCTTGTAAAAGAAATACGTTTTTCCGTTGGTCATATTCCTTCTTCTGGCGTCAAAGTTGAGTTATCAGATAGTAAAGATTTTTTGAATGAAAGGGATGAAAAAATGATCGAGGATTGTATATCATTGATTTCCGATCACGAACTGGCATTAATATTCCAGCGTGTCATGCGAAACGAAATTAACCGGCGTCGTCGCCTTGAAGAGATGAAAGTTTGCGAAAAATGAGCATCAATTCTTCTGTATATCTTTTATCTTTCCGGTAAATGAAAAGCGGTTGTTCCGCCTGTAATTCTTCGTGTGATTCCTTACGGCCTTCAATCAATACAAATTCCGCAGGTGATACATCATCAGAAAACACCAGTTTCATTTTCTTTGGTTCAATATTGCTTTCTCTAAAGCGCAATATTAATTCCGCCAGTCTCTTAGCCGGATAAATGGCAAACACTTTTCCGGAAGGTTTGAGTAGATATTTAGCCGCGTTTACAAAAATATTTAAAGAACCTTTTATTTCATGACGAGCAATCGCCTTTTCTGAATCAGGATTTATTCTTCCAGAAGTCAATTTTCTGTATGGTGGATTGAAAATCACACAATCAAACGAACTGGCAGGAAAATAATTTTTTATTTTACCGGCATCAGCTTTAACAATTTTTATATTTCGGTCCAAATTATTGAACCGAACGTTTTTCTGCGCCAAAGTTACAAGATCATCCTGTATTTCCAATCCAATAAATTCAACCTGAGCAAAGATGCCGGCTAAAATTAGCACAATGATGCCGTTGCCACATCCTAGTTCAATAACGCGCGCATGTTTTTTTAATGAAACAAAGTGGGCAAGTAAAAGAGAATCAAGAGAAAAACGATATCCTTTTTTCTTTTGGTACAGACGCAAACGGCTATCAAGAATATGATCAAGTGTTTCTTCTGTCATGTTCGGCGTATTTTATTCACCAAGATCGTGTATAAAAATACCACTGCGCAATTTTGGCTCAAACCAAGTTGACTTTGGTGGCATAATTTTACCGACATCGGCAACTTTCATGATCTGCTCAAGAGTGGTAGGATAAAGCGAAAAAGCAACGGCATAACCTTCTTTATCAACTAATTTTTCCAATTCGGCCATCCCTCTTATCCCGCCAACAAACTTAATGCGTTGATCAGTCCGAGGATCGTCAATACCTAAAACCGGTGACAACAGTGTCGACTGTAAGATAGAAACATCCAAGCTGGCAATGGGGTCTGTTCCATCATAAATTCCTTTTTGAGGCGTTAGCTGATACCATTTACCGCGTAAATACATACCGAATTCATGCGGCTTTTGAGGAGATTTTTCCTTGAAATTATCCCTGATTTCGAAGTTGATGCCTATTTTTTTTAAAAATTTTTCTTCAGTTAAACTATTTAAATCCTTAACAGCTCGGTTATAGTCCATAACTTTTAATTGGTTGTGCGGAAAGAGCACGGCCATAAATGAATCATATTCCCTTATCTCGTTTGGCACATTGCGCTTTTTTCTTTTCAACCTTGCCACTTCTACTGCTGCGGCCGCACGGTGATGACCATCGGCGATATAAAGAGCTTTCACTGCCAGAAAGCTTTTTCTTATATTTTCTAATGCTTTCGGCTCGCTGACAATCCATACTTTATGCACCACCCCATCATCAGCGGTAAAGTCATATTCCGCATTTCCTTTCACCGTTTCTTCGACAACTTCATTAATCGCAGGCATAGAGCGATAAGCGATAAAAACCGGTCCTGTTTGGGCATTTACTGCCTGAATGTGGCAAATACGATCTTTTTCTTTATCTTTCCTGGTCAGCTCATGCTTTTTTATTTTTCCCGCTTCATATTCTGCAACACTCACTAAACCAACGATTCCAGTTTGCACCTGCGATCCCATTTGCTGGCGGTAAATATAATACAAAGGCTTTTCGTCCTGTTTGAAAATTTTATTGTCTCTCATTTTTATAAAATTTTCTTTTGCTTTTTCATAGATAAGACGATCATCGCTTTTTGTTCCTTCCGGAACATCAATTTCTGATTTTTCCACATACAAAAAACTTAATGGATTGCCCCCAACTGCTTTTTGTCCTTCTTCTTTAGTCATCACATCATAAGGCAGTGAAGCTACTTGCGATACAAATTCGTTACTTGGTCTTATTGCTCTAAATGGTAGTACCAGCGACATGTAAAAATCTCCTCTTGCACTACAGATAACATACTGTCATAATCGCCGCAACGTAAAATTGACATAAAAAACGTTCTGGATGACACAAAAATTCATGAAGAAAACACTGGTGTTTATTCACGGCTTGGAAAGCACGGCACGAGGCACAAAAGGACAATATTTTCAAAAACACTTTCCAGAAATGATAGTGGAAGATTTTTCAGGAAATTTTGCCGCCCGTATGGGTAAACTTAACTATATTCTTGAAGAGAAAGAAAATCTAATTATTGTTGGCTCAAGCTATGGTGGCACGATTGCCGTTCAATACACGGGAGAAAATGAAGAAAAAGTAAGAAAACTTATTCTTCTTGCGCCGGCTCTCGGTATTCCTGAGCTGTCTCTTGCAGCAGGAAAAATATTTAACATTCCTGTTATTTTATATCATGGCACAAAAGATAATGTTGTCGATCCCTATACCGTGAAACACATCGCCCAAAAATTGTTTGTCCACTTGGAACATCATCTGGTGGATGATGATCATTCCCTGCATAAGACCTTTCCCTGTTTGAACTGGTTTAAACTATTAGAAACACAACGATTTAAAAACAGTTAATCTTAAAATTAGCCTTAACTATTGCCTTGACAATATTCTTTCTATAACTTAACATTCCGCCAATTTACAGGGTTATGTATTATGTCTATGTATTCAAAAAAAATAGTAATTCGTTACACACCAGATGTTGTTCAACAGCCGGTGATTTACCAGTTAGTCAAAAAATATGATCTGGTTTTCAATATTCTCAAAGCTAGGATATTCCCGCGCCGCGAAGGCGTTATTGTTTTAGAATTAAACGGCACTAAAGAAAACTTTGATCACGGTATCCGTTTTCTGAAAGAAATGGGACTAAAGGTCGAGCCTTTATCCAAAAGTGTAAGTCAAAACCGCGATAAATGCGTCCATTGCGGCGCATGTACCGCCTTTTGCCCCACTGGAGCGTTATCCTTCGAGAACCATACCGGCAAAGTAATATTTGATGCGGAAAAATGCAATGGTTGTGAACTTTGCGTATCCGCTTGTCCCGTTCGGGCAATGGAAATTAATCTACTTTGATCTTAAGTTTAACTTTTTGAAACTTTTAGAATAAATTTTAGAAGCGGAAATAATCATAAATTTTTTCAATGATTTTTGACAACAAAGCTTTCGATAACGAAAAATATATCAAAGAGCAAACGGCGGAAATTCTCCAGAGGGTAAAGCGTTTCAATAATAAGCTTTATTTGGAATTCGGGGGTAAACTTCTCTACGATTATCATGCGTCAAGAGTCCTCCCTGGTTACGACCCCAATGTCAAGATGAGGCTGATTCAGGAGCTCAAGGACAGGGCAGACATATTGCTATGTATTTATGCCGGAGATATTGAAAGAAAAAAAATCCGTGCTGACTTTGGTATAACTTACGATTCTGACGCAATGAAGCTTATTGACGATTTGCGCGCCTGGAATATCAATGTTAGAGGGGTTGTCATTACTCGTTTTGAAAATCAGCCCTCGGCTGTATTATTCAAGAACAAGCTGGAACGAAGAAACATAAAGGTCTTTACCCACTCTTACACGAAAGGATATCCCACAAACGTCGATTTGATCGTCAGCGATGAAGGTTATGGAATTAACGAATACATAAAAACAGAAAAACCGCTTGTTATCGTGACGGGACCAGGGCCGGGAAGCGGAAAGCTGGCCACCTGTCTTTCCCAGCTTTATCACGATTATAAAAACGACACTAAATCGGGATATGCAAAATTTGAGACGTTCCCTATATGGAATTTACCCCTTAAACATCCTGTGAACGTCGCGTATGAAGCGGCTACAGCCGACATTCGCGATTTCAACCAGATCGATCCTTTTCACCTGGAAGCATACGGAGAGGCACGTGTGAATTATAACCGTGACATTGAAATATTTCCTGTTTTGAAAAGAATTCTTGAAAAGATTACGGGCAAAATATCTTTCTACAAATCTCCCACTGATATGGGTGTGAATCGAGCCGGTTTTGCCATCATCAATGATGATCTGACAAAAGAGGCGGCAAAACAAGAAATTATCCGTAGATATTTCCGTTACCGTTGTGAATATGTCATGGGATTTGCCGAAACAGAAACGGTACAGCGAGTCGAACTGTTTATGAACGATTTCAACCTTAATCCAGAAAATAGACCCGTTGTGAAACCGGCAAGGGAAGCGGCAAAAGAAGCGATACAACAAAACAGAGGTAACGAAGGAATATACTGCGGCGCGGCAATACAGCTGAAAAACGGAACAATTATAACTGGCAATAATTCTCCCCTGATGCATGCCGCCTCCAGCGTAGTTATTCATGCGCTTAAATACTTGGCTGATATTCCAGAAAAAATAAAATTACTTCCGGCAAATATTACCGATTCCATTCGCAGGTTGAAGACCGAAATTCTTCAAGAAACAAATGTTAGCCTTGACGTGGAAGAAACGCTGATTGCACTGAGTATCAGTGCCACGACAAACCCCGCCGCCGAACTGGCACTGGAAAAACTAAAGGAACTGCAAAATTGCGAAATTCACATGACACATATACCCACCCCCGGCGATGAAGCTGGGCTCAGGCGTATAGGTGTTAACCTGACTACCGATCCCAATTTTTCAACAAATAATCTTTTTGTTACCTAGCAGACAAAGTTTTTAATTAAAATTAAAGAAAAATTTATTTAAATTATAACTGATCCGCTTTTTCTTTGGCGTTCTCGATCATTTTATTGATACTACCAGGAATTTCTTTACCTTTCTTAAATAATTCCCTTAAGTCTTTATACATATTTTTGCTTTTATCCGCAAATTCCTCAATACCAGAGCCAATCATATCAATGGTCTTTTGGATATTGTCAGGATTTTTGACAAAGAAAAAACCTCCAACGGCAAATAACACTATTAAAATTACCATTGTTACTTTAATTATATTCTTAAAAATAAAATATAGGAATAAAAGCAGTAAGAAACCTAGAAATATGATTAACGCTAATGGGTGTTCACTGATAAATCCTGTGATAGTATCCATATAACTACCCCCTTCGCTTTGTAATAATCTATTTAGCTTATTTTTAAGGTGAAATCTATTTTTATTTAATCTTGACAAACCAATAGGCGACAATTAGATTTTATTTTTATATCAGTTTGTCCTAACGTTTTAAAGACTATTTTTCATTACTGGATCGTTAGTTGGAAAACACAACAATAAAACAAAAAATTGGAATAACCACATTAGGTTGCAAGGTCAACCAGTACGAATCGGCAGCACTGGTGGAAAAATTATGCACAAAAAAATATATTCTAGTGCCATTTAATTCCCATGCCGATATTTACATTATTAATACCTGCACGGTTACATCTTCCGCAGATTTTCAATCTCGTCAATTAATAAGACGTGCTAAAAAAAACAATCCCCAAGCAAAAATCATTGTCACCGGTTGCTTTGCACAGATATCACCAGAAAAAATAAAAAAAATCGATGAAACCATTATTATTGTCGGCAACGAACAAAAAGATATGATTCCGGAATTTATAGAAGATAGCACTCTCATCGGCAGAGATGTGACCGAGTATTACGGTTCTTGTTCAAAAATATTCCATTACATGCCCCTGGGCAAATTCACAAACCACACGCGTGCTTTCTTAAAAATACAGGACGGATGTGATTCATATTGCAGTTACTGTATCATCCCTTACGCGCGCGGAGAAAAACGCAGCTTATTCCCTCCCATGGCATTAACGGCAATTGACAGATTCATAAAAAACGATTATCGTGAAATCGTCTTCACTGGCATTCATCTCGGCGCTTACGGTCAAGACCTTATTCCTTCAACAAATTTAGAACAGCTTTTAAAAGATGTAATAAATATTGATTCTTCAACAAGATTTCGTTTAAGCTCAATAGAACCTATAGAAATAACTGATAATTTATTGAATCTTTTTGCCAAAAACGCCGGCCTTTGTCCCCATCTGCATATTCCTCTGCAAAGCGGTGATGACAAAATCCTGCGCCTGATGAGACGTAATTATGACACTTCATTTTACCGTAATTTAATCAATAAAATCACCGCTGCTGTGGAAGATGTAGCCATAGGAATCGACGTGATGGTCGGTTTTCCAGGCGAAGGTACTAATGAATTCAACAATACTGTGCGTTTCCTAGAATCACTGCCCGTCGCTTACATGCATATTTTCCCCTATTCAGAAAGGCCGAATACTGCGGCGGCTAATATCCATCCCAAAATAAACGTCAAAACAAAAAAAGAGCGTGCTTTATTTTTAAAAAAAATAAATGAACTCAAAAGAATGCAATTTGCCAGACGGTTTTTAGGAAAAGAGCTTTTCGTATTAGTAGAAAACACAAAAGACAAAAAAACACGCTTATTAAAAGGCGTTTCTCAAAATTACCTCCCTGTTTTGCTGGAAAACTGTGATCAATCTTTCGTTAATAAAATTGTCGCGGTTCGCGTACAAAAATTAGAGGAGGGGAAACTCTATGGCAAAATTGTTTCCTGATAAAAAAATATTGGCGAAACTTAAGATGCTGCAAGAGCGCCTGGATTACCGCTTTCGGGATATATCATTTTTATGCATCGCCCTTACCCACCGTTCCTTCCTCAACGAGAACCCTCAGCTTCTTGCAACGGATAACGAAAGGCTCGAATTCCTGGGTGACGCCGTCCTGTCTCTTGTCATAAGCGACCTTCTCTGCAAAAATTACCCGGAATTTACCGAAGGTACTTTGTCGAAGATACGCGCCGCACTTGTCAATGAAAAAACACTGGCTAAAATCGCTTGTAATTTAAACATAGGAGAGTGCCTTTTGCTGGGACACGGAGAAGAAAAATCAGGAGGACGCAACAAACATTCACTGCTGGCTAACGCCTTAGAGGCGGTTGTTGCCGCGATATATCTTGATTCTGATTTTAAAAAAGTCAATAATATAGTAATAAAATTAGTAGAACCTGTTTTGAACAACGAAAAACTTAACGAACATTATTTTGATTATAAGAGCGCGCTACAGGAATTATGTCAAAAAGCATTCAAAATAAATCCCGTTTATTCTGTTATGGGCTCATTTGGTCCGGAACATGACATAACCTTTAAAGTATCCCTGACAGTACCGGGAATAATTACAGAAACCGGTTCAGGTAAGAATATAAAAGACGCTGAAAAAAACGCGGCTTGGAAAGCATGGAAACTACTGCAAGTAAAAAAGAGAAAATTACTTCAGGGAAAAAAGTGAGAAAGTAAATGATTATTCCTATATTCATCATGAATAGCGGTTGCCCACATAAGTGCATTTTTTGCAATCAAATCATTGCCTCAGGTGATTACTCTTTTGAACCAAATAAGAATGCTTTTGATAAAATTGTCAAAACTTATTTAAACTCAAACTATAATAAAACAAAAAAAACAGAAATTGCTTTTTACGGAGGCAATTTCACGGGGTTGCCGTCAGCCTTGCGGAAAGACCTCCTTTCCTGGGCAAACAGCTATATTGATAAAGGCGCTATCCAATCATTGAGAGTTTCCACGCGTCCGGATTATATATCAGACGAAATTTTAAAAATGCTTAAAGAATATAATGTTGAGACAATCGAATTGGGAGCTCAGTCTTTTTCCGACCAAGTTCTCGAACATGCGCAAAGAGGTCATAATGCATCCTCGATAGAAAAAGCCATGATCCTTTTGAAAAAATATTTCTTTCGGACTTCATTGCATCTAATGGCCGGTCTGCCTAAAGACAATAAAGAAAGCTTTATTTATTCGCTGAATAAGACTGCAGAATTAAAACCCGATATGGCGAGAATCAATCCCACTTTAGTTTTGAAAGATACACTTCTCGCTCAGCAATATGAGCAGGGGCTGTACACTCCCCTTTCCCTGCGAGATGCTGTGGATTTATGCTGTTTGGCCATCAATATTTTATCGAGATCCGGTGTACGCATTATCAGGTTCGGTTTGCACATCTCTGATGAGATGAAAAAAGACGGGGCTGTTCTTGCTGGCCCAATTCACCCTTCTTTCGGCTCCGTTGTCCTTTCATCATTCTTTTATAACAAAACACTGACACTTTTGAAAAAAATACCGCAAACAGCAAACGAATTTTGTTTCAGATTATCTCCTGCGGATATCTCTTCATTTCGCGGCCTGAACAACAGCAATTTACTCGCGTTGCAAAGGCTTTATCCGCGGATAAAAATAACCGCAAAGACATCTTTAGAGCATAAACGTGGAGATATTTCTTGTTTAACAGATAACGGAATTTATCTTTACACAAACATTCATTCTCCATATAGCGATTACCAAACGGAAGGACATTAATTTGTTCAAATCAGGATTCATAAGTATTTTGGGACGGCCCAACGTCGGCAAATCAACTTTTTTCAACACTATGTTGGGCGATAAAATCTCTATCGTCACCAGCAAACCGCAAACAACGAGAAACAGAATATCCGGTATCAAGAATTATCCGGACGCGCAGATAATTTTCCTTGATACGCCTGGCATACATACCCCCCAAAATACCCTCAACCGCGTCATTGTTCACGCGGCGCACGAAACAACTGGTGATGCCGATATTTTATTGATGCTTGCCGACGCAACTTCTGAGATGCATCCTCACGACCTGCTCCTCATTGATTTTTTAAAAAAGGCAAAAGTTCCAGTGTTTTTGGCGATCAATAAAATTGACTTGATTGAAAACAAATATTTGCTGCTTCTAATTGATAAATTCCATAAGCTTTATAATTATAAAGAAATATTCCCGATTTCCGCTCTAACCGGTGAAGGGATTCTGGACTTAATAACCTCTTTAAAAGAAACACTGCCTGAAGGTCCGCAATTATTTCCCAAAGACATTCTTACCGATACCACTGAACGCTTCATTGCCGCAGAGTTTATTCGTGAACAGATAATTTTGCTCACTAAACAAGAATTACCTTACGTCAGCACCGTGATTATCGACTCTTTTAAGGAAGACGGGGAAAAAAATTTGATTAAAATCAGCGCGACAATAATTGTCGAAAAGGAATCGCAAAAAGCAATTATGATCGGCAAAAAAGGATTTATGCTCAAGACCATAGGCACACAGGCTAGGATACAAATGGAAAATTTTTTTGGTGTTAAAATTTTTATTAACCTGTTTGTCCGCGTGGAAAAAAATTGGACAAATTCCGAAACTATGCTGCGGGAATTCGGTTTATTGTTAAAACGTTGAATGCATACCGTTTCTGAAAAGGACTCGTATTTTCATGCCTGCAAAACCTGTTATCGCCATCGTTGGCAGACCTAATGTCGGGAAATCTACTCTTTTCAATCGCCTCGCAGGTAAGCGAAAGGCGATTGTTATTGATGAACCGGGAGCGACACGCGACCGTAACTATATGGATTGTATCTGGAATGGGAAAGCGTTTACCCTTATTGACACAGGCGGGTTTGAGCCTACAGCCCGAGAAGAAATATTCGTGCAGATGCGCGAGCAGACAAACCTGGCCATTGAGGAAGCTGATATCATTCTCTTTATGCTTGATGCGAAAGAGGGATTGACACCATCCGATACTGTAATAGACCGTCTGCTCCGCGGCCAGGGGAAAAATATTTTTTACGTGGCCAATAAAGTGGACGGAGAAAAAAACGAAAATTTGGCTGCCGATTTTTACCGCCTAGGCATGGAGCGAGTTTTTACCATCTCCGCCCGGCATGGCCTCGGTTTAAACGAACTCTTGTCTGCAGTCACGGACTATTTGCCCTTTATGCAAGATCAAGATAAACGCACAACTGACGATAAGCATATAAAAATAGCTATCGTCGGCAAACCCAATGTCGGCAAATCGTCACTAATCAATCTAATTTCAGGAAGCAAAAGAGCAATTGCCACCCCGACACCAGGCACAACACGCGATGCTGTCGACATGACCATAAAGGTGAGGGGTAAAAATTACCTGTTAATAGATACAGCCGGTATTCGAAAAAAAAATAAGATAAGTCTGATTCTGGAAAAATACAGCGTTATTCAGGCGCTAAAATCAATTAACCTCTGCGATATCGCACTTATCTTGATTGATGCTGAAGATGGAATAACAGAACAAGATGCCAAAATTGCTGGCCTGGCCTATGAACGCGGTAAAGCCTGCATTATTGCTGTCAATAAGTGGGACAAAATAAAAAAAGATAATACCACCGTTGGCAAATATGTAGAGAGCATAAAAGAAAAAATAAAATTTATGGATTTTGCGCCTATTATCTTCATTTCTGCTCTAACCGGTCTGCGGGCATCCAAAATATTCCCCCTTATTGATGAAATCTACGATCAGTATATAAAAAGAATCAACACTTCTGATTTAAACTCTTTTTTGGAATATACAGTAAAGAAAAACCCATTACCTCGTTATCAAAGTAAACAGGTTAGGATTTTCTATGCTACGCAGGTGGGTATTAAACCCCCTTCTTTTGTGTTTTTTGTTTCTTCAGCAAAAGGAATACACTTTTCTTACCGTCGATATCTTATAAATCAAATTCGTGACAAATTTAATTTTAACTATGTTCCCCTTAAAATTATTTTCAGGAAAAAAAGCGATTGATTTTTTATTTCCCTGTAAAAATAAAGTAAAAAAAGGAGCAGCAATTGATTTACCTTCGTAACATCAGCCTGTCTTTCTTGGACAAAGTTATCTTTGACAGAATTTCCTGGACAATTCATCCCCGCAGCCGCATTGGTCTTGTCGGTGATAACGGAACAGGTAAAACAACGCTATTCCGAGCCATTTTAGAGCAGGTGCCTCTTGATGACGGTTATATAGAAATCCCGGACAGAAAACAGAAAAAAATTGGATATCTTCCTCAAGATTTGGTTGAGCTTGATAACATTACGGTAGTCGATTATTTAAAACAAATCAGTGGAATTGCCGAGATGGAAAATTCTATCCGAAATCTGGAAGAACAAATCGCCAAGTGCCGCGGGAAAAGTGACCGTTATCTCCAATTGATAAAAAAATATGACACCATCACTTCTCTTTATAGCGCGCGGGAAGGTTATTCTTTTAAAGCCAAATCAAAGCAAATTTTGAAAGGCCTTGGGTTTAAACAGGATGATCCGGAGCGGAATTGCTCCGATTTTTCCGGCGGGTGGAAAATGCGAATTTTACTTTCAGGTATTCTGCTTATGTGTCCTGATATAATTCTTCTAGACGAACCGACAAATCATCTAGATACGGAAAGCATGGAATGGCTGGAAAGCTTTTTAAAGGATTACAAAGGCACGATTATTGCCATTTCTCACGATCGCTTTTTTCTGGATAAAATCGCCCTGCAAATAGCCGAGCTTTCCTCTGGTCATATTCACATTTATCAAGGTAATTACTCTTATTATCTTCAGGAAAAAGAACGACGCCACGAGGCGCTGAAAAAAGAAATGGAGCTGCAAAAAGCTCATATCAAAGACATTGAACGATTCGTGGAAAGATTTCGTTATAAAGCAACTAAAGCCGCCCAAGTGCAAAGCCGGATTAAAATGCTGGAGAAATACAAGGAAATTAAAGCTCTGCCTAAAACAAGGAATATCGTGATGAGATTTCCTGAAGGCAAGAAAAGCGCTAAAGAAGTGGTTAAAGTCATCAATCTGGGACACAATTACGGAAATACCAAAGTATTTTCCTGCTTAAACTTTACGCTTTTCCGCGGGGATAAAGTAGCTTTTGTTGGTGTAAACGGTTCCGGTAAATCAACCCTCTCCCACCTGCTCGGTTTAACGGAAAAGCCTTCCTGCGGTGTTATCCAATACGGGGATAACGTCAGAATGGCCTTCTTTTCCCAAGAAAATACTGAAAATCTAGATTATAATAAAAATATTTGGGAGGAAATAAGTACCATTCACAGTAAATTCGACGATCAGGGGAAACGAAACTTACTCGGCGCATTTTTGTTCTCCGGTGATGATATATTCAAGCCGGTTTCCATTCTTTCCGGTGGCGAAAAATCGCGTCTCACTCTCTTGAAAATAATGCTCATGGACACCAACTTCTTGATTCTTGATGAGCCGACTAATCATTTAGATATAAAAACAAAGGATGTTTTTCAGGAAGCTCTTATAAAATATTATGGAACAATTGCCATCGTATCACACGATCGCTATTTTCTTGACTGTCTCGTCAATAAAGTATTTGAACTTAAAGACAATGGCATAATGCTTTATCCGGGAAATTACTCTTATTTCGTTGAAAAACGTTCCTTAAACAATGTGAATATTTTTGAACACAACCAAGAAAAGAAAGAACCACAAATCCGACCGGCAAATAAAACCAAAGAAAAAAAACGTCTTGAAGCGGAAGAAAGAAACAGAATTTACCGTATTAAAAGTGAATGGGAAGAAAAATTATCCTTTGTAGAGCACAATATACAATTACTAGAAAATAAGAAATCGAAATATGAAACTTTTTTGTGTGCTCCGGAAAATTTAAAAAAGGCAAACAAAGTCAAAGAAACACAAAAAACATTAAAACAAGTTAATTTAGAACTTGAACAATGGTATCATAAGTGGTCAGAAATTGAAGATAAATTAATTAATATTAAATAGTCTAACAAATCAATTATTTGTTATTAGGCGCCATCGAGCAGCGTCTTTTCAGTATTTTGATACCAGCTTGCAGGATCAGTTAAAAATTGTTCTGTGTCCCGCAGCGAAAGCAGATGTTCTCTTTCCACGCTCGCCAGTAAATTAAAAAAAGCTTTCTCTTTAGGCTCGGTGCTTTGCTTTTCCAATTTTGTGTATAGTGCTACACCCCTTGCTTCAAAGTCAATTGCCGTGCGAATAGCCTTTAAGTCGTCATCATTTCCCTCAATACGTGCCGCCCTCTTTCCAGAGAGAGCTCTCAAAATATTTTTCGTTAAAGATTTTTTTACTTTAAGCGGCACGGTAGCCGGCCACTTTTTTTGTTTTTCCCATTTGTCATGAAGTTTTTTGAGCATTTCATAATGTTCTTTTTCTTCATCGGCAATTTGCTTAAACATGTTTTTGCCTGCTAAGTTTTTTGTTTTACGGGCGTTAGACAAGTAAAAATCCCTTTCCTTGAGTTCATTTTCCAAAGCAAATTCCAAGGCGCTCATTCTTTTATCCATGTTCGCTTGCCTCCTTAATTACCTGCATCTATTTTGATTATAAATTATATTTTATTCCAGAGCAATACGTTCCTTTATATCGCACATATATTCTGCAACATTATCACAGAGATCGGAAATGCGTTCCAAATGAAGAAGCATTTCGACAAAAATTGTTCCTGCTTCAGGGGCGCAAATACCTTTGTGAAATCTTTCCAAGTGGTTATCTCTTGACTGCTTCACTTTAATATCTATTTCTTCTTCTCGCCGGATAACATCCATATTTCTGCTTTCACTGGGCTCTTTTATAATAAACTCCGCATCTTCAAAATTACTACTTACCAAGTTAACTATTTCCTGTAAATCATTTTCACCACATTGACTGAATTTAATTCTGCCTTGAGCCTTCTGAATTGCTAATTTGCCTATACAAAGTGCATGGTTGCCGATACTTGCGATATCGTTTGTCACTGCCGTATAAGCAAATATTTTTTTTGAGTACTTTTCGGAAAGGTTCCTAGACGATATTCGCCGTAAATACTTAACAATTTCCTCTCTTGTATTGATCACTATCTTATCAAGGTAAAATAATTTATTTCCCTTCCCTTCTCTTTCTTTTAATTCAGAGATACCCAACAAATACATTTTATGCACAAGATTCATTTGTCGTCTAATCTCATTATATACATTATCCAGTGCTCTCTGTGGATTAACCACATCCTTTTCATCAAGATATTCGGGCCATAAAGAAACCGCTTCATCTTCTCCTGGCATTATTTTTTTCATTATTGCCGTAAATGGCGATAGTAAAAAAATAAACAAAAATACTATCACCAAATTAAGCAGAAAATGAGCAAGGGCGATTTGCTGGGGAAGGTTTCCGGTAAGATTTTTCAATACAAATATAAATTGAGGCATAAAAATAAAGCAAAATATTATTCCAACGCTTTTAAATATCAAATGAGAAACCGCGGTTCGCCTAGCGCTTTTTGTGCCCACTATTCCCGCAAAAATAGCGGTAACCGTTGTGCCAATATTTGCGCCCATAATTACAGGCACTGCATTTTGCAGGGAGATCATTTCCTGATGAGCCAGAAGGACAATTATGCTTATAGGTATAGCGGAAGCCTGAACAATTCCCGTAACGACAATACCCATGAGCACGCCAATCCAAGGGTGTTGTGCCTGCTTAAACATTTCCATAAGAACGGCTGATTCTTTTAATGGCTCAAGGGATTTACTCACCAATTCCAAACCAAAGAACATGAGACCAAAGTAGAAAACAATTTCTCCCAGAATCTTCCATTTAGCTTTTCCTATAAGCCATAATAACCCTCCCACAGAAATAATCAGAGGCGATATTTCTGTAAAATGCCAAACGACAAATTGTACGGTCAGTGTTGTACCTATATCGGCGCCTAAAATAATTGCCAGCGAATCGAAAAAAGTAATTAATCCCGCGCTGACTAGTCCGATGGTCAGAACAATGGAAGCAGACGAACTTTGGAACATTACCGTCGAAATAATGCCCGTAAATAAACCGTAAAGGGGCTTCGCGATAATGTACTTAACATATTGTTTTATTCGAGCATTAATTAAATTTTGAGCTGAAGACGATAGACGAATTATTCCGATGAGAAAAAAAACTATTCCAGCGATTACAATGATTATGTTTTCCATTTGACTAAATGAGGAACATAATAATAAATAGCCTTATCGCAAAATAATTTTGACATTTCACCTTATCCACAATAGCTTATTTCAACTTCATATTAAAATTGGATATCTTTCCCGTATCTACTTCTTTAATCTGTAGACATAATACTTTTGCTGTTTTTGCCTCTCCTGGATAAAAAATATAACCGTAAGCAAGTTCGCCGGGGTTTACCGCTCTGTATTGGAGCGATCTTTGTTGCAAATCCTTCTTAATCTTTTCTTGAACATCAGCATAATGCCCCCCTATTCCGCGAGCGCCTCCCATGACCACTCCGGCGGCCGCCCCCACAGCCGCACCTTTCCCTGCTGCTTCCCCCACGTTCGTTCCGGTGACAATTCCGATTGCAGCTCCAATCACCGCTCCTGCAGCGCCTAGCAACAATCCTCCTTTTGCCGCCTCCGGCATTACTTTGCCTAGTTCCGTCTTTTTGGAAATACGGTCATAGGCAAGCCCCTGATCCAATATGGGCCACACGTTGCTATCATCATCGATAAGAAAAGTTTGTTCCGCAATAATAACAAGAGAATGCTGGCTTCTATTGTCGAAAACCACCTGAATAGGTAAAATTCCACCCGCACGAATATCAAAACCAAATGCATTTTTTGCTTCCTGGGTATCGACAAAAGCCTGAGAAGAGATTATTGCCCCATCAATATTAACTGCGTTTGGATTTTTTTCCGGCATTTGAAATGGCGCCACTTGTCTTTCATAACTGGTGCAGGCAACGAAAATCAATACAATTGAAAGAGTAATTATTACTTTTATTTGATTGTTTTTTGCTTTTTTCATAATTATTCTCCTGTAGCAAAGAAGCCATTTTACGCCCCGGTCACTTATCGTTCATACATTAAACGAAACTTTTTATTCATTGTTAAAATTATTGAGACATCATCTTTTGTTAACCGTACTGTTCCTTGACCCACGCCATGTAAGAGCCTGTTTTTACGTTTTCTACCCAATCAGGACGATTCAAATACCATTCAATTGTTTTTTGCAAACCGGTTTTGAATGATTCTTTAGGAAACCAATCAAGCTCTTTTTGTATTTTAGAGAAATCAACGGCGTAGCGGCGATCGTGTCCTGGTCTATCCTGAACAAACGTTATAAGCTCGCGACGTTTCTTCCCGTCTCTCTTTATTTCATCAAGCATATCGCAAATCATTTCCACTATCAAAATATTTTCCATTTCCGCACTTCCACCTATATTATACGTTTCACCTAACCTGCCTGAAACCATAATTTTCCAGATAGCCTCACAATGATCCCCCACATAAAGCCAGTCTCTAATGTTTTTCCCGTCTCCGTAAACCGGCAGCTGTTTGCCTTCTAAGGCATTGAGAATAATTAAAGGAATGAGCTTCTCCGGAAACTGATAGGCGCCATAATTGTTTGAACAATTTGAAACCGTAATCGGTAAACCAAAAGTTTTAAAATATGCCCGTACCAGATGGTCCGATGCTGCTTTAGACGCCGAATAAGGGCTGTTGGGACGATAGGGGGTATTTTCAGAAAAATATCCTTCCGGGCCCAAACTGCCGTAAACCTCATCCGTGCTTACGTGATGAAATATTTTAAATAAATCCCTGTGGGATTTGGATAACTCCAACAAGTTAAAAGTACCAACGATATTTGTCTGAATAAAATTTTCTGGAGTTTTAATTGATCGATCAACGTGTGATTCAGCTGCAAAATGACAAACCGCGTCTATTTGATACTTCGAAAAAATATTTTCCATTTTTTTTGCATCACATATATCTACTTTTTCAAATACATATCGCTGGTCATAGTCAGAAGCGATGTCTTCCAAATTTTGAAGATTGCCCGCATAAGTCAATTTATCCACATTTATAACTTTACCTTTATAGTTGCTACTTTTAAAAAGGTAATGGATAAAATTACTACCAATAAATCCGCATCCCCCCGTAACCATCAGATTGTTAAACAATCTGTCCCTTATCTTATCTTTCGTCATCAACCAGAATCCCTTCTATTCTTTAGAATATCAGGTATCATATCATTACGGTTATATATTTTCATTTAATTATTTCCATTTAAAACAAACGCGGCCCACTCTGATGGAGGATAACCTGATTTTATCATAAAATTTTTTGTCACTTTTAACAAAGCGGCAATATTTTCTGACTTATCTAAATTCGTATAGAAGATGTCCATAAAAATTCCCTTCGCTTTTTCATCAACTTTCCAAAGCGTTGAAATAACTGACGGACTTCCCGCGTAAATCAAAGCCCTGTTGAACGCGGCTATTTCTAGGCCTGTTGAATAGTTTGTCATCTCTGCCTTACAGGCACTCATCATTATTAGCCGCCCCCTAAATTTCATCCTGAATATTTCATCCACTTGCAAACAATCATTATTTCCCATTGAGGGCGTAAGTGATATCCCGGATTGTAATGGATCATCTTTTGCCAAACAACAATTGGTGGCAAAATGAAGAATATCACAATTTGAAACAATAGACTTAATTTTTGTTTTTGTTGACTCTCCTTTTAATATTATATTGGCTTGAGGAAATACATTTCTTACACTATCCGCTTCTGTTACAAAATGAAGCAAATCCATTTTTCTTTCTTCAGAGTCGCTATGAATAAAAACGATTCCATTTGGACCAGTTGATGATTCTTTACTCAATATATACTTTAGCACCGATATGCTGGGCAAATAAAAAACAGAAAACACATCGACTAGATATTGTTGTTTCAAGCTGATCGCCTCAAAAGGTAAATAATAAAGAGGTCCATGTGGTATTATGATGAGGCGATCACCCACAACAAAGGGCATTACTTGCTTCAGAAAAAGATTATATAGCTTTCCCGAAAGCAAATCACTCGTCTCATGTTTATCAACGGCCGTTGCGGAATTAAAGGAAAATATTATTTTATATATTTCATCCTCCGTAATATTCATTTTTCCCGAAAATATCTTTTCATGGGTTATTGCCCAAATATAGAGGTTTCTTCCTGTAAGATAGTAACTAAAAATAGTCGTATTCTCGTCAAGCATTTTACGTATGCCGTCAATGCTAAATCTTTCCATCTTTATAATTGAAAAGAGTTCCTCATTATGGTTTTTAATTCTATTCATTGTTTCAATATAATATTGTCGAGCCCTTTCTACATAATTCGCCGATTCTTCCGATATGCTGCCTTCTTCTCTGACTGCGCTGGCAAATGCTTTTGCCGCAAACGCCTTCTCTCTTTTGGCGTTTGCCAGCTGATTTAATAATTTTGTTTCTTGAATGCTTCTGCCGATATTTGTTCCGGATAACAAATTACAAATAGCGTTGTTTTTGGATCTCTCAGCTGTTTCCAAAGCTGCCTTAATATTGCCGTGCTTGATGTAGGAGTCAACCAGAGCATCATAAAACACCCGCGGCCTGAATGTATAGCTATCATCAAATAGTTCTTTTACAATTTCCGGATCCTGTTCTTCCATAATTGCCACTGCCGATTTAATACAATTAATTGCTTTTGCTTCATCACCTTTTCCCTTATATGAAAATGACAAAATATATTGCGCCCACATTTTATAAAATTCGAGCTGATATTTTTCGGCAATCTCGTTCAGTAGCAAAGCCGTCTCTTCGACTTTGTCAAACATTTTCGCCAGAAGAAATATTTGACTTTTCACCAATAAGTTATTCAACTCGCTTTCATAATTATTAGCTTTTAAGGATAATTTTTCGGCGGCATAAACGGCTTTTTCCGATTCATTGAACCGTTTCATCAGGGCAAATGCTAATCCCATATAATTATAAGCACTTGCCTCTATGAAATAGAAGGACTTGTCGGAAATGAATCGACTTGTCCTTTGTTTTTTTATTTCTTTGTTTAAAACTAAGGTGTCGTTGAAAAGGAAAATACTTTTCTCGGCATTTCTCTGAATCCAGCTGTATTCCTCTTTGCTAAAAGCATCCAAGTTATATTTATCTGATGTTATGCTAAAATATTCACCGAGGAATAAAGCAATACCGTTTTCAAATACAGCGTCGCGTCGCAACACTAATACATTCAAATCATTTTGAACATTTTCGGTATATTTCAATGATTGCTCATAATATTCTTTTGCCTTGATATAATTTCCTGCTGTCAAATAATAATGGCCTAAATTGTAAAAAACAAAGGCTTTGGGCGGCGCCTCTAATCCAGCATTTTCCAATTCTTTAATTGCTTCAAGCGATTCCCGTCGCTTCCCGTATTTATTCAAAAGTAAAATTTTTCTGGTCGACGCTGTTCCTACTCCGCTGAAATCCCTCCGGTTTCGGAATTCAGAAATAGCTCTATCTAAATACAAAACAGCTTTGTTTTCCTCTCCGTTCTTCTCAAAATGTTCCCCAACATTGATAAAAACGTAGGGTATCGCCCAATCAGATGTAATACTTGCCCATTTGAGTTGTTGAATATATTTAGCGGGTATTTCTTTATCTGTTTCATCCAACCCGATCTTAACCAAGGCATTTGGCGGCGCTGGTATATTCATCATTATCGCTGCACAGCCAAACAGATGCGAAAACAAAATTGAAAATACTAAAATAATCCTGATTATCTTAAAATAATTTACAATCTGTTTTCTAAGCATAAGTAATCGAGTATTTAATGATAATTTATTTTAATACTTACATAGCATATTCTATTTTTTATTGGAATTTTTTTGAATTATTGATGATTTATTCTGATATTTATTTTAATATTATTTACTCTGTATTAAGAATGATTAGGATAGCCAGTAATGGAACGGATTTCTTCATAAAGAGGCTTTAATTTATTATACATCTGTTTATAAACTTTTCTATAGAGTTTATCATATATCTTATGCGTCGTTAAATTTGGCTCAAACAATTGCCCCACGCGGGTCATTTCTTTTACCGCTGTCTTGAAATTCGGATGTAATTTCAACCCCACTGCTGCATCAATTGCCGCTCCTAAACCCGAGGTTTCATATATGTGAGCGCGTGCGGTTGGTAATCCAAAAATATCGGCCGTAAGCTGCATCGCCGCATCGCTTTGCGAACCGCCTCCGGAAACGCGCAGGCTGGTTATTTTTATACCGCTTCTCTTTTCCTGTCTTTCTTTGCCTTCTCTAAGAGCATAAGCCAATCCTTCAAGTATCGCCCGGTAAAGATGCGCCCGGTTATGCACATCACCAAAACCTATTACAGCCCCTTTTGCTTCCGGTCCGGGTACTTTTATTCCGGGTGACCAGTAAGGTTGCAATATCAAGCCCTTTGAACCAGGTTCCACTTTATGCAATAACTCCTCGATAATGGTTTCCGCCTCCACACCCCTTTCCTCGGCTATTTGTTGTTCCAAATGTGCAAACTCTTCTTTGAACCAGCTCACCATCCAATAACCGCGATAAATTTGAATTTCTAAACTATAGGCATCGGGTACCGCTGAGGGATATGGCGGAATCATAGGAATAGCCTCTATATACCTTTTGTGAGTTGTGTTTATTGTTGCTGTTGTTCCATAACTCAAACACCCGATATTGGGGTCAAGACACCCGGCGCCAATTACTTCACAAGCCTTGTCGGCGGCTGCTGCAATTACGGATAACCCTTCGGGAATCCCCGTTTCCTCAGCAGCCTTTTTTGTTATTTTGCCCATAACATCAGCCGGCCTGATAAGATCCGGCAACATCTCCGGCTCAATTTTTGTTACTTCCCACTTCCAATTCCACGAAGAAGCCCAACATTTTTTTTTATAATCGAAAGGGACGTAGCCTACTTGACACCCTACAGAATCGACAAATCTTCCAGTAAGGCAATATGTAAGATAACCGGATAGAAAAAGATACTTATAAGTTTTGTCCCATATTTCTGGCTGATTTATCCTTATCCAATTGCTTTCTGCTTCAGCTTGTAAATATGCTACCGTTTCTGCCATACGTGATATTTTAAAAGCCAGCCCCCATATTCCCCTTATCGGCTTTAATCCTTCTGTGCGTCTTTGGTCTAGCCAGACTATGGCCGGTCGGAGCGCTTTCCCCTTTTTATCCACATTGACCATGGTAGCTCTTTGTGTGGTGATTGTCACACCTGCAATAGCGTTTTTTTGCACAGAGGGTTCCTTCCACAGATTTTGGCAAGCCAGACATAAAGAGTTCCAATAATATTCCGGATCCTGTTCTGCCCACCCTGGTTCTTTGGAAATATAAGGCTTGAGAGGAACTCTGGATTTATGAAGAAGGTTCCCTTTTAAATCGAAAATTAATGCGCGGACCGATTGTGTTCCATTGTCAATTGCGAGAATTAAATCTTTGGCCATAAATTATTTCGAAAATATTGAGAAGTGAGTTTACGAAATTAAATACTTTAGACAGTGAAAGGCTTTTAATATCTTTTCTGCCAAGGGACAAAAAACAAATAATCTGAGGGAAGGCGGCACCATGAAAATCGGCACCGCCATACCTCAGACGAATTGTAAAAATTTACAGGCCACTGGCAGAAAATCTGAGCGCCTGCCTTTCAACCAAGGTTTATTTCTTTTTCTTTGCTACTTGCTTTTTTGCCACTTTCTTCTTAGGAGCAGTCTTTTTCTTCACCACTTTCTTCTTCGGTGCAGCTTTCTTCTTTGCTACTTTTTTCTTGGTCGCCATTTATCAATTCCTCCTTTTTTAAAAAATGCCCTTGAATTGAATAACCATAACTCCTGCAGAGTTTTTAAAAGTTTACTTTATTTTTTTTCACAGGTCAATAAAAACTATTAATTTTTTTCTTTTTTTAAATTATCGTCTGCGTCATTAATATTTTTTAAAACAAAAATCACGACACACCAAAATAAAAAACAATCTGAATAACACTTTTGCGCAAAACAAAAATCAAATGCATTTAATCAGCTATCCTGTTCAAATTCAAGATACGTTCTTCCCCCCATGTATTCTTTTAAATAGCAGGATGTTGAAAGTGAATCAATCCGAATAGCTTTCCCTTGCGATGAAGCATGAATGAAATTACCCTCTCCAATATAGACTCCTACATGCGACACTATGTTCTGAGCTTTCATCGCAAAAAAAACAAGATCGCCCTTCTTCAGGTCTTGTATGTTCTCCACCGGCAAACCTGTTTCGTATTGTTTTACCGAATTGCGCGGCAAATTCAGACCGTTCAGTCGGTAAACCGTCATCGTCAATCCACTGCAATCAAACCCTTTCTCCAAAGATGTGCCACCCCATAAATACGGCACACCGATAAAATCATGTGCTGTCCGCACCAAGGAGTCCCTCAAGTAATCAGAACCAAGTTGCTTTTGTTTTGCCGCAGCATATTCATCCGGGATAATAATGTAATACTCTTCAATCACCCCTCTGCTCTTTAAAGAAATTGCCGTCTTTGCCGCCGCTTCTTTGCTGGAATAGTTGCCAAAACGAACTTTATACAAACCATCACTTGCCTTAAAATACGTTGAATCAAGGCCCCGCTGCCTTAAATTGATTGTCAGGCGTACAGCATTTTTCACATTGGCGAAAGCTCCCGCCTGAATCGCATAGCCCATAAGCTCTAAAACTTTTCTTTTGGGTGTAACTGTCACCGGTCTATAATGATGAGATTTTATTGAGCAGGACAAGAGAAATAAGATAATGATTAGAAACAAAAGTATTACTTGAGTTTTTGTTTTCATACAAAAAATTATAGCAAATTTTAACTTTCGTGCAAATTATTCTTCCCAATTTTCTTTTACAAATGCTAACGCCTCTTTCTTCGTTTTGATTTTCCCTTCAAGTTGTTCATTTTCTATCTTTTGCAAAATACGCCCCATATTTTTCCCGGGTCTGTAACCTAAAGCGATTAAATCATGACCAGTAATAAGGCGTTGAGGGTGTAAATCAAGGGTGTCCAATTTTCGAAGTTGCTCACGACAAAACTCATAGTTATCGAGCATTCCATGGCTGGCCAAACAATCCAGCCGGTGCAAATCCAGATGCAAATCAAAGTTTGGCATGCGTAAAAAACGTTTCAGCCTACCCGGACGCATTTTGTGCACATTCATGAATACCATATGATAATGAATTAAATTGATGACAGTTTCACGCTGGGCGCGGGAAAACCGCAGGCGTTTCATTACCTCTTCGGCAATTTGTTCTCCCATTTGAACATGACCATAAAAATGAACTCCTTTTTCATCTTCTGTTCTTGTGAAAGTCTTGCCCGCATCGTGTAAAAGCACCGCCCAAGCCAAAGCGAAATTTGCCTCGCCGTTTTCTCCAAACGGCAGCAGTTCCAGCATGGTTAACGTGTGTTCCCATACGTCTCCCTCTGGATGAAAGCGTGGTGGTTGATTTACTCCCTTCAATTTCTCGATTTCCGGTAATAACTGGTGCAACATGCCTGTTTCGGCCATTAACTCAAGTCCGTACCGTGCCCCCGGACGTCTGAGAATTTTGGTTATTTCCTCCTGAATTCTTTCTGCGCTGATTTGCTTTATCCTGAAAGAATTATCCTTTATCGCCTGTTTTGTATGTTCCTCTATTTTATAATCTAAATTCGCAGCAAAACGAATTGCCCTCAGCATCCGTAAATAATCCTCAGAAAATCTTATCCGGGGGTCTCCGATCGTCCGAATAATTCCGTTATTTATATCGCTTCGACCATCAATGTAATCTATGACTTCACCAGTTTCCGGATCCATTAATAAGCCATTTATGGTAAAGTCACGCCGCAACACATCTTCACGTTCTGTTGAAAAATGAATTATTTTTGGCCGTCTGCCATTTTGATAAATATCGTCACTGCGAAAAGTCGCCACTTCATAATTAAAATTCTTTTCGACAACAACAACGACACCGAATTTTTTCCCTACTCCAACAGTATGGTCAAAAAGCGCGATAATTTGTTCTGGCAATGCCGAGGTTGCAATATCGTAATCTCCGGGAATTTCCCCCCGGATAAAATCCCGTACGCAACCGCCGACAAAATAAGCTTTAAATCCTGCAGATTTCAATCTTTTAACGATCTCCTCTGCATATTTGCGTCTGTCTTGTTTTGTTGTCTCTGATTTTTTTGACAAAAAATCCTCCGAAAATGGAGCAAGAACTAACTGGAAAAATATTAGTGTACAGGTGTTAAAATCAACAAGTCTACAGACTCGATTATTTCCTGCGTTGCTTTGCGGAAAGAATTCATATGAGGCGCCGTGCTGTGCTTTTTCAGTGCATTAAGGCTTTGCCATCTTTCAATTATTGCAACCGTATCGGGCCCAAGTTTTTTCTGCGCGGGAAAGCAGGAGTCGGCGTCAACATATGGAGCATACTCGATACAGCCAGATTCTATATGTACCATAGGCATGACTTTGTAAATTTGCTTTAAATAATCCTGTCTTTTCCCTTCTTTTAATTTTACGGTGGCAATTACTCGAATCATTTGTATTTTCCTCCAATTACTTAAATCTATTGTAACCAGAATTAATACACCTATTCCCTCCCCAATTTTATAGCGCAAAATTCTCCACACATTGTACAACCTTCTTCATTCGCGCTTTTGCTTTTTTCTAATAACTCGATTGTTTTCTTCGGATCAATAGACAAATCCACCTGCCCCTGCCAATCAAATTCTTTTCTGCACTGCGACATTTTTTTGTCTCTTTCACGCGCTCCATTTATGCCTTTGACGATATCCGCGATGTGAGCGGCTATTTTTGCCGCAATGACACCATCGCGTACATCTTCCAATGTCGGTAATCTCAAATGCTCTGCAGGCGTGACATAACACAAGAAATCAGCTCCTGCTGCTCCGGCTATTGCACCACCGATAGCCGAAGTAATATGATCATAACCCGGAGCAATATCGGTCGGCAGTGGACCTAAAACGTAAAATGGCGCGCCCTTACAAATCTTTTTCTGCAATCGGACATTGGCTTCAATATCCATAAGCGGTACATGTCCGGGGCCCTCAATCATCACCTGCACACCTGCTTCTTTTGCACGAACAGCAAGTTCCCCTAGAAGTATCAATTCAGCAATCTGGGCATTATCTGTGGCATCTTCAATTGCTCCAGGACGCAACCCATCCCCGAGACTTAAAACCATATCATAACGGCGAGCTATTTCCAAAAGACGGTCGTAATATTTATACAGAGGATTTTCTTTTTTATTACAACGCATCCAGTTCGCCGTTATTGATCCGCCCCGGCTGACGATACCCAGCACTCTGCCCTGATTTTCCATCACGGACACAGATTGTTGTGTTACGCCGCAATGCACTGTAATAAAATCTACCCCGTCTTTACCGTTTTCTTCTATTACTTCAAAAATATCATCCGCCGTCATCTCGGATATCGCCTTACGTTGACGAATCATTTTTACTGCCGCTTGATAAATTGGTACAGTCCCTGTGATAACAGGTGAGCTTCCAACAACAGCTTTTCTGATTGCTGCCAAATCGCCACCCGTGGATAAATCCATCACCGCATCTGTTCCGGCGGAAACGGCAACGCTTAATTTTTCCAGTTCCGCTTTTAAATCAACATGGTCATTCGATGTGCCGATATTTGTATTAATTTTCGTGCGCATTCTACAACCGATTGCCAGTGGCTTGATTTCGGTATGATTCACATTTCGGACAATAACGATTGTCCCCTCTGCCACGCACTGACGGATATAATCCGGTTCCACACCTTCTTCGGCGGCACAAATTTTCATTTCCTCGGAAATGATACCTTTGCGGGCTTTTTCCAACTTTGTCATTTTTTTCTCCAAAATAAACCCCTCGCTTAAATCACCGAGAGGACGACAGAATTAACTCGGCAACCTTTTTGCCGGATAAAATCATCCCGCCAAAAATTGGTCCCATTCTCGGACCGCCGAAAGCGGCATTGGCTGACATTCCCGCAACATACACTCCAGGACATATTTGCCGGGTATTCTCCAGCGTCTGCTGTTCTGCTTTTTCCGCCCACATGGAACGCTCACCCATAAGTTTTCCCGAAGGCGTATTCAATTTCATGTCTGTTTTTTTTTCTATAACTTTAAGCACTTCCGTGGCATGTCCCGTCGCATCGATAATATTTATCGCGGCAATAGTTAACGGGTCGACGTGCAGCCCGGCCATTTCAACTGGTGACCAATTAACAACTAATCCCGTAACCCTACCCTCGCGAATCATAACATCTTCCACGCTGACACAGTTGAAAACCGTGGCTCCCGCTTGCACAGACTTAGAACAAATGGCTGTAATGGATTCAATGGCATCGGCCGTATAGTAACCTTCTTGATATTTTCTCGTACGTACACCGAACAAATCCAGTATTTCCCTCGCCTCATCCTGAATTACTATTTCATTGAACATCATCCCGCCGCCCCACATGCCGCCGCCAAGGCTCAATTTTCGTTCGAAAAGTACCGTTTTTTTACCGGATAAGGCCAAATAATAAGCGGCGACAAGACCTGATGGACCTCCTCCGACAATGGCAACATCGACATTTGTAGAATTCAATAACTTTTCGGTAAATTTCTCAATAATTGCCTTTGAAATGATTACTTCATCCAAAATCATATCCTTATAATTCTCCTTAAGTATTATTTACAAATGTTTAAATAATCTCTCTATTTTGTTCGCTACATCAAGTGGGTTTTTTCCTAAAACACGAATCATCGGCTCTTTGCCCCATCCACCTTTATCATAAATAATGTCAGGAATTATCTTTGACTGCTCCAGCACCTTATTGACTCCCCATTCCAGGGAAAAACCTTCTTTATCCTTTTTTTCAATTGGTTCATCTTTACGGTCAAAACTTTTCACGGTGAACCCAACTTTTTTGCAGATATCTACGGTCTTCTCCGCGTACTTTATATTCATCGCGCTGCGATAGGAAGTATCATGCTTCATCACCGTTAGAACAACATGGGCCATATGACCTGAAGCCCCGAATTGTGGGTTTGTCACGACATGCGCCTCGTCCAACACACGGATGATACGTCCCGGAAATCCGGCGACCTGTTTTTCATTACGGGCATCTTTTTTTGCGTAAACCAAATTTGAGGACACTTCAGGAATCAACTTGCCCAACTTGCGATACATCAGATAATTAACCGCTTTCTGTAATTCAAGCAGACATTCATTTTTTCCTTTTAGCGAATAATATTCGATGCCCACATTAAGCGTTCCGTGCCCTTTCCCCAAAGATATTGAATTCTTGATTGCTTTGGTCACCATTATTTTGGCGAATTGCGCCGCGTCCGATATATTCCTGCCCTGAGCAATGCCTGCCGCGAGCAAGGAAGCAAACGTGCAGCCCGTTCCGTGCGTGTTTTTCGTATTAATCCATTCCGCGCTGAATTCTTGGTATTTTTTTCCGTCATAAAGAATATCCATGCTTATTTTTTTTTCTTCTCCGTGCAGATGGCCTCCTTTAACCAAAACATTTTTTGCTCCCATATTGAAAATAATTTCTGCCGCTTTTCTCATATGAGCAATCTTTTTAATCTTCATTCCCGATAAAGACTCTGCTTCCGGAATATTCGGCGTTACCACAAGCGCAAGCGGAAACAATTCCTTCACTAACGCTTTTCTCGTGTCTTCTTTCATCAGAACACTGCCACCTTTTGCCACCATTACCGGGTCAATAACAAGCTTTTGAACTTTGTACCTTCCGACAACATCTGAAATAACGCGAACAGCGCCTGAATTCCAAATCATGCCCGTTTTTACCGCGTCCACCCTTATATCACTGATAACCGAAATCAATTGCTGACGGATAAAGGCTGACGAAACAGGAAAAACACCCTGCACACCAAGCGAATTTTGTGCTGTTACAGCGGTAATGACACTCATTCCGTAACAGCCGCAGGCTTGTACGGCTTTCAAATCCGCCTGAATTCCCGCACCGCCGCTGGAATCCGATCCCCCGATAGACAATACTTTTGGTGGATTTTTCATTATGCAGCCTCCGGAAATAAATTATTCTGCCAATAACGGATAACCAGAAGCTCACCGGAGAGGAAATTTATACGCGCTGGCGATTCTTTTATATAATTGCTTAATCCACGTGTTTCGCCTTTCCGCAAGGTTTCATTATTTAGAAGATAGGCAAATCCGTTAAGCGTAATACCTTCTACTTTAGGGCTTAGTGCTAAAATTGAAACTGTACAGCCAACTGCGTCAGTGAAAACGACTTCTTTTTGTGCCAGAAAAGCCTCTCCGTATTCATCAAGCAAGCATGTCTTTATTCCGGCTTCATCCCCTTTCTTCAGCAGAAAAATATTGGCCAGCGTATGATCGATTCTTCCGCCTAATGCGCCCCAAATATGAACTCTCACCGGATCCAGTTTAAGCGCGTAATCCAGCGCCAGTTCCGTGTCAGTAAAATCTTTTTCTGAAGGATATTTAATAATTTCAATACCTGTCATCCGGTAATTTTCCAACTGTGCCGCATTAATCGAGTCCATATCACCAATAATGACATCCGGTTTTATCTTGGCTTGCGCCATGTTGTACGCAGCACCGTCACAGCAAATAATCAGACGATCCTGCATTTCAGCGATCTTTTTTTTCAAATACACTGCATCTCCGAAACGCCCGTTGCTTATAATAATTATATTTTTCACCGCCTTGATCATCATAAAAACTTTATACACTTCACATTAAAATTAAAACACAATATAAAAAAGGCCATAACCCTTACCTAGATGGGGTATGGCCCATATTAATCTTCAGCTTCGCCATTCCCTACGCCAGCATTACCCGGGTCAGGTTCTAAGGGTATAATCTCAGCCATCTCAGGCACCCCGTGATAAATCTATTATATACGTCACCAAAAAGCAATTATTTAATATTAGAAAAATAACATTATTCCGACGTTATTTCTGCTATTTTAACCACATTTTCATACAGAGAAATCAAAGGAATTCGCCAACCGTATTTTATAATTTTTACTTTTTTGCCCTTAAGTCTAATTGCTTCGTTTTGAACACTTCCGGAGTCAAACTTCAGCCTGTATTTTGCGTCATAATTGACGAAAGGACGATACTCTGTCGCAATCATGAATTTTCCGTCCACTTTGGTCATTTGGGCATCGGTAATTCTGGTTTCAACGGCATCGGCAATAAAATAGCTGTAGAGAATCAATAAAATAAACGATAAAGTTGCCAAAAGAGTTATTCTTTTGATGAATTTGCCCACATAATTCTCCTAAAATGAAAATCATAAGTATATATTAACGCTTCTTTCTCAATTCCGTAATTTTTTCTATGTCCAGATAATATTTATTATTTGATGTTTTGATAACTAGCCCTTCGGAAATCAGAACATTGAGGGCACGATTGTGCGGGTTCTTTGTGCCGAGACTCAAGATATTTCTCCTTTTCTCCTGTAGTTTAACGGCTTTGGCTACATTGAAGGCATTTTTTTCTTCCATCTCTTCGATAATCTTGAAGCACAATCTTCTGATCCCCAGCCCGGACAAATACATTATTAAAAATACAAAAATAAAAAAGGCAATTATTAGTAAAACAATCTGCGCGTAAACAGGCATACGAAAAAATCCTTCTTTTAGCGTCTTGTTCCCACAAAAGATACTTTCCAGGGTTGTACATCATGGGCATCAACGAGTATTTTTTGGGGCACCCAAGTTACGCCACCGTCTTTGGTGAAGAAAATTCCGCTCAGCGGTGCCTTACCCGGTATAAAAAAAGGAAGATTCTGGCCTGCCGCCCACGCAACGTTATTACTCGCGGCGCTGATGTCGTTACCCCGCCAACCTTCACACTCTTGAGGAACGGTCTGCGACTTCCAATACAAACCTCCATTTTCAGTTTTTATAATTTCAGTTTTGGATATCCCAGTACCTTCGTCTTCCGACCAACCAATGACCCAGCCTGTCCACTGCGGGAAATAAGCCCCGCCCTCGTTATTTTTTTCGCAAGACAACAAAATCAAAATACAATAAATTAATAAAAAGGCAATAATTTTTATCATTCTTAATATTAAATTATTTTTTTCAACTATTTTAAATTGCAAGTGTTTTGATTTAATCTATCTGAGTTTGCCTTATAAGTCTTATAAGTTGGTGCCTGGGGCCGGAATCGAACCGGCACGTTACCAGGTAACGAGGGATTTTAAGTCCCTTGCGTCTACCAATTCCGCCACCCAGGCATACGGTGAACAAACGTTTAGAAGTCTTCGGCTTATATTATTTTTGATTTATAGTGTCAAGAAATTGATATCATTAATAGATGATTAATAATATTAATCATCTATTAAGTGACAAACAAAAAAAGATGTGTTAAGCAAACAAAATTTTTAAAGGATGATTATATGCATGAAGTTGACCTCCTTATTAACGGTGAAAGAGCCCTGCTTCTCGACGAACAAAGCTTACTTCTGAAAACGGTTTCCATCGCCGTCAATAATAGCTATATCGTTGCCGTCGGTAAGACCGATGAAATTCTTAAGAAATACCGTGCCAAAAAAAATATCGATGCCCGAAATTCTCTGATTATGCCCGGTTTTGTAAATTGCCACACGCACGCGGCGATGACCTGTTTCCGCGGCATCGCTGATGACTTGGAGCTGATGGATTGGTTAAACAATTATATTTTTCCCGCGGAAGCAAAAAACGTGAGCAAAGAACTGGTTTATTGGGGAACACTGTTGGCCTGCGCCGAAATGATAAAATCCGGCACGACAACTTTCAAAGACATGTATATTTTCGAAGATGAAGCTGCACGCGCGGTAAAGAAAGCGGGAATGCGCTGTCTTGTCGGCGAAGTCCTTTTTGATTTTCCTTCGCCTAATATAAAAACCCCTGAAGAAGGTTTTTCTTACACGCAAATGCTGTTGGAAAAATGGAAAAATGATCCTTTAGTGAATATAATTGTTGAACCCCATTCTCTCTACACATGTTCCCTTCCCCTTCTTACGACGGCAAAAAAGCTGGCTGATAAATTCAATGTGCCTCTGGGAATTCATTTACTTGAAAACATAGCGGAACAAAAACAGCTGGAAAACAAATTCGGAAAAGGCGCCATATCTTTTTTAAAAGACATCGGCTATCTTGATGAAAAACTGATTGCTTTTCACTGTGTTTGTCTTTCCGCTCAAGATATAAAAGTGTTCGCCGAACATAACTGCAAGGTTGTACACAATCCAGCCAGCAACATGAAACTGGCCAGCGGCATCGCTCCCGTGCCGGAAATGCTTGCCGCCGGAATCACGGTCGGCTTGGGCACAGACGGCTGCGCCAGTAATAATAACCTGGATATGATGAAAGATATGTCGCTTGCCGCAAAAATGCATAAGGTCGCCCGCTTGGACCCGACGGTAATGAATGCGCAAACAGTTGTCCGCATGACGACAATCGATGCGGCAAAGGTTTTGGGACTGGATAAGTTAATCGGCTCGCTGGAAGTGGGGAAAAAAGCGGATATCATTATTATCGGCTTAGACAAACCGCACCTTACTCCTTTATATAATGAATATTCGCATCTTGTTTACGCTGCCAGCAGTGCGGACGTGGATACGGTAATAATAAACGGAAAAGTGGTCATGGAAAACCGCCAGCTTCTGACGATTGACGAAAAAGAAGTAATGTGCAGGGTCAGGGAAATTGCTGTCCAGATAAATAGCAGTTTAAAACGATAAACACTTTGTTTTATTCGTATTCTTCCAAATATCTTTCGATATAATCTCGCACTTTTTCTTTTGGCTCATATATTCCAAAATGCCCCTCGCAGAGTATATCGGCGTTTAGATCCAATAATTTCTGCATGGATTTTCCCCAAAAATTTATATCCGAACCGAATGCCTTGTGAAAAGGACCGTGGATATCCTGACCGAATAAAATTCGCTTATTTCCTCTATCCAAGTAAAGGGAAACAGAACCGGGCGTATGACCGGGAGTGTGAATCCAATTTAGAATACCGGGACCATAATTAAGAACTCCTCCCGCGCCACTGATTTTTTCATCTATTTTTGTTGGCGGGAAATCCGTTCCGTACCAGCTGGCGGCAGTCTTTACAGAATCGCCCGTCTCAACAGGCCGTGCGTCCAGTTCATGAATTAATATTTTAGTCCCGTAATTCTTTTGAAAAAAAGGTGCAGAACCGATATGGTCGATATGACAATGTGTTAGTATTAATTGCTTGATTGCGAAAGGATCAAACCCAAGCACTTCTATGTTAACAATTAATTGCGAAAAGCTTCTGCCGGCGCCGGAATCAATCATCGCCAATTCACCGGCAAAATTTATCAGATAAACCGCCGCGTCATCGGCGCAGGTAATACCCGAACCGCCAATCTGATACACACCGCTGACTATTTCCTGAGATTTTATTCGCATTTTTTGATTTACGATCTGAATGTTCCGATGAGTTTGCTGATATTTTTAATGCCATTAAGTTCCATGTATCTTTCAATGCCGGCAATGATTTCTATCGTTGCTTGGGGATTTATAAAATTAGCTGTACCAATCTGCACGGCCTTGGCGCCCAGGATCAGAAATTCCAGGGCGTCCTCAGCGTTCATTATCCCGCCGATACCGATAACCGGTATGGATATTTTCTGCAGCACCTGCCATACCATCCGCAAAGCAACAGGTTTTATCGCCGGCCCGGATAAGCCGCCGGTGACGTTTTTCAGATGAGGCCTTCGGGTAAATATGTCTACGGACATACCGGTGAGGGTGTTGATAAGCGATATTGCGTCCGCACCCGCCTTTTCCACAGCCGCGGCAATAGCTGTAATGTCCGTAACATTCGGTGTTAGTTTTACGATTACGGGAAGGCCGGTAACTTCTTTAACTTTGCGCGTCACCGCGGCGGCGCTTTTAGGATCAGCTCCGAAACTCAAACCGCCTTTTCGCACATTGGGGCAGGAAATATTTACTTCCAGCGCGTGCACTCCTTTTGCTGAAGTTAATTTTTGGGCGACTTTTTTATATTCGTCATACGTTTCACCATAAATATTGGCGATGACATTTGTATCGTATTTTCGGAGAATTGGAAGCTTTTCTTCAATAAAAGTATGAACGCCAATATTTTGTAAACCGACGGCGTTGAGCATACCACTAGGTGTTTCCATAATGCGCGGCGGCGGGTTACCTGCCCGGGGTTTAAGAGACAAGCCCTTCACCACTATAGCTCCGAGTTTATTCAAATCAACATAATCCGCGTATTCTCCGCCGTAGCCGAATGTGCCTGATGCCGTCATGACAGGATTTTTTAACTTCAGCGTCCCTATCTTTACGGACATGCTAATGCTCTTTGTCTCGGCCATATTTATTTCCAAACTATTTCATTAATATCGAATACAGGGCCGTCGGCGCATACTCTTTTATACGCTAACGATGACTTTTTGCTTCTTTTTACCGCCACGGCACAACCGAGGCATGCCCCGATGCCACAGGCCATCCTCTCTTCAAGAGAAACCTGACAGGGGTATTTAGTTTTTTGTAATATTTTAGCCAGCGCACTGAGCATTGGTTTCGGGCCGCAAGCGTAAATCATTGTTTCTCCGGGAACAAATTTTTTCAGGTCTTTGAGAAATATCTGCGTAACGAGACCTTTTTCTCCCATGCTGCCGTCGTCGGTGCAAGTAAAAATCGTAAAAGAAAGTTTTTTTAGTTGCTCTAAACCGATAACCGCTTCGGCGTTTTGCGCTCCCAGATAAAAATACATGGCAGAGGATGATGAACAAGCATCTTTGTTCAGTTGCATTGCGAGATATATCAAAGGCGCCATCCCCATGCCTCCACCTAGCAAGACAATATTCTTCTTATGTCCCGCTACTTCAAATCCCCTTCCCAGAGGCCCCAGAATTTCGACCTGCGTACCCTTAAGCAAACCGGCCAGGATCTGCGTTCCCCGTCCGATAACATGGTAAAAAAGATCAAGCGAACATGATCTGTTTTGACGTTCAAAAGAGCAGACGCTGAAAGGGCGCGACAAAAGAGGTTCGGCAAGACCGGAAACCCTGAGCATCACAAACTGGCCCGGACGGGGATCGATAAAAGATACATGAAGAGCAACGCGCATTAAAAAACAATCCTGCGCTATTTCCTCGTTTCTTAATATTTCGCCAATATAAACGTTTTTCATTTTAGATAAGCCCACATAATGAGCGCGTCTTCTTTTGTTTCCGGGTAATAATTAGGCCTTCTGCCTTTTACTACAAAACCTCGCTGCCGGTAAAGTTCTATTGCCGCTGTGTTGGATGGCCTTACTTCCAGCGTGATGGCGTTAATTCCCACTTTTTTCGCTATTTCTTCTATAACATCAAGTAAATTAAATGCAAGATGTTGCCTCCTGAATTGATTTTTTACCGCCAGATTGTGCAAATGCACCACATCTACCACAAATCTAAAAATCGTATATGCGACAACTACGCTTTTTTTGTCAAAATTCACACGCGCGCATATACACTGCGCCGCCGGATTGTTCATCTCGTTTATAAACATTCCTGGGGACCAGGGCGCAGGAAACGACTCCTTTTCAATTTCTAAAATTTGAGGCAGATCCTCCATGTTCATGCGATCAATAGTTACTTCAAGAACATCATTTTCAGCGGACATGGAAAAATTCCATAAGCACAGCAACAATTAAAAATATTGCGCAAAAAACAGGAATTGCACCGCGCAGCTTGAATGTATTTATCGCGACGGCAATACCCAAAAGCGGCAAAAAATAATTGGCAAAAAGCAGTGTGGAAATCACGCTGGGCGGTAATAACGGATAAACCCTTATTACCAGCGCAATAAGTATGATTTGGGCGACAAACAAATAAACAACTGTATAAAAAAGTACTTTACACAACCCCCAAAACACTTTTCGTTCAATATTGAAGATATTGTTTTTTTTTGCGTCTTCCAGTGCCATGTCAGAAAGATTTTCATTTGACTTGATGATAAGTGCATCCATTTTTTTAGCCAACAAACCAAAAGGAATAGCAATAAGAATGGCCAGAGAAATTAATTGCGGAAAAACACCACCTATTTTTTGCCCTGCAATCACAGCAACGGACGTGGCTATCACCGCGGCGATAGAATCATTAGGAGGGATATAAGTTCCCACGGGAATCCGGTCAATCCAGACAAGCTCAATGAAAGCTCCGATAATCAACCCCGCGTAAATATTATTCAAGAGAATACCTACAACAGGAGCGATTACCACCGGCCGAGAAATCATGGCCTGAATAAAAACGCGGTCAAGACAGAACACACCACCCAAAAAAGATAATAAAATGATTTTTGTTAACAATTAAATACCAACTCTTTTACGTAGAATTTTTACAATAATTCTTAAGAGCTTCTTTAATATTTACTGCCTTTTCCTGCGGCACTCTTTTTAGTTCAACGGCGACTCCTGAATTTTCCAAAAGCTTCAGGATATCATCAATTTCCGTATCACATAAAAAAACGGACGGCGAACAGCAAACTTTAAAGTTCTCGTGATGAATATTGCCGATATTTAATTTATCGAAATGAAACCCCAGGGCAAAAGCCTTGCAGACATCCTTGATGCTGCTAAACAAAACTATCGTGTTTTTACCACTGTTACGTTCAAAAACAAAGTTATGAACAAAATCCTCTATTGTATTGATAATCAGCTCTATCTCGCTGGGCACAGCCATTCTAATCACCGTTTTGTTAAAAACATCGCCAGCGATAGCGTCATCGGCAACAATAATGCATTGAGCTTTGACATGCGGCACCCATGATTCAAGTATCTGGCCGTGGACAAGTCTGTTATCCACTCTAACCAGTTCTATGTTCAAATTTTGCGCCAAAGTTTCATCCAACCGCTTTCTTGCTTAATAATTCACTGGCTAAGGAAATATTTTTTTGTCCGTACTCTTTTATAAAACAAGCAAATTCACGCAAAGACATGTTTTCTTTTATTTCCGAAAGTTTCAGCAACATAGGCAAGTTCACGCCTGTGACCACTTCCACCTTCCCTTCCTTCATAAAGGAGAGAGAAATATTAGACGGCGTCCCCCCAAACAGATCAGTTAAAACCAACACTCCCCGGCCTTTATCCAGTTTTTTTATGGCGTTGCCGATTTCCTTTTTTATGTCTTCCACGTTTTTTGTCTGATCAATGCTCACATGCAGTATGTCGCCGAGAGACCCTTTAATCAGCTCGGCAGCTTTAATTAATTCGCCTCCTAAATTACCATGCGTAGTGATAAGAACGCCAATCATTATTATCCCCCCAAGTTCCTCAGACAGCAAATTATTTTTAAACTTTTCGACATCTTTTGATCATTGCCTGAAGATATTTTATTCGGCATTAATTTAATTTTTAATTAATGTGTTAGGCTAATGGATTGTACTTCAATTGTCAAGGCTTATGGAAATTCCATCAAACATTAAAACAATCAAAGATATCCGCTGTAAACACCTGAATCAGTTATTTTATCATACCGATATTTCAAATTCTGTCAGTAAAATGCGGGCCGGTCCGTATGTTGCGACAGTGTCAGATCCTTAACCTTTTTCATAAATACCAACGATTCATAAAGAACTTTTCTTGACTACAACCTCTGTTACTTTTATATTACTAAGCAACCGAATTAACCCTACCCTTAATGGATACAGAAAGTCGCTATTGGTGGGTAAATGGATAAAATTTCTTTTTCTTCATTATTGAAATCCCAGAAAGATTTTTTCTTGTCGGGAAAAACACGCAACATCGATTTTCGTATAAGAACTCTTAACGAGCTCAAGAATACTATCAAAGCGCACGAAAATGATATTCTGGAAGCTATATACAAAGACCTGCGCAAAGCGGCAATGGATGCTTATGCTACGGAAGTCTCCGGAGTCTATAATGAAATTAACTTTGCGATTAAAAATATTCATACGTGGACGAAACCAGAAAAAGTAAAGACCCCTCCTTTTCTGTTTCCCTCAAAAAGTTATCTATACAAAGAGCCTTACGGCTCGGTGCTGATTATCGCTCCCTGGAACTACCCCTTTCAGCTGCTCATGCTTCCGCTAGCCGGCGCCATCGCTGCTGGCAATACGGCCATTCTTAAACCTTCAGAAATATCTGTTCACACGGCGATGGTTACAAAAAAAATAATCAACGGAGCTTTTTCTCCCGAATACATTCACGTAGTTCCCGGGGGTGTTAATGAAACACAGGCTCTTCTGGAATTACCTTTAGATTATATTTTCTTTACCGGTTCCACAGCCGTAGGTAAGGCCGTAATGACCGCAGCAGCTAAAAATCTTGTTCCCGTAACCCTGGAGCTGGGCGGCAAAAGCCCCGCAATTGTTCATGACGATGCCGATTTGACTCTTGCCGCCAGGAAAATCGCCTGGGGAAAATTTATAAACGCCGGACAGACATGTATTGCCCCTGATTATGTTCTGGCTCACGCTAACATTAAAGACATCTTCCTTTCCGAATTAAAAAAAGCGATTCTTGAATTTTACGGCAAAGACGCCGCGGTTCACCCGCGTTACTGCCGTATAATCACGGAACGGCATTTTCAAAGGCTTTCCCGCTTTCTAGAAAACGCCAACATTTTTTTTGGTGGAAAGACTAATGCGGCCGACCTTTATATCGAACCGACTATTATACATCCTGCGCAATGGGACGAACCGATAATGCAGGATGAAATTTTCGGGCCTATCTTACCGGTGTTAACTTACTCCGAACTGGAATGCGCTATAGAAAAAATCCGTAAGCGCCCTAAACCTCTGTCCCTTTATCTTTTTTCTGACATGAAAACCGTTCAGGATAAAGTAATCGAAAGTGTTTCCTTCGGTGGCGGTGCTCTCAACAACACTATTTTCCATATCGTTTCGAATTTTATGCCTTTTGGCGGCGTAGGATCCAGCGGCATGGGAGCCTACCATGGCAAAGCGAGCTTTGACACCTTTTCCCATACAAAAAGTATTCTAAAAAGCTCCAGCAAACTGGATCCACTTTCTGTTGCTTATCCACACAAGAAATTTTTCATGAAAATCTTAAAAAAGATAATCACTTGATATTCTTATATTAGTCCTGAAAGCAGCTGTTCTTACCGTGCCTTCTGCTGTGCCGGTTCGGTTACGGAAGCAATGGTGCCGCGTATCGAGGAACTCACAGGCATTCCGACGGTCACTCTCAACTATGACGGAACCGGTAAAAACATCAATGAAAGAATCAGGCCTTATATCAAATTCCCGCGAAACAAAAAGCAGAACGGCATGTACTTTCAGGCCGCGCAATAAAGCGTGCTTTTTACTTATCTTTTCTGCAGGTGTTGATTTTTAATGGAACATAAAGAGGACAATAACCGGCGAGGGCCGTTACTATCGGAATGATGGCCAGAAGCCCCCACCAACTCTGATAATAAAGACCAAAAGCCGCTATGACCGCTCCGATTATCAAACGAATGATTTTGTCTGTTTTACCGACATTACAAGTCATAAATGCCTCCTTTTTTATTTTGCTTCCAGATCTTTCAGTTCCATTTTCAGGGATAAATACTTGAGCATGTCCTTAAGCGTGATTATACCAACAAGATTATCCCTCTCCACAACCAAAAGCCTGCTGTTGCCAGTTCGGCTCATAATCTCCAGTGCCCTGTTGGCATCTTCATCCGGGCCGATTGATGTTTCTTCATTGCATGGGGCAATAATAGTACTTATCGTCTGCGTGGACCATTCCTCGCGCGGAACAGAAGCTACGTGATGAACCGCTACACATCCAACCAATTTCCCGAAAGATAACACCGGATACATTTGAAAATGATACTTGTAAACGTAATTGTCCACGAACTCCTGCAGGGACAACGAACGCGATACTGTTAACGGGTTTTTTACCATAAAGTCTTCAACTTTCTTTGATTGAAAAAGACCACGGGCCAAAAGTTGCTGGTAGGATCTTTGCGCCGCAGAGCGAATGAACAATCCGATCATAAACCACCACAAACCGCCCACGAAATTGCCCAAAAATACGGAAATTATGCCGCCAATTATCAACACCATACCCAGTCCCGAGCCGACTCTGGAAGCAATGGCTGTCGCCCAGCGCAAATCATTTTTCCATTTCCACAAAATCGAGCGTAAAACCCTGCCGCCGTCTAGAGGAAAAGCGGGCAGCAAGTTAAAAACGGCCAAAACAATGTTCAGCCAGGCCAAATAAGCAAAAACTCCTTTTAAAACTACGGGCAAACTCTTATTCTCTGCCCAAAATGTAAGAATTAACAAAACCGCGCCGATTAATGCACTGGCCAGTGGCCCCACAACAGCCATGAAAAATTCCGCCCGCGGATTTGGTGGATCATTTTCCATTTCGGCGACGCCGCCGAAAATAAAAAGAGTTATTCCCGCCATAATAATTCCATATTTCCTGGCCATAAGAGAGTGGGCCAGCTCATGCACTACTATGGACAAGAAAAGCCCTATGGCCCCTCCCACCCCCATAAGCCAATAAAACAAAACGGGTAAATCCTTATAATATTCAGGGAAAAGTCCACTGGCCAAAGACCATGTAATCAGAGCGGCCAGAATTAGCCAGCTCAAATCAACCTTTACTTGAAAACCCAAAAGTTTGAAAAGGGTAACGGAACGTCCAAACATTTTCTGTCTTTCTATTTTTTTATAAAATAGCTCATAAATTATAAAAAGCAATTGATAAATTTGCTTTTTTTATTGACTTCCTTTGGCGTTTGATGTCAGGATGAAACCATCCCGTGTGTGTTTTTATTTTTTGTACTATATATATTAAGTTCAATCTCTTTTTAAGCAAACAAATGACTACTCAAATTTATTTTTACACCGGTACAGGCAATTCACTGTGGTCAGCCAAAAAGCTTTCCGAAAATTTAGGAAATGTCGAATTATTGCCATTACCTGTTGTCGCCGGAAAACCGGCAAACCCTCAGGCGGATACTGTCGGACTTGTCTTTCCTGTGCACATCTGGGGATTGCCCAGACTGGTCGTCAACTTTGTTAATTGCCTCAAAAGCGATTCTTCCAAATATTATTTTGCCCTTGCTGTAAATGCCGGCCAGGTAGCCGCCACATTGATACAACTGAAAAAGCTACTTCTATCCAGGAGCCTTAATCTTGATGCCGGTTTTTCTATCGATATGCCCAGCAATTACATTCCCTGGGGCGGCGCTATTTCTGAAAAAAAGCAGCAGACAAAATTCAAAACTGCGGCGGAAAAAATCAGCCGCATTGCCGAAGATATCAAAAAGCAAAAAAAGGTTGCGCCTGAGAAAGGCCCCCTGTGGCAAAATATTCTTTTCTCTTTCCTGTACCGTAAATCATTTCCGCATATTCATAAAATGGACAAATCATTCTGGACGGATGAAAAATGCAATACTTGCCGTATTTGCGAAAAAATTTGTCCGACACACAATATAGTGATTACTGACGGGAAACCCGCTTGGCAACATCGTTGCGACCAGTGCTTCGCCTGTCTGCAATGGTGCCCGGAAGAAGCGATTCAATACGGCAAAAGCACTAAAAACAAAAAACGTTACCGGCATCCTGATATCTCGCTCAGGGATATGATGGCCGGTATGGCTGACGCTTAATGATTACAGCATAAAGTCGCAGATTAGTATTATTGCGTAACCATTTAATCAATAAAACAGTTATCAATTAATATTATTACGCGTATCGAAAAATAACCAACGCCCGATTCACCTATCTTTATACGCTATTTATTGGTCTTCACTGCGGCAATTTTATTTTCTGCCCCAGATAAAGCGTGTCGCTGCTTTTCATATTGTTAAGTTGGCACAGCTCATCAATGGTTAGAGAACTACTTTTCGCCAAGGAATAAAGAGTATCTCCTTTTTTCACCACGTAAGCTCTTAGTGTTTTTGAAGGTGAAACTTTTTTGTTTTCAGCTGGAACAAGAATTTTCTGACCGGCATATACCTTGTCAGTCAATTTTATACCGTTGAGTTTCAACAACACCGCAAGCGTCGTTTCACGCTCTTTTGCTATGGAAGAAAGCGTATCGCCGGACCTAATTGTGTGATTTATTGTCTCCGTTTTTATGGCTTCATCTTTCTGCCAATTCACTGTATTGACGTATTTATTATATACCGGAAACCTGCCAATAAAATATTCACTCACAGATAGGGCAACTGCCTTGGCCAGTTTCTTTTGAAAACTTGGGTTCTTTAATAAAATTTCTTCTTCTGGATTGGAAAGATACGCGGTTTCCAGCAGCACGGCGGGAATATCCGGTAATTTTAAAACATTAAACGGGGCTTCTTGAACACTTTCAAATTTTAAGCAGTTTATTTTGTTGAGGTGTTTTATTAATATGTCAGCATAATTTCTCGACAAATTAATCGTGCTGGTCTGAAACATGTTCAATATTATCGGGTCAAATTCTTTTTTGCCTTCACTTTCAGGGACACCCCCGATTATGTCCGATAAGTTTTCGTTATTAGCCAAAAGCCTTGCCGCTTCCGAACTGGCTCCACCCGTGGACAGAGAATATACTGATGAACCCTTAGCCTTACGATTTTTTGCGGCGTCCGCATGAACACTGATAAACAGGCTTGCTTCTAGATCCCTAGCTATCTTTAGTCGTTTGCTGAAAGACAGGTAATAATCACCGGTACGTGTAAGGACAGCACGGAATCCGGGGATTTTGTCGATTTCTTTTTTGATTTCTTTGCTGATAGCCAATACAATATTTTTTTCGTATAATTTTTTTCTTGACACCGCTCCGGGATCTTCCCCTCCATGTCCTGGATCAATTACAATTATTCTTGTTCGTTTAATTTCGGGCTGAGATTGCACCGCCTCCTTTTCTTGTACGACCGGCACTGGAAACAAAACGTCAACAACAACGCGATCAGGCCGGCCCTGAAACTTTTTTAGCTTAAATACTTCTGTGCCACTATGATTATCCAAATGAAATTCAATTTTTACCGCATTTTCCGCCCGGCAAAAACATAACTTCTTCACTCCCGGTTTATTCAATATAATTTCTTTAGGTATCTCTTGATTTATAAACGCTTGGGGAAAATTCAATACAATGAGGTTTTCTTTCTTCTCCACTTCGTAAACCGGTTCGGCATCAACATCCAAAACGATGCGTGTATGATCCGGCGCTGTCCAATGACGAACATTCAATATTTTCATTGAGGCCTGGCAAGGAGATGACACAAAAATGACACAAAACATTATCAGAATGTGGACAATTCCTTGCACCGCGCTATTTTGGGGACTAAACATGCGTTAAAAGTAACAAATTTTCTTTCTAACTGCAATATATAAAGAAACAATCCATGATAAACCCGAAACTAAAAACCGCCTTTCTTCTCCTTAGCCGTTTAACTCGTGCTTATTAATTTTTCGTCGTAAAAGATGTTGACAATATTTTTGGTAAATGCGATTTTTAACGCAAAGATACAGAAAGGTTCTTCATGCACAATAATCCTTTTAATAAAGCGTTACTGGATCCACAAATGTTTGCCGTCAGTTGGGAACTGGTGCCAGGAAGGGGGGCAAAAGAAGCGGCGCAGGAAAGGACACTGGCTTTAGCCCAGCGCGCCGCCGCGGGAGGCAAAATCCACGCCGTGAGCCTTACCGACAATCCGGGGGGAACTCCGGCGATGTCTGCCGACTTTATGGGCACTGAAATTAAAAAGATGGGCATTGAACCACTTGTCCATCTTACCTGCAAAGACAAAAATCGCAATCAAATTGAAAGTCAACTTTACGCCCTGGACCGTGCGGGGATTAAAAATCTACTGGTAATGAGCGGCGATTATCCCGTATCCGGTTATCTTGGTCGACCTGCGCCGGTTTTTGACTTGGATCCCCTGCACGTCTTGCAACTGATTTCCGAGATGAACCGCGGTTTGGAATATCCGGCAGGAAGTGGAACTATCCGGCACCAGCCAAGCAATTTTTTCGCCGGGGCCGTTGTTTCTCCATTCAAAGCGACCGAAGCAGAGCAAATGGCGCAGTATTACAAATTAAAAAAGAAGATTGCCGCGGGCGCCCAATTCATTGTCACACAACTCGGATATGATATACGCAAATTTCAAGAGGTTCTGCTTTTCATGAAGCAGAATAATGTAAGCATTCCCCTTATGGGCAATATTTACATACTACCTTTCACAACAGCAAAAATGATGAACCGCAACGAGCTTCCCGGCTCTATTGTCACAGATAAACTCCTCGCGGAAATTGATCATGAGAGAACCGAAACCGATAAAGGGGTGGGCGCCAGGATACTTCGCGCATCCCGTATGTATGCCATCATGAAAGGAATGGGCTTTAACGGGGTTCACATCGGCGGCCACAACATCAAATATGAGCAAGTGGAGGAAATCATCCAGCAGGGTGAAACGCTTGTTCCTCAATGGACCGATTTAATTCGTTACTTCGATTATCCCATCGCCAATGGCTTTTACTATTTTGAACGCGATCCCGGCACGGGTTTGAATCGTGAAAATCCATCAAACCGCCAGACAGGATCGCGTGAAGCCAAGATGGAATGCTCCTACGGTTTCTCCCTGTTCTTTCATAAACTGATGTTTGAGCCCGGGAAAAAGCTTTACGGCATCATGAAAAACATCAGTCGTAAAGCAGCCGGCACAAAACTGGAGAACATTTTTCACAAACTGGAGCACCTGACCAAAGTTTTGCTTTTCGATTGCCAGGACTGCGGGGACTGCGCCTTAATCGATGTTGCTTATCTTTGCCCGATGTCGCAATGCCCCAAGAATCAGCGAAACGGAGCCTGTGGTGGGAGTTTTAACGGATGGTGTGAAGTTTATCCGGGGAAAAAACAGTGCATTTATGTCCGGGCCTATGCCCGGTTAAAAAAACACGGGCAGAAAACACAACTCGAGAAAGACATTGTTCCTCCTTGTAACTGGGATCTTTATCAAACTTCTTCCTGGATAAATTTCTATTCCGGTAAAGATCACGCCTCCAAGAAGTATAACACCACATCGTCCGGAAACTGACAAAAGCCATTATTTCTCTTTTGGTATTCCATTATATCTTCATTACAATTTATCCGTTGAAGATTATATCTGTATATAGTAGAAGCTGCCGGGGGGGCGATTAGCTCAGTTGGATAGAGCGCTGGTCTCCGGAACCAGAGGCCGTGAGTTCGAATCTCACATCGCCTACCATATTTACATTTTTTATCTGAGGAATCCGCTAACAAGAGTATTTTGGTCTTTCCTGTTCGCCGTTTTCTTAACGTTTTCCCGCAAAAAAATAATGGCTTAACGATAAGTTTTTATGTACTATTAGTACGAAGTTTGCAGTGGAAGAAAAAACAATATAATGATTACAAAAGCAGATGATAATCTCTGGCGTAATCACAAAAAGCAACAAGGAGAAAAACCATGAAGAGCAAATATACGATTTATTCACTGGTCATTTTATTGTGTGTGCTCACAGGAAACGCATGGGGCGCTAATGAGCAAAATACTGTTCAAGGCGAGGGCGCCGGAGCTGCCAGCAATGGTTCCTACAATTCCTTTTTCGGTTATTATACCGGCAATAAAAACAACGGCGATGCCAACACCTTCGTCGGACACTGCGCCGGCAGGGAAAATAACTACGGTTACTTCAACACGTTTATCGGAATATATGCCGGTTGGTACAACATTGTTGGTTCTTACAACAACTTCATAGGCTACGCCGCGGGCTATGTCAATCAAGGCAATCATAACAATTTCTTCGGAGCCGAAGCGGGCCGCAAAAACACTCAAGGCAAATGGAACATTTTTTTCGGTCATAATGCGGGCTATTCCAATACAACCGGGAGTAACAACGTTTTACTCGGCTACCAGGCCGGCTATAGTAACATCATTGGTTCCGGAAATGTCTTTCTAGGATATCAGGCAGGTTATAATGAAAAAAGCTCGAATAAACTTTATATAAACAATTCGAATGCCGTTAACCCTCTGGTTTACGGGAACTTTTCTACTAAAATCGTAAATATAAACGGGAAATTAGGTATAGGGAAAAAGGCTCCCGCATATCCGATACATTTGGCCAGTGGTGCGCGTGTTACTACAGGAGGAGTTTGGACTAATGCTTCGAGCCGAGAATATAAAGACAACATTAAAACTCTGAGTGCTCATGAAGCACTGAATACCTTGGAAGGGCTCAATCCGGTAAAATTCGTTTACAAAGCCGATAGGGGTGAACAGCATGTGGGGTTTATTGCCGAGGATGTACCAGAACTTGTTGCCACGAAAGACCGCAAGGGATTGAGCTCAATGGACATTGTTACTGTGCTGACCAAAGTAGTGCAAGAGCAACAGAAAACGATTGAACGGCAACAGGAGATTATCTCCAAACACGCGGAGAAAATAGCACAGCTTGAGCGATCGTTCACGTCAAAGGTGGATTGATTGCCGACCGCAACAACACCGCAAATTTATTTTACGAGAAAGTCGTGAAGGCCAACACGAAATCCTGGCTCTCAGTTCCTATTGATAAATAGGAAAAATATTTTTAACGTATTTGTAGAGACAACCCTTTCGGCTATTAGGGCAAGGAGAACAAGCATCATGAACATGAAATACACCGCGGCAAAAAAAGAAGTCCTTGAAGCCAGCTTATGGCTTTCTTCTCACGGATATTTTGGCTCTCTCAGAGGTTCCGGGGGGAACGTTTCCGTGCGTGTTGACCAATCATCAATGGCGATAACGCCTTCTTCCATAAAGTACGATGATCTTTCCGCAAACGATATTTGCATAGTTGGCTTAGACAATACGCCGATTGACGTCAAAGATGATCTTAAACCTTCAGTAGAAACCGTTCTACACAGCGTCATTTACGCCAACCGTCCGGATGTCCATGCTGTTGTTCACACGCATCAAATTTACGGCAGTGTCTTTTCTGTTATTAACACGCCAATCCCTTCTCTTTTCGACGAAGTCACCTTTGCGCTGGGAAAAACTATTGAAGTCATCCCATACGCTCTTTCCGGCAGTCCGGAACTGGCCGCCAATGTGAAAACCAAGCTGTCCAACAACGCCAATGCCTACATCATACAAAATCACGGCACTCTTACGCTGGGAAAAACTCTGGATAAAGCCATTCTTCACGCCGAGCTCTTGGAAAAAGTCTCCTATATTTACTACCTGGCTCTTTCCACCGGCAAGACAGTTTCTGAGCTACCCTCTTCCGTTTCTGAACTTGCCGCCGCCCTGCGCGACTCTGAAGTAGCTAAGGCATTAAAAAAGAATTAATATGAATTAGAACTATCGCCTTCCGGATGCAGAAAATTCGTTCAGTAACAAGCCCAGCATTTTGCCAATGTCGACAAATATTTCGGCGGTTATTTTATCCAGAAAAGCAAGCTTGGGGATATTTTTATTATTAAAAATCACTTTCAATGCCGCTGCGGAACAGCGGTTCGTCTGCGTGGCCGCATCCAGCGGGCTTCTGTTATCCATCTGCGCAAAAACGTCGAATAATTCCTGGCCAAATCCGTTCAGAAAATAATAAAATATTTTGTTGTGTCTTTTTTGAGCTTTCCTAATATACGAATTTAATGTTTTTCCGTTGCCAAAATCCACTTCCATCTTCTGCCCTTCAAGCGCGCCATCCATCAAGGCTTGATTAAAAAGTCCAAAGCCCTCACGAAACCTGCGTTCAACATACACCTCATAACTTTGATGTATGGCGGAAATAATTTTGAAAAGCTCGTTTCGATAAAGTATTTTCTTCGCCAAAAGAAAACCGGGAAGAGCTTTAACATGAAAAGGATTACCCAAATCCGCCAGATAATGCGCGCCCCGCGATAAAAAACGCCAGCCCCAGTAATAGTTACCATTTTCAAAAGATAGCTCTGCCATTTGCCGGTGAATATGGAAAGATTGCGTCGCCATCCCATACCTGGCTCCCAACAGCTTGAATTGCATATGCCGCCAGCCGTGCGAACCGCCGGTAATTTTCTGATTTTTATGCAAAAACAAATCCATATCCGGATACAAATCTGGTTCCGTGCTGTAAATTACCAGCACTTTCCAAGGTTCAATCTGCTTGTTTGAAGGTACTTCAGCAGCATATTCGCCGTTTCGCTTTCTGTAATCGAAGGAATTAAACAAATCTAGTTTGCGTATTTCCTTCCAGTTTTCCTTATAGTAATCGACATGCCTGGGGCCTAGCGGCCAAAGCTTGTCTCCATAGCGTGGATTCGGCTTTACACAGACCGGCGGCAAATCCATCAAAGAACTTACCGTCTGAACGGAATAATACATCAAATATTCGTGAGAAAACCATGGGCCCCATGCCAAGGGTAGATTCGGATCGTTGTGCAGATAAAATTCCAATGGTTCTTCCTGGTAATTAGAGAATGGTCGTCCGGCTCATTCCCATAATGAGCTTTTATTGTTTAAATTTTAAAATCAGTTTTTTTGCCCCAAACACCCATAGCGATTCCAAGCTCCTCGTGTTCCTTCGCATATTCTTCCAGCTTAATTCCCTTTACTGCGGCGTCAATAGCCTGACGTAAAGCCCGCGCTCCCGCTTTTGGCCCCTGCGGATGCGCGTGAATGCCGCCTCCGGAACCAATCATGATATCCTTGCCCACAGCATTGACAATATCAGCAACATTGGCTGGCGTGATGCCACCGGAAGGCATAGGCATAGTCGGTTTAAGATTACCCATAGGGTAAGTCAGATTGCGCACTGTGTTCATGAAACGGTCATGGATATACATGGCCTTACCGCCCATAGAGAAAGGCAAAACGATGGCATCCGCCCCGCATAAACGGGAAAACTTGCCCAAGATTATTGGCGAGGCCACCCCCTGATTCGGTGACATATAATAAGCTCCGGCAAAATCCATGTGTGCCAGAATCGGCACATTGATGGAGTTATCGTCAGCAAGCGCCCGCATCGCTTCAGGACCAACGGCGAGATAGTTTACCATAAGAGCGTTGGCTCCGGCATCAATGCAGCGATGGGCCAGGTCAAACATACGCGGCAGGCGGTCGGTGACATTGACCGTATAAAGAGTATGCTCGCCGGTTTCCTCAAAAACTTCCTTTTCTATTTTCATGTATTCTTTCACGCGTTTCACCGCATCATTGTAACACATATTGGCAATCAACTCGTCATCCTTAATCACGTCACAACCGCCCAGCGCTGCTTCCCGAAAAAGTTTAGCTCCGACTTCCAGAGGATAACCGCTGCAAGGCTTAATCATGTTATTGAGCAACGGCCTCTCTTTTTTGAGGCCAAGTACTTTCCACCATCCTTCCGTTCCGAACTTCGGGCCATTGTAATGCTCAAGTGTGGCCTTGGGAATCCGCAAATCCAATAATTTAAAATTAGGCACCATGGATATATTGCCAATGACTGTTGTAAGCATCATCGGCAGTTGATCCTCGACATTGGCTGCGGGAAAGGCAATCTGTAAAATATATTGTCGTTCGGTAACATCTGCCGGAACAGCGTATTCGTAATATGGCGCCTCGTAAACGCCGATAACTTTCGCCACATGACCGGCACGTATTTCCGGTGTTTCTCCCGGTACCGGCACCCATGTTCCTGTTGTTTGTTCAATAGCCATCACCTGCCCCAAAACCGCCATGTCCCAAGCCTTGTCCGCCTGAATCCAATAGGTGGCAATAATGTGATTTTCCATATCTATGCTTTCGGGTATGGCAATGGGCTTATCGTCATAAGGACCGAGTTTCTTTTTGATTTCAGTATTTTCTTTCTTCTCTTTCATAAACTAAATACTCCTTCTTTGTATTTTTAATTTTCCGGAATCAAGGAAAGCAGATATTCCCAAACCTGCAGTGTCCTCTTCAGCGCTGTTTCATCGTGTTGCATGCAGGTATACATCCGTGTACCGGCCAACGTGCACAAGCCGTGTGCCATGGTAATTATCTGATAATCATCCGCCACCTGTTTACGCGTGATAATTTGCGTCAGTGCATCTTCGGCCTTTAAATCCACGGAGAAAAAAGCCGTGGTCATGTAATGCACAATCGCACCGAAGTTATAAACAAAAAATCCCAGGTCAGGTCTTGTGGCAAACAAATTATTCAGTTCATCCGTTAATCTGTTGGCGTAAGCAGTAGCTTTTTTTACCGCGTCATGTTCCTCCATCAGTTTCAAAGCGTGGTAACAAGCCGCCATGGAAATGGGATTGGCCGCCAGCGTGCCGCCTACAAAAACCTTTTCGCCAATACCCCCCGCACATACTTTCATAAACTCTTTTTTACCGGCCACCGCACCCGACGACGGATACCCGTGCGTGATTATTTTACCCAGCACCGTCAAATCCGGGATAATGTTGAACAGCTTCTGTGCACCCCCCATATCCAGCCTGAAACCGGTCACCACTTCATCAAAAATCAGCAGCGCTTCATGTTTATCGCATAAGCGACGGATCGTTTTATTCCAGCCCGGATGCACAGGATGCGCGCCGGATTCACCGCCAACAGGCTCAACCAGCACGCCCGCTATTCCGCCCTTATCTTGATTGTCCCGGAAAGCTCTTTCCAACCCTTCAAAATCATTAGGTGATACATCAACGATATGTGCAAAGCACTCCACAGGAATACCCTTTGCTTCCATGTTGTAGGTTTGGGGAATATGCACCGAATAAATCAACTGGTCAGACCAACCGTGATAACTGCCACCTATTTTGATGATTTTGTGTTTTCCCGTATAGGCGCGAGCGATGCGTATAGCCGCCATGTCTGCTTCGGTTCCGGACTGCAGGAAGCGCACCACCTCCACACCCGGCATGTGTTTTATGATTTGTTCAGCAGCCAAAAGCTCGTACTCGGAAGTCAATCCGGTTGCCGGCCCTTTCTCACGTATAATTTCGATGATTTTTTCATCAAGTTCTTCAAAACCATGGCCGAGCATAATCGGCGCGCCGCACATTAGATAATCAATGTACTCATTTCCATCCACATCCCATATTTTGTAGCCCTTGGCGCGATCCATGGCTAAGGGGAATGGCTTGTTCTGGCTTAAATTGTGTTCTACACCGCCGGGGATAAATTCCTTTGCCTTCTCAAAAATCTCTATCGATTTCTTGCATCGTTCAGCATAAAGTCTCTGCTCTTTTTCCAATTTGTCCTGGGGAATCGGTTTTACCGGCCTGGACAAAATCTCATTTTTTCTTTTCATTATTTCCGCAAATTCCATTAAAAAAATTCCTCCTGGTTATGTTTCTGTACTGAACAAACACCCGCCTTCCTCTTGTTCAGCCGAGCACAGGCTTCTCTCTGGGCTTTGTAATAATTCACAAATTCCTTGTATAGAGCATCATAGATGGAGCGATTTGCCGGATCAGGTGTATATTCGGCTTTAATTTGAATATAGCGGGGAATATCCTTCGGTTCAATGTGGTGAAGCGCAATAGCCGCCAGAAAAGCCGCGCCGCGGGCGTTGGAATAAATCGGGTCTTTGACCTGGCGGATTTTCCGGTTTAAAATATCCGCAAATATCTGCGACCAAACATCGGAATTGGCACCGCCGCCGATGAAGTTCAGATATTCAAAATACCTGCCCATGAATTTTTCCACCGGTTCCAGTAGCCATCGCGCATTGAAAGCCACGCCTTCAAAAACCGCGCGCAGAATATCTTCCCTGGTATTTTCCAGAGAAAGATTGAATAAGGATGCCCTGATATTGCAGTCATCAACAGGAGAGCGTTCTCCATAAAGCCATGGAGTGAAAATCACGCCGTTGGCCCCCGCAGGAACTCTTTCCACCATTTTATCCAAAAATTTGAAAATATCCGGCGCGCTTTCTTCCAGCATAAGTTCATCTTTATGATAAATTATATTATCCCTTAGCCAGGTCAGGCATTTACCTGCGCTTTCCTGTTCGCTGAGAATTATGTAGCGCCCGGGAATCGGGCTGGGAAATGAACCAAAATTATGCGCAATATCCGTTTTTTTAAAAGGGACATGAGCGGAAATCCATGATGACGTTCCAACGTATAGATGTCCTTCATAATCACGCACGGCACCGGAACCGACGCCGGCGGAAGGCACATCCGGCGTGCCGCCGATTACCGGCGTTCCTTTTTTCAAACCAATCTCTGCGGCGATTTCATCTTTAACCGGCCCCACTATATCTATTGCTCGAATTAAATCAGGAAGCTTTGCGCGATCAATACCGGTCATCTTCAAGAGCTTATCCGAATAAACAACATCGGAAGGATTACGGTTGTCCGTCACCCAATGCAGAAGTATCGAATCGTATGTCGCCGTAAATTTTCCCGTAAAGCACAGGTTAATATAATCTTTCGGCTCCAGAAATTTGTATGTATCTGCATAAATTTGCGGGTGGTTCTCCTTTATCCACAAAATATGGCTTATCGGATCTTTTCCGGCAAGCCCCGGTGCACCACCGGTCAACCTCTGCCATGTTAATATCTTGAACAAGGGATATCCCTGAATTTTCAAGAAGCCCTTCAGAATATTTTTTACTGACTCTGAACCGCGACTGTCCATCCAGATAATGGCATTCATAAGATGTTTGCCTGACTTATCCACCGCTACGGTTCCCGACCATTGCGTGGTTACACTCACGGCAACGATATCATCGGGCGCAACCAGATTTTTACCGATAACTTCTTTTGCAGTGTTTAGTATGGCCTTCCACCATCCCTGGGGATCCTGTTCCGCTCCGCCATCAGGATATAAAATGACCGGCGTGTCCTTGAATTCACTGCCTATAACTTCGCCGTAAACGGAAATCAAGGCCGTTTTAGGTCCGGATGTTCCCAAGTCAACAGCCAAGATACATTTTTTTTGTTCTTTCATGACTTCAACTGTTTTCTGACGACTCACGTAAGCTTTTTTCTAATTATCCGGTGACGCAACTCAAGGCTTTATCCACAATATTTTTAAAATCAGCATCCGGTTCATCCGCAATTTGGTAAAAAACACCGCTATTATGCAAAGAAACGATACCGTGCAGGGCGCTGATACTCTGAATGGCCAGAAATTTTGGATCATCTTTTCCCAAATCCGGCATGGTTTCACGGTACTCGCGAATCACCTTTATCGCTAGAAATAAAACTTTCAGCGAACTACGAAATTCGTCAAAGGATAACTCTTCCTGCGGTGTACCTATGTAATCGCTGTACTGCCTGATGGCTCTGTTAAACATTACGTCATAAATATTCGCGTTTTTAACTCCGAAATCAACGAAAGCGTAAGCCATGTTGCTTATTTTTTCCAAAGGGCTGTCGCTCCTTTCCACGGCATAACTTATCTTGTTGTACAACATGGCATAAGCTTTTTTATGGATGGCAATAAGCAGCTCATCTTTGTTGGAATAATAATTATATAGATTTGCCGCTGTCATTTTCATCTTGGCGCCGATTCTGGCCATAGACAATCTTTCAAAACCATTCTTGACAAGAATTTCGAAGGCGCAATTCAGTATTTTTTCTTTAACGGCATCAATCTCTTCTGGGCTTCTTGTTGCTTTCGGCATCTTTCAATTTTATCCTCATTATTTATAAAATTTGTGAATTTATCTTCACCGATTATTTGCGCTTTATCTTGATCCACTACTCATTTATGTAATTGATAATAAATATTTTTTTTAATAATATAGCGCTAATATCGTTAAATTAACGTCATTAACTTAATATACTTAAATTTTTAAGTCAAGGTATTTAATTTCTCTTTTATAGAAATTTCCATTTGAACTTTTTTTGATTTGGATTTCGTTATTATTATTTTTTCTTGATTTCTTTTACTACGTAATATAGAAAGACGCCAAATTAATTTTATAGAGCTCTCTCCTTGCTCATGGCATGACCATGGGCTTTAGAGCCAAAAGGAGGAATTTTGAAGAGATACGAAGTTATCGCTATCGCCAAGCCTGATTTAATCGAAGAAGGCATCGCTAAGCTTATCGAACGAATCGAAAAAATTATTTTTAAACATCAGGGCATTATCGCTAAAATCGATAAATGGGGGAAAAAACGTCTCGCCTACGAAATTAAAAAGTATAAAGAAGGCCATTATTTTCTTTTTGATTTCGCCGGAGATGGACCGCTTGTTTCCGAAATAGAAAGAAATTATAAAATTGACGACCGTATTCTGAAATTCATCACCATCAAAAAAGATGGCGCCGTCACCCGCGAAGGGATAGACGCGGAAATTGCCGCGGCAGAAACTAAAAAAGAACTGGAAACAAAAGCAGGCGAAGCTCCCGCTTCTGCAGAAGAAAAAACCATTCAACCTGCGGAACAATCGCCGGCAAATGAAAAACCGCGCAGAAGTACGGTGAAAAAAATTGCAAAAAAAGAAACCGAAGAAAATAAAGAGGATTAAAGATGGAAACAACTAATGGAGATAAGCAGGTCAGACATTCGCAAAAAAAATTTTTCCACAGAAAGAAATTCTGTCGCTTTTGCACCGATTCCAATTTAAAGATTGATTATAAATACCCCTCGGTTCTGAATAATTTTGTTACGGAAAGGGGTAAAATTATGCCTCGCCGAATTACCGGTAACTGCGCAAAACACCAACGAGAACTTGCCACCGCGATTAAAAGGGCACGTGCAATTGCCATTATGCCGTTTGTTTCCACCGAAAATAAATAAGGCAACACTTAAGCGGACTCTCTTTTTCTTTTAAAGAGAGCCCGCATCTTTTGTCATAATTAATTTAAAAAAATTTCAGTCATGCCCCCTTTAGACAAGAATGATTTTCGCCTTTTTTCCATTTGCACTATAATCATTGCTGCCGCAACTTTCGTCACATTATTGGGCTCCATCTTCGTTATTTTTCTTCCCCTGATTTTGTTTTACCACCACATCAGCACTGGTTTTCTAAAAACCTGCTGCGTTTTCTTAGTCTCGCTCATCATCTTTTTCCCACTTGGAATTTTTTTTCAACACACAATACCTTACCCGGAAATACTGACACTGGGGCTAAGCGGAACAGTAATGGCAGCAATTGTTCGGAAAGGGGGGTCTTTTCAAAAAACGGTTTCTTTGACATCCTTTACTGTCTTGTCTCTCGTTGGCGCTTTTTTACTTTACAGCGCCCATGCACAAAACACGACCATTGCGCAAATAATTAAAAGTTATGTCGCCGAAGCCATCCAGTATAATCTAGAAATGTACAGCCGCCTGCCGCTGGGAAGAGAAAATATAAATTTGGTGTTGGAAAACAGCCAAAATATCATCGACATATTAGTCAGAATCTTCCCTTCCCTGATTGTTGTGTTGTGTGTTTTTACTGTGTGGTTCAATTTACTTCTGGGAAGAAATCTTCTACGGCAAAAAGGAATTCTTCTCTCCCGCTTAAATTATTTATCGAACTGGAGTGCTCCGGAATTCGTAATTTGGATTTTTATCGCTTCCGGCGCCCTTATTTTTTGGGGAAACTATCAATTAAGTTCTCTGGGCATGAACTTAATGATTATTGTCTGCTTTGTATATTTGCTCCAAGGCCTTGCAATTATTAGCTTCATTTTTCAAAATAAAAACGCGCCTCTTCTTTTCCGTTATTTGATTTATTTTTTCATTGCAGTTCAACAATTTTTTATGCTAGCAGTTGTCGCAGTGGGGTTGTTGGATATTTGGGTTGACTTCCGAAAATTTTTTCAGAACAAAAATATTGTCGCTTAATATTTTATTGTTATTTCAGGTTAATGGAGAGTTTTATGAAGGTAATTCTTAAGCAAAAAGTGTCTTCTCTGGGTAAAGCCGGGGATTTAATAAAAGTTAACGACGGTTATGCGCGTAACTACCTTATTCCCAAAGGCCTAGCCATTGAAGCCGATGAAAAAAATATAAAACTTTTGGAGCACGAAAAGAAAAATATTCTCAATAAAACCCAGAAAAAATACAAAAATGCGCAAGATTTAGCAGCCGCCCTAAGCAACGAAACTCTGACTTTTTTGCGCAAAGTCGGAGATCAGGAAAAAATATTCGGCTCCGTAACCACAAAAGACATTGAAGAAGCGCTTAATAAAAAAGGGTACAACATCGACCGTAAAATGATTATCCCTGGCGAACATATAAAATCGCTGGGAGAATTCAAAGTAAAGATAAAGTTAACCGCCGGCGTGGAAAGCGAAATAAAAATAGTTGTTTCTGGTGAAAAATAATGAAAGATAACGAATCTTCTTTATATAAAGTTCCGCCGCAAAATATCGAGGCTGAGCAATCCATCATCGGCAGCATTCTTTTGGAAAACAGCGCCATCAACAGCGCGTTGGAGATTCTTTCCAAAAATGATTTTTACAGCGAAGCTCATCGCCGGATCTTCGGCGTCATTATTGAACTTTCTGAAAAAAACGAACCAGTCGATTTAATCACTTTAAGCAGCGCCCTCAAAGACAAAAACATGCTGGATTCGGTGGGCGGCACAACCTATCTTGCCTCTCTGGTGGATAGCGTTCCTTCCGCCGCCAATATTGTTCATTATGCCAAAATCGTCAAGGAAAAAGCTGTCCTGCGCGGACTGATTGGTTCCGCAACTGAAATAATCAATAGCTGTTACGACACCGGTTCAGATGTTGACGAAGTTCTGGATAAGGCGGAACACAGCATTTTCGAAATCTCTGAAAATAAAGTAAGGCCTTCATTTTCACCGATTAGAGAAATTGTCAAAGACAGTTTCCGCTCCATTGAAGATCTTTTTGCGCGCAAGCAACTGATTACCGGAGTTCCCACCGGTTTTGAAAAAATGGATGACCTGACTTCCGGATTGCAGAAATCAGAATTGATTATCATCGCCGGACGTCCCAGTATGGGGAAAACAGCCTTTGCTCTTAATATCGCTCAGTATGCCGCCATGGAAGAACAAATTCCTGCGGCTATCTTTTCTCTGGAAATGTCCAAGGAACAGCTTGCTTTTCGTCTTCTTTCCTCGGAAGCGAAAGTGGACTCGCAAAGGTTAAGAAAAGGTTTTCTGGGTGAAACGGACTGGCCAAAGCTGACAACCGCCGCCGGACGTCTTTCCGAAGCACCGATTTTTATCGATGATACCCCCGGCATAACTGTTTTGGAAATGAAGGCCAAGTCGCGCCGCCTGAAAGCCGACCAGGGACTTGGTTTGATTATCGTGGATTACATTCAGCTGATGCGCACCGGCAGTTACCGCGAATCACGTGAACAGGAAATATCCGAAATCAGCCGTTCCTTAAAAGCGCTGGCTAAGGAACTGAGAGTGCCTGTAATTGCTCTTTCCCAACTTAACCGCAAAGTAGAAGAACGTCCCAACCGCCGCCCGCAGATGGCGGATTTACGCGAATCCGGCGCCATCGAACAGGATGCCGACGTTATCGCCTTTATTTATCGTGATGAAGTTTATAACAAATCCGACGATAATCCGGATAAAGGAATAGCGGAAATCATCATCGCCAAGCAGAGAAACGGCCCGACCGGTACAGTAAAATTGGCATTTTTGGAAAAATTCACCAGCTTTGAAAATCTGGCTCGTTCAGACAGCGTGTAATATTCGGAGCAGTTAAGACTTTTTATCCGGTTTCAGATAAGGCAGGGCCAGTTGAACCTTTTTTAACGCCTGTTTTTCAATCTGACGCGCACGTTCTCGGGTGATATTGAATCTGTTGCCTATTTCCTGCAGCGTTTCTGGGTTATCCGCCATAACGCGGTTAACAATTATATAACTTTCTCTTTCCGTAAGGTTGGCCAGCGCGCCGGCGATATTTTTCTGCACCAGACTTCTTTCTTCACTCTTGATCAACGCGGTTTCTTGATTGTCTCCTTCATAAGCCAGAAAATCAATGTGCGTATTGTCCCCATCATCTCCTATAAACTCGTGGAGGGAAACATCGCGTGAACCCAATCTAAGGTCCATTTCCGCCACTTCCGAACCTTTGACGCCCAGAGATTCCGCGATTTCAGCGAATTCCGGATTCTTTTTGGATAGCGTCTCCAATTCCTTCTTCGCCTGGCTCAACTTAAAAAACAGTTTTCTCTGCGCCTGCGTCGTGCCAATTTTAACGATGCTCCATGATCTGATAAGGTAATTCTGAATGTAGGCGCGAATCCACCAGACCGCGTATGAAATGAGCCGGTAGCCTTTATAAGGGTCAAATTTTTTTACGGCGTGAATAAGACCAATATTCCCCTCCTGAATTAAATCGGCCAGTTTAAAACCGTAGTTACGATACTCGTGGGCAATTTTGACCACAAACCTTAGATTGGAAACAATGAGCTTTTCCGCCGCTTCCATATCGTTATATTTTTTCAGACGTACTGCAATTTTGAACTCTTCTTCAGCGCTTAACAGCGGAAAGCGGTTAATTTCAGCTATATATAAATCAAGAGTGCCAACTACGGCGGGTAACTTCAAAAACAATTCTCCCTAATATTTCGTCGCTTATTTTTATCCAACTAAAATATTGCGGTCAAGATATTTTATAGCATGACTTGACAGGAAAAGCTTTCATGTTTAAAGTAAGTTCAATAATATCAGGGGCGAACACAATGAAAACTATTACCAAAACGATGATCGAGCATGCGACCAAAATCGCACGCGCGGTGAAGGCTAACGCTTTCCTTATTTGTGTTGATATCTCTACCGATATTGCCTCCCTTTCAGAGGAAATAAAGAAAAATAAAAAAGTAATAATCGTAAGCCGGGAAAAACAGGAACTGCCCGAAGATATTAAAAAATATGCCCATAAATTAGATGTTCCCAATGTTAACTTGACCCGCCTGGGAAAAATAAAAATAGCTGCTGCTAAAGGAATCGTCTTAGGCTTTTTCAAAAAAGGAGACAAAATCGTCGCGATAAGCGGTGTCCCCAAGTTCGGCTATGCCGACAGTATTTTTGTTATTGACGTCGGCAAGGAATTTGAAATTTTGACCTCAGATTTCATCAATGACGTGTTGGAAGACATCCAGCCGGAAGTATTCAACGCCGTCTTGAATCTTGCCTGTGAACTTGCGGCTCAAGGTCGTGAATACAGAAAAGTCGGCACAATTTTTGTCTTGGGAGATGATGAGAAGGTCATGCAGATGTCTCAGCAAATGATTATTAATCCTTTTCTGGGTTATACGGAAGAACAGCTCAATATTTTAAACCAGGAACTGGAAGAAACCATCAAGGAATTTTCCGCTATTGACGGCGCGTTTATCATCAAAAACAACGGTGTACTGGTAACTGCAGGTCGTCATTTAAACGCCGCTCCGGACATTCGCGATTTGCCTTCAGGTTTGGGCAGCCGTCACATTGCCGCTGCCGGCATTACCAATGTTACCAAAGCCATTGCCTTTGTCGTTTCTGAATCTTCAGGAAATGTTAGTGTTTTCAAAAACGGAAAATTGTTCGTCACGATTGAAAAACCGATAGATTAATGAGGAATTAATTATGCGCTTCGATAAATTCACGCTCAAAGTTCAGGAAGCCCTTCAGGAGGCCCAGTCCTATGCCGGGTCTCTGGGACATCAGGCTATTGAACCGGAACACCTCCTTGTGTGCTTTCTGCGCCAGCAGGACGGCATAGTTTCTTCCATAATAAATAAGCTAAGCGTTTCGCCTCGTCAAATTGAACAGGAATTAGTCAGATTTCTGGAAAAACAGCCGCGCGTCGAAGGCAGTGCGGGACAGGTTTATCTTTCGGGACGTCTTAATAAAATTTTTGATAAGGCGCTTACCGAAGCGGCGCAATTAAAAGATGAATATGTCAGTGCCGAGCATGTATTTGTCGCCATCAGCGAGGAAAAGGCCGGCGAAGCGGCAAAAATTTTGCGTAAGGCGGGCATCACTAAAGACAGTATTTTTAAAGTGCTGGTGGAAATCCGCGGCAATCAGCGTGTTACCGACCCTAATCCCGAAGGAAAATATCAGGCGCTTGAACGCTACGCTAAAGATTTTAACGAATTGGCTAAAAAAGGATCATTTGACCCGGTTATTGGACGCGATGAAGAAATACGCCGCATCATGCAGGTGCTATCGCGCCGCACAAAAAACAATCCTGTTTTAATCGGCGAGCCGGGTGTGGGCAAAACAGCCATCGTCGAAGGTTTGGCGCAACGCATCGTTAACGGCGACGTACCGGAGAATTTAAAAGATAAACGAGTTGTCGGTTTGGATATCGGCGCTTTGATTGCCGGCGCAAAATACCGCGGCGAATTTGAAGAAAGACTAAAAGCGGTTTTAAAAGAAGTGACCAGCGCGGAAGGCCAGATAATCCTGTTCATTGATGAAATCCATACCGTTGTCGGCGCCGGCGCTTCGGAAGGCTCCGTCGATGCTTCCAACATGCTCAAACCAGCGCTCGCGCGCGGCGAATTACGCTGTGTGGGCGCCACCACACTCAATGAATATCGCAAATATATAGAAAAAGACGCGGCGCTGGAACGCCGCTTCCAGCCGATTCTGGTAAAAGAACCCTCGGTGGAAGACACCATCGCTATTTTAAGAGGTTTGAAAGAACGCTACGAAGTGCATCACGGCGTGCGTATCAAGGATTCCGCGATAATTGCCGCGGCGACTCTCTCCAACCGTTATATCTCCGACCGCTTCCTGCCGGACAAAGCCGTGGACTTGATTGACGAAGCCGCTTCACGCCTTAGAATTGAACTTGATTCCATGCCCTCCGAGATTGACGTCATCGACCGTAAAATAATTCAATTAGAAATAGAAAAACAATCGCTGAAAAACGATACGGATAAAAGCACCAAAGAAAGGCGGGAAAAAATCGAAAAAGAGCTGGCCGCGCTCAAAGAAAATTTGAGCCAGATGAAAGCCCACTGGTCGAGCGAAAAAGATATTATTAAAAAAATTCAGAATATCAAAAGCCGGATGGAATCATTAAAGATTGAAGAGGCCAACGCGCAGCGCGACGGCGATCTGGCCAAGGCCGCGGAAATCCGCTACGGCAAGCTTGTGGAACTCAATAAGGAGCTGGAAAAAGACCAGGAAAAACTCACCGAGACACAAAAAAGCAAACAAATGCTTAAGGAAGAAGTGGACGCGGAAGATGTGGCCGAAGTTGTCTCCAACTGGACGGGAATACCGCTTTCCCGCATGATGGAAAGTGATGTGCAGAAACTGATCCATATGGAAGAGCGCCTCAAAATGCGCGTGATCGGTCAGGACGAAGGCATTACTGCCGTATCATCGGCGCTCAGGCGCGCGCGTTCCGGCCTGCAGGACCCCAACCGCCCTATCGGCTCATTTATTTTTCTGGGTCCCACCGGCGTGGGTAAAACAGAACTGGCACGCGCGCTGGCGGAATTCATGTTTGACAATGAGCAGGCGATGGTGCGCATCGACATGTCAGAATACATGGAAAAGCACGCCGTGGCGCGTCTGATCGGCGCCCCTCCGGGTTATGTGGGTTATGATGAAGGCGGTTATCTGACAGAAGCAATCCGACGCCGCCCTTACTGTGTCTTGCTTTTTGATGAAATCGAAAAAGCTCATCCCGATGTTTTTAATATTCTGCTGCAAATACTTGATGACGGGCGCTTAACCGACGGTCACGGCCGCACGGTGGATTTCAAGAACACCATTGTGATTATGACCTCCAACGTGGGCAGTCAGTGGATTCAGGATGTTGCGCTCGACGCGCGGGAAAAGCAAAACCGTGCGATGGAAGCCCTGCGCGCGACGTTCAAACCGGAGTTTCTCAACCGCATTGACGATATCATAACTTTCCGCGCGCTGGCGCTCGAGGATATAAACCATATTATTGATATTCAGCTTACGCTTATCGACCGCCGGCTTAAAGAACGGAAAATGAGTATTGAACTTTCAGGGGAAGCGAAAAAACATATCGCGCAAACCGGATACAGCCCTGTTTACGGCGCGCGTCCTTTGAAGCGGGCCCTGCAAAAATTGATTTTGGATCCTCTGGCCATGGAAATTCTCGCCGGTAAATTTGCCGAAGGAGATAAAATCAAAGTCAGTCTGTCGAAAAAAGATGAAATTATATTGACCAAAAAATAATTTTCTCATTATATAAGCTCCATAAATCAAAAAAATTTTTATCACGTGATATACGGAGGAAATGCTCATGGAGGAAAAGAAAAAAGATTCCGGATTTGTGGTAAAAGATAAACGGCTTTTTGGAGAAGACGCTGAACCACGTCCCCAGGATGAACAACCCGCCGCAACGCAAGATAAAAAAGAAAAACCCCCGGAAAAGCCAAAAAAAGTTTCAGAACAGGAAACCGATTATCCAACCGTAAATTTTACCAATTTTATCCTTTCGCTGAGCACTTCGGCTCTCTATCATTTCGGAGATTTCCCCGACTTGGAGGGCGGAAAAACGCAAAAAAATCTGCCGGCGGTGAAACAAACCATCGATATTCTGGATATGCTTCTTGTAAAAACCAAAAATAATCTGGACGAAAACGAAAGCCAGCTAATCCAGCAGGTGATCTACGAGCTAAAAATGCGTTTCATTAAAGAAAAGGGCTGAAATGACCTGGCGTGCTCCGGCGAAACTTAATCTTTTTCTGCGCGTTTTAGGCCGGCGAACAGACGGTTATCACGATATTTTTTCACTGATGCAGAAAATTTCTCTGTTCGACGAGCTCATATTTGAACCTCGCCCGCGGGAAATTACCATCAAATGCCCCAACTCCGATTTGCCGCTCAATGAAGATAATTTAGTTTTTCGCGCGGCAAGGATTATTTTTGATTATGCCAATTATTCTTCAGGAACGGAAATAACTCTGAATAAACAAATACCTTTGGCCTCAGGCCTAGGCGGGGGGAGTTCTGACGCCGCCACTACTTTAATGGCGCTTAACGAAATTTGTTCCCTCGGCCTGCAAAAAAAAGAGCTTATGCAATTGGGAGCGAAACTGGGTGCCGATGTTCCTTTTTTCATTTTCGGCAACAGCGCTTTTGCCTGGGGCATCGGCGATAAGTTAAAAACCTGTAAAAATCTTCCCAAATTGCACTTCGTGCTGATTAATCCTCAGTTCCCCCTTTCCACAAAAACTGTTTATGAAAATCTCAATTTAAGATTGACAAGTGAAAAAATTAATTATAGCATTCCGCGGCTTTGGAGCCTAAGTGACGTAGCGCAGGAATTGCATAATGATTTAGAAGAAGTTTCTATCAAAATGCATCCCGAATTAGGTGATTTAAAGCAAATACTTTTACGGCATGGAGCGATTGGCGCATTGATGTCGGGTAGCGGTCCCACGGTCTTTGGCATTTACTCGGATGAAAAATCCGCGCGGGATGCTTCTTTGGCCATCGCCAAAGAAGTTTATGGCCGGCATATGGTATTTTTTGCCTGTTCACTATAGCCACCGTGTTGTCCCGCTGTTTGATTTATTGAGTTTGGGGCGTCGTCAAGCGGTAAGACACAGGATTTTGGTTCCTGCATTCGGAGGTTCGAATCCTCCCGCCCCAGCCACGCACGGCAGCAAGAAAGGATATAAATGTTAGAAAAGATTAGAATATTTTCCGGGAATTCCAATATTCCTCTGGCTAAAGATATTTGCAAAAAACTCGGTGTACCGTTGGGCAAAGCGAATGTGACGACATTCAGTGACGGCGAAACACAGGTAGAAATAAACGAAAACGTTCGCGGTATGGACGTTTTTATTATTCAATCCACCTGCTCGCCGGTAAACGTCATGTGTATGGAACTTCTCATTATGATTGACGCAATGAAACGCGCGTCCGCCGACCGGATTACCGCTGTCATCCCCTATTACGGTTACGCCCGGCAGGATAGAAAAGTGGCACCCCGCGCGCCGATTTCCGCCAAACTGATAGCCGACCTTATTACCACTGCCGGCGCCAACCGTGTTCTGTCTATGGATTTACATGCGGGCCAGATTCAGGGCTTCTTCAACATTCCTGTAGATAACCTTTTTGCCACACCTGTTTTGCTCGAGTATATGAAGCAAAACTATCTCAACGACACTGTAGTTGTGTCACCCGACACCGGCGGCGTGGAACGCGCCCGCGCGTTTGGCAAGAGAATGGAGGCATCACTAGCCATCATTGACAAAAGGAGAGAAGGTCCCAACGAATCTCAAGTAATGAACATTGTGGGTAACGTAAAGGACAAGAAAGCCATCATTCTGGACGATATGATAGATACTGCCGGAACGGTAACGCAAGCCGCCGAGGCGCTCAAAAAAGCGGGCGCCATGGAAGTATGCGTATGCTGTACGCACCCGGTTTTATCCGGCCCCGCACTTGATCGGCTTGAAACATCGGAAATCAAGGAAGTTATAGTCACAGACACGATACCGCTTACCGACAGGGCAAAAAAAATCAAGAGAATAAAAGTTCTGTCCGTCGCCGGATTGTTGAGTGAGGCTGTGCGCCGTATTTATTATAATGATTCTGTAAGCTCATTATTTATATAGGAGGAAAAAATGGAGGTAACCGATTTAGCGGCTCAAATACGCAAAGAACAGAAAAAAGGGCCGGCACGCCGCCTTCGCAAAAACGGCTTCGTCCCTGCTGTCTTTTACGGCCGCTCCGCCGAAAATATGTTACTGGCGGTAAAAAATGACACTTTGGTCAAAATACATAGGAACAAAAAAGACCATGCCTTTATCAAATTAATAATTGATGACGGCGAGAAAAAAATAGAAAAGCTGTCCTTGATCAAGGAATTACAGATTCAGCCTTTAACGGGCCGCTTTTACCATGCTGATTTTTATGAGATTGACATGAAACACAAGCTCACCGTTGATGTTTCCTTAAATCTTGTCGGCAAACCTGTGGGTGTAGATAACGGCGGTGAATTGCAGCATATCAAACGAGAAGTTAAAGTTTCATGCCTGCCCGCAGACCTTCCCGATCATATCGATGTCGATGTTACCAGCCTCGATATCGGAGACTCGATTAAAGTAAAGGATATGAAAGTTCCCGAGGGAGTCACCATTATTGACCCTCCTGATGCGGCGGTGGCCTCTGTAGCTGTAATTAAGGTAGCCAAGTTAGAAGAAGCCGCTGTGGAGGTTACGGCTGAAGAAGGAGCGGTTGCGGAAGGCGCTGAAGCTACCCCGGCCGCTGAAGCAGCTGCTGCGGCACCTGCGGAAAAAGCAGAAAAGGACAAAAAAGAAAAAAAGGAAAAATAATACCGGGTGTAATGATTGTGCCCCTCAATGCTTTCAAAAATACTTCAGCGCTTTAAAGGTGCGAGGGAGCCTGTCATGTATTTAATTGTTGGCCTGGGCAATCCGGGGAAACGCTATAAATTAAGCAGGCACAACATCGGTTTTATGGTGGTTCAGAATCTGGCCACCAAAATCGGTGTGGAGTTAAAACAAAAAAGCTTTGATGCTCTGTGGGACAAGGGCCAGATTAAAGGCAAAAAAGTTATTTTAGCTCTGCCTCAAACATACATGAATTTGAGTGGTACTGCGGTGAGGCAGTTACAGTCGTTCTTTAAAACTGATATCAGCAAAATCATTGTTGTTCATGATGATCTTGATTTGCCTTTCGGCGCCCTTCGCCTGAAAACTTGCGGAGGAAACGCGGGACATAAAGGGTTGTCATCCATCACCTCCCATCTTGGTTCTTCCGATTTTACAAGGATAAGACTGGGAATCGGCAAACCGTTTGACAAATCCCTCACTGAAGGTTATGTCTTGGAACCTTTCACTGATGAAGAAAAAAGCATTTTGCCGGAAGTTATAGATTGGGCAAGCGATGCATGCGCTGAAATTGTTTTGACGAATATGGTAACAGCTATAAACAAGTACCAGACAAAAAATATAATTTTCCACAAAAAGGAGGACTAGTTAATGTTGCAAAACAAAAGAACTATCTGGACAATTTTACTGAGCGGCATTGTTTTTCTTTTGCTTGCCGGTACCGCTTCCGCTGGCGAAGCGGATATCAAGTTGCCCGATCTGACCAATATCGCCTTTCTTGGAGGCAGTTTGACGGGCATGATGATTTTAAACATTGGACTGGGTATTTGCGTCATCGGAATGGTTTTCGGTTTGATACAATACATGCAGACAAAAAATCTTCCCGCGCATCAGTCAATGTTGGATGTGTCTAAAACCATCTGGGAAACCTGTAAAACCTATTTGCTGCAGCAGGGTAAATTTTTGATCGGCCTGTGGATACTTATCGCCGTGTGTATCGTTTATTATTTTTACGGCCTGCAGGGAGCAGAATTTAACGGCGTGCTGATTATTCTCTTCTGCTCGGTGATGGGAATTCTTGGTTCCTATGGTGTCGCCTGGTTTGGTATCCGCATCAATACCGTCGCCAATTCCCGAGCTGCTTTTGCTTCCATGAGCGGCAATCCCCTGAACATCGTAAATATCTGCCTGCGTTCCGGCATGAGTGTCGGCCTTCTGCTGGTCAGCATTGAACTGTTTTTCATGATTATCATTCTGGCCTATATTCCCAAAGAATTAGCCGGTCCCTGCTTTATCGGTTTTGCCATCGGTGAATCGCTCGGCGCTTCCGCTCTGCGTATCTGCGGTGGTATCTTCACCAAGATTGCTGATATCGGTTCTGACCTGATGAAAATCGTTTTCCATCTTCCTGAAGACGACCCCAAAAACCCCGGTGTCATCGCCGATTGTACCGGTGACAACGCTGGTGACAGTGTCGGCCCCACGGCAGACGGTTTTGAAACCTACGGCGTTACCGGTGTCGCCCTGATTGCCTTCTTGGCTCTGGCGCTCGCCTCTACTCCGGAAATGGGCGGCAAACTTATCGTCTGGATTTTTGCCATGAGAATTCTTATGATTTTGACTTCTCTCGCATCGTATTTTGTCAATGACGCCATCAGTAAAGGCGCTTTCTCCGGTAAAAAAGATTTTAACTTTGAGCATCCGCTGACCAATTTGGTCTGGATAACATCCCTCGTCTCCATCGGCGTTACTTTTCTCGCCAGCTATTATCTGCTGGGAGACCTGACTGAAGAGGAATTACAGAGTTTGTGGTGGGCACTGGCGTCAATCATCAGCTGCGGCACTATCGCCGGCGCGTTGATTCCGGAATTCACAAAAATATTTACCAGCACATCTTCCCGTCATTGCGAGGAAGTTGTCAACGCTTCCAAGCAGGGCGGCCCCTCACTGAATATTCTTTCCGGTCTGGTTGCCGGTAATTTTTCGGCGTTCTGGTTAGGATTAGTTATCACCTTCTTGATGTTTGTTGCTTATATGGTATCACAAAATGCAGCTATCATGGCCATAATGCCTGAAGCGTTTAAATTTGCCGCTCCCGTGTTTGCCTTCGGTCTGGTGGCTTTCGGTTTCTTGGGCATGGGCCCGGTAACCATCGCCGTGGACAGCTTCGGGCCGGTCTCAGATAACGCCCAGTCCATTTACGAGCTTTCCATGATTGAATCACGCAAAGACGCTAAAGCCGTTGTTAAACAGCACTATGGCATTGAACCGGACTTTGAACTGGCTAAACACTTTTTAGAATCGGCAGATGGCGCGGGCAATACTTTTAAAGCTACGGCAAAACCCGTGTTGATCGGTACCGCTGTCGTCGGCGCTACTACGATGGTGTTCGGCATCATCATATTGCTGGAAGGTCTTTTCGGTAACGTTATCGCCAAACTATCGCTTGTACAGCCGGAAATCATTCTCGGTTTGATTATGGGCGGCGCGGTCATTTATTGGTTTACCGGCGCTTCCATTCAGGCGGTCACAACCGGCGCTTATCAGGCGGTTGTGTTTATTAAAAAGAACATCAATCTGGACAAAAAAGAAGCTTCCATTGAAGACTCCAAGAAAGTCGTTCAGATTTGTACACAGTACGCGCAAAAAGGAATGATTAACATCTTCATCGTCATTTTCTTCATGACGCTGGCTCTATCTTTCTTCAATCCTTACTTCTTTATCGGCTATCTTATCGCCATTGCCTTCTTCGGACTTTTCCAGGCGATCTTCATGGCCAATGCCGGCGGTTGCTGGGATAACGGAAAAAAGATTGTCGAAGTGGATCTGAAGATGAAAAACACGCCGTTGCATGAAGCGACTGTTGTAGGCGATACCGTCGGCGACCCGTTCAAAGACACGTCTTCGGTTTCTTTGAACCCGGTCATCAAGTTCACGACACTGTTTGGTTTGCTGGCTGTGGAAATAGCTGTTACCATGACCAACACCAATTTAAAATATGGTCTGGCTATAGCTTTCTTCCTCATCGCGCTGATTTTCGTTTATCGCTCATTCTACAAGATGAGAATTGCCAGCGATAAGCTTGGTGAATGATAGGTACAAAACTACTTAACCAACAAAAAAGCGCCCCGTTGCGGGGCGCTTTTTTGTTATTTCCAGTGTTACTCCAGCGGCATATGTTTTTACTCTATTAGGCCGCTTTATTGCTTTTCACGTTTAAATTCTTATTATTCATGTTCTTACCGTGAAAACGTTATCCGTCAACTCTTTATAATTTTTCTTAAAACCAGCTTTATCGCGATATATGGGAACAAAAAGAAAATAAAGGCGCAGGTTTTGATTAGGGCCATGCCATAGTAAAAAAGCAAATCATAAGCCTGGCTGCTTAACTCGAACCAGCGCGAATGTAAATAATAAGCCCAGTCTCCCAAAAGAAAAAAGAAAACAACCCATAAAAACAACAGTGCGATTGTCAGAAAGAAGCAACGGATAAATATTCCTGCCATACTTTCCAGCAACATTATTTGTTCATCTCTGTTCATCATCACCACCCCTTAAAATTATTTTTTTTAATTTCCCCTCACCTAAAGAAAAATAACGCCGTTCACATTCCTCAGCAATAAAATTTTAAAATTAAGAACCACTGTCTTATTTATATCAGCGATAATAAATTATTTTATTCTTTATCTGACCAAACACACCTTCTTTCTTTACTTATTTAATCATATAATTTTAAAATATTAACTCAAAACAATCTGGTTTTTGTCAGTTCCGTTTGTTCGTTACACCTTATCGTATTGCAGAAAAATCATAGAAAATGTAGCACGTCCCTGCGTGGCGGAACGTAAATCAGTGGAATATCCGAACATGGCCTTAAGGGGTACCTTTGCTTTTATTTCGCTGATTATTCCTTTGGGATTTACGGCCTGAATTTCACCATGACGCGAATTAATATCGCCGATAACATCACCCATGAATTCTGCCGGTGTGATTATATCTACGAGCATTATCGGTTCGAGTAATACCGGTTCCGCCCTGCCAACTGCCTCACGAAATGCGGCGGACGCGGCAATCTTATAGGCCTGAATTGATGATTCGCCTTCCCGAAAAGTGCCGCCAGTCACCACCGCGCCAACATCTGTTACCGGATAGCCATTTAGCACGCCGCTCATTGCCGCTTCTTGAATTCCCGTAATAACAGCCTCGTGATATTCGGTGGGAATCGCGCTTTCCTGAGCCATAATGATTATTTCATTACCCATTCCTCGTTTGCGCGGCGTCAAGGTTATGCGCACATGGCCAAAATGCTTTTTCTCTCCCAATTCCCTTTCAAAGATACCTTCGGCTTCCGCTTGCCTGAGTATCGCTTCCCTATAAACAACACGTGGCCTTCCGACGTTTACGCGCGCCTTAAATTCTCTTTGCAACCGGTCAACAATAACTTCTAAGTGCAGTTCTCCCATTCCGGATATCACGGTTTGCGCCGTTTCTTCCTCGTACTTAACTCGGAGAGTCGGGTCTTCGTCCAAAAGCTTTTCCAGCGCCACATTCAATTTTTCCTGATCCGCCGGTGTCTTGGCTTCAATCGCCTGACTGATGACCGGCTCATAAAATTCTATTCGTTCCAGGATAATCGGGGTTTTTTCATCGCAAAGCGTATCACCGGTGGTCGTCTCCTTTAATCCCAGTACGGCCACTATGTCGCCTGCCGACGCTTTTTCGATTCTCTCCCTCTTGTTGGCATGCATCCGCAGAAGGCGGGCGATTTTTTCCTTTCTTTTCTTTACGATGTTATAAATTTCACCATTGGCCAGTATTTGACCGGAATATATACGTAAATAAGCGAGTTTCCTCCCCTCGTCCAGCATGATTTTAAAAGCCAGCGCCGCGAATGGTTCCTTATCCGAACTGTGTCTGATTTCTTCTTTTTTGGTAATCGGATTAATGCCTTTAACCGGAGGAATATCCTCAGGGGAAGGCAAGTAAGCGACAATTGCGTCCAGCACCGGTTGTATGCCCTTATTGCGCAGTGCCGCGCCGCAGAGCACCGGGACTATCTTTAATGAAATTGTCGTTTCTCTTATCGCTTTTTCTATTTCCCCCGTTAAAATTTCTTTACCGCTCAGATATTTATCCGCAATTTCATCATCGTATTCGGCAAGTACTTCAATCATTCGCTCGCGGTTTAATCTGGCGGACCCGGCATATTCTTCCGGTATTTCATGCGCTTTATATTCCAAGCCTTGCATTGCATCATCCCATGTCAAATATTTTTGATGAATTAAGTCAATGACGCCTTGAAAATTATCTTCACTACCCGCGGGTATCTGAATCGGCAGTGCAACAGAGGAAAACCTTTTGCGCATTGTACCGATTACGCCGAAATAATCGGCACCCACTCTGTCCATTTTGTTAATGAAAGCTATTTTGGGCACGCCGTATTTATCCGCCTGATGCCAAACCGTTTCTGATTGCGGCTCCACACCACCCACGGCGCAAAAAACCACCACGGCGCCGTCGAGCACGCGCAACGATCGCTCCACCTCTATGGTGAAGTCGACATGACCGGGAGTATCAATAATATGAATGTCATGATTTTTCCACGCACAGGTCGTAACTGCCGAAGTTATCGTTATGCCCCTTTCTTGCTCCTGCGGCATCCAATCCATCACTGCTTCACCGTCATGCACCTCACCCATTTTATAGGATTTACCGGTATAAAAAAGAATCCTTTCGGAAACTGTCGTTTTACCGGCGTCAATGTGGGCAACAATACCGATATTTCTCGTGCGGGATATTTTTGACTTGGACGCCATAGAGAATCAGCTTTTCCCCTCCTGCGCCTTAACAATCAGTTCCTTATTCGGTTGGAAATAATTTTTGGTCGAAATATGCCCCTTGATGGAAGACGTTTCTTTTCCTTCAACCAGTATCTTTACCCTTTTAACTTCGTCGACGTTTTGGGTAATGGAATTGACCAGAGAATATATGGTAATCATCTCAGCCGCAGAGCCGCCCGGGTGCAGTTTTTTTAAATTGGAGTTAAAGTTAACAGAAGCAGTCCCTCCCCTGTCAACATTAACGTCTTTTACCTCGACACCGTCGGGGAAAGTATCGATCAGGCCGGCTTTTGAACCGTTGAGCAATGCTTTTACGATTTCTTCTGTCTGCCGGGCCGGGTTATCTTCCTTGATTACATAACGTTTTTCCGGTAGCAGAAAACGCTCCTGCCGATCGGAAAAATAAATTGTTACCGCATATTTTTCTTTCTTCCGGAGAGAATCCTTATCCACAGCAGGGAACAACGCATTAAATAAAATCAGAAAGAAAATAACCAGCACGATAAATATCGAACCGAGAATAGCTAATAAATAGAGTATTCTTGTGGATTTTTTTTTCTTCCTATTTTTAGCCGCGGCAACGCGTCGTTGTCTCTTTGTTGTCATAATCTGCACTACACCTCGTCAAAAAACTGCGCCAATCTAGGGCATTTTGCCACTACTGTCAAGCATAACAAGCCGCTATTATGTTCCGTAATAATTTTTGATCAGATAATAAACAAACAGCCCGTGTTTTAAGACACGGGCTGTTTAATGTTTTAAATTTAATATTGATTAATAATTTTCCGCCAAAACTTCATAATAGGACTGGGGATGCTTACAGGCGGGGCATTCTTTTGGGGCCTCCGGTCCTTCATAAACGTATCCGCAGTTAATGCAGTGCCACTTTGTCGCTGTCTTTTTTTTGAATACTTCGTCGTCATCGATGTTTTTGGTCAGTTTTCTGTAGCGCTTCTCGTGAAACATTTCTACTTTGGCTATCTAGTCGAAAGACCTCGCAATTTCCTCAAAACCTTCTTCTCTCGCAATCTTTGCGAAATCCGCGTAAAGGGTACTCCATTCCATTTTTTCGCCATCGGCCGCCGCTTCCAGATTTTGTCTTGTAGTGCCGATAACCCCGGCAGGATAACCTGCCGTAATCTCCACCTCACCGCCTTCCAGATACTTAAAAAATACTTTCGCGTGTTCCTTTTCGTTTTCCGCCGTCTCTAAAAATATTCTGGAAATTTGTTCAAAACCTTCCTTCTTGGCGGCGCTGGAAAAATAAGTGTATCTCGTTCTGGCCTGGGATTCCCCGGCAAAAGCAGCAAGCAGGTTTTTTTCCGTCTTTGTTCCCCTAATTGATTTTCCCATCAAGCATTCTCCTTTCTTTTAAATTTCACTTTTTTACCCTTGAGCTCATTTCTTTACCTACAGAAAAAGCCTTTCCTAAATATTTTCCCACTCCATAATAAGCCTGTATTTCCGGCCCATAAATAATCGGACTTATTTTTAAAATATCCGGCAAACCGTCATCCGTCAGCATTTTTTCATCCACTTTGACATCAATAATCTCTCCTATAAAATGTGTATGGATACCTATCTCCATCATGCCAGTCAATTTACACTCCAATGTCATGGGGAATTCCTGTATGTAAGGGGCGTCAACAATGTCGCTTTTTACCGCCGTAATGCCCGCGCCGCCAAATTTATCTTCATTTTTACCGGAAACAATTCCACAATAATCAGCTATTTTAACCTGTTCGGCGGAAGGCACATTTACCGTAAACGCTTTCCTGTGCAGGATGTTCTCGTAAGTGTATCTCGATTTTCTGAGAGAAACCGCCACAGAAGGAGGCTTCGAGCTGCATACTCCTCCCCAGGCTACTGTCGCCGCGTTAGGCCTGTTATTTTTATCAAACGTTGCCACCACCCATACGGGTGTCGCAAAAACCAGCGTCTTTGCTCCAAAAGATTTTCTCATAAAAGGCTCCTTTTTGACATTAATCAGATTGATTTTTTAATTTCAATCCAATAAATTAAATGATAACATCATCGATATCAAAGCATGTTGCCGACTGCATTTTTTTATCTGGTTTGTGCATAACATAAAGGCGGCTATCGTGGAAAGGGATGTTTTGATTTTTCTTATAAACGCATAATTATCAGGAGGTTCCATTATTATGACCAATATTATGCCTGAAGGAGAAGACCTAAAAAAAGCAGTACAATGGATATCGGCCAAACTGGAGGAAAAAAAGACTGAACCCTTGGCCATACTGATAGAAAATGCCGTTTTTAAATTCGACTTATCTCCGAAGGACGCTGATTTCTTGACAAGGTTTTTCGGTAAGCGTAATGTGGATAAATAAAAAATTATTACAATTGTAAACCGCTCAAGTCGACTTGCTCTATTTTATCCGGCTTCCAGCGGGGCGTGTCATTTCGCTCAATCAATCTTGCCCTTATCCCCTCAACATAGTCCGGTTGCCGCGTGATAAACTTTGCCGCCTTTAATTCCGAGGCAAAAACATCGCCCAGGGGACGTCTTTCATTAAAACGCAGCAACTTTAACGTCAGGACTAAAGCAGTGGGAGATCTTTCGGCAATACTGCCAAAAACACCGTCACAAAGTTTCTGGTGGTTACCACATTTTTTTAAAGAATCCAATATTTCCCGTAAATCAGATTTTCCCGCAAAATATTTCGCTACCCACTCATCCATATCATTTTTTTCAGGTATGTTGTAATCCAGATACGAAGATATCATTTTCACAATTTTGAAGGATAGGTTTTTTCTGTCTGAACAAAAATTTGTTTCGTAATTTTCCAGAGTAAATATTACTTGAGCAACATCCCGGGACATAAAATAATGCGTGGCCAAACCCAGACGCACAGATTCCTTTCCGAGCATATCATATCCCGTCAGGCTTAAATATTCAGGGTAACCTTTTGGACACTTCGAAAACAGCCAGCCGGTAGCGCCTACATCAGGGAAGAAACCGATTTTTGTCTCCGGCATGGCCATGCGTGTGCGTTCTGAAACCAGTATAATGTCGGCGCCCGCGGCAATACCCAGCCCTCCTCCCATCGTCACTCCGTCGGCAATAACAACGATTGGCTTGGGGTATTCATGAATCATCAAATCAAGGGCGTATTCCTTTTCAAAAAACATGTTGACTTCATTGCACCGGTTTTCGCTTATCTTTTTCGCAAGCTCCCTGACATCTCCCCCCGCGCAAAATCCTTTGGCACCATATCCATAAAAAAGAATGAACTTACATTGGGCATTTTCCCGCGCTTCTTGCAGATAGACGGTAATATCATCAATCATCTCGACCGTGAGGCTATTAATCGTCTCCGGCCGGTTGAGTATTATTGCCGCCATGGATTTTGCGGCCCGAAAAATAACTTGTTGGTTTTTTCTGTTTTTCTCCATATTATTTTAAGCACGGCGCGAAAAACAACCATCCCTTTGCCGCATAAAATACGCAAGCATTATAATTACTTACATAAATGTATTTTATTCTAAACAGTTTGCTTTGCTTTGAGTAAATCGCGGATTTCCGCAAGCAGTTTTTCTTCTGTTGTTGGCGGAGGTGGCGAAGATGCCTCCTCCTGCTTCCTGCTTTTGATGATCATACCCAGGAATTTGACAATAAAGATATAAAGAGCGATGGCGATAATCAGAAAATTTACGACTTCTCCGATGAACAGTCCGTAAGGAATTTCCTTTCCATTGATTACCCATTTCCAGGCCAGATACCCCTGCTCGCCGGGCATAACAACGCTAATCGCCGGCATAATGATATGTTTAACCAGCGAATCTATGATTTTCCCGAACGCGGCGCCTATGACAACAGCGATAGCCAGGTCAACAACATTGCCCTTCAGTGCAAAATTTTTGAATTCTGCCAATATCTCCGACATTTTCTTTTTTGCATTCATATTCTTTCCTTTCCCAAAATAATTAACAGTTACTCAACCTTTGCCATTTCCTCGTAAATTTTTAATTCTATGGTATAAAAAAGATTTTCATACTGTCTCTCTTCCAATAACCTGCGCATTTCCCATCCGGTTTTCGTTTTTTTCTCCGTAATCACGGAAAGCACAACCTCGCACTCCTTCCAGTTAAGCCTTTTGACCCGCGCCATGCTTTTTGTTCGCCAATCATCCTGCGTGACGTAATCCGTCCTCACGCTTTTCTCTTCCTTGTTTATAACTACATCGCTGCCCATTTTTTTATCCCGGAAGACGCCGGCAATAGCCCTTAAAATTATTTCTTCTTTCGCGGCAAATGTCTTGTGGTATTCATCAGGTTTTGTAATCACAACATTCCCGATCCGGGCCCCACAGGAGAGAATCGGAATGAGCACAAAAAAAGCAGCAAAAAGAAAAAATTTGCGTCTCCCCGGTTTTTCTCTGTCATAAGAAATCATAGGTGCTATTTCCTGTTGCCGTTTATCCACCAGTCGCTCTTTTCTTTAAACCACCAATGGGAAAAATCCGTGCTGAGGATTTTTGCGGCCAGCTCTTTGGCAGTTGTTGTGTTGAGCCTTTTGAGCGCGTAGTTTATCCACTCTTCGGCGTATTTATTCCCCAAATCACCATATTCTTTGAGCTGCAGGATCAAAGCCAGCTGATCAGCATCCATGGCAATCTGTGCTTCCCTTGTCTCCTTTTTATTGAACTCATCAATTGCTTCTTTAATTTCGTTGCCGAAAGATATTCCCTCGGTTAATTCCCGCACGGCCTTTTCCTCATCAACATCAACGTACTTCTTATTGACATAATTCATATCGCCGGTGCGCGCCTCCGGCAAATCGTGAAAAAGGCACATTTTAAGCACGCGATTTTCATCAAGGGTGTTGTCCATTTTACATAGTGTGTATCCCACAAACAACGTCCGCAAAATATGCTCGGCTACGGATTCTTTTCCGCTGCCCAGGAACTGATACCCGGTGCGAGGCGTTTTATTCAGCATTCCTACTTCAAACAAGAAATCAGCCATTCTGTCCATTTTCACCCTTTCTTCAACACCTTGATGCGATTACCCATCATCTCCGACATCTTTGTGACCTGCAATTGCAGAGAGGCAATGCTTTCCGGTCTCATGGCAATAATTTTATCCACCTGCGCTTTCCAGTATTCAAGAATTTCTACTTCCTTTTCCCGTAATTTTTTTTCGTATTTTTCCTGAAATTCTCTTATAAAAACATTTGATGAATCTACAGAAGCCATGGTCACCCCCCCCCTTTTTAAGGAATGGTAAGCATTATATCATTGGAGGTCAAACTTGCAACGGTCAATTTGCAAATCATATTTGACAGGATACGCCAAATACTATAAGTAAGCGCCGGAACAAACGACTAAGCAGAAGAAAAGATGAGCACAAAACCGCAATCTGAAGATATCGCCGGCGGACAAGCCATCATTGAAGGAGTGATGATGCGCCACGGCAACAAAATTGCCGCGGCAGTTCGTTCTCCGAGCAAAGAAATCATTTTTCAGGAAAGTGAATATGTTTCTTTAACCAAGCGTTACAAATTCCTGGGCTGGATGTTTATCCGGGGCACTGTTACGCTGTTCGAAATGATGCTTGTCGGAATCAAGGCTCTGATGTTTTCCGCTCAAATCGCCCTCTCGGAAGAGGAGAAAAAGCCGGGAGATTGGGAAATGTATCTCTCCTTCGCGGTTAGTTTTGCCGTGGCTATTTTTTTCTTTATCGTCGTTCCCGCTTTCTTTTTCACGCAAATCAAATCTTGCGTCAGCAATCTGCTGTTATTGAACTTTCTGGAAGGGTGTTTGCGTCTCGGTATATTTCTTTGTTTTCTGGCTTCCACCCTGCTTTTGTCAGACATGCGCCGGGTCTATATGTATCACGGGGCGGAACACAAAACTGTTTTTGCCTGGGAAAACGGCCAGGAATTGACCGTGCAAAATATCAAAGATTTTTCCACCCGCCATCCCCGCTGCGGCACCAGTTTTATTTTGTTTGTCATGATTGTTTCCATTCTTGTCTTTTCTCTGCTGGGCCGTCCTGATTTTCTTCACAGAGTCGTCTATAAATTATTGCTGATGCCTGTCGTCGCCGGAATTTCCTATGAAGCTATCCGCTTCACGGGAAAATACACTAATTCGAAACTCGTCCAGCTGCTAAGCTGGCCGGGCCTTGCCCTGCAAAAAATAACCACACGGGAACCCGATGATGATCAGATAGAAGTGGCAATTGCGGCAATGAAAAAAGTGACCTGAACCGTTTCCCTTTTCCTAATCTCCTCGCCGAAGGATTCAAGATAATCCTTATAAGAGTTTGACTTTTATTAGTCTTTGAAGTATTTTACCTGACAAAACATATAATCTCTTGATTATTATTTCTTTTTGAGGGGAAAAATAAAAATGGCTAAGCAATTTTTTCGGGCATTTTTCGCCGTGCTGCTTGTTTTAGTTTTTTCCTGTCAGGTCGCCACAGCAAAAGAAGATACCGCTCAAATAACCTTAAGCAAGACAGCTCTGCCAAAAAGTAAATTATACACTTACACTGTCAAAAAAGGCGATATTTTATCCGTGATCGTAAGAAACATTCCCGGAATCACCGAAAAAGACATAGCAGATAATTATCTGCTCATCCAGGAACTCAATCCAAATATTAAAGACGTAAATAAGCTCTCTGTCGGCCAAAAGCTGATTCTTCCCGGCAAACCCCACACTGAAGAAGATGGACAAAAAATCGCTTCCGCCGCCTCTCCCGAAGCGCAAACCCAGGCCGTATCTACCGTCGGGACTAAAACATATGTAATCAAAGAAGGTGATAATTTATTCAGAATAGTAGTGCGCGAACTCGGAATCACTTCCAACGTAAAGGAAAAGCTCGAACTTATTAAGTCAATTAATCCGCACATTAAAGATGTGACCAAAATTTACGCAGGCGACACTATACTGCTGCCCACAAAAGACTTTTCCCCCATACCGACGGCGAAGCAACAGGCCGCTGTCACCGAAGAGGAAAAATTAATCGAGGAAAGCATCAGCCATCCCGAAACAATCATCGAAGCGAAAGATAAGATTGCCATGCCTCCGGAAGCTCGCCTGGCTGTTATCAAACATGTTGTCACCCAGATGAACGCCACGGTTACCGCCAGCGGCAACTATTATCTTCCCCTTCCGAAGGGAGGACAGGTAACCATCGATTGTTCAAAAATGCCGGTTATTGAATTTGAAAACAATACCACCATATTCCTCGACCTGGAAGACAGAGCTCCTGACGACCTTAAAAATATCATCAGCGACAACTGGAAAAATTTTTCTTTAGTCAAAGTTACACAAAAAGACGATGTTATCGTCGTCTTAAGAAAGATTTTCGACGCGGCGAAAAATTACAGCATGACAAAACAAAACAAGCCGCTCACCATAGGAGCGCCTCTTTCCGCGGAATTTTTTGTTGACTGGGTAATCAAAGAAACCACCACTCGACAAATACCCCCACTGACACAAGGATTGCGTATCCTTTATGAAAATGATTTGCTTTTTCCCCGGGCGTTAAAAAACTTTGCGCAGAGAAACGGTTTAATCATAACGGAAATTTCCGCGCAGAAAGGAATTGTGGGAAAACCGGAAGAAATTTATTCTTTGCCTCCGGTAACCAAATATCCGTCCACCTCTGCCAAGGAATTTTCTTACGCTCTTTTGTCAGATTTGGGTCTGCGCCCTGAAAAAGACGTCGACATTAAAATATTCGATACCGAAAAAGACGGCATAAATCTTTCCATCAAGGCCGATGTTCTGGTCAACACGGGGGATTCCAAATACATTGTTTTTTCACGGGAATTATCGCCACAGCTGATTAATGTGCTTACTCAAGCCGGCAATAAGCTCATCTTCCTGAGCGATAACGATTCGCCAAAATATATAATGGAAAGAATGCTGCAGGCCATGAACATACCCGCTTACTTCGGGCATTTCTCCTTTTCCGGTTTGGAACGCAAACAGGCTTCTTTCACGTTGTCTTTCAGCGGAACAAAAATCAAGACAAGCAAAGATATATACGTCATTGATTTTAATATTGCTCAGGAAATACGTGGCTTGTTGCAGGAAATGTGGTCGGCAAATATTGCCGAATACTGATATAATCCTTTCATAAAAAGGAAAATATTATCGGCGCTGCGTTAGATAATATTGATGCGACGCTTCTATTTTACATATAAGTTACCTGATCGGTTTTAAGCTCATGCCCAAAGCTATTGCCCTTTTCTCCGGTGGCCTGGACAGTATTCTCGCCGCCAAACTTATCGCCGCGCAAAATATTGAAGTTATCGGCCTGGCTTTTACAACTCCTTTTTTCGATTCAAGCAAGGCCGAAGCCTCCGCCAAAAATATAAATCTTCCGCTTCTTGTTGAGGACATCACTCCTGAATATTTGGAAATGTTGAAAGCGCCCCGCTACGGTTACGGCAAGCATATGAATCCGTGTATCGACTGCCATACTTTGATGTTAAAAATCGCCGGAAGAAAGATGGAAGTCATGGGCGCCGACTTTATTGTGACCGGAGAAGTATTGGGGCAACGCCCCATGTCTCAGACAAAACAATCCTTGAATCTTGTCGCAAAAAACTCCGGATATGCCGATTACATTTCCAGGCCGCTTTCCGCGCAGCTGTTGGAACCGATAAAAGCCGAACGAGAAGGGAAACTGAACCGCACCAAACTCATGTCCATTTCCGGGCGCGGACGAAAAGACCAGATGCTCCTGGCCAAATCTTTCGGAATCATCCATTACCCTCCGCCCGCCGGAGGCTGCTTGCTTACCGATCCCATGTTTTCCCGGCGGTTGCGTGAATTGCTGAATCATTCAGAAGGCCGGGAAATACGCGATTATATTTTATTGAAATTCGGCCGGCATTTCCGCGCGGAAGACGGCGCAAAAATTATTGTAGGAAGAAACAGCCAAGACAACGAACAGCTGCAAAAGCTATCCAGCGAAAACGACCTGGTGTGTTATATGGCCGAAGTTCCCGGTCCTTACGTTCTTGTGCCTTACGGCAAGCATTCCTCGCTGAAACTGGCCTGCGCGCTTTGCGTACGTTATTCTGACGCCTCCGGCGATGGCGAAGCCTCTGTTATCTTTCGCCAAAATCAAAAATCATCAGTGATTAAAAGCGGGGCATTGCCGAAAGAAGACTGTGAACGTATCATTATCATTTAAGGCGGCAATATTTTTTGCTTGCCTGATGCTGCGAACGCAAAAGGTCATCTACTGTCTTCACCGGATTAAAGACCTTTAAAGGGAATTCAACAAAGATTGTATTCCAGCGGGCCATGGAACCATTCCACAAACCCGGCATTTCCTGTGCTTTTATTTGCCTGCCCTTTTCCGTCTTGATAGTAATAAGGTAAGCGTCTTCGTTGACATAGTTTTTCAAGTCAAATTTCTCGCCTCTGTAATTCTTTGTGCAGCAAACCATATCTACCGGATTGAAATATGACGCCTGCGACCAGAGAGATAACTGTGATGGAAGGGTTTTATTCACATGCGCGGATTCCACAATCTGCAGGGATTGCATCTTATTTTTTTCTTGTATCCAAAAAGGAGCCCCTCCCGGCTCGCCGGCATTTCGTACCATCGCGCATACGCGCAACGGTCGATTCAAATAAGAAAATATTCTTTCCCTCTTCTGCCGTGCTGATAAACCGCGAAAATCGGATTCAAAAACAATATTAATTTTATTCCGGCAATAATCGGCGATGGCATCAATTTCATTTCGGGAAAGTTCTCCCTTTTCCATTTTCCTCAAAAAGGCAAATATTTCCTCCCGTATGTGAAGCGCCAATCCGCCCAGCAATTTTTTATAAGGAAGTATTTTTTCAAGATGAGAGGCCGGAACAATGTTATCAATATTTTTAACGAAAATTAAATCTGCATCTAGTTTATTCATGTTTTCCAGCAAAGCGCCGTGTCCGCCGGGGCGGAAAACAAGCCTGCCGGCACTGTCTCGGCAGGGCCGATTGCGCGTGTCTACAGCAATAACATCAGTTGAGGGGGACTGAACAGACAAATCAATTTTATATTTCACCTTAAAGATATTTTCATATTTTTTTTTCAAAGGCCTTACCGCCGCGGCAACGATTTCCAGGTGCTCCGGAGAAACAGTAAAATGAAGGCGACAGACGCCTTTGGCGTCGGAAATGTAACCTGCCGCCTCCAAAAGGTGTTCTTCGAGTGCCGTGCGCATCTCGTTATCCGGATACAGGTGAAAAGGAATGAGCGCCTTGGGCAACGCACCGAAATTCATGCCTTCGGACATTAGAATATAACGGGACAGAGCCTGTGCGCTTCTCTGTTTCAAAAGTTCCCTCCCCTCCGCGCTTTGCTCGATGAGCGGGAAAAAAGGCATCTTTTGCAAATTTTTCATAAAAGCACGATAACCGGACAAATCGGCGGATGTTTCCTTCTGCGCCAGCACAAACCACCGGGCGAACATGCGACTGGCCGCGCCGGAAGCCGGAACAAATTTCAAGACCTTATTGTCTTTTGCTTCGTCGTTGTATCTTGCTATAATTCTTTTTCTCTGCGCCGAATTGACGCGCATAATTCCGTCATCCCGCATGCACGGACGATCTAATTTTATAAAATTCAATCCTCGCCTGTAGAGCGCCAGCTGTTTTTCCACGTCTTTCCTGGACAATCCCCAAGCTTTGATTTGTTTTATGTCATCACGTGTAAAATAAGAATGCTTTTCCATAATATGCGAGTGTGTGTTTTTTATTAGCATCAAGTAGATACGTTAGCAAGAGGCAATCCCTTTATTTTCTTGCCGAATAAAACTTCATCAAAATCTTTCTTGCAAACATAATATTTTTGGCATATTTTTTTGTGTAATTTACAAAAGCATAATCAATGTCGTATTAAGGCAATTTTTATGAAGAAATACTGTCATTTAAATGATCTGCTCCAAATTTCACTGCTGGCGATTCTCATCTTAGCCACAAACAATTGCAGCATGGCTTCTTCGGCGCAAAGACCGGCGGCGTGCCCGACATCAGGCCAGGCTCTTATTGAAGCAATCAAAATCCACGAACCTCTTACATTTTGCGGCGAGCAGGTTCCTCTGAAAGAGGACGATGTTATGGAAAGACTGGAAAGGGAATTGTTGATATGTTTGGACAACAGTGATGATATTATCATCTGGCTCAAACGTGCCAACCGTTACCTGTCTTATGTGGAAAAAACGCTCCTGAATAATTCTATGCCGGACGACCTTAAGTATATTGTCATCGCGGAAAGCTCCCTCAGGACGCATGCTGTTTCGGGTAAAGGTGCGGTCGGGTACTGGCAATTTATAGAAAGTACGGCGGCAAAATACGGCCTGACAGTTAACAAGGATATCGATGAACGCCGCAATTTTTTTCTTTCCACGCAAGCGGCACTACGTTATCTAAAAGATCTCTACGGCATTTTCGGGTCGTGGACGCTGGCGGCGGCGGCTTACAACATGGGCGAAGACGGTCTGAAGACGGAAATTCTCATCCAGGGCACGAACAACTTCTACCAACTTTATCTGTATCAGGAAACGCAGCGGTATATTTTCCGTATTCTGGCAATAAAAATTATCCTGTCCAATCCGGGAAAATACGGCTATCTTTTAACCGGAGACGACCTGTACAAACCGCTTGAGTTTACCCAGACGACAATCACGGCAAATCAGCCTGTACCCCTTAGCATCGTGGCGCAGGCCGCCAAAACTCATTTTAAGGCCATCAAGGAGCTTAATCCGCAACTGCGTAACTATTATCTGCCGACAGGAAGTTTTACTATTTATCTTCCCCGGGATGGGGCAATAGGATTTTCCGAGCGCTACGAAAATCTTTTGTCCGCATGGTTCAAAGAAAAAAAAGAGCGAATTTATGTTGTGCAGGAAGGAGACAATTTAGCGCTTATTGCGGGACGCTTTAATGTTTCCGTGAAAGCACTGCTGCTCTGGAACGGCTTAAATAATACAAGTAAATTAATCCCCGGTCAAAAACTTGTCGTTTTTTCCGAAAAAATCACACCCTCCGATTATTACAGCGGCAAGAATTCACCGGAAAATGATTCCCATTAGTTCTGCCCGCGCGAATCTTCAACCGTAAAATCATGCTCCGATCATCGAATCTCGATTGTCAGTATCGATTAACCGAAAACCGTATTCCAGAAGATTTTTTGTTTCCTCGTCGCGGACACGCGAATTTTTCGCTCCCAACACGATGGCGATTAAACGTCGATCTCCTCTTTTCGCGGTAGCCACCAGATGATAGCCCGCCGCGCGCACATAGCCCGTTTTTAACCCATCGACATCAATATTTTCCTGAACTAAAGTGTTGCGGTTTTTGTAATCCACGGCATTATAATGGAAATAGGGCAAAGAATGGATTTTCAAAGAATCGGGAAAACGCTCGATGTATTGGCGGGAGAGAATATAAATATCCTGAGCAGTCGTCCTTTGCCGCCGGTCCGGCCAACCGTGAGGGTTGGCAAAATAACTCTGCTTCATTCCAATTTCTTTTGCTTTTTCGTTCATCCTGACGACAAATTTTTCCACGCTTCCGGCCAGATGTTCCGCCACAGCGATTGTGGCATCATTGGAAGAAAAGATAGCCATGAATTTGATCAGGTCTTCAAGTAATACCCCGTTGACCTGGTCGTGAAATATTTTTGACCCGTTTGTTTTTGCGGCTTTTGTGCTGATTCGAACCAAATCGGAATACTTAACCTTGCCGTCGCGAACATCTTCATTGACAAGATAAAGTGTCAATATCTTGGAAAGAGAAGCCGGCTGGATGGACGCATGCTCGTTATACCGGTAAAGAACCTTGCCGCTCTCCAAATCGACGAGGAGGGCCGCTTTGACATTCGCGCGGTCGATTATTTTATCCGCGGCAAAAGAAGAAACGGGAATACAAATCAACAAAAAAAGAAGAACCGTTATTTTCTTGAAATGAACCATCCGGTTATTTCCCTTCTGTTATCCTAATCCTAACAGTTCAAGATAATAAAAGCAATCATAAACTCCTTATGTTCAATCTGACAGGCTATTGATTTTTGATACTTAATTCTCGGTCAATTGCTCCCATCAAGCATAAATTATTTTTTATATTGTTTTTTTTAAAAATATTATTATAAAATCGCAATCAGCCATAATTTAAAAATCACACAAGGGGACTTTCGTGAATAAAACGTCCGGCAATTATTTAAAAAGCATTTTTTTTGTCCTATTTATCATTTCCTTGATTTCCTGCGCCAAAATGGTTTCTCTTGAACCTGAATACGTGCCCTTGGAAAGATCATATAAAAAAATAATCCTGCAAAAATTCGAGGTAGGCAAAGAGTTGGAAAAAGAATTTCCGGAAGCAGTTGTTGTTTGCGAAAGCACAACCATGAGCGAACTTTTGGAAAAAAATGCCGCGCCGGTTATCGAGAAAACACGCCTGAGCTCGTCAAAAGAAGCAAACGCGCTTATCGTAAAAATACGCATCACAACCATAAAAATGGCCAGTTCGTCCTCACGGGGAGTGAGCGGAGAATTCACCGGCAGATCGGAAATGTCGGCGGAAGTAAAGCTAATTGACGCGCAGACAAGAAAAATTTTGCGTAAGGATAATTTATCCACCGCAAACATTCTTTCCCCCGCGTCGCGCGCCGCTATTCCCGAGCGCGCCATACCTGCTGAATTGGGAAAAATGATTGCCGAATATATAGTCCGGTCAATTGCGGGAAGCTAACAAATGACTTATAAATAATAATCTAAGTCATTTAAATTAAGCATAACCTGTCCAACCGTCGATAAAAAACTTAGTTCTTGACAATTAATCTTTTATCTTTTAATTGCTAGCCATTAAATGGCATTTTCTAAATTGTCGATTTTAAAAACTTTCTTTTATGTCCTTTAATGAAAGTGCGCATTTTTTAATTAACGGGACAACCGATGAAACTTTCCACACGGGCCAGATACGGCGTACGATTAATGGCGGCGCTGGCTTGCGCTTACGGGAATAAACCTGTCTTTTTAAAAAATATCGCCTTCATCGAAGAAATATCAGAAAAATATTTGAGCTTAATCGTTATTTCTTTGCGTACCGCCGGCCTGGTCAAATCACGACGCGGAGCTCGAGGCGGATACAGCTTAGCCAAAAACCCGGAAGAAATATCGCTGCGGAATATCATCGAAGCTTTGGAAGGAGAAATTGTTTTGGTGGAATGTATAAAAAACAATTCTTTCTGCCACCGTTCATCCACCTGTCCCACACGAAACATATGGAGCGCTCTGGGGAACAAGATAAGCGATACTTTAAATAATATTACCCTGGCACAACTGATACAATCAAAAACAGAGTAAAAATGTGAGAGTTTTACTATGAAAATTGAAAAAAAGATAATGGATTTAAAAAAAGAAAAAAATGCCGTCATTCTTGCGCACAACTACCAGCTTCCGGAAATTCATGACATCGCTGATTTTGTCGGAGATTCTTTAGGTCTAAGCATTGAAGCCTCGCGGACGGACGCCGATATTATCGTATTCTGCGGCGTCCATTTCATGGCCGAGACAGCAAAAATATTATCGCCGCGAAAAATTGTCCTGCTTCCGGACAATAGTGCCGGCTGTCCGATGGCGGATATGATTACCCCGGACGGTTTAAAAAACCTTAAAAAGAAACATCCCGATGCCGTAACCGTTTGCTACGTCAACACGTCCGCCGCCGTGAAAGCGGAGTGCGATTATTGCTGCACTTCTTCCAACGCCCTGAAAATGGCGCGGCATATTTTAAAAACCAACAGGGAAATAATTTTCGTTCCCGATAAATATCTTGCGCGGTATGTGTCCGACCAACTGAATCACAAATTTATTGTGTGGGATGGTTTTTGCCCGACACACGCCCGCATATCGCCGAAGGATATAAACGAAGCGAAAACCCTGCATCCGCGTGCTAAAGTCATTGCGCATCCGGAATGCAGGCCGGAAGTCACGCGCCTGGCCGATGCGGTGCTTTCCACGGAAAAGATGTGCGAATACGCGCAAAATAATAAAGCTAATGAATTTATTATCGGGACGGAACCGGGCATCATTTACCGTCTGAAAAAAGAGAATCCGGCAAAAAGTTTTTATCCTGTCTCCGGAAACGTCATTTGTCCAAACATGAAAAAGATAAATCTGGGAAAAGTTCTCTGGTCGCTGGAGAATTTTTCCCACCAAATTACTATTAAACCGGGAATTATGGATAAAGCAAGACTTTCCATCGAAAGAATGCTGCAAATAATCTGATTTCCGGCAATCAGCTTTTGCCGATTCATGCCGAAACCCGACCTTAAAATAACTTGCTCGCTTCTTTAGCGCTTTGCCGCGCTTTGCAAATAATTTCTTTTCAATTAAAAACTGATGGTGTATAAAGATATCATAGTTTGCACATTATGCGGAGACCAGCGTGATGGCGGTAAAATCCAGGCCTAATATTAAGACCGGTTCGGCAAAAATAATTTCCCCAAAAAAGTCACCTCTCAAAACAAAACAAAAAAAGATGCCCAAAAAAAGACCCGCATCCGCCCGAGAAGGAAAACTTTCTAATTCTTCAAAAAATTTAGCGAATGCCGACGGCTCTGATCAGGAGGAAAAACAACGGCCCAAAAAACAGGAAGAGCCGCGGTTAGCAATGGATATCATCCCGGCGGGTATTTTCTGGTCAGATTCAGAAGGAAACATTTTATACGCCAACCGGAAATTTCAGGAACTTTTTGGTTACACGGCTGAGGACATTCCCACAATTGCCGCATGGCATTCTCTGGCTTATCCGGATTCCGCATATCGTGAGGAGATGACCCCTTCCCTTCTCGACCTGCTTTCGGGAAAAAACAATGCTACCGAATACATCGATGTAAGTATCACCTGCAAAGACGGGTCAATACGTCACGCGTGTCAATCATGCGCGCGCACTTCCGACCGAATTTTGGCCACTTATTTTGATATTACCGAGCGCAAAAACTCGGAGAGATTAATTAGGCAGTCCGAAGAAAGATACCGAAACATAATAGAACAAATGGAAGACGGATGTTTCGAAACGGATCTTACGGGTAATTTTACCTTTGTTAACAACGCCGAATGCAGATTACTCGGTTATAAAAAGGAAGAGTTGATAGGCAAAAACAATCTTTTTTATGCTGACGAAAAAAGCGCCAAAGAGATACACCGCTTTTTTGTGGATATCTGCAAAACAGGCAAAGCCGTCAAATCGCATGAATTGCACTTTGCCAAAAAAGACGGCAACAGAGTTATTCATAATGTTTCTATATCATTACTCAGAGACACCCAAGGCAAACCTGCCGGCTTCCGCGGGATAGCGCGCGATATCACCGAACGCAAACAAATGGAAGAAGCCCTGCGCCACAGCGAAGAAAAATACCGCAGTACGATTGAGACTATCCAGGACGGGTATTTTGAAATTGACCTTACCGGCAAATACACGTTTCTTAACGATATTATCTGTCAGCACCTTAAATATTCCCGCGAGGAATTAATCGGAACGGATAATCGCGCGTATCAAACGCCTGAAGAAGCGAAAAAAACTTATCTTGCCTTCAGACAAGTATACGAAACAGGCATATCCAACAAAGCATTGGAAATGCAAATTATCCGAAAAGACGGAACTACCGGTGTTTCCGAAGTTTCCATTTCCTTAATCAGGGACAGTTCCGGCGTGCCGATCGGCTTCCGGGGAATTTCCCGCGATATCACCCAGCGTAAAAACATGGAAGAATTTCTTCGCCAGTCCGAAGAAAGATATCGCAGTATTATTGAAAACATGACGGACGGTTATTTTGAAGTGGATCTTTACGGAAAGTTTACATATCTCAATGACGCGCAGTGCCAGAATCTCGGATATGCCCGTAAAGAATTAATCGGAATGAGCTACAAACAATATGCGGACGAAAAAATCAACAAAGAGCTAGCTCGCCTCTTTTATAAAATTTATAAAACGGAAATACCGGTAAAATCCTATGACCTTTCTTTCATCAGAAAAAACGGAACCAGGGCATACAACGAAATTTCCGTAACAGCACTCAAAAACGCAAAGAGAGAAATCATCGGCTTCCGGGGAATTTCCCGCGATATCACCGACCGCAAACAAATGGAAGAGGCCCTGCATCGCTCCGAGAATAAGTACCGCTCTATCATTGAGTCAATTGATGACACTTATTATGAGACAGACATTTCCGGCAATCTCACTTTTTTCAATGATATGCTTTGCCGACACCTCCTCTATACGCGCGAGGAACTGATTGGTAAGAATAGCCGTATGTTCCAGGATGAACAAAATTTTAAAAAAACAGAACAGTTTTACAGGGAGGTATATAAAACTGGCAATCCTTCCATCCTAGAGATGGAATGCATAAGAAAAGACGGCACAAAAGGAATATTTGAATTGTCTTTATCTCTTATTACAGACAAAGACGGTAAAAAGACTGGTTTTCGAGGTATCTCGCGCGATATTACCAAGCGTAAGCAAATGCAAAGTTTGCTTACGGAATCGGAAGAGAAGTACCGGACAATACTGGAAGAAATGAATGACGGTTATTTTGAAGTCGATCTTACCGGAAAATACACGTTTGTAACCGAAACAAACGCCCGCTTGTTAGCCACTACACCTGAAAAGCTTTTAGGAAAAGATTCTTCTGAATACATGGTCAAGGAAGACATTCCCCTTGTTCGCGGTGCCTTTAACAAAATCTATAAAACAGGTAAACCGGAAAGAAATATTACTTACAGAGCGCTTCACAAGGACGGCACAATTGGAATTGCTGAACTATCCGGCTTCCCTCGGAAAGACGAAAAAGGCAATATTATTGGTTTCCGCGGCATTGCCCGCGACATTACCGAACGCAAACAAATGGAAGAAGCCCTGCGCCAGAGCGAAGAAAAATACCGCAATATTTTGTATAGTATCCAGGAGGGATACTTTGAGCTTGACCTTGCCGGCAACTACACTTTTGTCAATGACGCCAATTGCAGACTACTCGGATATTCCAGAGACGAAATAATCGGAATGAACAGCCGGCAACACATGCCGTACGAAGATAATTATAAAAAAGCGTCGCAGGCCTACACTAAACTTTTTCTGACCGGCAAACCAATTGAATCCATGGAGATATTTTCTGTTAAGAAAGACGGCACGCCGGTAATTTACGAAACATCGGTAACCCTGATAAAAGATGCTCAAGGCAAGGCTATCGGCTTCCGCGGTGTTTCCCGCGACATCACCGAACGCAAACAAATGGAAGAACAAATCCGCCAGTCCGAAGAAAGGTATCGCACCATTATCGAGCAAATGGAAGACGGATATTTTGAGACGGATCTAAGCGGCAGATTCACTTTTGTTAATGACGCGGAATGTAGAAATACCGGGTATTCGTGTGAAGAAATAATCGGCAAAAAATCAAGTCTCTTTGTTGACGAAAAAACATATAAAGAACTCTTTAATCTTTTTTCGAATATCTACCAAACAGGAAAACCGATTAAATCATATGACCTTGCTTTGTTCAAAAAGGATGGCACAAGAACATATAATGAAATATCCGTCAATTTAATCAGGAATGCTCAAGGTGAATCCGTTGGATTTAGGGGCATTGCCCGCGATGTTACTGAACGAAAGCGCCAGGAAGAACAAATTCAGTATCTGGCCACACATGACGGCCTAACAGGGCTTCCCAATCGGACATTGTTTGGCCAGTTATTAAATCACGCCATTCAGGCGGCAAAGCGCTACAACCGCAAATTGGCTGTGTTCTTTATTGATTTAGACCGCTTTAAAATTATCAATGATACACTGGGTCACGAAGCCGGCGATCAGCTCCTGCAGGAAATTGCGGTGCGTTTCCGCCAAACACTTCGCGCCACGGATGTTGTCGCCCGTTTGGGTGGTGATGAATTCGTGGCCATGATTGAAGAAATAAACGACGCGGGACAGGCCATCACCGTGGCTCACAAACTTTTAGCAGAGGCAATGAAACCCGTTTCAATCATGTCCCAGGAATGCCGCGTCACCGCCAGTATTGGCATTTGCATCTACCCTAAAGACGGCGATGATGAACAGACCCTTATGAAAAACGCCGATATCGCCATGTATTCTGCCAAAGAAGCAGGAAAGAATAATTTTCAACTTTATTCCTCAGATATAAAGCCTCAATCTGTCGAAAGGCTTTCCATCGAAACGCAGCTTCGTTTTGCTCTGGAAAGAAACGAGCTGGCGCTTGTCTATCAGGCAAAACTTGATTTTAAAACAGGAACAATCACGGGCGTGGAAGCGCTGCTGCGCTGGAATAATCCCAAGCTGGGGCAAGTTACCCCCATGCAGTTTATTCCCGTGGCTGAAGAAACAAGCCTTATTATCCCCATAGGCCGCTGGGTTTTGCGAACCGCGTGTATGCAAAATGTCGCCTGGCAAAAAGAAGGCCTGCCGCCGGTCTGCATGGCCGTCAACTTATCATTGCGTCAGCTTGTGGATGAAAATCTTATTGAGGATATAGAAAAAGCCCTGAAAGATTCAGGAATGGCACCCGAGCTTCTGGAATTGGAAATCACAGAAAGCATGGTTATGCACAATCCCGGGCGCATGATTTCCGTTTTGACGCAAATAAAAAAACTGGGGGTGCGTTTGGCTATTGACGATTTTGGTACCGGCTATTCTTCTCTTGCTCAAATCAAACATTTCCCCGTGGATACTCTCAAAGTTGACCGTTCTTTCATCCGCAACATACCGGAAAACACGGAAGATAAAGCCATTACGGAAGTGATTATTGCCATGGGCAAAACTTTGAGCCTTACGGTAGTCGCCGAGGGGGTGGAAACAGAAGAACAACTGGAATTTTTACGTCAGCGATCCTGCGATGAAATTCAGGGATTTTATTTCAGTAAACCTATACCGCCGGATGAATTTGCGCGCTTATTGGCGCAACACTCACCGTCTTCTGCATTTAAATAATAAAGTCACCACGAATTTACTATTAATCATTTTTCGCATTATTGATTGGTGCAGGACTGATTCCAGAAAGGCGACATGCCGCGCAGGCGTTCGATAATTCCCGGCATTTTCTCAATAACAAAGTCAATTTCTTTGTCCGTGTTATAAATGCTTAAACTGAAGCGCACGGAGCCGTGGGCCATGGTAAAAGGCACGCCCATCGCGCGCAGAACATGCGATGGCTGCAAAGAGCCGGAAGTGCAGGCCGAGCCGGAAGAAGCGCATATGCCCAGTTCGTTCATCAGCAGCAGTATGGCCTCCCCTTCCACATATTCAAAACTGATGTTCGTAGTATTGGGCAAACGATCATTGGTATCGCCGTTCACGCGGCTTTGCGGTATTCTTTTTAAAAGCTCCGCTTCCAGCTTATCCCGCAGTTTTTTTACATACGTGTTTTCCTTTTCCATATTTTTTGCGGCCAGTTCGCAGGCTTTTCCCAGTCCGATAATCGAGGGAGCGTTTTCCGTTCCGCCGCGCCGTTCCTTTTCCTGATGCCCGCCGATAAGATAAGGAACGTATTTTGTGCCGCGTCTGATGTATAAAACGCCAATTCCTTTAGGCGCGTGGAGTTTATGACCGGAAATAGAAAGCATATCGATGACATTGTTTTTCATGTTTATATGTATCTTGCCCACAGTCTGGACGGCATCCGTGTGAAATAATATCCCTCTGTCGTGTGCCATTGCCGCCGCCTCTTCCACAGGAAAAATAACGCCCGTTTCATTGTTGCCCCACATCAGACTAACCACCGCTGTATCCGGCGTCATGCTTTTTTCCAGATTCTCCAAATCGAGGATGCCATTTTTGTCCACGGGAAGCTCGGTAATACGGTACCCCTGCGTGGACAGATGCGCGCACAAAGCGCGTACCGCCGGATGCTCGACACGGCTGGTTACTATGTGCTTTTTATCCGGCTGCGTGGTCAGCGCCGAACGGATGGCCGAATTATCGCTTTCCGTGCCGCAGCTGGTAAAGATTATTTCTTCCGGCAAAGCGCCGATGAGCGCGGCAACCTGCTCTCTGGCCGCGCGGATTTTCTGACCTACCTGACCGCCGAAAGTATGCATACTGGAAGGATTGCCGTAAAATTCCCGGAAATACGGGAGCATGGCTTCCAATACCTCTTCGGCCACCTGTGTTGTCGCATTATTATCCAGATAAATGACGCTCATTGTTCCACCTCCTCTACCACCAAATCCGGCGCCACAAACTCGCGCAATTTCAGCTCCACAAAATTTTTCAACGTGATATTGGACGCCTTACAGGTAGCGCAAGCGCCGCGCGTCGCCACCATAACGCGGTTGCCGATAATATCGATAATTTCTATGTCTCCTCCGTCATGCTTAAGCGACGGCCTTATCTCCCTTTCTATCGTTTCCTGAATCAACTGAATCTTCTGCAGGTTCGTCATCTTCGGTTTAACATCAGGCTTTGCCTCTTTTTTTACTTTTTCAATAATCGCCTGTATTTCCTCATGGCAACTGCCGCAGCCGCCCCCGGCTTTCGTGTAGTTGGTAACCTCTTCCACCGTGGTCAGATTATTTTCGCGTATCGCCTTTTCTATTTCCCTGTCTGTGACGCCGAAGCATTCGCACACTACTTTTTCGTCCGTTTTTGCCGCGGGAAGGCCGCGATAATTTTCAATGGCTTTTTCCAGCGCCTGTTTGCCCAGCACCGAACAATGCATTTTTTCAGCCGGCAAGCCGCCCAGATATTTGGCGATATCCCTGTTGGTTACTTTTAGCGCCTCATCCAACGTCATCCCTTTGATTATTTCGGTGAGCGCCGAAGAAGAAGCGATAGCGCTGGCGCAGCCAAACGTTTTAAACTTTGCTTCCTTAATTCTTTTGTTTTCATCCAGCCTGAACGTCAGTTTCAAAGCGTCGCCGCAGGCCAGCGAGCCTACTTCCGCCACGCCATCAGGGTTTTCAATTTCACCCACATTTCTCGGATTGAGAAAGTGGTCTTTTACTTTATCCGTGTATTCCCACATGATTTTCTCCTTATTAAAGGGAATATTTTTTATTCCAATACAATATTACGCAAACACATTCAACTGGTGATTTGCGCAAAAACAGTTGATGCTTTCTGAAAACGGCGAAACAAAAACACTAAAAAATGACATTTAACATAATATATGATATGAAAATTAAAAGTTTGTTTTAATCATCAAAGTTCCCTTAAGGAGGTGTTTCATGGATGAAAAGAATAAAGCATTAAACAAAGCGGCGAGAAACGGTGACGCCGCCGCTGTTCAGCGCTTCCTTGATAAAGGAACGGACATAAACGCAAAAACCGAAAACGGTTGGACCGCGCTGATGATTGCCGCCGAAAAAGGCCATGCGGAAATCGTTACGCTTCTCCTGGATAAAGGCGCGGACATCAACGCAAAAACTAATTACGGTCTTTCGGCGTTGATTATTGCCGCCCAGAGCGGCCATGCGAAAATCGTTACGCTTCTCCTGGATAAAGGCGCGGACATCAACGCAAAAATCAAAAATGGTTGGACCGCGCTGTTATTCGCCGCCGAAAAAGGCCACAACGAGACCGTTAGTTTGCTTATCGACAAGGGAGCGGACATGAACGAGAAAACCAATTATGGCCTGCCGGCGTTAGTCATTGCGGCCAAAAACGGCCATAAGGAAACAGTTAAACTTCTTCTGGATAAAGGAGCAGACACCACCGGATTATCAGAAAAGCAGCGAATGTTGCTAAAACTATAGGGCGCCCTTGCTTATAAAAAGACAAAGGACGCTTTTATGATACCCGGTTATTTATCCGGCAGCAAGCACCACTGCCGAACCGCGTTAATTACGGCCAAAATCTTCTTGACACAAAGGCCATTTTTTAATACAGTTTTGTGTGATAAAAGGCTAATAAAAAAAGGCTCTTACCAGTTTTACCATTATGTTTTAAAGAGCATTTGACCGTGAATAATTTTTGATATTTTTCACGGAGCTGACATCGGCCTAGGTCTGCAACAAAAACCGGGCTTTTTTATTTTGATGTATCCGGGGATTGCTTTACGTCACATATGCGGCCAGATGTAATCCAGAAAGCGGAGCTGTATTTAGTTCCTCAAATTTTTCAGAAAAAAAGACCAAAATATTATGTCCACGAACAAGAAACCTGTCCAAATCATCGAAGATTGCGGCTTAAGCATTGATATCAGCGATAAAACCCGCGTGCGCGCCTTTTCTCTTAAGCGCCTCGAACCGGCCTTCGTCAACAGCGTCTATGCGCTTTTTTTTAATGGTTCTTTAGAAGTTATAACCAGCGGCGCCGCGCCGAAAAGATTGGATTTTTACTGTACCGGACGGGTTTTGGGCACCGGCTCCGGCCGTCTGGAAAAGGCACATAAAAGAAGCGGTTTTTTATCCGAGAAAACAACCGTTTACAAAATGGAGCTGGATGTCGCGCTTAACCTCATCGGTTCGCCGCCGGACGCCACAATCGAAATATATCTGGTGTTCGGCCCCATTGATAAAGTAAAGCTGGGAGAAATAAAGGTGCGGCGAAAACCTCTTCAAACATCTTACAACGTCAAATACAATCCCGTAATCATACACTCTCTGGGCCGCAGCGGCACCACATGGCTCATGCACTACCTCCGTGAACATCCGCAAATTTTCATCCATGGCAGATACCCCCATGAGCTTCTTGGCGCCCATTATTGGTACAACATGTTGACGTCTTTAACTTCGCCTCTTTCCCAAAAACAACACATCAAAGAATGGCAAATGCGTGATTTCGAAACCAAATCCGTAACACCACACCTGTATTATAAGCTGGGAGCCGACCTTCACGGAGCGCAGTTTATTGGCAGCCGTTATGTGGAAATGATGGCCGATTTCTGCAAGCAATCAGTGGATGAATTTTACAATTTCCTCATTGAAAATGAGGAGGAGATTAAATCTGGAAACAAGACAGAAAGAAAATATTTTTCCGAAAAAGGTCTTCCCTCTCCCGCCCTGCTCAAAGAAATATATCCGGCGGCAAAAGAAGTTTTTCTGGTTCGAGACATCCGCGACAATATATCCTCCTGCCTCGCGTTCAACAAAAAACGCGGAACCCTTGATTTCGGACGTACCCTGGTAAATTCAGATGATGAGTTTGTCATTTGGCGCGCGACCAGATTTAAGGAGCGTCTCGGATACTTTTTCCTGTGCAATCCCAGGCCTCATTTGATTCATTACGAGAATTTGATGAGCGCCCCGATTACCACCATGACAAATTTACTTGAATATCTGGAGCTTGACGCGAAAAAGCAAACCGTAACGGAAATGTATGAGCGGGCGCGTCAATCATCGACTGATTTCGATTTTCATAAAACCGCGGCGGCGGATGAAAACTCAGTGGAACGGTGGCGTAGCGATTTGACGCCGGAACAGCAAAAAATGTGTTGGAAAATCGCCGGTGAGCTGCTTACCGGCTTCGGGTACGCGCCTTAAATGACACCGATACGTAAAAATAATTTGTCCTTCTTCAATGCCCTGCGGTTTTCCTTTCTTGACGCCATTGCCGGTTGCCGCAACTGGCAGAAATGGTTCGCCCTGGCGCGTGTTGATTTGAAGAAACGCTATTCCCGGACAACCATCGGCTCGTTCTGGGCATCAGCCAGCTTCTTTTTGACCATTGTGATTCTGGGGTCTTTTTATGCCTTCGTCTTTCATCGAGACCCCCCTGTCTATATTCCTCATTTTTCATCAGGCCTTTTGTGCTGGCTATTTATCCAAGCTATGGTTACCGAAGGAGGAAATACCTTCATTAAATACGAGAGTTTCGTAAAGGAATTCAATCTTCCTCTTTCCACTTACGTATTGGCCTGCGTATGGAAAAATTTTCAGTTGATGGGCTTTCAGTTTCTCGTGCTTGCGGCTTTGGACATTTTCTGGCTGCAAAAGTTTTCGTGGGCAACCCTTAGTGTCATCCCTGCTGCCGCCATTTTTTTACTCAACGGATTCTTTGTTTCTCTCTTGTTCGCGACGATTGTGACCCGCTTCCGGGATATCGCTCAGTTGCTGGGGAATATTATGCGCGTTGCGTTTTTCGTTACGCCGATTTTATGGATGCCCGACTTTCGTCCCGGATTGAAAGAATTTGTTATTTTCAACCCCGCGTATCATTTCATCGAACTTATAAGGGTTCCTGTGTACGGCATGGTTGCCCCTTTGCTTAATTGGGCCGTGGCTCTGGGTATGACTTTTCTGCTCGGGCTTATTTCTTTTATTGTTTTCGGCAAATACTATATGCGCATAAGATACTGGATTTAAATTATATGGGCGAGATAATCCTTCAGAACGTGAGCGTGCGCTTTCCCCTTTACGAAGGGAAAAAGAAATACGCTTCCGCGGTCAAACAGGGGGACAACGTTGGCGGCGTAATCAGCCATGATGAAAAAGGCAGGTTTTACGTAAATGCCTTGAAAGATATTTCCCTCCACATCAAGCCGGGGCAACGCGTGGCTCTAATCGGACATAACGGAGCGGGAAAATCAACACTGCTGCGCGTCATGGCAAATATTTATAAGCCGGACTCCGGCAACGTTACCGTGAGGGGAAGAATGTCGACGCTGCTCAATACCGGCGCCGGCATGCAGATGAAGATGACCGGATACGAAAATATTCACGTATGCGGAGTATTACGGGGAATGACCGAGCGTGAAGTGGAAAAAGCCCTGCCGGACATTGAGGAATTCACCGGTCTTGGCCATTTCCTGAAAATGCCCGTCAACAGATATTCCCAGGGAATGCGACTGCGCCTCGCCTTCGCCATCGCCACCGCCATGGAGCCTGATATCCTGCTTATCGACGAATGGATGAAAGTTGGTGACCAGGATTTTCAAAAAAAAGCGGACCAGCGATTGCGCGGCTTCGTTGACAAAGCTCATATTCTCGTGCTGGCCAGTCATAATTTGCAGGTCATCGGGCAGATGTGCGATATCGCGGTCACGCTGGTAAAAGGAAGAATCCAAAATATCAGGCCGGTCAAAGAACTGATGGACCCCAGCGCCAGGGGCTGGCATCCGAAGCAAATTGCCTGATCTTTAAACCCTGTGGCACCCCATATCGAAATTTCTCATCGGCTTTCCCTTTGTTTTCAAAGGGTTCAAAATATGTTTTTGAAAATAAATGAGTTATTACGGAGAAAAAATAATTTCCCCGATTTCTTTATCGTGGGCGCGCAAAAGGCGGGTTCAACGGCGCTCTGCGAGTATTTAGCGCTTCATCCGGACATAGCCCGCCCCAAAATTAAGGAACCGCACTATTTTAACCTGGAAGAAAATTATAAAAAAGGCGTCCAATATTACCAGTCCTTATTGCCCCCACGGACGGCGAATAAGCTGATTTTCGACGCCAGTCCCGGTTATCTTGTAAATAAAAAAGCGGCAAAAAGAATATTCCGCCACAATCCTGATGCCAAAATTTTAATCATACTAAGAGAGCCGGCAAGCAGGGCATATTCCGCATGGAACATGTACCAGCCGCGTTTCCGGAAAGAACGCGACTGGTTTTTTAAAGAATGGGTTAATAAGGGACAGAAAATCCTAAGACGCGAAGACAATAGAATTTTTGATTTTTTAACTTATGTCGAGGACGAAATAGAGTTGGAAAAGAAAGACGCCTCTGCTTTTATGGAGGCGCCCGTATTGGTTCACGGCAAATACGTGGAACAAATCAAGCTATTCCTGAAATATTTTCCGGCGAAAAACATTTTTATAACTGAAAGCTCCGAATTTTTAAAAAACACGGCTCAGTGTTTAAAAAAAATAGAGAGATTTCTGGGAATCAGCTCCATAAATTGGGATGACCATAATTTAACTCCTGTTTTTACGGGCAATTATGCTGAAGGCATTGGTCTCGAAGCGAAAACTCTTTTAAAAGAATATTACTCGGAAAAAAATGAGGCCCTATTCAACCTGCTGGGAAAGAGGTACAATTGGTAGAGATGATTCACGGAAAACTAAACAGAAAGAAAGTTATTTATCTTTCCGTATAACCCAGCAAACATCTAAATGGTGACCAAATGATTACTGTTACTAAAACCTACCTGCCATCACTGGACAATTATGTCCGACAACTTAAAAATATCTGGCGCAGCGGACGCATAACCAATAATGGCCCGCTGGCATGCCAATTAAGCGATGAGCTAAAGGATTATCTCGGCGTATCCAACATAGAAGTGGTCGCCAACGGCACGCTTGCCTTACAGTTTGCCATCAGAGCACTCGAATTGCATGGAGAGATTATCACCACGCCATACAGTTATGTCGCCACGACAAACGCGATTCTCTGGGAGGGGTGTGATCCGGTTTTTGTGGATATTGAAGATAAAAATTTCTGCATAAATCCTGAGCTTATTGAAGCCGCCGTTACCGAGAAGACAACCGCAATTTTGGCCACTCATGTTTACGGTTATCCCTGCGACGTGGTGAGAATTCAAAAAATCGCCAAAAAACACAAGCTCAAGGTCATTTACGATGCCGCCCACGCTTTTGGCGTCAGGCTGTCGGGCAAATCTCTTCTTGTTCACGGGGATTGTTCCGCTTTGAGTTTTCATGCCACCAAGCTGTTTCATACGGCGGAGGGCGGAGCGGTTATCTGCAAGAACGCGCAAGTAAGCAAGCGTATTTTCCTCATGAAGAAGTTCGGGCACATCGGAGAAGAAAAATATCTTGATATCGGCGTAAACGCAAAGATGTCTGAATTGCATGCCGCCATGGGCATTTGCCTGTTGCCGCACATTGACGAACTTATTTCCCGCCGGGCGGCGATTTTCCTCTGGTATCAAGAGTTGCTGGATGGTTCGCCGGTGCAAATACCCGACATCGGTTCCGGCGTTAAATATAACTATGCCTATTATCCGGTCATCTTTCCATCTCACAACGCAATGATGAGGGCAAGGCAGGCGCTTCTTAAGAAAAATATCGTCCCCCGGCGTTATTTTTACCCCTCGCTCAACACACTGCCGTTTTTAAGGCCGGAGTTGAAACGCGCATGTCCCGTCTCAGAAAATATTTCTTCCCGCGTTCTCTGCCTGCCGATATATAACGCCTTACAGAAAAAAGACGTTAAAGAAATTTGTTCGATAATCACGGGGGAAAAAAGATGAAGATTGCCGTTATGCAGCCCTATTTTTTCCCTTACATCGGCTACTGGCAGTTGATACACGCCGCGGACTGCTTTGTTCTTTTTGATGACGCACAATATATAAGAAACGGCTGGGTTAACAGAAACCGGATACTGAAGCCTGACGGCGATTGGCAATATATTCTGGTGCCGATAAAAAAGCACGCTCATACGGACTCCATAAAAAATATACATGTCCATCCGGATATCAGATGGAAAGAACGTATTATCAGACAATTGACGCATTACAAGAAAAAAGCTCCCTGCTTCCGGGAAACGGATAAACTAATCAGAGAAATTCTCTCTGAGGTCGCTTCTCAAAAAATTGCCGATATAAACCTGACTATAATACGGGGCATATGCAAATACCTGGGCATAAAAAGAGAAATGTTTTTATCTTCCGAAAAAAATTTTGATTACAGCAATGTAGGAGATGCGGGGGAATGGGCGCTGCGCATTTCGGAGCAGATGGGCGCGTCAGAATATATCAACCCCGTTTCCGGCGCAAATTTGTTTGCCCCCGATAAATTTGCCGCCGCCGGTATTAAGCTCTCTTTTTTGAAACCCCGCGCTATTACCTATGACCAACGCGGCAATTTTGAACCTTCCTTGTCTATAATTGATGTTATGATGTTCAACTCCGCGGACTCAACGCGTCAATTACTGGCTGAATACGACATAATTCCACCCGAAGCCGCATCCGGAGCAAAAGCGTGAAGTGCATTATGCTGCAGAAGCAGCATGAATTTCTATTTTTCCAAGGAATTTAATGTCTACAATCTCAAAATCGTGGACTACTGGAAATGCCGCGCCTGCGGTTTTGTTGCCTCCAAAACACATTTCGATATGGAAGAAAAAGAATGGCAGAAACTCAATCTCCGCTTTCATGAAGACAACAATAAATTGGACAATCCTTACAACCGCAACCAGCGCTATTTCCATCAGGCGCTCATGCTTCATCTTATGAAGAAATTCGGCCTGCTGCCAAGCGGAAAATATCTCGACTGGGGCAGCGGAACAGGCAGACTGTCCGACCGGATGGAAACGCTATTTGATATGAAGATTTATAATTTTGACAAATATCTTAAGCTGGCCTCGAACGCTCTTCCGGAATCGCAGCTGGTTAAACGCGGTTACGCCCTTGTCTGCAATACCGGCGTTTTTGAACATGTCCGCTGCCGGAAAACGCTTGATGGAATCGAGTCTTTTGTTTCCCCCGAAGGATGCCTTGCCGTGCATACGCTGGTGCGCGGGGAAATACCCAATAATCCCGAATGGATGTACCTGCTTCCCGTTCATTGCGCTTTCCACACAAATACCAGCATGCAACGACTGATGTCGGAATGGGGTTATACCTGCAGCGTTTACAATGAGAATGCCAAGCTCTGGTGCATGTTCCGCGCCTCACCGGATGAAGTCGCGGCGAAAGTTTCTCTGCTCAACGACAAACTGGGTTGGGTGTATCTACATTTCAAAACCGGATTCATGGATTACTGGCCGTAACAGGGTTTGTGATTTAATAAATATGAAAAGTTATTGGCAAAACCATTACGATTTAAATTCTCAGAAATATCAAGCCTCATTGCTGAAGCAGGTGGGCAAAACCATAAATGGCCGGGAAGTACCCGAAGCACAAGTCAATTTAATTGTCAAAAATATAGCCAAAATCCTGCGGCTAAGCGCAGATGATTCCGTGATTGACTTATGCTGCGGGAACGGTCTGATAACAAGTCGTCTGGCACCGTTGGTTAAAAATATTGTTGGCGTCGATTTTTCCGCTGGCCTTATAGCTGAAGCGGAGAAACACAGCAACTCCCAAAATATAAAATATCTCCATTCGGATGTTCTGCGTCTCAAACCCGATTTTTTCTCAGGATTTGAAAAAGTCCTGATGTATGAAGCGATTCAGCATTTTTCGGAAAACCAGTTGACCAGGCTGACCGATCTGCTGAGTAACTTGAAAATACGCTCATTAGTTTTTTGGGGAAGTATCCCGGACAAGAAAAAATTGCGCGCGTTTTATAACGACGAAGAAAAATTCGCTTTTTACCTGCAAAGCGAGGATAAAGGGCAACCGCACATGGGCCGGTGGTGGTTAATGGATGAACTCGAGCAAATCGTCTCCGCACGCGGATTCAATGTAACTTTTTTGCCGCAACAAACGTCATTGTATACTGCATATTACCGATTCGATGTTCTTCTGGAGAAATGCCGATGATGAAGGTTGGCATATTTGGCGCGCCCCGTTCCGGAACTTCATGGCTTGGCCATATTTTCAACAGTCATCCTTGCGTGGCTTTCCGGTTTCAGCCGCTTTTTTCCTACGGACACAAAGGCAAGATCTCCGAAAACTCATCGGCCGAGACAATTCGGGCCTTCTTTGAAGAAATCCTTTCCACTCAGGATGCTTTTGCAAGAATGAAGACGGAAACACAAAATCACTATCCTTCCTTTGAAAAAGTTTCATCGCCCACGCACATTGTTTTTAAGGAAACGCGATATCTTCACGTTATTGAAAACATGCTCGCAAAATGCGGCGAAATTAAAATCATCGGAATTGTCAGAAATCCATTGGCGGTCATCGCCTCCTGGATGCAAGCGCCGAAAGAATTCGACCCTGAATGGGATATCGCCAGCGAATGGCGCGAGGCGCCTAAAAAAAACCAGGCTAAACCGGAGGAATTTTTCGGTTTTATCAAGTGGAAGGAAATCGCCGAAGCTTTCCTGCGCTTTGAAACCATGTATCCGCGGCAATTTATACTGGCAATTTACAATGAATTGAACAAATCACCGTTAATTGTGACCAAAAAATTGTTTGACTTTTGCGCTTTGGATGTCTGCGCGCAGGTGCGGGATTTTCTCGCCGCGAGCAAATCAAAGCATGATTCTGACCCCTATTCCGTTTTTCGCGGCCAGGCAACTGACGATAACTGGCAGAATATTTTACCTGTTGAAATTGTGCGGCAAATCAAGTTAGAACTCAAAAATACGCCGTTGGATATTTTCCTTTAAGGATGTTAATAATGCCTAAAGTTTCCGTAATTCTCACTTCTTTTAATCACGAAAAGTTCCTCCGGGAAGCGATAAACAGCGTCCTCAATCAGACTTATCAGGATTTTGAACTGATTATATGGGATGACGCCTCTTCCGATAATTCATGGCATTTGATTAAGCAATACGCCGATACCAGAATCAAGGCGTTTCGCAACGATACCCGCAAAAGGGGCATATGGGGGGTAAACAAAGCCATTTCCGAAATCGCTTCCGGCAGATATATCGCGATTCATCATTCCGATGATGTGTGGGAGCCGGACAAGCTGGAAAAGCAGGTCGCTTTCCTTAACGCGCATAAGGATATCGGAGCCGTTTTTACCCACGCCTTTGTCATTAAAGAAGACGGTCAGCCGCTCACCGACAGGAATCATTTTTATTTCAACATATTTGACCAACCGAACAGAAACAGGCACGAATGGCTCCGCTTTTTCTTTGGTCACGGCAACGCTCTTTGTCACCCCAGTGTTCTGGTCCGTAAATCATGCTACGAAAAATGCGGTCTTTATCGCTACGGACTGGCGCAAATCTGCGATTTTGATTTGTGGCTTCGCCTGTGCTCAAGGTATGAGATTCACATTCTGCCGGAAAAACTGGTCAGATTCCGGATTCACGATGATGAAGCGAATACAAGCGGCAGTCGGATGGACACCAGAATCAGGATAAGGTACGAATTTTATAAGCTATTGTCGAATTATCGGAATCTGACTTCTTTTGACGAATTGACAAAGATTTTCCCTTCTGCCTCCAAATATTTCCGCAAGGAAGAAACAGACCTGGATTTCGCGTTAGCCATGATTTGCCTGGAAGAAAAACCTTTCCCCTTCACGGTTTTGTTTGGTCAGGACCTTCTGTTTGAAATCATCTCCGACCAGGAACGAGCCAAAAGAATCAAGCGTTTATACGATTTCGACTACAAAAACTTTATAGACTTGACGGCAAAAAATGACGTTTTCTCTCTGGAAGAGATTACATCCCTGAACACCGCCATAGGCAAACGTGATGAGATTTTATCTAATCTCAATCAGGCCATGGCCGAGCATGAAGCTGCGGAAAAGAAACTGTGGAGTGATTTGGCCGAACGCGAAGGGCAAATAGCCGGCCTCAATCAGGCCATGGCCGAGCATGAAGCTGCGGAAAAGAAACTGTGGAGTGATTTGGCCGAACGCGAAGGGCAAATAGCCGGCCTCAATCAGGCCCTGGCCGAGCATGAAGCTGCGGAAAAGAAACTGTGGAGTGATTTGGCTGTGCATAAAGAACAAATAGCCGGCCTCAATCAGTCTCTGGCTGAGTTGCGCAAGTCTATAAGCTGGCGCGTCACCGCGCCCTTCAGGTTTATTGTTCGCCAGCTGCTGCGTCTGAAAATGCTTTTCCTTTAGCAATCTCCGCTGTCCCCAAAAGCGGGCAGTAAGCATAATACGTATCAATTTTTTTTTGGAATCGAGGTAATACATAACAAAAGATGATTAATTTTATCAAAGCGTGCTGGCTTAAGCGGAAAACCGTCTGGCGCATCTGGAAAAGTTATGACGGTTTACGCGGAAAAATCTGGGCAATCCGGCTCATAATTTACCATGCCGAAGCTTTTCTTCAATGGCACTTCGGCTTCGGCCTTCCCCTTTTGAGGCGTTTCGGGGTTAGCGGCGTAGTCCCCGGCCTTCACGATCCTGTCGGCATTCGCGTTGTCGCCGCCATTGAGGAGCGTCTTTCCCCCATCAATGTGGCAATTGATAAGAACCGGGAAAAAACAATAAACTTTCTTCTTCCGAACCTGGAACCGAAATTCTTTTTCGCGGGATATTTGAGCGTTTTTAACATGATGAAGAAACTGCTGGAAAGAGGTCATAAGCTGAGAATTATTATTACCGAGCCGCCTCCCTATGACCTGCGCGATATTCTGGCGCAGATTAGCATGAATTCCGTTCCTTATCTCTGTCTTTCGCGCGCCGAGGTCATCCTGCTGCATGACCGGAGAAACACAGAAGTGCCCGTCAGCCCGGAGGATATCTATTTTGCGTATTCCTGGATGACGGCACGTTTAGCGCACGATGCCGCGCAGAAAACAAACGGCCGCCCGTTTATTTTTTACATTCAGGAATACGAGGCGGTTTTTCATCCGCTGGACAGCATACACGCGTTGTGCAATGCCACTTACTCATTGCCTCATTACGCGGTCTTCAATTCACACCTACTGCCTAAGTATTTCCAACAAAGAGGCATCGGGGTTTTTGAAAACGGCGTCGCATACGGAGAAGAACATTCCGTTTATTTTCTCCACGCCATCTCCGATGTTGAAGCCCCTACAATCGGGGAAATTTCCGGGCGAAAAAACAAAAAATTTCTGTTCTATGCCCGTCCCGAAGCGCACGCGGCCAGAAATCTTTTCGAGCTGGGAATTTTGGCGCTGAAAGAAGCCATCGCTCAAGACGTTTTCCACGACGACTGGGAGTTTCATGGCATCGGCGCCCTGGAGACTGAATGCTCTGTGCCCCTAGCTGAAGGAAAAGAAATGCTTCTGATGAAGCGTAAAAGTCTGGACGAATATGTCAAGTTGCTTAAAGAGTACGATGTGGGAATGAGTTTGATGTACGCCCCTCACCCCAGCGTGCCACCGCTGGAGATGGCGGCTGCCGGCATGGTTACCGTTACTTCCTTGTTTGAAAACAGAACTGATTCCGACATGCAGAAAATTTCACGGAATATAATTGCCGTGCAACCGTCCACAAAAGAAATATGCCATGGACTGGCCAAGGCCGTGAAGCAGGCAGGCAATTATGAAGAAAGAATTAAAAATTCGCGGCTGGACTGGCCGCGGAGATGGGAGGAAAGTTTCAACGATGATTTCATGATGAAACTCGAAAAATTCATCCTCTGATTTCATCACTTACGGTTGTCATCTTATGAACAAGAAAACACTTTATTTGCACGTTGGCTTTCCCAAAACGGGGACATCCGCCATACAGGACTTTTTGTATGTTAATTCAGACCAGCTTAAAGAAATCGATTATTATTACCCCAAAACAGGGCTGCTCGGACGGGCGGGACATGCCCTGCTGGCTCCCGCTTTAAAGCGCGCCGATAAAAAGACCGCGGACGATTTGCTTTCTGAAATTTCCGGCGTGAAACAGAAGAACATCATCATCAGCGCCGAGTTTTTTTTCGGCTTTACCGAAAAGGAAATAGAATTTTTAAAAAGCCTCTTTGAAAATTTCGCTGTTTACATCGTTGTCTATTTTCGCCGGCAGGACCATCGCGTCGAGTCCGGTTATATCCAGGTTATTAAGGACACGGATATGCGCTTTTCCCGCGACATAGCCCGCTACATCTGGTGGCTGAAAAAAAATCCCCGCAGGCTTAATTATTACGCCTTTTTAAGACCATGGGCGAAAACTTTCGGCAAAACAAATATAATCGTCAGGGTATATGAAAAAAGGCAGCTTCCGGACGGCCTGCTGCCGGACTTTCTCAAAAACGTCGGCATTCACGATATTTCACGATTTACGATACCGGAAAAAGACGTAAACCCCACCTTGCCTGTCGCTTTCGTAAAATTGCTCAAATTTACCAACAGGTTTTCCCTGCCGAAAAACATCCATCTGATACTGCTCAGAGCCATGATGTCCCTCACGTCACTGATGCTGGTTTTTAAAAAGAAAGGGTTTTCTAAACCCGCGTTTCTTTCCCCGGAGCAAAGACGCAAATTATTGGCTCAATATGAAGAATCGAACAAAAGGGTGGCTGTCGAATATCTCCGGCGGGAAGATGGAGTCCTTTTCTACGAACCCCCGCCCGTGTAAGATGAAACTAAATATCAAACGGATTGATCTGTTTAAATCATCCCTGAAGTAAATGACCCTCCCCTTCGGGCTGAATATCACTACCGGTCGCTTCGAAGGGTTTCATCATGGGCATTTACCCAAACTGCTCTTCATCGGCGGCAAACTGCATCCATCTCAATTCCAGATTGAGGCGTTTGTTGGCCGCCGCAAGACGCGCACTTTCCGTTTTCGGTAACGGAACATCGCCCACCCGGCTGTAGCCCGCCCTTCGCAAAACAAATTTAATGTGTTCCTGAAACTGCTCGGGCAACTGAGCGATAATTTTTTCCTGATCTTCAATGCGCTCCTTTTCGGTATAAATATCCTGACTGCCGGGAGCAGCAAGCGGCTCTATCAGCTCCGCCGCATCATCCTCCGTAAGATAATCCGGCACCAGAAATTTATTATTGGCGACAAAATTATCCTGAACGTACTTCATCTCTTCCTCGGGGAAACAGCAGGAAGGCACTGTTTTCCCCAAACCGATTTTGTTTTTCAGGGCAACATTTATAATCAAGCTGACAATCTTCCATTGCATGGAAAAAAATCCCGGCAGATTGTTCAGCCGGCAGATGAGGTCTGTGGCAATGTCCGGCGCGGATTCGTGTGTTTCCAGTTCCAGACCTTTAAAGGCGGGTATAGCCTGCTTGGGAATGTCAATAATATTCAATAAATCTTTAATGATTCCAAAATTATGCGCCACCTGCCGGTAAGGCCGGACAACGACGTTCTCCCTCCCAAAAAAGGATGACCATTCTTCCAGGCGTTTCGGATAATCTCTGAGAAAGTGTCGTGAACGCTGTAAAACTCCTGATTTCAAGTATATGGGAAAATCGCCATTGAATCTTGTTTCCGACATTTTTACTCGGGTTTTAAAAGCTGATTTCAGCCACTCCTCCTGACGGCGAAGGTAAAAAACAACAATAACTTTTTTTGCTATTTGTTTTAAAGTTTCCTTCAATATTTCATAATTGGAAAAACGTGAAAATCCCTCGGCGCTGATGATTACATTTTTCTTTTCCTTTTCGCTTATTTCTTTTTTAAGCGACTCCCAAAAAACAGGGTTAAGATAAACTTCGGTATCAGAATGAAGGCTGGCAAACAGATAGTAGTGTTGATCCCATTTAACTCCTGAGCGAGGATAGATATAGCCAAGAGCTTCGAGGATTTCCCTGTTTTGCGCGAGAAACGCCTGCAGGGCTGTTGTCCCGGTTTTGGGCAGCCCCGCGTGGATAAAAAAAGTTTCTGCTTTCACGGTCTTCCCTCCCTGAAAATATAGTGTGGAAAAAATGGACAAAAAAGTATGTTCTTAGTCAAAACTAAGAACATTTAACAAGATTCGACTTATGTGTCAATGTTTTTTAAACATCTCTCTTTTTGAATGTTTAGCATAAAGCTGAATATCTTACTGGGGGAAAATGTCACTTTTTGTTTTCCGACTGTTCTGTGCCATTCTCGTAAGCATCTGTTCCGCAATTTCCCGATAGATGGGCTGTAAACCCCTTGATTAAAATACGAAACTGCGCTATATGCTGGCGTCATTTCTAATGACAAATAAAAATAAACGGTTTTCAGCCGGCTAGCGTAAATTCTGCTTATGATTTTTAGTTCCGCCACATTTCTGTTTATTTTTCTGCCGTTCTTCCTGCTTCTTTATTTTTCCCTTCCGTGGAAAAATTCCATTCTTCTGGTGGCCAGTCTTTTCTTTTACGCGTGGGGAGAGCCGTTTTATATCTTTCTTTTGCTTGCCGTTATCGGCGCGAACTACCTTTTTGGCCTTTCTCTTTCCAAAAACGCTGCTCCTCTCCGGAAAAAGATTTTTCTTTTCGCGGCCGTCGCGTTCAATATAGCGGTTCTCGCGTATTTTAAATATTCGGGATTTTTCCTTGACAATATCAATGAGTATATTGTCGTTCCTCTTTTGAACCGGGAAATCTCGTTTTCTCCTCCAGCTCTGCCCCTGGGCATTTCCTTCATCGTATTTCAGGCTATCACCTACGCCGTGGATATTTACCGGGAAAGGGCGCCCGAAGAAAAAAACCCTCTGTTCGTCGGTCTGTACATCTCCATGTTCCCCAAACTGGTTGCCGGCCCCATTGTCCGCTTTGAGGAAATTTTTCGGCAAATGCATTCCCGTTCGGCGAATTTCCGTAATTTTACGGGCGGCATTGAGCGTATTATTGTCGGGATGGGCAAGAAACTGCTCATCGCGGACACGCTTTCCGTGGCGGTGGACAGCATTTTTTCCCTGCCGCCGAGCCAGCTTCCCGCGGCAACGGCATGGTTCGGCTCCGTGTGCTACACTCTGCAGATTTATTACGATTTTTCCGGTTATTCGGACATGGCCATCGGAATGGCAAAAATGATGGGGTTCAAATTTCCCGAAAACTTCAATTTTCCCTATCAGGCGCGCACTGTCCAAGAATTCTGGCGGCGCTGGCACATGACTTTATCGTTTTGGTTCCGCGATTACCTCTATATTCCGCTGGGCGGAAACCGCCGGGGCAAAGCACGGACATATTTTAACCTGCTGTTCGTCTTCACCCTTGTCGGCTTCTGGCACGGCGCAAACTGGACATTTCTCTTCTGGGGCTTTTTTCACGGCTCCTTTCTGGTGGCGGAAAGAATGGGCCTGAAAAATCTTCTGAGTAAAACTTACCGCCCGCTCCAGCACCTTTATTTGGTTTTTGTGGTTTCCACAGGCTGGGTTTTCTTCCGCGCCCCGGATTTGAGCGCGGCGTTGGGATACCTCAAGGCAATGTTCGGTTTCAACGAAGCTGTTCCTCATCTTTACAGCCTGTTTCAGTTTGCCAATCCTTATACTTCTTTCGTGATGATTCTCGCGGTTCTTTTTTCCGGCACGCTGATTCCCTCTTCCATAGTAAAAATTTACCGCCGCGTGCTTCGCCGCGTCCTCCCCTCCCACCGCAGCTGGAGGGTTCGCTCCTTTGACGCGGCCCGAATCATGTTTCTTGCGTTTGTTCTGGTTTTGTCGTTAATGACGGTTGCTTCGCAAACACATCAGGCTTTTATCTATTTCAGGTTTTAAAAAAATGACTGCGTTTTCTTCCATAAAAAAATCACGAGTTATAGCCAAAACAACCGTCACCCTGATGTTTGTCGCGTTTTTGTTGACCCCGCTGTTTCTCATGGGGAAACCGAGCTTATTTCTCCCCGGTTTTCATGAAAACCGCAGATTGGCGGCCCTTCCTGAAACCCCCAAAAACGTGACGCAAATCAAAGAATATTGCCGGAAAATTGATAATTATGTTTCGGATAACTTCGGCCTTCGGGCTTTGTTTATATCACTGAATTCATTTCTTAAGTTCAAGATATTTGCCACCTCTCCTACAGAAGAAGTTTTTGTCGGCGCAAACGGCTGGCTCTACAAAAGATTTAACATCAGGGATTTCATGGGCATAAATAGCATCGGGAATCGCGAACTCCGCCAATGGAGAATAATTCTGGAAGAACGGCGCGACTGGCTGGCCAAAAGAGGCATTGAACTTCTGCTGGTGGTGGCACCGGCCAAACAAAGCGTTTACCCGGAATTTCTGCCCGGATACATGGTCAAAAAACCGCAGAATACAAAAACCGACCAATTTCTGGCCTATATGCGCGACCGTTCGGACTTGAAAATTGTCGATTTGCGCCGGCCGCTTATCGAAGGCAAAAAAGAATTCCCCGTTTTTTACAAAACCGACCACCACTGGAATTATCGTGGCGCGTTCATCGGCTATCAGAAAATAGCCGAGGCCCTGCCGCGATATTTTCGCCGGGATGATGTTTTGCATATCAATGATATGACCGTGGAGCCGAGCTATCTGAAAACAAATCTCTATAACATGATGGGTCTCACCGACGGCGAAACTGTGGATTTTCTCGCCCCCGCGAGGGGGTGGCTGTCCAAACGCTTGAAGCCGGATACCCCTGTCTTAAAGAAAATAAACCAAAAAGCTTACGCCACGGTAACGGAAATTAATAATCCAGCATTGCCCAAAGCCGTTTTTCTGGGAGACTCTTTTATGGGCTGGAACTCACGTTTTGTGGCCGAACATTTTCGACGCGTTGTTTTTACAAATCTCTGGATAGCCAAATCACACTGGGAACATTTCCCCGTTGAATTGATTCGTCAGGAGAAACCTGATGTCGTGGTCGTGCAAATAGTGGAGGGAAGACTGGGACACGGCAAAGCCGCTGCTTTTCTGGCCAAACCCGGGGAAATAACAAATAAACAGGAAGTCCGGCAGGCCCGTCTGCGCAAATTATTTGCCGCTTCTTCCGCTTCGTCTTATCATCCCGTATTTCGTCCGCAGAATAACGGCTGCGCAATCACCTGCCCTGATTCGGAAAAAGACAGGAAAACACTCTGGATAACGCGCCTTATCCTGAAAAACAACGCTCCGGCGAAAATTTTTCTCGCGTCGGAAAACAAAAAAGCTTTCCCTCCCCGCCTTCTGGAAACTCATGAAGTGAAGCTGGCCAAAGCAGGTAAACACGAAATATTTATCTGCGTCGCCTGCGGTCAATTTCAGAAACAACAGCTCTTGAAAATAGAAGGCGGATGGACGGAAATTTTATCCGTGGAATTGCGGCGGCATGCTGACGCCGATGAATAAACATACATTTTAAAAAACCGTTTTAAAAATATCACCCGGGGTTTTCTATGTCCGTAACCGTGGTTATCGTGAACTATAACAGCGGCAAACTGCTGGCCGAATGTCTGCGTCACCTGGCGGCACAGACGGTTTTGCCCGCGCGTATCATCGTGGTGGATAATGCCAGCACGGACGGTTCCGCGGAAATCGCCGATACTTCCGCTACCCTGACCGTAATCAGGATGAAAGAAAATATAGGTTACGCCGCGGCCAACAATCGCGCTTTGGCCGAGTGCACCGGCGAGTTCGTGGCCATGCTCAATCCCGACGCTTTCCCCGCGCCGCAATGGCTGGAGCGCCTGCTTGAAGCGGCGGCCGGATATCCGGATTACGCCCTGTTCGGAAGCCGTCTGGTTTCCGCCGAAAACCCTGACCTCCTTGACGGCGACGGAGATTGCTATCATGCGAGCGGACTGGTTTGGCGCGCCGGTCACGGACAGCGCTTTGCGCAGGAAAGCAAAACGTGGGAAATATTTTCCCCCTGCGCGGCCGCCGCCATGTACCGTGCCCGCGTCCTGCGCCGGGCCGGCGGCTTCGATGAAGACTTTTTCTGCTATCTGGAAGATGTTGACCTTGGTTTCCGGCTTCGTCTGCTCGGCTACCGCAGTCTTCAGGTAGCGGGTGCCGTGGCGCGCCACGTGGGTTCGGCCACCACAGGCGGGCAAAAAGGCGCCTTTGCTCTCTACCACGGTCATCGCAACCTGGTATGGACTTTTGTGAAGAATATGCCGGGGGCGCTGTTTTGGCTTTTGTTGCCGTTCCATGTTTTGTTGAACTTAGTGAGCGTTATCTGGTTCGCTTTGCGGGGGCGAGGCAAAGTAATTTTACGGGCCAAGAGAGATGCCCTGTCCGGTTTGCCGAAAATGTGGCAAAAGCGTCAACAAATTCAAAAAAACCGCGTCGGGACAATCGCGGGCATTTGGCAAAGATTATGCGTGCTGACGATTAAAAGAAACTCCTGATTTTCCGTTCGCCGGCCATTACCGCCCCGGCGCCTTCAGATTTATACCACGGCGGACAAATCCCCGCTTTGCTCAATCGAGGGCAAGAAATAAAAAAATTCCGTAAATTTTCAGACGCTTTCACGCATATCACCCCCCTATCAAAAAAATTATTTTGACATTCCTATGAATCAAGTTTATATTAAATGCGAAGTAGTTGACCTGTAATCCGACTGTAAAATTTTAATTTAGAAAAAGCGGCAACTGTACGAAAAACTTAATATTGGAAGCAAAAGCCTTACCCGCCGTGTCTAGACAAGCCTTCTTGCCTGGTCGCGTTAATTCTTGGACAAAATTATACTCACTTAAAAAAATTATCTTTCCATTTGTAATCATTGTGCTTTTTATGATTTTTACCGCCTGCGTGCAGGCGGCTCCGCCCACCGCGCCGCCGCCCGGCCCCTCCTCTGCTCCGGCCTCTCCTGATATTGTGGAAGGCCGTCAGCCAGATGGAACCGTCATTAAGATGTATTTAAAAGGCGACGAACGCATTAACTGGGTGGAAACGGAAGAAGGCTATACGATAGCCCAAGATGAAAAAGGTTACTGGCGCTATGTCCAGAAATACATAGGGAAGAAGCCGGTTCTTTACGAAGTCCCCGCGGAAAAAGCTCCGCCGGAGGGACTGAGGAAAAATATCCGGCCTGTACTTGTAAAATAAAGCAAATGAAGTGGGTCTATCTGCTGAGGGGAAAAGAGCAAGCGCCTTCATCACGCGGCCTGTGGAAAATATAACGGATTAAGTTTTATCAACAAAGGAGAAATTAAATGAAAACAAATGCAAGATTACTTATATTGCTCTTCGGGCTGCTTCTGCTGATTCCCGCGCCGGCGCTTGCCGTTCCTGCCTCTCCCGATCCGGTGGAAATTACCCAGCCCACGGGAGGCCCTCCCATCAAGGTCTTCCTCAAAGGAATGGAATGGAACAACTGGGTGGAAACAAAAGAAGGCTACACCATCGCCCAGGATAACGCAGGATACTGGCGGTATGTGAAAGGATACGATGGGACAAAGCCTGTTCTCGACGCGGCGCTCGTCGGCCAGGGCGCCCCACCCGCGCATTTATCCCCGAAAATGCTGCCTTCAGTTTATCAAAAAATGTCGGTTAATTCTGCCGGTCATGAAGTGCTTACCGTTTCTAAAGTGGCAACTGACCAGGAATCCTCTTTAGAGGAAAGCGTTTCGATGGAATCCGCCGCAGTAAGCGATACGCTGCAACAGGCGCCATACGGCACCTTCAACGGCAAGATTCTTTTCATCCTGGCCAGTTTTTCCAACAGAGCGGGGACTTATTCTCGCCTTTCTTTCGCTAATTTCATTAAGTATAACATCAAGGATTTCTACTCCAAGGCGTCTTACGGCAAAGTTACCCTTAGCCCCGCCGCTGAAACTCACGGCACAGCCAATGACGGCGTGGTCGGCTGGGTTAATCTCGGTTACAACCATCCGAACACGGGAGACAATACCGATACCCGCAATCAGAAGATTGTCAAGGACGCCATCTTGAAGGCCAATCCGTATGTTAATTTCGCCGCTTTTGATAAAAACAGCGATGGTTACGTTGATTGCGACGAACTTGCGGTGGTTGTTATCGTCGCCGGATTTGAAAGGTCATACAGCACCTACACGCCGAACGTCTGGGGGCACAAGTGGTCGCTGGACGGGGTGGGAGCACCCACCGTTGACGGAAAAATAGTCGGAGCCTACCACAACGGCAAAGGCGGATACGCCCAGTTCGGCGAAATTCATCAGAGCAATGCCACGGATAAGCATATTGCCTCCATGGGCATCATGGTGCATGAACTCGGCCATCTGATTTTCGGCCTGCCGGATCTTTACGATACCGATTACTCCACCAGCGGCGTCGGGGCCTTCTGCGTCATGTCCGGAGGCAGTTGGGGCAAAGCCGCCACAGACACCTACAGCGGGCAACGGCCTGTTTTGCCTTCCGCCTGGATTCGAGTGAACCGCGGCTGGGTTGCCCCCGTAACGGTGGGCGGTCCTACGGCCGTGCTAAGGAACGTAATCGCCGCCGGATATTCGACCACCGGTTTAAACACTGTTTTTAAAGTAACAACACCCTTAGCCAGTCAGTACTTTCTGGTCGAAAACAGACGGCCTGTCGGTTACGACAGAGGTCTGCAAAAATACCTGGGGGCCTCATTTGGCGGCCTGGCAATATGGCACATCAACAGTGCTGTTGCTGACAATGATGGAGCCATCCGCAAAGTGGATCTGGAAGAAGCCGACGGCACACAATTGGGGACAGGCTCGGGCAGCAAAACCGATTTATGGTACGTGGGCAATAAAGTTAAGTTTGATAACACGACTAACCCAAACACACGTCTGTATAACGGAGATTCAACATGTATTGAGATAATCTCCAAGAGCGGTCCGGCAGTGAATCTTCATAGCACATCATTCAAGAAACCGGCCACTTGCCCCTGCAGTCCCAAGGCCTGTGGCTTATATAAGGGAGATTGTAACCCAAAGATTTCTCCCTGTTACTGCTGGAAAGACTCTAATGGTAAAGGTTGGTGTTCGGACGATTTCTGGTGTAACTCTTTCCCTGACTGCACTGTAAATTCAGACTGCGCCTCCGGTGTATGCGCTTATGACAGTTGCTGCGGAGTGCCCAAGTGTGCGCCGAAAACATGTACGGGAAATATTCAGGGAGCACCACCTGCTAAATCTTCAGGCAATTCTAGTCCGTATGAGTTTGGTGATACTGGCGCTTCCTGTCGCTAGTACCAATCTAAAAATATAAAGAAGTAACTAAAAATGCGGCTCTTGCGGTTTTAACCCAAGGGCCGCATTTTTAACGTTTAACCGCCGCCGCGCCGCCTTTGATTTTTGTTGCTTTTCAAAAATAAGGGGTCTATAAAGAACGAAAATATTTTCATAAGGAGGGGGGGTCTTTATGAAAAAAATTGTCGCCTTAATTATCTTATTATTAATCATTTTCAGCAATGATTCGCTTTGCGCGGCCACGTTTTCTCAGGCCGACCTGACGGGCAAATGGCGCGTCAACATGCTGATGAAAGGGGCCGATGGACCGCAGTGGATTCGCGCCTACGTTTCCGTTAATGCCGCGGGAAACATGACCTGTTTGTCCTACGCGGACAGTCAGGGCGGAAATTCTTGCCCCGTTGAACCTCTGGATTGGAATTTAACCATCAGTTCTCGCGGCGTAATCACGCAAACAGGCGCGAACGCGGCAAGCCAAAGTCACGCGACGATGAACGCCGGCAAAAATCTAATTGTCGAAACGGGAACAAGCGACACTCGTTACCAACTGACCGTATGGCAGAAAGAAGTGACGGGAACCACATACCTGGCCGGCGATGTGCGGAACAAATCATGGGTTATGCATGAACTTACCGCCGGGACAACAAAAAATTTCTGGAAGCACGGAAAAGGCACCATCGACGCGACCGGCAAAATAACCATATCCAGCGAAACCGACCCCTGGGGCACTGATTTCCCGGGCGCTACCGGTGTAACCATGACGCTATATGCCTCCGGAGTGGTCACATTGACCGGAGAAGATATGGGCACTTATCAGGGATTCCTTTCCAACGACAAGAAGACTATTGTGGGCACATACACGGATGATTACGGTCAGGGCGATATCCGCTATCGTCTGATGATTATCCAGTTTACCGGCAAGGTTTACACCTCCGGCCCCATACCCGACGGTACCCGCAGTAATCACATGCTTTCCTGCGGCGCCGCGAATTTCTGGGTCCATCAGACAAGTATCACATATTCCGGCAGCACATTTTTCCGCGACTGGGTATCGAGCATTATCGGGGCAAATTCTCCCGCCAGTGCCCGTCATCTCACGCTGGACACAACAGGTAAAGTTACCATGGCCGAAGACAATACCTTTCACGGGCAGGCATCCCACGACGGGACATTCACCGTCAGCACAATGACAAATAATAAAGACGACGGCGTTTATGGTCTTCAAATAAGCATGCCAGGAAATTACCAGAGCATACCCAAAAAAGATTTCAACTCTGACGGCGTCTCCGGCATCATCTGGAAAAGGCCGGACAGCAAACACATCCTCTGGTTCATGAACAAAACCGGAAGCGCAACAAGCACAAAGTTGTTTACGGCGCTGACCACATGGAATGTTATCGCCACCGGTGATTTCAACGGCGACGGCGTTTCCGATATCATCTGGAAAAGGCCGGGCAGCCAACCCCTCCTGTGGTTAATGAACAAAACCGGAACCGTAAAAATTGCCAAGGTTCTCACGGCTCTTGCCACCTGGACCCCCTACGCCTCTGCGGATTTCAACGACGACGGCATCTCCGACATCATCTGGAAAAGACCGGATGGCAAACATATCCTCTGGTTCATGAATAAAACCGGCGGCACGGCAAGCACGAAGGAACTTACGGCGCTTACCACCTGGAATGTTATCGCTAGCGGTGATTTTAACGGTGACGGCGTCTCCGATATCATCTGGAAAAGACCGGACAACAAGCATGTCCTCTGGTTCATGAATAAAACCGGCGGGGTAACAATCGCCAAGGCTCTTTCGGCGCTTACCACCTGGACTCTTGTCTACACGGGAGATTTCAACGGCGACGGCGTTTACGACATTATCTGGAAAAGGCCGGATAACAAACATGTGCTCTGGTTCATGAATAAAACCGGCGGCGCAACAAGCGCCAGGGTAATTGGAGTTCTGGCTACCTGGACTTTTATCGCCACCGGCGATTTCAATGCCGACGGCATTTTCGACATCATCTGGCAAAGACCGGACAACAAGTATATACTTTGCTTCATGAACGAAGATGGAACAATAAAAAGCAACAAGTTGCTTTTTTCCCTTGCTCAATGGATTCTGACGCCCGATAAAACAGCCGGAGCATAAATACTTTTTTATTTGGGGAGGGGATTCCCCCTCCCCCATTTTTTTCATCATTTACTTGCCAAAAATAACGCGTAAAGTTATTATTTGTTAAATAAGTGTTAACTAACATTCTTATCTGGATAAAATCAACTTCTTGTTTATTTGTTTTGCGTCCGGGTTATGTTTATGGGCGAGATTCCTTATCCTAAACATTTTCAGACATCATCTTTCCGCGCATACTTCATGTTTTATGCTTTCAACAGTATGATTTTCTTACAATATTTCGATATTTCTTGCCTCAATAAACTTATAATGCTATTTTTTACACGGACCCGGAAAATCAGATGAAATCCAATGTAGCCGAAAAGATTGCTGAATATTTTAAACTAATTATGATTGCCGCGGCGTGTCTTGCCTGTATTTTATCCCCACCTTCAGGATATGCCCTGCAGCCCCCGCCTCCTCCACTGGATATTGAGCAGTTGGAAATCCTTATTTCGCGGGCGGAGGTAATTGTTGTCGCAAATGTAAAGCAAGTTAAGGACACGGAATGCATTATAGAAGCCACATTATGTGTTGAAAAATTGTTAAAGGGCGAAATTCCCGGAAAGGCGATTGAAATCAAGGAAACGTATAAAACTGCCGCTTCCCCGTCAGCCACGCTTAAGCCGGAAAACAAAAACGACGGAGCGACCATTGTTCGTTCCGTGGCCGGCCCAAGCTCTTATCGCGGCAAGTATGAAAAAGGATTAAGGATTATTGCGCTGCTGGAAAAAGATGAAAAAACCGATAAATACAAACCGCTGGGTTCCGGCACATACAATGAACACCTCTGTGAATTTATTATAGAAAACGGCGGAGTGAAGTCTTTGTACTTTCGCTTCGCGCAAGACGTATCAATATACACCGGCAGCGAAAAATACTTTATTTGTCTGATCAAGAAGTTAATAAGACATGTTCCCGAATAAAAATATAAGGAGGCGAATAATGGCCAAACAATCAAGAAGCTGTTTACACCGTTTTAGCGTTTGTTTTCTAATCTGTTTGCTTTTCACATTTTCCGCCTTTTCTGTCCATGCACAGGATGAAGTGACAAAAACAGCGCTAAAAAAAGGCCCTGTTAAACAGGTTAACGAATTCTACAGCACCCAGGAAATAACTTTCAGCGACGGAACAGTCATAACCCGGAGCATCATCGGCGGGCCACCGAGACCGCCCATCGGCTATGACCATCAGCGCTCAACTATTTTTTTGTCTATGCCTGATGAAGTAATACCGGATGAGGCAAAAGCAACCAAAGCGATAAACGTCCCCGGTTATAAATGGGTATTTGGATGCTCTTCCGTTTCCGCAGCGATGATTGCCGCTTATTATGACCGCACAAGATATCCAAAAATGTACACCGGCCCCGCCAACAGCGGTGTTATGCCGCCGAACAACAGCATCACATATTGGCCCACCTGGTCTGACTTTTTTGTAACATACCCCAATCTACCCCTGGCCGCTTCAAAAAAAGGCGTTGATGGCAGAACCACCCGCGGCTCCATAGATGATTATTGGATTAGATACGATAGCCTTGAAGATGACCCATATATTGGCAGTTGGACGCAGCATGCCTGGAAGGATGCCGTAGGCGATTACATGAAAACCAGTCAGTCCGCCTATGGCAATAGTGACGGCTCAACACAATTCTGGAATTACGGGAGCGCAACGCCTTTAACTTGCAGTGAAATGACAACCTTAGAATCTGCTGGGCATAAAATAAGCTGGAATGACGGAACTTACGGAAGAATGCTTTTTTACAAAGCCAGAGGATATAGAGTAACCCAGTGTTACAATCAGCATACGGACAACAGGTATGCAGGAGGATTTTCTTTCGCCCAGTATAAGGCGGAAATTAATGCCGGCCGGCCGGTGATGATTAACGTGACGGGGCATACGATGGTCGGCATTGGCTACGACGATTCAACAACTCCTCCCACAATCTATATCCGTGATACGTGGGATTACCAGACTCATACTATGCCCTGGGGCGGCTCCTATGAAAGCATGGAACTTCAGTCTGTCAGCATCGTTAACCTCGCCCCTCCCCCGCCTCCGCTGGATGATTTCAACGCCGACGGCATCTCTGACACCATTTGGAAAAGGCCGGACAATAAGCATTTGCTCTGGTTCATGAACAGAACCGGCAGCGCGGCAAGCACGAAGCTCCTTGCCGCTATTGCCACATGGAATTTTGCCGCCAGCGGTGATTTCAACGCCGACGGCATCTCCGACATCATCTGGAAAAGGCCGGATGGCAAACACGTCCTCTGGTTCATGAACAAAACCGGCAGCGCAACAAGCACAAAGGTCCTTGCCGCTATTGCCACATGGGATTTTGACGGAACCGGAGATTTTAACGCCGACGGCATCTCCGACATCATCTGGAAAAGGCCGGATGGCAAACACGTCCTCTGGTTCATGAACAAAACCGGCAGCGCAACAAGCACAAAGGTCCTTGCCGCTATTGCCACATGGGATTTGGCCGAAACCGAAGATTTTAACGCCGACGGTATCTCCGACATGCTCTGGAGAAGACCGGATGGCAAATACGTCCTCTGGTTCATGAACAAAACCGGCAGTGCAACAAGCGCAAAGGTCCTTGCCGCCCTGGCCACATGGAATTGCAGAGCCAGCGGAGATTTCAACGCTGACGGTATCACCGACCTCCTCTGGAGAAGGCCGGATGGCAAGCACGTCCTCTGGTTCATGAACAAAACCGGCAGCGCAACAAGCACAAAGCTCCTTGCCGCTGTTGCCACATGGAATTTTGCCGACATCGGAGATTTTAACGCTGACGGAATCTCCGACATCATCTGGAAAAGACCGGATGGCAAACACGTCCTCTGGTTCATGGACAAAACCGGCAGCGCAACAAGCGCAAAGGTGCTTGCCGCCTTGGCCACATGGATTCTGATTGATGCCGGATAAAACAGCCGGAGCATAAATACTTTTTTATTTGGGGAGGGGATTCCCCCTCCCCAAATTTTATTTCCGCAACTGTTCACCTTCAAAATTAAGTCTGGTAGAGATATTATTAATTATCTCATTCTTTCCACAACCGGGCGGGAGGTTTTCTAAACCACTCCCCGCGGGCGTCTCTTTCCACAACCGTCAGAAAAACATAGTCCGGCCTGTAGGTTTCGACCAGCCCGGCCATGGTTTCCGGTTCCAGCGCCGCATAATGAATTTGCAGGGTTTCGGTAAAAGTAGCGGCCATAAAGGGAGACAACGCCGTACCAAAGGAATCGCGCAGCCACAGAACCTTTCTGTGATTTAAGGCGTGCTTCGACCTGACGAGAAGCGGGCACATCGGAGGGGCGATAGGGGGATTGCCGCCGGAAGCGGTGAGCCGGCCTGTTTCAAAATCGTACCGCTGTGTTTCGACGGGGTTTCCCCCGATTATTTTAACTCTTGCCTCGATGTCGCTCAACATCCCTGCCATCCTCAGAAATTTCGCCAAATCGCCGCCGCGCCGCTCTTTTGTTTTCAGTACACGCGCCTCTTCTTTGGAAAACCATTTTAAGTCCGTTTCCGTGCGTTTAATTTCCCTGCCGAAGGCGCAAAAAGCCACCCATGCGCCTAGCCTGTTCCAATGGGTGTCTGTTTTATAGTATAGGTCTTCGGCGAATTGAGCCTTCGCTTTTATTAATGCCCGCCGCGCGTCAAGATGGCTCTCCCGGCTGACATTATCCACCAACACGTCTGTGGCATAGCCGTCTACCGGCCGCGCCCAGTCTGGCGCGAATTCCGGATAAACGGAATCTTTATCCGGACAAATCATTACTTTGTATAACCGGACTCCCTTGCGTGCCAGCAACTGCTTCCACTCTTTCGAACACCTCGCAATTTCTCCGGCGTCTTTTATTTCCTCCGCGGTCGCGACACGACGCTTTACAGAAATCGATTTCGCGTACATGTCTCCTAAATAGAGCCATCCTTCTTTCCCGATTACAACCTGATTCGGATTTGTGGAAATGCCCAGCGGATATAAAACCCTGGCCAGATAAGCCAACCCGAAATCAAAATTATAAATGACGGATCTGCTCCACCACTTCTCGTTTTTTTCTCTGTTGGCTATGGTGAGATTAACTGCCGGAATAACCGTCAGGGCGAGTAGCGCCGCGCAAACAAATATGAGAACGTTTTTTTTCATGGCCGCACCTGTTAAAAATTGAAATAAAGGAACAGCTGGCTTTTCGTCGCCAGCATCGCATACATGGCAACACAGAAAAGAAAAAGCGTTCCCAACAGTTTTGCCGCGCCGTAATTTCCGCCGGTCATTAATTCATAAGAATTTTTCCGGCTGATAAGCACAAACGTAATTCCAGCAGCAATAAAGCAAAGTAAATTTGCGGCAAGGCCGGCGGGAAGCCATTTCAAAAGAAAATCCGAAAACCGCCCGCCCCACGCCAGATACATTGTGGGGATGAATTCGACGGGGAAATTATGCAACGAGCCGAAATCCACCATTCCGCGCAGAATTTTCAACGCGTCATCCATTGTCCCCGCACGAAAAAAAACCCAGGTAATGTTGATGAAGTTGAATGTCAAAAGCCATGCCAGAGCCTTCGGCATGCGGAAGCCGGTTTTGCTCCACAAGCGGTGTACGACAAGCGCGGCGCCGTGTAATGCTCCCCAAGTAACGAACATCCAGCTTGCGCCGTGCCAAAGCCCGCACAGCAAAAAGGTCACCATCAGGTTAAAGTAAAGACGCGCATCGGAATAACGGCTGCCGCCCAGAGGAATGTAGAGATAATCCCGGAGAAAACGACTTAGCGTTATGTGCCATCTTCGCCAGAACTCACGTATATTCAGTGCCTTATACGGAGAATTAAAATTCAGCGGCAGACGGATATTAAATAACAACGCCGCGCCCATTCCCATATCGCAATAGCCGGAGAAGTCATAGTAAATTTGAAAAGTATACGAAAGACTGGCGCCCCAGGCGCTGAAGAAATCAATAACAGCCCTGCCCTCGTCGAAACCGGCATTCGCCCATACCGCAAAAGTGTCCGCGATAATAACCTTTTTAAATAAACCAATAGTAAAAATAAATATGCCGGCGACAATATTTTCGTAATTTAACGCCGCGGTCTGTCGGGATTTGAATTGCGCCTCCACCTCGCCGTAACGCATAATCGGGCCTGCTATAAGGTAAGGGAAAAAAGTTACAAACAGACTGTAATTAAGAAGGTTGTGTTCCTTTGCCCGCCCCCGGTAACTGTCCACCAAATAGGCAATCTGCGTAAACGTGAAAAAGCTGATGCCGAGGGGCAGTATTATCTGAGGCAAAACATAATCAAAATTAAAAATAACATTTACGTTTTCGATAAAAAAGTCCGTGTACTTAAAATATCCCAGTAAAACCAGATTCGCGAAAAGGCCAAAGACCAGAATAAAGCGGCGCGAAAACGGCAAACTTTTTGATTCCTGATTCGGGAAAAGGTGTCTGCCCACAATAAAGTTAAAAAAGACCGAGCCCAGCAGAAGAGGCAGGTAAGCAATATTCCAATACGCGTAAAAAAAAAGGCTTGATGCCGTTAACCAGGACCTGCCCGCAAGATGGAAACGGGTCTGATTCAGAAGAAAATATCCGAAAAACACTATCAGAAAGAAAATAATAAACTGATAAGAGCTGAAAACCATCTAAACACATCCCCATCCGTATATATGCGGGCGCCCCCAAAGCAACCTGGCAGTCTCTACCGCATCATCCAAGATGATGCGTCTTTTAGGTCGGAATTATGCCGATGGCCACGCCAAGGAAACTGACAATCACCTTTGACCTTTGACGGAAGCCACGCTTTTAAACGCCACACAACAATTTTTACAATTTTAGCGGTTTTTTCCCGTGGTGGATAATCCAAATCTGGTAAATTTTATAACACGTCCTTATATCACTGGCAATAAAAAACCCGCTACAAATAAGCGGGTTTTCACGCTTCTTTTTCTTTATTTGATTATTAGCTGGCAAATTACGTTCTGGTGGAAGGAGGCGGGAGTCGAACCCTCGTCCGAAAATTGCTTACTGCCCTTACCACCTGGACTGTTATCGCCACCGGTGATTTCAACGGCGACGGCGTTTCCGATATCATCGTGAAGCGCGTGGGAACAGGTCAGGCCGTGCTGTGGTTTATGAAAAAGGACGGAACAAAAAGCAGCACAAAAACCCTCCTGGCCAATGATGGCACTTGGAAACTGGTAATCTGTGAATAACGGCGCCTAAGAAAGAAGAAAAAATAATATAAGTTTTAATAGATAGGGAAAGAAATTACGCTGGTTCCTGTATAAGGCGTGATGGAGAGGTCAGTCCAAATTCTGTCCAAAATGCCTTTTTCGTAGGTGAGCATGCTAAAAGATGAGCATAATTTTCAAAAGGACGGATGTCGTAAAGTGCCGTCAACGCACCCATTAGAGCATCACCCTACATATTGGGGCCAAAATCTTCTTGACACACAAGACGGCATTTCTTATATTCCATCCCACAAAAAAGTAAGGTCTTATCTATCTATTTGATGGTGGAACCAGCATGATCTAAAAATTTTGTGGAGGGTATATTACATGATTACATCGGTTGATTACTATAACAGGTTAAAATCAAGGAAACCAACTCTATATATGTTTGGAGAAAAGGTAGACGTACCTGTTGACCATCCTCAACTGAAAACGAACTTCAATGCGGTTGCCGTTTCTTATGACATGGCACTTAAGCCTGAATATGAAGATTTAATGACTGTTGTCTCGCCAATTACAGGCAAAAGAGTCAACAGGTATAACCATCCGTATATGAGCGCGGATGACCTGCTTAAAAAGGTGGATATGATAAGGACAATGGTCAGCCAGACTGGATGCCCCTGTGTATGCCGCTGTGTCGGCAGCGATGCACTTAGCACTATCGGCATCACTTCTTACGATGTTGATAAAGCATTGGGTACCAATTACTACCAGCGTTATTTAGAGTATTTAAAGTATTTTCAGGAAAACGATTTGACTGCTTCCGGAGCCGTAACTGATGCTAAGGGAGACAGAAGCCTAAGACCGCACCAACAACCAGACCCTGATTTATACGTTCATGTGGTAGATAAAAGGGAGGATGGCATCATTGTCAGAGGTGCCAAGACAAGCATTACAAATGCTGCTATCTGTGATGAAATTGTGGTAATCCCCGGCCGTGGTCTAACTGAAAAAGACGCTGCTTATGCTGTTGCTTTTGCTATCCCTGCAGACACTAAAGGTATCGTACAAATAGCAACCGCCAAATCTCCGCGTCCAGGTTTAAAAATGGAGGGCCCCATTGCACGCAGGTATGCTTTTTCTGACTCTATGATCATCTTTGAAGATGTATTCGTTCCTTGGGAGAGAGTTTTTCTCTGCGGTGAATGGCAATTTGGCGCTGGAATGGGATCACTCTTTGGTAACTTTCATAGGTTAAGCCATTGCGGATGCATCCCGGGACGCGGAGATATGCTTACAGGTGCAACTTCTCTGATTGCAAAATATAATGGCATCAGAGATAAAGGCCATGTTAGATCCAAGCTTGTCGACCTGATAACCAGCGCAGAAACTGTTTATGCATGTGGGATTACCGCCGCTGTTAAAGGAGTACGCACTCCTTCAGGTTTATATCAACCGGCAACAATTTATAGTAATACAGGAAAGCTGATTGAATCTGAAAATACTACGGCCATGATTACACCTGTAGCTGATATCTGCGGTGGCTTACTAACCACAATGCCGTCTGAAGCAGATTATTTCTCGGAAGCCACACACCAATATATGAAGAGATATTTAAAAGGCGCATCCAACCTGAAAGCAGAAGATAGGATTAAGGCTATTCACCTCGTCGCTGATCTGACTGTAACCAGACATGCGGCAGGTGGAACTGTAGCAGAAGTAATGGGAGCAGGATCACCGGAAGCGCAACGAAGGGCTATACATGATGACTACGATTTTGAAAAAAGAGAGAAAGTTGCCAAAATGCTGGCTAACATAGGTGATTAATTTCTAATTCATAACTTACCGAATGCAGATATCACGGTTATGTTGATGCTGTCCCCTGCATCCTCGAACCACAGCGAAACGAAAAGGCATTCAGGAAAAAGTTGGACACGGCTGATCCGGAAGATATACGAAGTAGATCCTCTGATCTGCCCGGCGAAATTGATTTAGCTAACAAGTATTTTTATATCCCTCATCCGAAAGAAAAAAAATTTAAGTCAGTGCCGATACTTGATAAAGACGTTGCGATTATCCGGCAAATAGGATTATCGTTTCCGGCCATGCCGTTTTTTCGGCACAATGGCGGCATAAAGGGAACATCACCCAACGAACCATTTGGCATCAAATATTTTTATAAATGATGGAAGCAGGCATGTCTTAATTTAGGCATTAAAGGCGTTGATCTATATGGTGGGACAAGGCACAGCACTGTAACAGATTTCGGGAAAAAATACTCACCGGAAACAATCAAACAAAAAGGCACTGGACATAAAACCAATAAAGCATTTGATCGCTACTTATACATCCAAGACGACGAAGCCCGCGAACTGTATGCCCATGCCCTACCAAGCCCAAATAACTTTGCAACCATTTTGCAACCAAAGAAGAAGCCCTCAAAAAATGGTAAGTTATTGGAATTATAAGCACTTTCTGGTGGAGGCGGCGGGAGTCGAACCCGCGTCCGAAAACCTTCCGCTGGAGAATCTACGCACGTAGCCTTCGTTTTATAACCTTCACGCTGGATTGCTCCCTAAGGCCGGATCGCACCGCGCTATCCTGTAAATATTCGCCGCCCTCCCCCAGGAAAAGAGTTTGGCTATCCTGTCTTAATGACGTTCTGTTCCAGCCAACAGGAAAACCGGGCAGAACGTTAGCCGACTTAAGCGGCTAAAGCGTAATCGTAGTTGTCTGCGATTATATGTTTCCTACCTGTTTAACGAGGCCTGTAGGAACCTCGGTGCGCATCTACAACTTCAAATGTCCCCGTCGAAACCGTGACGCCCCCAAAATCAGTATGGGTATAATATATTAAGTTATGCGCTGTTTGTCAAAGAAAACCGCTTTGCCGCCTTCAGAAAACAGCGCGTAAGTGTTTGATTTCAATTAATTTACTTCTCCTTTTTTCTTTCCGCCAGGCGCATCTGTCTTCTTTCCTGCGCTTCTTTGTTTCTGTGCATATCCTCATCCGTTTCTAAAATAAGAGGCGGCAGGTGAATCGGGCGGTTGTTCCTGTCCAGAGCAACATACGTTAAATACGCGGAAGCCGTGTGCTTTATTTCTCCGGTCAGCGGATTTTCGGACTCGACGCGCACTCCCACTTCCATCGACGTTTTTCCGACAAAATTAATGGAAGCTTTGAGCGTTACAAAATCGCCGATAAATACCGGATGATGAAAATCCAGGCGGTCAATGGAAGCGGTGACAACGTTCGCCCGCGCGTGACGCAGCGCCGCCACGGCTGCCGCCGTATCTATCAGTTTCATGATTGACCCGCCATGGATATTGCCCGCGGAATTGGCGTCTTCCGGATTCATCACCTGCGCCAAAACCACCCTGCTTTCACTTACTTTTTTCCCTTCCATTGCTCCGACCCCATCTTTGAGTTTTACACCTTAATCATTTTTGACTTAAAAGTCCGGGAAATATCACGGCGCTCTTCCCGTCTCTTGATGTCCTGACGGCGATCGTGCAATTTCTTCCCTTTGCCGACGCCGATTTCCACCTTGACCACGCTGTTTTTGAAATAAAGCCGCAGCGGAATCAACGATAAGCCCTTTTCCCGCGATTTACCGTAAAGCCGGCGTATTTCCCGCTTGTGCAACAGAAGCTTGCGCGGACGCAGGGGGTCATGATTATAGCGGTTTCCGTGCTCGTAATGACCGACGTGCATTTCGCGCAGAAATATCTCACCTTCGCCGACAACCGCGTAGCTGTCTTTCAGATTGGCTTTGCCCGCGCGCAGCGCCTTAACTTCCGTGCCCGTAAGCACTATTCCGGCTTCGTATGTGTCCGTTATTTCGTAATCCCGGTGCGCCGTTTTGTTGGAAGCTATCAGCTTTTGCCCTGTTTTCTCTTTTGTCATAACCAAATTTTCACATTAATCAAAAAATATTCTACATTTTTTTCGACAGCGGCAACAAATAATCAGGCCTGACGTGGCTCATCGCCTTGAAAATATTTTCGCGAATTTTTTTATTGTTTTTAGTCAGCTCATCAAGAAGATTTTTAACATAGATTCGCTTTGATGTTTTAGCCGACGGACATCTATTTTCCACCACGGGAAACTGCCGCTCGCGACAATATTTTTTCACCAATTCCTCCCGCAGATAAACCAGCGGACGGATAATGTGCATTCTGCCGCCGAATATTCTTTGCCGGGGCATCATCGTGCTTATTTCACGGCCGTAAAACATGTTAATCAGCAGGGTCTCGACAACATCGTCGCGGTGATGCGCGAAAGCTATTTTATTGCACCTTTCGGCGGCGGCAATTTCAAATATTCTCTTCCTGCGCAGACGCGAGCAAAGAAAGCAGGGGTTCTTTTTGTTGAAGTCAGAATGAGCCGCAACGCCAATATCCGTTTTCTCCATTACATAAGCGTAATTGTTTTCCCGGAGATGTTTTCCCAGCGTGTCATAGGACATGTAAGACGGGTCAAAACCCATGTCAATATTTACCGCGACAAAAGAAAATTTCGGAACGAAAATCATCGGTGAATCGAGCAAATCAAGAAGAACAAAACTATCCGCTCCGCCGGATAATCCTACCAGCACCCTGTCTCCTTCCTCAATCATTTCAAAATCCATAACGGCTTTTTCCAGCCATTTTTTCAAATGGCGGAAAAGCCTCGTATCCTTTTGCTCTTTTCCGTCAACCGTTACCATGGAATAAACATTATCACTTTGCTTTATTTATTACACTAAAAATCAGGAGGGACAGCAGACTTTTTACGACAAAATTATTTTAATTAAAGATACTTACGAGTGCAATGCGCGGTTAACTTTTTACAGCAGCTTGAACAGACGGCGGCGCAGCACTTCCATTTCCGCTCTGTTTTCCGTAAGCAAATACATCTTTTCTTTTTTGCCGCCCTTAACCTCTTTTGCTGCTTCGGATATCAATTCCGCACCCGCCAGAAACTTGATTACATTAGTATAATTCGATTGAGAAAGAGCTTCGGCGCGTAAAACCTCTCCCTTGCGGTAAAGCCTGTTCGCCAGGGCTCTGATTTTTTTCAGCCATTCTCTTTCCTCCAGCGCCTGTTTCTTCAAATAGGAACAGCTGCGGACAACAATCCAGTAGGATTCCAGATAATTGTGAATTAATCCCGCGAAAGATTTAAGCCTCATCCGCCCCCTGCCCTTTATTTCTATCCAAACCTCATCTTCGCGTTCCTCGGGTCTGATCATTTTCCGGTTATACAAATATTCGAGAACGTCATTCACCTCATCGACATCATCCTTGTTTTCATCAAAAATAAACTCGTTCCACAGAAGCTTTTTAAGAAATTTGTAGTCCCCCATGATACGGCTGAGGGGAACCACGTCTTCATTGCTTTTCACCATGGAAGTGGCGACAAAACTCAGCGGCACGAAAAAATGCAAAATGTTGTTTTTGTAATATTCGAGGTAAAGCCGCTTATCGTCTTCCAGAGAATAAACCACTTCTTGCATTTCTTCGATTTCGTCCTCTTCCGCGGAGATTTTGGCGATGATATTGGACTGGGTGTAAATATTCAGCGCATCATTAATCGCCTTCTCCTTATTGGCAAAAGTTGCGGCGAATTTTACCTTTTTCAGGAGTAAATATTCATAAAATTCGTTTAAATTATCCATCAGTTCTTCATGCGATATTCCCCGGCGATCATGGCTGAGGATGACCGCGGCAACAAGAGCAAAGGGAGTGATGACGGAAACTTTATTTATTTCCAGAACAATTTCGTAACCGATTTTTCGATAGAGGGCCTGCCTTTCCTCCAGCGTCATCTGCTCGATCGGTTTTTCCTGCGCCGCCAGATAATCTTTCATGACAATCGGTTCGCCGATATTCAGATAAACCCGTCCGTAACGCTTGCGCAGTATTCTGCTCGTTTTGATTATTTCAGCGGTATTCTCCGGTTTTTTTGGTTCCCCGGCCAGTTCCTTCAAATACGATTTTTCCTCGATAATCCGGTCATAGCCGAGATATACGGGAATGGCGGCAAAATTATCGCAATATTTGTCCTGCAGCGCCTGAATGACCATAGAGAGAAGTCCGTATTTGGGCATGACCATTTTTCCGGTCCGGCTGCGCCCGCCTTCAATAAAAAACTCCAACGAATAATTCTCCTTGAGCAGGATAGCCATATATTTGGCGAACACTTCCGAATACAGCTCTTCGTCCCGGAAGCTGCGCCTTAGAAAAAACGCCCCTGATTTGCGGAAAATATATCCCATCGGGAAAAAGGAGAGGTTATCCCCCGCCGCGATAAAGGTCAGTTGGATGTTGTTTACGTATAAAACATACGAAAAGATTAGATAGTCGATGTGGGAACGATGGCAGGGAATGACAATAAACGGCATCTTTTTGGAAATATTCCTTAACTTGACCAATCCTTCCTGATCGACAACCAAACCATCATAAATATTATTCCACAGCCAGGTGAGCACTTTCAGCCATATCTGAACCAGAGTTTCACTGTAATCGGCGGCTATGGCATAAAGATGTTTGCGCGCCTCCTGGAGCACCGACTTTTCATCTTTTTTGTGGCGCAGGGCGTAATCCGCCATACACTTTCTTAAATTTTCATCGTTCAAAACCATGCCGATGATTTCTTCGCGCGATTTCAGCACCGGCCCGACTACCGTTGTCTTTTCCTTTTCTATGCGGTCAATCAGCTCTCCCCGCAAATCATGAATAACCGACGGCAACGGAATGTTCTCGCCGCAGCCTTTCAGGTACTCGGACAAATTTATCGGCTCGGAGGGAATTAGAAAAGCCTGGCTGGAATAGCGGATAAACGTTATTAACCGGCGAATCGCTCCTGTATGTTCCGTCTGGCCGAAAAGAATGTTGATCAGGCTTTCTTCTTCCTTTTCCCTTCTGCGTCCATAGGAAACCAAAAACGGCACGATAAAAATGGGAAAATCCACTTCTTTCTGCACATTAATCAAACTGGCCAAGCCGCCTTCGGCAGTCCTGCTCTCAATGAATTCGGATTGCCCCAGATGTATGACAAGGCTGTTTTTTTCTTTTACTATCTTTTCCAGATAAGACAGTTTCCCCGACCATGCTTTCGTCTCGCTCTTCAGACGGCGCAAAAAAGAGGCCCATAAAAATTTAAGCATTTCGGGAAACGGCTGCCAGAAAGACATGTTCATGCCATGGCAATAGGCCGGTTGCGGCATTCCTTTTCTTCCGGTAATTTCATAAATAATAAGGCTGTTGAGCTTGCTTCTCTGCTTGAGCGCGTAAACAATCAGTCCTTGCTCCGACAGTTTTTTTATTGATTCCACGTACTCATCAGCAATAGAAACGCGGGAAAGGAATGTTTTTGCCAGCTGGAAACGCAGGAAATCCTGTTCTTCATAAATCCGGCCGGAATAAAATTCTTCATCCAGGTATTTTTTTATCGTTTTTACTTCATCAATCATAAAAAGGCCATTCGCCGCAAATAACGAACTATGTCAACATTTTAATTTTGTCGGCGGATGCTTCCGATTGTTGGACAGCAGATTGTGCTCATCCTCACACTGAAAGTCATCCGGAAAACGCTTCATCATGTAATCCTGCACGTAACTGCGCACTTCATAGGCGGTATTAAAAGAGAGGGCCTTTTCCAACAAAACTTTTGATTCCGCAAGCGTCGCTTCACGGATTATCCTTTTAATTCGCGGAATAGCCAGATGGTTCATGCTCAATTCATCCAATTGTAGTCCCAAAAGAATCAAAGCGCACAGCGGGTCGCCGGCCATTTCTCCGCACATCGCCACATGGATTTTCGCTTCATGGGCCGCGACCACCACTTTCTGTATCATTCTTAAAATCGCCGGATGTAACGGTTCGTACAAATACGTTAGGCGCTCATTGGCCCGGTCAATAGCCAGTGCATACTGGGTTAAATCATTGGTGCCGATGCTGAAAAATTCCACTTCCCGCGCCAACTGATCGGCAATTTCCACCGCGGCGGGAACTTCAATCATCGCTCCAATTTCCATCTGTGAAGCGATTTCCACGTCCTGCGCCATCAGTTCCTGACGCGTTTCCTCCAGTAATTTCTTTGCCTGACGAATCTCCTCCACGCCCGAAATCATCGGAAATAGAATTTTTACATTGCCCTTTGCGCTGACGCGCCAAATAGCCCTGAGCTGTGTTTTAAACAGCTCAACTTCCCGGAGACAAAATCTTATTGCCCGCAACCCCATCTGCGGATTGAGTTCTTTAACATGTTTTTGATCGGGAGCCAGTTTGTCTCCGCCCAAATCAAAAGTCCTTATGGTTGACCAGCGCAAATCTTTTGTGCCGACAACCTGCAGATAATTATTTACGTGGTCCTCCTCGGATGGTAAATCCTGGCGGCTGATATAGATAAACTCCGTGCGGTAAAGACCAATATGTTCCGCGCCGTGCGCCAGTGCCGAGGGTATTTCCTCCACAAACTCAATATTGCCTCCTATCTGCAGCAGATATCCGTCCCTCGTCTGGGCGGGCAACTTCGCGTATTTCATGTTTTCATCATCAATCGCGGAGTAATGAAGCTTTTTCTCTTCATATCTTTTAATCATGTCCGGATAGGGATTGACGATAACCACGCCGGAAATGCCATCGACGATTACCTCATCCCCCGTTTTTACCATCTGTGTAATGTTGCCCAGACCGGCCACGGCGGGAAGTTCCATGGCGCGGGAAACAATTGCCGTGTGCGACGTGCGGCCGCCAATATCCGTGGCAAAGCCGATTACTTTATCCATTTTCATCTGCGCCGTATCCGCCGGGGAAAGGTCGGGCGCGATAACAATCACTTCTCCGCCGATATCCAGCACAATTTCCCTTTTCTCTCCGGTTAAATTACGCAGTATCCTCTGGCCGACGTACTGAACATCGCTGATCCTGTCCCGTATGTAGGGATCGCCCACCTGGTCAAATATTTCCTTGTAATGGTCGAGGGTGAGTCGTAGCGCCCATTCCGCGTTTACGCCCATGCGTCGTATATATTTAATCGTGCGGTCGGTGAACTTCTTGTCCTTCAAAATCAGAATATGAACATCGATAATGTAGAGCGGTTCGCTAACGCCCGACTTCTTGAGTTTTTCCTGAATTTCCAGCAATTGTTTTTCCGATTCTTTCAGGGCATCTTTGAATCTTTCAACCTCTTTGGGAACCAAAGATGTTTTTTTAAGCTTGTAAAAAGAAACATTACTGTCCAACGGGTCGAAAAGATACGCCTTGCCGATAACAACGCCCGGAGATACTCCCAATCCCTTAAGGGCGTATGTTTTTTTCGTTTGTTCGGGATTCATCTGTTTCTCATTCTTCTCCAAATTTATTTTCAATCAACTCTCCCAACGCCTCCAGGGCGGCCGGCGCATCGTCGCCTTCAACCTTGACGGTAAATTCACCCCCATAGGGACAGGCAAGCGTAAGAATGCCCAGAATGCTTTTACCGTTGGCTGTCTCGCCGTTATGCTCGACATAAACCCGTGATTTAAACTGCTCGGCCACTTTGACAAAAGAAGCCGCCGCCCGCGCGTGCATACCCAATTTATTTTTTAATTTATAAGTTCTAACTTCTATCAATTAATTAAATCTCTAAGCGAAATAATAACAAAAAATAGAGCCACTACACCATATATAATTTGAATTTGAGACATACCTTTTTTAATCAAAAAATAAAATAACAAAACGGCAGCGAGCGCGGCCAAAGCCATGAAAATGCCCAAAGTGTTTATAAACGGCGAGTATTCGGCATAAGATAGCCAAACCGTAAAAACCGCCATGATAATCACCGAAAGCCAGCGGACTATGGAAGTAACGCGCGTTAAATTCAGCGCCCGAATGAATTCCATCCCTTGTTTGCCCCGCCTGTATCCTTCGATGAACCCTTTCACTCTTATAAAAAGATGCGGCGGCGTATAAATCAGCAAAAAAACCAGAGGCGCTGTGACGAACCCTTGCAAGGCCAAAACCACGCCAACTATGCCGGCAAACGGTCTCAACGCGCCCCAGAAAAAAGTATCTCCTATCGCGGCGTAAGGCCCCATAAGGCCGTTTTTAACCGCCAGCACATCGGAGGCGTCACCCTTGTCTCTTATTTCTTCTTCCAGGCGTACGACTGACCCAATCACCGGCGCGGAAAAATAGGGATGGCTGTTATACATCTGCAGGTGCCGGTTCAATATCGCCGCTGATTCCTTCGGTTCCGGTTTCCATTCGCGAAGCAACGGAATGATGGAAAAGGCAAAACCCAAATTCTGCATTCGCCGGAAATTAAGCGCCACATGAATAAAAAAAGAACGTAATAATATTTTGACTAAAGTCGCTTTTTTCACTGTTTATCAACTTGAGTAATTTTTACACCTAGAATCCCTATCCGGATAATTTAGCTAACATAAATGGCGCTTTGTGTCAATTTGGGAATACCGCGTAATTCTTTGTGATTGCTTAAGATTTACATCAGAAAATCTATGAACTGATAACAAATCAGCGATTTGTTCAGCTTCTAACCAGCCGGCCCAGCAGCTCCAAAACTTCTTTGTTGTTGCGCAAATGAAACCGGGCATATGATTGCGTCATACCCACGCGAATTGTATAAGCGGTCTTCGGCAAAACTTTAAAGAGATATTCATCAGTCCAATCGTCGCCTATGGCCATAATGAAATCGGCCTTGTTCCCGGAAAGCCAATGCATCCCCGCGCTGCTTTTATTCACGTCCACATCCGCAATTTCGATTACCTTGTGACCCTGCATAACCTGGACATCGATATTCGCCGTAAAGTTGATTAAATAATCCACAAGTTCCTTGGCGATAAGCGAACCCGTTTCCGTATCAGCACGCCGGTAATGCCACACCGCAGAATATTCTTTTTCCTCAACGAAAGAGCCGGGAAGCCTGTCCGCGTAAGTTTCCAGCACCGGAAGTATTTGCGTTTTCCACTCATTGGTCAGGGGTTTGATCATCTGCCAATCTTTACTTTTTCTTTTAAGCCAAATACCGTGTTCGGCGATTAACCCTATATCCAAGGAACCGAACCAGTTTTGCAGTGTATCCCTGTTTCTGCCGCTGGTCAGCACAATTTGAGTTTTCTCGTTTGCCGCGATTCCTTCCAGTATTTTTAAAAGTTTTCTGCCCGGCTTCGCCGTTCGCGGATCTTCGGAAAAAGGAATGAGCGTCCCGTCATAATCCAGAAAGACAAGCCTTCTTTTCGCTTTCATAAAGTCTTTAACCAGTATTTTTCTTGCCGCCGGTCCCAATATTTTATCGTTGAACTTTCTTTGTTCTTCCCTCAGCGCCACCAAATCATTGATGAAGCTTTCCGCCCATTTGCTTACGTCATAAGATTCGAGTCTTTTTTGCAAAGCCTGATTTCGTCTGATTTGTTCTTTTTCGGGCATACTCATCGCTTTTTCCAGGGCGTCCACGATTTCTTCCACGTTATTCGGATTCATAATTATCGCTTCTCCCATTTCGCGCGACGCTCCGGTCATTTCACTGAGGATTAAAACGCCGGTCATGTCTTTTTTGGCGGCAATATATTCCTTGGCAATCAGATTCATGCCGTCTCGCAGCGGCGTAATCAGCGCCACATCACTGACGTTGTAAAGAGCGACCAGCGGATGAAAAGGAAGAGATTTGTACTGATATAAAATAGGCGTCCAGCTCAAAGTGCCGAATTTGCCGCTAATTTTCCCCGCCAGCGCGTCTATCTGTCTTTTCATTTCCTGATAATGTTCCACGTCGATTCGCGAAGGAACGACGACCATTACCATAATAACTTTGCCGTGCCACTCTTGATTTTTTTCCAGGAACGCCTCGTAAGCCTGCAGGCGCTTGAGAATGCCTTTTGTGTAATCAAGACGGTCGATGGAAAGAATTACCTTGTAATCACCCAGCGTTTTTTTGAGTTCTTTTTTGTGCTTCTGCACTTCCTTCGTGCATACGGCATTGTGGTATTTTTTAAAATCAATGCCCATGGGAAAAGTATCGGCTTTAATCACATGGTCATCAACGATTATTTTCCCCATATTATGCTCATGCCCCAGTATGCGGTGAACGCACCGTAAAAAATACTGCGTATAGTCGTGCGTGTGGAAACCAATCAAATGCGCGCCTAACAATCCTTCCAGTATCTGTGTGCGCCATTTGCCCGGAAGAAGGCGAAACATCTCAAAACTCGGAAACGGAATGTGCAGAAAAAAACCGATGGGATTTCGCAGTTTCTTACGCAGCATTTTGGGCAGCAGCATAAGGTGGTAATCATGTATCCAGATAGCGTCGGTGGGCCGGACAACTTCCAGAACGGCATCACGAAAAGTCTCATTCATTTTTTTGTAGGTTTCCCAGTACGCGTCATCGTAAACTGTATAAGAAGGAAAATAGTGAAAAAGCGGCCAGATGGTTTTATTGCAAAAGCCATGATAGAAGTTGTCCATTTCTTTTGCGGAAATAAAAACGGGATAGGAATAAACCTCACTCAATAATTTTTTCTTTACTTCATCTTTTTTCTTTTCCGCAACGGCCACGCCCGGCCATCCTATCCAGAGATATTTCTTTTCCACAATGGAAGAACTCTTCAGGGAATCAAGATACACGCTCAAGCCGGAAACAAGGCCGCCGGCGCTTTTCTGAAATTTTATCTGCCCTTCTTTTTCCGAAACGGTGACGGGCAGTCTGTTGGATACAACAAGCAGTCTCATCACTTTCTCCGTAAATGTTCTGCGAAAACAAATGTAGCGTCCGTGTTAAGCACTTTCATAAGTCATCAAAATTAATCGATTGCAGGTTATTTCCCCGGTTCAGTTTCCGATAATGTAACTACGATATTACAGCGATATTCTTGAAAAATCGTTTGATTATCTGCTTATATACTTGCGCAAAAAAATTATGTCAATTATAAATTGCTTTATCCGTGCCTAACTTACTGATATTATGAAACATAATCCTGATGTTACCGCATAAAACCCTAATCTATTGCTTCAGTTTCAGCAAGCGCGCGTTGATGGCGACGATAACGGTGCTGAGCGACATCAAAACCGCGCCGATGGCCGGACTGATGACGATGCCCGTGTTGTAAAGAACGCCCGCGGCCAGTGGGATGGCCACAATGTTGTAGCCGGTCGCCCAGATAAGATTTTGAATCAGTTTGCGGTAAGTCGCTTTGGCCAAACTGATAACGCCCAGAACATCATTCGGATTGGAGTGTACCAGAATAATATCCGCCGTTTCTATCGCCACATCCGTGCCCGCGCCCACGGCAATGCCAACATCGGCCTGCGCCAGCGCCGGCGCGTCATTGATACCGTCGCCGGTCATGGCCACAATATACCCGCGTGACTGCACTTCTTTTATTTTTTGCGCTTTCTCATGCGACATAACCTCGGCAAAATATTCATCCAAACCGATTTCCGAGGCGACCCACTTGGCCACCATGCGGTTATCGCCGGTGAGCATCATGCACTTGACGCCCTGATTCTGCAGCTTGAGTATCGTTTCTTTTGCTTCCGGCCTCAGTAAATCAGCCAGCGCTACTGCCCCCGCGATTTTGCCCTCCAGAATTACATAGACAACAGTTTTACCCTGCGCGTGCAGTTCAACAATTCTTTTATCCTGCACTTCGGTTATATTTTCCTTCATGTAAGCGGGGCTGACCACCTGCACCAGTTTATTGTCAACTTTACCCTGCGCGCCGCTGCCGGGAATTATTTTGAATTCCTGCGGATGAATTGTTTTTCCCGCCGCCGCCACAATGCCTTTGGCCAGCGGATGTTCGGAGTGCATCTCCACGGACGCCGCGTATGTCAACAATTCTTCTTTGGACAGACCATCGGCAAAAACCAGCACATCCGTGACACCGAATTTTCCCTGCGTAAGCGTGCCCGTTTTATCAAATATCACCGCGTTGATTTTTCTGGCGTTTTCAAATGCCGCCCGGTCGCGGATTAATAAACCGTTTATCGCCGCGAGCGACGTGGAAACAGCGACCACCAGCGGCACCGCCAGTCCCAGCGCGTGCGGACAGGCAATAACCATCACCGTGACGGCTCTTTCCAGCGAAAAGGCAAAATCTTTGTTCATACCCAGATACCACGCTAAAACCGTCGTGAGCGCGACCGTAATCGCGGCCACGGTTAAATAAAAGGCAAAGCGGTTGGCCGTATCCTGTGTTTTGGATTTGCTTTCCTGCGCCTCGCTTACCAGTTGTATCACCTGCTCGAGAAATGAATCTTTGCCCAGTTTTTTAATTTGCACCGTAAGCGCGCCTTCGCCGTTTAGCGAGCCGCCGATAACCGGCACGCCTTTTTTCTTATGAATGGGCGTGGATTCCCCGGTAAGCATTGCTTCATTGACGGAAGATTCCCCTTCCGTTACCTCGCCGTCCGCGGGAATTTTTTCGCCCGGCTTTACCAAAACAAGGTCATTTATTTTTAGCTCAGTTAGAGGAACATCTTTAAAGCTTCCGTCATCCATGAGCTTGTGCGCTTCCGAAGGCATAAGGCGGGCAAGTTCCGTAAGCGCCCTTGATGCGCCCATGACCGAGCGCATTTCAATCCAGTGCCCCAGAAGCATGATGTCGATCAGCGTCGCGAGCTCCCAGAAAAAAATCATGCCGGGCAATCCAAACACCACTACCGAGCTGTACAGGTAAGCCGCGGTGATGGCCACAGCAATGAGCGTCATCATTCCAGGCTGGGCGGCCTTGAATTCTGCGACAATTCCTCTTAAAAAAGGCCAGCCGCCGTAAAAGAAAATAATCGAGGATAAGACAAAAAGGATATATTCATCGCCGGGGAAACGCAGAGAATCGCCCAGCCCCAGAAACATCTGTACCATGGGTGTAAGCAGCAACACCGGCAAGGTGAGCGCAAGTGATATCCGGAACCTTTTCTTAAAATCGTCGATCATATGCGCGTGGCCGTTTTTATGGCCATGATGATGCTCCGGCGGGTGTTCACGCGGTGGCGGTTGGGACGGCGTTTGCATATGCTCGGCATGCTGGACGTGTGCGTGCTCATGATGTGCGTGATGAGTATGTTCAACCATGATTCAATTTAAAACTTTGCATACCAAAAACTGTAATTTTCAGAAATAAAATACGGCAGCCGTGTAAACTTTTCAAATTACTTCATTTCAGACAGCATACGGCTGATAACTTTTCTCAGAACGGGGATATCCTGTTTGCAGATCTTATAGATTTCTTCAACATCAATATCGAAATAATCATGCGCCAGAACATGACGGACGCCAATCACGCCCTTCCAGTCAATTTCGGGATATTTTTTCAAGAATGAGCCTTCTGTCTCCTTATCAATCTTCTTAAAGCTTTCGCCGATGGCAATCAACAACATGGCTATGGCATCAAGCTTATCCTGATTGGCATCGGTTTTCATAAAATCAGCGGGCGCTTTTACCGCTGAAGACCTTTTCTCAATACGGGAAAGCGCGTCGTTGATTTGCTGCAGTTTTTCTTTAAGCAAACTCAAATCATACATAGACGGCCTCACGGTCTATTCTTGCTTTCAGATATTTATTCATTAATTTCCGGTAACGAATCACGTCCACGGGCGTTTGAAAATATTCTTCCAGCGCTTCTTTGATGTGCACCATATAGAATAGATTCGGCTCTCGCATTTCGAGAACAACATCTATATCGCTGTTGTCGTGTATCTCATTGCGCGCCAAAGAACCGAAGATGCCCAGCTTCGTAACCCCATAGCGCCTGGCTAAATCAGGTTTCATTTTTCGTAATTCATCAAGAATGGCTTCCCTATTTTTTATCCCCATAATTTTCCCTGAGTATTGAATTATTTGAATTATAACATAAGAATATACTTTTTTACGACATTATTAATATATTCTGGCATATTCAATTAGATTTTTTCTGATATACGGCCTGACAAAATGACTATGTTTGTGTGTGTTATCGGCCATGGCCATCTCCTTTTATTATTTATACCAAAATAAATATACTAAAAATAATAGCCTTAATAAAGGCTAATATGCCTTGATTTATGCAGCCCGTATAAATCGTTATCGGAAATTCATAAATTAATCTTTAAGAACTTGATTTCATTTAGTAATACTGGTAACATTCCCAACACAGAAAAAAGCTTTATAGAAAGCGGTTATAAGCGTTTACAGATTTACACAAACTGTATAAACATTATTTTGCGTCAAATCACGAACCATTAAAGAAGTGTGCTAAATTCATGATCAGACGAATAACCAAGATAGCTTTAAGAAAAATCGGTTTGCGAAAAAACCGGAATACCAAAGAAACAGAAAATAAAGTTGCTGTACAGAAAGATGCAGGAATCCGTGACAGAAAAGAATTAATCGAAGCGCTAACCAAAGATCCTCTAAATGAAAATTTACATTTGAAGTATGCTGATTATGCCTCAAGGGCGGGAAACTATTACCTGGCCTATGCAGAACTTAAGACAGCAGAGGCTTTAGGCGCAGAGCGAAATACAGTAGAGGGCAAATTGTCTAAACTCAGACAATCTATTCCGAGCCTAAAGCGAATGAGTCACAACCAATATTTTCGGTTATTTTCTTTGGCTTCTGAAATCATCAACAGAGCAAGTGGATCAAATATCTCAGTATTGGACGTTGGGGGAGGAAACGGTAAACTTGCTTCTTTTATCCCAGATGCTTCTTACTGCCTGGCAGAACCTAAAGTGAATGGAATTTCTGGAACAAATCTGCCATTCGCTGACCATTCTTTTGATTACGTCGTATCGTGCCACGTTCTTGAGCATATTCCTGTCAGAGAGCGCGTAGTTTTCTTGAACCAATTACTTAGTAAGGCCAAGCGCGGGGTCATTCTTCTGAATCCCTTTTATATAAAGGGTACCTATGTCGAAGAGAGACTAAAGCTGATCATCAAACTCACAAATTCCCAATGGGCCAAGGAACATTTGGACTGCACACTTCCCAGAATCCAGGATATTGAACAATACGCCAGGGAAAAAGGGTTGGAGATATTTATTAGGCCAAATGGAACTATGACGACTTCAATGGCTTTTGTTATCATTAATTACTTTGCTGCCAAGTCTGGATTTCGCAAGGAATTAAAAGAGTTGAATACATTTTTCAACGAGAAGTTCACGGAAATTCTCGACTCAAAGGAATATCCCAATGCTTATCTCATCTATCTTGGCTGGCCGGAAGCTCAAGGGAGCGTAACCAATTAACGCGCTCAAGCGAAGGACTAAACACCGCCACTGAACTTGGGTGTTATAACGCCTTTTTAATTATGTTTTTATTCTTATTATTCCACAATATTTTTAATTTACTTTCAAAAATAAACTAACAGCAGCACATCATTGGACAATATCCCCAAAATAAAATATATATAATCATCATGGGTAAAAATATTTTTTTAATTAATCCCTGGATTCATGATTTCGCCGCTTATGATTTCTGGCTCAAACCTCTGGGGCTTTTGTATCTGGGCGGGCTTTTGCGTCAAAACGGGCATCATGTAAGTTATATCGATTGCCTCGACCCATATCATCCGGAAATGCTCGCACGCGGTTTAAAACCGCGGCGGCATCCTTTTGGACGGGGGAAATTTTACCGCCAGATTGTCCCCAAACCGGATAAGCTCAAATTCCTGCCCAAAAATTATTGCCGCTACGGAATCCTGCCAGAAATCCTGCGCGATGATTTAAGAAAACAACAGGATACGGACATTGTTTTAGTCACTTCCATGATGACTTACTGGTATCCGGGCGTATTCGAAGCAATCAATATTATCAAAGAAGAATTGCCGCATGTTCCCTTGGTGCTGGGCGGAAAATACGCGACACTTTGCCGCGAACACGCCGTAAAACACTCCGGCGCAGATTATGTTATCTCCGGCGCGGGTGAAGCGCAAATTATGGAATTGCTGGAAAATCTTTTTGGAGAAAAACCGACACATCTTCCCGATGAGGAGAATCTCGATTCTTACCCCTACCCTGCTTTTGATTTAATCGGCAAAACACAGCAGCTTCCCATAACAACATCACGCGGCTGTCCCTACCGATGCAGTTACTGCTCGTCGCATATTCTCAATAAAAAATTCCTCCGGCGCGACCCGGTAAAAGTTGCCGACGAAATCGAATACTGGCAAAAAAAATCCGGCGTGATTAATTTCAGTTTTTACGACGACGCGCTTTTGGTCGAGCCGGACAAAATGATTATTCCCCTGCTTGCCGAAATCAAAAGAAGAAATTTAACCTGCCAGTTTCACTGCCCCAACGGCCTGCATCTGCGCGAAATCGACGCTGAGCTGGCAAAACTGCTTTATACTTCCGGCTTCAAAACTATCCGCTTTGGTTTTGAAACGGCTGATTTCCAAAGGCAAAAAGAAACAGGCGGAAAAGTCGTCAATAAAGAACTCTCTGAAGGCGTGCGGCACTTGAAAAACGCCGGTTACAAAACTGATGATATCGGCATTTATCTGCTTTGCGGTCTGCCGAACCAGCGCGCGGCGGAAGTAACCGAAAGTATTGATTTTGTTAAAAAATGCGGCGCGAAACCAATGCTTGCCGAATACTCGCCCATTCCCGGCACAAAAATGTGGGCGGATGCAATCAAGTCTTCACCCTTTGACATTCAGGCCGAACCTATATATCATAACAATTCATTGCTGCCTTACCGCAACGATGATTTTACTTATGAAGTGTATGCAAAAATAAAAGCGGATTTAAAAAATAATTAAAGGATATCATGACAACATATCTCACCTGGCTAAAAAATATCGCGGTGCTGGCTGTTTCCGTGGTCTTTCTGGTTTACGGTATTAACATAATGTCCAATGCCTTCAATATGAACAATCCCATGGAATTTGTCATGACCTTTTTTTCCGCATCCCTTTTGATTCTGGTTTGCCTCACCGGACTTATCTATTGCTATTTCCGTTTTTTCCCTAAAAAACCACAAAATGAAGTTGACGATGAAAAGGAATAATCTTTTTTTGCTTTTTATTATTCTCGCCTTTTTTCTGGGCCTGAACGGAAAAGCTTTCTGCTTTGACCTGGAAAGCAGAGTTGTCAAAACAAAACTGAAAAACGGCATCACGGTTTTAATTATGGAGCGGCATATCAGTCCTACCGTATCTCTGTATATCCGCCATCGTATCGGCGCGGTGGACGAAGACAAAGGCGAAACCGGCGCCGCGCATATGCTCGAACACATGATGTTCAAAGGAACAAAAACCATCGGCACGAAAAACTACGCCGCGGAAAAGAAAATACTGGAGGCAATAGAAAAAACAGGCACGACGCTGGATAAGGAAAAGCAGAAAGGCGATAAGGCTAACGCCAAAACCATCGAAGAGCTTTCCTCCCGACTGCGAAAATTACAGGAAGAGCATAAAAAATACTTCATTCCCAACGAAATAGACCGTCTTTACACGCAAAACGGCGGGCTGGACCTTAATGCTTCCACCGGCCAGGACGTCACCACTTATCAGGTTAGTCTGCCGGCAAACAAATTAGAACTGTGGGCGCGTATCGAATCCGACCGTCTGTTCAATCCCGTTTTCCGCGAATTCTACACGGAACGCGACGTAGTTATGGAAGAAAGAAGACAGCGCACAGAAACAAATCCCGACGGAAAGCTTTATGAACAATTCATGAGCGTTGCTTTTTCCACTCACCCCTATCGCAATCCGATTATCGGCTGGCCGCAGGATTTAATGCGCCTCAGTCCCGCGGCCATGAAAAAATACTTCGAAAAATACCGCGCGCCGCACAAAACCGTCATCGCGGTGGTGGGCGCGATAAATCCGGAACAAACTCTCAAGCTGATTGAAAAATATTTCGGCCCTATCCCGCCCTCAAAAGAAAAAAAGAACACCATTGCGCCGGAACCGAAACAAACCGAAGAGAAAAGAACGGAAATTATTTTCGATGCCAGTCCGGCAATGATTATCGGCTTTCACAAGCCCAACCCGCCCGCTTACGATGATTATATCTTCGATGTTCTGGAAACAATCCTTGCCGCTGGCCGCACAAGCAGGTTATACAATCTGCTCGTAAAACAGATGCAAGTGGCGGAAAGTGTAAGTGCGTACAACGGTCTGCCCGCTGCGCTCTATCCTAATATCTTTGCGATATTTGCCAGTCCGCGCCACCCCCACACGAACGCCGAACTGGAAAACATTATTTTGCGGGAACTGGAAAAATTAAAAACCGAACCGGTAACGGAGGAAGAATTGACCAGAGCCAAAAATCAACTACGCATGAATTACATAAAGAGCCTTGATTCCAACGCGCGTATCGCCTCAGTATTGTCTTATTACGAGGTATTGCTGGGAGATTACCGTTATTTTTCCGATTATTTGAAAAATATCGACAAGGTTACCACTCAGGATATTCAAAATACCGCAACAAATTATTTAAAAAAGGAAAACCGCACGATCGCCACTTTAGACAGAAAAAAAGAATAATTATGCTTGCAAAAAAAATATTAAAATTTCCCCTTATATTTTTATTAACCGCAGCATTTTTTCCCGGCGCGGCCTTAGCCGCCGATTCCCGGCTGATATCGCCGGATAAAATTAATTTCCCCGCGCTCAAGTTTGATTTACTGCCGGCTGAGCGGTTGGTTTTGGAAAACGGCATCATAATCTATATTCTTGAAGATCATGAACTGCCTTTGGTTAATATCGAAGCTCTGGTCAGCACAGGTTCAATTTATGACCCGGAAGGCAAAGAAGGAGTCGCCGATTTGACGGCATATGTAATGAGAACCGGCGGCACGGAAAAATTAACAGGCGATGAAATCGATCGGCGTTTTGATTTGCTGGCCGCTTCCGCTGCCGTTTCCATGCACACGGATTACGCCACTGTTGATTTTTCTGCCTTAAGCAAAAACACGGAGGAAGGAATTGACCTCCTGGCACAAATCATCACCGCTCCGGCTTTCGAAAAAAACAAACTGGAGCTTGCCGTACAGTTGAAAAAAGAAGAACTGCGACGGCTGCAAGACGATCCACAGAGACTGGCCTTTCGGGAGTTCAACCGTCTTATTTACCGAAATAATCCCCGGGGCAGAATGTTTTCATCTGCCTCTCTGTCCAATATTGACCGGGAGGACTTAATAAACTTTCACCGGCGCTTTTTTCAACCGGACAACATCATGTTCGCCGTAACCGGCGACATAACAAAAGAACAGGCAATAAACTTGTTTACGAAATATTTCGGGAAGTGGGAAAAAGGCGCACCCGCCAATCAAACGTCGCTCCCCGCGCCCGCTCTCCAAGCCGGTCTATATTTTATAGACAAAGACATTCCTCAATCCACGATTGTTTGCGGACAATTCGCTCCGGGCAAACATGACCCTGATTATTACGCTTTCACCGTTCTTGACTTCATCACCGGCAGCGGAGGCTTTAATTCGCGCATTTTCAACGCTGTGCGCAACAACAAAGGACTGGCCTACAGTGCCGGCAGCCTCTACCGTCCCCGCTCAACTTTCGGCCTTTTCGTCGCTTACGCCTTCACGAAAACTTCTTCCACCATGCAGACGCTTTCTTTAATCAACACCGTCCTTGACGGTATAAAAAGAAACACCTTAACGGCGAATGAACTTGACTGGGCCAAGCAATCAATTAACAACGGTTTTATTTTTTCTTTCTCCAGCGTTCAGGATATAGCCTGGCAACAGATGAAAAGTGAATTTGAAAAAATGCCGCCCGATTATCTTACCCTTTACCGCGAAAGAATTGAAAAGGTAACGCTTGAAGACTTAAGTCGATTGGCCGGTCTTTATCTCGATAAATCAAATAATGTCGTGCTCATTTTGGGCGATTATGAAAACTTTGATAAACCCGCGGATATAACCGCGGAACCAGTTATAATAAAACCGCAAGAATAATAATAAGGGATTTGTTATGCACAACAAAATTTTTAAAAGGATAACAAAAAGAATCAATTCGTACCGCGAGGACATGGTTAGGCTGCAAATCGCCCTTACCGCCACAAAAGCCGTAGGGCCGGATAACGGGGGAGCGGGAGAATATGAAAAAGCGCGATTGCTGAAAAAACATTTAATCAGTCTCGGTTTCAAGAATTTCCGCCAATATGACGCGCCGGACAAAAGCGTGCCTTCCGGCATACGGCCCAATTTTGTCGCCACCATCGAAGGAAAGAACAAAAACAAGTTCACCTGGATTCTAACCCATCTGGATGTCGTGCCTCCCGGAGAACTAAAGCTCTGGAGCCGCGACCCATACCAGGCCTACGTAAAAGACGGCTGCATCTTCGGCCGGGGCGTGGAAGACAACCAGCAGGATATGGTAGCCTCTATTTTTGCCGCCAAAGCTTTAATGGATGAAGGAATTCTCCCGGGCAATTCCATAGGCCTGGCGTTTGTCTCCGATGAAGAAACAAGCAGCAAACACGGATTGCGCTATATCCTTGAATGCCCGGATCAGCCTTTCCGCCGAGATGATTTAATCATCGTTCCCGACGGCGGCAATCACAAGGGCACGTTAATCGAAGTTGCCGAAAAAAGCATGCTCTGGCTGCGTTTTAAAACAACAGGTAAACAATGTCACGCATCGTTGCCGCAACTGGGAAAGAACGCTTTTGTCGCGGCTTCTCATCTGGTGACTAAACTGGATATTTTAAAAAAACGTTTTGCAAAAACAGATAAGTTATTTAAACCGCCTGTCAGCACTTTCGAGCCGACAAAAAAAGAAGCAAATGTGGGCAATGTCAACACCATACCCGGTGAGGATGTTTTTTATCTGGATTGTCGCGTCCTGCCGCAATATAATTTAAAAGACCTTTTGAAGGAAATCAAAATAATAACGCGCTCCGTAGAACAAAAATTCAAAGTGAAAATCGAAATATCGGAAGTGCAGAAGCTCCAGGCGACTAAACCGACATCTGCCGCCGCGCCGGTCGTCCATGCCCTGCAGAAAGCCGTGAAAACTATTTACGCGGTAAAGGCATCGGCAGGCGGTGTCGGCGCCGGAACCGTCGCCGCGTTTTTTCGGAAAAGAAATTATCCCGCCGCCGTATGGTCGAAAATCGATGTAACCGCCCACCAACCTGATGAATACTGTAAAATTGACAATATGTTAGGAAACGCCAAAGTGTTCGCGCATATATTTTTACAGGAGTAATTTGTATTGCTTTGACCGCACCGAAATGATAAATTTACGGATAAGGACTAAAAAAGCATTATTATAAATGACAATTGTTAGGAGCAACAAAAATATTTGAAGGAAACAGAAAAACATACGGCCACAGAAAAAATATTATTTGACGATTATGACCTGATGAAGAATCTCTGTGGTGAACATGACAAAAACTTAAAACTTATCGAGAAACTAGAACCGGTAAAGATTAAAGCGTGGGGTAATCACATATCGGTTTCCGGCACCGACGGACAGGTGCACAAAATCAGCACCATGCTGCGTCAGCTTTACGCGATAATGGACAGGGGATGGCGCATCCATCCTTCGGATATCGACTACGCCCATCGCATTCTGTCTGAAGACATCTCTTTTGAACTGGCCAATGTTTTTCTGGATACGGTTTTCGTTTCGTCCCAAAAAAGAACCATTACTCCCAAAAGCATCGCCCAGAAGCTCTATATTGAATACATGAGAAACTTTGACATGGTTTTTGCCATCGGCCCCGCCGGCACCGGAAAAACTTATCTGGCTATGGCCGTGGCCGTGTCATATTTAGTCGAAAAGAAAGTTCAGCGCATCATTTTGGCTCGTCCCGCGGTAGAAGCGGGCGAAAAACTCGGTTTTTTACCCGGAGACATGGCGGAAAAAGTTAATCCTTACCTGCGCCCCCTCTACGACGCGCTTTATGATATGATTGATATGGAACGAGCTTCAACGCTCATCAACAAAGGCATGATAGAAGTCGCGCCTCTTGCTTTCATGCGCGGGCGCACCCTCAATGATTCTTTTGTCATCCTGGACGAAGCGCAGAACACAACATCCGAACAGATGAAAATGTTTTTAACGCGACTGGGATTCGGGTCAAAAGCAGTAATAACAGGCGATGTCACCCAAGTTGACCTGCCGCAGGATAAAGGCTCCGGGCTGATCGAGGCAGAATCAATCCTCAAAAAAATCGATCGCATCCGCTTTGTCCATTTTTCTGAAATCGACGTGGTTCGGCATCCTCTGGTCAGCGACGTCATCAAAGCCTACGCCGCTTTAGACGAAAATAAAAAAAATAATCACAAAAAGTAAAGGCCATGAATATTCTTTTGTCATTTAAAAATAAATGGTTAGATATTTTCGAAAAACTCTTAAAAAGACACGAAAAAACACTGGCCCTGCTGACGGGCAGCTCTTCTCAAAAATGGACAATCGCGATCGCTCTTGGCCTGACCATGGCTTTCATCCTTACGCCGGAAATACATTTCTTCGCGCCCAAGTTTGAAGAGGGGATGATCGCCGAATACGATATCAAAGCCAACCGCGAATTTCTTGTTGAAGATAAAAAGGCTACGGAAGATAAAATAAACGAGGCGGTACAGAACGTTCTTCCTGTTTTCGATTATGACAGCGAAGCCCCGGCAAACATTAATGCAAAACTTGCCCATTCTTTTTCCCTCGCTGCCGCCGAACTGAAGAGCACACGGAAAGAGAAACAAGATGAACTCGCCAAAATTCCCGTCTCACAAAAAAGCAAGCAAAACCTGGAAGCCAATCTGGGAATTCCTCTGACTGTTGAAGAATTTTATATTTTGCGCGAAAAAAATTTTTCGCCGACTTTACAGCGCAACCTTTACCGGGCAATTTCCTATTTTTACGACAACAAACACATCACCAACATCCCTCCGGACAAAGCTCAAACGGCAAGGGGAATCATCATAAGGGATTTAAAAACACAAAGCGAGCAGACGATTAACGATTTATCCGGCATTTTAAACATTCAGGAGATTGACGAAGCGCTGCAGGCAAAAATCAACTCGGTTTTCAGCTATGAAAATTACACAACCAGGAGAGTTCTTTTTTCCCTCGCCAGAGGGCTGCTTACACCCAACCTTACTTTCAATATGGAGGCAACGGAAAAGAAAAAAATAGCGGCGATGGAAGAAGTAAAGCCGACTCTTTTTAAAGTTCAAAAAAATGAGATGATTGTCCGCGAAGGAGAAAATATTGATTATAACACTTTGCTTAAGCTTGAAGCCTTTTACAAATCCACAGGGAACAACAAATTTTACGGAATCGCGGTCCTTATCGGCATTTTCTTTATATCCTTGTTTTTGTGCATTGTTTTGTATTTCTGGCGGACCAGAAACTGGGCCAAGCCTGCCGCGCGTTCCAACCTTGATTTCCTGGTTTTAGGCATTCTGGCCGTACTGCAAATACTGTTCGTTAAAGTGGGCATTTTTATTTCTCTGGCCATCAACAGGGCTTTCCCTTCGATATCCGCGGATGCCTGCTATTTTGCTATCCCTTTCGCTCTGGGAGCTATTATTACCGCGGTCTTAATCAACCGGAACGTCTCTATGGTTCTAACCGTGTTTGTTTCCTTCATGATCGCTTTTCTTTTTGAAGAAAAAATCGCTTTCCCCTTTTATTGTTTTCTGGGTTCCATCGCTGCTTCCTACAAGGTCGTACGCACTCACCAGCGCTCGGCATTTCTTAGGGTGGGAGCTTTCTTGGGACTGATTAACATGACCGCAATAATAAGCATAAATTTATTCAGCGGAAACCTTTTCAATGATTTGTTTGTCCGGCTGGCCATGGGCTTTATCGGCGGATTTCTAACCGGCATACTCGTGGCGGGAATTACCCCTCTTTTTGAAAGTTTATTCGGTTACATAACAGACATCAGGCTCCTGGAGCTGGCCAATCTCAATCAACCCCTGTTTCAGCGAATGATTATTGAGGCTCCCGGCACATATCATCACAGCATCGTTGTCGCGTCGCTGGTGGAAGCGGCAGCCGAAGCCATCGGGGCCAATTCCCTTCTGGCAAAAGTCAGCGCCTATTATCATGATATCGGCAAGCTTACGAAACCTCAGTACTTTATTGAAAATCAACCCAACGCTGAAAACAGGCACGATAAACTATCCCCAAAAATGAGCAGTCTGGTCATCATTTCCCATGTCAAGGACGGCTGTGAACTGGCGACGAAGGAAAAATTAGGCCAACAAATCATAAACATCATTCGTCAACACCACGGCACAAGCATTGTCAGCTACTTTTACGACAAGGCGAAAAAAAATAAGGACAGGACGGCAAGCAATTTGTCGGAAACAGATTTCCGTTATCCCGGTCCGAAACCTCAAACAAAAGAAGCCGGTTTGGTAATGCTCGGAGACGTTATCGAGGCCTCTTCACGCACTCTTTCCAACCCAACGCCGGCAAGAATCCGCTCGCTGGTGCGCGAAAGAATAGAACGTATCTACATGGATGGACAATTGGATGAATGCGAACTGACGCTGAGAAACCTCAACACCATCGCCGAATCATTTATTAAAATTCTCACGGGGATATTCCACCATCGCGTCGATTATCCGGAAACAACGCCGAAAGAATCAAACGGCAAAAAAGAAGACAATGAATCTGCAGATAAAAAACAATCAAAACAGAATTAAAATAGACAAAAACAGAATCAGAAACACACTTAAAATAATCATGCGGCGGCTCGATTGCGCGGACAAGGAAATAAGCGTCAGTTTTGTCGACGATGAAACGATTAGAATGCTCAATAAACAGTACCTTGGCAAAAACAAGCCCACTAATGTTCTCTCCTTCTCCATGCGTGAAGATGAATATGGAGATATCAACCCAAATGTATTAGGCGACATTGTTGTCTCCGTGGAAACAGCAAAAAAAGACGCGCAAGGAGGGGGGCTAACCCTGGCCGAGGAAATAGATTATCTTCTGATTCACGGCCTGCTCCACCTGCTGGGTTATAACCATGAAAAAACAACGCAAAACAAAGCCCGGGAAATGAAGCAAAAAGAAAAAGAGCTGTTTGATATCGTTTCCGTCAGGCGCATACCTTTGACCTGATAAAACATAATTTGTGTTGCCTTTTTACCGGCTTGACATATATTTTTATTTTTTTTATCATGACGTCATTCTACATATAAAACTTCAGCAAATAATCGTTCAGGAGGTAACTCCCCATGGATTTATCATTAAAAGACAAGGTTGTACTCATCACCGGCGCCAGCCGCGGCATTGGCCATGCAGCGGCAATAGGAATTGCAAAAGCAGGAGCGGATTTGGCCATCGCCAGCCGCAAACTTCCCGACCTGGAAAAAGTAGCCGCTCAAATAAAGGACATGGGGAGGAAATGCCTGCCCGTCGCGGCGCATGTCGGAAGAACGGAAGACATAAACAATCTGGTAAAAAAAGTAACGGAGGAATTTGGGAAAATCGATATCCTGGTAAATAACGCCGCCACAAATCCAAGCATGGCTTCGGCCATGGATATAGACGAGCGCGCCTGGGACTCAATTATGAATCTCAACCTCAAAGGCCTGTTTTTTTTAAGTCAGACGGTAGCTAAAATAATGAAAGGGCAAGGCGGGGGAAAAATTGTTAACATCGCCTCCATTGCCGGCATCACGCCGGATATACTGCCGGTTTACTCCATCAGCAAAGCAGGCGTAATTATGGCGACAAAAGTAATGGCCCAACAATGGGCTCAGTACAATATTCGCGTCAACACCGTGGCGCCGGGTCTTACAAAAACAAAATTCAGCGAGGCTTTATGGAGCAACAAAGACATCCTCACCATTGCCATGAGCAGAACGCCACTGGGACGTCCCGCCGAACCGGAAGAAATGGTCGGCGCCATACTTTTTCTTGCCTCTGATGCGTCAAGCTATATTACGGGTCAAGTAATTGCAGTGGATGGCGGTGCCACCATTTAAATAAAAAATAAGACAGAAAGGGAACACTATGTTTAATTGGGCAAAAATTTCTGAGGAACTGAAGTCATTGTTGCGTTTGAAAACAGAGCCGGTCGCTTTCAGACGTCTGGAAAAAGCCGAAGAACTGAACAGCATTAAAAATGTAACGCGGTTACAAAGAGGGTTTACTTATTGTCAGGTGCCCTTTCTGGTAAGAGTGATGGAACAAACTATCGGCATTACCAAGGAGGATCCTCTCGGGGAGAGATGCATGCGCATCCACGGTTTACGCCATGCCACGGAAAAGAGCATGAATGCGGAGGCAAAAATGCTTGCGACAACATGGTTCGGCTCGCCGGAAGAAGCCCTGCAACAACAACGTGAAACCCCGCGTATTCCAGTCGCGGAAGCAACTGTTAGCGCACCGCTGTATAAAGAAAAATTCGAACCGGAAGTGGTCTCCATTTACGGCAACCCCGCTCAGATTATGATGTTCTTATGCGGCCTGCAAAAAGAAAAATATGAACGCTTCCATTTCCATTTTATCGGAGAGGGAGCGTGCGCCGATTCACTGGCGGAGTGTTATCTTACCGGCAAGCCGGCGCTGGCGATTCCCTGCTTCGGTGAAAGATCCATGGGACAGGTTGCCGATGATGAAATCGTTGTCGCTGTGCCGCCTCAGGAGTTGGAACGCGCAATTTACGGCATGAAAAAATTGGTCAAGATTGGTTTCCGGTACCCCGTTTGTTTCATTGGAGGGCTTACGGATCCGACATCGGTTCTGTCCCAATTTTATCCTCAAAGCAAATAAAAAATAAATGACTGCTTTTTATACTTGAACAAAATATTTCGATTTATTATAATACGTCAATGAAAAATAAGTCGGTTATGTGTCACAACAACACTTGTAAAAAATTATCTTTACATTGTGTTTTCATTGTCTCGTTTTTATTTATCTCCATGACGGTTATGATTCCCGGCGTATCGGCGGACATATACAAATACGTCGATGAAGAGGGCGTTCTGCATTTGACAAACGTTCCGTCTATTCCCAACGCTAAATATATTTTAATTCTTAAAGAAAAACGGGTGCATTTTCACTCCGACATAGATGTGAACAAATACGACCATATTATTGCCAAAGCCGCCAGTAAGTACAAAATTGACCAAGCCCTGATTAAAGCTGTCATTAAGGCGGAATCAAATTTCAACCATCGCGCAGTATCGCCTGTAGGAGCACAAGGACTCATGCAGCTGATGCCTTCAACGGCTTATGCCCTGCAGGTAGACGATGTATTTCAGCCGGAAAACAATATCGAAGGCGGTGTCCGTTACCTGCGCTATCTCCTCAATGTATACAAGGGTGATTTACGACTTGCTTTGGCGGCCTATAACGCGGGAGAAACAGCAGTAGCCAAATACGGCAACAACATCCCGCCTTTCCGCGAGACGCAGAATTACATCCGGCGTGTTCTTAGTTATTTCGACGATTTCAAAAAATAATAAAAATCTGCTTTTAAGACCGTCTCACGTATAGATATTTTCTTAAGCCGGACAATCTTTTTTCCTTAATGCCTTTGATGAGCTTCAATTGCTCGATGTTTTTAAATCTTCCGAGTTTTTCACGCAATTCAATAATTTTCTCCGCCGTCGCTTCCCCGATTCCCTCTACAAGAATCAGGTCATCCCTACTTGCCTCATTAATATCCAAAGGCATACCCAGGGCCAGCCTTTGCGCGGCATTCATTTCAGAAACAACTACATTTGTTCCGGAATCATTTTTGTCAACAATGATGCTCATTCCTTCACTAAGAACAAAATCCTGCGTGTTCAATTTACCCAAGCCGGCTATCTGAAAAAACTCGCCGGCGGAAGTCCCCGGTTTAAGAAAATAAATTTCCCCTCTTTGTTCCTCCTGGATTATTTCCACGGCCATCGCGCCGATAAACTGCTCCGTATAATCAGGTGCTTCATAACTGAGGCGAGAAAGATAAAATAGATGAAAAAAGGGAATAATCACCAAAATTAAACACACGGCGACTATTCCCTTCAATTGATTAGGGGAAATCGTTATCCAGTTATTTTTCCTTTTCCAAACCAAACGCGTCATGAAGCACAGACACCGCCAGTTCCGTATATTTTCTCTGAATCACGCAGGAAATTTTAATTTCCGAGGTGCTGATCATCATGATATTAACACCTTCGTTAGCCAGGGTGGAAAACATTTTTGCCGCAACACCAGAATGACTGGCCATGCCGACGCCGATGATGGATACCTTCGCCACTTCAGCGTCCACCTGGACTTTTTTCGCGCCGATTCCTCTCGCGGCTTCCTCAACAATCTTCTGAGCGTCCTTCAAATCTTTTTTAGAAACCGTAAAAGTCAAGTCAGTAAAGCCTTCCAGGCTGGCATTCTGGATAATCATATCCACATTGATATTTTTAGCCGATAGAGGTGAAAACAACGCCGCCGCCACTCCCGGCTTGTCGGGAACATGAACAACTGTGATTTTGGCCTGGTCTTTATCGTATGTTATTCCTGATACTATTTCTTTCTCCATATCCTTATCCTCCTTCGTCACTAGTGTCCCCCTCCCTTCCGAAAACGTTGATTTAACGTAAACAGGAACATTATATTTTTTAGCCATTTCCACCGAGCGCGGCTGTAATACTTTAGCACCGGTGATAGCCATTTCCAGCATTTCATCGTAAGATATTTTATTTAACCTGCGCGCCTTACCGCACACATTCGGGTCCGTAGTATAAACACCGTCAACATCCGTATATATGTCGCATCTATCCGCCTTAAGCGCCGCGGCCAGCGCCACCGCACTGGTGTCAGAACCGCCCCGCCCCAGCGTGGTTATATTATTTTCTTCATCCACACCCTGAAACCCGGCAACAACCACTATTTTCCCGTTTTTCAGTTCCCGGCGAATAGCCTTTGCCTCTATATATTTTATACGCGCTTTTTTATAAGCCTGATCGGTTTTTACTTTTACCTGAAATCCCAAAAATGACTTCGCCCGATAACCCATGGAAATCAAAACTATCGATAATAATGAAACGGTTACCTGCTCACCTGTGGAAATCAATGAATCAAATTCCCTTTCGTCAGGCGATTCAGTTGCCGAATTGGCCAAGGCGATAAGCCTGTCTGTTTCGCCAGCCATAGCCGACAACACCACGACCACATCATTGCCGGATTCTTTCTCCTTGATCACCTTCCTGGCTACATTTTTTATTTTTTCGACATTCGCTACCGACGTGCCACCAAACTTTTGAATCACCAATGCCATCTAACCGACCTCCGTTCCCAAATCCCGGGCCAACTCCTTTACCCTACCCGCCAATCCATTGATTCTTATTTTACGCCTGTTTTCATCGATATAATCGAATTGAATCGAAAAAATACTCGGGGGAAGAATTGGCGCAATTTTCTCCGCCCATTCGATGGCAACAATCCCGTCTCCCCAAAAATACTCTTCATATCCCAATTCTTCAAATTCGGCGCATCCGCTTAAGCGGTATACATCAAAATGATAAAGATTGCACCTGCCCGGATATTCATTTATCAAAGTAAACGTGGGACTCGTAATCTTATACTCTTCGCCGATTCCCAGTCCTCTGGCCAAGCCGGAAACAAAACATGTTTTTCCGCTGCCAAGTTCTCCAGACAGGGCCAGAATATCACCTTTTTTTAATTTGCCGCCAATAAGGCAAGCTATCTCCTTCGTCTGTTGTGCGCTTGATGTTATTATTTCAATATGCGAGCTTTCCCTTTTCATTGATTAAACATCTTAATACAATTCCTTCTCCTTTTCCAACACAAGAAAAGCAGCGGCATAATTTTCAGTATGGGTCAGACTCAGGTGTATCCGGGTTATTTTATTTTTGTCGATTTGGTTTTTTGCCCCGTCATGCACGACAATTTCCGGCTTTCCGTCGCCCCCGCGCGTAACCTCTATATCCTTCATTTTCACGCCCATTCCCAGACCCATGCCCAAGGCCTTCAGAAAAGATTCCTTGGCCGCAAAACGGGCAGCGTAATGGGGCGCATTATGGACATGTTTCGCGCAATATTCCACCTCACGGTCACAAAACACCCTGTTCAAGAATTTACATCCCCATTTTCGGATAACCTTTTCAATGCGGTCGTTTTCTACAAGGTCTATTCCGATACCGTGAATCATTATTTTTCCCTTTATGCGCGGATAATAGAGTCCGCGACAGCAATGACTTTTTTCATCGCCGCCACATCGTGAACACGCACGATATTGCATCCGTTCATGACTGCCGCGGCGACTGAGGCCGCCGTTCCCTCCAGCCTTTCCCCTGGCCTATCTCCGGTTATGTTTCCGATGAACGCCTTGCGTGACGTCCCGAGCATCACCGGCAAGCCCAATAACTTAAGCGTAAACAGATTTCTGATGATTTTATAATTATCCTCCGAAGTCTTTCCAAAACCAATTCCGGGATCAACAATCAAGCATTCTTTTCTGACACCCGCCCGCATCGCTTTGCCAATGCTTTTTCGCAGACAGTCGATTATCTCTCCCAACAGATCGTCATAAATCAAATCACCTTTCTGCATTGTCTTCGGCGTGCCACGCATATGCATCAGAATCAGGCCTGCTCCGGTATTAGCCGCCGTCTTGGCCATATTCTTATCACCGCCTAAAGCGCTGATATCATTTATTATTTCTGCTCCCGCCGCCAGGGCTTGCGCCGCCACCTTTGCTTTTTTTGTGTCAATGGAAATGGGTATTTTAATCTTTGCCGCCAACGCTTCAATCACCGGTATCACACGCTTTAATTCCACGCTTGTCGGCACCGCGTCGGAACCGGGCCGCGTGGATTCACCTCCGATATCGATAATATCCGCGCCTTCATCTGCCATTTTCAGTCCGTGCTCAATTGCTTTCTCCTGCCCGTAAAAAAGACCTCCGTCAGAAAAAGAATCCGGCGTTACGTTAAGGATGCCCATAACCAGAGTTTTATCGCCGATTCTGATTTTGCGGCGTGATGTCTTCAAAATAAGTTTGCTTTTGTTGATGTTGTGCAGTAGCTCGACCAAATCGGCGGAAATTTTGCTCAAACCGAAAGGCTGGTTTTCAATTTTTTTCGCCAGAGCAAGAATTTGCTTTTGCGTTCCCATAATCAAAACATCGCTGGATTCTAAAGCGCAGGAAACGCTGCCGCGCGCCACGGCGGCATCCCCTCCCACGGAAAGCATTTCCTGTTTAATGATGTTGGCTACTTTACATGGCTGCCTTCTCAGCAGGATGTTGGCGTTAACAGTTTTTTGGGCCATGGCGGCGATTCCATAAGGATCAACACCGATTTTCCTGAAAACAACCGCCGCTTCGGATATATTTTTTATATCTATGGTTCTCACAAAAAGCACCAAAACAAATATCTTAATTGAATATTATCGATATGTATCACACAGATATTCATCAAGACGGTGTGGAAAAAATCAACCGGCTGATTCTTTCGGCAGGGCATCGCCGATCATCTCGTCAATTTCCGCGCCGGTCAATACTTCCTTTACCAGAAGTTCTCCGGCTACTTTATGCAATAAATCTATATGTTCACCAAGGAGTTTCTTTGCTCTTTCATAGTTTCGCATGACAATGGCGATAATTTCCGCGTCGATATTTTTTGCCGTCTCTTCGCTGTAATCCTTGTGTGTGGCAAATTCACGCCCCAGGAATATCTGTTCTTCTTTTTTCCCGTAACTTAGCGGTCCCAATTTGTCACTCATGCCCCATTCACAAACCATTTTTCTGGCCAGATTAGTCGCCCGTTCGATGTCGTTTCCCGCGCCGGTGGTAAAATCATCCAAAACCAATTCTTCGGCGGCGCGCCCGCCCAGTAATATAGAAATATTTTTTTCCAGATATTCCCGCGGATAGGTATGCTTTTCGTCAATCGGCAATTGCTGCGTCACACCCAGCGCCCTGCCCCGGGGAATAATCGTCACTTTGTGAATGGGATCCGTCCCGGGAATGAGCCGCGCCACCAAGGCATGGCCTGTTTCATGGTAGGATGTGTTGCGCTTTTCCTGTTCACTGATTACCATGCTTTTACGCTCCGTGCCCATCAGAATTTTGTCCTTGGCGAACTCAAAATCACTCATGGTAACCTTGTCTCTGCTAGCCCGCGCGGCATTAAGAACAGCCTCGTTAATCAGATTTTCTATGTCGGCTCCGGAAGTGCCGGGCGTTCCCCTGGCCAGAACCGCAAAGCTCACGTCTTCGGCAATAGGCGCATTACGCGCGTGGACTTCAAATATTTTTTCCCTTCCCTTTACATCGGGAAGCGGCACGACTACCTGACGGTCAAATCGTCCCGGCCGCAGAAGCGCGGGATCCAAAACATCCGGACGATTGGTGGCGGAAATAAGAATTACGCCTTCATTGGATTCGAAACCGTCCATTTCCACGAGGAGCTGATTGAGCGTCTGCTCCCTCTCGTCGTGACCTCCGCCCAGACCGGCGCCGCGATGACGGCCGACCGCGTCAATCTCATCGATAAATACTATACAGGGGGCGTTTTTTTTGGCCTGACTGAACAAATCCCGCACGCGTGAAGCTCCCACGCCGACAAACATCTCCACAAAATCAGAACCGCTGATGCTCAAGAAAGGCACATCAGCTTCACCGGCAATAGCACGGGCCAGAAGTGTCTTTCCCGTACCGGGCGGGCCTACCAGAAGCAATCCCTTGGGAATCCTGCCCCCCAGCTTAGTATACTTTTTGGGATCTTTCAAAAAATCAATGACTTCCTCCAGCTCCGCCTTGGCCTCGTCAATACCGGCGACATCGGCAAACGTCACTTTTTTCGATTTATCGGTAATCAACCGCGCCCTGCTTTTGCCGAAAGACATCGCTTTTCCGCCTCCGGCCTGCATCTGCCGCATGAAAAAAATCCACACCCCGATAAGAAGCAAAAAGGGAAACCAGGAAATAAAAATCGTCATATACCAGGGGGAATCATCCACCGGTTTAGCCGCTATTTTCACGTTTCTTTCCCGCAACTGCGCCACAAGTTTGTCATCTTGAGGCGCGTGCGTCCTGAACATGCTGCCGCTAGTGAGTTTGCCGGTTATGCTGTCGCCCTGAATGGTCACTTCGCTGATTTCTCCCGCCTCCAGATATGACAGCATTTCGCTGTAAATTATATCTTTCTGAGCCGTTTTGGGCTGATTGAAAATCTGCCAGACCAGTAAAAATAAAAGCAACATGGTCAAAATCAACGCTATATTTTTTGAAGATTGATTCAATATTTTCTCCTTGTTTTTCAAGTTTATTAGTTAATCTTTATAATAATATCCATTTTAACTCAAATATTTTCTAAAAGCGCTTTGGGAGGACTTAAGAGTCATATCCAGCCGTTTCAACAATTCGCACTTCCAAAACACTTTTTGTTTGATCAGTTATTTTTACCCTTTCGCTCAAGCGCATTTTTTCCACCCAGACAACGGAAACCGCATCGACAATCAGCATGATGTCATCCCTTTGCGTTCGCGGAACTTTCTGGTCAATAAAAAAATCTTTTAATTTCTTGCGTCCGCCCGCGCCCATCGGCTCGAACCAATCTCCTTTCCTTCTGTTCCTTAATAAAAGGGGCGGCTGCAGGGCAGCCAAATCCATGTAAACCTTGTTTTTGGCCTTATAATCAATATAATCCCTGCTTACCTTTTGTAAACAAACATTAACGCCTTTTTCCCTGATATAAAAAGAACCTTCTGTTGTTATCGGGTATGCATATTCCAATTTTTTCGCGTTAAGATCCTGTTTCGCCAAAATTAAACGACCATATTCAAGCCTGGCCTTAATCCGGCCGGGCAGATGAATCATTTTCCCCGACTTTTTTAACTGTATCATCTCCTCCAGACAATTTATATGAACATAAGACAATCCTTTGGGTCCCGAATACATTTCGTCCAAAATAACTTTAAGCAATCTGCCCCGCACGGCAGGATGCAAACTGCGCACGTAATCCACATTGAGACAAAAACCGCCTTGTTCCCTTGAAATGAAGGGCGATTCGATGGCTTCAGAAACAAAACCCTTTATAAAATCATCTTCCCGACGCAGTACTTGCGCGGTTCGGGCCAGATTTTCTTCAATGCGCGGATTAAATTCCCTTTTTAGCAACGGAACCAAATCCTCCCGAATTCTGTTGCGCAAAAATCGCCTGTTTTCGTTGGAACTATCCTTCCGATAAGGAATGTGCCGGCTATTCAGATACTCGATAATCTGCCCGCGGGAAACGTCAATTAAAGGACGGATAAACCTATTTTCACGCACCGGCGGAATTCCTTTCAATCCTTCCGGCGAACTTCCCCGCACGAGACGCAACAAAATTGTCTGCGCCTGGTCCTGTAAATTATGCCCGAAGGCGATTTTCTGCGCCTGATTGCTCCGCGCAACTCCGTCTAAAAAAATATATCTTTGGCGGCGGTAAAAGTCTTCGGGAGATTCACCTTTCAATCTTTTTGTCCTATCCATTTTTCCGCCGAAAAAAGGCAACCTGTATTTTTCGGCCAACCGCCGACAATATTTCTCATCCTCATCCGATTCCGACCCGCGCAATCCGTGGTTAAAATGGCCTACAATCAATTGTAAATTCATTTGCGGGGCTATTTGAGCCAGAACATCCAGCAGCGCCACCGAATCCGGACCACCGGACAAGGCCACAATAATTTTTTCGCCCGGATACACAAGGCCTTGTTTTTGTATGGTATTTTTTACTTTATCTATCATTTGAACAAGGAATTTATCTCCCGCAGGCTTTCGCAATAATAATCCGCCTCACCGGCAAGCAAATCTTTTCTGTCTCCCAGTCCGCTTAAATAAACAACGCTCGCAATACCCGATTTTTTTGCCACGTAAATATCGTTGATGCCATCACCGATCATAACCGCTTTATCCCTTTCCACCTTATATTTACCCAGCAGATAGTCAATCAAGCGGGCGTCCGGCTTTTTGTAAGGCAGTGAATCCGCGCCGATTATTTCCGAGAAATACCGCTCTATTTTCAGCCCGCGGGCGATGGTCAACGTGAAATTGTAGCGTTTATTGGTGAGAATTACCTTGATTTTATCCGCAAAATTTTCCAACACTTCCAGCGCGTACGGATTAAGTTTGGTATTATCCAGCAGATGCTGTGCGTAATAATCACTGAATACAGCCAGGGCTTTTTCCACAACGCTCTCCTCTTGGCTCGCCAACGCTCTTTCGATAAGTCTTCGTACGCCGTCGCCCACAAAACTGATAATTTCTTTTTCTGTTTTCGGCGGCAAACCCAGCACTTTGAGCGTGTAATTGACAGAGTTAACCAGATCAACGCCGCTGGAAACAATGGTGCCGTCCAGATCAAAAATCATCAAATCTATTGTTCTCATTGCTACTCCCCTGCGCAATATAGCCAACTGCTCATCTAAACACAAGTTCGTTTGTGCAAAAATAATTTGACCCCGCCGCCTGCTTATGTTATTTACTTGTCAACCGCTTAGATCCCCTATGCTGACTGAGACGGTATTGTATCAAAACCATCAAACAGAGGTCTTCTTTTGCGGAAGGCCTTTTTTTATTTAAGGAGTTTCATGCCGACGGCAAGAAAAAAGACGCATAAGAAGAACAGATTTGCCATCATCGGTACCGGAATGGTAGGGACAGCCATCGGAATCCTATTAAAAAAAGCCGGTTATAAAATTACTGCCGTCTGTGACAAGTCCCCCGCCGCTTTAAAAAGAGCGGTGAAATATACTAAGGCCAAACCTTTTTTCGATCCGACAAAAACTTTGCGCGAGGCCGATTATCTTCTGATTACCACGCCGGACGACGCCATATCGTCCGCTTGCCGGGAAATTTCACGTTCGCCGGAGATAAAGGGGAAATATGTCTTCCACATGAGCGGCGCGGGAGGGCTAGACCTTCTGGAAGAAGCGGCGAAAGCGGGCGCCTATGTCGGCAGTATTCATCCCCTGCAAAGTTTTTCCTCTATTGATAACGCCGTATCCAATATCCCGAAAAGCTATTTCGGAATTACCGTAGATAAAAAAGCTGGAGCTGTCGCGAAGCAAGTTGTCGCCGACTTGAAGGGTGTTCCTCTTTTTATCTCCAACGCCCAAAAACCTCTTTACCATGCCGCCGCCTGTGTTGCCTCCAATTATTTGGTTTCCCTGCTTAACGCCGTCGAATCCATCTATAAGGCGACAGGTATCAAAGAAAAGCAGGCCAGAAAAGCTTATCTGCCCTTGGTTTACGGCACGCTGAAAAATATCGAACGTTCCGGCTCCATTTATGCCCTAACCGGCCCTATCGCCAGAGGAGACATCGGAACGATAAAAAAGCACATGAGAATAATGAAAAAAAATCTCGCTCAATTCGTCCCTCTGTATTCCGCATTAGGATTGATGACGGCAAAAGTGGCCATGCAAAAGGGGTCTTTAAAACCGGGAACGGCGAAACTAATCAATGATGTTCTGAAAGGAGTCAAACCATGAGTACCCAAACCAAAATCAGCCGGAAAACCATCTTAGACATAAAAAAAATGAAGGCAACCGGAGAAAAAATAGCCATGCTCACCGCCTATGACTTCGGCATGTCCTCCATTATCGACGATGCCGATATCGACATTATTCTGGTCGGGGATTCGCTGGGAAATGTGGTATTAGGGTATGACACGACTCTTCCCGTCACTATGGAAGATATGTTGCATCACACAAAGGCTGTCGCCCGCGGCGTACAAAAAGCCTTGCTTGTGGCTGATATGCCCTTCATGTCCTATCAGATTTCGCCGCAGGCAGCGCTGGCCAATGCCGGAAGGTTCCTGCAGGAAGCAGGGGCACAGGCGGTAAAACTCGAAGGCGGCGAAGAGCAAGCCGAAAGCATCCGCAAAATCACGTCCGCCGGAATTCCGGTAATGGCGCATCTCGGATTGACACCTCAATATATTCATCAGCTGGGCGGTTACAAAATTCAGGGGAAAAAGGATGACGCGGCGGAAAAAATGATGGCCGACGCTAAAATTCTGGAAGAAGCCGGCGCTTTTTCCCTGGTCCTGGAATGCGTGCCCGAAAAGCTTGCCGAAGAAATAACAAAAGAGCTTTCCATCCCCACAATAGGCATCGGCGCAGGCGTTCATTGCGATGGTCAGGTTTTGGTCATCAACGACATGCTGGGCATGTATGAGAGAATGACACCGAAGTTCGTCAAAAAGTACGCCAATCTCAGCGCGGATATCAGAAAAGCGGTCAGAGCATACGTCACGGAAGTTAAAAGCGCCTCTTTCCCCGGTCCGGAACACAGTTTCAAATAAGGCGTTTTTATGACGGCCGCCGGATCTTTATAAAAAACCGCGCGGTTGATTAATTTATAATTATTTCTGCTTTCGACCTCAACCTGTCCATGAGCGCGGCAAAAGCTTCCGTCTGTTTTTGTTGTTCCAAATATTCCGATATCTTTTCTTTAACTTCATTTAAGGCTACCTTCTTTTCCGGATTGCGCTCAAGCACTTCAATTATATGATAGCCGAAGTCCGTCGATATAACCGGACCAACAACTTTTATTTTTTGCGAAAAAGCCGCGTCTTCAAAGGGCTTTACCGTTTGCCCCCTGGTGATAGTGCCCAAGTCGCCACCGCTTTCCTTACTGGGGCAATCCGAATTTTTCTTGGCCACTTCGGCGAAACTCGCTCCTCCGATTATCTGCTGGCGAAGATTTTCAATTTTTGTTTTCTTTTCCGCTTTTGTTTTATCATCATCCTTTTCCTTTATCGCGATTAAAATATGGCGAAGATGAACGCTTTCCGGGACAATAAACTTTTCTTTATTTTCGTCGTAGAATTTGCTTATTTCCTTGCGCGTGGGTTTCGCTTTATCCCCGAGCTCCATGGCAACAATTTTTTTGACTTTAATATCATAGGCTATATTTTTATTCAGCTCATCCATCGTCATCTTGTTCGCCTTGAGGAATTCTTCCAGCTTCTGGGCCGGTTCAATATTCGCTTTAATCCCGTCCATAACTTCTTTAATTTCTTTTTCTTCGGCCACAACATTTTTCTTTTTAATCTCGTTTTCCAAAACAGTGCGCATAATGAAGTTTTCTATCAACTGTGTTTTTATATTGGCCTGAGCTTCCTTTATTTTGTCTTTTGGTATTTGTTCCTGGTAGGTTTTCATGATATCTTTAATCTGCTTTTCCAGCTGTGTTTTCACCAAAACTGCGCCATCGACACTTACGGCAACATCGTCGGGGAGAACTTTTTCTTTCGCGGGCACGGATTTGTCTTTTAAAGATTGTGCCTGGTCCGTTTCTCCAGCGGCAGGAGTTTCCTTTACATCTTTATCTTTTGAGCAACCGACGACAAAAGCAATTAAAATAATTAGCGCTATCCAAATTAAATAATTTTTATTCTTCATGATTTTCCTCCCCTGCAACAAGCCCCGCGTTTTTGGGGCTAAAACTATATGTAAAACACCTATCCGTCAAGAAGATTATCTGTTTTTTCAGCGCCAATTTATGCGTCAGGTAATTTTTCTCAGATATTGCAATATTCTCAACTGCTCTTCGAGCACAGGCGATTCCCCGCTTGCCGAAAAATCAAAATCGCAACGGCCAGCCATGCTCATAATACCCCTCAAAGCCATAAAAATATTAACCGGCGGATATTCTTCTCTTGTAAAATAATTGATTAATTTCAATGTCTTAAAGGCGTCAAACCAGTGGTGAAATTGCCTGCTCAGCATCTCCTTCTTTGCCCGGCGCCTGACTTGAATCCAGAACATTTCAAAGCGGCAATTAATTAAATATTTTTTTAGCGTGGGATGAATGCTTTCGGCTTTTGCCAAAATTTGGACCGCATCAGAATCGGTAGAACGGCTGATTAGTTCCAGCCACTTTTTCAGAATAAAAAAAACGCGGGGGTCATAAACAGGATATTCCCGGTGCGCGCCGGATAAAAATCTGCGCACTCCCTTGCCCGTACCGAAAGGAACACGTGTTGAAGGACGGGCGGAAGGAAAGACGCGAGTTTCTTTCACGTAGCCGATTTTCCCCAATTTGGCCAGCTTGCCCAGAAAATAAAAATCCTCGCCCGCCTGCCGTTTATTCATCCCTCTTACTTCCAGATATGCTTCCGCGGTGGTAACGATGGTGGAACCGATGGAATGGTAGGCATAAGGCGATTGAGCATATTGCAATCCCAACACCCAGTAGCGCAGGAATATTTCGTAACAGTATATGGCCGCTTTCGTCTCTTCGTCCGGGGGTGTTTGATGTTCGTAGGCCACAATCGCCGTTTTCACTTTTTTAGTGAAATAATGTTTTATGGAGGATAAATAATTGTTCTGCACCAGAGTATCCGCATCAAGACTCAAAATCAGTCTCGTGTCCAAAGAATCGCCTGTCCATAAGCGCAGCGCCGCATCCATGCCGATTTTTCTGGCCATACCCACACCCCCGTCTTTTTCCGGCAGTTCATAGCCAGGGCTGGAGACGTCAACATAAGCCAGCCTGATTTTTGAATCGGCGAGCATCGTCAAAAAGTGGTAGATGTCGCCATCGGCACGATATCCTCCCAGACGTTTTCTGCCGATAAGCGCCTTGAGCATCGCCAGCGTGTCCTGATTGTTTTTTACATCCGCCTCCGGCGAATTGCCTTTATTGTTTACGACGCAAATTATCAGGGTATCTTCCAAAAAAGAAACCGGATTTCGCGCGAGAGAGACCAATGTGGAAAATATCGATTCTTTTTCCGCGTAGGCGGGCACGACAACCGCGGAGGAAATATTTTCATGGTTTTCCGCGACCAACCGCCACTTTTCATCCGCCGCGTATTCATGCAGGTAATCGCATAGCAAGGATGGCTTTTTCATTCCAGGTATTTCATTACGCTTTCTTGCAATAATTTATAGTCATCACCGTCAATCCATTTAACGCCTATCCCTCTTTTTTCCATACGCCGGAACCATGTCTCCTGCCTTTTTGCAAACTGATGAATACCTGTATTCAATTTCTTTACCATCTCCTGATAATCAAGCTTCTTTTGCAGATACATGGCAATAAAACGATATTCCAGTCCGAAGCTCTCCAGACGCGGCCAGGATATTCCTTTATCATGCAGCGCTTTAACCTCCTCGACCATTTTCTGCCCCAGTCTTTCCTGAAGCCTGAGCGTTATGCGTTGCCGGAGAACCGGCCTTGGCCAGCGGATGCCGAAGACAGCGGCGTCGATTACCGGTTTTTCTTTCCCACGCAGGTTCATCATCCTGGCCGTTTCTATTTCAATCGCCCGGACAAGTCTCCGTGTGTCTTCCAAATCCGTTTTATTATGCGCCTGCGGTTTTAAAGACAGGAGTATTTCCTGAAGCTCGTTTATCGTTTTCGCGGATAACGACCTGCGCAATTTCTCGTTTTCCGGGGCCGGCGGCAGATCATAAGCAGCCAGTATCGATTCAATATAAAGACCTGTCCCTCCAACCATAATCGGCAATACTTTTCTTTGATTCAGGCGAGAAAACACATCATAAAATTTTTGCTGGAAATCAAACAGGCTGAACTCTTCGCAAGCATCCACGATATCAATCAGATGATATCCGACTTTTTTTCCGTCAACCACATATTGATTCAAGTCTTTGCCGGTACCGATATCCATGCCGCGATAAACCTGCCGGGAATCAGCGGAAATTATTTCCCCGCCAATCTGGGCGGCCAATCTGGCGGCAAGTTTTGTTTTCCCCGAAGCGGTAGGACCAAGAATCACTATAAGATTTTTCGCCATTATCGCCTTGAAAATATAATTTATTGCGTGTAATCAAACACAGCTTCATAATAGCATCGTTACAAGACATTTTACCACAAACGGATGTAGAAATGCTAAAAAGAGTGGATTTGGGCAAGGAAGCAATCCTTCCGCTCATTCTGAAGATGAGTTGGCCGTCGATAGTGGCGATGATCGCCATGTCCGTTTACAACTTCATCGATTCCTTCTGGCTGGCGCGGCTCAGCCCACAGGCGCTGGCCGCCCTTACCGTCTGTTTTCCTGTTCAGATGATTTTCGCGGCCATCGGCGTCGGAACCGGTGTGGGAGCCGGTTCTTTTTCCGCGCGCATGTTCGGCTCCGGCAAAAACATGAAAGCCCAACAAGCCGCCGGACAGATATTCTTCTTGTCTCTCACCTTCGGCTTGACGATTATTGTCTGTGTTCTGCTTTTTCCTGACCACATTCTCAGGCTGTTCGGCGCGACAAAAGAAATACTGCCTCTTTGCCGCAAATACCTTTTAATTATTATTTTCAGTTCGCCTTTTCTTATCTTTTCCATGATGTCTAACAACCTTCTGCGCGCCGAGGGTAGACCTCTCTTATCCATGTATGTTGTCCTCACCGCGTCAATCACCAGCGCTGTTCTTGACCCCTTTTTAATCTTCGGCTTTTGGATTTTTCCGCAAATGGGAATTAAGGGAGCAGCTGTTGCGTCACTGTGCGCTCAATTTATCTCTTTTTTGTTTTCCGTAAATTTCCTCTGCCTGAAGTCATCGAAATACGAACTGAGCCGTAAATATTTTCGCCCCAATTTATCGATAATTAATTCAATTTTTTCCACCGGTTTCCCTTCCATCATCTCGCACTTGATTATCAGTTTGGTGTTAATCGTTTACAATCATGTGCTGGCGCAGTACGGCTCTCCCGCCATTGCCGCGCTGGGTATATGTTTCCGCGTAAACGGTCTGGTGATGATGATTTTGTTCGGCATCGGTTTCGGGTTAATGCCGATTGTTGGTTACAGTCATGGGGCCGGACTTTACCAAAGACTCCGGCAAGCCGTTTTCGCCGCCATAAAGGCTTCCGTCTCCGTTGCCGTGTTTTCCACGATAATACTGACAATATTCGCCGACTTCATCGTCGCCGTTTTTTCCAATGATCCGGTACTGACGGCAATTGCTGTGCCTGCCCTGCGCATCTATGTTTTGCTGCTGCTTTTTCTGGCACCCACGCTTGTTTTCATAAATATGTTTCTGGGTCTGGGCAAAGGAGCCCTGACCATGTTTATTTTCCTTTTCCGCGACACGGTGCTGCTGATTCCCCTGCTGCTTTTTCTTTCCCGGTTCGCGGGAATCACCGGTGTCTGGATGGCCATGCCCATTGCCAACTTTTTCACTTTCTTCCTGACTTTTTATTATGCGCGGCGGGAAATAAAAAAATTCAAATCATGGGAAAGGAATCGGCAGATCCCCTAAAAAACACTGATAATCATGTTAAAAAAAATGCCCCGCCGAGGCGGGGCATTTCCGGGTTAATAAAATTTCTCGCTTTTAATTATTATAGCGGCTGAACATTTGCTGCGCTTGGACCTTTACTGCCCTGTTCCACATCAAAGCGGATTCTCTGCCCCTCGTAAAGAGTCTTGAATCCCGTCCCCTGAATGGCGCTATAATGTACAAAAACATCTCCCCCTTCATCACTTTCAATGAAGCCAAACCCTTTTTTTTCGTTGAACCATTTTACTTTTCCTTCTGCCAAAACTAAAACCCCCCCTTCTGATTTTTTTTCCCGTCTGTCACAGGAAAATAAAAAAACCGCATGAATTCTCTTCCTAGCACAAGAACTCAATGCGGTTAATTTTTTTGTGGCAATCCCTTAACACTAACAATTTCCCGATACTTGCCGCTTACTGAAATCCTCACAATATCACGGCTTTTTAACATTTTAAGTTCCGTAACACCATTTTTATTTAAAATCAACCTTTTTTTCGCAAAAAATTTTACCATATTTTACGAGATGTTTACGCAAAATATCTTCAATTTCCTTTTCCTTCCCCCAGTAAAAGTGATTAGCTCCTGAAATTATTTCCAGATGTGCCCTCGTTCCCTTTATCCGTTTTTTTAAATTTTCCGCATGGCAAAATTCATCTGAGTTTCCACAGATAATCAAATTAAGCTTGTTTTTTAAATTATTAAAATTAAAGGGGAAATAATTGTGAGGAGGGGAAATAAATAATGAATAAGAAAATTTTTCCTCGCGTTGTTCCATTACCATAGCGCCCACCCACGCTCCGAACGAATACCCGGCAAAATATATTTGAGATAACCCAGATTGTTGAAGATAGCGGCAAACGGCGACAACGTCACAGCTTTCTCCTTTCCCTTCCTCGTAACTGCCGGTACTGGCGCCGACTCCCCTGAAATTGAATCTCAAGGTGGTAAAATTTTCCGCGGCAAACGTCCGGACAACCGCCTCGACAACATTATTATGCATGGAGCCGCCCATAAGCGGATGGGGATGGCAAACAATAACTCCCCTCTCCGAAGCCGACTTATGCATCAGTGCTTCAATAATGAGGTTTTCGTTACTGATGAATACTTTTTCTTCCGCAACCATGCTTCTTTTCGTCTATATCTCGCCCGCAAAATGGCAGGCGCAAAATATTCCCCGGTCAATCTCTTTCAAAACGGGAATATCTTCAAGACAAATTTCTTTCTTGTACGAACAGCGGCTATGAAAATTACATCCTCTGTCGCCGGCCGCATCCGCTTCTCCTTTTACCTGGGCCATTCCGCTTTTTCCGGCAACAAAACTTGAGGGGGCGGCGGCAAGCAAAAGGCGCGTGTAAGGATGAGACGGACGAAGATAAATGTCCCTACTGCTGGCCAATTCCACCACCCGTCCCAAATACATCACGGCAACGCGGTCGGACATATGGCGGATGACATTAAGGTCGTGAGAAATAAACAGGTAAGTCAGGCCAAAATCTTTTTTTAAATCTTTGAGCAAATTCAAAATTTGCGCCTGAATGGATACATCCAGCGCGGATACCGGCTCGTCGGCGACAATCATCTCCGGCCGCAAAACAAGGGCGCGAGCAATGCCGATGCGCTGCCTCTGACCGCCGCTGAATTCATGCGGATAACGATTAGCCTGTTGTTCGCTTAAACCGACTTTCGCCATTAACTCAAGCGCATCTTTTTTGCGCGATACTTTATCGCCTATTTTATGAATAACCAGCGGTTCGCTTATGATAGACAATGCTGACCTGCGAGCGTTCAGAGATGAATATGGATCCTGGAATATTAACTGAACTTTGCGCCTATATTGTTTAAGCTTTTCCTTCTTATACTCAAAAATATTTTCTCCCTGGAAATTAACACTTCCGGAGGATGGTTTTTCCAGGAGGGTTATAATCTTCGCCAGCGTGGATTTACCGCAGCCGGATTCACCGACTAGCCCCAGCGTTTCCCCTTTTAATATCTGTAAATCAACATCTGTTACAGCCTTGATTAATCTTTTTTTATCACTTAGGGCAGTCCCCGATATTGTATAAGTTTTATTCAGTTTTTTTATGTCAATAAGAGTTTCTGCCATCGCTGTTCACGCTGTTTTTAATTAACTTATTTTGATAATTGGGCTGATTTCCAGCAAGCCACGAAATGTTTGCTATCAATACTTTCTAACGGCGGCTCAACAAGCGCGCAATGATCATCCGCGTAGGCACATCTTTCGTAAAAACTACATCCAGGTGACAGATCATATAAACTGGGGACAGTCCCCGGAATTGTTTTCAAAAATTCCGGCATATCGTCTGTGCCTGAAATATCAGATTGTGGTATCGAATCAATCAGTCCTCGGGTATAAGGATGAACGGGATTTCTAAAGATTTCATCCGCGGGCGCGGTTTCCGCGATTTTTCCCGCGTACATCACGGCTATTCTCTGAGCTGTTTGAGCGATAACTCCCAAGTCATGGGTAATCAAAATCACGGCCATTTCATTTTTGGTTTTAAGCTCGGATATTAAATCAAGAATCTGCGCCTGGATTGTTACATCCAATGCTGTTGTCGGCTCATCAGCCAGAAGTAGTTTCGGGTGGCAGGACATTGCCATCGCGATCATCACGCGTTGGCGCATGCCGCCGCTGAGCTGATGCGGATAATCACGCGCCCGTTTTTCCGGATATGGAATGCCCACCTCTCCTAACTGCTTGATGGCAAGCGCCATTGCATCATTATCGGATAATTTTTTATGAAGTCTTATTGCTTCCGCGATTTGCTCGCCGATACGGAAAACCGGATTTAAAGACGTCATCGGCTCCTGAAATATCATGGATATTTCACTGCCGCGCTTTTCGCGCATTTCATCTTCCGAAAGCGCGAGCAGATTTTTTCCGGAAAATAATATTTCTCCCTGAACGATTTTACCGATGCCGGGCACCAGACGCATAATGGATAGAGCCAGCATTGTTTTGCCGCATCCGGATTCACCAACAATGCCCAAAGTTTCGCCGGAATCGACACTCAGCGATACCGAATCCACGGCTTTGATTCTTCCCTGCACCGTATCGAAAACTGTCATTAAATCTTTTATTTCCAGTAACGCCATTTTAAACAGCCTGAAATAAACGGATTATTTGAAGTGAGATCTTTTCACAACATCTTTTTACGTCATTACGTCGAACAAACTGTGTCCTGATTACTTTTTTGTCATTCCGTGCAAGCGAAGCGCGACACGGAATCCAGTAATATTATCTGTAACTGGTTCCCGGCTTGCGCCGGGACGGCGTCTGGATGCCGGTTTTCACCGGCATGACGGCTTTGATAGCACTTTTTTCTATTGTGCCACAGCTTCTACACCTGAATGAAAAAGATCTTTCGTTCATATGGTATAATAAATTTATCGAAGCGTAAAACGCTGAAATGTTTTCTTGATACCGCACAGATTTCTATTTTTTTGTCCGGTTAATTAAAAAATCAATCAAAAGGCGCGTTGGCACGCCTGAAGCTCCTTTGGGAATATACGGCTTATCTTTATCAAGCCAGGATGGCCCCGCGATATCCAGATGCACCCAAGGAAAATCGCCGACAAATTTGCTTAAAAATGCCGCGGCGGTGATTGTGCCTGCCGCTCTTCCGCCGGTGTTTTTATAATCGGCGATATCGCTTTTAATCTGCTCGGAATAAAAATCCCAAAGCGGCAGCTCCCAGACAAGCTCGCCGGTCGCCTGCGCGGCTTCATTTATTTCGCTTTTTAATTTTTCATCTGTTCCCAGCATTCCGGCAACATCATCACCCAGGGCGATTACACACGCCCCGGTGAGCGTGGCGATATCAATGATTGCCTGCGGTTTGTATTTGGAAGCATAAGACAAGGCGTCGGCCAATATCAGGCGGCCTTCCGCGTCCGTATTTAAAATTTCAATAGTTTTACCTGAATGTGATTTTAAGATATCGCCGGGTTTTAGCGCGGTGCCGCTGGGCATGTTTTCTGTGGCGGGAATCAATCCGACAACATTAAGCGGCAGGCGCAGATCAGACACGGCCATTATCGCGCCGATAACTGCCGCACCGCCGGACATATCCGTTTTCATTTCATCCATTTTTTCTGAAGGCTTTATGCTGATACCGCCGCTATCGAAGGTAAGGCCTTTGCCGACCAGCACAATCGGCGCTCCGCTTTTTTTGCCGCCTGAATATTCCATTATAATAAATTTCGGTTCCTGCGCGCTGCCGGACGCGACACCCAGAAGAGCGTTCATCCCCAATTTTTTCATGGCCGCTTTATCCAAAACCTTGCAACTAATGGTTTTCCGCCGCGCAACTTCCCGCGCTTTTTGCGCCAGAATGCTTGGCGTCATTTCATTGGCCGGTGCGGAAACAAGATTTCTGACAAAATAAACTGCGTCCGTGATTATGGATGTCTTTTTTGCTATATCGCCGAGCAGAGTATAATCTTCATTTTTCGCGATTAGTTCCAGCTGTTTTATATCTTTGATGTTCTCTCTATCTACTGTTTTAAACGGTGTATATTGATAAAGCCCTAAAACAGCTCCTTCCAGAGCGGCTTGCGCAAGCTTTTCTTTCTGGCCGGGAAGCATATTGAAATCCAATGCCGTTGCAGCTTCCTTGATATTAATATCGCGAAGATGGCGCGTTACTTTCGCGTAGGCGGCGCGCAGTTTATCCAATTTGAATTCTTTTGTCTTGCCTAAACCGACAACGGCAATTCTCTTTGCCGGAATCAATCCGCGGGTGAAAATTACGGATACCTGAGATTCCTTCCCTTCAAAATCCCCGCTGCTGATTAGTTCGCTGATTAAACCCTGGGATTTGGCATCAACATCATAAGCCAAGCCAAATAATTTTTTATTTTCCTCAAACAAAGCCAGAATTACGGCTTCGGTTTTAACATCTGTCACGTTTCCTTTTTTGACAATTATTTTCAAGGTATCCTTACCTCCTTTTTTCATTTACGAAATATGCCGAAAGATAGCATATACGTGAAAAATGTCAATTAATTACACGGATGGAAAAAACAGAGATTTATAAAAATTGTTTACTGAATTGTTACGGAATTTCGGCGCAGAAAAATACCGATGCTTTTTTCGTTATGCTTGAGCACAAACCGCAGGTAGTTTATGTTTTTATCTATTGCTTCCTGATAAATATTTCTATCTATCCGCCACCTTGATTTAAAATGAGCAAGCATGAACCGGCTGACGTTGCCTAAATCTTTCTCCATCCTGATTTTAGTAATATGATAAAAATTAGATGTTTTTTTGAGCAAATCATGTTCCGTGGCAAATCCTGGAACTTTGCCTTCTTCAAACTCTTTAAACAAAGGAATCAGTTTTTCCAGATAAAACCTGTCCGACATCTGCCCCATTAAATCCGCTGTGGCCAGCATCTTGCCTAACATTTCCATATTGGCCGAAGTAAATTTTATATCTTCAATATTGATACTCAAGCCTGTGCAGTTAATTATATCGCTGAAGTTTTCCAGGTCTTCATTGAAGTAGCTATCTTTCTCGTAATAATTTTGGATAAACTGTATTCCCCTTTTGATGTGCATAAGCGTGTATTTGGCGCCAGTGCCTTCGATATCGTCTCTTGACTGAATATAGCCCGTGTCGTGCATCAGGGCGCTGATTAAACCAATATTGATTTCTTTATCGGTAAACTCTATTCCTTCGACATGCGCTCCGTGCAGCAGGCGCGCCATCGCCAGTAAAACATGCAGCGTGTGCTGAAAATCGTGATAATCAGTATTGCAGGCGCGGTATCCCGGATACTGCCCATGGTACAGCTTTTCCACATCTAGGAAAGCTTCGTCAAAATGATTAAAAACAAATTTATAATTAATCATTGATATAACATGCTTCACTTCCTTGATAACCAGTTTTTTATCCCGGATATCCAGAAGCTGGGAATGCATGACATTGTCGTTTTTAACCTGCGCTTCAGCGCGCATAATACCACTCTCCAAAATAAATTTTCTTGCCTTATTTTTAGACAGATTTATCGCATAAACTATCCGGGCGTTAACGTCAAGAAAAAGAGGATTTATTCTCCAATAAGACCACCTTCAATTAAACTTGAATTTATAGTTATTATCCTAGCCATCCTGCCTGCCTGATGGTAAACGTTTGAGCTCCGCCCGGCCCATTTACCGTAATCGTTGCCGTTCTGCTGGGTGCAAAGAATGAATCATTAGCCGTGTAAGAATAATTAATTGTCCCGCTTCCCGTGCCGCTTGCTCCCGATGCGATTGTAAGCCATCCAGCGCTACTGCTTGCCGACCAAACGCAATTTCCGGTCATATTAACCGCGATGCTTCCTGAACCACCGGGATTTCTCGGCACATTTGCGTTGGTTGGATTAATACTGAATGAGCAGCCATCCTGAATTATGCCGACAACTAGTCCGCCAATGGTTATTGTTCCTGTTCTTTCACTGGCGCTCGTTGTTGGAGCTACATTATAAGTTACAGTGCCGTTGCCTGTGCCGCTTGCTCCGCCGGTAACAGTAATCCAAGGATTATTGCTTTCCGCTGTCCAGGCGCATCCTGATGTCGTGGTGACGGCAGCAGTATTGCCGCTTATGCCCGCGGCTCCGGCATAAACAGTGTAGGGATTAAGCGTATAATCACAATCGCTGGCACTCGGAAAATAAATCTTAAAATTACTTATCTCGATATTTTGCGTCGCGCCGCCGGTAGCTTGAGTAAAGCCGAAAATTATTTTTTCAAATGCACCGTGTCTGGAATTATTTAGACGTATTTCCCTATTAATTTTAGGCAAAAAAGATGTGTTGTTGTAGGAATTGAATATATTCTGAAAATTAAATATCTCAACTTCCTCACAGGATTGACAGGTAGAACCGGAACAGCAAGGCTGTTCACAATCCACCCATGCCTTGACTCTATAATACCAGTTGCTGTTACGAGTAATTTCGATTCTGACACGATGAGTCTGGCCATCCTCCATCCAGTTATACTGAGTGCCGCCGACCGTTACTTTGCCTCCAGTACGCTGACAGTAGCCGCCCGTGACATCACCGCTCGCAGAGTTAATCGGTAATTGATTAACGCCGCCACCACTGCCTCCCTGACCATGAATATTGTCATCATAAGTATCTCGGGAACAACTGGCTCCTTCGCTCCGGGCGGTGGAGCCGGGAGGACACAGTGTTGTGGATTCGTTACCCCAGTACATCAAAGCTGTATGGTTTAATCTGTTAGCCTGATCAGCCCTGCCTGAAGAACATCCATTGTCATCCATCGCTTCGGTATTTCCGTAAGTATCAAATTCCACGGCCATTTTCGGGCCGCGCAATCCATTGCCGCTGATACCTGATCCGGCATAACACATCAATTCGCCCATGCTGACATCGGGCGGGGGACCACCTCTGTCGGTCAACTCATTTAATTGACCATTGAGAACTGTGAAGGTGAAACCGTCACCGCGTGTTGTACTGTTTTGGGAGAAGTCATCAGTTATAAAGCGGAAATCAAAATAGGCGCGAAGGCCGATACCAAAATCGCATTTGCCGCCAACGCAATTACCTATGGTATTTGTGCCGCCATACCATAAAACACCGCAGGAATTTTGTTGGCTATTACCTAGATAAACAACTTTGTTATCCTCATCAATATCGACAGAATCTCCCGTTGATGATCCCGGTGTAAAATCTTCAATATCATCATTGAAATTAATGGTTAAACCGCCACCACCTCCGCCTGACCCCTCAATTCCTATATCTCTGTCCCAAGTGTATGTCGTAACCGTTCTTTGAGCGGCCCAGATTATTGCCGGTATTGCGATTAAGATAATTATAATTAAATAAGCAATTTTGCGCTTCATTTTTTTACCTCTTGTTTTTGGTTATGCTAGTCACCGTACTCGGATTTTGACCTAAATCCGATACTTTTACCCATATAAATGGGTGTTCCGGGAGCTGTATTGCTGATTGTCACTGGCCAGACAGGTGTAGGCGCTCCAGCTATCGCCTGAATATTCGTAAGTGTCACTGTGCCGGAGCTTATAATTCGCTCATTGTAGGAATACTGAGAAATTGCTCCTCCGGCTTCTACAAAAATACTTCCTTTGCTGGAAGGGAATATTTTTGCCGTATCATTATTGGTATCTCCCGCGGGTATATTTAAAACCAGATCATCTCCGGCATTCGGAGCGGTCGAACTAGATGTGTATTTATAGCCAAGATAAAATAAATCACCCGCGACAATCGCGACTGTGAAAGGAGAAGATAAAGTAAATGTAACTGGTGTCCCGCTAGCCGCACTAAATGTTCCCGCGCTCGCGGCTGAAAAAACCGCGGGCGAGTAGTTTGTGGTACTGCCCGCCTTTTTGATCTTAAGAAGACCGTCCGCGCGAAGCACTAAAGGCTCATCACTGTTTTCATCAACCTTTGGAAGGGCTCCTGGCAGATAAATAATTATAGGACTGACTCCGGCATTGTAAGCGGTTGTCGCGTAAAGCCAGTAAGGATAAATCTCAACTGTGCAGCTTCCCTGATTGTTCGGCATCGGAAAAGTCTGATTATGCAGGCTTACCAGCGTAGCGTTTTTATTCGCGGACGCCTTGTATTCGCTAGCCGCCACGCGCACGCATGATTCCGCTATATAAAATGCTTTAGCCGCGCGCTGCGCGACAACCTGATTTAGAGAAGCCGTGTAAGTTAGTGAATATATTGCAATACCGATTACAGCCAATGCTACCATGGTAATAATTATAACTACCAGCGTTGCGCCGTTCTGGCTTTTAATCGGGTTTATACCTTTTTTTTTCAATCCCTTCATTGCCAACCTCTATCAATTCAGCCGCGGCACGATAGGAACTGCCGTTCGTCTTGGATTAATTGTTGTCTCATAAGTTAAATTTGTGCTTCCCTGAAAATCGAGAACAATAATTGTTTGAATTTGCGCCAAATCATTTATCGAATCCGCTGTTGCCCAGGCGGTACCGTCTGCTTTCTTATACGCAAGAAACGTTTGGCCGCCATTGCCCACTGCCAGGCCGTCAATGAGCGGCTGCGCGGCAATTGCCGGATTTATTCCCTGCATGTTGATTGCCGTGCCGGATAAAGTAATTACATATTCTCCGCCCGTGGATAAAGTGTATTGAATCGACGTGGCGTTGGCCGTGCTTATACTTTTTACATCCACCATTTCTCTTTTTATTCTCGCCATAGCCAATTGCGCTTTTTGCGATAACTGATTTGCCTCTCGGGCAAAGATAAAATTCTGCGCTCCGTAAATAATCGCGCCGCTTAAACCAACTGTCACGATCCCTAAAATAACCAGGACGACGATAATTTCGATAAGCGTGAATCCGGATTGATTTTTATATTTAATAAATCTCATCTTAAACCTACTGAGTAAAAATACTCATGACAGTTTGATCTTCGTTCTTGAGGGTTACCACAAGAACCTGCTGTGTCAGATAAGTACCGCTATTCAGAGTTGTAAAAACCGTATTCGCGGCATCGACATACGGATTAATATCGACGTAAGACGTCTTGAAATTATTAAGATTCAATGTGCCGCTGTTTATTTCCTGACGATATTGGCTGGTAATTAATTCCATTTCCTGGATGAGCGCGTATTGTTTGGCTACCATGCCGGAGGAAACGGGGCTTTGCGTTAGCGACGTTCCCATATAGGCAACAAACATTGCCGCGGCAATGGCGATTAACGTTACCGTAATAATGACTTCAATGAGAGTGAATCCGCGGTTATTTTTCATGGCACATATCCTGTAAAAGGCGTTATATTTATGTTAACAGTTGTTCCACTGCCGCTTGCCGGACTGACAGTTATCACTGTGCCCGGCCATTGAGTACCGAGCGGAGAATATGGTATCCCCCTATTATCAAAATAAACCGTAAAAGAAGTAACACTCATTTTCTTTTGCGTAAGATTTATCGTTCTATCTCCGCTGATATATTTTTCATCATCCGGCAGGCGAATAATATCGGCCGCGGGCGCTGTTCCCCGAAAAAGCCAGTAACTTGACCCTGAACAGCTTATCCCCCAAATTGTTTCGTCACCGGCGTTGGGGTTGGAATTCATCGCCATAGTCTGCGCGTAACGGATATGCGCTTTTAAAGTGTCCGCCCCGGTAACTACCTCCGCGTCATTATTCGTCGCGCGGCTCACCGCCACCGCTGTCATAATAGCCAAAACAATCAGCACGGCAATCAGCTCTAAAAAAGTAAAACCTTTTTGTGACATTTTAAACATTTCGCGCAAGTTGACCTCTTATATCAACTGAACCGGATTTGATAAAATTATTGATAGAACTTACCAGCAAGATTCCTAAAAACACAGCCAGCAATGAAAGCGCTAATAAAAAAGCCATTGCCACGGGGAAAACAAGAACAAATTCCAAAATCAAAGCGTTAATGATTATAAAAATGCTGTGCGCGATTATTCCATATTTGGCAACAACGATTGCCTGCGGTTTTTTCTTTATGAAGAAAGCCAAATACATAATAAAAAAACCGCTGATTGCCGCCAGATATGGCTGAAAACGCAGCCACAAATTGATGTTTGTATTTGCCAACAAATCCTTCATTCCGAAAATCACAAACAACCCCATAAGCAGATAAAACAACCCAACTATGAACAATAAAAAGAAGCATTGGGCCTGCGTAGCTATGTTTCCGGAAAGAATCCCTTGAATATCAGAACTTAGCTGGCGGCGCTGAAACAGTAAACGGTATAATTTATATACAAGGCCATCTTCGGCTTTTTTCGCCCCTTCCATAACTTTCTGGACAATATCATCCGGCGGGGAGATTGTTTCGTGCTTTTTTAATATGTCTATAATATCATTATGATTTTCCATTGTTTCCTATTCTGTGTCATTGCTAGCGAAGCAATCTCATGATTTATGTCCATTAAAAAGATCGCCACGGCGGCTTAACGACTTCTCGCGATGACAAAATGTTATTTTTCAACTATTTCTTATACTATATACAATATTTAACGCTTAATAGTCACAAAATATTTCATTTTTTTATCGCATTTTTTAATTTTCCCAAGCCTCGGTAGATACGCATTTTTACCGCGCTGATTGACTTTCCTGTAATCTTGGAGATTTCTTCAAAGACAGTTTCATTCAGTCTAATACTTGGGCCATGACAAGGCACGAAACACTGCTTCATACCCTTTACTTATGCCCTTCAGCTGATAAGGGAGGGTTCGGTTCTACCGCCGATTAGTGGTGCATCATGAGGCTCACGAAGAATATTTTTTAAATTAATACACCTCATCGTGACTGCCGATATCAATTAGTAAGACATCCCGGTCATTAATAAAACGAAATATTACACGGCAATCGTAAGACACAGAAAACGACCACATGCCTTTAAGCTTGCCGGTCAACTTATGTGTACGTAACTTGGGATCAAATGGATTTTGAGAAAAAATCGACACTGCTTCCCAAAAACTTTTCTTGCGTTCAGCATTAATGGTAAATATTTTTTTGTATTTTCTTTTGAATGCCTGATCCCAAACAAGCTTAACCATTTTCAAGATCCTTATATAAATCTTTTATAGAACCTTTTTTAATTGCACCCTTTTTAAAATTGGATGTGGCCGCACTTGCACGTTTTGCTATGGCATCTCTTCTGGCCTCAATAAGCTGCTTTTTCACAACATCCACGACATATTCCCTGTCATCCAAAGGAAGATGCGCAAAATCTTCAATAATGTTTTGCACATTTGCTTTCACGATTCATCACCTCCTACTTTTTAACTTTTTAATAGTTAGAATATATCAGAAATTCTATATCCAGTTAAGGACTTTTTTACTTGCCTCGCCATTCGTTTATGTTTGCATTCTTTTTTTGTAAAGTAGTTCAATATCCTGTTGACTCAAGTCTCTGACTTGAACTTTCCATATTTCTGTCTTTCCGGCCAAAAGATGCAATTTGGAGACTTGAAACAAGCTATTTATATATTTACGGAATTGCCCGGTCGTTGCCGGGCAATAACAAATATTTTTTTCCCCCGCTCTTTTTTTATACCATAAAGGGCACAAGGCAAGAGACGCTTAAAAAATTGAATTCTTTCTGTATCTATTATTAACTCATCATTTCCTTTAGCTTTTCCAAGCCACGGTAGATACGCATTTTTACCGCGCTGATTGACTTACCTGTAATTTCGGATATTTCTTCAAAAGAAAGTTCCTGCACGTACTTCATAATTATAAGAGCTCGCGTTTCCATGTTGAGTTCTGAGAGGTAAATATTAATATCTCGTGCCTCAGATATATTTTGATTTTCCGGAAATTGGTGTTCTTTCAAGTTTTGAGATTGTGTGTCTTTATATTGCTCGGTTTTCTTGATGTGATTCTTAATCGTGTTTAGAGCTATTGTGTAAAGCCAGGTAAAGAATTTCTTTCGCGGATTGTATCGCCACAGATAAGTGTAAGCGCGGATGAAAATATCCTGTGTTAAATCTGCGACATCCTGTGTGTTTGAAGTCATACGATACGCCAGATTATATATAGCTGATTGATATTTTTTGACCAAAAGAGAATATGCCTGCCGGTCACCTTCCAGAATTTGGGCAACAATTTGCGTATCCTGAGCATCATGCATTGCCGCCCTCCCCTCTAAAAATTAATAAGATTAATAATATTCAATCAAGAAGGCATATTCCAGGTTCCTGATGCCGTATATTCACTATCGCCGTTACGATTGTTTACACTAACCAATACGGATGTTCCAGAACCGGTAAGGGTTACATTCCAGACATCAGGAGCTGTACCGACATTTTCAGCTGTGGCGTCAGCAAATCCAGCTTCTTCTAAAACTGATAGACCTGTTGTGGGAGCCATTCCTGTACTAATAAATAAACGCGCGTAAGCTAGATTAAGAGTTGATTTCATTTCCGCAACTTCCGCCTGAGCCGCGGCGATTTTCGATTCCTGAACTAAGGCAACATATCGGGGTGCCGCTACTGCTACCAATACTCCTAATATGACAAGAACAGCGATAACTTCTATCAATGTAAAACCTTTTTGGTTTTTTGTCATGATTACCCCTCAATGGTTAAGCAAATGTTACATGCTTTAATAAAACTATTATATAATCAGCGTGGAATATATATTCCACGCTGATTATATTTAATTTAAATACTTACTAACTTGGTATATTCCAAGTTCCCGTAGCCGTGTAATCTGTATCTCCATCACGACTATTAACTAAAACAGTAACTACTGCGGCAGCTCCAGTAAGCGTTACGTTCCAAACATCCGGAGACGTTCCAACATCAAATGCTGTCCCGGAAGTATAACCTGCTTCAGTAATAACTTCGGCACCTGTTGTAGGAGCTGTCCCAGTTCTTATAAACAATCTCGCATAAGCCAAGTTCAGGGTTGATTTCATTTCTGCAACCTGCGCTTCTGCCGCTTTTGCTTTTGCCTCTCCTGCCAAATCGAGATATCTTGGCACAGCTACTGCCGCCAGAATACCCAAAATGACCAGTACGGCAATGATTTCGATTAACGTAAAACCTTTTTGATTTCTCATTTTTAATTCTCCTTTATTTAAAGTTAATTTTTAGCAATATTTGCCAACTATTTATATTCAGTTACTGCAAATCACATACCAATTTGACTCCTAAATCACCTCCTTTGATTAATTTAATTTAATACATTAATTTTACTTGCTTTTTTAACTAAAATTCTTCCTTTAAAACCAGTTAAGTATAATCTATACTATGAACAAATATACAATAATTGTAGACTTACCTACAATTATTGTAGATGCCTTACTGAATCAATATCTATGTGATATTTCTTTATGCGGTGCCATAAGCTTCTCTGATTTATTTTTAAAATTTCAGCCGCTTTTACCTGGATACCCCCAGATTTTTTTAAAGCGTGAATGATCATTTCTTTTTCCATTATAGCCAATTTCTCATCCAGATTAATATCATTACCATTGGAAAAAATATCGATCTTAGGTGTCTGCCCTGTTAGGGCACCCGGTAAATGATTAGGTTCAATTATATCTTTTTCTGCCAGAACTGATGCTTGTTCAATAACATTTTTTAATTCGCGGATATTTCCCGGCCAGGCATATCCAATTAACAGCTGTAAAGCTTCCGACGACAAGGTAACATTTTTTTCCTGCTTGCTAAGAAAGAAACTTGCCAGAAGAGGAATATCTTCTCTTCTGTCTCGAAGCGGCGGCAGGACGATGGAAAATACATTTATTCGGAAATATAAATCTTCACGAAACTTTCCTTTTTTAATCAACTTTGGCAAATCTTTATTTGTTGCCGCGATAAACCGGACATCCACACGGATAGAGACATTGCCGCCGACTCTTTCAAATTCTTTTTCCTGCAGCACGCGTAAGAGTTTTGCCTGTGTAGCCATCGGCATATCGCCTATTTCATCTAAAAATATTGTTCCGCCGTCAGCCAGCTCAAACTTTCCCTTCTTCTGAGCGACCGCGCCGGTAAATGAACCTTTTTCATGGCCAAACAATTCGCTTTCCAGCAGGCCTTCCGGTATAGCCACACAATTTATTTTAATAAACGGCTTGCCCACTCTTGCGCTTTGCTCATATATGCTTTGCGCGATAAGTTCCTTGCCTGTGCCGCTTTCTCCGTAAATGAGCACGGTGGAATCAGTAGGCGCGACTTTTGTTATCTGCTTGAAAATATTGCGCATTGCCGGACTTGAACCTATAACATTCGGGAACAATTCTCGCGCTTCAACCAGTGTTAGTATATTAGCTACATTGTCGAATACTTTTTCAATTTCTTTCACATCGTCCATTACATGTTTTTTATTTTCCGCGACTTTGTCTCTAAAAAGAGGTGTATTTTTTGTTTTTTCAATGAACCGCATCATTGGTTTCAAAATATTGCGGACAATTAATAAGCTTACCAGGAAAGTTAAAACTCCGATAACTGCGATTAAACCAGGTAAACCTAAAAAAGATACGTTGCCGTGCCTGGGAACATAATTAGACAACTGACATGTAAGAATAATACCAATAATCGATAATCCCGTAAAAATAAGCGGAATCAAGATATATAAATTTATATAATATTGTTTCTGTTTCATTTTTTTATCTTGTGGCTAACTTTGTTAAATCCCACATAGGCATAAAAATCGCCAAAGCAAAGAAACCGACAACAGCGGCTAAACCCACAATTAATATCGGGCCAATGGCGTCAGACATTCCTTTAACCGCGTATTCAACTTCGTCGTCATAATGCTTTGAAATCTCGCGCAGCATTTCATCAAGGTTACCGGATTCTTCACCGATGGCAATCATATCCACAACCATCGGAGTAAAATATTTTGATGATTTAAGAGGCGCGGATATACCCGCCCCTTCTTCAATGCGTTCCCGCAGATTCTCAAAAGCGCGCGCTATCGCTTCGTTACCGATTGTTTCAGATAAAATGGAAAGAGATTGCATGACGGGAACACCGCTTGTCTGCAATATGGCAAAAATACTGGCAAATCGAGACAACGCCGCTTTTTTAAAAACTTTACCTATAATCGGAATTTCCAAGAAAATCGAATCGCGCACAAATTTTCCCTGCGGCGTTTTAAAATAAACGGCGAGCGCGAAAATAATTATGACTAGAAAACCAAGAATCAAATACCAGTAATTAACCAAAAAAGCGTGCAGTAGTACGGCAATTTGGGTAGGCAGCGGCAAAGTTAGCCCTGATTTACTGAACAGTGCGACAAATTTCGGTACAACAAAAGTAAGAAGAATAACAAAAGCAAAACTCAAAGCAATAACAACTATCATCGGGTATCTGAGAGCTGATTTTATATCCGATTTAACTTTATGCTCATGCTCAATAATGTAAATTAATCTATCTAAAACGCTGGGCAGATTACCGCTCAGTTCTCCCGCTCTGATCATCGCGCAATACAGGGGGGAAAATATGCGGGGAAACTTCTGCAGCGCTTCGGAAAGGGTCGCGCCCCCCCTGATATCCACAACGATTTTTCCTATCGTGTCTTTCAGCACGCGGCTCTGCGTCTGCGTTTCCAGCACCTGCAAAAGCCTGAGTATCGCCACGCCCGCGCTGAGCATGGAACGAAACTGCTTGGTAAAGAGTATCAGGTCCGCAACTTTGACCCGGCCGGAAAAAAGCGCCATCCCGGATTTCATCCCCGCGGTCCTGTCTCCTATCTTTTCGGGAATCAGACCGCGCGCCACCAGTATATTGGTCGCCTCCTCCACGGTGGCCGCCTCGACCTCCCCCGTAACTTTATTCCCGCTCTCGTTTAAGGCCTTATAACCGAATGTCGGCATTGCATTTCCCCATCATTATCACGTCATAACGGCGGAAGCGGCTTCCTCCAGCGTGGTAATACCCCGCATTACCTTTTGCGCCGCATCTTCCTTGAGCGTTCTGAGCCTGCCGGTTTCGAGCGCCGCGCGCGCGATTTCCTGGCTGGATTTCCGCTTCATAATCATGTCCTGCACCATCTCATCGTTCACCAATACTTCAAAAAGCCCCGTTCTTCCCTTGTAACCGGTGTTTTTGCACTGATAACAGCCTTTGCCGCGCTGAAAATTCGCGTTACGTGCTTTTTCCGCCGTGATGCCGAAAGAAAGCAAAGCCCCTTCCGGCGGCTGATAACTTTCCTTGCAATAGGGACATACCGTGCGCACTAAACGCTGGGCAAAAGAAACCAGCAGAACCGACGAAATCAGGAAAGGCTCGATGCCCATGTCCATGAACCTGGTTATCGCGCCGGCGGCATCGTTTGTATGCACGGTGCTTAAAACCCGATGCCCCGTTTGCGCGGCCTGCACCGATATGGCGGCGGTTTCCGCGTCGCGAATTTCACCCACCATAATCACATCCGGGTCCTGACGCAAAACGGAACGCAGCCCGCCGGCAAAGGTCATGCCCGCCTTGCGGTTGAGCTGCGCCTGGCGGATATTGTTGACGCGGTACTCCACCGGATCCTCCAGCGTGATGATATTGATATCCGGTTTGTTTATGGAGTTTAAGATGGCGTAAAGGCTGGTGCTTTTGCCGCTGCCGGTCGGCCCGGTGCTCAAAATCAGCCCGTAAGGTTTGCCGCTCATTCTTTCTATCTTCTCCATATCCTCGGCGGACATACCCAGACGGTCCAGCGTGTAAATTCCGCCGCTCATGTCCAAAAGGCGCAGCACGAGATTTTCGCCGTAAATGGTCGGCAGGGAAGAAACCCTGACGTTGATTTCCTTTTTTTCTATTCTCAGCGTAAAGCGCCCGTCCTGGGGTATTCTGGATACGGTAATGTCCATGTTGGCCAGAATTTTCATGCGGGCGGCAATAGGCAGAAAAAGTGATTTGGGCGGCGAGGGAACGTCCAGCAGCTTGCCGTCAATGCGAAAACGCAGCTGCACGGTATTCTGCTGGGGACTGATATGAATATCGCTGGCTCCGTCGCGTATCGCCTGAGCAAAAATGGAATTGACCAGACGGATGACCGGAGCTTCGCCCGCCATATCCTGCAGAGTGTTTATCTGCACCTCTTCCTTGGCCTGCTCTTCCGCCGCGGCCTGACCACTTTCTTCTATTTCCATTGTCTCCATGATGCCGCCGAGTCCGGACTGCATGCCGTAAAGACTGTCGATAATTTTATTGAGTTCCCTTTCCGTGCAGATTACCGGTTCCACCTCGGCGTTGGCCAAAACCTCGATGGTGTCCAGGGCATTGATATCCAGAGGGTCAACAACGGCGACGCTGAGCAGCCGCCCTTTCTTCTTCAGAGGGGCGACCTGATATTTCTGGGCTGTTTCTATGGGTATAAAATTCACCAGAGAAACATCCAGGGGAAAATTATCAGGATGATATTTTTGAATTCCCAGCTGCCGGCTGAGCAGGTCTATTATTTCCTGTTCGTTGACGATTCCCGAACGCGCCAAATACTGGCCGAGCTTCAATCCTTCCTTCCTTTGTTCGACTAAAGCTTTTTTCAGCTTCTCCTCGGACAAAAGACCGGCTTCCACCAGCATTTCACCCAAACGCTTTTTTGCCCTCATTAAACCTCCCTGATATCTCGGCGCTCAACTCTGCAAAGCCCGATGATTTAAAAATACCGTTCCCTCATCCCACGATGATACGATTCTCGCCCCGCTGGCCAATTCCGGCGGTAGCCTTTTTATTGCTTCCACCGCTTCTTCGACGGTGTTGAAATTCCTGTCCAAAACCACGGCAAATTTGACGGAATTTCTTAATGTGTTCCAGCAAGGAGAAAAAACCAGGGGCGGGGAAATGCTGAGATAACGGTTTTTATTAAAAAAATCATAAATTTTTTCAATATCTTCACCTTCTTCCAGAAACACGACGAATTTTCCGTTTTTAAAGGTGGCGGCCTGCGCCGTAATCAAAGGAAGAGTGATTTCGCATTCCTGCTGCATCTGTTCCTCGTTCTTAATCTGCGGATTAACTTTCAGCACCGCATCCATTATCTCCTTCCCTGTGTCGCCGTACATGTCATAAAGAATCCACCAGAGAGTCATTCCTTTTTTTATGGTCATCACGCCGAGAGAAACAGTCGCTTTCCCCTCCGGCCCTTTCCCTTGTCCGGTCACGTCCCCGTCCGGAAGTAAAAAATAACTGCCGGCGACAGCCGTTGCCTGGTTATCACCGGCGGCAACCGACGCCGCAGACCCCTTGCGTGCTTCCTGAAGCTTGTCATATTCGGAAATGATTGCTCTTGCGGAAAAAACAAGCGCCAGTATAACCGCCAGGCTTGCCGCCGCCCACTTTATTTTCTGGAATGCGGGCGCCGCCATGTCTTTCACGCAACTCCGGACAAAAAACCAGCCCGCCCTCTGCCGGTTACGGATAATCAGCTTGATGATTACGTCATGACACAGGGAAACAATCTTGCGCGGGTAACCGCCGGTGGACAAATATACCGCCGCGAAACCCAGCCGGCTGAATACGGGAGGCGCTATTTCAAAGTTTCTGGCCACGGACAGGCGGTATTTTATCATGGCCCGCGTCTGTTTGAAATTCAGCGGCTTCAAATGATAAAATACATTGACCCGGTCGGCAAGATTCGGGCGCTTTTTAAGAAGCGCTCTGAATTCTTTTTGCGCAAAAATTATTATCTGCAGCAATTTGCAATCGTTCGTTTCATAGTTGAGAAACTCCCGTAATACTTCCAGGCAGCCTTCGCAGATTTTTTGCCCTTCATCGATAATCAGAACAACAATTTTGCCCTCGTCAACGCCTTTGGCAAAAAGATAATTTTTTATTTTTTCTTTCAGCTCCCATTCGCTCTGCTCGTTCTGGCGGTCTTTAATTCCCAGCATTTCGCAGAACTTCTGCAGAAATTCGATATTGTTGCTGAATGACGGATCGAGTAAAAGATGGGTTTCGATTTCCTCGGGCTGAGCTTCCGTGGGGGATAAATTCTGGATGAGCTTGCGACAAAGGGTTGTCTTCCCCGTGCCGATATCTCCGATAACCACGCTTAAACCCCGGTGCAGCCTTACCGACAATTCCAGCTTTTGCAGACAGCCTAAATGCTGCGGGGACGAAAAAAGAAATTCCGGCTCCGGCGAATTGGAAAACGGCTCTTTTTTAAAATTAAAAATATTGTAATAGGCCATTTTTAACCGCCATTATTTTTTTTCTTTCATCAAGCGGCCGGTAGATTATACCGTTCCGTGTTCTCGTTTTATTCTTTTGTGATATGCTTTTGCCCTTACTCCTTACTTCACTCCCTGCGCCGGTGTCTGACTCGAACTCAGCGCCGTCTGCAAAATATGGGGCGTGATAAAAATCAGCACTTCTTCCATATCTTCACTTTTGCTGTCCGTTTTAAAAAGATAGCCGAGTATCGGAATATCCTTGAACAAGGGCCAGCCGGCATCTCCCGTGGCCGTTCTCTGCTTGGTCAACCCGGAAATAACTATGGTTTCGCCGTCTTCCACAATCAAAACCGTTTCCGTCTGCTTCTTGATGATGTAAGGATTGCCTTCCACGTTCCGCTGCGGGTCCACTTCGTCTTTCTTTACGAGAATGGTCATTTTCAGATTTTTGCCATCGATAACATGTGGCGTGATCTCCAGGCGCAAGACGACGTCTTCAAACTTCACCGTTCTGGTTATATTGCCTCTGGCATCAGTTTCTCTGCTCACGTAGGGCACTTTTTCCCCGTTCTCCGTGTACGCCTTCTGGTTATCCAGTGTGGTGATGGAGGGGCTGGAAAGAATATTCAGTTTGTTGTCCTGCTGCAGCGCCTGGAGCTGAATTTCCAGCAAATTGCCGCCGATTTTTCCGATAATCAGACCCAAAGAGCCGGCTCCCGCGACCGACGCTATATCGGCAATGGGGAAAAAGGAAGCGAAACCGTGACCGCCAATGCCTTTCCCTCCTACCGTGGGGTCATACTGGCCCGGGCTGCCTCCTTCAGGCTGGGTTCCTCCGGGAGTTAAATAAACATCTCTCTTCGTGTACATGCCGCCCCACATAACGCCCAAGTCGCGGGCGACATTTTTGGTGGTTTCCACGATATTTGCCTTAATCAATATCTGCGGCGTCGGTTTATCCACCTCTTCAATGATTGCCAGCATTTTTACCAGATCCTCCTCGATGGCGGAAATAATCAGCGAGTTGGAGTGTTCGTCGAGCTTGACCGAACCAAGCGCTTTGCCGTCTTTGTCTTTCGTGAGAAACTCCTGCAGCATCTCGACAAGTTTTTTTGGGTCGGCGAAGTTTATTTTTATCACTACCGGCTGCAGCAACGGTTCCACCCAGCGGATATCGCGCATTTGGACTTTTCGTTTCAGGTCCTGCTCAATATCGTCGATCGTCTTTACCAGAAGCACTTCTCCTTCCCAAACGTAAGACAGCGCGTGCGTGCGCAGAAGGCCGGTAAAAGCCTGGTCCCAGGGAACGCCCTGGAAGTCCACATTAACTTGTCCCTCTAAATCATTTTTCACCAGAATATTTAAATCAACAGACTTGGCCATCGCCCGCAGTACGGAACGAAGCTCCGCCTGCCTCATGGTGAGATTTATCGGCTTAGTCGGCAGTTTTCTGCCTTCGGTCACCAGCGTGGGAGCGACTTTGGCCCTGGCTTTCAGATTATTCACGTCAATCTTTCTCGGCTCCATCGCTACGGAGTGCCCCTGCGATGTTTCGGCCATCGTTGACCATTTTTCAAAGAAAGCGTCTTTTTTTTGTTCTTTTGAACTGGCGCAGCCGAAAAACAGCAGCAGCAAAAAAACAACCGACGCTCCCTGCAACATCTTTTTATTAAAGCTTAAGCATTTCAAGATAAAAACCTCCCCCCGCTGATTTTTATTCTTGTATGGGAATCTCTATCTCGCTTCCCGTGTTTTTGTTTACAACCAGGATATGAAACGGCATAATCTTTTTCAAGAAAAACCCTTCCATTTCCAGTTGCTCACCCTCGCGGTATTCACAACCGTTGATAACGGCCAATCTCCTTCTTCCGGAATCAACGTATCCCGAATAGACTATCCTGGTTTCGGAAGGAGAAACCGGCGCGTCTTTTGCCGCCCATTCTTTAAATGCGCTTTTTTCCCAAAACGGATTCTTCTGCCAGCCTGCTTCCGCCTTCGCTATAATGTAGACGTCTGTGCCGGCAATAATATTTTTGGTCAAATCTTTTTGTAAATTGCTCACTAAAGTATCTATATTTGCGGAATCCACTACGCTCGCCGCTTTTTTACCGGCCGGGCCGGCAATCAATAATTCGTAAGCCGCATATAAAACCGCCAAAGCGGCGACGGCCAGGATGATAATTTGTCTTTTGTTTAATTTAGCCATATAAAATATTACTCTAAAGACCCGTAACAGCCAGCCATATTTCCGCCTTTAGCTCCATCGTATCGGGAAGCTGCCGGACACTGATTTCCTCAATTTTTTCCAGGTACGGCACCTTTCCCAGCTCAATCAGCAGGTTTCTGAAATCGGCAAATTCCCCCCTCACCACGGCATGCTGCAAAAGATAGGGCGGCTTTTCCGTCAGCATGCGTAAGTCCGGCGTAATCGACACCATTCGCAAACCGGATTTTTCCGCTATCGCCTTAAAAACATCGGGAAACTTTCCCGCTTCCTCGCGTAATACCGCTCTTTTTACCGGATAAGGCAAAGTAAACTCTTTTTTGTTTTTCATTGTCGCCATCAGCTGTAGGTAAATAGGCCCCAGCTCTTCTTGCGCGCGCAGCTGGCTCTCCAGATTCTTGATTTCCTTGGCCTGAATGGCATTGTACCTGTAAAGAGGGAAAATGCCGGCTAAAACAAGCAACAGGATAATTCCGCCGCAGACAAGCAGGTACCAAAGACTTTTTTGCGGTATGTTAAAATTAAATTTATTCATAACAGCTAACCCATCCGGGCATTGAGAGTAAAATGAAGTACTTCGCTTTTTCTAAAAGTGTTCATCTCTTTCCTTTTCACCGCGATTTTCGCAAACAGCGGCGAGTTTTCAAGTTTCATCACATACTGCGCCAGCAATGATTCCAGCATGTCGCGCTCTCCAAAAATTACTCCTTCCACAACAAAATCTTCGGAAACCTGCGGCGCCGTTTTGCCGGTGACCGCCGCGGTTGCGCCACCCGGCATACTTACTTTCAAATTTATTAGTTTTATATTGTCCGGTGTAAGAGACGAAATCTCCCCTATCGCTGCCGTGCCCAGGTATCTGCGCGCGTACTGCTGGGAGCTTTGCCTGTATTTTTTTACATCTTCATCCATTTGGGATATTTGCTGCGGCGTCAAAACGGGGTTATACATGGAGAGTTCCTTTTCCTTCTGCGCGCGCTTCGCGCTCAGGCTGCTCATTTCGACCGCCTGATACACTATGGCAACAATACACACAATCAAAGCCGCGGCAAAAGAAGCGAATATCCCCCTGTTGATGCGCGCTATCCGTATCGCCTTATTTTTATCCAGATAGGTAAAAATCGCACTCGGGGTGCGTTTGCTATCGGACAGCGAAAGACCCAAAGCGGAAACCAGTAAAATCCTTTCCGACAGGTTCAATGATTCGACCGCCGGATATGATGCCGGATCAGAAAAAAGATCAAAATATTCGGTTGTTATGCCCAACTGGTCGTTCATGTAAATGACCAGCGGATTGTAAGCGTTCATGCTGGAAGCGATATAGAAACTTTCAACTTTTTTATAGCCCACCGAAGACGTGTAATATTGCAGTGTACGCTCAATCTGGCGCGCCAGTCTTTCCCATACCGGAAAGATCATTTCCATAATTTCTTCTTCGCGCAAACCGAAGCCGGCATCTGTTCTGGACAATTTTTCCGAATCGGGGCCAAGACTGAAAAGAATTTTTTTTGCCTCGTCCGCTGCCAGTTTGAACTTTTTTTCTTTTTCGACATATGTATCGGCAATGGCCTCCACCATGCTGCTGATGCCTGTTTTGACGACGCGAGTCATGGCGAGGTTCTCCCCATGATAAATGTCAATGCGGGAAAAATCATCACCGACATACAAAGCGGCAAAAGCGCCTTCATCATGTCCCATCCAGCCGGAACGAAAAACATTCTGAACGGCAAAAGGCGCCAGTGTAATTCCGGCCAGGGGAACTCCGATATCCGAAAACAAAGCTTTAATGCCTTCAATTTCCGCTTTGGGCGCCGTGTAAACCATCACCAGGTATTTGGGGATGCCCTGATCCGTTATTTCTCCCTGCAACTCGAAATCAAATACGGAATCCTTATCGTCAAAAGAAAGCTCCTTTTTTGCCGTCCAATAAACAACATTTTGCAATTGTTTTTTCGGTACGCGGGGAACTTTTAAATAACTGACATTGGCCTCGCCCGCGGTAACCATTGTCCAAATGCTGCAGTTAGCGAAGGAGCCACAAAAAGAATGCAACGCTGACTTCAATATCGAATTGAATTCAGGGGAGTTTTTTGACGTTAAATGGTCATACTTAATTATTTTATGCTCAAGCAACATCGGACGGCCGTCCGACGTTTTAACCGTTTTGGCTAAACTGATGAAGCCCTGCCCAAAATCGACTCCAATTGTGTAGCGTTTCTTGTCCGCGGTGCTTTTGAGCTTGTAAATGCCTGAAATATTTTCCGTTTTTTTTCGTGAAGGGGGAGTTTTCTCTTTATCCCGCCTTCCCGGCAAGCCCTGATCTTGCCCACGGATTACATTGAGAAGTTTCTCTGTTGAATCAATATCACTAGTGCGAGCCAAAATTTCTCCTTCAAAAATTTTATTTTGAAAACGTGCCGCACAAATAAATATTATTAATTATATCAAGATACTTCGCTTAATGCAACAAATTTTGTTGCCTTTCCATCATTTTTTAAAATTTTTACTGCTGCCTCTTTCCTCGTCATTTTTTCGATGAACATCTCGCCATCTTCTTTTTGCTTACGCCTCAAAAAGAAGCCGATTCTTTGCGAATCGGCTTCTTGGTTTAAGTTGGAGGCGGCATCCGGATTCGAACCGGAGAATAACGGTTTTGCAGACCGCTGCCTTAGCCACTTGGCTATGCCGCCTAAAAAGCAATGGAGCGGGCGAACGGATTTGAACCGTCGACGTCTACCTTGGCAAGGTAGCACTCTACCGCTGAGTTACGCCCGCTCGTTAAAACGCACAGTAACTATCTAAAAAGAATACTCTTGTCAACAAGAAAATGCCCCGTTACCGCTAAGCTTCTATATAAATTTAATGATTTTACCCGTCCGCATCCCTTTGTCGGCCCGTTTCTGCGTATAAATAATTGTGCGCTTGAATTATTTTTCCGAATAATGACGGTAATATTTTATAAAATAATCAGCTCCAGAAATAACAGTGAAAAATAACGCGACATACAAAATTATAATACCCACAGCATGGGCATTAATGCCGAAAATCGTGTAATGAATCAGCAACGCTGTAACGGCGATGATTTGGGCCAGCATCTTTTGCTTGCCCAACAAGCTGGCCTGGATGACAAATCCCTCTGAAGAAGACGCGGTTCTTATCCAGTCCACAAGCAAATCCCTGATAATGGTTATGGCTACAATCCACGCGGGTATCCTCCCGATAGGGATCATCAGAATCATCGCCGTGTTGACCAAAAGTTTGTCGGCAATCGGGTCCAGAAATTTGCCCAGCGTGGTAACCATAGAATACTTTCGAGCGATATATCCGTCAATCAAATCGGTCAAAGAAGCAACGACAAACAATATCGCCAGAACCAGACTCCAGAATTTTCCCGGCGATAAAAGCAAAGTGAAAAGGAAGGGAACCATTCCGATTCTTATCATTGTTATAATATTCGGCAGGCTAAATATCTCGCGTTTGATAAACATGTTTCAAAACCGTATTTTTTTATTTCAGGGGAACTTTCTTCCAATCTTCCAAAAACATTTCAATTCCCTTATCCGTAAGCGGATGTTGCGTCAATTGTTTAATCACCTTAAAAGGAATGGTGGCGATATCCGCGCCCATTAGAGCAGCTTCCAGAACATGCCGGGGGTGCCTGATACTGGCGACAATGACCTCCGTGTCAAATCCATAATTGTCAAAAATTGTCAGGATTTGTTCCACCAGATCCATGCCGTCATGGGCAATGTCGTCAAGACGCCCGACAAAAGGGCTGACGTAACGCGCGCCAGCTTTTGCCGCCATCAACGCCTGCAGAGGCGAAAAGATCAATGTTTCATTGACGTCTATACCGGCAGCGGCGAACATTTTCGTCGCCTTAAGTCCCTCCGTGCAAAGAGGCACCTTAATGACCACGTTATCTCCCCACTGCGCCAGTTTCTTTCCCTCCTCGAACATGGGTTTCGCTTCCATGCTCACGACTTCCAGGCTTACAGGGCCCTCCACGTTTTTTAATATTTCCTTAACAACAACTTCAAAACTTTTTTTCTCCTTGGCAATAAGCGACGGATTCGTGGTCACGCCATCCACCATGCCCAGCTTCAGACCTTCCTTTATCTCTTCAATATTCGCGGTGTCGATAAAAAACTTCATAGCCCCTCCCCTGTTTACCTGTTTTCCGACGACATATATTTATCACAACAGTGCTTGGAACAAAAATAATAAATCCTGCCCGAAATTTCTTTCTTATAGGCCTGACTTACCGGAATGTTCTTCCGGCATACCGGGTCTTCCGCCAAATCTTCCGCCGAAGTCCGCGGGAAAATGACCCGTTCCGATTCATTTTTCGACAAGCGCGCCCGCCGCATGGAAGTTATTATCCTATACACCAGAAAAATCAAGATTATAAATATCAATACCCGTAAAAACATTAGTGTCTTCCCTGCGTTACCGGTCTTTCAATCAGCCACACGCTTTTATTATCATCAAGTCTTTCCTTTAAGCCGCGTACGGAAACACCATAAACCGGATGGATAAAATAAGAGGCTATTTCGTTCAGCGGCTCCAGAACAAAACGACGCTTGTGCATTTCCGGATGCGGCACGGACAAATCGTTTCGTTTTATGATATCCTGCCCGTAAAATAGTATGTCCAAATCGATTACCCGCGGGCCTCCTTTTATCGTTCTTTTCCGCCCCATGCCTGCCTCGATCTTCTGCAACGCTTTCAATAATTCTTCTGCGCTGAGGGTTGTCATGATTTCTACCACAGCATTGATAAAATAATTTTGCCTTTCATCACCCACCGGATCGGTTTTGTAAAACGAAGAGGAAGCAATCAGCGATACGAAGTCTGTTCGTGAAATTTTTTCCACGGCGCTCTTACAATTTTCCAGGGCATCTCCCAAATTGGAACCAATTCCTATATGACAAACAACCGAACGCAACTTAAAAAGCGAACTCCTTATCTCAACCCCAAAACATCTTGCATATCGTAAAGACCGTTTTTCTGATTGACAACCCATTTTGCCGCGCGAATTGCTCCTTTGGCAAAGTTATCCCTGCTGTGGGCGCGATGAATGAATTCCAATCTTTCCCCCGTTCCCCCGAAAATCACCGTATGTTCTCCGACAATATCACCGGCACGAATCGTCTGTATGCCTATTTCATTTTTCGTTCTTTCCCCGATTATGCCCCGCCGCATATAAACCGCGTCCTTTTCCAGGTCACGTCCCAATTTTTCCGCAATAACTTGGGCCATCCGCATCGCCGTTCCGCTCGGAGCATCCTTTTTCAGGTGATGATGCGCCTCGATTATTTCCACGTCGTAATCGTCATTCAGTATCCCCGTGCAGTATTCCAGTACTTTCAAAAGCACATTAACGCCTACACTCATGTTGGGCGACAGGACACAGCGCGTGTTTTTCGCCAGCTCCCTCACCTCCTTCATTTCCTCGGCGGTAAACCCGGTCGAACCGATGACAATAGCGCGGTTTCTTTCCCCCGCGATTTTTAAATAATTCAAAGACGCTTCATGATTGGTAAAGTCAATAACTACATCGGCCTTATCTATGCAATCGGTTAATTTATCGCAGGCCAAAACGCCGGTTCTTCCCAGCCCCAATGCCTGGCCGACATCGCGACCAATAATAGGATGACGGGCTACTTCCACCGCGGCCACGACTTTGATATCCTCCAGAGGAGAGATGAGACTGATGATCCTTCCTCCCATTTTCCCAGCGACTCCCGTAACGACGGCTTTAACCATACAAATACATCTCCTTTTATTAATTATTGACGCCGAAATAATTAAATCAAGCCGTAATCAGTCATAACCTTTTTCAGTTTTTCCCGGTTAACATCGGTCATTTTGCAAAGCGGCAATCTGTATTCTTCTTTAATCTTACCCATCATGACCAACGCAGCTTTCACGGGAATCGGATTGACTTCAAAAAAAAGTGCCTCCATCAGCGGCGACATTTTATGATGTAAGTCTTTCGCCTTTTTTATGTCACCGGCAAAAAACGCGTCCACCAGTCCGGCCATATCCGCCGGCGCCACATTGGAGATCACGGAAATCACTCCCGCGCCCCCCATGGCCAGCAGGGGTAAAGTAAAATTATCATCGCCGGATAATACCGCAAAATTATCCGGACACATCTCAATTACATCACTCATCTGCTTAATTGATCCGGATGCCTCTTTGATTCCCACAATATTTTTTATTTTAGCCAGCTTCGCCACCATCGGTGGCAGAAGATTAACTCCGGTACGGCCGGGAATATTGTATGGAACTATGGGAATGGGCACGTTTTCAGCAATCGTTTTAAAGTGCTGATAAAGCCCTTCCTGCGTGGGACGGTTATAATAGGGGCAAACTATCAACGCGCCGTCGGCACCAACCTTATGGGCGTGTTTGGTCAGTCGTAAAGCTTCAGCGGTGCTGTTGGACCCCGTTCCGGCGATAACCGGCACGCGCTTTTTTACGGCGTCAATTGTTATTTCGATAACCCTGTCGTGCTCCTCATGGGAAAGAGTGCTGGACTCACCCGTAGTACCGCAGGGAACGATACCGTCCGTCCCGTTGGCAATTTGGAATTCAATAAGATTCCTCAGTGCTTCTTCATCCACCTTCCCGTCTTTAAAAGGCGTAACAATGGCTACTATCGCTCCTCTGAACATACAATACTCCTTGGTTATTTAAAATTTACCTGAGTCGCGGGCTTATCCTGACAAACACCCGCGATATCACAAAGCATTAAGCGGTAATTGTATATTTTGCCTTTTTCCACTTTTGTATCGACAAATCCCTGCTTCTTTGTTTTTTGTTTTCCCAGCAATGGCTTGCTTATCTCCAGATGACCGATACGCTCAAACTTCTGCGGGCATTCGGGACATTCGTTGCCGGCAGCACCCTGCTCGCTTCTTTCGATGTAAATATTTTTTATTAACGCATCTTCATCGTTAAGTTCCCAGCTCAATACCACAGCGTCATCTTTGGAAACGGCCTCGATTTTGTCAACCATAGGGCGGTAATCAATCATGGATGTCCGGGGAATCGGATTATTCTTGACGCCGCACCCGAAAAAAACAAACACCAACGCCAGCACAACACAAATTTTATATTTACTTGGTTTTCTTCTCAATTTCTCTTATCCTCTTCGCAACACCCTCCGTCGCCGTCCCTCCGGTATGCCGGCGGGCATTTACCACTTTATCGATTTTAATAATATCATGAATATCCGTGAAAAAACCGCCGTAAAATTTCCGGTAATTTTCCAGCGACAATTGTCCGAGCGTCTTTTTATTCTTCAGGCAATAAGCAACGATTTTGCCGACAATTTCATGCGCTTTACGAAAAGCAACGCCTTTCTTCACCAGATATTCGGCGATGTCGGTAGCCGCGCAAAACCCCTCTTCCGCCGCGACACGCATTTTCCCGGCCTTGAATTTGGTATTGGCCAGCATCTGCGTAAAAATATTCAAACAGTTTTTTGTTGTATCCACCGCGTCGAACAAGGGCTCTTTATCTTCCTGTAAATCGCGGTTATACGTCATGGGCAAACCCTTGAGTAGCGTCATTATCGCCATGAGGTCTCCATAAACCCTCGCCGTCTTCCCCCTGATCAGTTCCGCCACATCCGGATTTTTTTTCTGCGGCATAATCGAACTGCCGGTTGTATAGGCATCGGAAATTTCCACAAAACCGAATTCTTCCGACGACCACAAAACCAAATCCTCGCAAAAACGGCTCAAATGCATCATGGTCACCGCACAGTCAAAGATAAACTCACTGATAAAATCACGGTCTGCTACCGTGTCCATACTGTTTTCGCTGACTGCGGAAAATTTTAATATTTTCGCTGTTTTACGCCTGTCGATGGGCAGGCCGGTTCCGGCCAGCGCGGCCGCTCCTAGAGGTGATATGTCAATCCTTTTTTTGCCGTCGGCAAATCGCGCCGCGTCACGGGAAAACATTTCGTAAAAAGCCAGAAAATAATGTGCCAAGAGCACCGGCTGGGCTTTTTGCAGATGCGTGTATCCGGGCATGATTATCTTTGCATTTTCTTTTGCCAATTTCACCAATAGCTTCCTCAGCGATGAAATAAGCCTGATAATTTCCTGGGTCTGTTCACGCATAAAAAGACGCATATCCAGAACAATCTGGTCATTGCGGCTTCTGGCCGTATGCAGCTTGCCGCCTACAGAACCTATGCGTCTGGTCAATTCCCGCTCTATGGCCATGTGGATATCTTCATCGGCGGGATCAAACTTGACTTTGCCTTTTTCCAGATCCTGTAAAATGTTCTTTAAACCAGAACATATTTTATTTGCTTCGGCGCGCGATATTATCCCCTGCGCGGCCAGCATCTGCGCGTGCGCTAGGGAGCCTTCAATATCATAGGGATAAAGGCGGCAATCGAAATGCAAAGAGGAAGTAAATTTTTCCACCTCTTGGGCTGTGGCTTTTTGAAAACGCCCGCTCCATGGTTTTTTATTCTGGGCCATAATTTCATTCCCCGCGTTTTATTTTTTGCCGGTTTTCCTTTTCAACAGATGACGGATTTTCAGGCGCAGGCCGTTCAGCTTGATAAAACCGATCGCGTCCATCTGGTTGTACACCTGATCTTTCTCAAAAGTGGCGAAATCTTCACTGTAAAGCGACTGCGGCGCTTTGCGTCCCACCACCGAACAGCTTCCTTTATACAATTTCATTCGTGCCGTCCCGGTAACATTTTCCTGCGTGGCGTCTATGTATTTTTGCAGCGTTTCCATTTCCGGCGAATACCAGAATCCGTTATAGACAAGCTGCGCGTATTTGGGAATGAGTGAATCGCGTATCAGCATGACTTCCCGGTCCATCGTCAGTGATTCCACGGCGCGGTGCGCCGCCCATAAGACCGTCCCGCCGGGTGTCTCATAAACACCCCTTGATTTCATGCCGACAAAACGGTTTTCCACCATGTCCACACGGCCCACGCCGTTTTCACCGGCGATCTGATTAATTTTATCCATGAGAACAGCCGGCGACATTTTTTTGCCGTTAATCGCCACGGGATTGCCTTTGACAAAGTCGATTTCCACATATGTTGGCTTATCCGGAGATTTTTCCGGTGATTTGGTCAAAACAAAAATATCTTCCGGCGGCTCCGCCCAGGGATCTTCCAGAATTCCCCCTTCATGCGAGATATGCAAAAGGTTGCGGTCAGAGCTGTAGGGCTTTGCCTTGGTCAAAGGCACGGGAATTTTGTGCTTTTCCGCGTAGTCGATCATTAACTCACGCGAGTTCAAATCCCATTTCTCATCTTTCCAGGGCGAGATAATCTTTATGGACGGATTCAGCGCTATATAAGTCAACTCAAAGCGCACCTGATCGTTGCCCTTGCCCGTCGCGCCGTGCGCTACGGCATCGGCTTTTTCCATTTTGGCGATTTCGATCTGCCTTTTGGCAATCAAAGGCCGCGCCAGGGAAGTGCCCAGCAGATACGTTCCTTCATATATCGCGTTGGCGCGTAGCGCCGGAAAAACGAAATCACGCGCGAATTCTTCCCTCAAGTCTTCTACATAAATTTTACTGGCGCCGGTATTTATCGCCTTCTTTTTTAATCCGGTCAATTCCTCTTTCTGCCCCAGATCGGCGGCGAAACAGATAACTTCACACCCGTATGTTTCAATCAACCAGCAAACTATCACGGACGTGTCCAATCCGCCCGAATAAGCCAAAACTACTTTCTTTATTTTTGCCGACAAGGTTCTTTCCTCCTACAACAATATTTCCAGAATCGCTTTTTGCACGTGCAGGCGATTCTCCGCCTGATCAATGACAATCGACTGCGGCCCTTCGAGCACTTCGGCGGTTATTTCTTCTCCCCGGTGCGCGGGCAGACAGTGCATAACCATCGCGCCTTTTTTTGCTTCTTTTAGCAGAGACGCGTTTATCTGGTAATTTTTAAAAACTTTTTTCCTCACCTCGTTTTCCGCTTCCTGGCCCATGCTTGCCCAGACATCAGTATAAAGTACATCGGCTTTTTTTGCCGCGGCAGAAGGCTCGCGATAAATTTTTATCCCTTCTTTTGATTCTTTAACAGCCTTGGCCATAACGTCAGCGTTAGGGTCATAACCTTCCGGGCAGGCAATCGCCAGTTCAAACGGCAATTTGGCGGCAGCTTCTATCCATGAGTTGGCGACATTATTACCGTCACCAATATAGGCGACTTTTATCCCTTCATACGAACCTTTCTTCTCTTTTATGGTGAATAAATCACTCAATATCTGACAGGGATGCAAAAGATCCGTAAGACCGTTGATAACGGGAATAGTAGCAAAACGGGCAAATTCTTCTACCGCTTCCTGAGCGAATGTCCGGATCATGATGCCGTTGAGATAAACGGACGCCATGCGCGCGGTATCCGCGATAATTTCGCCGCGCCCGATCTGTGTGTCGCGCGAACTCAAAAAAAGCGCAATTCCGCCCAGTTGATACATGCCGACCTCAAAGGAAATACGCGTCCGTGTGGAGGATTTGTCAAAAATCATCCCCAGCGTTTTCTCCCGCAACGAGGCGTGTGGCCGGCCTTCCTTTAAATCTTTTTTGAGTTTTGCGGCCTTTTCCCAGATCAACGCAAAATCATCCGCTGTCAAATCATGGAAATTGAGCAAATCTTTTTTCATTTGCCCTCCATCACTTCATTAAGAATATCAACAGCCTGATCAACATCTTTATTGGTAATAATCAATGGCGGCACGAAGCGCAATGTTTTTCCTCCTGTGCTGTTAATCAATAAACCTTTTTGCATGCATTCCCGGACAATTTCCGCCGCTTCCATATTCAGCGTGACGGCAAGCATCAACCCTTTTCCCCGGACATTATTGATTAGGGCATGCTTTTTTTCCAGTTTTTTTAACTCCTTTAAAAAATAATCCCCCGTCTTCCGGCAATTATCCAAAATACCTTCCTGCAGCATGATTTCCAGCGTGGCCAAAGCTGCAGCCATAGCCAGGGGATTTCCGCCGAAGGTGGACGCGTGATTTCCGGGCGCGAAAGACTCGGCGATTTTATCCGTGGCCAGCATTGCCCCAACCGGGAAACCGTTGCCCAAAGCTTTGGCCAGCGTCATGATGTCCGGCTCAATCCCCGCGTGTTCATAGGCAAACAATTTCCCCGTGCGACCAATGCCCGTTTGCACTTCATCCACAATAAGCAAAATTTTGTGCTCATCGCAGAGCGAGCGCACTTCTTTCAGATACCGCGCATCAGGAATATTAACCCCGCCCTCGCCCTGAATCGGCTCCACCATCACGCCGCAGGTTTTTTTATTAATCGCTTTTTCCAAAGCATTCAAGTCATTGAAAGGAACATAGGTGAACCCTTCCAGAAGCGGCGTAAAACCGAATTGGAATTTCTCCTGACCGGTAGCCGTGATTGTGGCCATCGTCCGGCCATGAAAAGAATCTTTCATCGTGATAAGCTCAAACTTATCCGCACCGAGATTTTCGTGCGCGTATTTTCGCGCCAGTTTAATGGCCGCCTCATTCGCTTCCGCGCCGCTGTTGCAGAAAAATACCTTGTCGGCAAAAGAATTGTCCACCAGGAGTTTAGCCAGCCGCGCCTGCGGCTCAGTGTAGTACAGATTGGAGACGTGGGTTAATTTTTCCAGCTGTTTCTTCAACGCGTCAATCACACCGGGATGAGAATGGCCCAGATTGCAAACGGCAATGCCGGCGACAAAATCAAGATACTCCTTGCCATTTACGTCCCACACCTTCTGTCCCTTTCCTCGGGCCAAAACGACAGGAAACCGCCGGTATGTATGCATAATATTTTCATCGGCCAGAGCCGTGATTTCTTTTTCCTTCATCTTCAACAGTTTCTCTTTCTTTTTATAAAGCTATTTCAGTACCGATTCCTTTGTCGGTGAACACTTCCAGCAAAATGGCGTGTTTGAGCCGGCCGTCAACAATATGCGCTTTCTTCACGCCGCCTTTGAGCGCTTTCAGACAACATTTCATCTTGGGATACATGCCGCCCTCGACAACACCTTCATCAATCAATTTCTGCACCTTTTTGGAACTCATTGTATTGATCAACTTCTTGTTCTGGTCCATGACGCCCGGCACATCGGTTAAAAGCATCAATTTTTCCGCCTGCAGGGCGGCGGCGATTTCTCCGGCAACGATATCGGCGTTGATATTATACGTTTCTCCCCTCGCGCCAATTCCCGTGGGCGCGATAATGGGGATGAAACCGTTTTGCGCCAGCGTGGCAATAAGTTGGGCGTTGATCGACACAACTTTACCCACCAGGCCGATATCAATAATTTCAGGCGGCGTGTGCTTGGCCTTGTCCTCACTTAAAAGATATTTTTCCGCCAGAATCAATCCGCCGTCCTTGCCGCTTAAACCCACCGCCTTGCCGCCGTGGTTATTAATCAAACCGACAATCTCTTTGTTTACTTTTCCGACCAAAACCATTTCCACAATGTCCATGGTTTCTTTATCGGTAATGCGCATACCCTGAACAAATTTTGATTCCTTGCCCAGTTTTTTTAAAAAGTCGCCGATTTGTGGTCCCCCGCCGTGCACAACAACGGGGTTAATTCCTATATATTTCATCATGACGACGTCTTTGGCAAACCTATCTTTCAGATCTTCGTCAACCATGGCGTGGCCGCCGTATTTAATAACAATCGTTTTATTATAGAAACGCCGGATATAAGGAAGCGCTTCCAGAAGAATGTCCGCCCGCTCCATCGAATCCAATATATTGTCCATAAATGTTACCCCGTTTATAAAATATATCTGCTCAAATCCTCGTCTTCAATGATATCTTCCAGCTTTTTTTCCACCGTTTTGGCGTCAATTTTTATTTCTTTGTTTTTCATATCCGGCGCGTCAAAAGAAATATCGTCCAGTAATTTTTCCATAATTGTGTAAAGACGTCGCGCCCCGATATTTTCCGTTCTCTCATTAACAATCGTGGCTATTTCCGCGATGGAGGCAACGGCGTCTTTGGTGAAAATTAATTTTATTCCTTCGGTTGCCATCATCTCCGTGTATTGCTTCACCAAGGCGTTATTCGGCTCGGTAAGTATCCTGATAAATTCTTCCTTGCCGAGGGAATCCAGCTCCACACGAATCGGAAAACGCCCCTGCAGTTCCGGAATCAAATCCGAGGGCTTGGAGGAACTGAATGCCCCCGCAGCGATAAAAAGAATATGGTCTGTTTTTACCATACCGTAACGCGTATTGACAGCGCAGCCTTCCACAATGGGCAGCAAATCTCTTTGCACTCCTTCACGCGAAACATCCGGACCGTGCGACGAATCACTGCCCACAATTTTGTCTATTTCATCCAGAAAGACAATGCCCGATTGCTCCACCCTGTCGATAGCCGTTTTTGTCACCTTGTCCATGTCGACAAGTTTTTGCGCCTCTTCTTCCGCCAATACTTCCAGCGCTTCCGGAACTTTCAGCATTCGCCTTTTTCTTTTTTGCGGGAATACATTGCCCAACATATCCCTGATGTTCAGGCCCATATCCTCCATGCCCGCGGCAGAAAATATTTCAATCATGGGGCCGCTGCGCGTTTCACTGACTTCCAGCTCCACAACGCGGTGGTCAAGTTTGCCTGCCTTGAACAATTGCCTTAATTTCTCCCGTGTGGCATCGAAACTAAGGGCCTGTTCTTCCAGCGACTGGCCTTTATCATGAGAGCTGCCTATATCGGCCAACATGTCGCCAACTTTTTTTTCCGCAGGGCGGGCCGGAAGCAACAAATCCAGCAGTCTTTCTTCCGCGATTTCTGCGGCTTTGGCGCGGACGCTTTCCTGCTCCTGCATTTTGACCATATTAACCGCTATTTCCACCAAGTCGCGAACAATCGATTCCACATCGCGTCCCACGTAACCAACTTCGGTAAACTTGGATGCTTCCACCTTCAGAAAAGGCGCATTATCCAGCTTGGCCAGACGCCGCGCTATTTCCGTCTTGCCCACACCGGTGGGTCCTATCATAATGATATTTTTCGGGGAAATCTCGTCAGCCAGCTCTCTGGGCACATTCTGCCTGCGCCAACGATTGCGCAGAGCAATGGCTACAGCGCGTTTCGCCTGCGCCTGGCCGATGATATGCCGATTGAGCCTTTCCACTATTTCCCGCGGTTTTAAAGTAGTCTCCGTCATATTTTTATTGCCTCTTGTCTTTACTGCTTTTCTTTTCTTTGCCTTCCGTGTTTATTTCTATTTCTTCGATGGTTATGTTCTCGTTGGTATAAATACAAATTTCCGCCGCAATTCTCATTGCCTCTCTGGCAATCTCCGATGAAGACAAGTTTGAATGCCGTACCAGCGCGCGCGCCGCTGCCTGAGCGTAAGGACCGCCGGAACCAATGGCGATAACATCATCATCAGATTCAATAACATCGCCGTTACCGGAAATAATCAGCGAATAGCTTTTATTGACGGCAATCATCAACGCCTCCAGATGTCTTAAGACACGGTCGGTGCGCCAATCTTTGGTCAGCTCCACAGCCGCTCTCAGCAGGTTGCCGTTGTATTGCTCCAATTTCTGATCAAACCGGTCAAACAGGGTAAAAGCGTCCGCCGTCGCGCCAGCGAATCCCACAATAACTTCATTGTTGTAAAGGCGGCGCACTTTACGTGCTCCGTGTTTCAGAATCGTCGCTTCCAGTGTAACCTGACCATCGCCGGCTACTGTGATTCTACCCTTGTGCCTCACCGCCAGTATGGTCGTGCCTTTTATCTTCATCGTTTTCTCTGTCTTCTCCATGTAATTTAATCCTTAATAACCCGCCTCCGCCCGCTCACGATAAATTCGACTAAATCTTTTTCTTCCATCTTTTTCCGGGGAAAAGGTCTGGCCTCATTTGCTTTTGGCGCGCGGATGAGCTTTATCGTAAATTTCCATTAAACGGTTAATATTTACCGCCGTGTATTTTTGGGTTGTGGAAAGGCTCTTGTGGCCGAGCAATTCCTGAATGGCACGTAAATCCGCGCCCGCGTTCAAAAGATGCGTGGCGAAACTATGCCTGAGCGCATGCGGGCTGATCTTGCGGCCAAGTGAGCTTTTTCCGGCTGCCTGGTCAAGGAAACGGGCAATGCTTCGTGTCGTTATCCTCTTACCCCGGCTGTTCAAAAAAAGCGGTTCGGCAAAAACATTTCCACCAATATTTTTTCTCAACTCACCTGTTTTTCCCAAATATTCCCTGATCGCCTGCAACGCCATTTTACCCACGGGAACGATTCTTTCCTTTCGACCTTTGCCCCGAATTTTGACCAGCTGCTGATTAAAATCTATGTCCGTCACATTGAGTGCCGCCAGTTCGCTCAAGCGCATGCCGGAAGAATAAAATAATTCCATCATTGCCCGCGTCCGCAAATCTAGAGAATTTTTGCCTTCGGAAGCGTTCAAGAGTTCAAACGTTTCATCAACCGACAAAAAAGTGGGCATGTATTTTTCGGTTTTGGGCGACTGAATCATACTAACGGGATTCTTCTTGATTTTACCGTTGCGTAACAGATATTTATAAAAAGCCCGCAAGGACGATATTTTTCGGTTAATCGTTACTTTTTTTACTTTTTGCCGGTACAAATGCCCCAAAAAAGCCCGGACAGCCTCAGCTTCCACATTTTTTATCCCGCGTCCGCTTTTTGCCAAACCGCTGCTTTGGAGAAAGGAAATAAATTCCTGAACATCAGAGATATAAGCTTTAAGCGTGTTTGACGAAACATTGCGTTCCACTTCCAGATAAGTTTGAAAATCCTGCATTAGGTTTTCCATAATTTTTTACATTTTATACTTGCCGAAATCCTCTGCGGAAAGATTTTCCAAGAATTCCTTTATCTTATCCTCCTTTAACTTATCCAAGTCGCTTATTTTCATACCGAAATCAATACTGCGCGATTTTTCCAAAACAATTTCATTCACGAATATCGGAGCGCTTGCTCTGAGAGCCAAGGCAATCGCATCACTCGGCCGGGCATCAATGGTATAATCCCTGCCTTCCTGACTTAAATAAATATTGGCAAAAAAAGTGTTGTTGCGAATATCTTCAATAACTATTTTATTTATCGCCACTCTCAGACTTTTCAAACACTCGCTGAATAAATCATGCGTCATCGGCCGGGAAAAAACAATTTTTTCCAGTTCCGTGGCAATAGCGCTGGCTTCAAACAGGCCTATCCAAATTGGAATCGCTTTGTTGTCCTGAATACTTTTCAATATAACAATAGGCGTATTGGTAATAGGATCTATGGTCAATCCCGAAACCTTCATTTCAATCAGCATTACCAGTCTCCTGTTCCTTAGATAATTTCCCCTCTTAAAGAGTGCACATATGCATTGACTATCTTTACTTCCACCAGCTTACCCAATAGCTCTGGCTTACCCCTAAAATTGACTATTTTCCACGAGCTGGTCCTGCCCATCAAATCATGGGAAGAATTTCTACTTGTCCCTTCCACCAATATTTTTTGGCTGCTACCCTCCATTTCTCTATTCTTTTGCAGGGTATATTTATCCTGCAAAGATTGCAATGCTTTTAAACGCCTCAGTTTTTCCGCTTCTGCGACTTTTCCTCCCAACCCATAAGCGGCCGTGCCTTTGCGTTCAGAATATTTGAACGAAAATACTGAATCAAACCTGATTTTTTCCATCATGTCAATCGTTTCTTGATAATCTTTTTCGCTTTCTTGCGGAAATCCAACGATAATATCAGAAGTAATACTTATCCCGGGGCAAACGCGACGCAGACGAACCATTTTTTCCACATAATCCTCCACTGTATAACCGCGATTCATCAACGCAAGAATTTTGTTCGATCCCGACTGTACCGGCAGGTGAATATGCTTGCACAACTTCTTTTCCTCGGCAAAACAATTAATCAGTTCTTCGGATAAATCCTTGGGATGCGATGTGGTAAAGCGTATTCTTTCAATGCCAACGACTTTACTGACTTCTCTAATCAAAGCGGCAAAATTAACGTCACGCTCAAGGGTCTTGCCGTATGAATTCACATTCTGCCCCAACAGCGTGACTTCTTTAATGCCACAATCGGCGAGTTTCATTATTTCTTCAATGATATCTTCCGGGGAACGACTTATCTCCGGCCCGCGCAAATAAGGGACAACGCAGTAAGCACAAAAATTATTGCATCCCTGCATGATTGTGACAAAAGCGCTCACCGCTCCTCGCGGCGGCGGCGCGAAAATGCCCACTGAATGCACAACCGGATGAAAATCGATTCTGGTTATTCTTTTACGCTTTTCCTCCACCGCAGAGACCATCTCCGGCAGAAGATGAATATTGTGCGTGCCAAAAACAAAATCCACATCACCACAACGCTCGTAAACATGAGCGCCCAGATGCTGCGCCAGACAGCCGCCAAAGCCCACAATAAGCCGCGGATTGCGCTTTTTTAGCGTTATCAGCCGGCCCAGCTGGCTGAATGCCTTCTGCTCCGCTTTTTCCCGAATCGAACATGTGTTGAACAAAATCAGGTCAGCCTGGTGACAATGCTCCGTCAGCTTATAACCACAGTTTGCCAAAAGCGCCGCCATCTGCTCCGAGTCATGGACATTCATCTGACAGCCGAATGTTTTAATATAGACTTTAGGCATAAATCTTTTCTAACTCCTTGATTTTGTTTAAGATTTAAAGAATTTTGGGCTTCAAAAAAGAAAGAATTAAAAGGGGCGAAAAAATCAAAAGAAAAAATCTCTTTTCGGGCGATTTTGATGTTTT